>Ga0209723_1000063_pt1 | contig 205964 bp, 125 predicted proteins | sample BiotimSIPDNA_2_FD_185750 | JGI IMG/M metagenome (GOLD analysis project Ga0209723, IMG submission 185750) | Anaerobic biogas reactor microbial communites from Washington, USA - Biogas_R2 time_0 SIP DNA (SPAdes) (version 2) | ecosystem: Engineered > Bioreactor > Anaerobic > Unclassified | place...
GACTTCCAGCCATCACGACTGGAACGAAAGAACCAAACCAACTTCCGGACCGGGCTTCTCAATTCTTTGGACTCCATCCCTGTTCAACTCCTGCGAGAGAGACCAGAAAACCGATCGTCGCCCCCCCTCACAAAAACAGGCGACAATAGAACAAAAATGCCCGTTTTCACAAATACCGATCTTCCCGCCGCTCGCCGGGATTTTTGGCGGGCCAGCACGCCCCTGACGCAACTGAACGACGGCGCGTGGGGCGACGTGTTGGTCGGCATGACGGCCGTGCTGGCCGACGTCTCCAAACGGAGGCCCGGCCAGGAGGTGACGCAAAGACCGGGAAAGGCCGCCTTTTCTCACCCCAGCCGCATCCACACGGCCTTCAGGTATTCGCTTTCCGGCACGCCGGCCGCCACGGGGTGGTCGGCGGCGGCGCCGGTGCGGGCCAGGATCTGCATCGGCCGCGAGGCGTGCCGTGCGGATCGCTCCGCCGTGGCCTCCTCCGTCACGGGACCGGCTTGGTAGGACGCCGAGCACAGCAAGCGGACGAAATCCGCTTCCTGCAACAGGCCGGAACAGCAGCAGCTGAGCAGCAGGCCGCCGGGCCGGACCAGCCTCATCGCCAAGCGGTTCAAATCGAAATGCTTCCGGGTGCCCTCCTCCAGTTCCACGCGATTGCGAACCAGTTTCGGCGGGTCGAGCACCACCACGTCGTAGTGCCGGCCCAGTTGCAGCATTTCCCGCATGTACAGGAACACGTCGCTCTGCACGAACCGCACGCGGACCTGGTTCAGATTCGCGTTCTCGCGAGCCAGCCGCAACGGCTCGTCGTCCAAGTCGACCCCCGTCACTTCCGCGGCCTTGCCAAGTCGCTTGGCCTGGACGGCGAAACCGCCCGTGTAACAGCACAGGTCCAGCACCGAGCGGCCGGCGCAGAAATCGGCCAGCCGCCGGCGGTTTTCCCGCTGATCGCAGAAGAACCCCGTCTTGTGGCCGCCGGCAAACCGCACGCGAAACCGCGTGCCGTATTCGTGAATGGTCACCTGCTCCGGCAACTCCGGCGAGGCGAGCGGCGGCGGATCGTAGCCCTCCTGACTGAGAAACTGCGGACTGGTCCGAACCGCCGTGTGGCGGGTTCCGCACAGGGACGCGAGTTGAGCCAGAATGGCGTCCGCCCGCTGATACATGCCCAAGCTGAACGCTTCGGCCGACAGCACGTCGCCGTAGCGATCGACGACCAACCCGGACAGCCCGTCCGCTTCGGCGTGGACCAGGCGACAGGCGTCGGTGGTCTCGTCCAGATTCAGCAAATCCCGCCGCAACGAAACTGCGGCCGACAACTTCTGCCGCCATTGCGCCTCGCCAGGCAGGTCGCCGCCCGGAAACAACAGCCGGACGGCCATTTCGCTGCGCGGGTTGTACAGGCCGTAACCCAGCAACGCATCGCCGGGACCGTACACCGAAACCAAGTCCCCGGGCCGCGCCGCATCACAACGATCGATCCGTTTACGGTACAGCAGCGGGTGAAAGGTCGCCGTCCGCACAGTGACGCTGGGCAGCGACGCGGCCGAATCGACGGCCAACTCGCGTTGACCAAGCACGGGGGAAGCTCCGCGTTGCCGCGGTGCTTCACGGTCTGGGCGCGTTTTGGCTTGGTTCGTCTTGCGTCCCATTGCAGCCGTCGTTACCTCCGAGTTCCAATCGCTCTGAGAGTGTACCACGGGACGGCATCGACCGAAACGGGACAGGCCCCGGTGATGCGGCGGCCAAGCAGCCGCCAAGAAAAGAAAGGACGCACACCGGAGTGCTGTCGTGGAAACGCTCCCGGTGTGCGTCTGCGGCACTTTCTGCAGCTTGGGAGATTTACGGAAAGTCGATTTCGTTGGTAACCGGAAACGGCCCGTTGTCGGTGTATGTCCCGTAGGGTCCGGCGGAGTAGGATTGATTCAGGCTTTGGATCGCCGCAGCTACGTCCCCGAACTCCTGAGCCAACTGGTCGCGCAACGACGTCACGCCGACCGTGACGCCGATCACCAAGATCGCGCAGATCAGGACCAGCGACATGATGGAGGTCTCGCCGCTTTGGTCGTTCCAGAGGGCCCACCCACGAGACCGAATCTGGCGGAAAATGAGGCGTTTGTTCATCGTCGTGTTCCTTCGTTAACGGTTTGGCGGGCACCCGCCGCACGCCGAGGCGGATAGCCTAGCCTTCGCTCGTCGCCCCCTCCGTCACGCTGATTCCAACGCTGGTGTTGTTCTCGTCGCTGCCCGTCTCGCCGATGTCCGTCTCGTCGTCGAAACTGCTTCCCGCAGAGGTGAACGTGTAGGACACGTCATCTCCGGGATTACCTGGAGTGCCGTTGTCGTCCACATACGTGACGCTATGGGCGGCAAACGAGTAGCTTTGGTTCAGGTTCCCGACCGCCACTGCCATATCGCCGAATTCCTGGGCGATCTGGTCGCGGACACTGACCAGGCCAACGATCAAGCCGATCACGAGGATCGTACTGACGAGCACCAAGTCCGTCGACACGACGAACCCGGACTCGTCGCCCCACAACTGTTTGACAATCCTGCTGGACATAGCGTGTCATCTCCCAAAGCTGGTGTAGCCGTTTGGCAGCGGGCCGTCGGACAGCCGGCGCCGGCTGCCCAGGCCGGATCAGGTACCCTCAGGTTTCGGACTCTTGTGTTCGGACGGGGCCGCTGGCGGCTGGGCGGTCACGGCCTCGCTCACTTTCGATATCTTCAGTCTCGTCTTCATGAACGGCGCGGGTTCGGTCTTTCGCCACAGGGCCAACGCGTGCGCCCCGTGACTGGCATAGGCGTAATTCTCACGGAGTTTGTCCGGTTCCATTTTCTCGATCGTGCGGACGAACCACTGCGCTGCCCGCGTTAAAACCTCTCGCGGCGGAAGGACCTCCTCCGGCGCCCAGGCCAGCCACTCCAAGGCGTGGCCCGTGGCAACCAGCTGATCTCGCAGGGTATCGTCGAAGATTGCACTGTCGCCTTTTTTGAGCGAGGCCTTCGAGGGCTGCCCGTTAACCCACTCACCGTCCCAACAGCCGTAGGGATGTTGGGACTTTGTCAGCTGTTGACAGACAAGCGTCAAGAACCTCATGCACAGTTTCCGCGTTTTATCCCTCAGAAGCGGGGTGACCTCTGCGTCCACCCGCAAGATCGTCACCAGCGAGTGCAGCCGGTGGTTGCCGAAGCAGACCCCGGCGGGCAGCGTCTCTCGCATCAAGCGTTCGGCCAGTATATCGAAATTGACCTCCTGTCCCTCGGATGTGATCCACGACGTCGTGGGCGGCAGGAACAGGGTGTAGGCAAGGATCGACCATTCGTATTCCATCTGGTCCAGGCTGAATTCTTTCAGAGACGTTTCGAACAATTCCTGAAACGTCGTCGGCCCCTCGGGCGAAATCACGGGATAGTCTCGCCTGATGCCCGTCTCGGAGATGCTGGCCAAGGAGTGGTCCATGTGGGACGCCGTTGACAAGCCTTCCTGGGTGCGGATGGTCAAGCCCTCTTTGCCCTGTTCCAGGTAGGGCGGGGCGGTGGGCCAGACCTTCATGAAACATTCGTGATTCAGCAAGATGTCCCGCATCTCAGCGCCGGAGAGGGCTTGCGGATCGTCAAACACGGCGTCCGGACCCCAGAAGCGGAGTGCGTGGTCCACGTGGTTGATTTTCGGCTCGGGCACGCGGTACCGCGGAAACACTTTGCGAAGCGTCGCCTCCAACTGTTCTTCCGTCACCATCCAGGGGCAATCGTACAGCGGCGGCAACACGATCGCTTGCTCGCGCAGCGGCGGCAGGGCCCGGGCCGCCTGACGCATCGCCCAGCGCTGCGATGTCGCCGTCACGACGCCCGCGATCACGATTGCCTGCGCCAAGGCGAACAGGAAGATGCGGCCCCAGTCGCTTCGGTAGAATCTCGCCATCTTGTTCTCGTCTCCCTTTCCCGCAGCACGCATGAACGCTTACCGTCCAGGCCGAAACTTTCGCTCACTTTGATTCCGTGTAGTTCCTCACGGCCACGAACCCCAAGTCGTCTTCGTAGACGACCCGCCACTCTCCAGACCCACGCACCTCGCCGGCCAGCTTTTTTTGCTGGGCCTTGTCCACAACCACCATTTGGACATTCCAGCGGTTCAGCAAATCACTCCAATAGGTCTCGCCCTTGGAGACCCGCATGTATCCTGTCCAGAGGAGCTTGGGAGCCAGGTGAATGTTCGTCGAAACCACGGTCTTCAGGCCCGGCGGCCCCGCCCAGGCCAGCCAATCGCTCCACCACTGCGGTGCGTAAACCAGTCCGCGGGGCGGGTGTTCACGGACGTAGTCCGTGATCGCCAGCGGAGTCTCCGAGTTGTACAGTTCGTGCCGCGCACGCGGCTTGGAGCCCAGAAGCTGGCCGCCCGCAGGTGAGACCGCAAAACAGCACCACAGCAGCAGCAGGCAAACCAGCGTGTAGATCAACTTCGGGGCCGCCGCCCAAGCCGCCTGCAGCTTGCCCCCGGCGAACCGCTGTCCCCAGCGGTCCAGCAACCGCGTCCCTATGTCCGTGATGTGCGGCATCATGCACAGCGTGAAGATCGACGAGTACCAGCCGATGATCCGGATCGCCACCGCCACGCCGGCTCCAAAGATCAGCAGCAGCGCCAGGTCGACCACCGACACACGCTGCCGACTGTAGCGATACAGGGCGATCCACAGCAGGATCAACGCGGCGAATTGAATTCCTTCGGCGTCGATCAGTTTCAAGCTGTACCACTCCAGAATATCCTTCAAATTCGGATTTCGTCCGAACAGGACCGCCTCGATGATCATGTCCAAACCGTAGGGATTCACCAGCGAGCCTGCCAACGCCAACTCGGTCAAGAACGTCCAACGGACGACCCACCGATCCTTCAGCACGGCCCACAGACTGTGACTCCGCCAAAGCACTTCCACGGCCCGGCCCGCGGCATGGCAGCCCAGCACCACGATCCCCAGCAGGAAGGACCCGTGCAGATTCACCCAGGCGGCAAACAGCAGCGGGACCCCGATCCAAAGCAACCACGGCTGTCTTGCATCTTCGGCTTTCCGACCGGCAAAGACCGCCGCCCGCGACCGCCACGGCTCGCCGCGCACGACCATCCAGATCAAGGTCGCCATGCACAGGCCGCCAAAGATTTCGGGGCGGATGATCCCGTGCCGGCCAAAGTTGATGAAGAACGCCAACGCCGCTCCAACCATCCCCAGGATCACCCGTCCGCTGAGCAGATAGAACGCCCGCGCCAGCACCAGGTAGGTACACCAGGTCGTCAAGGTGAAGACCAGAATCAGCGCCTCCGCACCGTTCCAGGATTCAGCCCAACCCAACAGTAATTGACTGAGCCAGGAACTGTCGATCACGCGCATGCCTTGCGACAGCGGCAGGAAGGGATCCTCCGTCGGCAACGCCCGGTGCTCCAGCATCCACTTGCCGTAAGCCACATGCCCCCAAATGTCCGTGTAGAACAGGGGAATGTAACTGAGATAGGTGTAGAAGCCGGCAAAGAAAGCCACGGCAGGAATTACCGTCCAGCGGACGGCAAAGGGTTGTACGGCCAGCGTATCAGCGGGCGACAGGGACGCGGCTTCTTGGAGTTCCGTGCTGGTGGACACTCTGCTTCCTCGCTTTGACGGAAAACGGATGATCGTGGGACGGACGGTGATCCGCGCCAATACAAGTCAATGCGCCGTAACGGAGCCTCGACGAGCCGGCCGCCGCCGGCGTCTTCGTGGCACCAGGACGGCTACGGGCATTGGATGGCCCCGATGGCCTGGGCCAAGTCGAGCAGTTCGTTGATCAGCGCCACCCGCACCGCCGCCAAACCGGCGATGACGCCGATGCCGACCAGCGTTAACAACAGGAGGTACTCGACAAAGATCGAACCCTTTACGTCGTGTCGCAACCGCCGGAGACGACCCGCCAGTCGCGCGATTTGAAAGAACATGTATTGCATGGTTCGCTCCGCTAGTAGTGTGTCCGTGCTTATTGCATACCAACCCACCAGACATCGGGGCACATTTCATACCGGGGAGCCGAGTTTTTTCCCGCCATCGCTCTGGCTTGCCCCTCTCCCGCTGCGCCCGCAACGTATGGGCTTGTCACCATTGGACTTGTCGCTCCAACCCGTCTTTTCCTAAATACCTGCACTTGGCGACCAATCGTGATAACCAGCGCAGACATGCGGTGTGTCTCGCATCCGTCCTTTAACGCCGGCTTTCGTGTTCTGCAGCGGAGGCTCGCTGTTCCCGCGTACGGGGGGACATGGGACGAAAGGTAAGGACGAAGGACGAAGGACGAATCCTTGTTCCCGCGTACAGGGGGAAAGGATCGCACCGTCCCGAATGTCGCGTTCGCAAAACTCATCTGATCCAACGATTCCTGGGAAGGTTGCCTGGATGTCTAAAACGCCGTCACTTGGTCCTTTTTGCCTCTGGGAAACCCGGACCGGCTGCAGTCGGAACGCAGAACTAGTCTGCGACGTGCAGCGAGTTCCGAGCGCGTCTGGAGTCGAGCAGACCGTATTTTTTCATCTTCTTGTACAGCCCCACCCGGCTGATTCCCAACGCGCGAGCCGTCGCGGTGCGGTTTTGCGAGTGTTCTTCTAGCGCGCGAAGCAACAACTCTTGTTCGGTGCTGGCGACTTTTTCCGACAACGTACCGCGGGACCGCGAAAACCGCTTGGCGACCGGCCCGTGTTCGGTCGCTTCCAGAATGGGCGGCGCCAGGTCGTTCGGCGTCAATTGTCCGCTGTGGCTGAACAGGACGGCGCGGCCGACGTGGTTTTTGAGTTCGCGAATGTTGCCGGGCCAATCATAGAAACGCAGGCGTTGGAGAAACTCGGGATGGATTCGGCGAATGGTAATCCCGTGCTTCTCGCGGAATTCCTCGACAAACGCCAGCGTCAAGGGCACGATGTCGAAGGGTCGGTCGCGCAACGGAGGGACCCTGAATTCCAACACGCTCAAGCGGTAATACAGGTCCGGACGAAACTGGCCGCCCTCGACCAGTCCCTTGAGATCGACGTTGGACGCGGCGATCAGCCGCGCATTGGTCTTTTGGGTTTCGTTGCAGCCGACGCGCTCGAACTCGCCGGTCTCGATCACGCGCAACAACTTCATCTGCTGGTTCTGGTCGAGGCAGTCGATTTCGTCCAACAGCAGCGTGCCCCGGTCGGCGATTTCGAATTTTCCTTCCTTGTTGCGGTCGGCCCCCGTGAACGCGCCTTTGACATGCCCGAACAGTTCGCTTTCGATCAGGTCCGGCGGCAGGGCTCCGCACGCCAGTGCGTAAAAACGGCCCTGCGCTCGCGGCGACAGATCGTGAACCATCCGCGCCAACGTGGTTTTACCGGTCCCGGTCTCGCCCACCAGCAAAATGGTCACGTCATGCACCGCGACGCGGGTGAGGTGCTCCAGGATCTGAAACACCTGCGGGGTGAAAGTGCGGTAAGTGATGTGCGGGGTCTGCACTTGCCGGCAGTCCGCCGTCGGCGTGATCTTGGAACGTAAACTCGCCGCCAGATCCTGACGGAGCACCCGATCCAACTGGTCGCGGTCGAACGGCAGTCGAAGATGGGCGCCGACCGTCGAATCGGCGAGATCCGCCCACTCGCACCGATAGCCGTCGCAACCGATGGAAACAACCGGGTTTTTGCGCCGATCCTGGCGAACGAGGAAGTCCAGGAGTGACTTCGGGTCCTCCTGATAGTGGTCCGGCCGCAAATCCAGAAACACACACTGACGACCGGAGCCGCGCAACCGTTGTTCCGCCGCGAAGTAGCTGTTCACGTAATCGGCCTCACAGCCGAAATCCTGTCGCAGGTAACCTTGCAGTTGCTGCGCCAGCGCAGAATCGCGGCTGACGACCAGAGCCTTGTCGCTCAACACAGAGCCCTTCGCCATCGCATCGGGCGGCAAGTCACCCGACATTTCGATCACTTCAGGAGTCACGTTGAACCCTTCGTCCCTAGTGGTTAACACGGGGGTTAATCACGAATTCCGCGTCGCGTTCCCACAATTCCCGTCGCTGCGGAAAATCGCCCCCCCCCGTTTGAACAAAGTCGAAAAATCGAGGCAGCCCGGCTGCCGGCACAGCCGGGCTGCCGCCGTTGCAGCTAGAGGCCACACGGTCTGGCAACCTTTGGTCGCCGGAGACTGGCGTCAAACGCCAATCCCACCTCGAACGGCGCAACCTCTTTCTGCAAACAACGTTCTCTTGATTTCACCACGCTCGAAACACTCCCCGGTCCATGCCGGACACCGGATTTCGCGTTGCCCGCCGCCGAAACGATCCCTACGTCCGTCGAGGCCAACGCAATGCTTAATTACCTAGATTACCCAGACTCCCTAAACTTTCAACAGTTAATCTCGCGAAACAAACGGATAAATTGTTTGCGCAGAAGGGTAGCGGTCGCTGTCACCGGGCGTTTCACGACTGGCCGACGAGCGCATCAGCCTGTGGAGTGCGGCTGGATCGTGGATGGCGACTGGCGGGGCGTGTCCGATCGGAGACCAACTGGGGGGAACTTTTCCATGATAAGCATCATCTGTAGTGCGGCGACTTCCAGCTTTTTTGCGTCTGGGACGGGGTGCAGACGCCCACGGACCTGAGCACCTGGGCAAGATCAACTTCGCGATTTTGCCGGAGAGCGGACTTCAGTCGGCTGGGGCGGAATGAATTCCGCACTGCGAAGCTGTTCCTGGACGGGTGCTGAGCAGCGGTGATGATCCAGTCTGGGCCGAAAAGAGCGAAGAAACGCTTGGTTTGGCTGACATTACCATTTTCTTGTGTTGACCGGCGTAGCAATTATAATCGTTGAAAAATGCTGATCTGATTCAGTTTGCGCTGATTTTGCTATGAGGCTGAGTTGTATTGGGCCAGTTTGGATTACGATACCGATAGTCTCACTTATGGTTACGATACGTGGGGATTTTGCGCAATCAGGGCAAGCTAGGTCGCTAGTACCTTAAGGGCTGATTTATGGCCATCCGAAGCTCTTGTGGATCTTCTCTCGGTTCCTGGAAGCAGCGTCAACAGACGCGGAACAAGCGGAAGCGAGCCGCCAAACGCGGGTTGCTGCTTGAGAAACTGGAAGACCGAATGCTCTTGACGGTGGTGGGTCCCATCCTGTCGGGCGTTCAGCCGTCGGACGGTGATTTGCTGCCGCTGGACGGAAGCGGCGTACGCGGCATTGCTCCGCGCGAGCTGACGTTCCGGTTTGACGAGAACCAGCAAATCGATCCGGACACGTTGGGCGGCATCCGGATCATCCGCAGCGGTCTGGACGGCGACTTTGCCAACGGGCATGTCCAGGTCACGCCGGGCTATCTCGGCGTGGGGGAGGCCCCCGAGCAGAACCAGGTGATCGTCCGTTTTGCGGAGAGCCTGCCGGATGATCTGTACCAGATCAAGTTGTATGGTATCGACGATACGGTGCAACAGATCACGGCCTTGCGCAACACGCGTGGCGAAGCCTTCGGGGATTTGACGGCCGACGGCGTCGACAACGGGACGAATCAGGTCATCCGCTTCGAACTGAAGTTGGCTCCGCAGGTGCTGGCGGTCGTGCCGCAACCGATCACGCGCGTGGCCGATCCCGCGAATCCCGCCAACTCGATTCTGCAGCAGGCGCGGGATCAGATTGTCGTCCACTTCAACGACGACGACTTGTTCGTGGAAGACGACGCGGCGGGCAAGCCGACGCAGCGTTCGGCGGAGAACCCCGATTTCTATCGCTTGATCTTCACGCAGGATTCCGTCGAAAACACGGATGACATGACGTTTTTTCCGGACAGCGTCGCCTACGATCCTGCGACGGACTCGGCCGTTTTGACGTTTGCGGGCGACCTGGACACGCTGGTCATCCCGGCAGGGTCTGCCGGCGTCGGGACGCCGATCGGTCCCGGCACTTGGCGTTTGCGCGTGGGCACCGACGAGGCCCTGCCCGCGGCGCCGAGGAGCGAGGCGCCGACCGCCGAGGCGGGTTCGAGTTACGGCACCGCTTATTCGCTGGGGGAACTGGGCGTCCAAAGCCTGCTGATCCCTGCGTCGATCGATCCGCAACCGTTCGCCCTGGACTTGCCGGGCGGCCATGACGAGCCGGGACATCGCGATATTCCCACCGAGGTGGGCAGCGGTTTCGAGCAGCACATCAGTCCGAATTTCGGCGCCGACACCCAGGACGGCGTGACGACCATCGCGTACAACTTTCGCCAGGTGTACGGCTATGACGCCCAGGGAAATCCCCTTTCGAACCTGATCACCGAGAAGCAGAAGACGCGGGTCCGCGAGGCCGTGGAATTGTGGGCCAAGCACTTGGGCATCCAGTTCCTGGAAACGGCCGACCAGGGGCTGACGTTCGTCACGGGCGATCCGCGGGCCCTGGATCCGAACGATCCCAATGTGATGAATCACGCCTTGTCCACGGGCAGCGGCTTTTCCGACTATGATTTCATCGTCCGCATCGACCCCACGTACGCGAACGGAATGATCATCCTGGACAGCTCCCAGCAGTGGAACAGCGATTACGGCGCGGACTGGTTCCAACGCGTGATGGTGGGCCTGGGAGCGATGCTGGGCCTGCAGCGGGCCAACGATTTGCCGGTCACGAACCTGATGGCTTTCGACTCGTCCGAGCCTTTTCAGAACTCCAACGGTGATTCTTTCTCCAACTACTACTACTCCAACCGGTCCGACCGGAGCGACTCCGTCGGCGTCAGCAGCGGCGGCTTCGTCAACTTCTCGTACGACGGCTTTGACAGCGCGCCGACCAGCTTGTTCGGCAGCCGCGCTCCCGAGCCGATTTTCCCCGGCAACGCGGACATTCTGCACGGCCAGTTCATCCATCGCCCGGACAGCAACGACATCGACCTGTACCGCTTCACGATCGATCTGGGCGACCAGCAGCTGGATGAAAGGAAGACAGGGCTGTTCACCGCGGAGTCGTTTGCCGAGCGGCTGGCGAATTCCAGCGAATTGGACACGGTGCTGTCGCTGTTTCGCGAGGTGGAAATCCGCGACGCCAACGGGCAGATTATCGGCTACGAGCGGGAGTTGATTTCCCGCAACGACAACTACTACAGCTCCGATTCGTACCTCAGTCTCGAATTGGGCAGCGGCACGTATTACCTGGGCGTGACGGCCGCCGGGAACACCGATTTCGATCCGGTGCTGGAGGACACGGGGTACGGCGGAACGACGCAAGGCCCTTACGAACTGCGGCTGAATTTCCGCTCGCAGGTCGACGACGACCACACGATCAGCGATTTGGACCGCAGCGGCGAAAACCGGCCGGGAACGCGTCTGGACGGCGACGCCGACGGCACACCGGGCGGCGTGTACAACTTCTGGTTCCAGACGCGGCCGCTGGACCGGGTCCTGAACGTGACCGGTGACGGCAACACGTACGTGGACGGCCAACTGCTGACGATCGAGGACGCTTTTGGCAACGTGCGGCGGTTCGAGTTCGACAGCAACGGCAGCCTGCGCAATCCCTCAGCGACGGCGATTCCGTTCACCGCGGGGCTCGTTCCCACCAGCGCCATCGACATGGCCAACCAGCTGTACAACGCGATCAACAGCTCGGGGCTGGCGGTCACGGCGACGCAGACCGAAACCGCGATCACGTTGCAAGAGGAACGCGTCACGTTGTTGAGCAGCACGGCCGAGGGCATCGAACTTGCCGGCAAGACGATCTTTGTGGACAAGACTTCGGGAACCAACCTCCGCGGCACGTTGGCCAAGCCGTTTGACAACATCGCCACGGCGTTCGCCGCCGCGGCGCCCGGCGACATCGTGCGGATCGTCGGCAACGGCGGCTTCGACGGCGACCAGACGACGCTGGCGGACAACTATGCGTACGAGATCGGGTTTGGGGACTCCGGCGGCCCGCCCATCCTGACCGACGGTTCCTCGATGTCGGTTCCCCAGGGCGTCACGGCGATGATCGATGCCGGGGCGGTGTTCAAGTTGCGGCGGGCGCGGATCGGCGTCGGCAGTTCGTCGGCCAGCATCGACCGCAGCCAGGGCGCCCTGCAGGTCTTGGGCACGCCGCAGGAAAGCGTCTATTTCACTTCTTGGCTGGACGAAACGATCGGACGCGACACGTACGCGCCCACGACCACGGCGAAGCCCGGCAATTGGGGCGGGATCGTGTTCAAGGCCGATCTGGACAACGCCGACGCGCGTTTCAACTACGAGCGCGAGGGCATCTTCCTGAACTACGTCAGCCACGCCGACATCCGCTACGGCGGCGGGCAGGTGGGGATTGACAACGTCGACCAAGTGGTCAATCCAATCCAGATGACCGAGATGCGGCCGACGATCACGTTCAACCGCATCACCTACAGCGCTGTCGCCGCGATGTCGGCCGATCCGGACAGTTTTGAGGAGACCAACTTCCTCGCTCCGGAATACCAGTTGGTCAATCGGTTCACCCCCGACTACGAGCGGATCGGGCCGGAGATTCACGGCAACGTGTTGCTCGATAACTCGATGAACGGCCTGTTTGTGAGGATCGTGACGCCCGCCGGGTCGGAACTGCGGCCGCTCACCGTGCCGGCCCGCTTCGACGACATCGACATCGTCCACGTGCTGACCGAGGGCTTGAAGATCCAAGGCGAGGCGGGCGGCGCCCTGTTGGAACAATCGCGCCCCTCGGTCGAACTGGTGACGCTGGCGGCGCGCGTCGGCGGCGGCCTGGCGGCGGACAGCTACGCCTACAAACTCGTGTTCGTCGACAAGAACGGCTTTGAAGGCCGGCCTTCGGAGGCCACGGAAACCGTGACGCTGACCGCCGGCCACGGCACCGTGGAGGTCAACGGCTTGCCTCCGGTGAGCGGGAATTTCGTGTCTCGCCGGCTGTATCGCAGCCAGCCGGGCGGCGTGGGACCTTACAACCTGATTGCGGAGTTGGATGCCAGCGACACGACGTACACCGACCGCGGCGTCGTGCTGCCGTCCTTGACGTTGAGCCTGTTGAACCGCGATCCGCCCTCCGTACGTTCCGTGACTTTCGTCCAAGACGAAGTGGGGCCGACCGTGCCGGGGCTGGCGGCGGGCAGTTACACCTACCGGGTAGTGATGGTCGACGGCGTCACGGGCGAAACCAGTCCGGCGTCGGACGCCACCGGCGCGGTGACGGTTACGACGCCGGCCGATCCGCTGAACGTCAGCGTCGTCGTCGTGTCGGGGCTTCCGGCGTCGCCGGACGGGTATCGGCAATTGGTTTATCGCAGTTCCGTCGGCGGCGGCGGGACGTATGAACTGGCGGGCGAGATCGGTGCCGGGGAGACGGTCTTTCGGGACGAGGGAATCAGGCAACTGGACGCCGACGGGGAGCCCCTCACGCTGGACGTGCGGTTGACGGGCGTCGTGCGGGCCCGTCCCGACGGGCGTCTGAAGATCGATCCGGGGACCGTGGTCAAGCTGGAAGGCGCGCAGATCGAGATCGGTTTCGGCGCGCAGTTGATCGCCGAAGGCCTGGACGACCGGAAGATCGTATTCACGTCCCGGCTGGACGACAAGTACGGAGCGGGCGGGACGTTCGACACGAACAAGGACGACGGACCGAACGAGGCCAGTCCCGAGCGCGGCGATTGGGGCGGCATCTATGCCGGGCCGATGAGCCAACTGAACCTGGATCACGTCTATTTGGCCTTCGGCGGCGGCAACAACAACAAGATCGAAAGCACGTTCACGGGCTTCAGCGCCGTCGAGATCCACCAGGCCGATGCGCGGATCGCCAACAGCGTGATCGAGCACAATGCGCTGGGGACGGGCGGTCAGGGTTCGGCGCACCGCTTCGGCCGCGGCGTCAACGCCACGGCCACGATCATCTCGAACGTCCGCTACGACAGCGGGTCCACGATCTTTGTCCGCGGCGCCCAGCCGGTGATCATCAACAACGTGATCCGCAACAACGAAGACGTCGCGATCAGCATCAACGTCGACGCCTTTACCGACGCGCAGATCTCCGATCCCGGACGTGCGACGGGGGCCATCGACCAGGCGACGCTGTACAACGACAATCGCGGTCCGCTGATCCGCGGCAACCGCTTGGCCGACAACGGCAACCAGACCGACGAGAACGGCAACCAGGTTCCGAACAACAACGGCAACTTGCTGCCGGACTGGCGGGGCACCAACGGGATGGAAGTCCGCACGGCGGCGGTCTGGAACGCGGGCACTTCGGCCGATCCGCGGGACGACTCGCTGCGGTCGGTCGGAATCACGTTGTCGACCGCCAGCGTGTGGGACGACACCGACGTCGTCCACATCCTGTACGACGAGGTGCGGGTTTCCAACCTGCACGTCGAGGGCGGCTTGCGGCTGCAGAGCAGCCCGAACGAAAGCCTGGTCGTCAAGATGTACGGCCCCGGCGTGTTGAACCAGGCGTTCAACCTCAACCCGACCGTCGGGTCGGGATTCACCGCGACGGGACAGGCCTCGGACACCTCCGACCGCATCGGCGGCTCGCTGTACGTAGTGGGGCAACCCGGCTTTCCCGTCGTCCTGACGTCGGTCCACGACGACACGGTCGGCGCCGGCGTCCAGCCCGACGGCCAGGCCCAGACGGACACCAACAACAACGGTTCCCGTTCGACGCCGCAGGCGGGCGATTGGCGCAGCGTGCGGTTGGACCAGAACAGCAACGATCGCAACGTGGAGATCGTGTTGGAACTGGAGGCGCGCGAAGCCACGGCGCCCGGACTGAACGGGATCCCGGCCCAGGCCCAGTTCCTGGGCGAGTTGGCCCCCGGCGAGTACGGCGGCGATGATAACCTGAGGCTGGGCTTTCAAATCGAAGGCTTCCTGAATGACCGCGCCGACATCGATTACTACAGCTTCACCGCCGAAGCGGGGACGGAAATCTGGTTGGATCTGGATCGCTCCCGCCATGCCTTGGACACCGTGGTGGAACTGCTGGACGCGGACGGCGTGTTGCTGGCCCAATCGGACAACTCCCAGGACGAGACGGTCCAGCCGGCTCTGCTGCATCGCGCCGAGGCGATTTCCGAGGGCGACGTCAATCCCTTGCAGAAGCTGAACGACGCCTACCAGCCGCATCACGCGTCCGGCATCGCCAAGGACATTTGGGGAACCAATCCGCGGGACGCCGGCATGCGCGTCGTGCTGCCGGGCGCCCAGGGCGTCCGCAGCTCGTACTTGTTCCGGATCCGCAGCAGCAACCTGGCGGCCGGCGAGGATCGCGCCAACCTGCTGGACCCGAACCAGGTGGGCGAGGGCTTGACCAGCGGGGTGTACCGGTTCCAGGTGCGGATGCGCGAGTTGGACGAAGTTCCCGGTTCCGCCGTCCGCTACGCCGACATCCGCTACGCCCAGAACGGCGTGGAACTGATCGGCCTGCCGAGTCACTCGCCGTTGCTGGGCGAGGCGGCGGAAAACGAGGGCACCGAGCCGAACGTCGCCAACAACAACTCCTTCTCCCCCGACGCCGCCACGCCGGGCAACCGCCCCCAGGAACTGGGCAATCTGTTCGCTACGGACCAGGCTACTCTGTCTGTGGCCGGGGCTTTGTCCAGCAGTGTGGACCTCGATTTCTACACCTTTGACGTGGCCTACAACAATATCTCCAACCCGTCCGCGCATCACGGTTCACTGGTGTTCGATCTGGATTATGCGGACGGACTGAGCCGTGCCAACTCGACCGTCACGGTCTTCGATTCCAGCGGCCGGCCGATTCTGATCGCGCGCGACTCGAACATCGCCGAAGACCGGCCCGCGCCCGTCGTCGATCCTTTGGACCAGTCCGGCATGTACGATCTGTCCCGCGGCACGGTCGGCGAGTTCGATCCGTTCCTGGGGCCGGTGCAGGTGCCCCAGGGCCGCTACTACGTGGCGGTGACTTCGGATCGCATGTTGCCCGCCGAGGTGTTGAACAATCCGGCCGTCCGGTTGGAGCCGGTCAACTCGGTGATTCGCATCGCCGAGGATCGGATCGGCAGCTACGGCGGTTCGACGGCCGTCGCGCCCGTGGTCCCGTTGTTGCTGGACCCGACCTTCGACGGCACGACGGTTTCCACGACGAACCTGTGGCACGTCTCCGATCTCGAAGCGACCACCGGCGGCCACGGCTTGAACGCCGCCTTTGACGGCAGCCGGGTGTACGCTCCCACGGCGGGACGCGTCACCGAGCAGGAGCCCAACGACACGCTGCCGTCGGCCCAGAGTCTGGAAGGCTACGTTTGGAGTCTGAGTGCTCAGGCTGACATCGGGGACGCCTTCGGCAACACGTCGACGGCCATCCCGCACCTGACCGTGACCGCCACCGGCAATGAGAGCTTCGACTACTACTCGTTTGTCGTCAGCAATACGCCGGCCAGGGGCATCTTCGACATCGACTACGGCACGACCGGGAATCCGCTGACCGATCTGGACTCGCAGGTTTTCTTGTACGATTCGGCCGGCAATCTCCTGGCCTCGAACAACGACTCGGCCGTAGGGTTCGGTGCCGGCGGGAGCACGAGCGATCGCGACGCGTTCCTGTCGTACTCCTTCCTCAAGCCCGGTACGTACGTGATCGGCGTTGCGGCGTCTCCCTCGACCGGACTGCCGGGCGGCATCAGCGGCACGCCGGTGGGCACCGGCGACACGTACACGCTGCAGGTCTCGATCGAGGACCACACGGCGGTGACGACGACCAGCCAGGGCGGCTCGACGTTCTATTTCGGCGGCAAGACGACGGGCACGTACGACCTGGGACTGGGCAACGTCGCCGACGGCAGTTTGGTCTCCCACGCCTTCAGCCTGAAGAACTGCTCCGCCGCGGATTTGCCGGTCCTGTACTTCAACTATCGCTTGAACGCGGATTCGGGCGACCACTTCCGGGCGTACGTCCAGCGTCAGGACGGTACGGAACGGCTTGTTGCGTCCAGCTATGCGGTGGACGTAACAGGGACCGTGATCCGCTTGACGAACGACGACGTCTGGCGTCAGGCGCGCGTCGACCTGGCGGCGTTCGCGGGCCAGGACTTGCTGAAATTGCGTTTTGAGTTCCGTGCCGCCGACTCTTTCGTGCCGGTCGGGGCCACCGGCGTCCATATCGACGACGTGATCATCGGGTTTGCCGAGCGGGGAGAGATGATCACCCAGGCGGATGCGGATGCCACGTTCGCGCCCCGACCCAACTACAACACGACGGGCCGCGTGCTGGACGGCGAGTACCAGTTGGAGATGCGCCGGGGCACCACCTACGGGACCTCCGTCCAGGCTCGTGTGGGGGCCAGCACCGTGCCGGCGCTGATCCTGGACGAAACCTACGACACCAACGATCGCCAGGCTCAGCAGATGACGATCGTCGTCCCGGCCGGCTCGTCGCTGAGCGACGGTCAGACCTTCGAACTCGGTGACGGCGCCGGCGCTCTGACCTTTGAATTCGATACCAACGGCGCGATCCAGCCGGGAAACGTCCGCGTGCCTTTCCGGACGACCGACCCGGACTACGTGGTGGCCGCCGCTATTCGGGACTCGATCAACAGCCCGTCGGTCCAGAGCCAGTTGAATTTGCAGGCCGCGTTTTCGGACGGCACCAAGCAAGGCAGCGGCAGCCGGGACAACCGCATCAACTTGTTCGGCAACGCCGTCGGCGATTTCGTGATTCAATCCGCCTCGACCGTGTTGCGGGTCGAGAAGTCGGGGGCTACCGATGCGACCGCCCTCGGCAACCTGCTGCGGGACGCGATCCTGGGCACGGGCTTCACGCTTCCCGCGGGCAGCGATGCCGCGTTCATCGGCGGGGTCGACGCCACGGACGGAACGTTTACCTCCGCGGGCTTTTTCCACGGCGGGCTGTCCTCGATCGGCATCGAATCCGGGATCATCTTGAGCACCGGAGACGCCTTGACTGCGGCCGGCCCCAACACGGCCCATGCGTCATCTGGAGACGCGTCGCTGGCGGGGGACGCCGATCTGGACAACGAATTCTTCTCGGCGGAACCGGCCGCGCGGAAGACCCAGGACGCCACGTCGCTGGCGTTCACGGTCCAGGCCGAGTTTTCGGGTCCGGCGTATTTCAATTTCGTGTTTGCCTCCGAGGAATACAACGACTTGGTCGGGACAGCGTCCCAAGCCGACGCGTTGGCCGTGTTCATCACCGATCTTTCGGCGGGCGGCGCGGCGGAAAACGTCGCGTTGATACCCGGCACCACGACTCCGGTGTCGCGGTCCACGGTCAACGGGGGCAATCCCTACGGGACGGGCGCAGCCAATCCCGGCTTGTACAACAACAACGATTTGCGGGAGGGCGGAGCCAATCTGCAGGAATTCGGTTACGACGGGTTCACCGACGTATTCACCGCCCAAGTCGACGTCGAGGCGGGCAAGCAGTATCTGATCAAGTTCGTCATTGCGGACGCGGGGGACCGGCTGATCGACAGTGCCGTGTTGATTGAAGCGGGGTCGCTGGGGAGCGTGAACCCGGCGCCGGCGCCGGTGGGACTGGTCGGCGTCCTGCACGACGGCTACGGCGACTCGAACCACTTCCGCGCTCAGGGCCAGACCCTGATCCACTCGAATACGATCCGGGATTCGGCGGACTTTGGCATTGTCGCCGACGCCGGCGTCCGCGACATCGACCGCAACGAGGGCCTCGCGCTGGCCCAGTCTCATATCGGGCCGGCGCGGAACCTGCTGGAATTGAACAACCGGGCGGGCACCGGCGCGGCAGGCGGGATCGCGCCTGGCGCGGCCATCATCAACAACACGATCTACGGCGAAGGGCTGGGGGGCATTCATTTCAGCGGCAACCTGCGGCCGTACGAACTCATCCCGCGCGACAACGCCGGGGGGGACTTCATCTGCGACGGGGACGTCTTTGCCGTCACCGTCGGCCGCACGACGGTCGAATTCGAGTTCGAGGATTTGTCGAACCACGGAGAACAGGGTTCCTGCCGTCTCACCAACCCCTCGCACGGTGACGGCTGGAATCCCGGACGGGTGCCGATCTATTATGCCATGGTCAGCGACACCTCCGGGCCGTATCCGGCCAGCACGCAACAGGAACTGGCCCAAGCCATCGCGGACGCGATCACGCAGAGCATCCTGGTGACCAACGGCACCACGCTGGTGGCCCAAGCGAATGCGGCGCCCTCGCGCCGTCAGGGCGGTTTCGACGCCGTGTACGCCGACCATGTCAGGGACGTCGAAATCTTGGCCGGCGACCAAAACTACCACAGTGCCTTTGCATCCTACCGCGTCACACCCATCGCGCAGGCCGCTCAGCCGTTCGGCCGGATCATCAACAACACGATTGTCGGCAACGACGGGAACGCCTCGTTCTTCGGGGATCCAGCCGTCGAACCGAACGACACGATCTTCAACGCCATCGACACGCGGCAGGGCCGCCAGGCCAGCCCCGAATTCTTCCGGGCCAACAACGTCACGATCGGCGATACGGCCAGTTTTCCGCAGAACCCGGAGTGGGACGTCGACTTTTACCAGTTCCAGATGGACATCGGCGATCACGTGCAAATCACGGTCACGGGCAACGAATTCACGCCCGCCTGGCGGCTGTTCAACGAGCGCGGCGAAGAGTTCATCCCGGACGGCAGCGGCACGGCGCGAGGGGTGCCGCGAGTGACGGTCAACCCCAGCAACCCCTTCGAGTACACGCTTGACTTCTACGTCGACGAACCGACCGCGGCGCGGGCTGGGTATAACTATGCCCGCGAGGGCGGAACGTATTTCGTGGCGATCAGCGGTTCGGGCAACGCGGCGTACAGTCCGCTGAGCCTGGGCAGCCGCCAGACTCCGGACGAGACGGGCCGTTACTCGATCGCCGTCAACGTCCTGGCGCCCCGGCGATGGGTCATCGACACCCAGCCGCTGTTCGGCAGTTCCGCCAGCTGGGAAGTGACGGATGTCAACGGCAACACGACCGTCGTCAACTACACGGGGACGTCGGACCGCCGGAGCAACACGCCGCTGATGGCCTACGAAGTGCGAGAAGAATTCCGCCGCAAGGTTAGGGAAGACGGACTCCGCGGAATCAGCGCCGAGGACTTGGGCGGTCCCGAATACCGCAACTATCCCGGCTACAACTTCACGCCGTCTTTTGCCAGCCCCCGGCGGCAATGGCCGCAGTACCAACGGAATCACGGGGACGGGCGCCGGTATGTGGAGGTGTACGGCGCGGCGAAGATCGTGCAAGTGAGCGGGCCGGCCAACGTGCTGTCCCCCACCGTCGGTGCGAACAACGTCGCCAACAACGTCGACAGCCAGTTGCTCCGCGAGACGGGCGTGCTGATCAGCGAAGAGGCGACCCCCACGCTGCTGAACAACGTGATCTCCAACACGCGCAACGGCGTGGTCGAAACGGAGAACCAGCCGCAATCGCATCAAGCGACCGGCGTCAGCCCGCGTACGGCAATCGTCGCCGCGACCGTCTTCCAGTACAGCACGCCGTTCAATCAATCGCAGACGTCTGCCCAGATGGGCAACTGGCGGGTGTCGACCGGCTCCAGCCCCTATGGCGGTTCGTTGACCGTTTTGGAGGAATGGACGACGGCGCGGGCCGATACGGCGGATGCCAATTTGCCGCTGAGCAACGCCGCTCCGTTGTTCGTCAATGCGGCCGGAGGGAACTACTTCCCGGCGGCGTATGCGGCGTCGATCGACAGCGCCGTGGATTCGCTGGAGGACCGGCCCCCGTTCATCACGGTCAAGGCCGCGATGGGCATCTCCAATTCGCCGATCCTGGCGCCGGTGCGCGACGCCTCGGGCCAGTTGCGGATGGACGATCCGAACGTGTCGACCCCGCAGGGACAAGGCGGCGACGTGTTCAAAGACCGCGGTTCGCTGGACCGCAGCGATTTCATCGGTCCGGCGGCCGTGCTGTTGAACCCGCGCGACAACGACGCGGACGGCATCGACATCGACCCCACCGACACCGTGGTGCAGTTGACCGGCGGATCGTACGACTCGTTCCTGATCCAGATCGTGGACGGATTCGAATCGGCCGATCCGTTCCCGGGGGTGGGCGTCAACGATGCGACCGTGCTCGGTCCCAACGTGCCGGGCAGCCGGCTGCCGGGAGCCGCCGTCACGCTGTTTGCCGACGGCGTGTTTCTGGAGGAGGGGATTGACTACACGTACCGCTACGACACCACCAGCAACACGATCCGCTTGTCGCCGACCTCCGGCGTGTGGGCGGACGACAAGGTCTACATCATTCGGTTGAACAACCGCGACCGGTACGTGATCAACGCTCCGGACGGGGCCGAGGCTCGGGACGCCATGCGCGCGGCCCTGGAACAGCAAGATTCCGCCCAACGCCGCTTCCGCATTACCGGCGACGACGGCGTGAGCGTGACCTTTGAGTACGACAGCGGCTACACGCTGCAGGTGCCCCATTCGCTGTCGATTCGGGTCCCGGCCAGCGGGGTCGCCGACGGCCAGCGGTTTGTGGTCCGCGACGCCAGCGCCCCGGACAATCCGGGCGTGACCTTCGAGTTGGACGCGAATGCGTACACCTTGCCCGGCAATATCGCCGTCCCGTTCGGTCTGGGGGACACGCCGGCGCAGATCGCCGACGCCATCGTGGCCGCCTTGACGGGCACCTCCGCCCAGGACGTCGGCCTGCAATTGGCGGCCAAGAACGTGGGCGAGGGCTTGGTGCACCTGGGCGCGCCGGAAGCCTATACCCTGAACACGGACCTGAGCACGCTTTTGCAGACCGCCACGATCATGTCGCTGGCGGTGCCCGCCAAGACGGACAACACCACGGTCGCCGACGTCGACGACGGGCAGACGTTCAGCATCACGTACACGCCGGACAGCGGGCCCGCCACGACGGTCATCTTTGAGTTCGACACCAACGGGTTGCTGAACAACACCGCCAACACACGGATCCCGGTGGCGACGGCTCCCATCCCCGCGTCGCCAGACGACGTGGCAGCCGAGATCGTGAGGGTTCTCGCCGGCACGCCGTTGGCCGGGTTGCTGGTGGGCACGCGGCTCGAAGCAAACGGGCTCGAAGCAAACGGCCTGGTCCACGTGCACGAGGGCAGCCAGGTGTCGATCGATTCGGACACCAGCAAGTTGTTCGACGGGTATGTCTCCCGGCCGCTGGCGGACGAGCCGGCCGCTCCCCAGGTATTTGTCGTGTCGTGGGACGACGACGGCGACGACAGCACTCCGCCGCGGCAGGTCAGCTTCGAGCTGGACCGTGACGACGAGGGGACGACGCAGCCCGGCAACGTGGTGATTCCGTTCAGCTACGGAGACACCCACCAGGAGATCGGCGAACACCTCGCCCTGGCAATCGCCCGGGAACTGTCGCTGCAACTGACCGCGGCGAAACACCTGGAGGACGGCGTGGTCTTCCTCGGCGGCACCATCGAGCATGACGTCGATTTGAGCAACAGCCCCGGCCTGGTTTTGTTGAGCCAGCCTTCCGTGACGCCGACGACCAGCTTGATTCTGCCCTCGGCGCTGACCATCACGGTCAATTCGGAGGGCGGGGCGGGAATCGCTGACGGGGAATACTTCCAGATCATCGACACGTCGCTGTCGGCGGCGGACCAGGTGTTGAAGTTCGAATTCACCTTGGACGCCAACCCGAACAGCACCGATTGGGATGCGATCATCCCTTACAGTCTGCTGGACACCGCCGACGCGATCGCGGAGAAAATCGTCGAAGCGATCGACGACTTGATCCTCTCCGGCTACAACGCCGGCGACGTGTTCCAGCCGGCCTTGAGGCCGGGCGGCATCGTGACGCTCACGGGCGCCAACAGCTTCCACAGTCTGAGCACCGCCTTTGCGCCGGGCCTGACGCAATCCGGCGGACGGTTGGCCGACGGCGAGCAGTTCTCGATCACCTTCAACGGCGTGACGCGGACCTTCGAGTACGACGTCGACGGCCGCCCGGCATCGCCTGCCGCCCCGCCGGACCAGTTCATCCTGTTCACGCCGACCAGCACCAACGACGAAATCGGCGCCAGCACGGTGGCTGCCATCAGGTCGCAACCGCTGCTGGGACTGCCGGGCGTGGAGTACGCGGGCCAGGGCAGGATCGAATTCCACGACACCTCGCGGCACATCACCATGCTGCCGGCGGACGCCAACCCGCCCGACAACAGTCTGCAATTGGAGGGGATTCCCGGCGGCGCCGTGCGTCTACCGTTCGAACCCTGGAGCCAGTTTTCGGGCGAAGACTTCGCGAACCTGATGGTGGAGGCGATCAACGCCAGTCCGCTGACCAACGTCACGGCTTCGCTGCGGGGCGGCAACACCCTGTTCGTGGACTTCCTGACCACCGCCAACGAACCGGCGAACTTCATTTCCGGACTGACCAATATCACGGGCATCTCGAACTACTTCCTGCAGGCCATTCAGGATTTGCCGGGGAACTTCCTGAAGTCGAATCAGTACACGGGCGAGACGCGGTTCACGATTCTGCTGGCGGGCGCCGACCTGGACTTCGGCGACGCACGGGTGGCCAACCGGCCCTCGCAGTATCCGACCTTGTTCGACGAAGACGGGGCGCGGCACGTGGTCACGCCCGGCTGGTATCTGGGCAACCGCGTGGACGGCGAATTCGAGGCACAGATCGTGCCCGCCGGATTCGGCGACGACTTGGACCACCGGGTGGACCTGTGGAACAGCACGTTGCGTCTTGACGGCAATTCGCCGCTGACCGTGCAATTGCCGGACGTGGCAGACCCGGGCGCAGCGTTGGACGGGACGGCCTTTGACATCATCACCGCCGGCGGACGGACGCAGCGTTTCGAGTTCGATCAAGGCGGTAACGGCGTGTTGAGCGGCCAGGCCGTGGTTTACGACGCCGGCGCGACGCTGCCGGAGATTGCCGAGGCCCTGGCGGCGGCGGTCGCGGAGGCCGACTTGGGCCTGGCCCCCGCGCATTTGGGCGCCGGCGGCGTGTTCCTGGGCGGCGGCCCGCTGCACCGGATCGAGACGACCGGCAGCCACATCCGGATCGCCGGCCAGCCGGCCTATCAGATCACCGCGGTGCCCGGCTACCAGGTCGAGGACGGCGAGACGCTGTCGATCTACGACGGCCAGGACGCGGTTCCCTGGATTTTCGAGTTCGACCTGGACGGCGCTGTGGCGGCAGGCAATTTGTCGGTCCCCATCCTGGCGGACGACGATGCGGCGCAGGTCGCGGAGAAGCTTCGGGCGGCCGTCGCGGCCGCGGAGCGTTCGGCGCCCATCGCGCACCGGCCCGCGGTGGAACTGACGGCGCTCGGCGACGGCATGCTGCACGTCAGCGGCACGCCCAGCCACACGATCGACTTCCAGGACAGCCCCCTGACGTACGCCGGGCAGACGCCGGTCACGCTGACCGTGCCGGCGGCCGGACTGGGATTCAAAATCGAGCCAAGCCTGACGATCCTGGTGCAGAAAAAGACCGGCGGCGGCGTGGCGGACGGCCAGGCGTTTACCGTCAAGGACGGCAGCAAGACGGCCGTGTTTGAGTTTGAGACGGGAGGCGGCGTGACGCGCCCCGGCGCGCGGCCGGTGGCGGTGGGCGTGCTGAGTTCGGCGTCGCAAGTGGCCGAGTCGATCCGGGCCGCCATTCAATTGGCCGTCGACCAGGGAGCCCTCAGCGGCTTGGCGCCGACGGTGGATGCCGCGACCAACCCCACGCATCTTGTGATCGACTTGCACGCCGGCATCCAGCACGCGCTGGATGCGGCCGCGAGCGGCCTGGGCCAGCAGACCGCCGTCAGCGACGGGCAGACCTTCCAGGTCAGCGATGGCACAAACACGGCGACCTTCGAGTTCGATTTCGACGGTTCCGCCACGGAGTTGTCGGTCCCGGTCGCTCCGGGCTCGTCCGCCAACGACGTCGCCAACGCGATGGTGGCGGCGGTCCAGCAAGCGATTGCCGACCACGTCTTGAGCGACTCGGCGGGCGTGATGGCCAAGAATCTGGGCGCGGGCAACGTGCAAATCGGCGGTCCGGGACCCGTCTCGGCCGGCACGACGTCGGCCCTGACGCGGTCCGGTTCGCCCCGCGGCGTTCTGGACGGCCAGATGTTCCATTTGCTCGACAGCCTGGGGGTCCGCCGCTTTGAGTTCGACGCCAACGGCCAGGCGACCCAGGGCAATCTCACGATTCCCTTCGAGGTCACCAGTACGGCGGACAAGATCGCCGCCGCGACGGTGGCGGCCATCCAGGGCTCCGGATACGGCGTCAACGTCGTCCATCTGGGCGGCGGCGTGATCGCCCTGGACGGAGACGACGAAGACGGGGTGCGCTTCGACCTCGCCTTGACGCCGGGCGCCACGGTGCCGATCACCGTGACCGCGTCCCAGGACGACGGGTTCCTGGACGGCTGGCTCGATCTGAACGGCGACGGCGACTGGAACGACCAGTACGAGCACCTTTTCAACCGCGTCGAGCTGCAGGCAGGCGAAAACCGGTTGTCGATCTGGATTCCGCCGGCGACCGGACCGGGCGTGACTTATGCGCGGTTCCGTTTCGGCAGCGAAGGCGGGTTGGCGCCCACTGGTTTGGCCATCGACGGCGAAGTGGAAGACTACCGCCTGGAGATCATCTCCAACGATCCTCCCACGATCCTGGGGCCGACCCAGTTGACGACGCCGGAAGACCAATCGCTGGCCGTCTCGGGCCTGCAGATCGAGGATCCTGACGCGGGCGGAGCCACAATCCAAGTCACGCTGTCCGTGCTGACCGGGACACTGACCGTGCCCACGATCCACTTGCCGGGCGGGATCGTCGGCAACGGCTCCCAGCGCGTCGTTCTGACCGGCAGCCTGGCCCAGATCAACAGCACGCTGGACGGATTGGCTTACCTCAACGCGCCCCATGACAACGATCCCGACCGCTTGACGGTCGTGGTCGATGACCGCGGCAACTCGGGCACCGGCGGCGTGCAACAAGCGGTGGCTTTGATCCCGATTACGATCAGCCCCGACAACGACCCGCCGGAGATCCACGTGCCCGGAGCGCTGGCGGCGACGGAGGATGAACCGCACACGATCGCGGGCCTCTGGATCGAGGACGTCGATCTTGACGAGAGCACGCCGGAGGGCACCGGCACCGACCAGATGACCGTCGTCCTGACAGCGGGGCGGGGCACGTTGAACGTCGACGAGAGCGCCGCGACGGGCGCGACCGTGACGGGCGACGAGAGTTCGTCGGTCACGCTCCACGGCCTCTTGGATGATCTCAACGCGATCCTGGCCGCCGGCGTCATCTACCAAGGACTGGCCGATTTGAATGGCGAGGATGTCATCACGGTCACGGCGGACGACCTGGGGAACTGGCCGGCTCCCGCCCAAACAGCGATCGCCACGTTCACGGTCACGGTCGCGGCGGTCAACGATCCGCCAGTGCTCACTGCTCCGGAGACGGCAGCGGCTGCCGAAGACGCGGAATTGCCGCTCAGCGGTTTCGGCTTGACCGACGTCGACTCGGACGAAACGGAGATTCAGGTTACGCTGCGGGTCGCGGATCGCAGCGACGGGGGGTTGCTGAACGGCATTTTGACCATCCAGCAGGTTGCCGGCGGCGTCGACCCGGCGGACCTCCTGCAGGTCAACGGCAACTTTACGTCCTTCGTGACGATCACGGCCCCCGTGGCGAAGATCGCCGCGACGTTGAGCAATCCCAACGGCTGGAGCTACACGCCGCCCAACAACTTCGCGGGCAACACCGAGGAGCCGAAGTGGGAGATCCTGACCGTGACTGCCGACGATCGCGGAGCAACGGGCGAGACGTCTCCGGACGGCACGACCGCTACCCGGCAGGTGACGCTGTACGTCAACGAAGTGAACGATCCGCCGCAGGTGACCGTGCCTGAAGGCCCTGTGGTGGTCGCCGAAGACGAAATCCTGGACATCAGCGCGCTGGGCAACGTCGGGGTCTCCGACGCGGATGCCGGCGACGCGGTGATCTCCGTCCGTCTGTCCGTGGGCCGCGGCACGATCACCTTGGACGAGACGGTGGAGAATGCCTTGTCGGTCATCGTCGCCGGAACGAACGGCACGTCGCAGGTCGAGCTGCGCGGGACGCTGGTGGACATCAACGCCCTGCTCGATTCGTTCATTCACTACCAGGGTCTGCTGAACACCAACAACACCAGCGGCCCGGACGTCCTGACCATTCTGGCCAACGACTTGGGCCACTCCGGCGGTTCGGCGGCCTCCGGCACCGGGCAGGTCACGATCACGGTCACCCCCGTCAACGACGCGCCGCAGATCACGCTGCCGGCCACGCCCCCCGAGGTTGCCGAAGACACCGATTTACGGATTCCGGCGATTGCGATTACCGATCCTGACGTGACCGAAGCAGACGCGGACGGCGTCATCACTGTCACGCTGACCGTGACCCCGATCGCCCCCGCCACGCAGGCCGGCGTCCTGACCGTGAACACCGCGGTCGAGCCCGGCTTGACGGTGACGGGCAGCCCCGGAACCAACGTCCAGGTGCGCGGCTTGCTGACGGAAATCAACACCTTGCTGGCCCACCCGGACGGGTTGAAGTATCGCGGCGCGGCGAATGCCAGCGGCCAAGTCTTGTTCAGCATCACGGCGGACGACGAGGGCCAAAGCCCGATGCCGGCGCAGGCCACGACCCGCACCATGACCATCACCGTGAGGCCGGTCAACGACGCGCCGGAGATCACGCTCCCGTCCAGCCCGCAGTCCGCGGTGGAGGATCAACCGAAGCTGATTACGGGGATCGCTGTCAGCGACGTGGATCTTTCGGAGACCACCAGCGATCCGGCTGGCACCGGCACGGGCCTGATGAAGGTCACCCTGTCGGCCCTGCATGGCACGATCGACCTGGACGACACCGTTCCGGCGGGCGTCGAAGTCGAGTACGACGGTTCTCAATCGGTCACCGTCAACGGGTCCTTGACGGGCATCAACGCCTTGTTGAACGGCGGCATCACCTACCAGGGGTTGCCGTATTGGAACGGCAACGACACCGTGACGGTGACCGCGAACGATTTGGGCAATTGGCCGTCGCCGGCACGGATCCCGACCGCCTCCTTGGTGGTGTCCGTCGCCAAGGTGAACAATCCGCCGGTGATCGACGCGCCGGGAGAACAGCGGCTGAACGAAGACAACTCGCACCCGTTCCCCGCGATCACCATCACCGACGTGGACGTCGGCGAGGGCACGGGCGAGTTGAAGGTGGACCTGCAGGTCAGCCACGGCATCTTGACCCTGGACCTGGCCGTGCCGGGCGGCCTGCGGGCTGCGAACGTGATCGGGAACCAGACCGGCCACATCACCATCGACAAGGCCGGTCCCAACCAGATCAACGCCACGTTGTCGGCCGCGGCCGGATTCGTGTATCGGCCCACGCTGAATTACAACGGGGCCGACGCCCTGACGATTGTGGCCGACGACAAGGGGAACACCGGCGGTACGGTGACCCCGACGACGGCCACGGTGCCGCTCATGATCACCGCCGTCAACGATCCGCCGCAGTTGCCCTGGACTGTGCCGCCGGCCGTTCCGCCGGCGCCGGCAACCAGCGAGGATACGGATCGCCACATCGTCTGGCCTGCCAATGCCGTCGTGGACGTGGACGCGAACGAGTTGCCGGGAGACGGTCGTTTGCGGGTCGCTTTGTCCGCCAGTCACGGCACGCTTACGGTCAGCACGGACTTCGGTCTGACGCCCGCCGATTTCACCGGCGGCAGCAGCGGCGGCACGGTCGAATTCACGGCCCCGCTGGCCGCGATCAACGCGACCTTGTCGGCGGCGATGGGGGTGCGGTACTCGCCCGACCTGAACTACAACGGCAAGGACACGGTGGTGGTCGCGGTCAGCGACCTTGGCAACACCGACGCCACGCTGACCAATCCGCAAACCGCGGCGGGCACGGTAACTGTCACGGTTGCGGCGGTCAACGATCCGCCGGTCCTGACAGTAACGACCGAACCCGGCGATATTCTGACGATCGCCGAAGACACCGACCTGCCCTTGCAGGTCCAGATCAGCGACGTGGACGCCGCGGAAGGAAACGGCGAACTGGAAATGACGCTGCAGGTCTTCTTCGGCGCCTTGACGATCAATACGGCCGTCTCCGGCGGAGTCGGGGCGGGCGGCGTCACCGGCAACGGCACGACGGCCGTCTCCCTGGTCGGCACGCAGCAGCAGTTGAACGCTACGTTCGCCGCCAACGGCGTCGTGTACCGGGGTAATCCCGACTTCTTCACGACGGCGGCTGGTCAAGAGACGCTGCTGATCCATGCGGAAGACGAAGTCAACGGCGTGATCAATACGGGGCCGCTGAAAGGCCAGGACAACAAGGCGGTCACCATCAACATTACTCCGGTCAACGACGCGCCCACGATCGAGATCGTGCCGCCCGCGCAGATCGTCGAGGACACGCCGGTCCCGCTGCCGATCCTCGTCAACGATGCCGAGATGAACGCACCCATTGGGGCCGACGTGGTCTGGACCGTCACGCTCCAGGCCGATCTGGGAACATTCTCGGTGCTGGGCGGCATTAGCGGCGGTGTCCCTGCCGCGAACATCACCGGCAACAATTCGGGACTCGTGGTGCTTACCGGGACAGGGAACGAGATCCAAACGACGCTGGTGGCCTCCAACGGCGTCACGTTCCAAGGCGTGCAGGACTTCGCCGGCAGCGATGTGCTGACCGTGACCATCCAGGATCCCGGCCCGACGGCGGATCCCGCCGACGACGCCACCAGCGCGGCGACGCTGACGTACACGATCAGTGGCGTCAATGACGCTCCCGAAATCGCGTTGCCGGCGGTGCTGACGACCAACGAGGATGTCGCGCTGCCGCTCACCGGACCGCAGGACGTGCGACCGCTCGACCTCTGGGACGTGGATTCGGGCCCGGCCAATATCTCGGTTGTGTTGCAGGTGGGCAACGGCAAGTTGACCGTCGGCGGGACGGTGCCGGCGAGTCTGAACGTCGCCGGCAGCGGCACCGCCAAGGTCACCCTGGTCGGCCCGGTCGGGGCCATCAGGACCCTCCTGGACGATCCCCAGGGCCTCAAGTACCTCGGCAACTTGAACTACTTCGGCACCGACATCCTGACCGTGACGGCCGACGACCGCGGCAACAGCGGAACGGGTGGCGCGAAGACCGCGGTCCAATCGGCCGCCGTCAACGTGTTGCCGGTGAACGACCCGCCGATCGTCGCCAAGCCGGTGGCCGACTTCGCCGTCAACGAGGACGCCCCCGACACGCTGATTGAGTTGTTCCCCGGCGTGTTCGCGGATCCGGACAACACCACGTTGACCCTGACGGTGACGCACAACTCCGACCCCAGTCTGGTAACGGCCACGATCGTGGGAACCCGGCTCACGTTGGACTATTTGCCCGACCAGAGCGGCCGTTCGGCGACGATTCGCGTGCAGGCGTCGGACGGCGTCGGCTCCGTCGAAGACGAGTTTGTGGTGACCGTGAACCCGGTGCCGGACGCGCCTTTTGTGGTGAATCCGATTGCGGACCAGATCGTGCAATTGGGCAGCGCAACGCAGATTACCGTGAATCTGTCGGCAGTCTTCGACGATCCGGATCTGCCCGGCGACACCCTGACGATCCTTGCCTACAACAACAACGCCGACAACACCAACACGGAACTGGTCACCGGCGGAACGTTGAGCGGGCAGATGCTGACACTGAACTTGAAGGCAGGAGCCTTCGGGCGGTCGGACATTACGGTCCGCGTCCAGGATTCGACGGGCCAGACCGTCAGCGACACGTTTGCGGTGATTGTCAACTCGCGGCCGACCGCAAATCCGGACAACGTGACGACGAAGGAAGACCGGGCGGTGGCCATTCCCGTGCTGAACAACGACCGCGACGTAGACGGCGTTATCGACCCGGCCACGGTGACCCTCGTAGCCGGCAGCGCTCCGACGCACGGGACTTGGACCATCACGGACGGGGTCGTGACCTACACGCCGAACGCGAACTTCTCCGGCTCCGACTCGTTCCAGTACACGGTCCAAGACAACGACGGGTTCGTCTCGAACGCGGCCACGGTGACGATCACGGTGGACGAGGTGCCGGACTACCAGAACCCGTTGCTGAACGCCGACGTGAACAAATCGGGCACGGTGTCGCCGATCGATGCGTTGATCGTCATCAATTACATCAACGCCGACCCCAACGGCCCACCGCGGGGCGCCTTGCCGCCCGATCCCGTCCCGCCCGCCACGCCGGATTACTATTACGACGTGAACGGCAACAACTTGTGCGATGCGGCGGACGTCATCGCGATCGTCAACATCCTCAATACAACGGCCTCGGCGGGCGGCGAAGGGGAAGCGGCCGAGACAAGCGGCGCCGCGGCGGTGGAAGCCGCACTGCCTGCCCGCTCGACCCCGTCCGCCTCCTGGCTGGCCGTTCCGGACTACACCTTGTTGGCGCGGGCTGAGGGCGAGGCCGCCTCGGCGGTTCGGGCAACCACCCGCGAGGTCTCGACGACCGCACGCCGCGACGGGTTCGCTCCGGCCGCGATCGAGACGCCGCTGGACGACAACGAGTCGAACCAGGACGCCTTTTTCCATCGCATCGGCGCGGGACCGTCCGATCTGCTCGATGCCGCGTGGGATGCCGGCTGGGAGGATATCGTCGAGGACGTGGACGACGGCTTTGGCGATGTCCTGGCGGCGGATGTCGTGCTGAGCGGCGTGAAAGCGAAAGCTTAGCGCGGCGAGAAACCGCTCAACTGCGAGCGCGCGAAAAGGCCCGGCTTTGGCGAAAAAGCCGGGCCTTTTATCTGTCGGCGTTCCTGTGACGCATGCTCCCCGCCAGGTGGAGTTGGAGGCGTCGCGGACGGGAAGCCTGCGTCACTTGTCTCTCGAACGCGGTCAACCGCTCAACTCTGCTCGTTGATCAGGTACTTGGCCGCCACGGACTCCAGCGGGCAAGGCGCCGATTGGCCACGGGCCAGCAGACGGAGTGTCTCCAGGTCCGAACTCCAAGCGACCTTGCCGGGGGCCAGCAGGAACAGGCTGCCCGGTTCGTGGGTGGTCAGGAGTCTGCCGTCGCGAAAGTAATAGTGAGCGTCGCTGGCCTCGACGGGATAGACGCGCATGGCAGGCGGGATGTCGTTGGGCCGGAACCAGAGCTTGATCTCCCGTTCCGCTTCTGCGGGCTTCGCGGAGGCGTGGATCAGGTTGTCCATCCGCTCTCCGACCTTCCCCGCCGCGTCGTGGACGGTGACGATGGTGCCGAGGGCTCGGATGCAACCCGGCTTCTTCTCCCGCGCCACGTGCGGGTTGGTAGGGCCGACGATATCGCGTATCTTCTGGACGGCATCCGGGCCGCTGTAGACCAGCGCGATCACCCGCCGCTTATGGGGTTCATCCGGGTAGTGCGCCAGTCCCATAATGTAATCGAGCAACGGCGCGTAGAAATCCCTGTCGCGATGTTCGACGTAGTGCTGCTCTGCCAGCATTCGATGGACATGGACGATTTTGGCGCCGGCGAATCGCAGGCCGGTGTGAGTCTCCGACAGCAGCGAGAGCACGTATCCGGTCAAGGAGTTCTTCAATGCGTCCGGTTTGATCAGGACCAGGGTCTGTTCCGGGGGCTTGTTTTCCATCTCTGAAATCCTTTCTAAAAAGCCCGTGGCTGCGAGGGCTGGGGATGAGTGGGTGGCAAGATAGCAACACTCCGGCGGCGGGTCAAGGGAGCGGGCAGCGCTGAGGCATCTGCGACGGCTTGCCTTGCGGCCGGCGCGCCGTTCTGACGGCCTTTGTTTTGGCGGTCATCCGGTCGTTTTTCAAGACGAACTACTGCGCCGCTGCCAAACGATTCATTGCCGGCCGCCTTGTTGGCGGATAAGATTACCTTAGACTTTGGTTTTTGTGTAGACCGTGGCGGTCGGCGCGCGCGTGCTGATGGTGGGCCGGGGCGGTCTTGTTTCGATTCCGCCGAGGATGCCTGTTTTGGGGGTTGAAAAATGGTCACCCACGCACGATGCGGCCGGCGTTTCCGGCGGTTTAAGGTCTTCCGGCGAACGGGCGCTGCCCTGGCGGTGGTCCTGATCGCTTTGATCCTGGCGGCGGGCGTCGGCGGCGCGGCCTACTTCTATTTCCGCAAGGGAGACCAGCAGAACGTCGAGAACGTCATTACCCAATCGGTGATTCGCGGCCCCTTCGAGCACGTGGTCTTGGAGCAGGGGTTGATTGAAAGTTCCGGCAGCGTGGAAATCCGGTGCGAGGTCAAGGCGGGGACGTCGGCCGGCATCAAGGTGTTGTGGGTGGAAGAGGAGGGGAAACACGTCCGCAAGGGCGACCGGCTCATTCAGCTGGATTCCTCTGCTTTCGAGAAAGATCTGATCCAACAGCAGATCGTGTACAACACGAGCCAGGCGGCGGTGATCCAGGCAGAGAACACGTTGCGGGCCGCGGAGATCTCGCGCCTGGAGTATCTGGAAGGCTCATTCCGGCAGGAAGAGCAGACGATCCTGAGCGAGATCTTCGTCGCCGAAGAGAACCTCCGCCGCGCGCAGCTGGCGTACCAGTCCACGGAACGCCTGGCGGCCAAGGGCATCGTGACGGCGCTGCAATTGGAGGGCGATCAATTCGCGGTCGAAAAAGCGAAGAACGAACTGAACAGTGCCCAGACCAAACTGGATGTGCTCCGCAGATACACCAAGGCGAAGATGCTCAAGCAGTTTGACAGCGATATTGCCTCGGCCGAGGCCAAGTGGAAATCGGAGCAGGAGAGCAACAAGCTCGAATTGTCCCGGCTCCAGGATATCCAACAGCAGATCGCCGCCTGCAATATTTCCTCGCCCCAGGACGGCCAGGTCGTGTACGCCAACATCTACAGCCGCCGGGGCGGCAGTGCGGAGTTCGTCCTGGAGGCCGGAGCGACGGTCCGCGAGAACCAGACCCTCATCCGCCTGCCGGACCCCGACAAGATGCAGATCAAAGCGACCGTCAACGAGTCCCGCATCTCCTTGATCCGCGTCGGGATGCCGGTGGAAATCACCGTGGACGCCGTTCGGGACCGCAAGCTAAGCGGCACGGTCGTCAAAGTGAATCAATACGCCGAGCCGGGCAGTTGGTCCAGCGGCAACATTCAGGAATACGCGAGCTTTGTCGAGATCCACGACCCGCCGCCGGCCATCCGCACCGGCATGAACGCAGAAGTCCGGATTTTCGTCGAACGCCTGCCCGAAGCCCTGCAAGTCCCCGTCCAGGCCCTGTACGAGACCAAGGGCTCTTACTTCTGCCTGCTGAAGAGCGGCAATCAATTCGAGACGCGGCAAGTCCAGGTCGGTTCGAGCAACGACAGTTTCATGACCGTCGAATCCGGTCTGCAGGAAGGCGAAGTCGTGGTCATGAACCCGCGCAGCTTGCCCGACCGGCTGTCGCTGCCCGACTTGCCGGATAGCAAGGCCGTGCTGGCGGCGGGCAAGCCGCCGGGGAGCAAGCCGCCGGCGGGCAAGCCGCCGCTGGATCGTGAGGGCGGCAAGCAGCCCGTGCAGGATACCGCCGGCCCTGCGGTCCGCTCGCCGAAGCCGACCTCGGACAGACCGCCGCAAGGCCAGACCGCCGAACGGGACCAATCTGCCTCGCCGCGGACCGCCGGAGGTGCACTGTGAGCTTGGCTTGTCGGCTGCACGAATTGAGGAAGGATTATGTGCTCAAAGGCGAGACCGTTCACGCCCTGCGGGGAGTCAGCCTGGAGGTTCCCGAGGGCGATTACGTGGCCATCATGGGACCTTCGGGCTCGGGCAAGAGCACGCTGCTGAATCTGCTGGGCTGCCTGGACAAGCCGACCGCCGGCTCGTATTTCCTGGGCGACGACGACGTGGCGAAGATGGACGACCGCGAACTGTCGCACATTCGCGCCAGTCGGATCGGCTTCGTCTTCCAGTCGTACAATCTGATTCCCCAGCTGACGGTCGTCGAGAACATCGAAGTGCCGCTGTACTACCAGGGCCGCGTCAACCGGGAGACCAGAGAACGGTGTCACGCTCTGGCCGAAATGGTCGGCCTGGGACAACGGCTGGGGCACCGGCCGACGCAGTTGTCCGGGGGCCAGCAGCAGCGTGTGGCCATCGCTCGCAGTCTGGTCAACGACCCCTATTTCATCCTGGCCGACGAAGCCACGGGCAACCTGGATACCAAGACGGCTCTGGAAATCCTGCAGTTGTTCGCCCGGCTGAACAACGAAGGCCGCACCATCATCATGGTCACCCACGAGGACGACGTGGCCGAGCACGCCAAACGCATCGTGCGGCTTCGCGACGGCCTCGTTCAGTCGGACGAACGCCGAGCCCCCGTGGCCTCCGATTGAAGTCCGCCCGGCAGCCCGAATTGCGACGGCCAAGCGGCGCTGTATTCAGGCTTGACGCGCGGACCCGGCCGCGTCGCCCGGCAGTCGCGGGGCCACCTGGGGCGTCTGAAATTCGGTCTCGCCGCAGCCAAAAACCGAGCAGCGGCCGGCATACTGCCAGCATTCCCGGTGGTGCGGCGTCTTGCAGCGCCGGCAGAACACGAGCCCCTCGCGGATCTCCTCGCCGCAGATGCGGCAGACAACTTGCTCCAGCACCTGGGCCGACCGCGGCTCGACAAAAGTGATGCCGCGCGTCCGCGTCAACAGCGCCTGGTCGTACAGTTCCAAGGCCGTCTCCACGAAACGAATCAGCTGCGGGCCGGGCTGGATCGGCAGGACCTTGGTGATCGTCATCGCCCCTCCGTCAAGCTGGATGCACAGCGGTGACACCTTGGGACACGTGCGGAGTTGCTCGACGTGCGACTGGACGACTTTGGTAACGAGTTCGGCCACGGCGCGCGGGTCCGTTCCCCGCACGGAACACGGAATCGTCCAGGCGTCCGCGGGCGGTGACAGCGTTTGCAGGCCGTCGAGCGGCGTCGCGCGCGAAGGCCAGGGCGGATAGCGGATTTCCGCCCGCCACGCTCCGCCGGACCAAGGCAGATGCACGCGGACGGCCGCTCCTCGGCCCAGGCTGTGAGGCGACGGGACCAGCGTTTCGACCGTCACCTGAACCGCGCCGTAAGGAAAACGCACCTGCGGCGTGTCGAACCAGCCCGTGCCAGAGCACTCGCCGTGAAAGCGTTGCGCCAGCAGGCGGCAGGCCGCTTGCCGATCCCCGTGCTGCGGCGCTCGGCTCGAAGCGAAAACCGCCAGCGCGCCCAACAACGCGACGAGCGCCAAGAATGTGCCAAGACATGCCATCGCTCTGGCCCCACACAAAGCCCAAGTTTCCGAGGCTACTTCCGCCCGGCGACGCGGGATTTCGCTGCTACCGGATCGCCGTCTGGTCCGCTCGGCTGTCCGTCTCCGGCGTCGGCCCAGGATTCGTCGCCAGCCCCGTTTGCCTCGCCGCCGGAGCGACGCGCCGACGCTTCCAGGCCGCCAAGGCCGTCCAAACGCACGTCCCGACAACGAGCACCCCCACGCCCGCCAGGCCCCAGCTGTCCGGCTGACGCATCCAGTCGCCTGCGACGGCCACCGCATCGGCCGGGCCGCCCGGTTCCGGCGCGAGCATCTTCCATCCCAGCAGTGTCAGGAGCAGGAACATCGCAAGCAGCACTCCCAGGACCGTGAAGCCCAGCCCAAAGCGGCGTGGACCGGTGTCCGGTGCCGGCATCGCCGGAAACGGCAGTTTGGAAAATGGAGCGGCTCCCGGACCGGAAGCGTCGGCGCCCATCATGCCGCTGTCCAAGGAGGCAACGAAAGACGACAATTCGCGTTCTCGAAATCGGGACGTGAACAGGTAGAACCCCCCGGTGCATCTGATCTGGTCCGACTCCTCCCTCGTCCATTGAAAGAACCCTCGCCGGCCCTGGCACGGATCGAGCACCAACGCCACATCGGCCGGCCGACCGAAGAAATGTTCGCAGATGAAGCGATCCAGCTCCGACAGGAACACGCCCAGGTTCGGGTGCGTGTGATACCAGCCGACAATTTGCAGGTCGTCGGACAACGCCGCTCGTTGCCGCGTGAACTCGGCCCATGTTTCATGCGTGAACTTGAAACTGCCCGCCGTACTCTCGTGATGCTGCGCGCGGAGCGTGTCGGCAATCACCACGAAGGGCCGCCCTTGATCGTCTTCATACTGTCCGCCCAGCATCACGCCCCCCAGTTCCAGACGCGTATCTGACAGGGCGTGGCTTTCGAGGTCCCGCAGTGCGTCCAGATCGACGAAGATCGTCAAGTCCTCGTCGGCCGGACATCCGCAAGCGGCAACGCGGAACCGCCGGTCGCCGTCGGGGCGCAGACGCCGTTCGCACGGCGCCGCCCGGACTTCACCGAACCGGATTTCCCGATCATCTGCGGTCATGGCTGGTCGAGACTCCCCAGGACTTCCCGCCGGTCGCCGGCCAGCAAGAAGACGCCTTCGCTGTCGCGGTTGGCCACGCGCACGATGTCGTAGGGCGGGATGCCCAGGGACGCAAGCCGCTCTCCGGCCAGGGCATGATCCGGCTCCACCGTGTGGACGATCTGGGGCTGTGACAATTCGCCGCACTGCGGGCAGGTGGCCCGGCCCAGGCCCACCAACGACAACGGCTGCAAGACTCGCTGTACGGCGTCGCAACGCCCACACGCCAGCGAAACCACCAGGTCGCGGTCCAGCGACAACTGCAGATCGCCGTCGCCCAGGTGCGGGCGGACCGCGGCGAACAGGTCGGCCGCCGTGTGCCGGCCGGCCTGCAGCGGCAGTTCGATCGGCGCTGCATAGGTTTCGTGACTTAAGCAATCCTCGCGCCGCTGGAACCGCGTCCGGTACGATTGGCTGGCAGCCCCGTTGAATACAAAGGCTTCTCCGCCCGGCACCGGCAGTCCGTGAATCAGTTTCAGCGCCTCCTGCGTTTGCAGGCCGCCGATCAGCGAAGCGATCGTGGGCACCGTCGGCACGCGTCCGGCCGCCAGGTCCTCCTGCCGCAGCAGCGGGCAACTGTACCGCAGGTTGATCAAGCGGTAATCGTTCTCCGTCATCCCGCATTCGTAGCACGCACTGTCCGGCGGCGTAAATACCTTGACCACGCCGTTCAATTCCTGAATCCCGCCGTCGATCCACGGTGTCGAGACCTTCCAACAGCAGCGATTCACCCACAGCCGGGCCTCCCGGTTGTCCAGACAGCCGATCACCACGTCGGCATCTCGAAAGACCCCCAAACCCACGGACGTGAGCACGTTTCCGGGCAGCGCGGTGACGGTCACATCCGGATTCAGCTCCCGGACTGCTTCCGCCGCCACGTCGGCTTTCGGCCGCCCCCGGTCGCGCGCCCGGAACAGCACCGAACGTGTCAGGTTGGCAGCTTCCACCACGTCAAAGTCGACGACGCTCAAGTGCCCGACGCCCACCAGTGCCAGGTTCTTCAGCACTTCGTTCCCCAGCGCCCCCGCCCCGACGACCAGCACACAGGCCCGCCGTAGCCGTTCCTGATCCCACCACGGAATCAGCCGCAGTCGGGCGTAACGGTCGTTGTCGTCCACGTGAAGCGGTGTGTCGGGCACGATGATTACCCCACCCTATCGGAAGCGTGCCACAAGCGGTTCTGTGCGGAAGAAATCGGCTCCTGGATCGCCGTCAACCGATGTACAGCACGTCGGGAGACGCTGTTTTCCACCCGCCTTCCGTCACCAGTTCCGCTTCGACGATGTCGTCGTCCAACCAGGCCCATCCCGCACTGGCGGGCTCTCGGACAACGGCGGACGGGGGCACGGGCATGACCGGCCCGTCGGCGGAAGTTCCCGCGGGCCGCGCGAGGCGATCCCGCAACACGCGCCCGTCGATTGGAAACCGGAATTCGGTTTGGCTGCAAGCCCACTGGGCCGCCGCTCGATTGTACGGGCTGTTCACGTCATAGTTCGCGTACCGGGCCATGTCCCACAGCATCACGCACAATTCATCCAACCGCAGACCGGGTGCCCAATGCGTGCTGTAACCGCCCAGACAGACGACGCCGTTGGCCGAGATATTCGGGTGAAAGACGGGAGTCCGCCAGGCCAATTCCGGGATCATTCGAGGGTAGGAGGCCCCCAAACGAATCAGCACTTCGTGGCCCTCTCTCAGCAAGACTCTGTCGGATCCCTCCGGCTTCCACACGCCTGGGCCGCGGAACCGCACGAAGTAAACCTCCGGCGGGCCGGCAAACGGTGTGGCGGGCGTGGTGATGTGGACGATGCTGCTTTCGGCCTGCAACAGTTGCATCGCCTTCCAGTCGCTCTCCAGCCGGCGCAGACGCGGTGATCTTCGCATGTGCTGACTCCCTCTGTCGCTGAAGGCTCCGGGGCAGGCCGGCTGGGTTGCAGACCCGAACCGGCGCGACACGCTCTCAGCGTCGCGAACCGGCCACGATCTCGGGGTAGATGATCAAGTGATCGCCCTCGCGCACCCCCGCGACGGGCAGCGTCTGCTCCTCGCGCAGCCGCCTGCCAGCCTCTTTGTGATCCAGACTGTAACTCATGGGTTGGCCATCCGGCCCCGTCACGGGCAGGTTCATCTTGGTGATGACGTTGGGCAGAATCCGCTTGACCGTGACCGTTTCTGCGATGATCGCCTCGACCGACTTGGCGCCCGTCTGGTCGAGAAAGGTAACTCGCGTCCCTCTCGGTTCCGCCCCAGCAACCGGCCCGGCCATGATATCCTCCACGCCAAACAAGACCCTGAAGTCGAAAAATGCTCGCCCGCATTATAAAGCATTCGTCCGGCCGCCGGTAAGCTTGGAGACCCCCACGGCGATTGCCTCGAAGCGGCCGTGACGCCGCAGTGGAATCGCAAGTCTTGTCGCTTCCTGTGGATACGAGCCGAAAGACCCTTCGCAAGTTCCTAGCAATTCCTGCGCCAAATGACTCAAAGCAGGTGCCACAATTTTCGGGTACAGTCGTGGATTCGGCTGTTGTCCTTGAACAGACGGGGACGGCGTGCGAGAATGTGGCCCCAGGCACGTGGCCGGCTTGCCGGCGACTGCGCGAGGTCGTGGCGTGTTACGTTGTGCGCCAGACCGATGAAGTTTCATCCAGGAGTGGAAGCAATGAAAGTGGTGCCGTTGGGGGACAAGGTCGCAGTTAAGCCTCTTGAACCGGATACGACGACACCGGGAGGGGTCGTATTGCCCGACTCAGCCCAAGAGCGGCCCCAACAGGGGCGTGTCCTCTCGGTGGGAGACGGTCGTTTGCTGGCTGACGGCACGCGGTTGGCCCATCAAGTCAGCGAGGGTGATCGGATTCTCTTTTCCCGCTACGCGGGCACGGAACTCATGGTCGATGACGAGGAGTTGTTGATCATGAACGAGGACGAGATTCTGGCGGTTTTCGAGTGATCGCCCTGGAATCGTCCAGTCTTGCTGCGGCAAATACCGGGCTGTCTTGTTGGTACGGGTGCACGGCTCGGTGTGGTGTCCATCGGCATGTGCCTGCTGCAAATCGGCCAGTTACTCAGGTGAAAAGCCATGTTTAGGAATTGCTCGTTCTTTCTTCTCGGTCTTGCCGTGCTCGCCGGATGGCAGCACGCGTTTGCGGCGGCGGAGACGCCTCGCGCCGACGCTGCGGACTACGAACAGATGGTGAGTCGGGCGATCGGCTACTTGGCCACCAAGGGTCAGGCGGAGGACGGCTCATTCAGCAGCCAGGCCGGTCCGGCGGTCACGGCACTGGTGGCGACCGCCCTGATGCGTCATGGCCGGACCCCGAGCGATCCCTTGGTCGCCAGGAGTCTGGCGTACATGGAGCAATTTGTCCGATCGGATGGCGGCTTCTTCCGGACCGGCTCGCTATATGCCAATTACGAGACTTCGATCGCCATCCTCTGTCTGACCGAAGCCAACAAGGATGGGCGGTATACGGAAACGCTAAAGAAAGCGGATGCGTACATCCGGAATCTGCAGTGGGACGAGGGCGAGAACAAGGATTCGTCTGACCCAACCTACGGCGGCGCTGGTTATGGGAAGCACAAACGGCCGGACCTTTCGAATACGCAGTTCTTCATGGACGCCTTGCAGGCGATGGGCACCGACAAGAACGACGAGGCTGTCAGGCGGGCGTTGATTTTCGTATCTCGCTGCCAGAACCTCGAAACCGAGCACAATACGACGCCGTTTGCCGCCAAGAATCCCGATGGCGGCTTTTACTACACCCCGGCTGCCGGCGGTTCCAGCATGGCGGGAACGACGCCGGACGGCGGCTTGCGGAGTTATGGATCGATGACCTACGCCGGTCTGAAGAGCATGATTTATGCCGGGTTGAGTGCGGATGACCCGCGGGTCAAGGCGGCCGTGAAGTGGATCCGCATGAACTACGATCTGACTTCGAATCCGGGCATGGGCGCCTCTGGGCTGTACTACTACTATCACACCTTTGCCAAAGCCCTCGATGCTTTGAAGGAAGACGTGTTCGCGGATCAGCAGGGCAACAAGCACGATTGGCGTGCGGACTTGCGGGCGGAATTGGCTCGCCGCCAGCTGCCGGACGGTTCGTGGGTGAACGAAGCCGACCGTTGGATGGAGGGCGATCCGAACCTGGTGACTGCCTATGCGCTGCTGACGCTTTCCTACTGCAAACCGCAGCCACAAGCGGCATCGCGATGATTGTCACGATTGACGGACCGGCCGGCGCGGGCAAAAGCACGGTGGCCAGGTTGCTGGCGGAAAAACTGGGGTTTCGCTTCCTGGACACGGGGGCCATGTACCGGGCCGTGACGCTGGCGGCGTTGCGGCGCGGATTTGCGTGCGGGGACGCGGAGGGCTGGGCCGAACTGGCTCGGCGGGTCCAGATCCGCTTGGCGGGCGAACGCGTCCTGCTGGACGGCGAGGACGTGAGCGACGCGATTCGGACCAGTCACGTCACCGCCCACGCGCGCTATGCCTCGGACAATCCCAAGGTTCGTGAACATTTGGTGAGACAGCAACAGGAGATCGGCAGCCTGGGGGATATCGTCACCGAGGGGCGCGACCAGGGCACGGTGGTATTTCCGCACGCCGAGTGCAAAATCTTCCTAACCGCCTCTCCGCAAGAGCGGGCTCGCCGCCGGGTTCAGGATCTGCGGCAGCGGGGCGAAGATCCGTCTTTTGACGAGGTGTTGACTCAGCAGGTTCAACGCGATCAACGGGATTCCAGCCGCGGGGTCGGGCCGTTGTTGCGGGCCCAGGACGCGGTCGAAGTGGTCACGGATGGGATGGCGATTGAGGAAGTGGTGGAGCGGTTGATTGACATCGTGAACAAGCGGCGATAGGAAGCGTGTCTGGACATGCTTTCGGCCGCCGGACGTGACGGCAAGCGGCGTATGGTGGAACGATCTCGATTCAGAGAATACGGCTATACGCTGGCCCGCGCCCTGTGCCGTCTGGTCGGCGTCATGATGTTCCAGGTTCGCTGCACGGGCCACGGGAACGTGCCCCCGGAAGGCGGCGTGTTGATCTGTTCGAATCACCAGAGCTATCTCGATCCGGTTCTGGTCGGCCTCGGATTCACTCGCCACTGCAACTACTTGGCGCGGGACACCCTGTTCCGGTTCGGCCCCTTCGGCTGGCTGATCGGCTTTGTCAACGCGATCCCCATCGATCGCGAGGGGGGTGGACTGCGGGGTCTGAAGGAGACGCTCAAACGTTTGAAGGGCGGCGAGATGGTGTTGATTTTCCCGGAGGGCACCCGGAGCCGCGACGGGAACATCTCACCCTTGAAACCCGGATTCCTGGTCCTGGCTCGCCGCAGCCGCGTGCCGTTGTTGCCTGTCGCGTTGGACGGCACCTTCGATGCTTGGCCGCGAAACGCCTTGCTCCCGCGTCCGTCGGTGGTCCGCGTCTGCATCGGCGAGCCAATCTCACCCGAACTGGCTACGACGTTGAACGACGATCAACTGCTGGCCGAGGTGGAGAGCCGCCTGCATGCTTGCCACGCCGAGGCCCGCCGGCAGCGGTTCGACGAGCGACGCGGAAGCCGCTGACTCAGGACGACAATTGCTGTCGCGGGGGAGGCTGCGTTGTGTGCGGTTTGGGCCTCGGTGACAGGCCGCCCTTGGCTGAATCGAACGGTGCCGCCCTGCGGTCCCGCAGAATCGTTATAAACCGGCCCGGCGTCCGCCCTGCCAGCGGGCCTGGGGCCGCTTTGCAGCTTGTTATCGGCACGCCGCTGTCCTACAATGTGCCGCCGAGCCGATGGCCGCATCCACGGGGAATGAGGAAAGGCGACTGGTGCCCATGCCCAAAAAGCTGATCATCGACTGCGATCCGGGAATCGACGACGCGGTGGCGTTGTGCCTGGCCTTGTTCGATCCTCGGCTGGAGATCCTGGCTGTGACGGCGGTGGAAGGCAACGTCTCGGCCGCGCAAGCCAGCGTGAACGTCCAGGCTGTGATCGACTTCCTGGACCCCCCGCGTTCTCCACGGCTAGGCGCCGCTACGCCGTGCGACGCTCCGCCAACGGCGGACATGCGGCGACTGCACGGCGACAACGGCTTGGGCAATCTCGATCTGCCGCTGGCCCAGTTGCACCATCAGCACCCGGCGGAGAAGATCATCTGCGACGAAGTTCGTGCGGCGCCGGAGCAGGTCACGATCCTGTGCTTGGGGCCGTTGACCAATCTGGCCCGCGCGTTTCAACGCGATCCGTCGCTGCCCCTGATGTTGGATCACGTGATAATCTCTGGCGGCAGCCTGCGGTGCATCGGAAACGTGACGCCGGCGGCGGAGTTCAACATGTACTGCGATCCCCAGGCGGCCCGGGCCGTGTTCCGCTCGGCGGCGACCCGTACGCTGATCCCGCTGGACGTCGGCGAACAAGTCAAACTGACGCTGGATATCATCGAGCAACTGCCCGCCGACACGACCCGTGCCGGCCGACTGCTGCGGCACTTGATTCCCTTTGCCTTCCGCGCGTACCGGCAGCACATGGGGCTGGAGAACATCTTCCTGCAAGACGTGGTGGCCCTGACGGCCGCGCTGCACCCCGAATTGTTCGAGACGGAAGAAATGGCAGGCGACGTCGAGACGGTCGGCGAATTGACGAAGGGGGCCACGATTTTCGATCGTCGTCGCCAGCCTCTGGGGCGATCCAACATGGCCGTCGCCGTCGAGGCGGACGCCGTGGCGGTCACGGACAGCATTCTCCGCGGCATCGCGGAAGCGGGCCGCGCGACCTGAGCAGGCCCCGTCCGGGTTTGTCGGAGACGGAGCTGTGAATTCCTGGCCTGAGACCCAACCCGCTTGTTTCCTGCCTGGGACGCTCTGGGACAGGCTGCTCGCAGCGACGCAGCGGGCCTGGCAAAGCGGTGCTCTGCAGCCGATCCCGACCGACTTTCAATACCTCGAAGACGGCGGCATCCGGTTTCTCGTCCGCCTCGTGCGGCGGTTGGCTGGCAAGCCCCGCCGCCCGCTTGCCGAAACTCCGGAAAACGCCGCGCGCCGGAACCCCTTCCTGCCCTACGATCCCGAATTGTACGTGGCGGATGCGTCGCCGACGCACGTCTGCCTGCTGAACAAATTCAACGTCGTCGAGCACCATCTGTTGATCGTGACGCGGACGTTCCAGGAGCAGGAAACGCTGCTGACGCGAGAGGACTTCCAAGCCTTGTTCCGATGCCTGGCCGAGTACGAAGGACTGGGGTTCTACAACAGCGGCATCGTGGCCGGCGCCAGCCAACCGCACAAGCATCTGCAGTTGGTGCCGTTGCCGCTCGATCCGGCCGGCGCCGCATTGCCGATCTCGCTGGTGATCGACTCGGCGGACTTGTCCTGCGAGCCGAAGTTTCTCGAAGCGTTGCCCTTTCCGCACGTCCTGGCTGGCCTGGAGCCCCGCGCCGACATGGACATCGAAGCGGTGGCAGCTCGGGCGCACGACCGATATCGCCGCTTGTTGGCCGCTCTCGGCGTCGCGTTGCCCGCCGGCCCGAACGAGCGCGTCGCCGCGCCCTACAACCTGCTCGTGACCCGGCAGTGGATGCTGATGGTGCCGCGAGTCCGCGAGTGCTTCCATTCGATTTCCTGCAACTCGCTGGCGTTTGCGGGAGCCCTGCTGGTGCGTGACGCCGAGGAACTGGCGATGCTCCGGCGCTACGGTCCCCGGGCGGTCCTGCGCCACGTGGCTGGCGAAGGATAGAAAAGCAGAAGCCCGGCTTTGCACTCAAGCCGGGCTTCTGGGTTCGGTCCGTTGCGACCAGACAACCCTCAGACTCATCGTTCCAGCGTTGCGCTAGGCCGCTTGGCCAAGTCGGCCGTCGCCATCTCGGTCAGGTAGCGGGACAGCGTGTGGAGCGTCACGGAGACACGGTCCAACGTGCGGGCCAGCGACAGGATGACGCTGCTGTCGGACTCGACCGCCGCGGCCGTCGCGGGGGCGGCAGGGACGTCCTCGGTGGCCTCGCCTTCCAGCCACTCGACATTCTCCCCCGGCTCGCCCCAAGTGGGGACGGACGCGCTGTCGGCGTCTTGACCGTAGTCATAGCGATCGGGCTCGAAGTCATTGTAATCGTCGTCGGCTGTCTCGGCGACTGGCGTCGTGTCCGCATCGAGTTCCGTCGTTTCCATGTCCGCTGTGCCTTCCCTGATTTTTTCGCTTGACTCGCTTGTTGCCGTCGTCTGCGCGTCGGCCGTCTCCGATTCGGCCGCCTCGCCGGACAGATCATCCGTGCCTTCATAGGGACACATGGATTCGTCGCCGCACTCTGCGTCGGTCGCGTCCTCGGCCCAGTAGGATTCCTCCGCCGCCTGCTCGCTGACGACGGTTTCCGACGGAAACTCGTACGACCCGTTCCAAGCGTCGTATGGGTCCGACGCCACGTCGGCGGCTTCGTCGGCACAAATCTCGACCGTTTCTGACTCTGCAGCCGTCTCGGGCGGTTCTTCGCAGATCATGTCGGTGTTCGAGAATTCGTAGTCGTAATACGAGTCGGTCGCGCCGTCGTACCAGCAGTCGCCGGGTGCTGGGGTCGCGTTCGTCGCTGTGTCTTCGACCGTGGTTGCCGCGTTTTCAGCGGTCTCGACCTCGGTCGCCACGAGGGCGTCGGACTCCGGGGCGGCGTCCCCGTCGGCCGGTGCCGCGTGCTGGTGTTCCCGGTCGCAGGCCCACGGGCATTCGCCCCAAGGCTGCAATGTTTCCTCGTACGGGCAGGCGTTTTCCCATTCGCAATCCGAATTAGCCGACGGGTACGGCGGGGCGTTTTGACCTCGCGCCGGGGCGGCCAGCCATTGCGGGACCGCAAGGAAAACGGTCAAGATCGTCCACATCCAAACTCGTTTCATCGAACATCCTCCTGACGCAACCTGTTGACAGACATCCACCCTGTCATATTGGGTGATGAGACGGATCGGGCAAACGGTAGCGGTAGATCGCCATGATGCTTTTCGTATCGGAGTCTGCGGTTTTCGGTCATTAGGCAATTGGGGAAGGGCGGGAAAACAGGGAAGATTAGGTTCGATTTGCGGGTATCGAAATGTTTAACGCTAGTCGCAAGGGTAGCTCCGGATGTGCGTTATTTGCTGAGTCTTTCAACGGTATTGCAAGAAGGGCTCGCAGGGTTCATGCTAACGGCTTGCAGTTGACCGGTTTCCACAAAAAAGGAGTCTTTCATGCCTTTGTTCGAGGTCGAGACCAACGCACACATCATCATCACTTGGGCGGACAGCGATGACGCGGCGGCCGGGATGGTACGGGAATCGTACCCCTACGACCAAGTGATCCGAATATCGAAGCGGCCGCGCGACACATGGGTGGTTTCCAAGAGCGCTTTGGGGATTACGCAAGGCCAGGGGTTGGATCCCTGCGGCATTGCCCGCGACTGCCTGGCGAAGGCGTCCGGTGACAAGGTCCATGCCATCCGGTTGTACATGCACGAGACGGGGAGCGACCTGGAGCGAGCTCGGCGCGTCATCGAGTCGAATATGGTCATGGGTTGGTGAGGAGGGGCGGCTTGAATCTCGGCGAGACGTTCATCGAGGACACGTTTGCCGAAGCGTTCGGCATGAGCTATACGCGTTTAGTGGTGACGGCGCATGACGGGCATTGGCTCGAAGCGGCGATTCGCGAAGCGACGGGGTACGGTTCATCCGTGATCGGCTGTGATGCCGAGGCGGGGGTAGAACGTCGCCTGTCGGTTCGCGAGACCCCCGATGGGCGGCCGGGCGCCGCGATTTTGATGTTTGGCTTCTCGCAAGAAGCCTTGGCCCAGGCGGTTCCCAAGCGGGCCGGGCAGTGCCTGATGACCTGTCCGTCGACGGCCGTGTTCGATGGTTTGACAGTCTCCGAAAAGCGGATTGCGTTAGGAAAGCACCTCCGCTTCTTCGGTGACGGCTACCAGAAGAGCAAGTTGATCGATGGCAGGCGATTCTGGCGCGTGCCCGTGATGGACGGCGAATTCCTGGTCCAGGAGGATTTGGGCGTTGCCAAGGGCGTCGGGGGAGGCAACGTCATTATCCAGTCGGTGACGAAGGAGGCGGGGTTGGCGGCCGCGCGGCGTGCCGTCGAGGCCTTGGCCGAAATGGACGGCGTCATCACTCCCTTTCCCGGCGGCGTGGCGCGGAGCGGCAGCAAGGTCGGTTCGCGATACCAAGCCCTGACGGCCTCGACCTCCGAACCCTTCTGTCCCACGCTCCGCGGCCGTGTCGAGTCAAGACTGCACCCGGACGCCAATTGTGGCTACGAGGTAGTCATCGACGGAACCAGCGAGGAAGCGGTCGGGGCGGCCATGGCGGCAGCCCTGCGGGCGGCCGTCGGAGAGCAGGTCGTCGCCATCAGCGCCGGGAACTACGGCGGCCGGTTAGGCAAGTTTCACTTCCCTTTGCGGAGACTGTTGTGCAACGCGGATTCCTGACGTTTGAGTGCCTGCCGGAGAGTTGGCGAGGTCGGTCCGGCGGCCCGGTGCCGGGTAGCAGGTGCCGTTAACAACTCCCGGTGGGTGTGCAGCCGGCCCGCCGTTTTTCAAGGACCAAAGCTTCCGGCGTTTACCAACTCGACCGCCCGCTTTGCGAAGTCCGCTGGAAAGGCTAATCTGACGACTTCTGAGTCCAGCCTGCCAATGCGCTGCCAGCAACACGTAGAATTGAGGAGCAACATGGTTTCGACAAGTGAGCAACTGAGCCAGAAGATAGCCGACAAGACGGCCAAAGTCGGCGTGATCGGCCTGGGTTATGTGGGCCTTCCGCTGCTGCAGGCGTTTATCCGAAGCGGTTTTGACACGGTCGGTTACGACGTCGATCAGAGCAAGGTGGAACGTCTTCTGGCCGGGGAAAGCTACATCAAGCATATTCCATCGGACTGGATCGCCCAGTGGCTGGCAGCCAAGCGGTTCACGGCCACGGCGGACATGCACCGATTGAGCGAGGCGGACGCGCTGCTGATCTGCGTGCCAACGCCGCTGAACGAGAGCCGCGATCCGGACTTGTCCTGCGTCGAATCCACTTCCCGCCACATCTCCGCCGCCCTGCGGCCCGGACAATTGGTCGTGCTGGAAAGCACCACCTACCCCGGCACCACGCGTGACGTCGTGTTGCCGATTCTGGCCGAGTCGGGATTGACGCTGGGCCAGGACTTCTTTTTGGCGTTTAGCCCCGAACGCGAAGATCCGGGGAATCCGGATTTCTCGGCCAGCCGCATCCCGAAGGTGATCGGCGGCATGGACGCCGTCAGTCGGGACCTGGCGGTCGCACTTTACTCGCCGGCCGTCGTGAAGACCGTCCCGGTGTCCAATTGCGAAGTCGCCGAAGCCTGCAAAATCCTGGAGAACACCTATCGTTCGGTCAACATCGCGATGGTCAACGAACTGAAGGTGTTGTTCACCAAGTTGGGGATCGACATCTGGGAAGTGATCGAGGCGGCCAAGACCAAGCCCTTTGGCTTTCAAGCGTTCTATCCCGGACCCGGCTTGGGCGGACACTGCATTCCCATCGACCCGTTCTACCTGAGTTGGCTCGCACGCCGCCACGAAATGCCAACGCGGTTCATCGAACTGGCGGGGGAGATCAACGCCAGTATGCCGCTGTATGTAGTCGAGCAGGTTGTGGAGGCCTTGAACGATGTCGGCAAACCGGTGCGAGGCAGCCGCATCGGGGTCCTCGGCGCAGCCTATAAAAAGGACGTGGACGATCCGCGGGAGAGCCCGTCTTTCAAACTGATGGAACTGCTGATCGAACGCGGGGCGATTATCAGCTATAACGATCCGCACATCCCCGTCTTGCCGTCCATGCGCCACTACCGCGTGCCCCGTCTGGCCAGCGAGCCGTTGACCGCCGAGTATCTGGCATCGCAGGATTGTCTGTTGGTGGCCACCGACCACTCGGCGTACGACTGGGATTTCATCGCCAAGCACGCTCGCCTGATCGTGGATTCCCGCAACGCGACGGCGCGGATTGCGCAGCGTTGCAAGAACGTCCGCAAGGCGTAGGCCGTTGACGACCGGGACACGGCCGTTTCCAGCCGCCGCGTGGTGGCGGCTTTGAATTCTCACAAGGAGTCCTGCATGAAACCTCGAAGCATGGCCTTAATGCTGTTGTCTGGGCTGGTTGTCGCTGTTGCGGTCGGCGCCGTAGCGGCGGAGCCCGCGGCCTTGTTCGACGGCCGGACGTTGGACGGCTGGGATGTGATCGCGTGTGAGTCGGTCGTCCAGGACGGCGCGATCCTGCTCAAGTCCGGCAATGGGATGGTGCAGACGAAGAAAAAGTACCGTGATTTCGCGTTGCAGTTCGAATGGAAGGCATTGAAGGAAGACCGGTGGGATTCGGGTGTCTATTTCCGCTACGACGCGGTGCCTGCTGGCCGTCCCTGGCCCCGCCGCTATCAAGTCAACCTGCGGAAGGGCATGGAAGGCGACTTGGACGGCTTCCCGGCGGGCAAGAACACGGTGGCGATCAAGGCCGGCGACTGGAATCGGTTCGAGTTGACCGTCCGGGGCGCGACGGCCGCGTTGACGGTGAACGGTCAACCGGCTTGGCGGGTGGACGGCTTGGAAATGCGAGACAGTCACATCGCCTTACAGGCCGAGGTCCCCGGCGGGGGGCAGTTCTTGTTTCGCCAGATCCGTTTGATTGAACTCGATGGCCGCTAACTTTTTTAGGGAGGCACCGAAAAATGAACACCCTGATTGGACGAATTTGGCTGGCGTTTGGCCTGGCCGCCTTGCTCTCGACACCGGCGATCTGTGGCGAAGGCCCGGCGGCGGACGCGGTGCGTCCCAATTTCATCGTCTTTTTTTGCGACAACCTCGGCTACGGAGACATCGGCTGTTTCGGTTCGACCGTCCACCGGACGCCGAATGTTGACCGCTTGGCCGCCGAGGGCCTGCGGCTGACCAGCTTCTATGCGGCCAGCGGCGTGTGTACGCCGTCACGGGCGGCGTTGATCTCAGGTTGCTATCCGCGTCGCGTGGGACTGCACAAGACGGATCCGGACGGCGCGGTGCTGCGTCCCGTCTCGCCCAACGGGTTGCACCCGGACGAGGTGACCATCGCCGAGGTGCTGAAAGGGGCCGGCTACACGACGGCCTGCATCGGCAAATGGCATCTGGGCGATCAAGCCGAATTCTTGCCCACTCAACAGGGTTTTGACGAGTTCTTTGGCATTCCGTACAGCGACGACATGGTCGAGAACCGCGGTCGCGGCTGGCCGCCCCTGCCCCTGATGCGCGGCACGCAGGTGGTCGATGCGCCGGTGGATCGTGATCTGCTCACGCGACGGTACACCGAGGAGGCGATCAAGTTCATCACGGCCAACCGCGAGCGGCCGTTCTTTCTGTACTTGCCGCAAGCGATGCCCGGCAGCACCCAGCGGCCGTTTGCCAGTGACCGGTTCCAAGGACGGTCGGCCAACGGCCCGTATGGCGACAGCGTCGAGGAGTTGGACTGGTCGACCGGGGAGCTTCTCGACGCGCTGCGGCGGTTGTCACTCGACAGCCGCACGCTGTTTGTCTGGACCTCGGACAACGGCGCTCCGCAACGGCGGCCGGTGCAGGGCAGCAATCTGCCCTTGCGCGGCTGGGGCTACACCACTTGGGAAGGCGGCATGAGGGTGCCCTGCATCGTCCGCTGGCCCGGACACGTCCCGGCGGGCGCGAGTTCGGCCGAGATCATGACCACGATGGATCTGCTGCCCACGTTCGCTCGGCTTGCCGGCGGCGCTGCCCCGCAGGACCGAGTCATCGACGGGCGGGACGTATGGCCGCTGTGGAGCGGCCAGGAGGGGGCAAAGTCGCCGCACGAGGCATTTTACTACTACTACATGGACCAGTTACAGGCCGTCCGCTCGGGACGCTGGAAGCTGCATTTGGGGTTGCAGGCCAAGCGGGCCAACCTGAAGGGCGACACAGCGCTGGCGAAGGCAGAACTGTATGATCTGGTTGCCGACATCGCCGAAAGCCGCGATGTCGCAGCGGATCATCCGGACGTCGTCCAGCGGCTGTTGGCACTGGCGGAGGCGGCTCGCGAGGATTTGGGCGACGGCGATCGGCTGGGCAAGAACCAACGTCCCGTCGGACGGGCTGCCAAACCCGTGCCGCAAATCGTTGACAATTGACAACTTGCGGCTTCGCGGCAGGATTTTGCGGAAGGCCGCGAGCGGGCTACGCGGTGGGGGCATCAGGATGGTACAATCCGCGTTGGGTTGAGGTTTGAGCGGAGAGGCACGTTGTGCTCTTGGTGCTTTTCCGTCGGGGGCAGTGTCCTGAAACCTGCAGCGACGCGCGGGGCCGGTGTCCCGGCATCCTTGCTCACCCGTCGGCCTCGGATTGTGGGACGGTCGCTACGCCGCACGGCTTTTTCGAAGAAGAAAGTGAACTGATGAGCGATACGCAACTGCAGGCTGCTCGCGCCGGCGACATCACGCCGGAAATGAAGTCCGCCGCCGAGCGGGAGGGCCTGAGTTCCGAGTTGATCCGCCGTGAAGTTGCGGCTGGCCGGATGGTGATTCCGGCGAACAGGGTGCACTTGGCGGGCAAACTCCAGCCGCTGGCCATCGGAATCGCAGCCCGCTGCAAGATCAACTCCAACATCGGCAATTCGGCGGTCACCAGCGACGTCCGCGGTGAATTGGAAAAACTGCAGACGTCGATCCGTTACGGCGCCGACACCGTCATGGATTTGTCCACCGGCAAGAGCATCGACGAGATCCGCGCGGCGATCATCGCGGATTCGCCCGTGCCCATCGGCACCGTGCCCATGTATCAGATGCTGGAGGAGTTGGGCGGGCAGATCGAGGACATGCGGCCCCAGCATTTCTTGGACATGGTGGAACATCAGGCCCGGCAGGGTGTGGACTATATGACCGTGCATTGCGGCCTGCTCCGGGAACATCTGCCGCTGGCCGTCCACCGCACCACGGGAATCGTCAGCCGTGGCGGTTCGCTGATCGCCAGGTGGATGATGGCGCACGGCAAGCAGAATCCGCTGTACGAGCATTTCGACGATTTGTGCGCCGTGATGCGTGCGTACGACGTGACGTGGAGTCTGGGCGACGGCTTGCGTCCGGGGTGCCTGGCCGACGCCAGCGACGCCGCGCAGTTTGCGGAATTGGAGGTGTTGGGGCAGTTGGTGCAGCGCAGTTGGGCCAACGGCACCCAGGCGATGGTCGAAGGGCCGGGCCATATCCCGATGGACCAGATCGAGATGAACGTCCGCAAGCAGATCGAGGTCTGCCACGGCGCTCCTTTCTACGTGCTGGGCCCGCTGGTCACGGATATTGCCCCGGGGTACGACCACATCACCAGCGCCATTGGCGCGGCGATCGCCGGCTGGAGCGGCGCGGCGATGTTGTGCTACGTGACGCCCAAGGAACACTTGGGCCTGCCCAACAACGAAGACGTCAAACAGGGCGTGATCGCCTACAAAATTGCAGCGCATGCCGCCGACGTAGCGCGGCGGCGTCCGGGAGCGCGCGACCGGGACGACGCGATCAGCCGGGCCCGGTTTGCGTTCGATTGGAACGAGCAGTTCCGTCTTGCGCTGGATCCGGAAACGGCGCGGGCTTACCACGATGAAACGCTGCCGCAAGACGGATTCAAGAGCGCGCATTTTTGCAGTATGTGCGGCCCGAAGTATTGTTCGATGGGAATCACCGAGAACCTCCGGCAATTGACCGTGGAAGCCAAGCCGCAGGCGTCCTGTGAAGACGGCGGCGCGCGGCACGCCGGTTCCTGACGCCGCGCGGCTCTCCGGGCGCGACCCGGAGGAACGAAGCGCTGAACAGCGGACGGGTCCCGCGGGGGCGGCCGCACTGGATGGAAGGGAGGTCCACGTGTCGGAGCACAAGGATTTGCGGCCTCGGCTCTACGCCGACACGGCGTTCTGGGGCATGACGGCGACCCAGTTGTTCGGGGCCTTCAACGACAATCTCTTCAAACAGTTGATGCTCTTGCTCGCCGTCCCGGTGGGGGTGGGATCGGTTTTCGAGCAGGACCAGCAGGGGCTGGGGACGATCGTCTTCTCGTTGCCCTTCGTCCTGTTTTCCGGGTACGCGGGCTTCCTGGCGGACCGCTTCAGCAAGCAGCCGATCATCGTGCTGGCCAAGGTCGTCGAGATCGGCGTGATGCTGCTGGGGCTGGGGGCCTTTCTGTGCTATGCCCAGACGGGTTACACGGGGTTGCTGGTCGTGTTGTTTCTGATGGGCACGCAGAGCGCGTTTTTCGGGCCGCCCAAGTACGGCATCTTGCCGGAGATGCTGCGGACGGAGGATTTGCCGCGGGCCAACGGCATTCTGGTGATGACCACGTTCTTGGCCATCATTTTCGGCACGGCTGCCGCCGGGTTGCTGGGCGACGCCTTCCTGGACCCGGACACGCCGCTGGAACTGACTGCGCACCGGATGTGGATCGGTTCGGCGTTTTGCATCGGGATTGCGGTGGTGGGCACGGTCACGTCGCTGTTGGTCCGCTGGGTTCCGCCGGCTCAGGCCGATCTGCGTTTCCGCTGGTCGGCCCTCACCATGCCGCCGGAAAGCCGCCGCGTGCTGCGTCAGGATCCGCCGCTGCTGATGGCGATTCTGGCCACCTGCGTGTTCTGGCTGGTGTCGGGCGTGGCCATTCAGGCGATCAATTCGCTGGGGCTGGTCCAGTTAGGGGTGGGCAAGTTGAAGACCAGCATCATGACGGCGATCATCGGGCTGGGCATTGCGTTGGGCGCGGTTTTGGCCGGCAAGATGTGCCGCGGCCGTGCCAATCCGCGGGTGGTCAAGATCGGGGCGTGGGGACTGGTCTTGTTGTTCGTGCTGCTGGCGCTCTCGCGGCCGGGAGGAGTCCACGTGCTGGGATACGCGGGCAGCCTGGTCGCCTTGGTGTTGACCGGCATCGCCGCCGGCTTTTTCGCGATTCCGGTGCAGGTGCTGATCCAGGCGCGTCCCCCGGACGGTCTGAAAGGCCGGATGATTGCCGTGATGAACCAGACCAATTTCTTTGCGATCATGATGTCCGGTTTCGTGTACTATGGGTTCGACTGGATAGTCGAGGGCATGGGCTGGCCGCGGAGCGCGATTTTCGCGATGATGGCCGTCTTGTTGCTGCCGGTGGCGGCGTGCTACCGGCTGCCGGATGAGGCGTAGGACACGGAGTCAAAGGATGCTGGGTGTGACACTCAACGCGGATGCCTATCTACAGCGTTTGAATGAGGAACTGGCGCGCGTGGACCGGGCCGCGATGCAGCGGTGGTCCGATTTGATCTACCGCGCCTGGGCGCAAGGCAAGTTTGTGTTCCTGATCGGCAACGGCGGTTCGGGCTTGACGGCCAGCCACTTCTGCGAGGACCTGGGCAAGGGCACGCTGTCCGACCAGGATTTTCGCGACGAGTCGCAAAAGCGGTTGAAAGTGCTCAGCCTGACCGACAACTTGGGCTGGATCATGGCCGTGGGCAACGATCTGGCCTACGATCAGATTTTTGTCCAGCAGCTGATGAACTACGGCGGCGCGGGCGACGTGCTGATTGCGATCAGCGGCTCCGGCAACAGCGGCAACGTGCTGGCTGCCGTCGATTGGGCGAACCGCCACGGGTTGGTGACGTTCGGTTTGACCGGCTACGACGGCGGACGCTTGAAACAGATGCAGCAAGACGGCTTGCATGTCGACCTGCAGGACATGGGCATGGTGGAGAGCATCCACATGTGCCTTCATCACTGGGTGCTGAACGACGTCTTTGCCCGGATCCACGGCGAAGGACGATACGCGGTGGGCAAAGGACCGTGATCGCGGAGGCTTCCGCATGTACTTGGGCGTGGAAATCGGTGGGACGAAGCTGCAGTTGGGTGTCGGCGACGGCCTCAGCGACCAGCTGGCCGCTTGGGAACGGCTGGACATCGACGCCCGCCGCGGCGCGGCGGCGATTCTGGAACAGATCGAGCGTGCCGCAGCTGGTCTGCTGCGGCGGTTTCCGGTGTCCCGCGTCGGGATTGGATTCGGCGGTCCGGTCGATACGGCGGCAGGCCGCGTGATTGTGAGCCATCAAGTTGACGGCTGGTGTGATTTTCCGCTAGCCGCCTGGTGTCAAGAAACGTTGGGGCTGCCTGCCGTTTTGGGAAACGACTGCGACTCGGCCGCCTTGGCCGAGGCCAGGCATGGGGCCGGTCGCGGCCGGCAGACCGTGTTGTACGTTACTGTCGGCACGGGGATCGGGGGTGGTTTGGTCCAAGGCGGCGTGCTGCACGGCAAGGGGCGTCCGGCATCGGCCGAGATCGGTCATCTGCGGCCCGGCTTGCAGGCCGATCGGCCTGAGGCGACGGTCGAGTCGCTGGCCAGCGGCCTGGGAATCGCCGCGGCCGCCAGGGCTCGGCTGGCTGCCCAGGTCGCCTTGCCTTCCGGCCCGGAATCACGATGCGGCAACAACGGATGCGGCCGAGACGGGGATCACTCGGCGACGGCGGAGCGTGGTGAGGAAGGGTACCGACGCGATTTGCTGGAGCGGGTTGGCGGGGACGCGGACAGGGTGACGGCGAAAGTGCTGGGCCAGGCCGCGTCGCAAGGCAACCAACTGGCCGCGGAGATCCTGGAGCGATCTTGCCAGGTGCTAGGCTGGGCCCTGGCCCAAGCGATCACGCTGTTGGCGCCGGAAGTGGTCGTCGTGGGCGGCGGCGTGTCGTTGTTGGGCGAGGCGTTGTTTTTTGCCCCGGTGCGGCAAGCGGTGCGTCGGTATGTGTTTCCGCCGCTGGCGGACTCGTATCAAATCCTTCCCGCGGCGCTGGGCGAACTGGTCGTGGTCCACGGTGCGATCGCGTTGGCGGCGGAAAGCCGCGGCAGCGACGGCCCTGGGGATTGGCGCAAGACGGATCGTGGTGAACAGGAGAGTCGGAGCAGGATCGCATGAAGCCTCGACGCAGAAAACGTCAGGAGCCGCTGGGACTGGAGGCCTTCAAGGCTGCCGCGGACGACGAGCACGGTCTGCCGTTGGATGATCTGACGCAAGCGTATGCGGAGCTGATTGCGGGCGGCGACGACCCTTATGCTCCGTTGCGCGATCCGGAAGTCTCGCCGTTTTCCGTGGCGGACGAGGAAGGCGAAAACGAGCCCGAAGGCCCGGTCGAAGAAGGGCCGGAGGCCGACCCGTCGCCCGCCGCTGCCGACGACGAAGCGTGCGAGGTCTCGCCGCGCACGATCCTGGAAGCCATGCTGTTTGTGGGGCATCCGGAGAACCAGCCGCTGGCCAGCGAAAAAGTCGCGTCGCTGATGCGCGGCGTGCGGGCCCAGGAGATCGACGAGTTGGTCGTGGAACTGAATCGCAGTTACGACGAGGACGACTGTCCGTATCGCATCGAATCGGTCGGCACAGGGTATCGAATGGCGCTGCGCGACGAGTTTCATTCGTTGCGGGACGTCTTCTACGGCCGCGTCAAAGCGGCTAAACTATCCCAAGCGGCTGTGGACGTGCTGGCGATTGTGGCCTACAAACAGCCGCTGACTCGCGAGGAGGTGGATGCCATGCGTGGCCGGCCCAGCGGCAGCTTGCTGGCCCAACTGGTGCGACGCGAGTTGCTGCGGGTGGAACGGCCTCACGACAAGCCGCGGACGCCGCGTTTTTGTACGACGGACCGGTTCCTCCAGCTGTTCGGCTTGGAGAGCCTCCGCGATTTGCCGAGCACGCCGGATTAAGAGGAGTGGCGGGATGCGGCGGTCGGGTTACGGGTTGCAACGGGTGCCGAAATGAGTTGGCGATTTCGTCCACGGTCTGGGCTCAGGCTTACAGATTTCAATTTTCGCGGTCCCAGGACTTCCCACTTCGAAAGCTACTACCCCGCGAAAACTGAAATCTGTAAGCCTGGCCCCTTTGACTCCGCGGAAACCGCAAAGTTGTTTCGGTCATTGTTGCCGGAGGGTTGGAAGGCGCACGCGGGGGGCGCGATTGGGACGCGGTCAGCATGCGATCCGCATTTCTCGGACGGCGCGGGAGATCGCCTTTCGCTTCGGTGCCCGACCACTTGCAAGCCTGCTGATAGCGGCCAGAGGCCGCGAGAAATGGAATCATGTCCACGATAGAACAACGCATTGCGGATAATGTGGCACGGGTCCGACAAGGGATTGCAGACGCGGCAGCGCGGAGCGGCCGCCGCGCCGACGAGGTGGCGCTGATCGCGGTCAGCAAGTACGTGGGGGCCGCTGAAATCGACGCGCTCTTGGCGGCCGGCTGCCGGGATTTCGGTGAGAACCGGCCGCAGGATCTGTGGCGCAAAGCCGAGGAGTTCCACGGCCGTCCCATTCGCTGGCACATGATCGGCCACTTGCAGCGGAACAAGGTCCGCCGCACGTTGCCGCTGGTCACCTTGCTGCACGCGGGCGACAGCTGGCGGCTGCTGGAAGCCGCTTCGCAACACCTGCAGCAATCCGGCCAGGTCTTGGAGGTGCTGATCGAGGTGAATGTGTCCGGCGACGCAGCCAAGACCGGCTTGGGTCCTGAGGAAGTGGAGCCGCTCCTGCCGCGGATTGCCGATCTGCCCCAGTTGCGCGTGCGCGGCTTGATGGCCATGGCCCGCTGGGGCGGGACGCTGGACGACGCCCGCGGCGATTTTGTTCGTCTGCGCGAGTTGCGCGATCGCCTGGCCGCGTCCTGTCCTCCGCAGGTTGCTCTGCGCGAGTTGTCGATGGGCATGAGCGGCGATTTTGAGGTGGCCATCGAAGAGGGGGCCACGTTGGTTCGTGTCGGATCGGCGTTGTTCGAAGGAGTGGACCGCTGATTCTCCTTAAACCTCATCCTGAAGGCGTCCTGCTGCCCGTCCGCGCCCAGCCCGGCGCCAGATCGTCCGGAGTGCGCGGCGAGCAGGCCGGGGCGCTGAAAGTCTCGGTGACGCAGATCGCGGAGAAAGGCAAGGCCAACAAGGCGCTGGTCGCCGTCTTGAGCGATGCGCTCGACGTCCGCAAGTCGCAACTGGAACTGGTGGCCGGCGCTACGGCCGGGGACAAGCAGTTCCTCGTGCGCGGCACAACCGTCGAGCAGTTGCAGCGGCGGCTGAGTGAGCTTCTGAAATGAACAGGGTGCATCATGAACGACTGGGAGAAGTCCCAAGATCAACTTCTGGCTGAGTTGGAGAGCATGCGGCAGCGGATCGGTGAGTTGGAGACGCAGTTGGCCCTCTGCCAGCAAGCGGAAGCGGACGATCGGCAAATCAAGAACAGCCTGCCCGTTCTGGTCGCCACGGCGGGTTTGGACGGTTACTACCGGAAAGTGAACGCCGCCTTCGAGCAGATTTTGGGTTGGTCCGAGCAGGAATCGCTTTCTCGGCCGTTCATCGAGTTCATTGTTCCGGAAGACCGGACGCTGGCGGCCAAAGCCTTGGCGGGCATGAGATCCGGCGAGCCGGCGATCAACGTCGTCGATCGAAACATCTGCAAGGACGGGTCGTATCGCTGGATCAACTGGGTGGTGATCCCCGTGCCGGGCCGGGACGTCGTGTTTGGAATCGGCCAGGACATTACCGAACAGAGGCGGATCGAGTTGATGCTGCGGGAGAGTGAAGAGCGGTTCCGCAGGATTTTCGACGAAGGGCCGCTGGGGGTATCCCTGGCGGATCTGGACGGCCGCATTCAGCAGATCAATCGGCGTTTTTGCGCCCTGTTAGGCTACTCCGAGCGGGAAATGGTCGAGCTTGGCGTCACGGGCGTTTCTCATCCCGACGACAACCAACTCGATGCGCAACTGTCGGAACGTCTGGCGGCTGGCGAAATCCCTTTTTACACCATCGCCAAACGCTTTCTTTGCAAAGACGGCCGGGTGATCTGGGGTCAGGTGACCGTTTCGCTGCTGCGCAACGCCGAGGGCCAGCCCACCCACTTCATCGGGATGGTCGAAGACATCACCGGACGCAAGCGGGCGGAGGAGGAACTGCAGCTGGCCAAGAACCGGCTGGAGCAGCGCGTCGTCGAGCGGACGAGCGAACTGACGACGGCCAACGAACTGCTGCAAGCGGAAGTGGCCCACCGGCGACAAGCGGAGCAGGCCGTGCGGGACAGTGAGGAACGGCTGACCTTTGCCCTGGAAGCCAGCGGGATTGGGGCCTGGGACGCGGATCTGTCGGCGCGTACGTCCCGCTGTTCGACCGAATACGCCCGCATTTTCGGCTACGACGCGCTGCCGCCTTCCTGGAATTTCGAGAGCTTCCTGCAGCACGTGCTGCCGGAGGACCGGGAAGCCATCAACCGGCAAATCGGGCAGTCGCTCGCGGCGCAGGGGGATTACGATTTTGAGTGTCGGATCCGCCGCCCCAGCGGAGAAATCCGCTGGATTTGGGTCGCCGGCCGCCATCGTCCCGAACCCAGCGGCAAGCCCCGGCACAGGGCCGGGATCGTCCAGGATATCACGGAACGCAAACGAGCCGAAGAAGCGATCCGGCAGAGCGAGGCGAAGTACCGGGCACTCGTCGAGTCGTCGCCCGACGCTGTGGTCGAAGCGGATCTCCAGGGCCGCATCATCTTCGCCTCGCGGCGAGCCGCCGAGCAACACGGCTTGGATCAGCCCGCCGATTTGGTGGGGCATCCCGCCACAGACTATGTGGCCGGGGCGGACCGAGACCGGTTCAGGGCGAGTCTCGACCGTTTGATCGAAGACGATGTCCACAGGAACCTCGAGTATTCGTTTTCGCGACACGACGAAAGCACGTTCAATGCCGAACTCTGCTCGGCCGTCATCCGGGACGCTGAGGGAAAGCCGGAGACGTTGATGGCCGTCTATCGGGACATCACCGAACGCAAGCAGACCCAAGAAATGTTGCGTCAGACCTGCGAAGAGCTTCGCGCCAGCCGCGAGCGGTTCGAGTTGGTGGTCCGCGGATCCGGCGCCGGCATCTGGGATTGGGATCTCCGGACGGGAATCGTGTATTACTCGTCCCGCTGGAAAACACTGTTCGGCTACGAAGAGCACGAGATCGGCGATTGCTTCGAGGCCTGGGCGCGGCTGCTGCACCCCGACGAGCGGGACAGGATCGTCAGGCTTCAAGAGGAATTCCTGGCGGGCACCTCAGAGACGCTCACCGCCGAGTACCGTTTGCGTCACAAAGACGGCACGTACCGCTGGATCGTCGCTCGCGGCATCGCGGTGCGTGACGAGCGAGGAAAAGCGTGCCGGCTGGTCGGGTCTCATACGGATATCACCGATCGCAAACTGGCGGAGGAGAAAGTCAAGGCCGAGCAGCGGGCCCTACGCCGCATGGTCCAGGCGGGCGACCGGGAACGCCGCTTGATTACCTACGAACTCCACGATGGCGTGGCGCAGCAGCTGCTTGGGGCCATGTTGCAGTTTGAATCGCAGAGTTTCGGGGGACGGAAGTCGCCAGCAGGGGAAGCCTATCGGGAAGCCATGGAGGGTTTGCGCCACGCCTCGTCGGAACTGCGCCGAGTGATGAATTGGCTGCGGACCCCCGTGCTGGACAAGTTCGGTGTCGCCGAAGCGCTGGAGGACGTGGCGGCCCAGCTGCGGCTGCCACCCGGTGCGCCGAAAATCGAGTATCGCCACGATGTCCAGTTCGAGCGGTTGGAGCCGACGCTGGAAAACTCGCTGTTCCGCATCGCCCAGGAAGCGATGATCAATGCCTGCCGCCACAGCCAGAGCAAGAAGATCCGTGTGAAGCTCATTCAGAAAGACGGCGAGGTGATCTTGGAGGTCCGCGACGGAGGGATCGGGTTTGACCCGGAGGCGGTTCCGCCGAACCGTTTTGGGCTGGAAGGGATCCGGGAACGGACTCGAATCCTGGGCGGAAGACTGAGCATCAAGAGCGAACCGGGAAAAGGAACCGTGATCCGCGTCGCGTTTCCCATCATCGAAGCGACGGGCCAGGAGTAGCCGGGCTGCCGCGGGCCGGCCAAGGAAGGCCGGGAGCCGGCTTGCTTACCTGCCGGCCGGCAGCACGGGGCCAAGCAGGCGGTCGCGGGCCACGCCCGGCGGCTGCCCGTGGCGACTGTCGCGGGAGATCGGCACGTTGTCGCCCAGCACCAGCACTTCGTCGTTGCCCAGCGGGGCGGGCGCGGACCAGTCGCGGCCCAGGCCGCGCGGGTCCAAGTAGTGCAGGTCGCGGAACACCTGCAGGCGGCGGATGACGGCGGACAGTCCGCGCACAGCAATCCCCAACGGCTGTCGCTGGGCCCAAGCCCGCTCCTGTTCTCTGCGCAAGGCGGCCTCCGGCAAAGGCCCGTGCTCCGATGCCGCGTTCGCGGGACGTCCCGCTTCGTCGGCCAGCTCGCAGCGCCACCCAACCACGACGCGTTCGTCGACCGCCAAGACCACTTGCCGATCGTACAGCGCGAATTCCAACTCGACGTCTCGCGCGTACGCGGCCGCGGGCAGAGGCGCCGTGGCCACCAGCTGACTGCCGCGATACAGCTTCGCCTGCCGGGCGGGGAATTCGAGCGTCGCCCGGTACCAATCGTCGCCGTCGTAACCGCGCAGCACCACGCTGCCGCGGTCGCCTTCCCATCGCAGGCGGGCGACCAGCAACAGATCCTGGACCCGATGCAACTGCCGCGACTCGTTCTGGTTGTAGCCGTAATTGTCCAGCACCGGGGACTCGTCGGTGCGAGGCAGCGGCGAGGCGAAACAGCGCCAGTGATGATAGACCAGCCAGGCGGAAAGCGGGATCGCCGACCCGGCGGCCGGGTTCGGCTCACCGGCCAGAGGCGTGTCCCACGGAGGGACCGGCGCCCGCCAGCGGGCGGGCAGTCGGCGGACGCCGGCTGGCTCAAAACCGTTGTCGTGCACGAGGATCGCGATGCGGCGGAATTGGTCGAGCGATTTGCGGACGATCTGCCCGTTGGCATAGAGATCGCCCCGGCGGATCGAAAGCTGTTCTCCGGGCAGTCCCACCACGCGTTTGACCTCCAGGTAATCGGGATCGCTGCGCGAGCGCAGAGCGACTACGTCCCAACGCTTCGGCCGTTGCCACAGGCCGGCCCAACGATCGATCCACACCCGCTGGCCCACGTTCAGGACGGCACCGTGCAGATGTCGTTGGACAGCGCCGCAGTTTGGACAGACGACGCGCTCGTCCGCCGGTGGATGCTCCGCGTCGTAACGGCACGGGAACGCGCACTCGCCACAGCGCAAACCGAAATGCTCGCCCGGCAGATTCTCGGCCATCGACGCGCCGGAAATCCGCACGGGGCGAACCCAGCCTTGAAGCAAGCACAGCCGAACCGCGACCAAGGCGATCAGCACTCCTCCGGCAAAGGCGAACGTCTTCTGGGCGGACGGCAGAGTTGATTTCCTTTCCAGCATCCTTCTGTCACCCCGTCTTTCTGCCCACCCCTTCCCTTTCGCCGCACATGCTTCTGCCGCCCTATTGAATGCAAGAGTCCGGCTGGCTGCAAGGGCCGCGGCTTTCGGCGAGCGGTCCCGCAGGTCAACCGGCACGCCTGGGCATCCGATTCACTCAGCCGCCGCCGCGCTCTTGCGCTTCGTCATCGCTGAAACGCGGGCTTGAACCACTGTGCCGAAGAGCGTCCGTCCCCGGTTTTTGCAGCGGAAACCGGCTTTCGCACCCAACGGGATTTCGGCCTTCTTTGCGCCGTTGATGAAGTCACGGTTTCGGTCTTGGGGTCAGGCTTACAGAATTCAATTTGGGCCGAGCGTGGCCCCAGCTACATGGTACGACCCTGCTCGGCCTAAATTGAATTCTGTAAGCCTGACCCCATTTCAAGGCTTGAAGACGCACTAGGAGCGTTTTTCGGCTTCGGGTAGAATCCGCCAATCCACTCAACCAGCCGGGAGACGTTTGTATGCCAGGTCACGGAAGGCCAACGCGGATGGTCTTGCAGCCATTGCTAGCGGCGGTCGCCGCCTGGTTCGGCTGTGCGGCTTCCTCGCACGCTCAGGGCGTGCCCTGTCCCCAGGAATTTCTGCGGGATGCCGAGTTGTGCGACGTGCGTTTCATCGATCCCGACCGTGGCTGGGCCGTCGGCGATCGCGGGGCGATCTGGCGCACGGAAGACGGCGGCCGTCATTGGGTGCTGCAGGACTCGACCGTCACGTGCCGTCTGGAGTCGGTCTGGTTCTTGGACGACCAGGTCGGCTGGGCCGTGGGGGGCTGGACGCATCCCTACACACACAAGAGCAGCGGCGTGGTGCTGCGGACCCGGAACGGGGGCGAACGTTGGGAGCAAGTGCCGCGTCTGGCCCTGCCTGCGCTGCGGCGCGTCCGCTTCTTCGACTCGCGTCACGGCTGGGCGGCGGGCGGCGCGTCGGAACTTTATCCTGCGGGCGTGCTGACGACCAGCGACGGCGGCCTCAGCTGGTCGTCGCTTCCCGCCCGCATGATTGGTCCGTGGTTGAGCGGAGATCTGTTTGACCCCCAGGCGGGAATCGTCGGCGGCAGCGAAGGCGTGCTGGCCCAGGTTTCCTCTACCGGCCTGGAGCCGATCGCTCCGGCTCGGCCGCAACTGCGTGCGATTCACAGCGTGCGGTGCCTGCCGGCACGGACGGCCGGGGCGGAAGCCGGGAGGCCTGGCGCGGCTGCCTCGCGGCGTCTGCAAGTCGGCTGGGCGGTGGGCGACGGAGGCTTGGCGATCCTGACCGTCGATGGCGGCCGTTCGTGGCAGTTGCCGGAGGGGCTGTTGCCGGAGGCCGGTGGCCAATTCGATTACCGGGCGTTGGCCGTCTTGGACGGCGATTGCTGGATTGCCGGCTCGCCGGGCACGTGCGTGTTTCACACCCCGGATGGCGGCCGAACCTGGGACTGTTTTCAGACCGGTCAGACGCTGCCCCTCCGCGCCCTGACGTTCTTGGACGCCAATCGGGGCTGGGCCGTGGGCGCTTTGGGGACGATTCTGGCGACGCGCAACGGGGGCCGCAGTTGGACGGTCCAACAACAAGGCGGTGCGCGGGCCGCGTTGCTGGGGATGTTTGCCGAGTCGGAGAGCATTCCGCTGGAGTTGTTGACCGACCTGGGAGGCGACGAAGGCTACCTGAGCGTGGTGAACGTCGTCACGCGTCCTTCCTCCGGAGCCGACGACCCCGCCGCCACACAACTTGATCAGCGCACGCACGAAGCGGTGGTGGCCGCCGGCGGATCCTATGCCGAGACGGGGTGGCAATTCCCCGTGCGTTATCCGGGACTCAGACTTCCCGCTGCGGCCCTCACCGCTGGCTGGGAGCGTGGTGGCGGGGCGCGAGGCCGGGAGGCGTTGGAAGCCTACGTGGTGCGGCAGATCCGCACCTGGCGGCCGGAAGTCGTGGTGACGGAGCCGGCCAGCCCGCGGGGCAACGATCCTCTGCGGCAGATGGTCAACCAGGCCGTGCTGGTCGCGGCTGAGAAGGCCGGCGATCCGGGGCAATTTGCCGAGCAGGTCGGCGCGGCGGGGCTGGGGCCGTGGAAAGTGAAAAAGGTGTTCAGTTCGCTGGGCGGCGACGTGTCCGGCAGCGTGAATTTGACGACTGCGCAACTCGCGCCGCGACTCGGCGGTTCCCTGGTCGATCACGCCCGTGGCGGTTGGCAATTGCTGCGCACCCAGCACGTGCAGCCGCCGCAAACCTACGGCTTTCGGCTGCTGGTCCAACGCTTGCCGAGCGACGTCGGCCGGCGGGATTTCTTCAGCGGCGTCAATGCCTCGGTAGGCGGCGATTGCCGGCGCTCGGCTTTGACGTCGCCGCCCGGTGACCTGCGCTCGCTCGGCCGGCTGGCCCAACAGCGGCGTAACACGCAACAGCTGCTCCAGCATTTGGCCGAGTCCGTTCCTGCGGAGGCCGCCTGGCTGGGGCAAGTCGAGAGTCTGACTCGCGGCCTGGAACGGAACGCTGGCAGCGAGGTGTTGTTCGAACTGGCGCAGAGCCTGCTCGCTGCCGACCGCGCCGATCTGGCGGCCGCGGTTTACGATTTGATGGTCCGCCAGGATCCGGCCGGGCCGTTGTGCCCTGCCGCGCTCGTGTGGCTGGTCCGCTACCATGCCAGCGGCGAAGCCGGGTGGGCGCTGAAGCCGCCCGAACCGCCGGCGTCTCTGCCCGCCGCAGCCCGTCAAGCCGCGGATCAAGCGGACAGCGTTCCCGCACGTCCCGTGTTGTTTCTCGGCCCCAACGGCCTTCCTGCCGGAGCCGACGGACAAGTCGCCACCGCGGATCACCAGACCGCCGCGGCGCCGCCGCCTGCGGAGCGGGCGCGACGCGCGGCGTTTTATGCTCAGCTGATCCAGAATTCGCGGCCGGCGTTGTACACCGCGCCGGAAGTCCGGTTCCCCTTGGCCGTCGCCGGACGCCGGCTTGCCGACCGCCATGAGGCGGACAGCTACTTCCACTTCCTGGCCGGCACGCGCCGGGATGATGTGTGGACGCCGTGCGCGTCCAGCGAGTTGTGGCTGTTGCAGCCCTCGCGGCAGCCGCCCAAGACGAGTTGGGAATGCCGGCGTGCCGATCAGCGGCCGCGGCTGGACGGCCGGTTGGACGACGATACCTGGAAGCATTGTCTGCCCGTTTCGCTGGCCAGTCCGGACGCGGACGACGCCCCGTGGCCGGCGGCGGTGATGTTGGCTTACGACGCCGAGTTTCTCTTTTGGGCCGCCAGTTGCCGCCGGGCGCCCGGTGTGGACTATCCGGCCGCCGAACCGCGGCGGGCCCGCGATCCGGACCTGGAAGAACGAGACCGGATCGAGTTGCTGATCGACGTCGACCGCGACTATGCGACTTACTACCGCTTGACCGTCGACCACCGCGGTTGGGCCGCCGACGCCTGTGTCGGCGTCGCCGGCTGGAACCCCGACTGGTACATCGCCGCTGCCGGCGATGACTCCAGCTGGACGATCGAAGCCGCGATTCCTTGGCAGGCCCTGGTTGAATCGCCGCCGGGCAACCAGACGGTCTGGGCCGTGGGGATTCAGCGCGTCGTTCCCAACGCCGGCTTTCAATCCTGGACGCAGCCCGCCGCCCCGCGCGTCCGCCCGGAAGGTTTCGGGTTGCTGTTCTTCCGATGATTGGCGGAGGGTGCCGCACTGAAAACGCAAGAGCTGAGAAGACGGCGTGGTTCCTCGCACGGCCCGACGCGGCTGGAAAAAGTCTCACGCGTCATCGGCTCCGTCGTGGTGCTGCTGATTTTTGCGGGAGCCGCCTGGCTGTTGTATCACGAGTTGCGGCACTACCGGGTGCGCGATATCCGGCACAGTCTGCGCATGATTCCTGCCAGCCGCGTCGGGCTGGCGGTGGGCCTGGCGGCCCTGAACTATCTGATCCTGATCGGCTACGATTTCCTGGCGATTCGATCGATCCGGCATCCGCTGGGGTTAGGGCGGATTGCGCTGGCTTCCTTCACGGGGTTTGCGACCAGCTTCAACTTCGGCGCGCTGCTGGGGGGAACCTCGGTCCGCTACCGCCTGTATTCCGCCTGGGGTCTGTCCGCCGTCGACATTTTGCGTTTGGTCCTGATGCTGGGCTTGACCTTCTGGTTTGGCATCTTCGGTCTGGCGGGCGTGCTGTTTCTCATCGATCCGTTCCCGATTCCCGCGGCGTTGGCCCTGCCCTTTGCGACCGTGCGGCCGTTGGGCTGGGGCCTGTTGGCCCTGACCATCGGATACTTGGGTCTGAGCGTGTTCTGGAAGAGGCCGATCCGTTTCCGCAACACCCAGGTTTCGCTTCCGGGGCCCGGCATCTCCGCCCTCCAATTGACGATTGCCGCCGCCGATCTGATCGTCGCGGCCGCGATCCTGTACGTGTTGCTTCCGGCCGGGTTTGGGCTGGATTACTTCGAGTTTCTGGGGATCTACGTGCTGGCCGTCGTGGCCGTGATCCTGACGCACGTGCCGGGCGGGGTCGGCGTGTTTGAACTGATGGTGTTGAAACTCGCCGGGGCCGAGTCGAACGAGCCGTTGGTCGCGGCCCTGCTGATCTTCCGCGCCGTCTACTACCTCCTCCCCTTGCTGATTTCGGCCGTGCTGCTGGCCGGTCACGAACTGCTGTTGCGACGGCGGGCGACCGAGCGCCTGTTGGAAGGGCTGTACGACGCCGCCAGTGCGGCGGCTCCGGCGCTGCTGGCCTACGCCGCGTTTGCCGGAGGAGCCATCCTGCTGCTGTCCGGGGCGTTGCCCGTGCTTCCGTACCGGGCGGAGTGGTTGGCGAGGACCGTTCCGCTGCCGCTGACGGAGTTGGCGCACCTGGCGGCCAGTCTGGCGGGGACCGGGCTGTTGCTGGCGGCGCGCGGCCTGCAGCGGCGGCTGGATTCGGCCTGGCGGCTTACGCTCGGCCTGCTGGCGGCGGGCATCGTCGGCTCGTTGCTCAAAGGCCTCGACTACGAAGAGGCGTTCGTGTTGGCGGTTGTGCTGGCCGTGCTGGCCAGTTGTCGGCGGGAGTTTTACCACCACGGCTCGCTGGTTCACCTGCGTTTCACCACGGGCTGGATGACCGCGGTCGTGTTGGCGGTCTTGGCCTCGGTCTGGCTGGGTCTGTTCGCCTACCGGCACGTGGAGGACTTGGGCGGCGAGTGGGACCATTTTGCGTTGAACGACGACGCCGCCCGTTTCTTGCGAGCGGGGCTGGGAACCGCGGTCTTGCTGCTGGTGATCGTCGTCCGCCGGACCGCGCGGCGACGTTTGTGGGAAGTCGAAGTGAAACCGAAAGCGGACTGGGACGCCGTCGCGGCGATCGTCCGCAATTCGTCGCAGACCGAAGCCAACCTGGCCTTGCTGGGAGACAAGTCGTTTTTGTTCAGCGAGCGTCGCAACGCCTTGGTGATGTACGCCGTCCAAGGCCGCTCGTGGGTCAGCCTGGGAGATCCGGTCGGGCCGGAGGACCAACGCATCGACCTGATCTGGAACTACCTGGAACTGGTCGAACGCGTCGATGGCTGGCCCGTTTTCTATCACGTCCACTCGCAGCACCTGCCGCTGTATCTCGAAGAAGGGCTGGACATGCTGCAACTGGGCGAAGAGGCTCGCGTGCCGCTGGCAGCGTTTGAACTGGATGCCCCGGAGCGGGAACCGCTCAGGCAGACGATGGACACGGTTCGCGGCGAACACTGCCGGTTTGAAATACTGCCCGCCGGGCGTCTGTCGGGGTTTTTAGCGGAGCTGCAGGGCATCTCGGAGGCGTGGCTGGCTCACCATCACGCGGAGGAAAAGCGTTTCTCGTTAGCCTCCTTTGACGCCGAGTACCTCCGCCGTTTTCCGTGCGCGATCGTGCGCCAGGGCGGGCGGATCATCGCCTTTGCACTCGTCTGGCCCGGAGCGGGCCAGCACGAGCTGTCTGCCGATCTGATCCGCATCCGGCCGGGAGCGCCGCCGGGTCTGCTGGATTACCTGTTCGTCGAGTTGATGCAGTGGGGCCGGCAGGAGGGTTACCGCTGGTTCAATCTGGGCATGGGACCGCTGGCCGGATTCGAGGACCAACCGCTGGCCCCGTTGTGGACCCGGTCCGGGGGACTGACGTTCCGGCACGGTGCGCATTTTTCCAGTCTTGTGGAGTTGCGCCAGTTCAAGGACAAGTTCGCTCCCGTCTGGGAGGCAACGTATCTGGTGTCGCCGGGCGGACTGGCCCTGCCGCGGATCATCGCCGATGTGGCCGCCCTGATTGACGGAAAGCGGACAACCGCGTCGACGGAGCCGTGACGACTTGGCATCGTTCGATCGAAAGTGCGCGGAATGACGCCAGTACCAAGCGGGATTCCGGCACTTTCCCGCGTCGTTTTTCGGCGCCGGGGTCAGGCTTACAGAATTCAGTTTTGGCCGAGCCTGGTGCCGGCCCTAGGGTACGACCGTGATCGGCCAAAATTGAATTCTGTAAGCCTGACCGCATTCAGAGGACAGCGGACAGCAAGTTCTCGAACGAGGCTTGCGCGGCCGGAAAGCCGCCCTCTGGCAGCGTCGAATCGGTTTCAGCCGAATCGGATCAACTCGGCCTCCTAACGGCGTGCGCGCGGATTGTTCAACGGTTGATACCGCCCGGATTCTTTGGCTCGCAGACGCCTTCGGCCGTCGCCTCGCCGATTTGCCGCTGAGCCAACGCAATGGCTCCCAGCACGCCGGAGCGGTTGTCCAGGCCCGGTGGGACCAGGTACTGGTAGATGCGAGTCAGAATCGCTTCGGCGCGGATGTAGTCTGCCAGCAACTCGCGGACTTTGGCGCGGATCATCGGAAACAGTTGCGTTTGCTCCATGACTCCGCCGCCGAGAATAATCCGCTGCGGCGAGAGCGTGCAGATGAAGTTGACCAGCGCGAGGGCCAGGTAGTTCGCTTCCAGAATCCACGCCGGGTGATCCGGCGGCAGTTCCGTCGCGGGGCATCCCCAGCGGCGTTCGATGGCCGGGCCGGAGGCGAGACCTTCCAGGCAATCGCCGTGAAAGGGGCAGACGCCGGGAAAGGGGTCCGCCGTCAGGTCGTGCGGCAGGCGGATGTGCCCCATCTCGGGATGGATCAGGCCGTGCATCAGTTGGCCGCCGACCAGGCCCCCGCCGCCGATGCCGGTACCGATCGTCAGGTACAGAAACGTGTCCAGTCCCTGGGCAGCGCCCCACGCGGCCTCCCCTAACGCCGCGACGTTGACGTCCGTGTCGAAGCCGACGGGCAGGCCCAGTTCCCGCTGCAAGACGCCCGCGAATTCGGTGTCGCGCCAGCCCGGTTTGGGTGTGGACGTAATGTAACCGAAGGTCGGCGAGGCCGGATTCGGATCGACCGGTCCGAACGAGGCCACGCCGACGGCCGCCAAGGTGCCGAACCGGGCTTCCGCGCCGCGGAAAAACTCGACACAGCGCGAGATCGTCTCGTCCGGCGTCGTCGTGGGAAAACGGACTTCGTCGCGGAAGTCGTCCGGTCCCGTGCCCACCGCACAGACAAATTTGGTGCCGCCCGCTTCGATACCGCCGACCAGTGCCTTCATGGTTTGCAATTTGCTCCGAAGTAGAAAGGAACGGAATTGGATTGCGACCGTCGCGCCGGTCGTTTGACCGCGACCCAACGGGGAGCGCGGGCGGCGAGACGGCACGTCCAACGTCAGGTCCCGCGCTCCCCGTTGGGTCGCGGTTAAACGAGCCCAGTCGGCCGCATGGACGGTAACATGAAGGACAAACCACTGGGTGTCAACGGCGAGGCACGCCGGTTTCAGGTGCGTCAACTGACGCTTCTCCCGTTTGTCAAAACGCCTGAACCGTGTACAATTCTTTGCTTTACGTCCGCGACACTCAAGAGACCGTACGCTCATGCCACGCTACAATCCCGCTCTGATCGAACCGAAATGGCAGAAGTACTGGGAAAGACACCAGACGTTCAAGGCCCCCGACCTGCCCGTCGGGCCCAAGCTGTACGTGCTGGACATGTTCCCCTATCCCAGCGGCGACGGCTTGCACGTCGGGCACCCGGAAGGCTACACGGCGACCGACATCGTCTGCCGGTTCGAGCGAATGCGGGGCAAGTCGGTGCTGCACCCGATGGGGTTCGACGCGTTTGGACTGCCCGCCGAAGAACACGCGATCAAAACGAACACGCCGCCGCGCGAGTCCACGGAACGCAACATCGCCAACTTCCGCCGCCAGCTGAAGATGCTCGGTTTCAGCTACGACTGGAACCGCGAGCTGGCCACCACCGACGTGGACTACTTCCGCTGGACCCAGTGGATTTTCCTGACGCTGTTCGATACCTGGTACGATGCGGACTTGGGCAAGGGCCGGCCGATCGCCGAACTGCCGATTCCCGCCGAGGTAGCTCAACAAGGCAGCGACGCGGTCCGGCAGTACTGGGACGAACACCGCTTGGCCTATCAAGCCGACGCGCTGGTCAACTGGTGCCCGGCGCTGGGCACGGTGCTGGCCAACGAAGAAGTCAAGGACGGCAAGAGCGAGCGCGGCGGCCATCCCGTGCAGCGTCTGCCGCTGCGGCAATGGATGCTGCGGATCACCGCCTACGCGGACCGGCTGGAGAAGGACCTGGACACGCTCCGCTGGCCCGAGAGCATCAAGCAGATGCAGCGGGACTGGATCGGCCGCAGCGTGGGCGCCGAAGTGGATTTCTATATCGGCGACCGCTCCCGGTACGCCGCTTGGCGAGCGGCCCGCTCCCGGTCAGGCTATCCTCGTAAACCGGCCGACGACGTGCTGCGGATTTACACGACCCGCCCCGATACGCTGTTCGGCGCGACCTACATGGTCATCGCGCCGGAGCATCCGTTCGTGGAGCGGTTCACCACGCGGGAACAGAAGGCGGCGGTCGAAGCTTACTGTGCCCGGGCCGCGGCCCGCAGCGACCGCGAACGGCAGGAAGACAAAGAAAAGACGGGCGTGTTCACGGGCTCCTGCGCGGTCAACCCGGTGAACGATCAGGAAGTGCCGATCTGGATCTCCGACTACGTCCTGATCACGTACGGCACGGGCGCGATCATGGCCGTGCCTGCGCACGACACCCGCGATTTTGAGTTCGCCGAGCGATTCCAGATTCCGGTCATCGCCGTGGTCGATCCGGGCGACCGGCCGGATGTGGATCGCGAGGCCGTCTTGGCCGGCCGCCAGTGCTGTACGGAGGAAGGGGTGGCGGTCAACTCCGGCGACTACAACGGGCTGACGACCGACGCGTTCAAGCACAAGATCAGCGACGACCTGGCCGCGGCCGGCCTGGGACGCGAGGCGGTCAACTACAAATTGCGGGATTGGCTGTTCAGCCGGCAGCGGTTCTGGGGCGAGCCGTTCCCGATCCTGCACGAGTTGGACGAGCAGGGACAGCCCACCGGCCACCTCCGGGCGGTGCCCGCGGACGAACTGCCCGTCGACCTGCCGCCGCTGGACGACTTCAAGCCACACGGCCGGCCCGAACCGCCGCTGGCCAAAGCGCCCCAGGACTGGCTGTATCCGGAAATCGACGGCCGAACTTACCGCCGGGAAACCAACACCATGCCGCAATGGGCCGGTTCGTGCTGGTACTATTTGCGGTTCATCGACCCGCTGAACGACCGGACGTTTGTCGATCCGGCCAAGGAAAAAGCGTGGATGCCGGTCGACCTGTACGTCGGCGGGGCGGAGCATGCCGTGCTGCACTTGCTGTACGCCCGCTTCTGGCACAAGGTGCTGTTCGACCGCGGCCACGTGAGCACGGCGGAGCCGTTCCAGCGGCTAGTCAACCAAGGTATGATCCTGGGCGAGACGGAGTTCACGACCTATCGCCGCGCCGACGGCAGCGCGGTCAGCGCCCATCGCATCAAACGCGACGCGCAAGGGTTCCTGACGGACCAGGAGACGGGCGAGCGTGTGACCGAAGCGAAGGTCGAACCGGAGGCGGCGGAAAAGCAGGGGGAGAACTTCGTGCTCAAGACCGACCCGGCGATCCGCGTCGAGAGCCGGGCGTACAAGATGTCCAAAAGCCGCGGCAACGTCGTGAATCCGGACGAGATCGTGCGCGACTACGGCGCGGACTCGCTGCGGCTGTACGAAATGTTCATGGGACCGCTGGAAGCGGTGAAGCCGTGGAGCATGGCCGGCGTGAGCGGCGTGCGAAATTTCCTGGACCGCGTCTGGCGGATGATCGTCGACGACCGCAGCGAGACGGTGGCCTTGCAGGCTGCCGTCAAGGACGTGGAACCAAATGAAGAACAGAACCGGATGCTGCACCGCACCATCATGGCCGTGACGGCCGACACGGCGCGGATGGAGTTCAACACGGCGATCGCCCGCATGATGGAGTTTACGAACTTCTTCACGCGGCAGGAAACTCGGCCCAAGTCGGCGATGGAACGTCTGGTCCTGCTGCTGGCTCCCTACGCGCCGCACATCGCGGAGGAATTGTGGCAGATTCTGGGCCACGGGCAGACGCTGGCCTACGAGGCCTGGCCGGCGTACGACGAGGCGTTGACGAAAGAGGACACGGTCGAAATCCCGGTGCAGGTCAAAGGCAAGCTGCGGGGCCGCATCCGCGTCCCGGCTCACGCCAGCGCCGAACAGATGGAGGCGGCGGCCAGAACCGACTCGCGGGTCGCCGAGTGGATCGAGGGCAAGGACATCGTCAAGGTCGTGGTGGTTCCGGGCCGGTTGGTCAATTTCGTGGTGCGGTGATGAGAAGTATGCGGGAGCTTGGTTCTACGGTTGCAGTTCCTGTCTCCCCCGGCGCGGGGCCGGTGGAAGCCCGTCAAGCGGACGCTGGAACCGGGCGGAGCGTGGCCACGAGCCTCCTGCTGTTGGCCGCCGTGCTGGGGCTATGCGTGCTGCTCGTGCCGGCAACGGCCCAGGCCGTCGCCGCAGAACCGAATGGCCCCGCCCCTGGGCCTGCCGCCCCCGCCCAGGCTTCACCCTCGGGCGCCGCCGCCGTCAGACGGTTTCCCACCACCACCGAGACATCCGTCTTCGGCGCGACCGGCCAGGGCAGTTTGTTCGTCTACGTCTTCGACCGCTCGGACAGCATGAACGACTACCGGGGCCGGCCGCTGGCGGCTTCCCGTTCCGAGTTGATCAAGAGCCTGCAATCACTCCAGCCGACCCACCAATTTCAGATCCTGTTCTACAACTCGCGCATCACCGCCTTCAACCCGTCTCGCGCTCGGTCGGCACAGCTGATGTTTGCCACCGAGCAGAACAAGGAACTCGCCGCGCGGTTCGTCGAACAGGTTCCCGCCTCCAACGGGACCCAGCACATGGACTCGCTGCGGCTGGCCTTGCGGCTGGCCCCGGACGTGATCTTCCTTTTGACCGACGCCGGCGAGCCGCAACTGACCGCGTCCGAACTGGAACGACTGCGGCAGCTGAACGCCGGCACGGTGATCAACGCCATCGAATTCGGCGTCGGCCCCGACCCCGGCGGCGACAATTTCCTGAAGCAGCTGGCCCGCCAGAGCGGCGGCCAGCACGTGTACGTCGATGTGACGAGCCTGCCGGATCGGTGATCGGTAATCGGTGGCCGGTGATCGGCAGGCGGACGATCACTTTACGTTTTCCACCGCTGCAGGCAGCCCGTCAGCCATTCGCGCCGTTCCGGCGAGACGGGTGGGGCAGGGGCAATATCGTAGTCGACCGCCCCGCGGGCATACGGACCACTGTCGTAGGCCTGATCGAAGACGTACTGCAAGTCCAAGGGAATCTCCGCTTCCTCTTTCCGCAAGGGCACCGGAATGCAGGGGAGTGGATCTTCGAGCCGGATCGGAAAGACCTCAAAATCCAAGTCGGCGCCGCGCTGCCAGGCTCGATTGACCACCGCCAAGTAATCCGGCGGCGGGTCCAACTGGGCAACGAACTCCGCCAGTCGTTCCCCGCCGACGATGGGCTCGCCGGCCCGCAGCAAATCCAGTTCAATCAGCGACGTCTCGCTGTCGAGAGTTTCCCGCTGCTTGGCCTCGTAGGCCCGGCGGTCCGGGCCGCCGCGTTTGTTGGCCGGACTGACAATTTCGATCAGCGTGATCAGCGCATGGCGGCGCGAGGTGTCGCGGACCTCGACGAACTGATGGTGCAACGGCTCGCTCGGAATCCGCATCCGAACGGACGTCGAGACATCCCCGCGGGGGCGCGCAAAAACGGCAACCCCGCCTTCGCGAGTCGCCGGCGACGGTCGCCGAGTCCGGGCCACCGCCACATCCGGAACGATCCTGCGCGTCGAGTCCAAGCCTACGATGCCGACTTCGGGACGCATCTCCAATCGAGCGTAGTACGGCTGCGGAAGCGATCGATTCAACTCCGTACTAATCTGGCCTGCGAGACGATCGTGCAGATCCGGCCAGATGTCCGGGGCCTCCAAGTACGGATCCATCCCAGGAAACGGTGATGGCATGCGATACCTCCCAACCGGTACAGAACTCACTGGCCAATACAGTACAACGCCCGATCGCTGCGGAGCAGCAGTCGCCCGTCGGCCACCGCCGGCGAACCGTTGAAAATGCTGGAGTCCGTTTCGATCTTGTTGTGCGCGAGCAATTCGAACTCCGGTTTTGCGGCCAGCACGAACACGCCCGCATCGCGGCTTACGTAGTACAGCTTGCCGTCCGCCGCCAGCGGCGACGCATAGATGCGGCCGGGCCGCGGGCTCAGACGTTCCTCATACGCTTCCCGGCCGCTTTTCCTGTCGACGCAATAGACCGTCCCGCGGCTTTCGTGCGCCCAATAGAGATAGTCGCCGCGGACCACGGGCGAGGACACGTTTGAGCCCTTGTTGATCTCCCACAGCTTGTGCGTCGCGGTGACGTCGCCGCGGCCCCCGGCCCGCACCGCGATCGCCGTGGCCCGCCGCGCCCCGATCACGTACGCGACGTCGCCTTCCGTCACGACGCTCGGACAGACATAATCGTCGATGCCCTGGCAGGACCACAGCGGCTGGCCCGAGGCGGGGTCGAAGCCCAGGATTTTCCTCTTGATCTGGACCACCAGTTCCCAGCCCCCGTCCACCTTGGCCAGCGCCGGCGTGCTCCACGACATCTCCATGCCCGGCTGGCGCCAGACTTCCCGGCCCGTCTTCGTGTCCAGGGCGATCAGCGATCCGCTCTCGACGCTGGCATTGACGATCACCAGATTCTCGACCAGCAAGGGCGAAGTCGCCGACCCCCAACTGTGCGTCTTGGTGCCGCAGGTGGTGAGCCACCGCGGTTGGCCGTCATGCGTGTACGCCGCCACGCCGGTGGCGCCGAAAAAGACGTAGATTGCGTCCGCATCGACGGCCGGCGTGCTGGACGCGTAGCCGTGCAGGGCGGTAAAACCCTGGTAGACGCCTTCCTCCTGCGTGGACGGCTGGACGGCGTCCCACAGCACCTTTCCATCCTTCCGGCTCAAGCACAGCAGATGCCGCTTCAGTTGGCTGGCGTCGCCCGGATTGCCTTCCTCGACGCCGTAGCCGCTGTAGCAAGTCAGAAAGATCTTGTCGCCGAACACAACCGGACTGGATCCTCCAGGCCCCGGCAGTTCCGTTTTCCAGGCGATGTTCGTCGCCGCATCCCACTGGGCGGGCAGACCCGTCTGGTCCGACTGGCCCCGCCCGCCGGGCCCGCGAAACTGCGGCCAGTCGGCGGCTTCGGCCGTCAAGCCGGACAGCCCGAACCACATCAGCCCGATCATCGCACCGATCACTTTTGAGCGCAGACGCATTGGGGTAAACCTCCTTTTGCTATCCACTAACTGGTCGTTGTCGTAATTCAACTTTCACCAATATAGTCGAGGCGGGGCAACCGTTGTACCGCCTGCGGCCCGGAACAACACGCCCTCTTGCCGTAGGTTCCGGTCATGCTCCTCGGCTGCCGCACCGGGGCGGGGGCTAACGCCGCCCTTGTCAGGTTGACACTTCAGCACTATAACTTGCGCAGGTGCTAACGCCGTCAGAGGGGCGTCCAAGCCTGCCTGGTTTTCCCAAAAAGGCTGCAGATTGGGATGCTTGCGGCAAGATCACAAGAAACTCTGGACGGTGCCGACGCACCGTCGGCCCGCGGACGAGTCACTGGCTTGGGCCTGGCGAAATCGCGCCGTGGCGACCGTTGTCTGCGTGGTCCGGTAAGCATTCGGGTCACCCAACCAAGGAAAAGGCGATTTTTCACTATGACGCAAATGCTGTTTTATGACAAAGTGGTTCCGGTCTCCCCGCAACGTCACCGCGATCTGAGCATCGAACGGGTCGACTTCGGTTTTTCCGCCAAGGTGAACTCGGTGCCGCTGACCGCCGTCGAAATCCCGTTGGCGGCGCGCGAATACACGATTGTGTTTGCCGGCACGGAGGAAGCCGTCGCGCCCGTCGTCGTGCTGGGCGTCGCGGACTCCCAAAACCTGTACCTGGACGAGAACCAGGCCTGGAAGGCCGACTATATCCCGGCCTTCGTGCGGCGGTATCCGTTCGTGTTCGCTCAAGGCAAAGAGCCGAACCAGTTCACGCTGTGCGTCGACGAAGACTGGTCGGGCTGCAATCGCGAAGGCCGCGGGCAACGCCTGTTCGACGACGAGGGCAACCAAACGCAGTACCTGCAGAACATGCTGAAGTTCTTGGGCGATTACCAAAACCAGTTCGTGCGCACGCAGTCCTACTGCAAAAAGCTGAAGGAACTGAACCTGCTGGAGCCCATGCAGGCGCAAATCGTGCTGCCCGGCGGCGAGAAACGGCAACTGGGCGGATTCCTGGGCGCCAGCCGCGCCCGGATCAAGACGCTGGCCCCCGAAAAACTCGCGGAACTGGCCAAGACCGACGAACTGGAACTGACCTACCTGCAGATGACTTCGCTGAACAACCTGGGCTCGGTCGTCAATCGCGCCGTGCCGAAGAAGGCCAGTGAAGTCGCGGAAGAGTGACGCGGCCTCGCTTTCGGAAAGACCGCCGCACGCCGGATTTGCTCCGTTCCGGCCCGCACGGCGCTCCTGCCTGGATTCGGACGAATTCGGCGACGGCTTTCTGCTGGAAAAAAGAACCCCGGCCTGTCGGCCGGGGTTCTCGTTTTTGTGACGCATCGGTTGGCGTGAATCACGGGAGAATCTGCGCGATCAACTCGTCCAACGTGTCCCACTCGCCGTCTTCGTCGCCATCCGTCAACTCGGTGTCGCTCCAGTAGGTGTCGACCAGTTCGCGAAGCGCCAGTTCGACGGGATCCGGCGGAGTGTAGTAAATCGGCGGTTCGATTTGGTAGACCAGCAAGTCCGCCGCGTCGCGGTAGCCGATGTCGGTGCCGGCGTCGCCGTACAACCGGTCGCGGCCGTCGCCGCCGGAAATGCGGTCGTTGCCGTCTTCGCCCTTGAGCAGCGAGTCGTTGCCGAGGAAGCCGCCAATATAGTCGTCGCCCAAGCCGCCGAACACCCGGTCGTCGCCGGCGCCGGCAAAGATCCGGTCGTCGCCGGCTTCGCCGTAGATCACGTCGTCGGCCGCGCCCCCGACCAGCAGATCGACGCCCGCGCCGCCGAACACTTGGCTCTTGCCCGATCCGCTGTGGACCGTGTCGTCGCCGGCGCCCGCATTGAGCATCTGCTGCTGGTTGATCTCCTCCTTGACCCGCACGATGTCGTCGCCGTCCAGGGCCGCGATTTCGACGCGCGAGATGGACGGCGAACCGAACATGGCGTCCATGATCGCCTTGTCGTACTCGACGCCCTCGGACGTCAAGTTGGCCCCGCCGTTGTAGACGCCTTCGACGGTGCCGAAGTAGATCGCCTTGGCGTCCGAGTTGGCGCCGTCGCTCTTGTCGTCGCCCACCGCAATCAACTCGCCGCACTCCGTACCCGTGATCTGCAGCGCCAGACTGCCGGCTACGTCCACGTTGACGGCATTCAGGACGGTGAGCGTCCCGGCGCCGGGCGAGGCGGTGATATGAACCTGGAACTGGGAGCCGGGGGGCGTGGGATGCTGGCCCGCGTGCAGGTAATCGTTGGCGCCGATCAAGATGTCCACACGCCAGCCCGCCGCATCCGACCTCGCCGTCACAGTCGAAACCCCGGCCAGGACCCCGCCCGATCCGTCGTAGGCATCGAAATACTGGTAGATCTCGCCCGGTTCGTCGACCGTGCCGTCGTTGTCGTCGTCCAGTCCCGGAACCTCAATCCGGTCGACCGTAAAGCTGCTAAGCGGATAGACGATCGTCAGCAGGCCGTTCCGAATCGACGCCACGGGGTAGGTGCCGTTCGGCAGATTCAACGTGCCGGTGCAGGAGGCATTGCCGAAATCCAGACCCGCCAGCCCCGTGCCGTCGAAGTAAACCGTCCGGACTCTGGGGCTGGACGTCTGCTCCCAGCCGGACTTGACCACCTCGCGGATGTGGTACCAGCCCGTGGGCAGGTTGAGCGAGCCCAACGCGTAGTTGCCCTCGTTGTTTGTCACCGTGGTCTGAAGCAGCTTGTCCTGGCCGAACTTCACGAACGTCCCGCCGTTGGTATAGGCCCCGAACCCAGTCGAATCGATGGTCGTGGACGTGGCCAGAGGATCGTCCGAGCCAAGCGAGAAAGAACTGGAATTGATCACCGTGACCCGGTAAATCTGTCCGTTCACCTGCGTCATCCCCGCGACCCCCGCGATCTGAACCCGGTCGCCCGTGACCAGGCCGTGATTGGCGCTGGTGACCACCGCCGGATTGGCCTGACTGAGGCCCGTCAGCGGCCAGGCCGGGGCAAACGGCGAGTCGGGCTCAAAGGTCGGCGGAGCCGGCAAGTCGCCGTCATCCTGGTACAACTCGATCGTCCAGCCCGGCAGGCCCACCTCATCGTCGGCCAAGCCGACCAAATCGTCCCATGTGCCGGGGATCCCGTCCGCATTACCCAAAATGTCGTCCACACCATCCGCGTCCCGGACGCCGTCGGGCCCCAAAGGCCCCAAGCCGTCGGGGTCCTGATCGTAAAACTTCGTGCCCGTGAACGCCGGGGTCACGGTGTTGGTGAACGTCACCGTAATCGTCTCACCGGGATCCAAGTCGATCGTGGCGGTGCCTGTGCCTGAATCGACGCTGCTGCCCCCGTCGGGATCGGCGATCACGATATTTGAAAGCGTCCAGCCCAACGCAGCGGCTTCCGTCACCACGTAGACGCCGGGGTTCAAGTTCGCGAAGAGTTGACTGTTCGGCAACGTCGGGTCGCTGTCGTCATCCAGGCTGAACGCGCCCAACTCGCCGGAGAAGCTGAAGTCCTGCGGATCGTTCGGGACGGCGTCCTTGACCACCGTGATCGAGCCGCGCTTGGTGTTGGTAAAGGTCACCGTAATTGCCTCGCCCGGATCCAAGTCGATCGTCGCCGCGCCCGTGGCCAGGTTGACGCTGCTGCCGCCGTCCGGGTCGTTAATCACCAAGCCGGTCAGGTCCCAGCCCGCCAACGCCGCTTCGGTCACCACGTACGTGCCGGGCGTCAGGTTCCCAAAGAACTGGCTGGCGGGCAGCGTCGGGTCCGCGTCGTCGTCCAGGCTGAATCCGCCTAGGCCGCCAGAGAAGCTGAAGTCCTGCGGATCGTTCGGCACCGCATCCTTGATCACCGTGATCGAGCCGCGTTTAATATTGGTGAACGTCACCGTGATGGCCTCGCCCGGATCCAAGTCGATCGTCGCCGTGCCCGTGGCCAGATCGACGCTGCTGCCGCCGTCCGGGTCGTTGATCACCAGGCCGGTCAGATCCCAGCCCGGCACCGCGGTCTCCGTCACCATGTACGTCCCCGGAATCCAGTTGGCAAAGACCTGGGCATTCGACAGCGGCGGGTCGCTGTCGCCATCCAGGCAGAACGGGCCCAAGCCACCGGTATAGCAAAAGTCCTGCGGATCGGTCGGCACCACGTCTTTCTGGACCGTAATCTGGCCTCGTTTGGTGTTCGTGAAAGTCACCGTGACAGTCTCGCCCGGATCCAGGTCGATCGTCGCCGTCCCGGTGGCCAGGTCCACGCTGCTGCCGCCGTCCGGGTCGACGATCACCAGGCTGGTCAGGTCCCAGCCCGCCGCCGCCGCCTCGGTCAGCACGTAGGTGCCCGGCGTCAAGCTGCCGAACAACTGGCTGGCAGGCAGCGTCGGATCGCTGTCGTCGTCCAGGCTGAACGCGCCGAGGGTCCCGGAATAACTGAAGTCCTGTGGATCGTTCGGCACGGCGTCCTTGACGACCGTGATCGAGCCGCGTTGGGTGTTGGTGAACGTGACCGTGATCGTCTCGCCCGGATCCAGGTCGATCGTCGCCGTCCCGGCGGCGAGGTCCACACTGCTACCGCCGTCCGGGTCGTTGATCACCAGGCTCGTCAAGTCCCAGCCGCTCAACGCCGCTTCCGTCACCACGTAGGTGCCGGGCGTCAGGTTGCCAAAGAACTGGCTGGCGGGCAACGTCGGATCGCTGTCGTCGTCCAGGCTGAACGCGCCCAGGCTGCCCGAATAAGCGAAGTCCTGGGGAGCGTTCGGGATTGCGTCTTTCACAACGGTGATGCTGCCCAGCTTGGTGTTCGTATAGCGGATCGTCACATCTTCGCCCGCCGCCAAATTCACCGTCGTCGTGCTGCCCAGCGTACTGTAGCTAGCCGCCCCCGTGACTACGATGCTTGTCAGCGTCCAACCTGCCGCCGGGTCTTCCGTGATCGTAAACGTCCCCGGTGCCAAATTCACGAACTCGTGCGAATTCGTCGGCGTTATGCTGGCCGGATCGTCGTCCAACGTAAAGGGCGTCAAACCCGATCCCGACACCGTGTACGTGAAGTCCTGCTCATCGTCCGGCACGCCGTCCTTGATCACCGTGATCCGGCCCTGCTTGGTGTTGGTGAACGTGACCGTGATGCTCTCCCCCGCATCCACGTCGATCGTGGCCGTCCGGGTCACCAGGTCGACGCTGCTGCCGTTGTCCGGATCCGAAACCACCAGATCCGTCAAGCTCCAGCCCGACAACGCCGCCTCCGAGATTACGTAGACGCCGGGTGCCAAGTTGCCGAACGACTGGCTGCCGGGCAACGTGCCTTCGGCATCGTCGTCCAGTTGGAAATTCCCGATCGGCGACGTGCCCGAAAAACTGAAATCGGCGCCGTCGTCCGGCACCGCGTCCTTGACGACCGTGATCGTGCCCAGCTTGGTGTTGGTATAGCGGATCTCCACGTTCTCGCCCGCCGCCAGAGTCACCGTCGTCGTGCTGCCCAGCGTACTGTAGCTCGCCGCCCCCGTGACTACGATGCTTGTCAGCGTCCAGCCCGCCACGGGGTCTTCCGTGATCGTGAACGTCCCCGGCGCCAAATCCACGAACACGTGCGAGTTCGTCGGGTTGGCGCTGCCGGGATCGTCGTCCAACGTAAAGGGCGTCAAACCCGATCCCGACACCGTGTACGTGAAGTCCTGCTCATCTTCCGGCACGCCGTCCTTGATCACCGTGATGCTGGCCCCTTTGGTGTTCGTAAACGTGACCGTGATGGCCTCGCCCGGATCCACGTCGATCGTGGCCGTCCGGCTCGCCAGATCGACGCTGCTGCCGTTGTCCGGATCCGAAACCACCAGATCCGTCAAGCGCCAGCCCGACAACGCCGCCTCCGTGATTACGTAGACGCCGGGCGTCAAGTTGCTAAACGTCTGGCTGTTGGGCAAGGTGCCGTCCGTATCGTCGTCCAACTGGAAAGACCCGATCGGCGACGTGCCCGAAAAACTGAAATCAGCCGGATCATCCGGGAGCGAGTCTTTCACAACGGTGATGCTGCCCAGCTTGGTGTTCGTATAGCGGATCGTCACATCTTCGCCCGCCGCCAAATTCACCGTCGTCGTGCTGCCCAGCGTACTGTAGCTAGCCGCCCCCGTGACTACGATGCTTGTCAGCGTCCAACCTGCCGCCGGGTCTTCCGTGATCGTAAACGTCCCCGGTGCCAAATTCACGAACTCGTGCGAATTCGTCGGCGTTATGCTGGCCGGATCGTCGTCCAACGTAAAGGGCGTCAAACCCGATCCCGACACCGTGTACGTGAAGTCCTGCTCATCGTCCGGCACGCCGTCCTTGATCACCGTGATCCGGCCCTGCTTGGTGTTGGTGAACGTGACCGTGATGCTCTCCCCCGCATCCACGTCGATCGTGGCCGTCCGGGTCACCAGGTCGACGCTGCTGCCGTTGTCCGGATCCGAAACCACCAGATCCGTCAAGCTCCAGCCCGACAACGCCGCCTCCGAGATTACGTAGACGCCGGGTGCCAAGTTGCCGAACGACTGGCTGCCGGGCAACGTGCCTTCGGCATCGTCGTCCAGTTGGAAATTCCCGATCGGCGACGTGCCCGAAAAACTGAAATCGGCGCCGTCGTCCGGCACCGCGTCCTTGACGACCGTGATCGTGCCCAGCTTGGTGTTGGTATAGCGGATCTCCACGTTCTCGCCCGCCGCCAGAGTCACCGTCGTCGTGCTGCCCAGCGTACTGTAGCTCGCCGCCCCCGTGACTACGATGCTTGTCAGCGTCCAGCCCGCCACGGGGTCTTCCGTGATCGTGAACGTCCCCGGCGCCAAATCCACGAACACGTGCGAGTTCGTCGGGTTGGCGCTGCCGGGATCGTCGTCCAACGTAAAGGGCGTCAAACCCGATCCCGACACCGTGTACGTGAAGTCCTGCTCATCTTCCGGCACGCCGTCCTTGATCACCGTGATGCTGGCCCCTTTGGTGTTCGTAAACGTGACCGTGATGGCCTCGCCCGGATCCACGTCGATCGTGGCCGTCCGGCTCGCCAGATCGACGCTGCTGCCGTTGTCCGGATCCGAAACCACCAGATCCGTCAAGCGCCAGCCCGACAACGCCGCCTCCGTGATTACGTAGACGCCGGGCGTCAAGTTGCTAAACGTCTGGCTGTTGGGCAAGGTGCCGTCCGTATCGTCGTCCAACTGGAAAGACCCGATCGGCGACGTGCCCGAAAAACTGAAATCAGCCGGATCATCCGGGAGCGAGTCTTTCACAACGGTGAGGCTGCCCAGGGGCATGTTGCCGAAATCGATGTGGTCCAGGTACAGATTGTCGCGATTGATCGAGACGGCATATTCGTAGTTGTCTGCGGCACCGGGGAGCGTCTGAGAATACGTCGCGGGCAACACCTCGCGGACGTAGTACGTGCCGGGCGTCAGGTTCGAGAAACCGTAGCTTCCGTCGGCGGCCGTCAAAGCCAACGGCTCGCCCGCGTCGTATTGCTGGTTGCGGGGTGCGGAATCCAGGTAAATTTGCCAGTTCTGCACGGCCTCCGCCGGCGCATTCTCTTCGGCGTCGAAGAACTCGTTGCCGTTTCGGTCGATGAACTTGTACCCGTGGATTTCGCCGGTCAGGGCTTGGATCTCCAAATCGTACTGGTTCACCTGCCCCACGCTGCCGCTGTACACCTCGACATAGTACGTGTCGCCATTGTTTGCGTTGAAAGTGGCCGTATCTACGTCCGTCTGGGTGCCGTTGCTGCTGGCGATGATCGCCCCGGCGGCGTCGCGGATGCGAATGCCCAAGTTGGTCGGCTGCGAAGCCAAGCCCGTGGTCGCCGGCATCACGGCCCGGACCTCAACGGGACCGGTCACATTCGACGTCAAGCTGAAATAGTCGCGGTCGGGCCGCGTGATCGTGTAGTTCTGCAAGTTGGCCGCGGGGATCGAGCCCAAGGTCCCCAGGTTGGTCGCCGCCGCGCGTGAATTGTTGTTGCCGCCGCCATCGTCCTCGCGATCCGGATTCCAGATCCGCAACTGGTATTCGACGTCGCCGGTGACGCCAAGCTTGAAAGCGCCTGTCGTATTGGTCAGGGGCGCGGTGAACGTGACCAACGGATTGCCCGGATCGAGATTGGCCGCGCCGCCGGCAACGGGACTGTCAGACGCGTCGTACAGTTGCACCGCGCCGCCCACGCCGCTCACGTACGCCAGGCTCACACTCAACTCGCCGCTGACGGCCGCCTGGAAGCTGTAGAAATCGTCATCGCCGCTGACGGCCGATCCGTTCGGCGAAGTGACCATGTCGACCACGCCGGCGGTCAGTCCCGGTGAAACCACCCCCTGGGCCGTCGCCAGGCTGTCGTTGCCCAACGTCTCGTCGTCCACAAACGTCACCGACAACAGATGCCGCGGCTCTAAAGCCTCAAAAAAAATCGCCCGGCGGTCGTTGCGGACGCGGCGGGCTTTGCGGGATTTGGTCGAGCGATCCGTACGTCGTACTTTTTGTGCAGCACTGCCAAGCCAAGACATACTCGTATCTCCCACGACTAGAGATTCCCCTGTTCCTTGCGCAGTCCAACGAGGACACGGGACAGAACGGACTGACCCAGACGGCAAGCGCCGGGCTCGCCGCCCCCAACCAAAACGATCCGCGCAGTCTTCCAAGAGAGCGGAAAAAACAAGCCACCGACTAGTAAATCTCACCCCTTTCGCCAGTGATGTCAATAGGCGGAATGGGTAAAACAGTCAAAATAAGAGGCAGCCTTAGAGCTGGAATAACTGGACCCGTTGACAGTCTGTGGCTAACTGCGCAAACCACTCGTCCACGTCGTCCGCAAAAAGAGCGTGCGGCGCCGGCGTCCCGATTATGCCGAGCCACCCGGATGCGGATCGGCCGGAGTCGTGAGGCGTGACGAGTAGGGTTGAGGCGGAGTCGGCAGTCTTGGGCATCTGTGCGTATCTGGACGCCAAGGCGGCGTCATTTGCGGCGTCCTTGCTGGTCTCGCGTGGACGCAGCGCGGATTCGCAGGACATCAGCGCGGCTTCGGCGCTGGCGGCCTGGTGATCCGCTCCCGCCGCCTCGGCCGCTTCCCCTTCGCCGGCCCCGCCCGCTGTCGAAGCGTTCAAAAAGTTGATGACCATCAGCACATCCTGCGGCCCCAAGTCGCCGTTGCCGCTGACGTCCAAATAAGGCGGCGGCACCACGGGGGACACCGGGGGGATTGGCAACGGGCGCGTTCCCCTGGCGTTGATGTCGTTGATCAGAACCAGCGCGTCCAAGGGGAGCACGTGGCCGTCGTCATTGACGTCCAGCGGATTGCGCGGGTTCTGCCAGGTGATCCACAAGCCCGCGTCCACGGTCATGTCGTCGGCAGGCGAAGTCAGCACGACCACGGCCTGGGCCGTCGCGGGATCGAAGTCGTTATCGGTGGCGTCGTCGGCGCCTTGGTTGGCGGTCGCCAACCGCATTGCAAACGGCACGTCGAGCGTCAGCGTATAGGTGCCGGCGGCCAGACTGGGAAACAGATACCTGCCCGTGGCGTCGCTCTGCGTGATCCGGTTCACCGCGGCGCCGCTGGCCGTCTCGGTGCCGGTCAAGTGAATCACGATCCCGCCCAAGCCTTCCTCGCCCGTATTCTGCACTCCGTCGCCGTTGTCCCGCCAAACGGTATCGCCCAGCAGCAGCGGCAGGCTCGCGTCCAGCGTCCAGGGCGCGATCAGCGAGACCGTTCCCGTCACCGTCACAGGACCGCCCGTGTTTTGAGCTGCGATCTGGGCGGCTGCCGTCGCTGCAGAGCCTTCCAGTCTCATCGTCGCCGTGCCGCGTTGCTGCAGCAGGTAGCCGCCGCCCTCGTTGCGGGACACGCTGTTGTTGTCCAACCGCAGGTCCACGGACGCCTGGCCGCCGACGGCAGGATGCTCGACCACCAGCGCGGCGCCGGGTGTGATCGTGTTCGTCTCGTCGAAGATCGTCTCCGCGACGACCGCGCGGATGGCAGCGTTCCCGCCGGCAGCAATCCGGAGGCCGTTTCCTGACACCGTGGAGAACGTGTTGTTGTACAAAAACAAGTCCACCGCGCCCGTGGCGTTTGCCGCCGTGCTGATCGTCAGCGCTTCGTCGGGCGTGTCGCCTTGGCCGTCCCCGATCATCGTAAAGGCATCGTACTGGAGGATCGCCCGCAAGTCGGCGGCATCTTCCAGGCGGATCGACACGCCGCCGCCGTACAGATCGTTCCAGGTGTTGGTCTCGCCCAACAGGGCGAGCGAGGCCGAATCTTGCAGCGCCACCTGCGCCGCGGCAACTCCCTGCAGATTGCCGGCCGAATTCAACGACCAGCGAGTCTGCAATTCGGCCTGATCTTGGACCTGGACGTCAATCGCCGACCCGGCCAATCCGGCGAACGTGTTGCTGTCCAGAATCAAATCGGTGCGGCTCGCGCCCGCCAATCGCACTCGGACGCCCGTCGCCGTCGTGCTGAACAAACTGCCGTCGCCCTTGAGGCGGTTGTCGTCCACAAGCCAAGTTGCGACCCGATCGGCCACGCTGGACAGAAACAGCGCGGTGCCGCGGCCGTCCACAAAATTGTTGCCCGAAACGACGCCGGCGCCGCTCACTTCCGACAGTCGCACCGCGTCATCCAACGCGCTATCGCCCACCCGGTTGAACAGGATGGACTGCAGCCACACGTCGCCCGTCAATCCGGCCACGTCGAGGCCCGAGTCCGAGAGTTGCTCGAAGACGGCCTCGGTGATCGCCAGGTCGCCGGTCCACTGCTGCAACCGGACGCCGCTGACGCCCGCGCCCGCGGCGGCGCCCGTGACCGTCAATTGCTCGATCGTCAAGTCGCCGGCAAAAGCCGCGGAGTTGAAAAACGCGGCCTGGCCGGCCGGAGCCACGACGGTGTGTTCGGCGGAATTGCCGCGAAGGATCAGGTTGCCGGTCGGACCGCCAAACGCGATGCCCATGCGGCTCAGGTCGACGGATTCGTGATAGTTCCCGCTGGCGATCAGCACGACGTCGCCGGGACGCGCCGCATCGACCGCGGCCTGGAGGGTCGCATATTTCGCCCCCCCGCCGACGTTCAACACGGCCAGCAGACGCCGGTCTTCCAACGCTTCGACCGCCAGCCGCCGCGGCCCGCAACGGCGTCCCGTTCGCGTCGCCAAGCAACTCCCGGCCGCTCGCCGAAACCAGCGTTGTTCAGGCATGCACTCACCTCGCGACAAGAAGAAGATCCCAAGGCCGCGCCCTTCGCGGCTGTCGTGACTCGTACTTCGATTCTATTCCTCCATTTCGTTTTCACAACCAAAATGTTCCTGGATGGGCGACGCTCGCCGTGCCGTCTTGCCCGGCGCGAGTGCAACCGTCGCCGCGCTGGCCATGACGAAAAGTTTTTGCGCGGGTTTTTCTGCGGTTTCTTCTTAACGCCAAAGGCAACGATCTGCTCCAGACGCTTGACGGATTCGCGGATTCGGCGTAGTCGTAACAAGAGGGGCCGAAGAGAAGACGGGGCCCGAAGGCCGCTGCGGGCCAACTCGGACCGGAAGGCGTAGGAGGACAGAGACAAGCAATGCGAAAGAAGTCCGCTGCCTGCAGCCAGCCGCTTCCTGCCTCTTCAGAAGGGTACGCCCAGTCGCCCGGAATGTTCCGCGAAAGTGGTAAAATCTGTACTCCGCTGATTGACTATGGTTGGCGACACAGGTTACCATGTTATCCTAGATTACCAGATTGCCTTAGTCTCTGCGCGTCCGCGCAGCTCGCGCTGTCGCGCTGCTAGCGTCTTCGAGTCGTGTCAGAGTCGTGGGTGTTTGTCTTTCCGTGACCGTTCTCGCCAGTTCTTCTGGCGTCGCCGTCGGTAACCTTTTTTCAAAGGAACCAAGCCGTGTTTTTCCGCAACTTCTTCTTTGGACGTGAAGCAACTGGACGTGGAAACAAGCGGAATCGAAACCAGAACAAGGGCCGCAAAGCGCGGCGCAATGCTTTTCACACCAGGTTGCGTAAGGACCTCCGGCTGGAACCACTGGAACCACGGCAATTGTTGGCGGTGAACATCACGGACGATGGTTTTGGCAACATCGTGTTCACCGACAATGCGAACGTGGCGGATGACCTCACCGTGGACTATGACGGCAGCAACTACACGGTGACGCAGGGGAACGGCGCGAACGTTTTCACCGACTCGACGACGGCCGCGGTCACTGTGACGCTTGGCGGTGGCACGACCGCAACGTTCCCTGGCGCGCAGGTGACCTCCCTCCAGATCGCCTCCGCTGGCGGGGCGGACCAGATCAAAATCCACGCCAACGCGCATCCCGTCTCCGTGAATGCCGGCAGCGAATCCGATCCCATCAATGTTGGCAGCGCAGCCAACTCGCTGGCCGGGATCGCGGCGAACGTCACGATCAACGGGGGGACTGGCGGGGCCGACGCGCTGAACGTCAACGACCAGGGCTCCGGAACGGGAAGGACCTACACCGTCACCAGCGGTTCGGTCGCCTGGGGGACGGGCGTTTCGGTTTTCTACGACAGCGCGGTGGAAAGCCTGATCGTCAACGCCAGCACGGCTGCCGACATCATCAACGTCCAGAGTTCGCAATTGCCAACACCGGTGACGGTGAATGCAGGGAACGGAAGTGACGTCGTCAACGTTGGCTTCTCAAATTCGCTCGACAACATTCTCGGTGCGGTGACCGTGAACGGTGGAGACGCCGGGTCGACGGACGTCTTGAACATCAATGACCAAGGGGACACGGACACAACGCAGTACGACGTGACTTCGACTACGGTCCAGCGTTCGAGCGCCGCGACGGTGACTTACGGGACGATGGAATCGTTGGTCGTGAATGCGGCCAACAACGCGACGAACACGATTACGCATTACATCTGGAGCACAGCCGGAGGTACGCCGACGACCATCAACCTCCAGTCCGGCGTGGACGACGTTTACGTGGACTCCAACGGCAGCGGCGGGGGTGGCACGGTTAACGGCATCGCGAGCCTGCTAACGATCAACGGCAACGGCGCGTCCGACAGCGTAACGCTGAACGACATGTCGGACACCCTCGCGAACACCGTGACTATCGACGGCACCACCAGCCAAGTGGGCCAGGGGGCAACCGACAATTTCTTTGGGACCAACGGAAAACTGGCCTACACGAACATCGCGACCATGAACGTCAACATGGGCAATACGGCCGGCGACATCGTGAACATCACGCCGGTTGCGGGAATGACGTTCAATCTGGACGGCAACAATCCGACTACACACAGCCCGCCGGTCACCCCAGGTGACATCCTCAACTACACGGGTTCGGGCACGAAGACGGTGACGGGAGCGGGGAGCGGGACCCTGACGGGGACTGGCACGGTCAACTTCCAGGAATTTGAGCTGGTCGTCCCGACCGGAAGTTTTGCTGATGTCGTGAATCTACCGGCGGACGGGGCTCCTACGGAAGTCACCGTGAAGCTCGATTCGACTCAGACGTACTTGGAAATCTGGGTGGAAAACAACACCGCCGCTCCTCCCGATGCCGTCCTGGTATCCCGTCAGGAGTTCGCCAAGGTGAGCGGGCTGACGATCAACGGCACCAGCGACGCCGAGACATTGAAGATCGACAACGGCAACGGCTACGTCGCCCACACCGGATTCATCACGACGTTTCACGGCAGCACGGGGACGGATACGCTCCTACTGACGGGGAATCCGGGGACGCCCGTGCTCCGGGAAACGTACCTGGTCGGCAACACTCAGGACGCCGGCCGCTGGGTCTTGGACGTCGACGACAGTGCCGGCTTCGGCGCCCCCTCCGCGAACTTCAACGGCGACGAAGTCGTCGTGGACTTCGACGGCTTGGACCCTGCCAACACAGACGTCGTGGCCACGAATTTCGACGTGATCATGAATGCTGGCGTCAACGACGCGACCATCGCCGACGGCGTGCTGGCGGCGCCCGGTTTCACCGTGCCCAACATGCAGATCATCGACAACAACAGCAGCTTCGAGACCACGCACTTCGCGAACAAGACCAGCGTGACCGTCAATGGCCGCGATGGCGCGGATGTCTTCCAGCTGAATTACTCGACGCTGGCCGCGGGGCTAGCGACGCTGGACGTCTACGGCAACCAGGCGTCCGGGGCAGCCGACGACAATGCGCGCGACACGTTCTCCATCCAGAGCACGGCCGCGTTGCCGGCTGGTGCGGCGGTCAACCTGCGCGGTCAGGGCGGTAACGACTGGTTCGAGAACGTCATGACGGCCCCCTTGGCCAACATGGATAACGTCAACGGCCCGGTGGACATCGACGGCGGTGCGGGAACCCAGGACTGGATCGCCGTACAGGATTCCGCCAGCGGAGCTGCGGTGGCCGACAGTGTGACGCTTACCTCGACGGCGCTCACGGGGGCTGCGCCGGCCGCGATCACCTACGCCAATGTGGAACAATTCATTTACGAGGCCTCCCCGCTGGATGACACGATCGACATCACCAGCACCCACGCGAACGTGACCGGCGGCTACTTCATCACGGGCGACGGCGGCTCCGACACGGTCACCATCGGGAACACGGCTGCCGGCTTCGCCACGCCCGGCAGCGGCACGCTGGCCAATATCGCGGGGCCGCTCGTCATCATCCCGGATTTCAATGCCTCGCAAGGCGCGAATGACATTCTGAACGTCGATGCCTCCGCGGATGCGGCCTTGGCGGGGAACGCCAGCATCTCCAACCTCGGCTCGACGAACTACTCCTGGTACAACGGTCTGACAGCCACCGCCCCGGTGACGCGCCTGGCGAACTTCGCTGGCGTGAACATCGATTACGTGCATGGAGACGTCACCAGCTTCGGCGGCCGCAGCAGCCGCCTCGAACGTCTGAATGTGCTGGGCTCGACGGGTCCCGACACCATTGCCGTCAACGACACGACGGCCACCGTGCAGACGACCGTGGATGCCTACACGGGCGACGACGCCAATACGATGACGATCAACGGCGACAATCTGAGCGCCGCGAACGTGTTTGCGGGCAATACCGGCGAGGACCGGTTCGTGCTGAAAGTGACCAACGACTTGGGCGCGGCGGCCGTGTATCCGCTGACCAGCGTACAGATCCAGGGCGACGATCCGGCCGCCGTGCTGCCGGGCGACCGGCTGATCATCGACGCGGACGAGGGGACCACCGAGGCTCGCACGCTGGGTTTTGACTACACGGCGGCCGGACCTGACGGCGGAATGACGGTGACCGGGTTCGCCGTCAATGTCGACGTGTTGACGATGGAGCAAGTGGAGTACCAGGGCGATGCGGCGGACGACGACTCGGTGACGGTCACGGCTAGTACGGTGGACGACACCGTCCTGGTCGATCCCACCGGACCGGATTCGGCGAACATCCACGTCAATGGCAGCCTGCCCGTCCCGATGGGTGTGGCGGATGGAGAGCCGGGACCGGACCTGTCGCTGTCCAGCGGGATCAGCAGCCTGCTGGTCGACGGAGATACGCAGACGACCGCGTTGCCCGGCGACACGCTGATCACCGACCTGAGCGGCATCACCGGGGCCGTGCTGGAGCTGATTCCCACCAAGATCGGCTTTGTCGGCGCGTGGAATTTCGGTGCCGGGTTGCTGGGTTACAGCTTCATGAATTTCGAGACCATCGATGTCACGTCCGATGGCACGGGCGGCCCGTACGACGTGCATGTGCGCGCGGACTTGAGTACCGACGCGGTGCTGAACGCGGCCCCGTTCTTCCTCGGCACCAACGTCGACATGGCCAACGACTTAGTTGCCGACCGTACCCGTGTTGAAGTCGTCGGGACCGACCTGCGGATCACGACCAGTGACGGCGTGAACTCACCGACGATCGACTTGCAGCAGATGTCCACCGACATCAACAGCTTTGCCTTGACTGGCTCGGGCGACGCGGACACGCTGCACATCATCGACAGCGGCAGCGGTTTGCCGACGTTCTCGGGCACCGCGATCGGAGCGCACAGCAATCTGTCCTATCAAAACGAGACCTACGGGCCCCTGTCCGGTTTCACGGCCGCCAGGGTGAGCATCAACTACGTGGGTGGCGGCGGGACCGATGATTTGGAGGTGGACTTCGCCGGTAACGCGGCGGTCGACGTCGGCTACTACACGGACGAGGCGACGACAGCAAGCCCGTCCGGTGCCGCGTCCAACAGCGGCGTGGTGAACGTCGCGGGCGGCGCGGCCGGAGACTTCCGCCTGTCGTTCGAGGGACTGTCGCCGGCCAGCTTCAAAAACGGGAGCGGCGGGGGCAACCTGATCGTCGACGCGTCGGCTTCTCCTACGACCGGCAACCTGGTCGTTGACGACGACGTTAACGCACCCCTTCCGCTGGCGAAGGTTCCGGCGCTGAACAACGGCGTGAGTGCCGTGTTTGGCGACGGGACGTTTGAAACCATCCAATTCACGGGCTACAACACCGTCACCATCCGCGGTGGCGTCGGATCGGAAACGATCGATCTGGTGAGCATCGACACGGGTGTCGATTTGATCAACGGCTACGACGGCAGCGTGATCACGGACATCGTGCTCGACGGCGACGACACCTGGAACACGGACGCCAGCGACGATGCGCTGGTGCTCCGCAGTCTGCCCGCCGGCGTCACCGCCACGCTGTTGGGCGGTGCCGATGGTGCTGGAACCGTGCAGGCCGGCGGCGTCGTCATCGGGGGCGACAGCTTCGTACTGGCTGATTTGCCGGGCTTCACGGCGCTGGGTACGCCGGTGCCAGGGACGCTGAGTCTGGATGCGATTCTCGGCCGGGTCGTCGTGTCGCCGACCCTCTCGCCGATCACCGGCGAGGCCGAGGAAGGCGGGCTGGATACGTTGTACGTCGTCGACGTCGCCGATCCCAACGGCGATACGTTCACGATCACCAATAGCACCATCGACGGCGACATCACGCCGAATGCCACCGTGCCGGACATCAGCTACAACAGCAACACAGGTGGCAGCAACCTGAATCCCGCGGGGATTGATGTCGTCGACACAGTCAATATCCTGACCAGCGACCTGGCACTGGACACGATCAACATCCAGTCCACGGCCGAGTGGTCGACGTACTTTATCGATACCGGCATCGCCGGCGCCTTCGATGACGTGGTGAACATCTCCAGCGACGCGGGGGCGAACGCTGGCATCCTGGACGGAATCGACGGGCAGGTGAACGTGACGTTCGGCAGCGGGGCGGCCTTGGCTTCGGCGACCGAGCTGCACGTGTCTGATTTCGGAGATACGGCGGGCGACGTCTACGACCTGGTCGCCGCGGGGCCGGGCGGTTTGACGGAGCTGTTCTTTACCGACGGCGCTGCCGCCGGCGGTGTCCGCGCCATCGCCTCGACGTTGATCGGGGCCAGTACGGCCGACATTCGTTACAACGTCAATTTCGGTACCGCCAACCCAGTGCTGAGTGGTTTCGCCGCCAGCCGGTATACCGCGCCGGTCAACCCCCTGGCCAAGTTCGAATTGATCGGCGCCAACGATCTGGCCGCGCTGAACAGCTACAACATCTACAATACGACGGGCACCGCTCGGAACACGATCAGCGACGGCGATGCCACCGTCACCGGCTCGGGGAACGACGGCGCGTTCAGCATTCAAGCTGACGCCGTCCAACCCGGCGCGATCAACACGTTCAACGGCTTCGACGGCAACGACACGTTCCAGGTCCACTTTGCCGCCGACGCCGGCGTGCCCGTCACGGCGGGTACCACGTTCCAGATCAACGGCGGGGAAGTCGCTGCCGATACCGACAATCGCGATGTCGTCCGCCTGAACGTCGGCAGCTTGATCGCTTCTCCCGGCGCGGGACTGGCGCCGGCGGTGACAGTGAACGCGGATACCCAGCCCCGGACGCTGGGGATCACTTATGCCGCTGCGGGCAGCGGCGACGTGGACATCACCGGATTGGGCACCGACCCGGCGGCTCCGAACAACGGCGTGCTCGACATCAATACGGTCGAAACGCTCTTCTACAACGGCACCGGCCCCGCTGATCCGACGGCCGTGACAGGTACGGCAGCGGACGACGATTTGACGGTCGCCCCGCTGTCGCCGGACGAGGCCCTGGTGTTCCGCGGCGGCAATCCGTGGGACGGCCCGTCGGATGCAGAGACCTTTGCCAACGCTCTGCCGGGGATCGCGGAAGGGGACGGCTCGACCGGTCCTGACATGCGCCTGGACGGGATGGCCAGCCTGACCATGAACGGCGGCGGTGTCGGAGCGGATGGCAACCAATTGTACGTCTACGCGACCAGCGAAGCCAACCTGATCGACCCGGCGACGACGGATGACCTGTTTGGCTTTGGGCCGGGCGTGTTGATTCCCGGATCGTCGAATGTGCTGCATCCCTCGACCCCGGCGACCGCCTACGACGTGGTCGGGATGACCGATGCCGCCGTGACGATCGGCGGGCGGATCACCACGACGATCGCGACGGCCACGTTCGTACAGACCGACCCGCTGGACAAGGGCCTGATCGTGAACACAGGCGATGAAGCGAACCCGCCCGGCCCGACTCCGGTGAACGACGTGGCCGATAACATTACGGCGGTGCTCTCCTGGAACTTCGCGATGCAGGTCAACGGCGGCAACCCCGTGCCGGGCTTCGCTCCCGACGGCGATGCCCTGAATGTGATCACTCCGGGCGAGATCAATATCTACAGCGACAAATCCAATCCGCCCGAAGTGAAGATCACGTCCACGCACCCCGTCACCGGCTTGACCTCGTTCGGACTGGGCTGGAGCTCGATCGAGAGCATCGTCCTGACGCCGGGCCTGACCAGTCAGACGGTCAACATGTTCGGGGACGACAACGACCCGCTGATTGACCAGCCCGACAATTTCGTCGTGGTTGGGCGCGACGTGGATGCCGTGCTCACGCCGCTGTCCGTGCTGGCGGCGAATTCGGCCTACAACCCCACCCTCGCAACGGCGAATCCAAAGTACGACGTCGATGTCGACGGCGACAACGAGTTCTTCCTGATGCTCAACGGCAGCGCGCCGATCGGCTTCCGTAACGTGACCGATTTGAACGTGTACGGCGACGACCAGAACCCGGCCCCTGGCACTCCCAGCGCCGGCAACGACATTGACACGTTGGACATTCGTCCCTATGCCGACGACACGCCGCAGGGCTGGGACATCGACGTACACTTCGACGAGGGAAATCCGGTCCAGACCGACGGCTTGCAGCAAGACTTGCTGATCTACCGCACGTCGATCTGGGGCGGTGAGGTGTCCGAAGACATCGTGATTCAGCCCTCCGATCCGGAAGCCGGCCAGTTGCAGGTGACCAACCACGATTTTGGCACGCCCATCGTCGACATCGATTTCGATCACAACCTGGACATCATCGTCCTGGACGACGACACGTTCCTGAACGACACCGATACCCTGACGCTGCGCGGCACCAGCCCGGACAATCCGGGGACCAGCGGCCGGGAGACGGTGACTGTCAACTTCGGGCTTCAGGGCGACCTGGCGAACCCGCAGGTTACGTTCCGGGACACGGTGAGCGACCTGCTGCTGTACCGCTTGCGGAGTATCGACACTGACGACGGCACGGCCGGCCTGCCGACCTTCCGCACCGTGGCCATCGAGACGCTCGGCGGCAACGACATGATCAACGTCGTGCCGGATGCCGATGTGACCGCCCGCATCTTCGGCGGCGATCCCATCGGCCAGGTCGGGGGCATGGGCGACACGCTGAACGTGTTGACCGTGATCCCGCCGAACAACTACACCTACGTGTATCAACCGGGGCCGGAGCCCGATTCGGGCACGTTCTCCTTGACGTCCAACCCGGCCGTGACCGCGGTCAGCTTCGACGAGATCGAAATCCTGAAGACGCACGACGTGCTGTTCACGCTGCCCGATCGCCTGGAGCCCAACGACAGCATCGGCGCCGCCACCGTGCTCGGCTCGCTGCAGAAAATCACGATCAACGACCTGACGATCCACGAGACCGCGGCGGGCGTCACCAACGACGACTTCTTCCAGATCACGGCCCAGGACACCGGCAAGTTGGTGATCAACGCCTTCTTTGCCCAGGATCTCGCCGCGACCCCGCCGCAGGGCAACCTGGACATCGAAGTCCAAGACGCGCTGGGGAACGTGATCGCCAGCTCGACTTCGGCCGACGACGACGAACTGATCGTCATCCCGGTGGTCGGCCAGCAGCGGTACTTCCTACGCGTGTTCAGCACGGCGGTCGATCTGCCAAATGACGATCCCGATGCCGGACAGATCCAGGTGCCCAACGTCTACGACCTGGAGATCGAAAACTTCCCCGCGCCGCTTCCGGCGATTCCGGACCTGGATCCGGCCAGCGACAGCGGGATGTCCAATGCGGACAACGTGACCTACGACACGACTCCGACGGTGAACGTGCAGGTCGACCTGCTCGACTTCGAGACGGAGTTCGGCCTGAACCCGAACCCCACACCGTCGGGCGTGATCGACTCGAACGGCGCTGCGGGGGCGGACGTCGAGGTGTCTTTCACCAACGTTGCGACGGGGGTCAGCACCGTGGTCAACGCCGCCCGGCTGGGCGGCGCCGGTTCGGTGGATTGGACGGCCACAGCGCCCGCCTTGGCGGACGGTGTCTATCTGGTCTCCGCCCGCGTCACGATCACGGACGCTCAGGGGACTCCGGTCACGGGAGCGACGCAGCTCGGACACACGCTGACGATCACGATCGACACTCAGGATCCGTTGGCCAGCGTTCCGGCGCTGACCGCTTATAGCGACACCGGTCTGGCGGGCGATTTCACCACCGGCATCCAACAGCCTGCCTTCCAAGGCCGGGCCGAAGCCAATTCGCTGGTTCGCGTATTCGCCACCGTCGGCGGGGTGACGTGGCAGGTCGGCGAGGCCCGCGTCGGCTCGGACGACAGCGATGTGATCGTCGGCGGCACGGCCACAGACGGACTGGGATTGTGGGAGGTCACCAGCGAGCCGCTGGTCGACGGCGTCTACACGATCAGCACGACCATCGAGGACGCCGCGGGCAACGTCAGCCCCGAGGGGGCCTTGGCTCAGGATCTGACAATCGACAGCACCTCACCGCAGCGTCCGACGATCGACCTGGTGGACCTGGGCGACACGGGTTGGTCCGAGTTCGACAACGTCACGATCGGCGATCTGACGACGCCGTTGGGGAACGGGATTGTGCAGTTCCGCATCACGGGCGACGCCGGGGACACGATCCTGCTGAAGGACGGCGACCAGGTGATCAACGGCCTTGGCACGGTGCCGGCGGTGATCGCGATTCCGTTGGTCGCGCCGTTCGAGGTGGTGGTGACGGTGGACTTCAACCAGTTGGTGGCCACGACCGGTTACGCGGTGCAAGGTCCGCACCCGATGACGGCGGAGGCGATGGATCTGGCTGGCAACCTGAGGCAGTCGGAAGACCTGCTGGTGGAGATCGACTTCACGGCGCCGATTAACGGGACGATCGGCTTGGCGCCGTACAGCGACACGGGGGCGTTGGACGGGACGACGAGCATCCAGCAGCCGGCGTTCCTGGGCGTGGCGGAGGCCAACAGCCACGTGCGGCTGTTCACGTTCGACGCGGGCGACGTGCGGGTGCAGATCGGCGAGGCCTTTGCGGGTTCGGACGAAAGCGACGGGATCCCGGACAACGGTTTGGGGATTTGGGAGATCACGTCCCAGCCGTTGACGGACGGGGTGTGGGTGGTCGAAGCGGACGTCGAAGACCAGGCGGGGAACATCGAATTGCTGCAGGCGGGCGCGATCACGATCGATGGCCAGGGACCGCAGCGTCCGACGATCGATTTGGTGAACGTCGGGGATACCGGTTGGTCGCAGTTTGACAACGTGACGATCGGCGACCTGACGACGGCGGGTCTAGGGAACGGGATTGTGCAGTTCCGCATCACGGGCGACGCCGGGGACACGATTTTGCTGAAGGACGGGGACCAGGTGATCAACGGCCTTGGCACGGTGCCGGCGGTGATCGCGATTCCGTTGGTCGCGCCGTTCGAGGTGGTGGTGACGGTGGACTTCAACCAGTTGGTGGCCACGACCGGTTACGCGGTGCAAGGTCCGCACCCGATGACGGCGGAGGCGATGGATCTGGCTGGCAACCTGAGGCAGTCGGAAGACCTGCTGGTGGAGATCGACTTCACGGCGCCGATTAACGGGACGATCGGCTTGGCGCCGTACAGCGACACGGGGGCGTTGGACGGGACGACGAGCATCCAGCAGCCGGCGTTCCTGGGCGTGGCGGAGGCCAACAGCCACGTGCGGCTGTTCACGTTCGACGCGGGCGACGTGCGGGTGCAGATCGGCGAGGCCTTTGCGGGTTCGGACGAAAGCGACGGGATTCCCGACAACGGCTTGGGCGTGTGGGAGATCACGTCGGAGCCGCTGATCGACGGCGTCTGGAGGATCGAAGCCGATGTCGAGGACCAGGCGGGCAACATTGAGTTGCTGCAAGCGGGAACCATCACCATTGACAGCACCCACCCGCAGCGACCCACGATCGACCTGGTGAACCTGGGCGACACGGGCTGGTCGGCCTTCGACAACGTGACGATCGGCGACCTGACGACCCCGTTGGGAAACGGGGTGATGCAGTTCCGCATCACGGGCGACGCGGGCGACACGATCTTCCTGAAGGACGGCGACCAGGTGATCAACGGCATCGGTACGGTGCCGGCGGTAATCGCGATCCCCACGGTGGCGCCCTTCGAGGTGATCGTCACCGTCGACTTCAACGCGCTGGTGGCCACGACGGGCTTTGCCGCGGAAGGTCCGCATCCGATGACGGTGGAGGCGATGGATCTGGCCGGCAATTTGACGCAGTCGGAAGACTTGCTGGTCGAGATCGATTTCACGCCGCCCGCGGCCAACGCACCGATTCTGATCGTGTCCAGCGACACGTTGCCTGCGGGTGATGGGATCACTTCCATCAACAGCCCGGCATTCTACGGGACCGCAGAGGCGAATGCCGTGGTGCGCTTGTTTGCCAGAAACTTGGACACGCCCGGCATCTCGCTGGTCGGTTCGGGTGTGGTGGGGAGTGACGAGTCGGACGGCGATCCCAGCAACGGTCTCGGCCTGTGGGAGATCACCGCCGAGCCGTTGAACGACGCCAACTACGAGTTCTACATCGAGGCCGAAGATCAGGCGGGGAACGTTACTACTTCCGGTAACTTGGCGTTGACGATTGCCGAGCGATACGGCTATTCGTTGGATCCGGTCACCGGGGTGGTGACGCTGCACGGCGAGGACGGCATCCGGGACGTGGTGACGGTTGCGCTGGATGCGTCGCTGCCGCAGAACCTCGTGGTGACTTGGGATCGGCCGACGATCGGGTGGTCGGACACGTTCACGTTCCCGATGAAGGTCCAGGGCCTGATCATCAACACCTACGCGGGCGACGACGAACTGATCGTGGACAACAGCAATGGCTTGGTCGCGCTGCCCGACTTCATCCAGTTCAACGGCGGTGAAGGCGATGATCGGCTGACGCTGACCGGCACGACGGCCGTGGACGCGGTGACGTACAGCGTCGGTCCGAACGTGGATGAAGGCACCGTGACGCACACGGTGGCCGGTTTGCCCAACGACATTGTCCAGACGGTGCACTTCACCGGCCTGGAGCCCGTGGTGGACTTGGTGGCCGGGCCGCTTACCGTGAATGCGACCAACGGCAACAACGCCATCAATATCAGCAGCACGGGTGGCAATGGGCTGGTGAGCGTCGATGGGTTCGAGACCATCGAGTTTGCCAACAAGACGACGCTAACAATCCATGCCCTAGCTGGCAGCGACACGATCGTCGTCAACAACCCGGCGGGCCTGATCGGCGACATCACCGTCAACGGCGGCGATCCGACCGGCAGCGACCGGTTGATTGTCAACGGCACAATCGGCCAGGACACGGCGACCCTTCTGCCGACCGACACGGACAGCGGTTCGCTGTCCGTCCCAGGATTGCCGACCGTCAACTTCGACACGGTCGAGTCCGTCACCTACGACGGGCAGGGCGGCGACGACGAACTGATCGTCCAGACGCCCGCTTACATGGACACCATCACCCTGACGCCAGACGCGGCGCCCGATGCGGGTCGCCTGGACATTGTCCACTACTACACGCCGTCCAGCTTCGCCCTGGTAGCGATCACGTATGAGGATCTGGGTCCCGATGGTCAACTGACGCTGGACGACACGGCCGTGTTCGGAACCAAGTACAAGGACGTCCTGTACTATCGCGGCACGGAGGCAGATGACTGGTTCGATGCGTCGGGTGCCGGCGCGGGCGAGATCCTCTTGAACAGTTTCGACTTCGTCGTCAGCACGCCGGGAATCACTCAGGTTAGCCTCCAGGGCCTGGGCGGCAGCGATTCGTTCGGCATCTACGGCGGCAACGGAGTGCTGCCTTGGGCTTGTATCGTGGAGGCTGGCGACGGTGCGGACAACGTTTGGCTGGGCGGCGACGACATCCACACGCTGACGCTTTGGCGTGTCGGCGACGAGAACGTGCAAGCCAGCGGTTCGGGCCTCAACGCCGACCTGAGAGGCGTCGAGTTCATCGACGCCGTGAACTGGTTCGCCGGCATTACAATCAACGGTATCGACGCCGGCACGACGTACGACGTCACGCCGACCACGGAATGGGACGCAACCGTGATTGCGGGGACTTCGCCCGTGATCCATGTCGAGACGGATTCGACGTTCCTGATCAATGATTTCAATTGGGACGACCAAGACACGCTCCAGGTCCATGGTTCCACCGACGGCGAGACGATCACCGTGGACACGACGGTGACCCCGGCGGTGGTGCAGGTCGGCACTTTCCTGCTGCCGGTCAACTTCACGTTGGGCAACATCGAGTCGTTGCGCGTGTTGGGCCACGACGGCGCCGACACCTTCCACGTCACGGCCAGTTCGGTTCCGATTTTCATCGACGGCGGCGACCCGATCGGGCCGACGCCAGGCGACGTGCTGAACATCACGGGCGTCGGGGTGGGCGCCGTGAACGCCGGGCCGGAGAGCGACGAAGGCAGTGTCGTGATCGGCGTCAACGAGCCGGTCAGCTTCGACCATATCGAATCGATTTCCATCACGCCTTCCGCCGGCGCGGTCGTCTACGGCACCAACGGCGACGACGCGATCACGATCATCGCCCGCGACCAGGACTACTTGGCCGGCCTGGACGGCATCAACGACTTTACCGTGTCCGTCAACGGCGGGCCGGACGTCCTGTTCGTGGACACGCCCGCCTTGACGGTCGACGCCAGGGGCGGCAGCGACACGATTTCGGTGACGGTGCCGGATCCAGATCCGACGAATTCGGCCGCCGGACCTTGGGACGTGGAGCTGACGCTGCTCGGCGGCGCGCCGTCGGGTGTCGACAACGACACGGTCATCTTCGCGACGGGACCGGACGACGACGATCTGGTCTTCACCGCCACGGGGCCGGACAGCGCACTGTTCAACATCGTCAATCAGAACTCGTTCAACTCGCTCAGCGGCATCGAGCACCTAACGGTCAACGCGCAGGGCGAAGTCGACGGGGACACGCTGACCAGCACGCTGGACCAATCGTGGATCGAGCCCGATCCGTTCCAGGCCGGCAACGGCACGGTGGTGTCGCAGGATGCCAACGGCAACCCGCTGCTGCCCTTGGACTACGTGGATGTGGAGTTCCCGGTCGTCAGCGGTGCGACGGTGGTCATCCAAGGCGGCCAAGCGGACGAGTGGTTCTGGCTGGCCTACGAGGACCTGGCAGGAGACGGCACGGCGGACCAGATTGTGGTCCGGGTCAGCAGTCTGCCGCCGGCGGGCGTCGGTCTCCCGCCGCCGAGCCTCGGCAACCCCACGGACGTGACCGGGTACAGCAACGTGATCCTGCAAGGGATGGGCGGCGACGACAAGTTCACGATCGATCCCGAAGTCTGGAACGAAAACGGGATGTTCGTCACCGTGCTGGGCGGCGACCCCGGCGACAGCGACGTGTTGCTGATCGACCACAGCTTCGGCCTGGATGCCCGCGAGTACAGCGTGCAGTACCCGCCGGGCGTGGCGGACGACGCGGGCGTGGTGGCCGAGAGTGGGAACGCTTTCGTGGATTTCGCGGGGATCGAGAAGCTGCAGCTGTTGGGGAACTGGGACGATACCCTGGAGTTGACTGAGGACGGCGGCGACAACGTTTGGCAGATCGGCCGAGGACCGGACGTCGCGGGCGATTCGGTCCGTTCGCAGATCGACAACCGCACGCCGGTGGACTTCCAAGGCTTTGATCTGGTCGTGTTCAGCAACGACTTCGGCGTCGATCGCTTTATCGTCAGTCCGGACCGACTGCCGACGGATAACGTCCCCGAGTTGGAGGCCGACTTCCGCATCGACGGCGTCGTGACCGGCAATCCGCCGCGGGCGCGGGACGTGTTGGAGATCCGCGGCACGGGATTCGACGATGCCGTCTATGCGACCGATGACGGCGACATCGCGACGGTCACGCTGGGCGTGGATATCGACTACTTGGAAATCGCGACCCTGGTCATCGCCACCGGTGAAGGCGACGACACGCTGCTGGTGGACGCCAGCGCCGAGGCAGTCAGCACGCCAATCGTGTTCGACGGCGGGAGCGGGTCGGACTTGCTGCAAGTCACCGACGCCGCGGATTCGACCAAGTTCGACGAGGTCGTGTATGCGCCCGGCCCGGCGGTGACCGAAGGCCGATTGGAGTACAAGGACGCCAACGGTATCGCCGCGATGAAGATCGACTTCATTAATCTCGAGCCGGTGCAAGACAACGTTCCGGCCGCCGTGCTGACGGTCCACGGCACGGGCGCGGACAATGCGATCGACTACGTCCAAGGTTCCAACAGCGGCATTGCCATGTCGCTCTTCGGCGGCGCCAGCACGGGTCTGGTCCAAGTGGACGCCTACGAGTCGATCGAATTCGCCCGCAAAGCCGCGTTGTTTATCAACGCCGGTGGCGGGAATGACGTGGTGAATTTGAAAAACACCGTCACGCCGTTGAGCTTGACGGCCATCACGGTCAACGGCGGGGACCCGACGGCGGGCAGCGACGTGGTGATCGTCAACGGCGGCCTGACGGCGGGCGGCCTCGCAGTGACGGACACCATCGGCTTTGCGCCCACGGCGCCCGACGCGGCGAGTTTGACAGGCGTGCAGGGCGTGACGCAGGTGAACGTGGCCACAGTGGAGGCGGTGGTGATTAACGGCTTGGGCGGTGGCGATACGCTGACCACGACCACGCCGGCCGGGGCTCACACGGTGACGTTGATCCCGGGCAGCACTCCGGACAGCGGCGGCGTGCGGGTGGACTCGTTGGTGCCGATGGACTTCACGAACCTGGGCGTGGCGGCGGCGGGCAGCCAAGTGCTGTTGGCGGACGCGGACGCGGACGACACGTTTGTGTACTTGGGCACGGGTGCCAACGATGCCTTTACGGTGTCCACGGCGGGCACGGTGAAGTTAAACGGCCAGGTGCTGGTGGATCCGTCGCAGGCTGCGATCTTGACGCTGAAGGGTCTGGAGGGGCAAGACACGTTCGCGGTGAGCGGGAGCGGCCTGTACACCACGGTGAATGTGGAAGGCGACGGCCCGGACACGGGCGACGTGCTGACGATCGACACGCCGACGGCGGCGCCGGGGGCGGTGACGGTGGACCTGGGCAACGCCCGGATCGAGGGTTACCTGGGGGCGGCCGGGAACTATGTGAACTACAGCGGTCTGGAGACCATCAACGCCCAGGCGGGCGGGTTGGCGCTGACCGCGGTGACGACGGGCTCCGACGACACGCTGGTGGTGACGCCGTACGGGGGTAACGCGGGGACGTTGCAGAACAACGGCGTGGCGCCGGTGGTGGACTACGCGGACGTGGCCGCCAATACGGTGTTTGTGGATCCGGCGGGCGGCGAGGATTTGGTGGTGGTCAACGCCACGGCTTCGAGCGAGACGATCACGGTCAACGTGGCGGGGGCCACGGTGAACACGGGGGCCAACGGCGGGCTGGTGCAGCTGGTGGATTCGGGGTCGGGGACGCCGACGGCGGCGACGACCGCCACGGCCGAGAGCCTGACGGTCAACGGCCTGGCAGGCGACGACACGTTCGACGTGACGCCGGGCGCGATTCCGGTGTTCCTGGACGGCGGCGACGCGATTGGGGTCGTGGGCGACACGCTGAACGTGCTGGCGGCGCCGGGGGACGTGACGTTCGCGCCGGGACCGGAAGCGGACGAGGGCGGGTTCGCATTCACGGTGGCGGCGCCGGCTCCGGCGGTGGCCCCGGTCAGCTACGACCACATTGAGGCCCTGTCGCTGGACCTGAACGGCAACGACTTCCTGGTCAACGCGACGAACGCGGACGACGACATCAAGGTCGTTGGTTCGCAGACGGCGGGCGTGGAGGACGAGTACCTGATCTCGGTGAACGCCAGTCCGGCGATTTCGGTGATCAATTCGGGCGAGTTGACGATCGACGGCCTGCACGGGGACGACGACATCGACATCGACGTGTTCAATCTGAATTTGGCCAAGTTGACGGTCAAGGGGAACAATCCGAGCGTTGCGGGCGACACGCTGACGGTGGAGGGCTGGGCCGGCGACGACGCCGCGATCTGGCGGCCGACCGCGTTCGACGGCGGCACGTTCGACGTAGGCAATCAGACGATCACGGTCGAGACGATGGAACGGCTGATCTACGACGGGCGGGACGACGCGGAGAACCTGACGGTGGAACTGCCGACGGCGTTGGCCGGGAACCTGGTGGCGTTCGAGCTGGATACGTTCACGTTCCGCGGTTCGGTGAACGTGAACCGGGACGGGCAGCCGTTGTTGGGTCTGGAGTTTGAGGACATTTCGGCGTTGGGCACGGTCACCATCGACGGGGCCACCAACGACGGCGACGACACGCTGCTGTACGGCGGCCGCGACGTGATCGACCAGATCGTGGTTGCGAACGTCGGCGGCGTCGGCGTGATCACCAACGATCCGATGTCGATTCCGGTGTGGACGCCGGGCGTGAAAGACCTGGTGCTGCTGGGCCGCAACGGGAATGACGTGTTTGACATAACGTCGGACCATCCGTACGAGTCGATCATCGTGACGGGCGACGGCTCGGACGCGGGGGCGACGGCGGACGCCAACGGGGACCAGGTGCTGGTGCGTGGGGCGGCGAATCGGGAGGAGCAGATTACCGTCACGCCGAACGCGTACATCGACAGCGAGACGTACATCCGGGGCACGGGCGTGACCCAGGACCGGAACATATCGACTTCGGGGGTGGAGCGGATTTACTACGTGGGCGCGGACGCGGACGACGTGCTGGTGGTGGATCCGGGCCAGGGGACGCACACGGTGCGGGTGGACGGCGGTCGGTTCACGGGCACGCCGGGCCACGCTGCGCCGCTGATGGACGGTCCGTTTGACCGGGTGACGAGCGACTCGCTGCCAGAGGTTTTTGGCGGAGCGTTAAAGACCTTGCGGGTAGCGCCGGCGACCGGTGCGGCGGGGAACGTCGCGGTGACGTTCGTGACCGGCGACCTGACCCAGGCGGCGAACTACGAAGCCGTGCTGGGCGGCGACGACACGCTGGTCATCGAAGGCAGCGACGGATTGGGCGACGAGTACAAGGTAACGAAGCCGACGGCAGCCGTGGCACCCTTCGTGGTGCCGGGCTCGGTGGCCATCGAGGATCTCAGCAATGGCGTCATGGTGACGGAGATCTCCAACGAGTTGGGCCGGCTCCAGATCAACACCTTGGGCGGCGACGACACCGTGACGATCGATGTGGACGCGACGCCGTTGATTACGGTGCCGATCACGTTCGACGGCGGGGCGAACAGCGATCTGCTGCAAGTCCAAGGAACACCGACGGGCGGGGCGGTGAGCGCGACGTACCGGCCGGGCCCGGCGGTGACCGAAGGCCGGCTGACATGGGTCAACGCAGCGACCATGACCGTGGACATTGCGAACCTGGAGCCGGTGATTGATCTGGTTCCGGGCACGTTGACGGTCCAAGGGACGGACGCGGACAACGCGATCGACTACCGCGCGGCGGGGGTTAACGGGTTGGTGTCGGTGGACGGGTTTGAGACGCTGCAGTTCGCCAACAAGACGGACGTGACGCTCAACGGCGGGGCGGGCAGCGATGCGTTCCACCTGGCGGCGACCAACGCCGGCTTCACGGGCACGATGTTCATCCACGGCGACGAACCGGCATTGAGCGGCGACGTGCTGGTGGTGAACGGGGCGGCGGGGACGGTGACGGTGGACCATGCCAACGGCACGGTCGCCGGCGTGTTGGACGCGGCGGCGGCGCAACTGGTGGACTACGGGACGATCGAACGCTTGCTGGTCAATGCGGGCGCGAGCGCGACGCTGGCCATGACCGGTTCGGCCGACTACACGGTGAATCCGGGCGCGGAGACGGACCAGGGTGAAGTGCTGTCCAGCGGGGTGCCGGTGGACTTCGACGGGTTCGGCAGCGGCGATACGCTGGCCTTGGCGGGCACGGGAGCGGGCACGGTGACGGTGAACGGCACCGCGGCCAACGACGTGTTCACGGTAGAAAAGCCGGCGGCGGTGGACACGGTGACGATCACCGGGCGGGCGACCATTACGGCGACCGCTCTGCCCACGGCGACGCTGAACGCGGACGAGGGCGAGGATGAGTTCCACGTGAATGGTAACAACACCTTGACGACGCTGAACGTGAACGGCGGCGACGGGGATGACGACGACACGCTGAACGTGTTCAACAACGCGGGTGCGGCCACCGTGGATCTGGGGTTGCGGACGGTGGCGGGCTACGGCGCGCTGATCAACTACACCGGTCTGGAAGCGATCGACGCCGACGCCAACGCTCAGAATCTGACGGTCAACGCCACGGGCGGCGACGACACGGTGGAGGTGACTCCGCTGGACGCGACCAGCGGCTCTCTGCAGGCGAATGACGAGGACCCGGTGTTGAACTACAGCAACCTGGGCGGGCTGTTCACGGTGGACCTGCTGACGGGCGGCCAGGATCGCCTGGTGGTCTACGGCAACAGCACGGACGAGACGATCGACATCAACACCACGCCGAGCACGGTGCAGGCTTCGGGCCAGACGATCACGTACGCCAACGCCGAGGCATTGAGGGTGGACGGGCAGGAAGGCAGCGACACGTTCAATGTGACGCCTTCGGCGACCACCGAGATCTTCATCGACGGCGGCGACGCGATTGGGGTCGTGGGCGACACGCTGAACGTGCTGGCGGCGCCGGGGGACGTGACGTTCGCGCCGGGACCGGAAGCGGACGAGGGCGGGTTCGCATTCACGGTGGCGGCGCCGGCTCCGGCGGTGGCCCCGGTCAGCTACGACCACATTGAGGCCCTGTCGCTGGACCTGAACGGCAACGACTTCCTGGTCAACGCGACGAACGCGGACGACGACATCAAGGTCGTTGGTTCGCAGACGGCGGGCGTGGAGGACGAGTACCTGATCTCGGTGAACGCCAGTCCGGCGATTTCGGTGATCAATTCGGGCGAGTTGACGATCGACGGCCTGCACGGGGACGACGACATCGACATCGACGTGTTCAATCTGAATTTGGCCAAGTTGACGGTCAAGGGGAACAATCCGAGCGTTGCGGGCGACACGCTGACGGTGGAGGGCTGGGCCGGCGACGACGCCGCGATCTGGCGGCCGACCGCGTTCGACGGCGGCACGTTCGACGTAGGCAATCAGACGATCACGGTCGAGACGATGGAACGGCTGATCTACGACGGGCGGGACGACGCGGAGAACCTGACGGTGGAACTGCCGACGGCGTTGGCCGGGAACCTGGTGGCGTTCGAGCTGGATACGTTCACGTTCCGCGGTTCGGTGAACGTGAACCGGGACGGGCAGCCGTTGTTGGGTCTGGAGTTTGAGGACATTTCGGCGTTGGGCACGGTCACCATCGACGGGGCCACCAACGACGGCGACGACACGCTGCTGTACGGCGGCCGCGACGTGATCGACCAGATCGTGGTTGCGAACGTCGGCGGCGTCGGCGTGATCACCAACGATCCGATGTCGATTCCGGTGTGGACGCCGGGCGTGAAAGACCTGGTGCTGCTGGGCCGCAACGGGAATGACGTGTTTGACATAACGTCGGACCATCCGTACGAGTCGATCATCGTGACGGGCGACGGCTCGGACGCGGGGGCGACGGCGGACGCCAACGGGGACCAGGTGCTGGTGCGTGGGGCGGCGAATCGGGAGGAGCAGATTACCGTCACGCCGAACGCGTACATCGACAGCGAGACGTACATCCGGGGCACGGGCGTGACCCAGGACCGGAACATATCGACTTCGGGGGTGGAGCGGATTTACTACGTGGGCGCGGACGCGGACGACGTGCTGGTGGTGGATCCGGGCCAGGGGACGCACACGGTGCGGGTGGACGGCGGTCGGTTCACGGGCACGCCGGGCCACGCTGCGCCGCTGATGGACGGTCCGTTTGACCGGGTGACGAGCGACTCGCTGCCAGAGGTTTTTGGCGGAGCGTTAAAGACCTTGCGGGTAGCGCCGGCGACCGGTGCGGCGGGGAACGTCGCGGTGACGTTCGTGACCGGCGACCTGACCCAGGCGGCGAACTACGAAGCCGTGCTGGGCGGCGACGACACGCTGGTCATCGAAGGCAGCGACGGATTGGGCGACGAGTACAAGGTAACGAAGCCGACGGCAGCCGTGGCACCCTTCGTGGTGCCGGGCTCGGTGGCCATCGAGGATCTCAGCAATGGCGTCATGGTGACGGAGATCTCCAACGAGTTGGGCCGGCTCCAGATCAACACCTTGGGCGGCGACGACACCGTGACGATCGATGTGGACGCGACGCCGTTGATTACGGTGCCGATCACGTTCGACGGCGGGGCGAACAGCGATCTGCTGCAAGTCCAAGGAACACCGACGGGCGGGGCGGTGAGCGCGACGTACCGGCCGGGCCCGGCGGTGACCGAAGGCCGGCTGACATGGGTCAACGCAGCGACCATGACCGTGGACATTGCGAACCTGGAGCCGGTGATTGATCTGGTTCCGGGCACGTTGACGGTCCAAGGGACGGACGCGGACAACGCGATCGACTACCGCGCGGCGGGGGTTAACGGGTTGGTGTCGGTGGACGGGTTTGAGACGCTGCAGTTCGCCAACAAGACGGACGTGACGCTCAACGGCGGGGCGGGCAGCGATGCGTTCCACCTGGCGGCGACCAACGCCGGCTTCACGGGCACGATGTTCATCCACGGCGACGAACCGGCATTGAGCGGCGACGTGCTGGTGGTGAACGGGGCGGCGGGGACGGTGACGGTGGACCATGCCAACGGCACGGTCGCCGGCGTGTTGGACGCGGCGGCGGCGCAACTGGTGGACTACGGGACGATCGAACGCTTGCTGGTCAATGCGGGCGCGAGCGCGACGCTGGCCATGACCGGTTCGGCCGACTACACGGTGAATCCCGGTGCCGAGACGGACCAGGGCGAAGTGCTGTCCAGCGGGGTGCCGGTGGACTTCGACGGGTTCGGCGCGGGCGCCACGGTCGATCTGGTGGGTTCGGGCGTGGTCACGGCGGTGGTGAACGGGACGGCGGCGAACGACGCCTTCACGGTGGCCGACAACGGTACGCAGAACGACGTCACCATCGCAGGTCGGGCGACGGTGGAGATCGATGACGGTTCGACGGTGACTTTGAACGCTTACGCGGGCGCGGACACGTTCACGGTGGACGGTCAGAACGGGCTGGCGGTGCTGAACCTGCACGGCGGCGACGGCGACGACGACGATCTGGCGGACCTGAACACGCCGAGCGTGGCGGTGATGGTCGATCTGGAAGCGCAGACGGTCGCCGGCTACGGTGCCGTGATCAACTACAACGGCTTGCAGACCATCGACGCGGATGCCGGCCAGATGGCGATCAACGTCACGGGCACCGCCGCCGATGAAGACGTCACGGTGACGGTGTTCGACGGCGATTCCGGCAAGATCGAGCGCGGCTACGCGGCGCAGCGGGCCGGCCAAGTGTCTAGCGAGATTCAGGACCCGGTGATTTACTATGGGAACGCTGACGGCCAGGCCGCTAACTTCGACTTGGCCGGCGGCCAGGACACGCTGATCGTGGTGGGCAGCACCTTTGGGACGCGGCCGCCGTTGGCGGACGCGCCGCAGGTCTTCGACGTGGACGTGCCGGCGCGGTCGGTCACGGTGGACGACCAGAACGACGCCGTGGCGGACGGACTGGTCACGTGGGTGGCCGACGGCATCGAGTCCTTGGAAGTCTGGGGGCTGGAGGGCGACGACACGTTCGACGTCGCGCCGGGGTCCATCCCGGTGTTCATCGACGGCGGCGACCCGATCGGCGTCACGGCGGGCGACCTGATCAACATCCAAGCCGGCAGCGGCTTGGTGGCCTTCGAGCCGGGGCCGGAGAGCGACGAGGGCGGGTTCACGTTTGCGGACCGCCAGCGTGTGAGCTTCGACCATATCGAAGCCCTGGGGGTCTTCAATGCGACCTGTGCCCTGGTGCTGGGCACGCACGCGGATGACGATATCACAATCGTCGCTCGCGACGATTCCACGCACGCCGTCCTCGCCGGTCTGACGCCGGGGGTCCATGACTTTACGACGGTCGTCAATGCCAGCCCCGAGATCCTGTGGGTCGACACGGCCAACTTGTACGTGGACGCGCTCAGTGGCGACGACGACATCGTGCTGCGGACCCCGGCGCCGAACGACGCCTTGTGGGACGTCCACGTCCGGATTGCGGGTGGACTGCCGTCGGACGGGGCCGACAACGAAGGCGACCGGTTTGTGCTGGAAACGCCGCTGCAGAACACGATGGAGTGGACGCCGAGCGGCTCGGACAGCGGCAGGGTCCTGTTGGATCAGGGCGTGGTGGCGGCTAGCACGGGCGACATCGCCGTCATCGACCTTGGCCCGTTTACCACGGACTGCGGCGGCGACGATCCGTACGTCTCCTCCGTGGGCGGAGTGGAACTGTTCGAGTACGACGGTGAAGCGGCGGATGATGCGGTGCGAGTCGTCGGCACGGCGGGCGACGACACCATCACACACAGGCCTGGTCCGGGCGACCAGGAAGGGACGATTCGCGTCAACTCGCTGCTGGGCGTCGACTACCAGAATTTGGGCGACGCCGGCTTGGTGGGCGTGACCGGCGGCTCGGACGGCAACGATACGTTGGTGGTGGATGGCACGATGGCCAGCGACAACTTCCGGGTGATCGCGGCCAGCGGCAACGTGGAACTCAACAGCCGGCTGCCGATTCAGGGCGTCAACGCGGCCATGAATCCTGCTCCCAGCGTCGAGAATCTCGTGCTCAACGGCCTGGAGGGCGACGACACGTTCACGGTGAACCTGTCGCAGCCGTACGCCACCGTGACGGTTCACGGCGGCGGGCCCGGAAACAGCGACGTGCTGTGGATCAACGGCGACGCGGGGGCCGACGAGGACTTCAGCGTCAATCCGGCGGCGACACCGGGCGACGGCCTGGTCACGGTCAACGCGCTGGACAACAACTACACGGGCATCGAGCACGTGTTCGTGGCGGGCAACGCCGCAGCCGACAGTCTGACGGTCAACGACGACGGCCGCGACAACACCTGGGATGTCTCGAAGGGCACCCACGGTGATGTGGTGCAGATCGATGGCCGCGAGTCGATTGACTATGCGACGTTTGGCGAGGTCAAATTGGTCAATACTGCCGGCACCGATCTGTTCCGCGTCGCGCCGACGAACTTGGCCGGCGCGCCGACCTCGCTGATCGTCGAGGGCGGTGCGGCCACGGACGACGTGCTGGAACTGATCGGCACGCCGGCCGCGGACGCGGTGACGCTCAGCGGCAGCGTGGTGACGGTGAACACCAAGGCGGTCACGGTCGGGAATGCGAATTTTGCTGAGATTCGCGTGACGGCCCTGGCCGGCAACGATTCGATCACAGCCTCCGGCGATGCCCTGAGCGACCTCCGCCGTGTGATCGATGCGGGCGCGGGGAACGACACGGTCGACCTGAAGTTGATCACGTCAACGGGCGAGGTCCTCATCTCTGGAGGCGACGGCGACGACGAACTGACGGGCACGGCCGTGGCCGACATGATTTACGGCGATGCCGGCAACGATACGATCGTCGGCTTCAAGGGCGACGACCTGTTGTTCGGCGGGACTGGTTCCGACACCTTTGTCTGGAACGACGGCGACGGCTCGGACGTGGTCGAAGGCGACGAGGGCGTGGATGTCCAGATCGTCAACGGCGGCGACGCGGATGACCATTTCGTGCTGCGGACCAAGTCGGGCGACGAGCGCCGGGCCTACATCGAACTGGCTTCCCCGGCCGCGGTGCCGTGGATCGACCTGGGCAAGGTCGAGCAGGTCGACCTGTACGGCGAGGGCGGCGGCGATACGATGGAAGTAAAGGACCTGTTCACCACCGACGTGCGGCAAGTGAATGTGGGTGCGGGAACGGATGCCGCAGCGGATGCCGTTATTGTCGAGGGACGTTCCGTGGCGGATGGAGTCGCGCTGACTCCGGTCGACGGCAAGGTGAACATTGCCGGTCTGGTCTACGACGTGAACGCGGGCGGCCTGGACGCGCCGGGCGACGCCGACACGCTGACCTTCAACGGCAACGCCGGCGACGATCTGATCTACGCTTCCGATAACCTGTCCGCGATCTTCGGCGCCGTGCTGGCCGAGGTAGATCGCCTGATCCTGAACGGCGGCGAAGGCGATGATTCGATCACCGGCTTCGGGCAACTGAACGGCGAGGCGGGCGACGACATGCTGAAAGGCGGCGACCACCCGCAGTCGATCACCGGCGGTGACGGAGCCGACCAGTTGTACGGCGGCGGCGGCAAGGATCTGCTCAACGGCGGCGCTGGGGAAGACCTGTTCGTGGGCGGCCCCGGTTTTGAGGACACGATCGACGGCGGCGACACGCTGGACAACATCGAATGGGACACGATCCTGGTCCGCGGCACCTCCGGCAGCGACACGATCGACGTCAGCCAGACTGCGCCGAACCGGCTCACGCACGTTGTGAAAACCGTGACGACGACCGTGACCGAAACGGATATCCTGGGCCTGCTGGCCGACGGCACGCGGACGGTGGATGAGGTCCGCGTCGAGGCGGGCAGCGGAGCGGACCTGATCCGCACCAGGATCACCGACGTGGCGGGTGGCATGGCGGAAGACGCCGTGTACAACGCGGTGGTGGTCACGGTCCACGGGGGCTCGGCCACGGGGGCCGGCGACCGGCTGATCGTGATCGACGACGGGCCGGACGATTTGACGCTGTACCGCAAGAGCCAGGACGACGCGGCGGGAACGGTGTCCGTCGGTCCGGGGAACGTGGAATCGTTCGAGACCGTGTTTGACGGCATCGAGCGGATCCAGTTCTTGGATGAAGCGGGCCTGGCGGTCAACGCCGAACCGGGCAATGGCAGCCGCCTGGTGGTCTTCAAGCACGACCCGTACGAGTACAACGACGACCGGTTTGTGGCTACGCACCTGGGCGCCGGCGATGTGATCAACGTCGATCCGACCATTGATCCGGGGGCGCTCCTCAACCCGTTCGCCGATATCCCCGCTCAAGACGTCCCCGGCGACGCCGACTGGTTCCGGTTCGAGGCTCAGGTGACTGGGACCTTGGACCTGCAGGTGTTCTTCGAGGTGATTGAGAAGATCGCCAGCAGCAACCGTCCTGGGCTTCCGGGCGACGGCAACCTGGACATCCACGTGTACGACCTGCAGGGCCAGTTGCTGGCGGGCGACGGCCCGGACTTTGGGATCAACGACGCGACGGACGACGAGCGGATTCGGATCCCGGTCGTCCAGGGCCAGACCTACTTCCTGCGAGTTTCGGGCGTGGAGGACGCGATCAACAATTACAGCCTCACGGCCCTCAACACAGTCGCTCCGGCGCCGTACGACATGGAGTTGCGCGACCTGCTGGATTCCGGCGCGGTCCAGGCGGCCCCGGCGCCCTCGGCGACCGTGTTTGCCGGCCCGGCGAGCCTGAGTTCCGTGGACGATTTCTATACGGGCAAGTACGTGTGCTTCGTCGGCGGCGAGTTGATTGGGCAGCGGGCCCGGATCGCGGATTACGACGGAGCGACGCGTGCCTTTAGCTTGGCGGCGGGCGCTGTGACCGGCACGCCGGCGGCGGGCGACGCGTTCTTCGTCGAGAGCTTCGACACCGGACGGTCGCAGTGGGACAACGAGACTCGCGACAACACGCCGGTCGTCTACTTCCGGCTGGACGACGCCCTCTTGCTGTACGACTTGCCGGGCAACGGGATGCCCGACACGCCGCCGGACGAGGTGATCGCCATCCCGTTCAACGACGAGCAAATTCGGGATGCGACCAAGCCCGGTTACCGCGTGGCGGTGTTTGACGAGGGGACGCCGCAGCAGCCGGATGCCCTGCCGCAGACGCCCATCGGCTATGCCCGCAAGGTCGCCGACGGCGTCTACGTCTTCGATTTCGAGCGCGACGCGATCAACTCGGCGGCTCCCAACGGAGCGGCGACGGCCTTTACGCTGACCGACGGCAGTCACTTCTTGTCGGCGCGGGTCCAGATGGTCGATCCCAACACGAACTTCGACACGGATAGCACGCTGGCCAGCGTCCAGTCGCCGGCGGGCTTTAGCGCCCGCAGCGTGTCGCTGGAGATCGTGGTCGACACGCAGGTGCCGCCGGTCTATTTCGGACTGCCGGCCTCGGCGCAAGTGCCGGGCTCGCAGTCGGATGGGTTGCACCCAGACAGTGACACCGGAATCGAGAATCAGCAGGAGACGTTTGTCGATCGGATCACCAGCGATACGACGCCCACGCTCTGGGGCACCGCTGAAGCCGACGCCGTCGTCCGCGTCTACCTGGACGTGAACAACGACGGGCTAGCCGATGCCGGCGACATTCTGTTGGGCATGACGGTCGCCGCCCCGCTGGACGGGAGCAACCAGTTCCCCGGCGGCCGGTGGGAGCTGACTTCGACCATCGACATGAACGATCCGGACGTGATCGCCTCGCTCGTCGCTTCCGGCGTGGTGCTGGCGGGCGAGATCGACGGCTTGCGGCCTCTGATCGTCACGGCCGAGGACGTGGCGGGCAACCTGACCGAGAGCAGCGATGCCGTCGCTTTGGACGCGTTGGCGATCTTCATCGACAGCCGCGGTCCGCAGGTCGCGCAGGTGAACATCGCGGGGCACGAACCGTACGATCTGTTCGATCCGAAGCCCTCGACCGACGGACCGACTCCGCTGGCTTGGTCGCTGGACGTGGACTTCATCGACCGGCCGCGGCGGGGCGAAGGCGGGGCGGCCGTCACGCCGAAGATCGACGTCTTCCTGCTGTTCGACGACACGGGAAGCTTTGCCGGCACGGCCCCCACGCTGGTGGCCGCGTTCCCGCAACTGATCGTCAGCCTGCAAACGGCACTGCCCGGAGCCGACTTGGCCTTTGGCGTGGGGCGGTTCGAGGAGTACGGCAACTTCTTCGACGAGGACCCGGACGGTCGTCCTTTCGTGCTGAACCAGCCGATTCTGGCTCTGAGCGATCCGGACTTCACGGCGGCGATCAACGCGGCCCTGGACCGCGAGGCTCCGGGTTACGGGGGCGACGCGCCGGAGACGGCCATCGAGGGGCTGTGGCAGTTGGCCACGGGGGCAGGGTTCGACGGGAACAACGACGGCGACACCACGGACAGCGGCCCTGCCGGACTGGTCTCCACGCAGGTCGCGCCGGGCGTTAGTGGCGACGTGCCGGCCTACGCCAGTTTCACTTCGGATCCGAGTGGACCGGTAGTGGCCGCGTCTGGAACGCTTGGTGGAGCCGGTTTCCGCAGCGGGGCTGCCAAGCTGATCCTCTTGGCCACCGATACCGGCTTCGCCTTCCAGCCCGACGGCTTGAATCCGTACGTAGGCGTCAATGGCGTCACGGTAGCTGCGGCCGATGTCCAGACAGACGGGCGCAGCAGTACGCCGTTTGGCAGCGGGGCCACGATTCAGGCCACGATCGATGCGCTGCTGGCGCTCGACGGCGGAACGGGCGCACAGGTCATCGGCTTGGGTGACGACACCGATCCGAACGATGCTCCGCGACATAACCTCGAAGCCTTGGCCGTCCTGACAGGAGCCCTGAACCAAACCGGCGCGTCCATGTCCAGCGGCATCGTCGGCGATCCCATCGGGCCGAACGAACCGCTGTACTTCTTCATCGACCCCAACTCGGGCCAGACCGTAGCCGACGCCATCCTCCAAGCCGTGATCGGGGCGGTGAATTCCGGCTTCCTGTATCCGGCGGTCAACGAGGTGCTGGCCACGACGCCGGGCAACTACCTGCTGGTGGGCGACGCCAACGGCTCGATCCCGATCAAGTCGGTCGAGTTCATCGACAGTACGGCGCCGGGTGACTTTGGCCGCACCACGGTCCGGTTGAACTTCTTCGAGCCGCTGCCGGACGACCGCTATACGCTGACGGTGTTCGACCGCAACACGGATGTGGCGGGCAACAAGCTGGACGGCGAGACGAACACGACGGAACCGCAGGAGAACCCGTACTGGCCCAGCGGCGACGGCGAGCCGGGGGAGGACTTCGTGGCCCGCTTTACCGTGGACAGCCGGCCGGAGATCGGCGTGTATCATTCGGGCAGCGTCTGGGTGGACACGAACGGCAACTTTACGTTCGACCCGGACAACCCGGACTTCACGAACCGCGACATCACCTACGTGCTGGGATTCACCACGGACAATCTGTTTGCAGGCAACTTCTCGGCGCCGGGGGCGGGCCGCGTCGCCGACGGGTTTGACAAGCTGGCGGCGTACGGGCGAGTCGGCTCCGGATTCCGCTGGCTGATCGATACCGACAACGACGGCGTGCCGAATCCGCTGACGGGCATCGTCGAACCGATGGGCACGACCGGCATGCCGTTCGCCGGCAACTTTGACGGCGACGCGGACAACGGCGACGAAGTCGGCTTGCTGGCGGGCAACCAGTGGTACTTCGACACCAACCACGACTACCAGCTGGACAAGGTCATCACGCTGTCGCTGACCGGCCTGCCGATCGTGGGCGATTTCGACGGCGACGGCTTCGATGATCTGGGCACCTGGCAGGACGACCAGTTCACGTTCCTGCTGACCGGCGATAGCGATCCGGACCCCGACAAATGGGACAAGGCGTGGTTGAAGGGCACTGCGAAGGAAGCCACGATCACCAAGGGCAACTTTGGCAGCGAGGGCTTTGGCTTCATCGGCGTCCGCGAGAAGCCGGTGGCGGCCGACATGGACCAGGACGGGATCGACGACATCGGCCTGTGGGTGCCGGATCGCGCCGGGGTCGCGCCGGTGGAGAACGGCGAGTGGTACTTCCTGGTGTCCAACGACCATGCCGGCACGAAACGTGAGCACGGCAAGTTGGTCACGCTGGACCATCCGTTCACGCCGGTTCCCTTCGGCAAGGACCTGTACGCGAGCTTTGGCGACGAGTTCGCCGTGCCCGTGATCGGCAATTTCGATCCGCCGGTGACCGGCGGTTCGGAAACGCCCAGCGGGGCGACGAATCCGGTCAACCGCTTCGACGTCAATGCCGACGGCTACGTCAATGCCCAGGACGTGGTGATTCTGGTCAACGACATCAACCTGAACGGCATCCACGCCGTATCGCCCACACTGGTACCGCCCTTCAAAGACGTCAACGGCGACGGCTACGTGTCTCCGGTGGACGTGTTGAACCTGATCACGGCGATCAACGGGCAAGATGCCGGCGGCGATTTGGGCGGCGAGGGCGAAGGCGAAGGCTTTGCTGAAGCCGCCGTGACGGTAACCATCGAGCCGGCCAGTCCGTCGACGGCCGTCCTGGCCGATTCGCTGAGCGGCGTCCCGGTTGCGGGCCTGCTGGCGGAGCCGTGGTCGGCCCCGGCCCTTGCGGCGCCGGCCGCTGCGGCTCAGGTCGACCAGTACTTCACCCAGGACGCCGACCAGGCGGACGCGGTGTCGGTCTACGCCGGCGACCTGGCTGACGCGGTCCTGGCCAGCGCGGCCCAGACTCAGGGCCCAGGAGACGCCGCGGTCCAGGATGACTTGCTGGCCGACCTGGCGGCCGACGAGGGCCGCTTGCCGGCGGAGGAAGAAGAAGCCGACGGGGTGTTTGCCCAGATCGGCCGTTTCTTCCGGCGGTTGGTCTAGCCGACACGGTTCGCCAACCACGGCATGACTCAGAAGCCCGGCTTTTTCCGGAAAGCCGGGCTTCTTTCGTTGAGTTCTCTTGCCAAGCCGGCGCACAATCGGTACTTACTCCCGCGAGAGAAATCCGGAACGTTCCGGCGGAGGAGCGACGTGCGCGGGTGCAGACAGTTACGCAACTGGACCGGGCTGGCCTTGCTGGCGGCGATAGCAATGACGGCGGCTTGCCGGTCCAAGCGGCCCGCCGACATCAAGGACGTGCTGTCGGGCGAGGAGTTGAGGAAAGCCATTTCGCCGTCGAACTACCGCGCTTGGATTCCGGCCCAAGCGGCGCTGCCGACCGCCGAGTTGCAGGGCCATGTGCTGACCGTGCGGAATATCCGCAACTGCCAATACCTGAACGCCGACGACTACGTCGTGCGGTACTATGACCGCTCGTTCGATCTGAGCCAGTTGCAGAGCGTGGACTTTGTCACCGTGCCTTTCCAGGAATCGCCCACGCTGGCGCACACCATGCTCAGCTTTGGCTTCGGCGACCAGGACTTCCTGGCCGTCTCTGTCGAAGCGCGCTACGAGCAAGGCGAAACGTATTCGCCGTTAAAAGGAGCGTTGCGGCAATACGAGTTGATCTACGTCCTGGCGGACGAACGCGACGTCATCGTCTTGCGGGCCAAGCACCGCAAGGACGACGTGTATCTGTATCGCACGCGGGCGACGCCGGAACTGGCCCGCGCACTGCTGTTGGACGTGCTGGCCCGCGTCAACAAACTGGCGATGCAGCCCGAGTTCTACGACGCCATGTCCAACAACTGCACCACCAACATCGTCGCCCACGTCAACCGCGTCCATCCGGGGCGCGTGCCGTTGAACATCGGCGTCCTGCTGCCGGGCTACGCCGACCGGTTGGCGTACGACTTGGGCCTGCTTGACACCCAGTTGCCCTTCGAGAAACTCAAGAAGCAAGCCAAGATCGACCGCGTGGCGGTGCGCTATGCGGAAGACGCGGATTTCTCGCGGCGGATCCGGCAGCGGTAGGGCGAAGGTGGAAAAGTGAAAGAGTGGAAAAGTGAAAAAGTGAAAGAGTAAAAAAGTTGAAGAGTCCGACAGGTTCGACAACTCCGACGGACGCGGCACGGTTTGACTTGGGGCGACTGGAGGCGGAGACGTTTGCCGCGGAGATCGCTTATCGCCCGGAAGTGCCTTCGACCAACGACTGGGCGTTGGAGTTGGCCCACGAGGGCGGGCATCGGCTGCCGTTCTTGGTGCTGGCCTCTCAGCAGACGCAAGGACGCGGGCGCGGGACGAATCGCTGGTGGTCTGCGCCGGGGGCTCTCACGTTTTCCTTGCTGCTGGATTCCACCGCCGTCTTGCCGGACATCCACGCGCTGCCGCAAGTCTCCGTGGTTACGGCGCTGGCGGTTTGTGAAGCGTTGGGCTCCTTGGCACCGGGCCAACCGGTGGGCCTGAAATGGCCCAACGACGTGCTGCTGGGCCGGTGCAAGCTCTGCGGCATTCTGGTCGAGTCGCCGGCGCGGCCGCCGGACCGGCTGGTGATCGGCATCGGCATCAACGTCAACAACTCGTTTGCCGAAGCGCCCGATGACGTGCGGCAACGGGCCGCCTCGCTGGCCGACGCGACGGGCCGCCCCTGGGCGTTGACCGACGTTCTGCTCCGCGTTCTGCGGGCGGCAGAGCAGCAGTTCGCGAGCCTCCAGGCCGGCCGCGTCCGGCTGAGCGAAGCCTGTCGCCCGTGGTGCGTGCTGAGCGGGCGGGCCGTCACGGTTGTCGCGGGGAGGGGCCGGATTGAGGGCGTCTGCACCGGCATCGGCGATGACGGGGCCCTGGTTGTCAGGGTCGGAGAGTCAGAGCGGCGGGTGTTTTCAGGCGTCGTCGAGGCGATCCGGTGAAACGACGATGCGGCTGGCGCCCACCGCTCGACGTGCTATCGCTCGTCTTGCGTTGCGGATCAGTCAGGCTTTCTCTCGGCGAGACGGCGTTTTTGTCTTTCTCTTGGCGGACTTGACGCTCGGCGCTGATGCGGGCCAAGTCCGCCTGTCGCGGGCCGACCAGTTGCAGCGGGATCGGAGGGACTTCGACGCTTGATTGGGCCGCGTGGTTGGGGAGGCGGATTCGGCCGCCGGCTTGTTGTTGAAAGATCAAGGCTGACTCGGCGGACCCGCTTTGCGTCGTCGGTTCTTGCCGCCGCGCAGGCGTTGGCAGTCGGGGCAGAAGAAAGTGGCTCGTTGAGCTTGGACCATGCGTCGAATCGGTCCCGCGCCGCAGGTGGGGCAGGACGCTGCGGCGCGGTCGTAGACGCGGTGCTGGTTTTGATAGCTGCCCGGCGCATTAAGTGCGTTGCGATAGGTGCCGTCGGCCAGGGTGGAACCTTCGTAGCGGATCGCTTCGGACAGCACGTGTCGCAGGGCGGCGTGCAGCCGCTGCCACTCGGACCCAGTCAAGCGATCGCAACGCTTGGCCGGGTGGATTCCGGCCATGTGCAGCATCTCGGAGGCGTACAGGTTGCCGATCCCCGCCACGGCCCGCTGATCCAGCAACGCGACTTTGACGGCCCGGCGACTGGTCCGCAATCGGCCCCGCAGGTCGTCGGCGGTGATCTCCAGCGCATCCGGCCCCAGCTTGTTCGGTCCGAGTTCCGTTTGCAGTTGCCGGGGTGACAGCAGACGCACGGAGCCGAGTCCGCGGCGATCCCAGAACAGGACTTGCCGAGGCGCGACGCCGGCCAGCTGCAGGCGAAACCGCAGGTGTTCTGCGTCGGGCGGGTCGGCCAGCAAGACCAGGCCCGTCATTCGCGGTTCGAAGACCAGCACCGCATCGCAGTCCAGCCGGATCAGGACTCGTTTGCCGAGCCGTTCGACGGCCACGATGCGGCGCCCGACGACCCGGCGGCAAAGCGTGACGGGCCGAGGGCTGATGCGAATCGGCTTCAGGCCGCACGTCACGGCCTGGGCTCCGGTCACTCGGCCGCCGACGACGCCCAGAATTCCGCGCCGCATGGTTTCGACTTCGGGCAACTCAGGCATGTGCTTCCTTCCACGGACGGGATCTTGTGCCGCACCGGATGCGGTGTTCGTCGCTGGAAGGCAACAGCCTACCAAAAGGCAGTGGGCGGGAACTAGAGCCCGGCCCAAGTGGCCAAGTTCGCGCAACGTCTCCGACTTGTCACGAAACCCGCAAGTCGCTATTTTCCCTGCCGCTTGGCTCGCTTCGGTGTCCCGCGGAAAGGTCTCCGGTTTTATGACGATTCGTTTTGCCTCACGCGCTGGCGGCGTCCTGTTCCGGTCTGCGGTTCTGACGATGATAGCGGTGCCGTGTCTGCTGTTCGCGACAGCGTTGCCGGTACTGGCGCAGTCGCCCGGTTCGGACAACGCGGCCGGGGCGGCCTCGCCGGTCGCCGGCGAAGCACCGGCGACGGACTGGGCGGCGAAACGCAAGGTGGCAGCCGAGCGCCGGCAGCGGCTGCAGCAGGTGCTGGCCGAATTGGCCGCTCGCCAGCCGTCCGTGACGCCGCCCCAGGGGCTGACGACTCAGCTGGAATTGCTGAAGTACCTGGAACTGGTGTACGCCCAGCAGCAGGTGGCCGCGGAATCCGCCAAGGAACTGGAGGCAAAGCGGGCTCGCCAGCATGACGAACTGCAGATGTTGCGGTCCGCGGGGCCGACGGAGAAGCCGCCTTATTCCTTTCTGCTGCTGGACAGCCTGCATGAGGAGTTAGCCCGCGAGCACGCGCGGCGGAACGGTGCCCAGGCGGAGTTGGATACGGCCAAGCGGTTCCTCGATTCCGTGCGGCGAACCCACGAGGAAGCGGAACGGCAACGCCGCGCCGCCAGGGAGGCTTACGAAGCGGCCCAGACCAGCCCGCTGGCCGAAGCGTTGAAGGCGCGACTGGAAGCGGCCGAGTTGTACAGCCAAGTGATTGAGGAAGTCCAGCGGCTGAAGACCGCCGAAATTGAAAACAAGAAGAAAACGCTGGCGACCAACGACCTCCGCGTCGCCTCCCTAAACGCAAAAGTCGCCGCGGTCGGCAAGCAGGTCCGGTTTTCCGCCGAAGATCTGACCGCCTGCCTGGCGGAACTGAAGCGGCAAGAGGGGGAAATCAAGCAGGATCTGGACCGGGCGCAAACCAACGTCCAGCAGGCGGAACAACGATGGTGGGAGGCGAAACAGCAACTCGACCGCAGGGCAGGCGATCGCCAAGTCCTGCAGGAACAACTCGCCGCCTGGCAACTCGCCCAGGACGTGTACACGCAAGAACTCTCGCTGTTGAACGAACGCCTGCAGGACGGCGTCTTGGTGGAAAGCGTTTGGAGGGACCGCTATCGGATCGTCACTCGGACCGCGCCCCAGGAAGACTTGCCGAATTGGCGGCAGCACTTTCAGGAGAGCATCGAGCGGTTCGATTCCAGCCGGTCCTCGCTTCACCTGCGTCTGGAGGAAGCCCGCCTGGATCTGGCCGCTCAGGAAAAGCGGTTACGGCGGGCGCGTGAGGCGGCGGCGGCGACAGCCCCCTGGTTGGAACGTCAGGTCCAGGACACCCAGCGGCTGAACCAGGTGCTGGGCGAGCAGGTGACACGGATTGACGCCATCCAGCGGCTGCTGAAGAAAACGCTGGCCGAACTGGACGAACAGCTGGCTCCCCACTCCGGCAAGGACTGGCTCGCCAGCACCTGGCAGCCGTTAAAAAAGTGCTGGCAGTACGAGCTGACTGCGATCGACGACCAGCCGATCACGGTCGGCAAGGTCGTGGTCGGCATTCTCCTGCTCCTGGCCGGTTACTTCCTTTCGCGGCGAGTCAGTCGTCTGTTGGGCACCCGGATCCTGCCGCGGTTCGGCATGAACGAGGGCGTCGCCTCGGCGCTGCAGACCATTGCGTTTTATCTGCTGCTGGCGACCTTCGGGTTCTTTACGCTCGAGTTGCTTCACATCCCGGTGACCGTGTTCGCTTTTCTGGGTGGTGCCATCGCGATCGGCGTGGGGTTTGGCAGCCAGAACGTGCTGAACAATTTCATCAGCGGGCTGATCCTGCTGGCGGAACGTCCGATCCGCGTGGGCGACCTGGCGGAGATTGACGGGCTGCAGGGAACCATCGAGCAGATCGGGGCGCGAAGCACGCGAGTGAAGACCGGAGCGAACGTCGAGATCATCGTTCCCAACAGCAAGTTCCTGGAGAACAACGTCACCAACTGGACGCTGTCCGACACGCGAGTGCGGACCAGCGTCTGCGTCGGGGTGGCCTACGGCTCGCCGACGCGCGAGGTCGCCAGGTTGCTGCGGCAGGCCGTGGACGCTCATCCCCAAATTCTGCGGCAGCCGGAACCGGCGGTGCTGTTCCAGAGTTTCGGCGACAACACCTTGAATTTCGAAGTCTTCTTCTGGATCTGTGTGCGGAGGTCGATTCGGCGGGACGTCGAAAGCGACATCCGTTTTGCGATTGACGATTTGTTGCGGGCGGCCCAGATCTCGATTGCGTTTCCGCAGCGGGACATTCACTTGGACACGACTCGGCCGCTGGACATCCGCGTGTTTGGTGCGGATCAGACACTCGCCGGTCCGTCGTCGCGGGTCTCTCGCGCGGCTTGAAACGGCGGACGGAGGCGGCGAAAACTGCATTGTGCGAAATACAGAAAAACGCTCTTGACCCGCTGCGGCGTATCTCCTATCTTTCGTCCCATCACGTTGACGACGCAATGACAAACGCAACGACGAAAGCTTGGCAGGGTCCTGGCGATCGGCAGCGTCAGCATGTGAAGCCAAGGTGATGCTCGGTTGCTGAGTGCGATGGTTCTGCATTTGGAGCGCGGCGAACCGCGTCTCTGCGGAACGCGAGGGCGGAAGCTGGCATGGAGGCCGGCGGATGTTCCTCGGGAAGCACGGCGGCGGAGAATCTGCGGATCGGCTGCCACCCACAGGAAGTCGCGGTGGTCAATCGTCCAATCGCTCCCGGAGCAGGTTCGGAATCCTTTGCCCCCCTGGGATACCGTGGCTGCCGGGAGCTTTTTCTTTTCTTGAGGCCGGCCAACCGCGGTCAAGTCATCCGAATTGAACGCCGATAACGATTATAGTGGCCAGTCGGGTCTCCGTCCGTCCCGTTGCGGCCACGTGTGGGAGTCTTGACTTGGACGCGAATGTGGATGTGCTGCAGACGATCCAGCAGCTGATGAATGACGTGCTGGTCTGGATCGGATTTGGGACCGTCGTCGGCTTGTTGGCCAAGGCCATCATGCCGGGCCGGGATCCGGGCGGCGCCATTGCGACGCTGGCGATGGGCGTCGGCGGGACCGTCGTCGGCTGCGGCATCCTGTCTTTCTTTTACGAAGGCCAGCGCGTCACGCCCATTAGCCCCATGGGGTTTGCCGTGGCGACGGCCGGGGCGTTCATCATTCTGGCTTTTTACCGCTTATTGGCCGGTTTCTGGTTTGTCGAGGGGGATCACCCTCGCGTTCGTCTTCGGCCACACCCACGGCGGCGCCGGCGCTACGCCAGTTATCAATTTGACGACGACTAGCCTTTGAAAAAGGCGTTCTTTTCCCGAACCGGTCGGTTGACCGCATTGCTGGCGTTGGATAAAGTGGGCGAATCCAGCGAGGCTGGATTGACCTGTGAAGACGGGATGGAGCAAGGCGCGGAAGGTACGGTTCCTGAAGGCCGTGTTGGCCACCCGTTCTCGGATTGGTGCCTCTTGGCGTGAAGCCCTCCAGCGATCATCGTCCTCCGGCGGCAGCCGCTTTGGAATGGGTCTCGCAGATTACCGCAGTCGGCGTGTGCATGGTCGGCTGTATCTGGCTGGGACGATGGCTCGATGAGCGGATGGGAACCAGCTTTTGGACCACGGTGGGGCTGATTGTCGGTCCTGTGGTGGGGTTTTACCATCTGTTGGCGGTCACGGGCGTGATCGGGGGCAAGGGCCGGGGCGGGGATCCAGACGAGCGCAAGTCAGAGTGACTGACCCCGGAAGGCAACGTGTTCTCGCCTAGACGTCCTACAAGTCTCTGGACCGCAGCCGTGGTGTTGACGATTGTCATCGTCGCGGTCTTTCCGGTGTTCGCGTGGATTGGCTACGGGAGATCGGCCGGAACGGGAGTCACCGCGGCAGCGGTCGCTGCGGCGGTCTGCTGGGCGGGTGGCATCCTGGCGTTGCTCGCCACCGGGCTGTTTCGTTTTCGAGGGAACTCGGCGAGCGGAGTTCTGCTGGGGACGGCGTTCCGGACCGGGCTGCCGATCGTGGTTGGCCTGGTGCTGCACCGCAGCGGTGGGTCCCTAGCTGCGGCCGGCGTTTTTGCTATGATTCTCGGATATTATTTGGTTGCCCTGGTCGCGGAAACGCTGTTAGCGATCCGCGTCATGGGCGGGTCGCGACAGCACAGCGAGGGAACGAGAACCTCGTAAGAACTATGGCCTCGACTGTTCTGCACATCAAAGACGCTTACTACTTCGAAGTGCCGAAGATCTTCTGGCCCTCGAACCGCCAGAGCAAGGTGGATTTTCCCGGCGTGTGGGTCAGTTTGGATCCCGATTTTCAGCTTTGGGAAGCCGAACGATTGCACGCGGCGATGGTGAAAGCCATCCCCGGCGTTCCCGACTGGAACATTTTGCGGGCGGAGTATCTCGAGTGGAAGCAGGACCACGCGAATGCCGGCAAGCCGCTGGATGTGATGCTGGAAATGCGGTACCAGGAAGCCTGGGACGCGTACCAGGCACAGCAGGCGGCCGCTCGCGCCGGTGCGGCGGGCGAGGCGGCGCCGGCCGCGACGTTCGCAGACTTTGTGCAAGCCAATCAGACGCCTTCCGCATGGTTCGTCCGCACGCTGGCGGAGCCTGAGTTTCAGGCCCAGTGGGCCGTCATGAAACAGCAGGCAGGCGACCTCGCGGCGTACCGGCAATTGTCCCCGGATTGGTCGCGGGAGAAGATCGACGGCTACAATCGGCACCTGAGCGGCAAAGTCTTGATTCCTCAGCCGTTCGGCCAGTTGCGCAATCTGTACGAACCCGAGTCCGGCTTCTGCATCTCAAAGTTTCTGGTCATCGAGTTGGCCATCGCGTTGGTGTTGCTGGTGGTGTTTGCTCGTCTGGCGAAGCGAATCGCGGGCGGGGAGCCGCCGCGGGGGCCGTTGGTCAATTTGTTGGAGATCTTCCTCGTTTACATCCGGGACAGTGTAGCTCGCCCGGCCATCGGGGCCCACGACGGCGACAAGTATGTGCCCCTGTTGTGGACCATGTTCATGTTCATCCTGGTCTGCAATCTCTGCGGCCTGGTGCCTTGGGTGGGCTCGCCGACAGCCTCGTTCAGCGTGACCACGGCCCTGGCGTTCGTCACGTTCGCGACGGGCATCCTGGGCGGCGTCAGGAAGTTCGGGCCGCTGGGGTTTTTCGCGAACCAGATTCCGTCGATGAGTCTCGCCTGGCCGTTGGCCATTGTGATCAAGCCCATGTTGCTGATCATCGAGCTGGTGGGGCTGTGCATCAAGCACCTGGTTTTGGGCATTCGTCTCTTGGCCAACATGGTTGCCGGGCACTTGGTGCTGTTGGGCGTCATGGGCTTGGCGTTTGGGGCGACGGCTGCGGCGCAGTTCTACGGCGCGCCCGCGTGGCAGTGGGGTTTGACCGCAGTGATTTCGATCGTGGCCTCGGCGCTGTTCAGCTGTTTGGAGTTGTTCGTCGCGTTTCTGCAGGCTTACATTTTCACGTTCTTGTCAGCTTTGTTCATCGGTGCATCGATCCATCATCATTGATGGCGGCTGCATCCGCTGAGGTGAAATACAACGTTGGTTCTTACCTAAAGGAGATGGTTCCTGTGAACAAGATTGCTCAGTTGTTGTGGGTCGCTTGTGCGGTGATGTTGGTGGCGGCGACGCCCGTGATGGCGGCGGAAGGCGGCGATCCGGTCGGCAGTGCCGTAGACTTCTCGAAGTACTTCGGCGTCGGGTTGACCGTGGTCGGAGCCGCTTACGGCATTTCCAAGCTGGCGGCCAGCGCCTACGAAGGCATGTCGCGTCAGCCGGAGGTGGCCGGCAACATTCAGACGGCGATGATCATTGCCGCCGCGCTGATCGAAGGGTTCACCTTCTTTGCGCTGTACATTTGCATGAGCTGAGGTTGCGGGCACATCTGCGAAGGGGAGGCGAGCGTGGTGTTGCGACGAACCGTCTGGGGACTGAGGTCGGCGGTCACTGGCGCGTGGCTGGCGGTCGGGTTGCTTCTGAGCGGACCTGCGTGGGCCGGCGACGGGCACAGCGCGGAGGATGCGCCGGGGACGGCCGTCCAGGCCGAGGCGGACGCGCATGGAGCAGGCCACGGGCACCACGATCCTTACGATCTGAGCCATGCCAACGCCGGGCCTCGGCTGGAGGATCCCACGGAATGGCGTTTTGACATGGCGTTGTGTACGTTAGCCGTGTTCCTGCTGTTGCTGGGACTGCTGGCCAAGGTTGCCTGGAAGCCCATCCAGACCGGGTTGGAACGTCGGGAACAGGCGATCCTCGGTCGGATCGAGGACGCCAAGCGGAGTGCCGAGGAGGCGGCGGAGCAGTTGCGGCTGTATCAGGCGAAGCTGACTGCGGCCGGCCAGGAAGCCCAGGAACTGTTGACCCGGGGCCGTCGCGAGGGCGAGGCCGCCGCCGATGCAATCCGCCGCGAAGCCCAGGAGAGCGCTGCCCGCGAACGCGATCGGGCGATTGAGGAAATCCGGGCCGCCAAGAACGCGGCGGTGACGGAGATCGCCCGGCATTCGGCGGACATGGCCGTGTTGTTGGCAGGCCGGATCGTGCGACGTGAATTGAGCGAGCAGGACCACACGGCGATGATCGCCGAGGCCTTGGAGAAATTTCCCAGCCAGAATTAGTCTGCAGCGGATCAGCAGTGATGAGTAAAGCCGTCCGGCAACCGACCGTTTTTGAATCCGGCCAAGAGCATCTCGGGGCCGTGTACGCCAAGGCGTTGCTGGGCGCAGCCGCCTTGGCCGGCCGGGCGGCGGTGGTGGACGAGTTGGATTCGTTTGTCGATGACGTGCTGGACCGCTTGCCGAGTCTGGAGGCCACGCTGGGTTCGCCTCGCGTGCCCGCCGACGCCAAGTTGACGTTGCTGGACAAGGGGCTGTCGGGGCGGATGTCCGGGACCCTGCTGACGTTTCTCAAGGTCGTCTGCCGTCACGGCCGGTTTAATTGCCTGCGGGCTGTCCGCCAGGCTGCCCGGCAGCAGTGGAACGAGTTGGAAGGCCGCGTGGACGTGCAGGTGCGGACGCCGCAGCCGCTGAACGCCGACACGTGCCAGTTGGTGACGCGGCGTTTGGAGGCGTTGCTCGGCAAGCGGGTGAATCTTTCGGTGCGGGAAGACGAGAGCTTGATCGGCGGGATGGTGGTGCGCGTGGGGGATATGGTCTACGACGCCAGTGTGGCCAACGAGTTGAGACGCGTGCGGGAGTCGGCGGTGGATCTGGTGATCCACGCGGCGCGCGAGTCGCTGGAACGCTTCGCGCCGCCGGAGTCAAACGCGTGAGGGAGTGAGTCTGTGAGTCCGCGAACACGTGTTCCGGGCCGCGGGTTGTGAGGATACAGATGAGATTCAATGCAGACGAAATCGCGTCGGTCTTGCAGCAGGAAATTGAGCAGTTCGAGAGCCAGATCGACGTTCGCGAAGTAGGCACGGTGCTCGAAGCCGGTGACGGGATCGCCCGCGTGTACGGCTTGTCGGGCGTGATGTCCGGCGAAATGGTCGAGTTTCCCAACGGCGTCCAGGGTCAGGCCTTCAACCTGGAAGAAAACAGCGTCGGCGTGATCATTCTGGGCGATTATCTGGGCATCGCGGCGGGCGACGAGGTGCGTTCCTTGGGCCGGCTGCTGTCCGTCCCGGTAGGCGAGGCGGTGATCGGCCGGGTGCTGGATCCGTTGGGGAATCCGTTGGACGGCAAAGGGCCCGTCGATGCCCGCGAGTACCGGCCCGTCGAAGTGATCGCCACCGGCGTGTCCCAGCGGCAACCGGTCGCGGAGCCGCTGCAGACGGGGATCAAAGCCATCGATTCCATGACCCCCATCGGGCGCGGGCAGCGTGAATTGATCATCGGCGACCGCCGCACCGGCAAGACCGCCATCGCCCTGGACACGATCATCAACCAGCGGGAATCGGGCGTCAAGTGCTTCTACGTGGCGATCGGCCAGAAGGACTCGTCCGTGGCCGGCGTGATTGCGGAGTTGGAGAAGCACGGGGCGATGGCCTACACGACGGTCGTCGTGGCCGGCGCCAGTTCGCCCGCGCCGCTCCAGTACGTGGCTCCCTATGCGGGCACCGCGATGGCCGAGCACTTCATGTTCAACGGCCAGCACGCCTTGATTATCTACGACGACTTGTCCAAGCAGGCCGTCGCCTACCGCCAACTGTCGTTGTTGATGCGTCGGCCGCCCGGACGCGAAGCCTATCCCGGCGACGTGTTCTACTGCCACAGCCGCCTGTTGGAACGTTCGGCCAAGTTGTCCGACGCCCTGGGCGGCGGTTCGCTCACCTCCTTGCCGATCATCGAGACCCTGGAGGGCGAAGTCTCCGCGTATATTCCGACCAACGTGATTTCGATTACCGACGGCCAGATCTACCTCCAGCCGGATTTGTTCTTCGCCGGCCAGCGGCCCGCCATGAACGCCGGCATCTCGGTGTCCCGCGTGGGCGGCAAGGCGCAGGTCAAGGTGATGAAGAAGGTGGCCGGCGGCTTGCGGTTGGACTTGGCCTCGTTCCGTGAACTGGAAGCCTTCGCCCAGTTGGGCACCGAGCTGGACGCCGCGACGCAGGCACGGCTGGACCGCGGCTACCGGATGGTCGAGTTGCTCAAGCAGCCGCAGTACAAGCCGATGCACGTCGTGGATCAGGTGCTCAGCATCTATGCCGGCACGCAAGGATACCTGGACGACGTGCCGGTCACCGCCGTGCCGGCTTGGGAGGAGGCGTTTCTGAGTTTCGTGCGCCAGCACAAACCGGGCCTCTGGAAGACGCTGGACGAACGCAAGGACATGAACGCCGAGGTGGAGGCGGAGGTCAAGACGGCGATCGGAGAATTCAAGAGTCAATACACTGCTGCGAAACCTTCGGCCTGACACGCGCCGCGGGGAGTGCAACCAACCCTTTCCTGTTTTTGTCCGAGCAAGACGCATGGCCAACGCCCGCAAACTGGATCGAAGCCGCAAGTCCATCGGAAATATCCGCAAGATCACGCGGACGATGGAGCTGATCGCGACGGCGCGGTTCCGCAAGGCCATGGACCGGGCCACGGCCGCGGCGCGGTTCACCGAACGGATCAGCCAACTGGTCGCTGATCTGGCTCGCGCCGGGCTGGAGGTGAAGCATCCGCTGCTGGAGTCGCGGGAAAAGACCAAAAACGCCGTGCTGCTGGTGCTGACCGCCAACCGCGGACTGTGTGGGGGGTACAATTCGGGCGTGCTGCGGCTGGCGTTTCCCCAGTACGAGCGACTGCGGGCGGCCGTGCCGCAGCTGCAACTGGAGGTCTCCGGCAAACGGGGCATTTCGGCGTTTCGATTCCGCAAGATTGCGATGGCCCAGGCTTATCAGCAGTTCGACGATCAGCCCCAGTTCCTGGACGTCGCTGAAATCGCCGCCCGCTACCTGGACGCCTATGCCCTGGGCCAACTCGATCGCCTTGACGTTGTCTACACCAAGTTCCTGAGCGTCTCCCGTCAGGTGCCCGTCGTGGAGACGTTGCTGCCGCTGGGCTCGCTGGTCGAGCAGGAAGACCTGGAAACGGCGGCGGATCTGGTCCGCGTCCCGCCGCAGTACGAGTTCCTGCCGTCGGTGGAGAGCATTCTGGAAGAGGTCGTTCCAGCGAGTTTCAAGGCGCGGCTGTTCAAGTGCTTTCTGGATGCGGGCGTGAGCGAGCAGATTTCGCGGATGGTGGCCATGAAGTCGGCCACGGAGAACGCAACGGGCATGATTCGGCGGTTGTCGATGGCCTATAACCGGGCTCGCCAATCGCAGATCACCAAGGAGATTTCGGAAATCATCGGCGGCGTCGAAGCGCTCAAGGGCGACTAGTCGCGAGCTGCGCGAGACGGCACACAAGACAGGAGACGGGTCTGGCGGGATCAACGACAGGAGCGGCAGCACACGAGACAAGCGTGGGCTGAACGTGCTGGCAGGCCAGGGGGTGCTGGAGAGACGTCAGCAACAGCCGGTCACGGGCGGCCAGCCCACTCGCATCCCGCCCCCCGCATCCGACACCAACACGAGGATTCGACAAGGAATGACGACAGCAACTGCACAGCAAAACGTGGGTCGCGTCACCCAGGTCATCGGTTCGACATTCGACGCGGAGTATCCCGAAGACCAACTCCCGCCGATTTACACTGCCGTCAAGATCGAGTCCGATCAGAAAGGCGTCCGCCTGAACCTGACCGGCGAGGTCCAGCAGCATCTGGGTGGCGGGCGCGTTCGCTGCGTCGCGCTGGGCAGCACGGACGGCATGGTCCGCGGGATGGAGTGCGTGGACACGGGCAGTCCGGTCTCGGTTCCCGTCGGCGACGCCACGTTGGGCCGCGTGTTCAACCTGCTGGGCGAACCGGTCGACGAGCGTGGCCCGGTTCAGGCTGCGGAGCGTTGGCCGATCCATCGCGAAGCGCCGAAGGTCAATGAGCTGTCGACCAGCACGGAGCTGTTTGAAACCGGGATCAAGGTGATCGACCTGCTGACGCCCTTCGTGCGCGGCGGCAAGGCCGGGTTGTTCGGCGGTGCCGGGCTGGGCAAGACGGTGATTCTGACCGAGCTGATCGCCCGCATCGCGTCGGCGCACGGCGGCTACTCCGTGTTCGCCGGCGTGGGCGAGAGGACGCGCGAGGGCACCGATCTGTGGCTGGAAATGCAGGAAGCGCAGATCGGCGACACGGGCCGCAAGGTGATCGAACAGACGTGCATGGTGTTCGGCCAGATGAACGAACCGCCCGGCGCGCGGCTTCGCGTGGCCTTGTCCGCGCTGACGGTGGCCGAGTATTTCCGCGACACGACCGGCAAGGACACGTTGCTGTTCATCGACAACATCTTCCGTTTTTCGCAGGCCGGCAGCGAGGTTTCGGCGCTGCTGGGCCGCATGCCGTCGGCCGTCGGCTATCAGCCCACGCTGGCCACGGAGATGGGCGCGTTGCAGGAGCGGATCGCCTCGACCAAACGCGGGGCCATCACGTCGGTCCAGGCCGTGTACGTGCCGGCCGACGATCCGACGGACCCGGCCCCGGCGACGGCCTTCGGCCAGTTGGACGCCTTCATTTATCTCGAACGGTCGATTACCGAGAAAGGCATCTATCCCGCGATCGACCCGCTGGCCTCGTCCAGCCGCATCCTGGATCCGCAGTATGTGGGCGCGCAACACTATGCAGTGGCCCGCCGCGTGCAACGGATTTTGCAGCGGTATCGCGAATTGCAGCAGATCATTGCGATTCTGGGAGTGGACGAGTTGAGCGACGAGGACAAGCTGGTGGTGCATCGCGCCCGCCGCATCGAGCGGTTCCTGTCGCAGCCGTTCCTGGTCGCGGAAGTGTTCACGGGCAAGAAGGGCGAGATCACGACGCTGCAGGATACCATCCGCAGCTTTCAGGAGATTTGCGACGGCAAGTGGGACCACTTGCCCGAACCGGCCTTCATGTACGTCGGCTCGATCGAACAGGCGGAGGAGCAGGCCAGGAAGATGAGCGCCAAGGTGGCGTAAGGCAGCAGGTTCACGTGAACATGGCAAAAACCATTCAATGCACCGTCGTAACGCCGGAGCGGAAGGCGCTGGATCAGACCGTCGACTTTGTCGTCCTGCCGCTGTACGACGGCGAGATCGGCATTGCTCCGGATCATGCTCCGCTGATCGGCCGCCTGGGATACGGTGAAATGCGGTTGCGGCGGGGCGCCGAGGTGAGTCGCTTTTACGTCGATGGCGGCTTCGTCCAGGTGGTGGGAAATCACATCACGGTGCTGACGGCGCAGGCGGTCCCCGCGGATGACATCGACCGCGAGGCCGCCCAGCAACAACTGGACGCAGCGCGGGGCCAGCCCGCTTCGACCGACGAACAACGGCAGATCCGCGACCGGACGGTTGCCCAGGCCCGCGGCCGGTTGCGAGTCGCCCGGCAGGCGCATCCCTGACGCGGACCCCGCGATCCGGCGGCCTCGGAACTTCCGGCTTTCTGGCATGCCCTCGGCAAGGGGGTGGCACTTCAAGGAGAGAGATGATGAACGGACCTGATTTTGAGAAGCACGAATTGATCCCCGTCATCGCCCAGGACGAGGCGACCGGCGACGTGCTGATGCTGGCCTACATGAACCAGGCGGCCTACGAGGAGACGCTGCAGACGGGCCGCGTGTGCTACTGGAGCCGCAGTCGCTGCAAGCTGTGGCGCAAGGGCGAAGAAAGCGGCAACGTCCAGGAGTTGCGGAGCATCTATTTCGATTGCGATGCGGACACGTTGCTGGTCAAGGTGCATCAGATCGGCGGTGCCGCCTGTCACGAAGGCTATCGCAGCTGTTTCTTCCGCAAACTCGACCCGCACACGCGGCAAGTCGAAGTAATCGGCGAACGCGTCTTCGATCCGGCCACCGTGTACAAGAAGAGCTGACGCCGGCCGAGGCCTCCAGCCGAGCAGCCCTCTCGCCCGGTAGGAGGATGGCTCGAACCTCGCCCAGCCAACTGGCGTCCTTGCAAGCAAGACACCCCCAAACGAACGCCGGGAAAGGCCGGCCCGCGAAAGAGAGTGCTCCCCATGTCCGAACGAATTTTGAAACTCGGCATTCCCGCCGGCAGTCTGCAGGAAGCCACCGCCCAATTGTTCCAGCGGGCCGGCTACAAAATCACGTTCTCGTCGCGGTCCTACTACCCGTCGATCGACGATCAGGAAATCGAATGCCTGCTGATTCGCGCGCAAGAGATGGCGCGGTACGTCGAGCAGGGAATCCTGGACGCCGGCATCACCGGTTACGATTGGGTGCTGGAAACCAACGCCGATGTGATCGAAGTCTGCGAACTCGTGTTCTCCAAAGTCAGCCGCCGGCCGGTGCGTTGGGTGTTGTGCGTCCCCAGCGATTCGCCGGTGCAGTCGGTCAAGGATTTGGAGGGCAAACGGATCGCCACCGAAGCCGTCGGCTTGACCAAGGCGTTCCTGGCCCGGCACGGGGTGAACGCGACCGTCGAGTTCTCCTGGGGCGCGACGGAGGTCAAGCCGCCGCGCCTGGCCGACGCCATCGTGGAGGTGACCGAGACCGGCAGCTCGATCCGGGCCAACAACCTGCGGATCGTCGCCGAGGTGCTGCAGAGCACGACGCGGCTGATCGCGAACCGGAAATCGTACGCAGATCCCTGGGTGCGGCAGAAACTGGACAACATCGCCCTGATGCTGCAGGCCTGCCTGAACGCGGAGGGAAAAGTCGCCTTGATGATGAACGTGCCGCGGGCAGACCTGGACAAGATCCTCGCCCTGCTCCCCGCCCTGCAAAAACCCACGATCGCCGCGCTGTCCGATCCCGACTGGGTCGACGTGACGACTATTCTGGACGAGTCCCTTGTCCGCGGCCTGATCCCGCAACTGAAATCAGCCGGAGCCAGGGGCATCGTCGAGTATCCGATTAACAAGATCATTGACTGACGGCCAGGGCGGCACCGTCCCGAACCGGAGCGGCGTCCGGCCGCTGGCTGGTTGTCTTCCGGCCGTAACGCGCCGGGGGTCGGCGGACCTTCGCGCGGCTCACAAACCGGTTTCAAAATCAATGCTGCAAAGGGCCATCGGATGAAACGGGAACTGTGTCACAGCCTGATTCTTGTTTGGTTGCCGCTGGCGTCGTCGTGGGCGCTGGGCGACGAGGCCCACAACTTTCTGCGGAACCCGGGGTTCGAGCAAACCGAGGCCGGCCAGGTAGCCGCCTGGCAGGTGGCCGGTTCCTGGCAGGGCTCGCTCCAGGCCGCGGCGAGCGAGGGCGCCGCCCGCGGCGGCAGGCGTTGCGCCGAATTGTCCGCTGTGACGGACCGCGGCAAGGCCTGGGGCCGCATGTTTCAGCTCGTGCACCCTTCTGAGGTCACGGCGAGGCGTTTCCGGTTCTCGGTCTGGGCCAAGGGCCAGGGCGAATGCCTGCTGGGCCTGATTCAATATCGGCCGCCCCAGCCGGGACAGTTGCACTACGCCTACGCCTGGCAGGAAAGCCCCACGCCGCTCACCGATGCCTGGCAGGAGCTGAGTTTCGAACTGCAAGTGCTCGATCCGCGCGTGCATAGTTTTGGCACCGCGATCGAAGTCCGCGGCGAAGGCGGCAGAGTGCTGCTGGACGACGCGGCCCTGGTGCGGCTCGAACCCAGCGGCGTCGCGTTACGGATCACGCCGCCGCTGGCGATGGTCGCACCGGGCGCCGAGACATGCCTGGAAATCTCCGCCGAGGATCAGGGCCGGCCGCTGAGCCGGGGACAACTGCGATTGTTCCTCCGCGGCCCCGAGGACGCCGTCACGTGCCAGGACGTGCCGCTTGCCGCCGAGGGAACCACACGCTACCCGTGGCCTGTGCCCGTCGAGGCATCGACGGGCGTGCATCGCCTGATCGCCCTGCACGTCGAATCCGGCGCGGTGGCCGAGGCGTATGTGGACGTTGCCGAGCAAGAGGTTATCGACGCCTTTGAGCGGGCTGCGGCCAAGGTCAAGATCGGCCCGCTCCCGGCGCGCCTGCTGTTCCTGGGCGACAGCCTGACCGACTTTCAACGGGGTTACAACTACGTGGACAAGCTGGCCTTCTGGCTGCAACGCGGCGGCGGCAAGGTCACGGTCCGCAATGCCGGCGTAGGCGGCGACTTCATCACGCGCGTGCTGGACCGTTTGAACCACGAGTCCTCCGCGTACCGCCCGGCCATGTACGAGGGCCTGTTCGAGCCGTCGCCCACGCACGTGTTCATCTTTCTGGGCCACAACGACAGCAAGGTCAGCAGCACCTCGGACTACACCGCGCAGGCCGTGCCGCCGGACAAGTATGAAGCGGACTACCGCACGGTGCTCGGCAAGCTCCGCGCCGCGACCAACGCCCGGATCGTCCTGCTGTCCGCCAGTTCCTCGGTGTTCGAGATCTGCCGGGCCAACGCCGACAAGGCGACCGCCGCCAACCGGCCGCATTCGCTGTTTGGCAAACCGGAGGAACTGGAACGCTACAACGCGATCACCCAGAGGATGGCCGCCGAAGCCGGCGTCGCATATCTGGACGTGTACGAGCCGACTCGTACGCACCCGGACAAACGCAGCCTGTTCGATCCCAACGACGGCGTGCATCTGACCAACGCGGGCCATCGCTTGATCGCGCTGCGGATTCTCGAATTCCTGGCTGGCGAATAAGGGCCACGGCGTCCAAGTCCGTTCGTTCGCCGATGGCCGACGTGCGGTAGTTGCTTTCTGCTTCCGGTGTGGCCTACAATCGTGATCATCGGCGCGACGTTTTTGCCGTTGCCTGTGAGGTCCGCTCGCACCACCTACCGGAGAGAGAACCATGACGTCACCCGCTTCTCGTCGGCAGTTCCTGAAGACGGCTTCGGCCGGGGCCGCGATGGCCTTTACCGCCACCAGCTATGCCAAGATCGTAGGTTCCAACGAGCGTATCGCGTTGGGCCTGATCGGCTGCGGCGGCCGCGGCTACCAGGCCCACATGAAAGGCGTTCATCCTTACGACAAGGAGCAGAACGTCGAATTCACCGCGGTCAGCGATCCCTGGAAGCAGCGCCGCGAGCGGGCCGCTGCGCGGGCTCAGGAGTGGTACGGCCGGCCGGCCCGGCAGTTCGTGTCCTATCAGGACATCGTGTCGCTGAAGGACATCGACGCGGTGATGATCGCCTCGTGCGACCACCAGCATTGCCTGCACCTGGAGGCCGCGATCAAGGCCGGGATGGACGCCTACGTGGAAAAGCCGCTGGCCATGAACATGGACACGCTCAATCGGGTCTTCGACCTGGTCAAGGCCAGTTCGCAGGTCGTGCAGATGGGCACCCAGGGCCGCAGCTACGCGACCAGTGCCGGCTGCAAAAAGTTCTTTCAGTCCGGGGCCATCGGCAAGGTCTCACGCATCGAGCAGTGCCGCAATGGCAGCAAGCCGTATTGGTACTCGTGGATGCAGCGGGCCGAACCGATCCAGAGCGAGGACGTCCACTGGAAGGAATTCCTCATGGACCGGCCCATGCGGCCGTTCGACGGCAAACTGCTGACGGGCTGGTACGGTTTCCGCGAATTCACCGATGGCCCGATCGCCAACCTGGGCTGCCATTTCATCGATCTGAACAACTTCATCGTCGGCTCGAAGCTGCCCTTGAGTTGCGTGGCCCAGGGCGGCACTTTCACGTGGAAGGACGAAGGTTTTACCTGTCCCGACCACTGCGAAGCCACCTGGATCTACCCCGAGGGCTTCCTGGTCCACTACTCCACCAACTTCGGCAACTCCAGCGGCAGTGTGACGAAGATCTACGGCGACGAAGGGACGCTCGACCTGAGCAAGACGACGGCCCCCACCTACTCCGCGGCCGGAGCCATCAAGCCGAGCAAACTGCCCAAGGTGGACACGCCCATCGAGCCGATTGAATGCCCGGACCACTTCCTGGACTGGCTGCAGTGCCTGCGCACGCGGAAGACCACCAACGCGCCGATCGAGGCCGGCTACTACCATTGCGTCCCCGTCCTGATGGGCACCCGCGCCATGGACACCGGCAAGCGGCAAATCTTCGATCCGGAAAAACGAGAGATTCGGGAAGGCTAGACCTGGCCGGCGTGTGTTCGGCGCTCGTCGAACCACTTCGCCGAAACCGCCAACCGCAGGTCTCCCGAATTCTGGAGACCTGCCGGTTTCTCATGAGATTCTGAAAAAGGGCCGTTGCTCGACACATCCCCTTCCACGAGACTCAAGGAGGACAACGCGATGCCCCTGAAGTTACCAGAACAAATACGGGAGTACTTCCTGGTCCACCAGAACGCAATGTTCGAGGCATGGGAGAGCGTCGAGAATAACACACAGCAGGCGAAGAGTGGTGGTGGTACGGCACATCTGGACGACGAAAATTGGGGCATCCTGAGAAGGCTTTACGATGGGCTGCCCAAAGACGTGAAGACACTTCTGTTGCTCGCCGTCATCTACCATGACATTGGGAAACCCATACATGGAAGCGGCCATGCGGCGCGGGGCACGCGAATGCTTGTAGCGTTGAACGAAGACGAAGCCATCCTACAAAGCGCGGTTGTAAGGGAAGGGGGATGGGACGGTAATGTTTTTGAACCCGGCAAGGCATTCACGTTCTTGACGCACTTGGTCGAATTCCACGAGGTGTACGGAAACTATGCGACCGGCGAACAATCCCTGCTTGGATTCGAGCCGATCCTAGCGTCGATTTATAAAGCGAAACTGGACCTGAACCATTTTCTCGACGCGCTGCTCATCTTGGGCGCCCTTGACGTGGCTGGCACAGGGAAAAAGGGATACCTGTACAACGTCAAGATCCAGCAGTACATGCGGGCTCGGAAGAAGGCGTCGAAGGCTGGCAAAGACTTACAAGGGCGACGAGAGCAACTGATAGCTCTGGGGTCGAAAGAAGCGGAACTCGTCCCGAGAGTGATGGCATTGGCCTACAGCTACGGATCGAAAACTTTCTACGACAACTACGAAGAGGTGGCGATGAGCGTAAAGAACGAATTCTTGACAGAGGTTGGAAGTCTCTGCCCTCCAAAAACCGAGAAGGAGTCGTTTTTCGACGCGCTGTCACGGATCCGAAAAATGGCGTATGCGCTGAGGCATTTCGGGATCATCACGGGCGTGCCCCAGGCCAATCCGCCAATCTGGCCTCCCCAAGAAGGTGGATCGCTGAAAGCACTGATTCGGCTGCTCTGGATTCTCGCCATTCCTGTTCGCGGGAAGCCAGACGAGGTCTTTGAAATCAACTTCCTGCCGAAACCGGATGAGGACGCAGCCCTTACCCTGAGGACGCAACTGGAGTCGCAGGGATGGCGCGATAACTTGCAGAACTGCGATGCGGTTAACATAGCCAACAACCTTCTGAGCGGCACGCCCTGGAAGCCACTTGACGGTCTGAGTATTCAACACGCTGGTCCTTGTGCAGGCCCGAGCCGTCATATTGGCCTGGCTGTGACAATTGGCAACACCCCGTAGACACCGGGATGCGCGTCAACACGAGTTGCGGATCTGGGGCGTCGGCCATGGCCAAGTTGCGTAAACCCGGCGGGCACGGATCTCACCCAAGGCGCAGGGTTCGCAGAAACCCATAGGCTGATTTCTCAGCGGTCTCCGAGCCTCTGCGTGAAATCAGATGTTTTGATTCGTCAGCGTACGTCAATCCTCGGAAAGGAGCAGTTGGATGAAATCGTCTCGATCACAATTCAGCGCGGTTCTTCTGGGGTTAACGATCTGTTTCACGGCTGGCTTCATGCCGGCCGCCGAGCCGGCGGCCGGGCAGTTGCATGTCGGTTGGGCGACGGTGGACATCACGCCGTCGGACCCGGTGGTGCTGGACGGCAGCGGTTACAAGCGGGTCACGAACGAACTCGAAGATCCCGTGACGGCCACCGTGCTGGCCTTGGAAACACGCGCGGAAGATCAGGTGCTCGACCAGGCGATCCTGATCACCTTCGACCTGGTCCGGATGACCAAGGAAGTCCACGCGGGAATGCAGCGCGTCGCGGCGGAGAAGCTGAAGGATTTTGACAGCAGCAAACTGTTCTGCGGCGCGACGCATACGCACTGCGGCCCCAGCATTTCCTACGATCGGACGGGACCGGGACAGCTGTACGACATCAGCGACCGGCCGGATGTGATGACGCCGCAGCAGTACATTCTGTTTCTGTACGAAAAGGTCGGGGCGGGGATCGTCCAGGCGTGGGAAGGCCGCAAGCCGGCGGGCGTGAGTTGGGCCTTGGGCGACGCCGCGCTGGGCTACAACCGGCGTCTGACTTACGCCGACGGGTCGGCCATCATGGGGTTTGACGTCGCCCGGCCGGACTTTGCGCACGTCGAAGGCTCCGAGGACCACGCAGTCGAGATGTTGTTCTTCTGGGACGCGGACCGGAAGCTGACGGGGATGCTGCTGAACGTCGCCTGCCCGTCGCAGGTGGAACGGAGGGCGATCAGCGCCGATTTCTGGCACCCGATCCGCGAGGGACTCAAGGCCAAGTACGGGTCGGACGTCCACGTCTTTGCCCAGTGCGCGGCGGCGGGCGACCAGTGCCCGGCGGTCATCGTCCGCAGTCGGGCGGAGAAAATCATGCTGGAGCGCCGAAAGATCTCCTGGAAACAGGAACTGGCCAACCGCGTGATCCGGGCGGTGGACGAGGTCTGGCCGTTCGCACAGGCCGACGTGCAGACGCAGCCCGTGTTCGCCCACCGCGTGGTCCAGGTGGAGATTCCCAACAAGAACTCCTACAACGAAGCGCGGTGGATGCCGTCCCAAGTCCCTGTCGAGTTCCACGTGCTGCGACTGGGCGACGTCGCGATGGCGACGAATCCCTTCGAGCTGTTCCTGGATTACGGGCTCCAGATCAAGGGCCGCAGCAAGGCGGTGCTGACCTTTCTCTCGCAGCTGAGTTGCGACTATCACGGATATCTGCCCACGCGGCGGGCCGTGGCCGGGGGCGACTACAGCGCCGTGAATCACACGGTCGGCCCGAAGGGCGGCCGCGTGCTGGTCGAAGAATCCGTCCAGGCGATCAACTCGCTATGGCCGTGAGCGCGGCGTGGTTGTCAAACGCCGGGAAAAGACCATCCGCACAGGCGCGTGGTTGTCGGCGCCCCGGAGCGTCGGCCGGCCTTGCCCGTCGGCGCCGCTGCCGTACCACAGCAGGGCCGTAGCCGGAAACGGCCGGCCGAACGTGACCGTGACTTCCTTTCCCTGGACCGTCGTCTGCAGGACGTCGGCGTCGGTCCAGGTCTGTTCGCCGTCGACCAGGCGGAAGCCCAAGGCCTTGTTTCCGGACGCACCGTCCCACGCGGCGATCGCCAGCGGCTGGTCGAACACCAGCCGCACAGATCGGTCGTCCACTGCCAAGGCGTGCTGCAGTTGCGGGTTTGCGCAGCCGGTCTTGCCGTACAGCGAGGCGTGGATGGCCAAGGTCCACCGCCGGGCGAAGGCCCGCAGGTTCGGCTCCGTCCGGTAATGCACGCCATCGCTGGGCCGGATGTCGTACGTTACCGCTCCCGGCAAGGCCGCGGGATGCTCGCTCCACACCTCCTGCTGAGCCCGGCGGATGGCGTCGTTTTTGGCTCGATCGGACAGCAAATTGGTGATCTGCCCGACCAGCACGGGCGCGCCGAAATCGCGCTGAAAATCGCCGACGGCGGCCGTCAGGTCGCGCTTGTAACGGTCGTAGTCGCCCAGTGCGGAGTGCGTGTGATAGTGGGTGATGTCGTTCTCGCCCTGGTAGTACAGGACGGCCTTGATTCGTCGCGATCCGCCGGTGGCCTTTGTCACCATCTGGAACATCCGCTCGTACAACCGTCCCCCCTTGCGCCACTCCTGGACCACGGTGCTGCCGACCGCCGCGGCGAGGAAGCCCATCGGAACGTGCTGGGCGGGGATGAGATCGTTGAGCACCATCGGCCAGGGCGAACCGTAGTCGCCGTCGTTGGCCGAAGGGTCGTCGCCCCGCGACCAGGCGTGGTGGCGAAATTTGACGCCCACATAGCGATTGGCCGGATTCAGCAAGACGTGCTCGTCACCCCGACCGTCGGCGTTCGACTGGCCGGCGATCACGAACAAGTCGCCCACGGAGACCGGCTCGACACGGACCTCCGGTCCCGCTCCTCCGCCGGCTCGCACCTCCAGCGTTCCTTGGCCCGTAGACGCTGTGATCGTTCCGGAGAACGAGCCGTTATGCGGCTTCGCATCGACCACCTGCCACGGCCCGCCGTTGAAGCGGGCTTCGACGGCGCCGCCCGCGCCGGCCGGCCGATACGTGCCGCGGATCTCCAGGGGGCCGCTGTCGGCCGTCGTTCGCTGGTACAGCACGTAGGGAACCGGGTAGGCGACGGTCAAGTCGCCGGCCGGCAGAGGCTCGGCGGCGAGGCAGGTCAAGAGCCCCCACCAGGCCAGGAACAGAGTAAGTCCGCAACGCATGTTCGGAAAACCTTCGTCGGCATCAGGAGGCCAATTGTTTCAACAGCGCGATGGCCGCGGCCGTCATCTCGCGCGCCGCCGTGGGTTGGTACGGGGGATTGTCGACGATCTTCGGCACGACGATCGCCGAGTACTCCCCGGCTCGATAGGCTTCGGGGTCGGGCAGGTAGCCGATCGAACCGTCGGCGCAGCCCACGACCAGCGTGTCGCGAAACGGCGAGTCGCGGCGGATGGCCAGCCCATAGTAGCTGTACAACTCGCCCGGATGGAACAGCATTCCCACCGGTCCAAGCTGGATTGCGCTCAGCGTAATCGGCAGATGCGTGGCCTGGGGATCGCGATGCTCGTTGCCCCGGAACCAGTCGGCGGCAAATCCGGCGTCCACCCACGGGCCCGACTTGCACTTGTCCGGATCGCGGCGATACTCCTCGACCCACTGCCGGAACCGTTCCATGTCGAACGGCACCTGGAAGGGCGTGCTGCGGGCCCGCAGGCAATCGACCCGCAGCGGGCTGGCGGTCGTGATCGCCTGTTTCAGGGCGGGCGTGACGGCGGCGACAGTCTGCCGGATCTCGCCGCGCCAGTCGCTGCCGTCGCCGGGGTTGACGTCGCCCAGGTGGCCTTGCAGGTAAGACGGGCGCAGGCCCAGTTCGTTGCGGATCTCCCGAGCCACCTCGCCCGGCCAGTCGGGGCCGGCCTGCTCGTCGGCATAGCACACGACGTGGGCCGAGAAGTGGTACCACACCAGGTCCGGTTTCTTCCCCACGCGGCGGAAGACCAGGGCGTGGAGCATCGTGTCGAGCCAGCGTTGGGCGTCGGTCGACTCGGAGCCGAATTCGGCGTCGGAGCGGGCCACGCCCGCCTTGACCGTGCGGTTGTGGCTGCCGCCCACCGCGCGGCACTTGCCCAGCGACACTTCGGCCGGGGCCAGATCGGCCTGAGCCGCGACGATCGCCTCGACCGTCCGTTGCTCGACCGTGGCCATGAACTCCGTGGACATCCCGCCCCATTGCCGGAGTGTCAGGAAGGTCGGCATGCTGTGATCGTGCGTGGCGACCACACGGATATTCCCGGCCGGGATCCCCGTGCGTTGGGCCGCCGCCTGCTGGATCCGCCCGGTCATCGCGTAATCCAGGCCCAGGATATCCAGCGAACAGATGGCGACTTGCGTTCCGCCCTGGGACAGCACCAGCGCCCGCACCTCGGACGGCTGGCGAATTCCCCTGACCCGCCGCTCCTGTCCCGGCGGCTTGTGAAAGCCGGCCAGTTCGATCCCCAACGGCGGCGTGATGTCGGCCACACCCTCGCCCGCCCGCAGGCTGTCCGCGGCCGCCGCCCTGGCCCGCGTCGTCCCCCAAACCACCATCCCGCCCGCCATCGCCGAAAGGAATTGCCGCCGTTGCATTTGCTGGTCTCCTTGAAGAACGGTCCCCGACTCAGTGCAAACCGACGGACTGCGGTCCTGGGCCGCGGAGCGCGGCGTCTTGTCACCGCTTGCACAACGGCCCGCGGCCCGGCAGAGGTTTGGGGTCACGGAGGCGGGAAACACAAAGTGCCGGTCGTTGCGTGGCCAGCAAGCCGGCGCGGCGACAAGACGCCGCACCGCAAGTAGTCCGTCAAGGACCATCGCGGCTGGCCGAACATGACTGAGGGTCAGAATACTAAGGCCCACAGGGAGTGTCAACCAGCAGCCGACTCCGGGGTGTCTTTCCGTTTGCAGCGAGTTCTGTACAACGTTTGGGTTCAAGCTCCGTCGCGACGCGCGCCGTTTGAAAAAGGCGGGAAGGGACCTCAAGGTTGATTTGTTGCGAAGGTCGTTTCGCCGACCGTTGCCGACCGGTGTTGGCCGTTGCCGGCCGGTGCTGGGGCGAGCCGGCGCTGCGGCCGAGCCGGCGGTCGGCTGGACTCGGACGCGGAAAAAGGAACACGGGGACTCCGCCAGGCGGGCATCCAAAGTTGCATTTTTCCAGACGATGTTCTACTGTATTGGCTATCGGGTCTGCCATCACCGGCCTGCTTCTGACAAACGCTTGCCAACCGAGGAGTCCAAACCATGTGTGAGCACGATCACGATCCCACGCTGCCCCACGCGCATTGCTGCCCCGGCATCCCGCGTCGGGCGCTCGACCAGGGTCTTTCCCGGCGGGCCTTCTTGGGCGGCACCGCGTTGGGCGGCGTCGCGTTGACCGGCCTGTCCTGGTCCCTGCTGTCGGCGGCCGAAGGCGCCTTGGAGGCTCCGCCGCCGCGAAAGCCGTTGAAGGTCAAGCCGATCCTGGTCTACAGCGTGCCCAAACGCCGGCCGCAGTGGAGTTGGCGGAGTTGGGGCGGCATCGAGACGCAGGCCCAAGCCGACGAGGAAGTCAAACGCATCCAAGGCGAACTGAACGAACTGAAAAAGACCGCCGATTTCCCGGTCGAGTTCCTCCCGATCAGCGCCGTCCAAGGCGCACGCCAATTGGGCGACAACCCGGAGATCGCGGCTGCCGACACGCTGCTGGTCTTCGCCGCCGGCGGCGGAGGAGGCGACTACACCGCGATCGGCAATTTCAAGAAAGACATGATCCTGTTTGTGCGGCACAAGTCGGGTCCGTTGTACCTGTGGTACGAAATCGTCAGCCCCCGATTCCTGCGGCAGCACACCGACACGCTGAAGACGGTGGGCATCGACGAACAGGACGTGGTCGTCGACCGGATGGACGAAGTGCTCTGGCGACTGCGGGCGCTGTGCGGCCTGAAGAACACGATCGGCAGCCGGATCGTGGCCATCGGCGGCCTGGCCGGCTGGGCGCAACCGCAGGACGCAATCGCCAAGCTGGTCGAGGAGCGTTGGAAACTGGACGTGCGGGCGGTCGAGTATCCGCAACTGGCCGAATTAATCAAACAGGCGCGTGCGGATCAGACCGCCGTGGAGCGCTCGAAGAAGCGGGCCGCCGACTACCTGGCACTGCCGCAAACGGTGTTGGAAACGGACAAGACCTTCGTCGAAAACGCCTTTCTGCTGGAAGAGGTCTTCCGGCGGGTGATGAAAGAGGCCGACTGTCACGCGATCACGGTGAACCACTGCATGGGCACGATCATGCCGATGTCCGAGACCACCGCGTGCATGCCCCTGAGCACGTTGAATGACGCCGGCTTCCTGGCGTTTTGCGAGTCGGATTTCGTGGTCATCCCCTCCGGGCTTCTGCTGCACAACATTTCCGGCTTGCCTGTGTTCCTGAACGACCCGACGTATCCGCACGACGGCGTGATCACGCTGGCCCACTGCACGGCGCCGCGGAAGATGGACGGCAAGACGTTGGAGCCGGCGCGGATCATGACCCACTTCGAGTCGGATTACGGCGCCGCGCCCAAGGTCGACATGCACAAGGGACAGATCGTCACCAGTATCATCCCTGACTTCAAGGCCGAACGCTGGGTCGGGCTGACAGGCGAGATCGTCGATCACCCGCTGCTGCCCATCTGCCGCTCGCAGATCGACATCCGCTTCCAGTGCGACAGCCTGCGATTGGCCCAGCGGATGCCGGGCTTCCACTGGATGGTCGGCTACGGCGACTACCTGAAGGAGCTGGGCTATGCCCTAAAGCGGGTTCCGATCCAGTGGGAAGTGCTGAGTTAGGGGATGACGCTTCATCGTAGACCGCTCGCTCCGCGAGCGGAGGGGGCCGCTCGCGGAGCGAGCGGTCTACGGTGGGTTGCGGGCGTCGGCCGTTTGCCGAAATCGGAGGCGATCGTTGGAGATCAATCCGCTTGCACCGCCGCAGGACGACGAAGTCCTGCGGGCGTTCCTCCAGCGTTTTCAAGTACCGGCCGGCCTGGCACCGCGGGACTTGCTGCGAGCCGTGGCCGCCGCCTTTACGCACCTGCCCTACGAAAACCTGACGAAGATCATCAAGGAGGACCAGCAGCAGGCGGCGGTCCGCGCGCGGCGGTTGCCGGCCGAGGTGTTGGCCGACCATTTCCAGGGCGGGACCGGCGGCACGTGCTTTTCGCTGACCGCCACGCTGCTGCACGTCGTGCGCGCCTTGGGCTGGCAAGCCGAACCGCTGTTGGCGGATCGCCGCTACGGCGAGAATACGCATTGTGCGTTGCTCGTCTGGATCGGCGGCCGCCCTCATCTGCTCGATCCCGGCTACCTGATCCTGGACCCGATTTCGCTGGACCAGCGTGGCCAGACGCGAATCGTCACCGAGTTCAACGAACTGGTGCTCACTCCGCAGGCCGACGGCCGCCGACTGGAACTGGCCACCGTGAGCCAGGGTCAGGCCAAGTATCGGGTGACGTTCAAGACTGCGCCCGCCGACCCGGGCGAGTTTTGCCGGGCCTGGGACGCCTCGTTCGACTGGGACATGATGCGGTATCCCGTGTTGACGCGCGTGTGCGGCGGGCGGCAACTGTACCTGCAGGGCGGCTGGTTCCAGGCCCGCGACCGGTCGGCGGTCCAGCGCGAGGACATCTCGCAGAACCAACTGGCGGACCGAATTGCCGCCGAGTTCGGAATCGCCCTGCAGATCGTGCGCCGAGCTTTGGAGATCCTGCACCGCAAGGGAGAGCCGTATGGCTAGACCGCACGCCGTGACGCCAGTCAAGCTGCTGGTCGCGATCCTCTGGACCGACGCGGACGCGTTGCAGGCGGCCGGGCAGGAACTCCAGTCGGTGTGGGGCGCGATGGACTTCATGGGTGTTGACCGCCCGTTCGACCGCACCGATTACTACGTCGAAGAAATGGGCGCTGGCTTGCAGCGGCGACTGGTCGCGTTTGCCGAGTTAACGCCGCCGGAGAGCCTGCGCCCGGCGAAACTGCGGTGCAACGAAATCGAAGACCGGCTGAGCACGGCGCACGGCCGGCGGGTGAACCTGGACATCGGCTATCTGGACCACAACAAGATCGTCTTGGCCAGTCTGAAATACGCGGGGCAGAAGATCCACCTGGGCGACGGCGTCTACGCAGACTTGATCGCCCGCTACAAACACGGCCGCTATCAGCCCTTTGAGTGGACCTTTCCCGACTTCCGCGACGGGCGATACGACGGCGAACTGGCCCAGATCCGCGGGACGTATCTGCAGCAATTGAGACAACGCGGGTCGGCTCCATGACACCCAGGAACGGCATGAACATGTGGCTGTATTGCGTGCGTCACGGAGAAAGCGTTCACAATGCCGAGGGTCGGATCCAGGGCCAGTTGGACGTGCCCTTGTCCGATTTCGGCCGGCGGCAGGGCGCGGCGATCGCGGAAGCGTTGGCCGCGCTGTCCGTCGACGCGATCTACGCCAGTCCACTCCTGCGGGCGCTCCAGACAGCTCAGATCGTCGCCCGCCGGCTGAGCTTGCCCATCCGGACCGACGATCGTCTGAAAGAGATCAATATCGGCGTCTTTCAGGACCGGCTGCGAGCCGAGGTCGCCCAATTGTATCCCGAGGCGTTTGCCCGTTGGACCTCGGGCGAGCCGGACTTTGCGGTTCCCGGCGGCGAGTCCCGTCGCAGGTTGCAGGAACGCGGTCGCGCCGCCTTCCAAGACATCGTCGACGCGGGCCACCAGCACGCGGCCATCATCGCTCACGGCCGTTTGCTCGTGGTCACACTGGAAGCCCTCGTCCCCATCCCCGCGGGACCCGCCTCGCCGTCGCTGGAAAACGCCTCCATCACCACAATCCGCTACGAGGGAGGCGACCGCTGGACCCTGGCTGCCTACAATCAAGTCGACCACTTGGCCACCATCGGCTTGACCGGCGCGGGAGATCTCTGAACCGGCTGGCCCCGGCCATTCCGAAACGCCCTGGACATGTTGAATCGCACGTCGACCGGAACGTCCGGGACATGAACGCTCTTCCATCGCGTCTCTGCCGCCAACGCAGCAACGCGAAGACCACTCCGCATGGCGTTCCTCTTGCCCTGATTGACGCCTTTCCTGCGGTCGTTGAAAATCCGTAGGGTTCCCAGCGGTTCCGTTCCGATCATGGGATGTTCCCGTACGAATGGCCTTCCCGGTACGACGAGGTACACCACGATGAAGACGCGCTTCCCGATTTGGCAACTTGTGGGGCCGAGAGCCAAGATAATGCTGGTTTTTGCCGCCTGCTTGTCTTTGGTCGGCGTTGCTCCAACACGCTCCACCGCCGCCGAAAATCAACTCTACGCCCCAGCTAATCTCGTGGCTTGGTGCATCGTGCCCTTTGACGCCCAGAAACGCGGACCGGAAGAACGGGCGCTGATGCTGGACCGGCTGGGGATCAAGCGTCTGGCCTACGACTGGCGCGCCGAGCACGTGCCGACGTTCGACCAGGAGGTCGAGACGATGCAACGGCACGGCATTGAAATCACCGCCTGGTGGTTTCCCGGCGGCTTGAACGACACGGCCCGGAAGATCCTGGAGTGTCTGGAACGTCACCGAGTCAAGACCCAACTCTGGATCAGCATGGGCGACCCCGCGCCGCAGGCAGCTCAACCCGAAAAGGTGCAAGCCGCGGCAGCTGCGATTCGCCCCATCGCCCAAGCCGCCGCCAAAATCGGCTGTAGCGTGGCCCTGTACAACCACGGCGGCTGGTTCGGCGAACCGGAGAACCAGGTCGCGATCGTCGAGCAACTGCAACTGCCCAATGTCGGCATCGTCTACAATTTCCACCACGGCCACGGCCACATCGCCCGCTTTCCGGAGTTATGGCGCAAGATGCAGCCGCACCTGCTGGCGATCAACCTGAACGGGATGGTGCTCAACGGCGACAAAACCGGCAAGAAGATCCTCACGCTGGGCGAGGGCGACCAGGAACTGGCGATGCTGCAGACGATCCGCGACAGCGGCTGGCGCGGCCCCGTGGGCATCCTGGACCACCGCCCGGAAACGGACTCGGAGAAAACCCTGCAGGCCAACTTGGCGGGCCTGCAGAGACTCCGGCAGAAACTGTCCGCTGCGCCGAAGAAGTGAGGCTGAGACGACGATTTCGATAGCGCTGATTTCCCCCGACTGCCCCCATGTTTCAGCCTGTGCTTCCTTGGATAATCTATCACGGCGGCAGCCTGCCCCTTTGGTTTTTCCCACAACCAACTTCTCGGAGAACCCACCCATGCAACGAACTCGACTTGCGTTGAGTCTTCTGGCGATGGCTGTCATCGCTCTTGGTTCCAGATCGCCCCTCGGCAACGCGGCCGAACCTGCGTCCGGAACGTGGCTGCAGGACTGGCGCAAGGCGAATCCCGCCTGGCGGGCCCTGCACCTGATCGGTCCGCAGCCAGAGCGACTCGGTCTGACCAAGGAGCTGATCACCACGTTGATGGTGCCCGCGCGCATGAACGTACTCGTCTTGGAGGTCAACTATGGATTCCGCTTCCAGTCGCATCCGGAGTTGCAATGCCGCGGTCTGGACAAGAGCCAGGCCCGCAACCTGACGGACTTTTGCCGCCAGCACGGGATCCGCCTGATTCCGCTGTTCAACTGTCTGGGCCATCAATCGTGGGCCAGTCGCACGGGGGCCTTGCTTACCAAGTATCCGCAATTCGACGAAACCCCGCACGTCCCGCCGGACAACAAGGGCATCTACTGCCGCGAATGGTGTCCGTCGCTGCCGGAGGTGGACAAGGTCGTCTTCGATTTGCTGGACGAGTTGATCGACGCTTTCGACGCCGACGCCTTGCACGTGGGCATGGACGAGGTGTTCCTGATCGGCGACGAAAAATGCCCCCGTTGCCGAGGCCAGGACAAAGGCGAGTTGTTTGCCGGCGTCGTGAACCGTCTGCACCAGCACCTGGTCAAGGACAAGGGCATCGAGATGCTGATGTGGGGTGATCGGCTGCTGGACGCCGCAGTGTTCCCGTATGGCTCGTGGGAGGCGAGCAAGACCGGCTCTCACACGGCGCTGGGCCTGATCCCCAAGGACATCATCATGTGCGATTGGCACTACGAACTCCGAAAGGACTACCCCTCGGTGCGTTTCTTCCAGCAACAGGGGTTCCGCGTGCTGCCGGCGCCGTGGAAGAAGCCCGACGCGGCCGTGGCCTTGATCCGCTGCGCGCGCCAGGACGCGACCGACAAAATGCTGGGAATCCTGTTCACCGGCTGGTCCGCCGGCGGCAACGGCGAACACCTGCTGGCTGCCTGGAAAGCCGAGGCAACGCCCGGCGCCGATCAGGCAACCGCCCAACGGCAGGAAACCGGCCGCCAGATCGCCGCCACGATCCGCGCGGGGCTCAAGGAACTGGACAGCGAAAAAGACAACAAGCCGCTGAAACGCTGACGAAAGCGTTGCGCATCGTCCCTTCGCTACCCGGTTTGCCCGGGTGGTTCAGCGGCTTCCAGAGCAGACCCATCCACCTTCCGCTGCGCAGCGTACGTGACGATCGACGACAACCCATTCAAACCACAGGATTCGTTTGCGACAAAGGGCGAAGTGGTTTTGGTTTGTCGTCCCTCCGCCGCCCTCCGCCTCCTGCCGTTCCCCAGGACTCAGAACACTGGCCGGCGATTTCACGAACGATGCTCACTCGTACTCCCACTTCATCAGCCAAGGATCGTCCGTCTCTTTCTGAAACGTCTTGAGCTTGTCCTGGTACTCCTTCAGCACCGTGGCGAAGTTTGGATCGTCCGCCAGGTTGACGGATTCGTCGGGATTCTTCTGCAAGTCGTACAATTCGAACTTGGGCCGCTGGATATAGCGGCCGACAGTGCGTTTGCCGTACGGCGTGTCCGGACCTTGTCGATATTGGGCCTTCCAACTGGACGCCGCCCACAGGTCCGAGGCGAACGGATAAGGCAGCGGATGAGCGATGTTCCAGATCAGCTTGTATTGCTTGCCGCGAACCACTCGCATCGGGTAGTACATCTGGATCTCGTGGAACGTGTGCGAGGCGAAGACCGCGTCGCGATGCGTCGCGTCGGCGTCGCCCAGGATGGAGATCCATGACTTGCCGTGGTAGCTGCGGAACCGGTGCCCGCCGCTGCGGTTTTCTTTCAGCGCCTCACCGCGCTGTTTCCAGTACTCGTTGGGATTGGCCCAATTCTTTGGCCCGTTCGTCGTCGGATCGAGCCCGCCGGCGAAATCCAACAGCGATGGCGTGATATCGATGTGACTGATCAAGGCGTCGGACACCACGCCTCGCTGCGGCTCGTAGGGATTGCGGACCACAAACGGCATCCGCAATCCGGGCTCGTACACGGTCGTCTTGGCGCCGGAGAACGCGATTCCGTTATCCGACGTGTACACGATCAGCGTCTTGTCGTACACCTGCGCCTCCTTCAGGATCTGGATCAGGCGGCCCAGGCCCTGATCGATCCGCGAGCAGGCCTGGTAGTACTGTGCCAGTTCGGACCGTGTCTCCGGCGTGTCAGGCAGGAAGCTGGGAACGGGCACCTTGGCCGGGTCGTAGAAAACTTCTTCGATTCCCGAATGGGCGCCGCGATGAGGCTTGTTGCCGAACAGGTCCGGTTTCAATTCCAGCGGACAGTCGTCGTCGATGCCGCCGCCGCGGTGCGGGTCTGCCGTGGCGAAGTACAAAAAGAACGGACGCTGGTCCGCTTTGTCCGTGAGGAATTCCCGGCACCGTTCGGCCATCTGCACCGCGTTGCGTGCGTTTCCCGTCAGATAGGTTTCAAAGCGGTACACTTCCTCGGGAGCCACGTGGTACTTGCCGATGTGCGCGGTGCGATAGCCGGCGCCGGCCAGCACGCGGGGCAGCGCGAGGCCGACCACGTCGTGAAACGAGGCAAACTTGTGGTAGTGGTGCTGGTGGCCGTACTGGCCGTTCAGGTGGTTGTGCAGGCCCGACATGATCACCGAGCGGCTGGCACTGCAACTGGCGCTGGTCGCGTAGGCGTGACGGAACACGGTCCCGTCCTTGGCCAAGGCGTCGATGTTCGGTGTGACGGCCACCGGATCGCCGTAGCAGCCCAGCGTCTGCCCCTCGTCGTCGGTGACGAAAAATACGATGTTTCGTTCTGCGGCGGCCAGCGGGGCCGCGAAGAACAGGACGCAGACAGCAAGGACACGCTTCATGGTCTCCACTCCCGCAAAGGAAAATTGGAAGGTTGCAAGGCTAACGGGCCGAAAGATCAAAGAGCCCAAGCGTCAGCGGTCAAGGAGTCAGCAGCAGCGGCGAGGCCGGCGTCCATGCCGCTTCGGGTTCCGGTCCGCCGCAACGGTCCGCCGCCCGCCTCGGCCGTTACACTGCTTCGCTTTCTGGACGCTCCGAGTCTCTTCTTCCCCTTCCTGACTCCGCTCAGTCTGTCTCGGTCAGCCATTTGTAAGCCCACATCGGGTTGCTGCACGTATCGCAGATTTCGCCGTTGTCCAGCACCTTGCCGTGGCAAGCGTGACAGTCGGCGATGGACGGCAGGATCCCGATTTGCCTTTTGCGCAGTTCCGCGGCGGCGTTCGCGTCGTCAAAGGCGACGGCCGTGGCGATTTGGACGGCCAGGGGGACTAACTGGAACAGCACCAGAGGCGCCTTGCGGGACTCGGGCAGGACACGACTCAGCACGTCGGTAAACGCCAACCGGCGGCCGTCGGGCTTCATCCGGCGGTAGTCGGCAATTTCTTTGGCGATCTTCTCTCTGCCGACCATTTCTCCCAGCCGGAATCTCGCCAGCCAGTTCAGATACCACTCGTCGGAACTCGCGTATTGCCGCTCCTGCGCCGCCGCCGCCGATTCCACGACCTGGAACACCTCGATTTGGACCTTGGTCGCGCGTTGAGTTTTGGATTCAGAGAGGGGGATCAGCATCGAATCCGTGCCGACCATCTGTTCGACATCGAAATGCATCCGGCCGTAGAACAGGTCGCGCAGCACCGACAAACCGGAGTCCAGGCTAGTGACCACCCGCTGGCCATCGTTCCGGTTTTCGTGCCCCTCGAATTCTGAGACGATTTCCGCTCGCCGATTCGTTTCCTCGCCAGGCATAGTCCAGTCCTCACAGGATTCCTCGATTTGCGTTAATCCTATCCGATCGCAGGAGAAAAACAACGTGACCGGCTCCGACTTGGCAGAAGTCGGCGTTTTGCCCTTTCCGGATGCCCGAAGGGGCTTCGTAAATCCTCCCTGTGCCGTACAATCATGTCCGCGCCGGCCGGATTTTCCGCCTACGGGAGAACGGCCGTCGAGGCACGGATTTTTCGAGGGGACGGCGATGTCATGGCTGTGGGACCGCGCCGCGCGGCTTGCGCCTGCGGCTTACATCTTGGGCTTGATCGCGTTGGGGTTGGCGGAGATCCAGCGTGGTTTTGCGCCGGCTCGGTATTTTCTGTGGGGTGCCGTCTGCGATCTGGCCGGGTTCGTGTTGGTAGCGGCGCTGGCCGGTTGGATCGCGCGATGGCGACGGCGTCCGCGTCTGGCCGTCGGGGCGCGGACCTCCGACGCCTTCGGCCAAGATTGCGTTCCTTGGTTTCATGGCCTGCAGGCACTGCTGTCGCTGGTTGTCGCCGGTTTGGCGGTTTGGATCGCCAGCGACTTTTCGTTCGACGGGATGGGTGAGGGCGTCGCCTTGTTCGGACTGAGCGGACGGCGGGCCGCTTGTCCGGCGGCGTTGATGCTGGTCGGGACGAGCATCCTGATGGCGTGGCAAAGTGGCGGGCGTGGGAGGGCGGGTTGGCAGTACGCCGCGATGGTGGCCGGGATGCTCTTCACCACTTGCCTGAGTTGGGCGGCCCTCGCTGCGACGACGCCGGCGCCGTGGGACCACCGCAGCGTCAATCTGCTGATCTCCGCCTCGATGATGACCCTCTTGACCGGCCTGGGCTTGGCCCGCGTCTTGCCACGCCACAGCGACTGGATTCAGCGTGGGCGACGGGCGCTGCCGGCGTTTGGCAGTCTGGCTCTCGTGCTGCTCGCGATCGTCGTCGCTCAGCGTTTGCTGTAGCGCACCAGGCGCACCCTGTCCCGTCACAATCCGGAAGGTCTGCCCCGTTTGTGAACAAGTGCTTGCAGGTTTTGCCCCCGGTCGCAGAATCTTCGCTGGCTCGGGCCCCCCGCCACCGTTGTCATTCAATTGCCGCCGAAAATCGGCCGATAAGGCGCATGTCATTCTCAAGAAAGGACTCCCATGCCCAGTCCGATTCGAGTGCAAGATCTAAACGCCACGGAGATTGCTGAGATCCTGGCCGCCGACGGAAGCCAATTGACGCCCGACGAGGCAGCCGCGCTGCAGAAGTTCATCGAGGACATCGGCGGCTTTGAAAATGCGTTCGCCGCCGTTGACATGCTCGGCGAACTCGAACACGCGGCCTGAATCGCGGGCGGCGCCAGCAGACCCACCGGCGTTCATTCCGCCCGCCGTCCCCGTCGCCGAACCAAGCCCTCCGTTGCGCAGCGCACGTCTGTCGGGATTGCGGACATCGCGGCGGCGTCCGCGGTCCCACGCGCGGCCACCACCTCGGTCCGAGACCCTTTCTTTTTGCGCAGCTTGTTCAGCTTCGCTTTGATCGCGTCTGACGCCCCCGGCATCAGGTTCGCCTGGGTGCCGAATCCGCCCCTGAAACCAACCATTGACGGGCCGGGAGCGGCCCTTATCCTGAAGGGCTGCCGGGGAGGATCGGGGACCCGACAGGCCGGTCCTTGCCGACGAGCCCGATTCGGCCGATAATCGGATTCCGAAGAAAGTTCTTTCGGAGTGGGGCCTGCAGAAATCAGGAAAGGGTCAGTCTTGCCGTACCAACGAGAAATCAGCCGCGACCACAAGGCTTGCATCCTGTTTCTTCTGGACCAGTCGTATTCGATGGTCGAACCGCTGGGCGGCACCGCGCAGCGGAAGTGCGACGAATTGGCCAAGGCCGTCAACGCCTGGCTGTACAACATGTCGATCCGCGCCTCTGGAAACGAAGGCGTCCGGGACTACATGGACGTCGGCGTGATCGGCTATCGCACGGATCAGCAGGCCAATCCCATCATCGGGCCGGCCCTGGTGGGACCGCTGGCCGGGCGCGAGCTGGTGTCGATCACCGACATTGGCAACCACCCCGCGCGGATTGACACGGTGGTCCAACAGATCCTGGACGAAGAGACCGGCGAAATGATGGAATTCCCGTCGGAGAGCCCGATTTGGGTGGACCCCGTCGCGGAAGGCAGCACGCCCATGTGTCACGTGCTGTATCATGCGTACCAAATCCTGAACGCCTGGATCCAGCAGCATCCGGACAGTTTTCCGCCAATCGTGATCCATATCTCGGACGGCGAATCGCAGGATGGCGATCCCCTGCCATACGCGGAGGCGATCAAGGGGTTGGCGACTTCCGACGGAAACGTGTTGGTGTTCAACTGTCACGTGTCGATGACGCCGGCGCAACAGATCGCCTTTCCGTCGTCGCCGGGCGGCCTGCCGGACGAACTGGCTCGGGTGCTGTTCCAGATGTCCAGCGTGTTGCCGGAAACGTTCTACCGCAACGCCGTGATGGAAGGAATCCAGATGTCGCCGGGCGCTCGCGGCATGGCGTTCAACGCGGACATGGTGGTCTTGGTCAAATTCCTGGACATGGGAACGCGGGCTGCGGTGCAGCTGCGGTGAAGTCGTCTTTGCTTCAGCGCGCCCCCTGCGGGGAGAGCGCGGCCGTCCGCCGCGATCCCCGTGGCTCGCGGTCAAACGGCCCTGGATGGATAACTCATGTTATTTGAACACCGAGCCTTCTGGCTGCCGAAAGATGTTCAGAACCCCAACGCGTACGAAGATGCCTTCGATGTCGACGCGGTGCGGGGGATGGCAGCGGTCTGCGACGGGGTCTCATCGACGATCTTTGCGGGCCGCTGGGCGGCGATCCTGGCCAAAGCGGTCGTGGCGGAGCCGCCGGACGTCAGCAGCCACGAGCTGCTCGACGTGTGGCTGAAACGGACGCGCGAAATCTGGTCCCACTCGGTCGACGAGACCGCGTTGGCGTGGCACCAAAAACCTAAAATGCTGGACGGCGCCGGCACCACGTTGCTGTGGATCGAACTGGCGACGGAGGAAAGTTCCGACGGCATCGCTCGTCCCTACCAACTGCGGGCCTATTCCATCGGCGACTGCTGCCTGTTCCACGTCCGCCACGGTCAGGTGCTGCAGACGTTTCCGATTCAAGACAGTGCGCGTTTTGAAACCAACCCCCAAGTCATCCGGAGCGTCTTCAAACGCGGGGACGTCGTGGAGTTGGAAGCGATGGAGACGCAATGCCGGCCGGGGGACCTGTTGGCGCTGTGTACGGACGCCGTCGCGGGCTGGACCATGCGGCAGTTGGAAGCCGGAGCGACGCTGGACTGGAACGCCTACTGGGACATGTCGCTGGAGCAATGGCAGCAATGGGTGATCGGACTGCGGCAGCAGAACCAAATTCGCTATGACGATTCCACCGCCGTGCTGTTGCGGCTGGGTGGCGAAGCGCCCGCGATCCGCGTGGTGGATCGCGAGCGGGAGGAGAGTCTACTGGACACGGCCGAGACCAAGTGGAAGGACGCGATCGGCTCGCTGAAGGGTTCGCTGCGCAAAGGCCTGCGCGAGCTGTCGGAGAGCAAGTGGTTGAAGGATCGAGGCAAGAAGTGAGTACAAGCCCCGTCCGGAAGCGTTATTAGCACGGACAGCCGAAGCGTGCTGCTTGATGTTACCTGTTGATTCATATAGACTTAAGAAGATACACTGTCCCCGGCTCTCCTCCGCGGCCGGGGTCTGCGAGTGCGGAGAGGCACAAATTACGTTTCGATTTTCACGCAGGCTGGTACGGGGCAACCCGGCAACGCTGGCGGGAAGACCAAAGGGCGGTGATCTGGAATGGCTGAACCCCTCTTCTATGTCGATCTGTCCGAAGACGCTCGCGATTATCGGCACACCGCCTTGGAGCCGGGTCTGCCCTTGCTGGACCGCCAGGGCATGAACTTCGCCATTCTCCGCCGGTGGTTGGGCGACTACATCGCGGAACCGGAATGGCGCAACGAGAACGTAGTCGGCTTCTACATGACCGATGAAGAACGCGGGCGTTTGGAGGACGTGGATTGCCAACCGGCGACCAGGGGCGAGTTGCAGAAGCAATTCGCAGCCGATTTGGACACCTTGCGAGCCAAACTCAAGAAGATCCGCCCGGAGTCGTCCACCGAGGAGATGGTGTTGCGGATCGTGCGGAAACATCTCGCCGAGCAGACCAACGACCTGGAGAAGAGCGATTCTGACTCGTACTTCTTCAAGTGCCGGGCGGGCAAGGAGGACTGGCGACTGCTGTGGTGCGTGGGCTACCAACGGGCGGATCTGGAGCCGTTGCGGGCCCGTTTGTGGCGGACTCCGGACGGAGATTTTCTGGGCGTGCGGCCCCCGCAAGGCGGCAAAGCCCGCAAACGGAAACGGACGGGGCTGACGGACGTCTTGACTTCGCCCTGGCTGGCGATTGCCCTGATGCTGCTGATCGCGGCATTCCTGTATTTTACTTGGCCCAAGCTCACGGTGACGCCCGCTCAGTGGAGCGGTCCCTTGGGCAGCCGCATCGAGTACAAGGTCAAGGATCACCGCTGGTTCTTTTTCCATAAAGACGTCACCCCGCTGACGCTGGCCAGATCCAACGACCCGCAGGTTCTGGAACTGGGCCGCGGCAGCGTGGCGTTGGCCAAGAACGAGGGAGAGACAGCGGTCACGTTCCTCCTGGGCGATCGCGTAGTCTACGCAACGGTCCGGGTGGGACCGCCGGAACCTCCGGACTTGCTGACGATCGAGCCCGCCGACCAGATCAAGGTGGCCATCGGCTCGACGCTCAAATTGAAAGCCATCGGCCACTACGAGGGCGACAAGACGGTCGATCTGACGAACGTCGTGAGTTGGGCGGAATCGAGCGAAACGCGGCGGCTGTTGCTCAAGCAAGAGGAAAAAGGACTAATCCAGGGCGACACCGCCGGCACGACCAAAGTCGTGGCCAGTTTTCCGCCCTTGGACGGCGCGGGGGACAAACTGCCTGAAGCAACGGTCGACGTGAATGTCGTCCAAGCCGACTTCAAGTCCCTGGTCGTCAGCCTGGAACCGCCGGCCTTTGCCGTGGGCCAGAGCAGTCGCGTCAACGTGCGGGGGATCGACGCCAGCGGCCAGGAGCATTCCCTGGTCGGCTCGTCACTGCTCAAGTTGAAGGTCGATCCGACCGCAGCGGCCAGCGTGGACGGCGAGTACTTGACGGGCCGGGCGGAAGGCGCCGGCGAGGTCCAGGTAAGTTACGCCGATCTGCAGAAAGCCTCGGCCTTTACGGTCGCCGGCAACGCGCTGTCTGAGGACGTGTTCATCGTCAAGCCGAGCGAAATCACGAATTCCGTGGTCTACGAGTTGATCCCGCTGAATGTGACCAGCGGCAGCAGTGCGCCGATCCAAGCCGTATCCGCCGACGAATCCGTGGTGGAGGTCTTTTCCACGGAGGGCGAAAACGCGGGCTACGAGGTCTGGCTGGCCGCGCGCAAGACCGGGCAGACGGCAGTCACCGTGTCGCAGGACACGGCCAAGGGGCCCAAGTCGCAAGTGGTCAAGGTCACCGTCACCGACGGCCGGATTGATTTGCTCAGTTTCACTCCGCCGATCTACACCATGAGGGTTGGCCAACCCGAAACGGCGAATCTTGTCGGAACCACGCAGAATGGGCGGATGATCAAGGTCGTCCCGGACGCTTTGGCTTGGGAGAAACAGCCGCGCGTCGAGAACGTCGATCTGGACAAACGAACGCTGCGGATGCGTCCGTTGGAGGCCACCGAGATTCCCCAAGACCTGCAGGTCCGTCTGGCGCAAACGGGCTTGGTCGCCAACGCGACCGTCGAGGTCCGCGGCGGCACTTTGCCGATGAGCGTTGCGGACATCGACATTTGGGGCGTGCATCCGCCCGTGCCGACGCGCGGCAAGTACATTAATGCCGGCGGATACCTGGGTGACAGCGCTCTGCTGTACGACAACGACCGAGGCGGCCTCATCGTGGGGAACATCAACGATCCGTTCGCGCCTTTGGCGGCCTATCAGGGCAGTCTGCTCACGGAGGTCAACGGCGTTTCGCTGGTCGGGATGAGTCCCGACGAGTTGGCAGCCTATTTCCGGGAACATCCGGTCGTGCCGGGCGACGTAATCCGGTACCAGGGCGGCGACGGGATTGCCGGGGCGACCCTGCTGGGCGTGGACGTGGGCGCCGTTCCCGATTTCAAACAGATTGACGTGGAGGCCAAGAACATCTCGGCCGAGCGGTTCGACGCCGAGTTGCGGCTGTACCTGCGGCAGCCTGGCGACTACCGCCTGGTCGACGCCGCCGGGACCGTGCTGTGCGATTGGGCGTCCTTTCCAGCCGACGCGACGCCGTTGATGGCGACGACGGGAATTCCACGCACCGCCGAGGACGAATACGACTTGTACGTCGAGCGGCGGCTGGACGACAAGATCCGCAAGTTCCAAGTGCAGTTCAGTCTCGCGTCGGCTGCTCGCCGCGCGGTGGCCGAGCCCGTGAACGTTGCCCCGGCCGTGACGGTGCCGGACGGGCCCCAGGTCCGGGAACGCGTCCGCATCCGAATTCCTGCGGGGGCGGATCCGGCGGAAGTCCAGCGAGCCTTGGAAAAGGCCGGGATGGGATCGGGAACCAAGGCGCCGGGCGGCGGCCCCGGATCGCCTGCGCCCGGGGCACCCGCTCCGGGTGGCCCCGCGCCCGGCTCGCCTGCCCCGGCACCTGGCGCCCCGGCCCCCGGCTCGCCGGCCCCCGCGCCGGGCAAGCCGGCTCCTGCGCCCGGATCGCCGGCCCCCGCGCCGGGCAAGCCGGCTCCCGGCAGTCCAGCTCCGGCGTCGCCGATGCCGAGCGGCTCGGACACACGAGCCCCCAGCGCGGTGCCGGCGTCTCCCGTTGGATCGGACACCCGCGGCCCGGTCCTCGGATCGGCTACTCGCGTCGGCGGCGTCGGCATGCCCGCCGGCTCGGCAACACGCGTCACGACCGGCACGGGCAGCACGGGCAAGACGCCGCCCAAGAGAGCCGCGTCCGGGGACGGCGATGAAAAAAGGTCGAAGTTCCTGGATGCCTTGAAGGACTACAACAAACGACGGGACGATTAGCAACGGAGGCCGAAATCACTTTCCCGTTTCGGCGAGAACTGGTGGCAAGCCAAGCCACTCGCTGACGCGCACGGTGGAGTCCGCAGCGACTTTGCGTGGGGAGCCTGTCCTGCGCCACCACGCTGCTTGCCAACGTGGTGCGGTCTTCGAGATGCTGGACGCAGTGAGCGGGCGGGCAGGCAGGCGGCTGGATCTGAACACGGCTCCCCGCTGGCGAGCAGTGTGGTGGCGGAAATTCGGGACGTTATTTCGGCCGCCGTTGCCAGCGCGGGCTCGATGAATTCCGTGGATCGACTCCTTGAGCGCAGAGCCAGCGGCATGACGGATGAAACGGTTGGGCGGGTCAGCCGCCGGTTGCGCAACTCCGCTCTTTCCGTTGGGGCACGCAGCCTCAGTTTTTGTCTCCGGCCCTGTACTCCCAGGGAACGAGTTTGCTTAGAATAGAACCCTGCAGTTGGAAAAGCCGATTCGTAGGCAACTGTCTCCACCTTTTGTTTTTGGAGTCTGAAGCAACGTGGGTTTTCCAGACGATCGCGATCGCCGTATCATCCGCTTGGCGGAGGAAACCGAGAACCTGGCCACCGACCTGGCGAACTGGGTCAGCGAATTCAACCAGCGGCGGGTCCAGCAGGACTTGCTGCCGGTTTCGCCCAGCGACGAATTTGAGTTGACGCGTTTGCGCCGTCTGGCGGCGGCCTTGTACAGTTCGGCCAAGGTGCCCGTCGCGGCGGCCGTGTACGGCCCCTCCCAGGTGGGCAAGAGTCTGTTTGTCGGTCGCGTTTTGCAGGCCAGCAGCGACGACTACAGCCCGCTGGGCCGCGACGAGCAGAACGGACCGCCGGCCTACTTCCAGTTCCTGTCCTTCGACACCGACTTGAATCCGCAAAGCGGTTCGAATGAAGCGACGGCGCTGGTCACGCGGTTCACCACCAAGGACCGCATCGCCGCCAACATGTCGCCGGAGTATCCCGTGATGGTCCGCGCCCTGACGCGGGCCCAGTGGCTGCGCGTGCTGGCCCGCGGCTTCCAGGTGGAATGCGTCACGCCGGATAAGAACTGGACCCAGGAACAGTTGGAGGACATGTTTGACGAAGTGGCCACCCGCTACTCGTCGACGGAAGTGGACCGCCGCTGGCGGCTGGACTTGATCGACGCCTATGCCTACATGCGGATCGTGGACCGCCGCGGCTTCCAGTCCAAGGAGTCGGTGCTCAATGGCTTGCTGAACCGCTATCCTCTGACCGAGGACGGCTACATCGCCGTGGCCGCCAACATGTTCTGGAACAACTGGCCGTCGCTGACCAGCATGTTCATGCGGATCAACAACTTCCTGACCAGCATTTCCAGCGAGGAGCACGACCCGGCGATCTTGACCCATTGGGCGGGCGTGCGGTTTTTGCTGGACAGCCAGCGGGCGAAACAGCACGAGCGGCGGAACTCGCGGTGCTTCAAGTTCGTGAAGTGGTCCGATATCCGGCTGATGGAAAAGAACGGCTGGCACGTGCTGGAATTCGAGGAAGGCCGCGGCGGCGGCAACGAGCAGTTGGAGACGATCCAGGCCTCGATGCTCGAAATGGTGATGCCCGTGTTGCCGCACCGACTGAACGAAAGCTGGCGGAAGGTGATCGAGTCGATCGACATCCTGGACATCCCCGGCATGAGAGCCGGCCGCCAGGGAGCGGAGCAGGGCAAACGCCAGACGGCCGACACGATCGAAGAGCAGATGGAAATCGTCAAACGCGGCAAGGTGGCCTATCTGTTTGAACGGTACACGGAGGAAATGCTGATCCAGACGCTGCTGCTGCTGGCCCGCGGCGGCAACCTGGAAGTCACCTCGCAGATGAAGTACCACATCGACAAGTGGGGCCGGGCGAGGTATGGGGACGAGGTCTGGCCCAAGAAGGTCCGCGACAAGCTGCCGGCCCTGTTCCTGGGCATCACGGGCATCGACGAGGAATTTCGCAATCGGGATGAGTTCGCCAATCCGATGCTGTACAACACGCGTTTGAACCAGCTGGCGGACGCCTTGGGCGAGGTGATGTCCGACTTCGGCGGCGAGAACCAGGCTTTTATGAACGTCTATCCGATCCGCTATCCGGGAACCTGGGACGCCAACCGGAAAGCGCAAGAGGAGGAAGGGATCGAGAAGTGGAACAAGGCGGGCGAGGCGTTCCTGAAGTCCGCGGCGGTCCAGAAGTATGTGGCCAATCCGGAAACCAAATGGGAACGGGCCATCACGGACAACGACGGCGGCCTGTCGCTGATCAGCGAAGGCTGGCGGGAGATTACCACGGCGCACAAGAAGCAAGAGCAACTGGAGAATAGCATCAAGGAGGTTCGCGGCCGCCTGTCGCAGTTGGCCAAGAGTTGGTACGTCAATGCCGACTCGAACGTGGACCGCGAGCAGCGCAAGATGTGCGCCGAGCGGGTCATCGACTGGTTACGTTCCAATCCGCAGGCCGTGTACGACCGCGTCCAGACGCTGCAGAAGACGCTGGGATTCGACGACGGCGACCAGTGGCTGCTGTCCGATTTCGCCGATATTCCCGCGCGGGCCTCCGTGGGCCGGCCGGAGCCGATGGAGAAACGTTTTACGAAAAAGCTGCAGGAATTCTGGCACGAATGGGCCACCGTGACGACGGTGACCAGGTGGGAGGAGAACACCAAGAAGAACCCGCAAGGCGGGCCGTGGATGGGAACGGAGGATTTCGGCCAATTCGCCCGCTACGTCCGCGACGCCCTGTGCGCCGGGCAGAACTTCGAGCAGATTAACGACCAGCTGCTGAAGGTCGTGAACCTGAAGCTGCGGGACGAATCGGCCAAGCGGCGGGCGCGGCGGAAATACGTCGGCATTATGCTGAACGATTACGTGATGAACCCCGGCCCCAGCGACGAACGGATCGAAGCGGTCGAGAAAGAAGTCCACGTCGAGGAGTTCGGCCTGATGGCCTCGTTCGTCAACCGCTGGGCCAGTCGCCTGCCGGAGTTCCTCGCAGCCGGCGCCGGCGCGGAAATCCGCGTCCCGGCGGGCAACCCGGAACTGGCCAAGATCATCGAGCGGTACGCCAACTCGCAATAGACGGAAGATTCTCATGCACATTTTGTTCGCCAACACGGGAGTCCAGATCGTCTGTATCCCGCTGCCCTCGGGACGCCGCTACACGACGGCCCAGATCGGCTACGGCTGGCAGACGTGCCGCTGTCAGCCGGAAGCGGAGGCCGACGAGGATGGCCGGGGCCGGCGGGACGACGACGAGAGCCTGGAACCGCTCGTTTTTCCGTACGTCCAGTGGCAGATCATCCAGTCGAACGTGAGCAAGCTGTTCCTGGCGGTCGACACCAGCCTGGGCGATCCGGAAATCGGCTACTTCGCCGATCCTACCACGCTGGCCGGTGATTTTCACGTGACGCTCAGCAACCTCCTGGACCGGACGGGACAACCGCTGCTGGGACTGCCGTCCGTCGAGTTGTGCCTGCGGGCCGCTGCGGCGACGGCGGGCGAGGCCAAGCCCGTGCATATGGTCGTCGACTTCGGCAACAGCCGCACCGGAGCGCTGTTGATCGAGATGGCCGGCGAGGTTTCGCAGACCGCGGAAATGATGCCGTTTGAGTTGTCCAACCGCTACAGCCTGGACTATTTCAACGACGAAGGCGAGCAGATCAGCCGGCCGGCGACGCGCTGGTTTTCTTCCAAGACGCGGTGGGCCAACGTGCCGTACCTGGAGCCGCCGGCCATGGCCAAGAAGGAGTTCTACCGCGAGACCAGGAAGGGCATTTTCGGCAAAAAACAGGTGGCCCGCGAACGGGAGACCTATGTCAAACCGAACCTGTTCGACGACTGGTCCATGGTCCGCTTGGGACGCGAAGTCGATGAAATCTGCCAGATCATGCGGGCCAAGGGCGATTTCCGCATGGGCGTCAGCTCTCCCAAACGCTACTTGTGGGCCGACGACGACAGCTGGCTGGAAGGCGCGTTCTGGTACATGGCCGATCCGCACGACCGGGACGGAACCAACGAGTTCGCCGCCAAGCTGCACGGGCCGCTGCTGAAGTTCATTCACGAAAACGACCGCGACTTTCTGATCGAAAAAGACGATCCGCCGGAAGACATGTTCGCGCAGATGGTGCCCGTCAAGCCGATCCATGCGCCGCGCTGTCTGATGACCACGGCGATCTACGAGATGCTCTGCCAGGCGTTCAGCTACGTGAACTCGATCGGCTACCGCAGCCGCACCGAGGATCCCGCGCGGACCCGCGAAATTCACAGCTTGACGATGACCTTCCCCAGCGGCATGTTCCAGCCGGAAAAAGAGCGGTACGTCAAGCAATGCCAGAAGGCGATCGCCATCTTTGCTCGCACGCTGGGCAAGTACCAGCGGGTCAAGCCGACGTTGACGTTCAGCATCGACGAAGCCAGCGCGGTGCATTTGACGTACATCTGGGCCGAATTGCGGATGCTGGGACAGGACCCGCGGTTGTGGTTTTCCGCGCTGGCCCGCGACCATTCCGGCTCCAAAGGCACCGGTGCCGCGGCCAAGGGCGAAGCCGACCAGGAAGCGGCCGTCGGCGCGGTGCCGGCCAGTCGCCGCCGCGGCGCTTCGCGCCCCACGCGACCAGCACGCCCCGGCCGGGGCGGCCCCGCGGCCGAAGCGGAAACGCAGGAGGAAAGCCAAAAGAAGGAACTGCGGATCGCCTGTATCGACGTGGGCGGCGGCACGACCGACATGATGATCGCCAGCTACGTCTACCAGCCCGGCATCGACGACTATATCCACGGAAGAATCCTGCACCAGGACGGCGTTTCCATCGCCGGCGACCAACTGGTCAAACGCCTGCTGGAAAAGATCATCGTCCCGCACTTTGCGCGGGCGATCGGCATGGAAGAAGAAGACGTCCAGCTGCTGTTCGGACCGCGCGTGCCTAAGAACCGTGGTTTCAGCTCGCAACGCATCGACTGGATCAACCGCATGTTCGTGCCGCTGGCCGAAGCCTATCTGCAGGTGGCCGTGGAAGAAACCGCGCAGGCGGAACGCGGCGGGGAGGAATTGGACGAGATCAGTCACACCAACCCGGAAATCGTCGATCCGGCGGTGCTCGAATCGCTCGACCAGGTCTGTAACAAGCTCCGCGGTCCCGGCTACTACGATTTCAACCAGGATCTCGGCCTGCGTTACGAGAAAGATGTTTTCGAGGAGGTGGTCCACGAAGTCTTCGATGACCTGTTGTTCGACTTCTGCACGCGGATGGCCGAGTACGAGGCAGACGTGCTGCTGCTAGCCGGCCAGCCGACCAAGCTGGGCTACCTGCAGGAATTGGTGCGGAAATACCTGCCGTTGCCGCCCACGCGGATCATCCCCATGTTCCATCACTATGCCGGGAACTGGTACCCGTACCAGGACGTCAAGGGCAACAAGCCCGGTTTGATCGTCGATCCCAAAAGCGCTGTGGTCGTGGGGGCAGCCATCGAGTTCATGGCCCGCAACGGAATGCTTGCCCAGTTCAAGTTCTCGATGCAGGGCAAGGACCAGGAGAACACGTATTTCTGGGGCGTGATGACCGAATCCACCTCGACGATCCGCGAAGAACGAATCCTCTTCCATCCCGTCGAAGATCCGAATACAAAGGACGAGTGGACGGAGTTCAGCACGATCGCGCTGCGCACGGTCCTGGGACGCAAGATGACCGGCGACGAGTATGCGCAGGCCACGCCGATCTACGTGCTGAAGATGGAGACCAAGGACCGCATCGGACCGACGGAAGTCACCGTCCGCATTCGCCGCGTGCCGTCCAACGAGGAAACCGAAGAACACCTGGAACTCGATTCGGTCACCGGCACCGTGGCTGGCCAGCCCGCCGTGTTGGACGAAAACGTGTTCTTCAACTGGCGGACGCTGGCCGACGAAAGCTACTTCCTGGACACCGGCGGCCTGGACAACATCGAAATCGGCCGCTGATGCCGCCGGCTTGTCCGGTGGATGGTTCCGCTTCCCACTAATGCCGCCGGCTTGTCCGGTGGATGGTTCCGCTTCCCACTAATGCCGCCGGCTTGTCCGGTGGATGGTTCCGCTTGCCGCTAATGCCGCCGGCTTGTCCGGTGGATGGTTCCGCTTCCCACTAATGCCGCCGGCTTGTCCGGTGGATGGTTCCGCTTGCCGCTAGAGGCCGACCATGACCCCAGAAACCGAAAGAGCCACCACTGCCCCTGTGCATCTCGTCGAACTGCTCGGCGTCCTCCGCCCCCAAGTCGAGAAGATCGAAGAGGGTTTCAAGGCGATCCGCGTCACCCTCGACTCACTAGCTGAGCATCTCGGTGCAGCACCGGCGGCCAGGTCCGAAAAACCTGCAACATCCGCCGCCGTGAGCAAAGAACCGGTCCCGCAGGACGAACGCCGCCCGGTTGCGGAGCCGAAGGTGGAACCGCCCATGGCCGCATCGATGCGTGTGCCGCCCGCGGAGGCGGCGGTGCCCACCCAACCGTCCAACGCAGCGCTGCCACCCAACGTTGTCCTGCCCCCAATGGCTCAGCCCATGCCGGCGGCCGCCGCTCCGGTTCCCGCTGCAGCCCCCGTCGCCCAGGCCGTCCCCCTGACCGCGCCGGCCCAGGCGGCCCGCCCCGGTTCCATCCCCGTCAGCGGCGGGTCCGCCGGCAATTGGAGTCAAATCATTTTTGGCGATCAGCGCAAAGTCGATGCTGGCATCGGCTCGCTCAGCGGAACCTTGCTCTCGGAGGTCCAAGCCGGCGTCGACGATGCCGTGGGCATGTTGGGCTACTTGTTGGCTTTCCGTTCCGCCGACCAGGAGCGGAAGCCCAAGTTACTGAAGGAACTGGGCGAAGCCTTCTACCTCTGGAAACCGGACGGCAACCCGCGTCTGCTGAGCCCGTTGATCAACTGGGTCCACGCCGTCTTGGATCGAGCCGGGATCAACAACCGCATCGATCTGGTTCAAGTCGGCGACCGGTACGATATGCAGCGGCACAATGCCAAAGAACGCGGCGCGGAAGTCGCCGTGGTGGCCGGCTGGGTCGTCCTCCGCGACAACGGCAAGGTCTACTCCAAAGCCAACGTCTCCGTGCGATAATCGCACGTCGCCAACAAAGGAAACAGAAGCGATCTATCCGGCCACCCCCTCCACGGCGATGGAATTGGGGGCGAGCGGAACCGGGCTGAGACGTCAGATGTCCAGGTCTTCCAGCTTGATTCCTGTTCCGGCTCTCAGGCACTGCCGCGTCCGAGCCACCCGCTGCAGAAAACGCGGATCGTGTTCGAGTCTGTAGTCGAACCAGTCGTCTTCCGAAGCGAACCCGACTAGGACGCCGGCGGGCTTGCCCTGCTTGGTGATCAGGATCTCCTCGTTCTCCGCCATGTGCAGGTATCTCCAAAGTCAATCGTTCAACTCCGATAGTGCCACCGGTTTCATCGCCTTCAGCATACCTTTCGAGCCACGCCTGAGCCGCTGATTTTGGAACAATTCACAGCACCTCGATCGCGGACTCGGTGACGTCACAGCAGACGGTTCGCTCATGGAGTCCTTCTTAAAAAGCTCTTTCCCTCATGACGTTCGTGGGCGAGGTCGAGAACAGGAACGGGATCGGATCGCCGAGGCGCAGGAACAGTTTGGACGCGTTGAACTCGACCGACCAGACTTCCGGCTTTGCGGCATCGACGCGCTCGGCCGAGAGCAACTTGCTGCCCGCGAGACGTTTCGCTTCTGCAACGATCGTTCCGCTAGGATCGAGAAGGGCGCAGTCCGATTCTTCGCGCAAGGAGCCGCCGGCCTCGACGACGACTTTCTTCGTACCCGGCGGAACCGCGAAGTAGAGCCGCCCGCTGCACCCGAATACATAAAGCTTCTCGCTTGAACTCAGCGCTTGACCGGGCGCAGCGCATTCGACCGTGACCGTCTGTCCGCGCGCCTGGATCTCGAACTTGTAGTTGCCGTCTTCTTTCGCTTCCAGGGTGTATTCCAGCGACTGCTTGAAGGGAAGTTTCAGCCGCTGGACGTTGGGCACGGTCGGAGTGGAAACGATGATCTCCAAGGGCTTGTCGTCGAAGGCGTGAACGATCCGATTGGTGAACTTGATCGGGATTCTGTCGCCGACCCTGGCGTTGACATAATAGTCCGTCGTATTGCGGAATCGTATGCCCGCTCCGGCCCACTGGCCTTTCTTGGCAACGGCGGTGAAGGTCCTCTTGTCCATGAGCTTGAGTTTGAATGCTTTAGCCTCGGGGTTCGGGGCGCTGTCGCGGATGAACTTTGCCGCGTCGAATGGACGAGTCTCGCCCGTGGCGGTCTTGACGGCGACGTCCTTGACAATCGGATTGACCAGCGAGTTGCCGTATCTACTGTTGAACACGACGGGATCGCGAGCGATGTCGTTCTCGACGACGGTCAGACCGACGATCTCGATTCCGTACAGGTCCTTCGGCGTATCGCTTGAAAGCGTAACCGCGTTGTGCGATCCCACGGAGTTGTCGATCAGGCAGTCCCGAAGAACGACTCTCGTCTTGGTCGAAGGGTGGTAGGCCAGCGTTACCGCAGGGACCTTGTGGCCGACGATTCGGCACTTGATAAACTCGATTTTGCCAGGGCGGTCGGTTTCATCGCGACTGGTATGTCCCATCATAATTCCGCCGTTGGCATTTGCCTCGATCAGGCAGTTCTGGAAGGTGATCGAGGCCGCCATGTTCGAGTTGTTGGAAACGCACACGCCGGAAAGCTCGTTGTTGACGAATTCGCAGTCCTCGAACACGAGGTTCTCAAGGCGAGCTGAGTCATAGTTAGGCTCGATGTCGATTCCGGCCATGGGAGCCGAGCCGGCCGTGTCGTTGAACTTGCAGTTGACTGCCTTGAGATCGATGCAGTCGCCGGTAATGCTGATTCCCTGGCGGTAGCCGCGGATGGCTTGCAATCGGTCGAGAAGAATCTGCTCGCAGCCGCAGATACGGACCACGTCACCACCGCTCGGACACACCTTCAGGTTGACGATCGAGATGTTCTTGCTGTTGGTCTTCTTGGCCGGATCGTTCTGGTAAGAGCCTTCGATGTTGAATGTGTGGGTGGAAGCCTGAATCGCGATGCCGTACGGAAGCTCCTCCCCGACGATCTTGGCACTGCCGATGCCCCGGAAGGTTACGTTTTGCAGGTCGGTCATCTGGAAGAGGATTCGGCCGCGGAGGCGGCCCCGGGAATCCTGATAGACGAACGCGCCGGGCTTGCGCCGGAGCACCACGCCGTCGTTGAGCACAATCTCGAGGTTGCTCCTGAGCTGGATGGGAGCCACGACCCAGTCGCTTCCAACGTTGTCGATCACGACCTTCTTCACGCCGGAATCGATCGCGGCCTGAATCGCCTTTGTGGCGTCCTCCTTGTCGTAGCCCCACCAGGTTGCGTGCGCTTCTGTGATCGTTCCCGCTTTCACGCCGTCGATTTTGCTTTGATCGACCTGCACCCTGGGTGGATCTTGGGCAAGAGCCGTCAACGAGAGGCCTAGCAAGACAGCAAGAGCGATGAAGTCTCTCATGGTTGGAGTGGTCAGCGAGTTTGCGGTTGTTCGGGGGCTCCACAACGTAACGCAAAACGTCAAGCGGCTCCGCGGGCCGGGCTGCGCCGCACCTCGGTTTCCCGATCCGAGAGAATCAGGCGGGCACCTGCGGGGCCTGCAACCAGGTTGACTTAGTCTGGTCATGACAATCACCACTTGCATCCAAAACAACCGGAAGGGTCTGGCACGCGATCCGTGGCAACAGGATCCCTATCGCTGCAGCGCGAACACTCGCGTGCTGCGGTCCGAGAAATCGGCCTGAAAGGAATCGACTCCGCGGGCGATCACGGAACCGTCGTACAGGTCGTGGACATCGGCCGTTCGCGGGAGGTGGATCGTCCGCGGCCCGGCTTGGTGGACGCTGACCGCCAGCAAATCGCGGCTCGCCCACAGGACATCTTCCGTATCGACGTACAGATGCACACCGGCCCGCTGAGCCAATCGGCGCAGCAAGGACGCCGGCAGTAACGGGGCGGACGAATAGACCGCTGTCCACGTGCCGTGTTCTCGCATGACCAAGCCGGGGCGGCCGTCTGCCAGCGTGCCTAGCGTTATGGCTTCCGGATCGTCGGCGTACACGATCGGAGACGTGCGATGATCGTGACCGTACGTCGACTGGGCCGGGCCGGTCTCACCGGCCACTAGTCGCGAAAACGCGTCCGGCTGCAGCACGACTCGTAACGGAGCTGGCTCGCGGGACAACTTGAGCCGGATGCCCGTCAAGTCGAACATACCCTGTTCGTCGAGCCGTCCGTCGCGGTACAGTCCGGGCGCGCCGAGGAACACCAGGACATGGCCGTCGCGTTTGAGCGACTCCACCGCCCGGCGATCCTCGGCCGAGGGTGCGAAGCTGGTGGGGAAAAGATACAGTTTGCGTTGGCCGATCTGCGTCAGATCCGAGGCCAGGTAGTGGCCAACCGGAGCCCCGACGCGGTGCAACGCGGGCAACTGGCCCAGCAGCAGCCAGTTGCCCAGCGGGTCGCCAACTCGCTGGTAGCACAGACTCCGCTCGTCAACAACGAAAGCGATCTCGTCCACCGGACTGCGGTCCCGCGACAGAACCGCGTCTGCCTTGGCAGCGAGTTCCCCGATCCGCTTCATCAAGACCGGATGGTTGTAGCGGTTGCCGCCCACGTCGAACCACCACTGGGCCGCACCGTGGATCAGGCAGTTGGCCAACTCCTTGTCCTGTTGCAGGCAGTCGCCCGCGACGTCGGCGGGGCGTCCCCACTCGCCGACTTTCCCGCCCGATAGCGAGGTGCGGATGTCGTTCTCGTCGAACCACAGCTTGCCGTGGAGTTGGACGCTGCCCAGCAGGGACATGAAATGGCTCGTGCCCTGGCCACCGAGTTGCCGAAACGCGTAGCTGGTCGGACTGGTCAGAAAGTCCACGTCGGGCGAGGCGAGCACCTGTGCCAAGCCCAGATGCCCCGCGTTTTGCTGCCGCTGCTCGCCGCACAACTGCAGCAAGTAGCCATAGAAAACGCCGACGATCTTCTCGCGCTGCGTCAGGTCCTTCACCGCTTTCGCAAAGAAGCCGATCGTGTCGGCGACCAGTTCCGAGTTGTACCGGTAGAAGTCGACCACGGACTGCTCGCGCGCCGGATCGCGCAGGGAGCCGAGGTGTGTGGTTTGGCGTTTTGCCTTCGTGGGAATCGGGGCGGTGGAGAGCGTCACGGCCGGGTCGGACCAGGCTGCCTGGAGCTTCTGATCCGTGCCGTACTGGGCTTGCAGCCAGCGTCGAAAGCCGCTGAGGTTGGCGGGCGAATAGTCCACCCACTGGTTTTCGTTTCCGCCCCACATCATCCACTCCTCCGTCGTGCCGGAGGCGAGGTGATACCCGATGACGCGGTCGGCGTAGGGCGCTGCGGCCACGTGCTCGAACAACCGTCGCAAGCCCTCGACCGTGTCGCGGCGCCAAGCCTCCGAGGCCCAACACGGCGCCGGCTTGCCGCCCGCGTGGACCAGCGGCACGGGACGGCCATCGCCGGGGTCCAGCAACACGATGTCGTCCGGGTGTTGGGCGCTCCACCACGCCGGAGCGTGCAGGTACAGCCGGGGAAAGAAATACGCCCGCGGGTTCGCCTCCAACAACATCTGCACGCGGCGGTCGAACTCGGAATAGTCGAACTCGTCGGGCCCGACCCAGACGGTCTTCGACAGCCCGTAACCAGCCTCGGTCGGCGTGCCGCTGAACGTAAACAGGCCGACGCCGGCGCGCGTGAAATCGCTGAAGACTTCGACCGACGGCGAATACGTGGCCCAGGCCATGCCGCTGTGCGACTGGCCGTTGATCAGCAGCGTCGGCACCCCACCATGCCGCTTGATTTCCGCCACCGTTCGCCCTGCCCGGCGTTGCTCGACGGTGACTTCGAACTGGGGCGGTTCAAATTGCACTCGTGCTTCGCCCAGCTTCAGTTCGATCGTCGCCTTGCCGCCCCAGGTGTACTCCGGAACGCGAAGCGCGATGCGGTCGAGATCGATCCGCCGACCCGCCGCGAGTTTCGACGAGGGCGTCGGCAAGGGCAGCGTAAAGTCCGCCAGTGTTTCGCGGCCGGAACGTAGGATCAGGCGAGCGTCGTCTTCGGTGCAGGGCTTGTCGAGCGAGAACGCGATGGTGGCCTGGATGGTCTGCCCCGCAACCCAATGCTCCGGCACTTGAATCGCATGCACGGTGGCCACCGGCGGATCGGGCCGTAGGACTTCGATCCGCTGTACCTGCAACTGGTACTCGCCGCCGGGTTTAACCCCGAACGCGATGATCGTGAAGTAAGCCAGGGGAAAATTCAGTTTCCCATCCGCGTCCCGTGACCACGATGCGACTCGCCAAGCGTCACGAGGGAACTCGACCCATCGCCAATCACCGCCGGGTGGCAGCGGGACGGCTGGGACGGTCCATTCAGCCCCGCTGGCATCGCGCACTTTGGCGCCGAACTCGACGGCCTCACCGGTATTTCGGACCAGCACACGGACTTGGCGGAAAGGCCGCTCGACGGGCTTCCTTAGAAACAGGTCGTTGAACGAGACGCCCTTGGAGACGAATCGCCACGCCAGCGCCGGCGGTGTCGGAATCGCGTTCAATTCACTCACCGAAAACTCGCGTTTCAGCCGCTGCTGGTCACGGGCCGTATCCCAGCCGCCGATTCCGGAGCCATCGAACAACACTTCGGTCTCGTCGGCCCGCGCTGCCAGGGCGCTCGCCACGAAGATCAAGAGGGCAAGAGCATGTTTGGTAGTCATGGCCGCATTATGACGGCGTCTTTGCCGCGAGGCAATCGGTTGCGAACCGGGGCGACGAGAGACTAGAATTGCCTGCGAAAGTGGCGTGCCCGACCACGTCGAGGACGTTGCCAAACAGGTCTGGGTGGCACATCGGTTGTTCTGCGAGGTGCTCGAATTCCCCGACCCGTTGAACAGCGAGCGATATGCGGGAGTCGCGTGCATCGAGGTCTGCATCCGCGATCGCGGGGAACTGGGCGGCCGGAATGGTGCTGCTTATGACGAGTCCCAACGGGCCAGACGCATCCCTGAAGAAAGCCGGACGACCGCGCCATCGTCATGGCTCTTGGCCGCCATGTGGTGGCCGCGAAAAATCTGTCGCCGGCGCACGAGTTGTTTCACCTGATTCAGTACGGCGCAACCTACTTCAAGAACGGCTGGTTTCTGGAGGGGGCAGACGCGCTGGTCGGAGCACGCCCTTGGTCAAGGCGGCCTTGGCGATGTCAAGTATCCGCCGCGCGGGCCCTGGCCCCAACCGTCCGCGCACCTGCCGTCGCTGTTCGCGATTGTCTGCGACGCGGAATTCGTGCTTTGGAACCCGATCGCGCAGAGAACCGATCCGAAAGGACTGCTGCCGCAGACACCCGTTCTCAAAGAACTCGCGGCCTTGCGTTACTCGGATGGTTTGCCCGTGCTGCAGGACCGCAATCTCGCCGGCGCGGCGATCATGCGCGAGATCTTGGCCGAACTCGGTCAGATGGACGACGTGGCGTTCCAGGAACTCGGGTACGGCAAATGGACTGAGCACAACCAGAGATCCACGAACAACGACAGCTACATCTACCAAGGCGTCATGGGCGAAGAATTCGCGGCCGCCTGCTCGAAGGGCGAATCGCGAGCCAAGTTTGTCGGTAGCGTACTGGATTCGCACCGAACGGTAGCGGAACGCCCGGACCAAGCGATGACCACGATTGCCGTTGCGCGATCCCTTGGCCTCGTGGCCCGAGGCCAGGATCAACACAACGAACCGTTCGACGCCCTCCGGGATGCGGAAGCTGCCGGCACACTGCTGCCATTGGTCGCAGGGGCTTCCCGCTGACCGGAACGGCAATTCGCTGGTCACGGTCCGCTTTCTCGAAAGGCCAGCCGCTGACAGTCACCTTGGCCGCGGGGATCGTCCCCTTGTACCAGAACGAAAAGGCGTACCTCGCGCCGGGGCATACACGGCAAAGCGCCGTCGACCCGATAGCCGTCGTTTTCCGCAAGGATTATCGCTCCGCTGACGCTGTGGTTCTCCGGCGCGTCTTGGGCGTCTTTGGGCGTGTCCCATTTGTCCAACTCCAGACAGGCCGCCGACTCGCCGGAGTGCTTCTCGTCGGCCGTTGCCGCCACGCGCACGCCGCCCGCCGCCACATACCTCCCCCAACCCTTGGGAATCCCGTTGCCAGCCGATTCCTCAGCCGAAGGGTTCATCACCAGATTCTCGGCACCCACCGCCGCAGCGGCGACCAGAAAAATCAGCACCCCGACGATGATCAGGCAACGCATCGTACAATTCCTCTCTTCTTACCAGCCATTGTGGTGCATGCGGTCCGCCTGGTATCGCTCTTCTTGCGGCGGTTGCTCGGCGGGATAACCGAGCGGGACCAGGCTGTGGGGCGTCACGTGCTTCGGCAAACCGAGCAAGCGGCGGAACGCTGCCACCCGTTCCAGCTGCGGATAGACGCCGGTCCAAACGGCGCCCAGGCCGAGGGCGTGCGCGGCCAGCAGCAGGTTCTGGACCGCTGCCGAACAGTCGATCACCCAGTAGCCAGGAACCGTTTCCAGGCTGCTATCTCCACAGACCAGGATCGCCACGGGGGCCTCCGCGGCCATCGCTGCGTAGGAGTTGATCTTGGGAACCTCGCGGAGCAGCTTGCGATCGTCAAGGACCACGAACTGCCAGGGCTGCTGATTGCAGGCACTGGGCGCGTACATGGCCGCGGATAGAACTTGCTGGAGAACGTCCGGAGGTACGGGCTTGTCGAGGTACTGGCGGATGCTTCGCCGTGTGCGGATCGCATCGATGGCGTTCATGGGTCGGTCTCCTTGCTCTCGTCATGGGATTGGTTTCGCCGCTGGACGGCGGGGCGGGTCTTGGGCAGAAATCAGCGTGCCGATTTCCGCATCGCTCAACGCGTCAGCACAGCCAGACCGAACATCCTTCGAGTACGGAAGTTTTTCATGGCGTGCTTCGTGTCACTTTGTCACGACCTCAAGATTTAGCCGATACACGCCCAGATTGTCAAACCAGCACGCATCGTCCTCGGTGAGCTGTCCGGTGACGCTCAGCAGCACGATCAGGCGCCCCACGCCTTCCGGCACGGTGACGACACCGAACGCCGATTGCCAGTCGTCCTTGCCGGACTCAAACGGGAATGTCTGATCCAGTTGCTCCTGCGTCCAGCGTTCTTCGGCCGTTTGCCAGCGAATGAACAACGTCGGCTGCGAGCAACCCTGCGGGCGACAGGTGACCTCGATGGCGTACTCCTCGCCGGGCTGAACAGCCAAGCCCTGGATGAAGCAGCCCCACTTTACTTTTGTCGCTCGCCCCGAGCCGTCGCCGACTTCAGCATCCCAGGCGAGCGTGCCGGCCGACGTTTTTTCATCCTGCCAGGCGCCGAATTCAGCCGGCAGCGGTCCTGCCTGGCGACTCGCCGCCTGGCGAAAGTCGGCGTTCTTGGCCAGGTTCGTCAGCTGACCGGTCTTGCGGAGTTCCGCCAACTCTGCCTTGGCTGCCGCCAGCGGATCGCGCGCGTAGGCGATAGCCCGCGTGATTCCCGGCATGGATTCTTCCCACAGCCGTCCCTTGCCGACGGTGTTCGGCAATTCTCGTTGCGGCCCCCACCAGCGGCACTGTTCGCCGTAGATCCACACGTACTGGTCAGCGGCATCGCGGGCAAACCCCAAGTTCCGCTGGAGCCGCGCCAGACGCGAACCGTTCAAGGGCGGAAAGTAGTAGCGGTTGCCTTCCAGGTTCAGGTACATGTCCAGATAGAAGCCGAATCCCGCCTGCACTTGTTGGCGATACTTGGCGCGGTTCTGCGGCGACACCAACCCGACGCCGGCGCCGTGCCAGGAACGCATCTCGCGGGCGGCCCGCAGATAGGCTTCGGCCGAGTCCAGGTAGTAGCCGTTTTCGCAGCCGTCGACCAGGATCATGCCGGGCGGCACGGCGTCCAGCATGCCGTCGATGAAGGCGGGCAGCAACCCGTATCCGGAGGAAGCCAAAATGCTCTCCGGCTGTGTGCTGCGGCCCGCTTTGAAGTTGATGCTGTTCAGCCACAGGGCCAGCAGCACGGTGTCCGGGAACTCCTGCGTTACTGCTTGCACGAACTGGGCTCCGCGACGTCGGGCCACCTGTACCGCTTGGACTAACGTGCGCTGCTTGGCAGGATCAAACCGGAACTGGTCCGCACCGTAGGACTGGAAGTTGATGGCCAAACCCTTGCCACCGCCCTGCTTCATCAACCATGCACACTGGCCGGCTTTCTCGGCCAACGCCGCCCAGCCAAGGTCGTCGTCCGAGGCCAGGTTACTCGTGTAGGACCTACTCGTGTAGGACAACGGCGCGGCCAAGGTGCTGCAAGGCAAGCCGACGCTGATGCGGCTCCGGAAACTGGATGTCCTGGAAAAGGTCGCCACCAGCGGCAAGCTGAACGTCGTGCTGGGCGAGAAGGGCCTGGCCGAGCGGGTCGTGAACCTGCTCTGATCAAGAACGGATGCCCGGAGGCCGGGAGTGATCCTGGCCTCCGGGCGTTTTCATTTCGTGTGACTCGTTCAAGCCCCTACGGGCGGAGCGTCGCCAGGGCGGCCGACAGCATCCGAGATCCGACTTTGTCCAGGGTCGGACGCGAAAGGTCTGGGATCGTGTCCTCGTCGGACAACACGTAAGGGGCGATGAGGTACTCGGGGATGAAGATGGCCTTGGCCTTGCCCGCCGGGCCCAACCAGGCGCCCGCCACGGGCAAGGTCTTGTCGGGCAGGTGCATTTCGGCCAGTACGGTGACACTCGCGGCAGGCCTGAGCAGGTAACTGCATCTGGGGACTTGCCATCCGGCCTTGGTGTTCGGATTGTGGACGAAGCGGTAGGACTGCTCCCCCAGGGCTTCCTTGAACTCCGCAAGGAACCGGAATCTTGCCGTCGCGGCCACCGGCGTGTCCTGGCCGTAGTGATTGGAGACCGGCAGTACCGCCGGGTCGCCCTTGGACAGGCTCTCCGACAGCTTGCCCAGCAGCCCGCCATGCTCGCCGCCAATCCAGAGGAAACGCCCGCCCGCGGTCGCATAGGCCGCCAGCGCGTCTCTGGCCGGCTTGCCGACATGGAATGGCCCGGCGCAGACGACCAGGACGGGGGTCACCTTGGGGTTCAAGGCGGACTCCTTCTCCAGGCTTCGTACGTCCACCAGGCGAAACGGGACGCCCGCCAAGTGCATCGAGCGGGCTGCGGCGGCAGTGATCAGTTTCGAGCCGAAGGAGAAGTGGGCCTGGTTCATGGTGACGGACGGTTCGACCAGCACGCCGATGGCCGACTGGTCGTCCGGGGCTTGGGTCTTCAGCAAGTCGGCGTAGAGGGAGTCATCGGACAGGGGACGGGCAGCCACCTCCGCGGCCTTTCGTTTGGCGAACGCGGCTTCGAGTTGCGAAGTCAGCTTCGGGATTCTGCCGTGCTCGGCCAGTTCCTTGCCCGCGCGGATGACGTCACGCCCGCGGGCAGCGCCGTGGACGCCCAGTTCTGCGAGCGCGATTTTGGATGCCGCCAATTGTTCCTGTGTGGCGCCGATGGCAAAGCTGGCGGCAATGATCGAACCCCGCCTGGTCATGTAGGCATTACTCTCCAAACCGGACAGCATGATCGCCAGCAGCGCCTCGTCGGGGTCACTAGGCAGCGGACGCCAGGTTTCGGCCGCAGCCAGACGACGGACGAGTTCCTTGCCTTCGGCAGTCCTGGCGACGTTGGAGAAGTCCAGTCCTACGCCGGCGCCGGTCTTCAGGCGGTATCCGCCCGTGAACGCATAGGTGGCGTAGTGGATCAGCGGATCGTGATTGCAGGCGGCCTCGTCGGCCAAAGCATGCAACAGACACGCCGACCAGAAGGCGATCCGCTGGGCGTCGTTGACCTGGAAGGCGTTAACCAACAGGATGAACGCCACCGCCTGGCCCCTGGGGGAGTGCACCGAGTAGGGCGAGTCCATCCTGTGGGCTTTGAGCACAGCGAGGTCGTCCGGCGGGACCTGGAAGTGCTTTAGCTTGTCCCACGGGGTGAAGTCGTCGGGAGTGTGCGACCATTTGACGATGTTCGCGGCCGACTCCGTTGGGACGGTGCCGTGGAGCATTTCCACGGCTAGTTCGTTCACCTGGTCATGCCCGCTTCCCCAGGCGAAAAGCCGCAGGGGGACAAGGCAAACGAACACGAACGACACCGCTTTGGTTCCCATCATCGCTCCTCTGGATTCTGCGAGCGGAGGAACCGCTCCAAGCCAGCCAAATCGTCTGCATTCAGCAGATCTACCCCGGCATCCACGAGTTCCCGCCAAACCGCAAGGTCGTCCGGCGTGGCCCAGAATCGCACGCGGCGACCCTTCGCGTGTGCCTTCTTGACGATGCCGCGCAACTTCTGCGCTTCCTGCTCCGGCATCGGGCCTTGCTCATGTTCATGATTGCGATCCCCGGTTCTTTGCGATCGCCACACGGCTTTCATCGTACCCCATCGGCGAGCCAGGAGCGATTGTCGAAGACAGCTTGCTGGTCAAGGCACCTGGATACCGTGACCGGCCATGACCAAGCGGATTCTCTCGTACGGATGCCGCTCCCCGCACTCGAAGAGGCACAGAACCATCCCGTCCGTAGACACCGCCAGATCGGAGTACGCTGCCGGTCCGGCAAAGAGGGTTCGGGCCACCGACCAGTGGCCGCCGTCGTCGTTCGACAGCTTGACCGTCAGTCGCCTGCGTTTCGTGTCCGCCGCATTGGAGAAGAGCAAACCGTTTGGGCCTGCTCGGGCCGTTAGGTTCAGGACAGACCCTTGGCACTGGGGATCGACCAGGTCTTCCACGAGTCTGGGCTCGGTCCAGCTTTGGCCCCCATCGCGGCTGATGGCCGCCGCGCGGCACTTGGCCTGTCGATTCCGCAGATTGAACCAGAGCGCACCATTGCTCAACTCGACGACCGCGCCTTCGTTACAGTCGTCCACGGCGGGCGGGACCACCCCGCCAGGCTTCCAGGTCTCGCCACCGTCGTCGCTCACGGCGACCGCCGAACGGTAGTCGGAACCGATCTTGACGTTTAGCCAGAGCGGGGCCACCAGGCGTCCCTTGCGGGTCTGGATGCCGTGAACCGGGCCGGTGCCCAAACGATTCCAGGAGAAGGCAAGGCCGCGGAGGGCGGCGGTGATCTCCACCGGCGCGGAGAAGGCCGCGCCCTCATCGGTGCTCCGGACGTAGAAGGCCCGCGCATTGTTGCGGCAGAAGAGGAGATGGATCGTCCCATCAGCGTCCGCAATCGGACACGGGTTGCCGATGGTGACGGGTTCGGTCCCGCCCTCCTCATGCACGAGTTGGACAGGCCTCCAGGTCTTGCCACCGTCGAAGCTGCGGCGCAGCAGCAGGTCGATGTCGCCATGATCGGTTGCGCTACTCTTCCGCCCCTCGCAGAAGGCCAGCACCGTCCCCTTGCGGCTGACGATGATGGCCGGGATACGGTACGTATGATAACCGCCTTGCCCGGAGACGAACAAATCCTGCTGCGCGAAGTCCGTATCCGCGGCACTCGTCCGGGAAGACGCGACTTGGAACGCGAGCACAGCGGCCATGCCAAGCCAACGACACAAAATGTTCATGGTCCATGCTTTCGCTGAGGCGTTGTGTGAAGCCACTCCGGTTGTCTGGGCGAATCTTCAAAAGCGAAGTCGTATTTGGCTAACAAGTTCGCAAGACAAGATAGCAGGTGCCTTGCGTGGAACAACACACTTAGCGCCGCGGCGGGTCGGTCCGTTCTGGGGTTGGCAACGCCTGGTCGGGAAGCGGCTCATGGCACACGGGCCAGGACGCCCGGAGTTCGTCCTGGCACAGGCCGATCTTCTCGATGGGGATCGCTTTGAACCCGACCTTCCATGCCGGCGAGTCGGGCTTCAGCCGGAAATCGAGTGCTTTCGCATCGACAAATTGCGGATCGACGTCGAGCAAGTTGTCGAGGAACGTCACGTGTGGACGGGCCTGCGGGCTGATCTCATCCCATTTTCCGCCGACGCAGATGTTGCGGGCTACGCGGTTATACTTGGGGATGTGTGGCTCATCCTCCAGCATGCCCACCAGTTCGGGATAGCGATCCTTCCACGGCGAGTCCTGGTAGGGCATCTCCTTCAGTCGCTGTGGCTGCATCGTGGTGGCGCCGTAGTTGTAGGCCCCCATGCCGCGAGCGTCGATGTGCAGGGCTGGCTGGCAGTCCACGAATACGTTGTTCTCGACGACGTTGTGACGGCCGCCGCCGATGAAGGCGGCTCGCGTCACGCGGTAGAAGATATTGCCGGTGATCGCGTGCCCGCTGAGGATGTCGTCAAAGTAGACGCCCACGCAGCCCCGGCCACGGAAGCCCTGGATGTGGTGGAGGTAGTTGTGCCGGACCACGGTTCCGCGGTAGGACCAGTTGGCGCCCGTGTAGATCGCACCGGCGTCGTTCGATTCATGGCACACACTGTGGATCTCGTTGTACTCGAGCACGTGGTCATTGCCAGCCAGTCCGATTGCCTGGTGGGGGGCGTCATGGATCAGGTTGTGTGCCACGCAGTTGCCCACACCCTCGCAGCGAACGCCGGGCTGGTACATGCGGCACCAGCGACTGTAGTGGAAGATGTGGTTGTTTTCCGCGAAATGGCCGCCGGGCGTCAACCTTCTGCGGTCACCACCGTTGAGCAAGATGCCTCCCAGCCCGGTTTCCGTAATGTCGCAGCCAAGGACGCCGTGGCGCGTGCCTCCGCTGATCGCTACGGCCCAAGCCCCGGCGTTGCGGATCAGGCAGCCGGCAATGCGATTTTCCGTGCCGCCGCTGATGGTGACCGCCGTACCCCGGCAGGCTTCCAGCGTGAACCCGCGGAGGGTTACGTGCGAGGCGTCTTTCAGCGTTACGAGCGTGTCGGCCAGGGACACGGTCGCATCGCCGTAGTGCGGCGCCGATGCGCCGGGCGGAGGCCAGAAGTACAAGACGCCCGCTTCACGTTCCAAGTACCACTCGCCGGGGCGGTCCAGCTCGCACAGGAGATTGAAGCCGTAGAACCAGCGGTTTTTGCGGTAGCCGGAGCTATGGTAGGGCGGTTTGACCTCCAGGACGCGTTGGTGCGGGTCGATGCGGGCGATCGGGTGCCGCTGGTCGCGCCAGTCGTGGAACCAGTAGCCATGCACCCAGCCGTCCTTCTCCTGCGACCAGCGCGAGGGGCGGTCGCCTTCGTAGACGATCTTGCCCACTCGGCACGTATCCTGGCCGCGTGTGTTCTTCTCTATCGGGCCGGCCACGTCCACTACTGGCGTGAAGCCCTCGTTCGGCCAACGCGCCAGCGTCATCGGACGGTCTCGGCTGAACAGCTCCAGACCAGCCAGCGCGTGGGAGTCGTACCAGGCTTGCTTCCCGTAGTCGACGATGCCCAGGGCCTTCAGGTCGGCCTGAACGACGTGCCCGCGCGCCGCTTGGTCAAGCCGTGCCAGCACCGCCGCGTCCGTGACGGGCACGAAGTTGGTGATGCTGCGTCCCCCGACGAGCCGCACTTCGGCCCCGGGCTCTGCCCGGTAGGTGATCCTTGTGCCGACAGTCCCTGAGTCCTCCGCCGTCAGCTCAAAGGGCCGCTCCAGGCGGTACCGGCCAACGCGGACTTCTACCGTGCAGCCGCGCTCGGGAAGCGTTCCCCGTTGTCTCCTGCGGCGCAGTTCGTCACGCGCCCGCTCCAAGGTTGCAAAAGGACCGTCGGTGCGGTCCGCCTTGGGCTCTGGCCGTTCTCCCGACCAGGCGTCGTTGCCACGTTCCGCCACGTACAGCAGTGGCTTCTCGGCGTTCGCCCCGTCGTCAAAGGCCGGGACCGCCATCATCAGCAGGGATGCCAACAGACACACGTTCACTTCTCTCCTCCCATTAGCCCAGGGCCACTCAGCGATCGGGTGCGAAGTATCGTTCCATGATCCGCGCCAGGATCTGCGTCCCGCGCTCGTTGGCGTGGACCGCATCCCCGCGGAACCAGCCATAGGTCTTGCCGGAGTCCTTCACGGACTGCCACCAGGGGCCGGTCATATCCAAGAACTCGCAACCTTCCTCCGACGCCAGACGCAGCAACCGGGCGCGGTAGTCGTTTCCAGCGGGCTTCACATCGTAGGTCCACTCCCTGATGAAATCCGATCCCTCAAAGCCAAAGGCCGGGGTCATGAGCAGGATCTCCGGCTGCTGTTTCTCCCGAACCTGGCGAATGACCTCGCGGATGGAGTCCACGTCATTGCGCTGGCTGATGCCTCCGATCATCAGCAGGTCGGGGTGGTGCTTGAGAACGTAGTCCTCGACGCGGTTTTCCTCTTTGTACCACCAGCAGCCGGTCGAGCCCCGGACGGACGCGACACTCTCGATCTTGACCTTGGGATAGAGCCGCTGCAACAGCGCGCCAAAACCGGAGTGGCAGGTTTGATTCATGATGCTGTCGCCCAGCAGGACAATCTTCAGGTTGCCTCCTTCCCGGAGCCGCTGCATCGCGCGCGGGATACGTTGCCAGCGCTCGACAGGAGGCGTGTACCGCAACGGGTCCATGGCGGCGTAGATCGCGTCGAGCCGCTCCAGGGGCGTCTTTCCGGCGTAGGGGTCCGCCACCTCGCCGTCGACCAGCAGGCACCCGATCCGCACAAACCGGCCTTGGCTGCCCGCGGGCTGCTTCGCAGCCACGCGCACTTGGACTTCGTGCCAGCGGTCCGGGTCAAGACCCTGGGCCAGGCGAAGACTGCTGGAGCGGGCGCCGCTGAAGCACCCTGCATCGAAGTTCGGACACGGTTGCCAATCCCCCCCGTCCATGGACAACTCCAGGTCTCCGGTGTCGGGACCGATGACCTCGAAGATGCCGCAACCCATGCCCTTGAACTGGAACGTGAGAGTCGCGCCGGGCTGATCGCTGACCAACACGTGACGGAAGGGCTCAGCGGGACTCGGTTGACCAACTCGCCAATCGCCGGTGAGCTTGGCCGACTCGTAGGGCACGCACTGGGCCTTCACCATCGGCGCAGGGCTCAGGGCCGACGGGAGCACACGCTTGGGTGGCGCCTGCTCTGGCCGAAAGGCAGCTTTGCAGTGGGCGATGAGCGGCTTGACGGCCTCCGCGTACAGCGTCTGGCCCCGTGCGGTCGGATGGACGCCGTCCTTGCTGAACGCTTCGAGGGTCAGTTCCCCGGCCAGGATCTTTTGGGCCACGAATTGGCCCATGTTGACCGAGGGGATGCCGTAGTGCTCGGCCACCCTTTCATGCCATTGGACAACGGGGGGAAGCCTGCCCGTTTTGTACGCTTCCAGATCGTCTTTGCGGAGTCCGTACAGGAACACCAGATCCGTGCTGGGGTAGGTGGTCCAGAGTTGGCGTACCAGCCCCTCCATGGCGATGCACACCTGATCTTCCGTGGCATCTCCGTCGTCCGTGGCCACTTCCACGAACATGATCGCGCCAGGCAGGTGCTGGCCGTACACGGCTTGCCCGCGGGCAGCGCAGAAGGCCGCCCACCAGGAACCAGTGCCCCCGGCGATCACCGGAGCGCCGCCGCTTGATCCGGGAAACGTGGTCCGCAGGTAGCGCATTACTTCCGTGTGGTACGAGGGGCCGGGGTTGCCTGCGCTCTGGCCAAATGTCGCGGTACTTCCCACAAAGACGGTGTTGATCCAAGTGCCGGGTTGCAGCTTGTAGGGGCAGTTCGGCAATCCGGCGCGGGCGTGAACGTATTCCTCCGCGGCGTTCGCGTCGCGTACCAAGGCACCGAGTAGCAGGCCGAGGAGGACGCCTCGGCAGGTCCAGTTTCGTCGGGTGGGCATGGTCGGATCTCCTTTGTCAGACAACCTGTCGCTTGCTGGAAGCGTTCGGGTGAAATGACCTCAATGGCAGCTCGTCGGGCATTCTTGATCGCGGGATCAAGGAAGGCTTCGCGGCGGCGTGCAACCGAGAGCATGACGGCCAGTGTAGCCTGCGCGGACGCAACTGTCAGCGTGCCAGGCCGACCGGCCCCAGTTTGGCATCAACACCTCGGCCCCGCCCCGGCACTCGCAGTGAGATTCTGAACGTCGGCGGCTTCAGTGACGCCGTGTTCAGCGTCGTGGCCGCTTTAGGGAGGCAGCTTTCCCGCCTCACTCCAGTCAGAACTTGACGCTGGTGGACAGCTGGTTGGGCTGGCAGTACGCTGGCGTCTGCCGTGCCGCTGGTCCCGCGAAAAAGTCAACCGCCGTGAACCGACAGTCGTTTTCCTGGACCGACCTTCCATCAGCAGTCAAAGAGGTAGCGATGAAGTCCTGCTTGTGCGTCTTGATTCCGAGTCTGGTGGCGTCCTGGATGAGCTTTGGCGGCGCAGCGGCGTCGGAGATTGGCACGGTTACCGAACCAGCCTGCAACGGGGAAGTGATCGTCATTTGTGGAGAGGGCCTCGACCCCAAGGTGACCAAGATCAAGGCGTTCTGTCTTGGGACTGCCGAGGGCGGTTTCCGCTCGGAAGCCCTGGAAGACGGCACCCGCCACGCCGCAGCTATCGACCGGCCGCCCGCCGTGCCCGAAGTGCCGCCTGCCGGGTCCCTGGACTGCGAAGTCGTCGGCGGTGGGCCGGGCTATCTCCAGGTGGTGATGCGCTGTTCGCGCCAGCCCTGGATCAGCGTTCCGGCTGTGACTGCGCTCTGGGCCGGCGATGGGGACGGCAAGCAGTGGAGCCGTCCCTACGTCGTCAACCGTCCGCAGGCCCAGTGGCTCAGCCCGGCCAGCCAGGCACCCGGCGAAGTTTTCCGCATCTTCGGCCGCACGTTCTCCTGGCGCTACCAGTTGCCCGCGGCTCGTGTTTATCTGCGGCGGCAGGGTGGCAGCGAACTCGTGGCGTTGCGACCTGCCGCACCTCATCACGAAGATGGCCACACGCAGCGCTGGTGTCTGTCCGCTTGGCTGCCCAACGATCTCGCCCCCGGCCAGTACCAGGTCTTCGTCCACGGCGGCCACGGCGGCGACTACGGCTGGTCCGAGCCGTTGACGTTAAGCGTCACCACGGCGCCGGCACCCGCCGGCCCGGTAGTCAATGTCCGCGATCTGGGTGCCAAGGGCGACGGCGTGAGCGACGACACCGAATCCCTGGCCGCGGCCCTGAAACAGGCTGCGGGCGGAGGGACGGTGCTGCTGCCGCCCGGCACCTACGCCATCAGCCGATCGCTGGCAATCCCGGAGCAAGCGATTGTCCGGGGCGCGGGGATGCACCAAAGCATCATTACAAATCTGGAACCAAATACCTTTCGGCCCGGCGAGTTGACCGACTCGCCGCGGCGGGCGTTTCGCCCGGCCTTGGTCCAGGGAATGGGCCGTTTTGTGCTTCAAGACTTGACCCTGCGGTTCATGCCGGCCACTGCTCCCGCGTTGGAGATCGGCCGCGACGAAGTGTATGTGGAAGACGTGGGAATGTACCGTGTGCGGTTCGAGTCGCGGCAGGATTACGGCCTGTCGGCGGAGCACTCGTACACGCACTCACCCGTCTCGATCTTCAACGCTCGGCGGCTGCGGATGATCCGTTGCGAGACGTACGGTCCCGGCGGGGTGAACTGCCAGCGGAAGCTGGAGTCCTGCCAGTTCTCGCAAAACAGGTTTGCCGCCGACCGCCGCTGGCGCGGTCACGTCTTCAAGTTCTGGGGCGCAGAGCACTGCATCTTCGAGGACAACCTGCTCACGGGCGACACCCGCGGCCTGGTGATGCAGACCCACTTCGGTGTCAACTACCAGAACTTCATCGCCGGAAACACCGTCGAGCGGACGGTCCTGGGGGGCAACGCCGGCGAAACGTACCTGGTCGATTCACGCCGTCCGCACGCCGATTGTCGATCGGGGCCGCCAGACGCGGCAGGTCGAAAACGTCATACGCGACGACGAGGAGTACACGCCCGAACGAGGGCCAATCCGGTAGGTCTTTGCTCCCATTCTTCCCGTGGTTGAAGTAGGCATTTCCGAAAGCGGTGGGAACCGCGCTGTCGCTGGTCTGAACCCCATGAAAATCCTCCAGCGGATGTTGTCATCTGGCTCGGGACTCCTGTCTCCGGGAGTGCGTTGCCACGAGCACTTCGTAGACCAGGCGGTTGGGAAAATCCAACTCGAACCACGGCCCGTCGTCGCCGTAGTAGATGCGGGACAGGGCCGCCGCGACGGCCGGCGACCTGGACAGGCCCACGTCGCAGTGAATCAGCAACACTTCCACCTTGTCCCACACGTTGGCCACGAAATCCAAGATTTCGGCGGCCAGGGCCGGCGTGAACGACCTGGGCGTGTTTCCAGTTCGCACATCAACGCAAAACCAATGCCCTTCCGTCGCCATTGGGCAACGTCAGCGTCGAACTGGACGCGGCCCTGCTGACCAGAGAACCCGATTCGTTCCAGCGGCACGTCCGAAATGCCTGTGCCGCGTGCAGCCAGGCGGTCAACGACGAATTGGCCCGGCAGACGATGCCTGGAACCTCTGGTCCGGCCGGCAACGGCAGCCCCACGGCCGCCGCGTCTGCCAACGGCAATGGCAACGGCACTGTCCGTCGAAGGGGCCGTCAAGAGGATCGCAGACAGCTGGGAAGCGGCAGTCGAAACCGAGTTCATGACTTTCGAGTCGGTGGCGGCGGAGTTGCCGCTCAAACAGCAACCCGCTGATCTGGTCAGGGTCTACCCGCAGGAGGACAGCCGCTTCGCGCGGAATAGACGTGGCCATCTTCCGAAGGTAGAATCATAGCGCTGCCCGGAGCTTACCCGCAGTAACAACAGGCTGGACGCCAATCCCATGTACCTCATTCCCAGGAGCACGACCATGAATCGCCCAATCGGACCGGCCAATCGCACGCTTCCCCAAACCACTCGCCGCGACGTGATCAAGCTCGGCGGAGCAATCGCCGCAGGCGCGGTGCTTTCTTCGGGCGTGCCGTGCGTGCATGCTGCGTCGGACAACACGATGCGCCTGGCCCTGATCGGCTGCGGCGGCCGCGGCCGCGGGGCGGTTGCCGACGCGATCTCTGTCGCCACCAGTCCGATCAAGCTCCATGCGATGGCCGACCTGACCGACCAACGTGTCAAGAGCGCTCACGGCGTGCTGCAAAAGGGGTTTGCCGATCGGGTCGACGTGCCCGCCGACCGCCGTTTCGTCGGGTTCGACGCGTATCGCCACGCGATCGACTGCCTGCGGCCGGGCGACGTGGCCATGCTGACGGCCTACTCCTACTGCCGCCCCGCGCAAATCGAGTACGCGGTGAAGAAGGGCGTAAATGTGTTTATGGAGAAGAGCTTCGCGTCCGACCCGGCCGGCTGCCGCCGCATCCTGGCGGCGGGCGAGGCGGCGAAGAAGCGAAACATCAAGATCGCGGCCGGACTTCAGTGCCGCCATAGTATCGCCCGCCAGATGCTCATCGAGAAGATTCGCGCGGGCGAACTGGGCGACATCGGGCTGGTCCGCGCCACGCGGGACTGCGGCCGGAACTTCCTCGGCAAACCGCCGGCCGGCACGGATCACGTCGCCTGGCAGATCAACAACCGCGTACACTTCCTCTGGGCCGGCTCCGGCCTCATGCTGGAACTTCTGATCCACCAGATTGACGAATGCTGCTGGATCAAGGACGGCTGGCCAGTCTCGGCGACGGGCAAGTGCACCCCGGTGAACAGGCCGGGCAATTGCAGCCAGAACGTGGACGATTACGTGATGGAGTATACCTTCGCCGACGGGGGCAAGGCGGTAGTCGAGGGGATCGATCCGTTCGCTACGTTCATCCACGGCAGCAAGCGAGCCGCGCAGTTCTCCGGCAATGTGCATGCCGCCACCGTGCATATCTACAAGGGCAAGGAGATCGACAAAAGCCAGATCGACTGGGCCGCGCCGCGCGAACCTCGCAGCCCCTGGCAGGCCGAGTGGAAAGATTTCCTTGAGGCCATTCGCGAGGATCGCCCGTATAACGAAGCCGAACGGGCGGCCTATGCGAACCTCGCCGGGATCATGGGCCGCGCGGCCGCCCACATGGGCCGGACGATCACCTGGAAGGAGATGCTCGCCTCGAACTTCTGTTTCTCGCCGATCGTCGATCAGTTGAAATTCGGCGGCCCCGCCCCGGTCGAGCCGGATGCACAGGGAAATTACCCAGTGCCGATCCCGGGGAAGTGGGTCGAAGTGTGAGGATCACGCCTGCCTCCGACGGACGTTCCGCGTCTCGAGCGTCTTGCCGCCTGCTTCCGCGGGGCGTTGACGGCCACTGATATGGCGAGGTCTCCCGATCTCGCCACTGGACCGCAGCCGGACAGCTACGTGGCCCATGTCGCGACGCCGGGCCTGACTCGCAACACGACGCGACTTCCGCCCGCGGGCGCCACACGGCCGAACGGCGAGCCAAACGGTACGGCGTCCGCACTCCCTCTGCAGATGGAAAACCTCGTTTTCCTCTGGGTTGGCCTGATTATCTTGCTCACGCTCACATGGGTCTTTTCTACCGTCGCGAAGCCGTCGTCCAGCCACTGCGTCCAATATCTTGAACACCGCTCCACGCTGGCGAGCAGCGTGGTGGCGAAACAACCGACGTCTTTTTGGGCATCTCTGGTCTTGAACACCGCTCCACGCTGGCGAGCAGCGTGGTGGCGAAGAAGAGCCGTTGCTTGTGTCATTCAGGTCAGGCCCGAAAGGAGGCCGTTCTCTCAGGGCCTGGAATGTTCACGGCTTGAGAGCGCGGGTAGAATAGCGGCTCGGAACGGTCGGTGACCAGCGTACTCAGGAATCCAAGCCGTGACGACGATGGAAAAGCTCGTTGATCGCAAACGTGGTGCATTGGTGGGGCTCGCAATCGGCGACGCCTTGGGGGCTGCGGTGGAGTTCATGTCTCCTGGGAGCTTTCGGCGGGTGACGGGCTACCGCGGCGGCGGGCCGCACGGCTTGGCGCCGGGCCAGTGGACAGACGATACGAGCATGGCCTTGGCCCTGGCGGACAGCATCGCAAACGCCGGCTGGGACCTGAACGATCAGGCCGAGCGCTACCTGGCGTGGTGGCAGCATGGCGAGTACTCGGTCAACGGACGCTGTTTCGACATCGGGAACACGACCCGCAGCGCTCTGGGCCGATTCAAGAAGACAAGGGATGCCAGGTCCTCGGGCGATTCCTCGGAACGCGCGGCCGGAAACGGCTCGATCATGCGGCTGGCCCCTGTACCGATCCGCTACGCCGATCTTTTTCCCGATCGCCTGGGAGACTTGATCCGCTTGCTGGTCGAATCCAGTGTCCCGACGCATGCCAGTCCTCAATGCCAGTCTGCCTGTGCCTATTTTGGGCTGCTGTTGGCTGCACTCATCCGCGGCGAGGACCGTCAGGATGTTTTGGACCCAGCGTGGCCGCCGCTGGCGGAACTGCGGAAGTCCCATCCATTACACCCGGAGATCGACGCCGTGGCCGCGGGCAACTTCCGCGGCAAGCAACCGCCGGAGATCGTCGGTTCGGGTTACGTTGTCGAGAGTCTGGAGGCCGCCCTGTGGGCGTTTCACGACGCGAAGGATTTTCGCGAGGCCGTGCTGCGAGCCGTCAATCTCGGCGACGACGCCGACACGACCGGGGCCGTCTGCGGGCAACTGGCCGGGGCTTACTGGGGTGAAAGCGGAATTCCTGAGCAGTGGCGAGACGGGTTGGCCCGCAAGGACATGATCGAGAAGGCGGTGGCGGGACTGGCACCGTCGTCGCGTGCTGGCTGCTTCAACACGTAATGGCGACTGAGGCGAACGTCCTCGAAGTGCTGGCAAGCCTACGAAAGCAGGATTGTGTACATGGCCACCTCCAGTCGCCGGAACGTAGGGCGCAGCGACAGTTCGTGGCATCGTGGCGACAGGACTGCTGATCAGTCTGCATCGGCTCTGCATCCCAGATGGGAGGGGACTGGAGCTTGCACGTTCCCAAGAACCGGCTATGCTGGTCCAATGGACGTCTGGCAACTTGGTTTCTTGTGGGTGGGGTAGAATGGACGTGGGGGACATCGCCATGACCACATTGCTTGAACACGCATTCGCCAAGGCGGCGACGTTGCCGATGGCCGAACAGGACGTGCTGGCATCGCGTCTGTTGGCAGAGTTGGCAGACGAGGACGATTTTGACCGGGCAATCGCCGCGACCTCGGACAAGCTCGCAGTCCTTGCTCGCCAAGCCTTGGCCGAACATCATGCCGGTTTGACGGAGGAATTGGACCCCGACTGCCTATGAACTCTCGGATGACACGCCAGTTCCGCGAAATGCTGGCCGCCCTGCCACCGCACGTCAGGCGGCAGGCACGGGAAGCGTACCGTTTGTTTCGCGACAACCCACGGCATCCGGGGCTTCACTTCAAGCGGGTGCATGAGGATCCGCCGATCTTTTCGGCCAGGGTAGGTATCGGGTATCGAGCGGCGGGTGTCCGCGAGGGCAACACAATCGTTTGGTTTTGGATCGGCTCCCACGCCGAATACGATCGGCTGGTGGCCCAGCTGTAGGGTCCGAACCTGCGGCTGGAACATCACGGCGCTTGGGTCCAGCGGGTTGGTCAAGGCCACTCGTCGTGTCAGAACACGCTTCAATGACGGCTTCCAGGGCCTCTACGACGGTGTTTCGAGCTGGCGCGCTGGCAGACCTGTCTGGCAACTTGGTCTTTTAGGCGTTATCACCGGCATCCCAAGAGCCGCCGCCGGGTTGCTCCTCCAGTGGGATTTGCCGGTGATGATTAATGTCGTTCGTCGCGATGGGAGCATCCTCGATGCGATTGCCCGACTTCACGGACTCTGGTGAACTACCCCTCGGTGTGCATCGGGCAACGCTGCGGGAGACCCTTGCCCGATTCGCGGTCGGTGACCCGCAGCGAATCGTCGTCGGGGAACGCCTGGAACGAATCTATCACGTTGCCTCCGCAACCGGGCACTTAGCTCGTTTCGTCGTGTTCGGTTCCTTCGTGACGGACAAGCCGGCGCCGAACGACGTCGACGTGTTCCTGATCATGGACGACGCGTTCGACGGCAATACGCTGCACGGCGAAGCGGCCCTACTGTTCGATCACGCCGCTGCGGACGTCCATTTCGGGGCAAGTGTGTTTTGGGTCCGTCGCTTGGCGGCTTTCGGCGGCGAGCAAACGACGATAGAATACTGGCAGGCCAAACGCGGTGGTGGACGGCGGGGAATCATCGAGATTGTCGAGGACACGAATGATCACGAACGACCAGGAACTTGACGCGACACTGGAGCGAATTCGGCACTTCCAAGCTCAGATTCGGCACCTGCGCAAGGTAGAAACTAACGCGACGAACTACCGACTTTCGGCGTCTGGGTTCATCGCGGAGATTGACCGAATGCAGCTCGAAGTTCGCGAGTACCTCAGCTTGGCACCGTCACAAGTTCAGGCGGTCGCGTGATTGGTGCCATGGCAGCAACGAGCCAAACGGATGCCCGCGAGGCGGTCATCGCGTCTGGGATGGTGGTAGAGTCCGTGGGACCGGCCGCGCGATCCGGGGCGGCCGACACTGCCGAGTAGGAGAGGCTCCTGATGAAGGCAATCACGATCAAGCAGCCGTGGGCCTGGGCGATCGTCTTCGCTGACAAGGACGTCGAGAACCGGTCTTGGTCCACGAACTACCGAGGCCCGCTCCTCATTCACGCGGGAGCAAAGTACCGTGCCGACGCGTCACTACCGAAAGGGCGGCAAGCCCCACCTCGCGACGAACTCGACTTCAGCGCCATTCTAGGAGTGGTCGATCTGGTCGACGTGGTTGCGGGGAGCCGGTCACCCTGGTTCACGGGCCAGTACGGGTTCGTGTTGGAGAATCCCCGTGCCTTGTCGAAACCGATCCCCTGCAAGGGCAAGCTCGGGTTATGGACGCCGACGCCGGCCCAAGTCCGGCTCGTCATGGCAGGACTCAGATAGCCGCAAAGGGTATGGAGGGGCCGCTACTCGCTCGCATGACTCGGTACAGGAATCCCGGATCGACGCAATCCACCAACATAAAGATCAAAGCCAACATCCGGCAATGCTTTGATCAAGGAAAGCGAGTCGACATATACGTCCTACCGGACCATGCGCTGATGCAATACGGCAAGTTCCATGTCAACCTCGTGCCTGGATTGAAGGACAGCATCATGCGAGAAGTAAACCCGCTCTGGCACGGCGAGCAAAAAAAAGGCAAACCAAACCCTCCAACAAACGGAGTCACGCTGCCCCCTTTGATCCCAACGTGACGGACGAGCAAAGCCGCCGAACGCTGGCCAGAGAGACGGAAATGGCATCAAAACCTTCAAATCGCATAGAAGGCCATATTTATGTGCTTGCCTCGCCAGTGTGCAAATACGTCAAGATCGGTGGCACCGACTACCCTCCGCTCAAGCGCATAAAAGAGATCAACTCGTGTGAACCCTACAAAAGCTTGGGCCCGTGGTCCCTTCATGACTTTCGGCAGGTGTCGGATTGGCGAAAGGTCGAATGCGCACTTCACTACGCATTACGAAGTAAGCTTGTGAAAAACATCAAAGGACAGAAGGAGCTGTTCGCAATCTCTTCCGTCGAAGCGTCGAGCCACTTGGAGCGGATCGACGAGTCGCTGGTCGTCAAGAAACCAAAGGTCGATCGAATGTTCCAGGATCGGGAGTTTTCCTACTTCCTCGCTAGGCTATTCAGATTCACCGCTATCTTGAACTGGGTTGATTATCAAGGCGCATGGACATTCTGCCTGTTCCCCTCAACGAAAGGTGGTCGGTACTACACGCTCAATATTGGCTCCCACGAAGTCGCCTTTACCACGGCTCCTGGTAATGACCGGGCGCCGGCTCACATGATCCATATGGATCGGTTGATTCATGATTTCAAAGAAGTGTCATCTTGGGTCAGAGAGAAGAGTGGCAACATCGAGGACGATAACTATACGACGGGGCTTTATCGATCTACGTCAGTCTTCTTCGAGGGGAGTTTTGACATCGCACTCGAGTTTTTGAACCTGAGCGGCGTTCGGCGCGCAATCATTGCCTATTGGACGGAAGCTCTGATTGAACTTCAGGAAAAGGGAAGCCTCAGCGTCTATTCGAAGCACCACAACTGGAATGCCGTGGCAGAACTCAAGAAGAGAATTGCAAGTGGGAAGCTCTGAATTAATAATACGCCAGGGCGCGTAACAAGGGTTTCGGGACCGCCCCGCCAATTCGTTGCCTTCTTTGTCCTGCCGCTCAAGCGAGGCGTTCTTGACTAGCCGCGGTGGAGTACAACAAGAGTTTATCGACTTTCACAATTTGATGGCGACCGAGAGCAGTACATGAGACTGACCAAGGGCCCTGAACACGAGCCAACTGCACGCGTGCGTCTGGACCTGGCGCTGCGAAGGGACTGAGAGGGGGGCTTTCGATGGCTGGCTACAGGGAACTATCGGATCGTTTGGCCGCTTGGACGGGCACGATGGGCGCTTTTTCTCGAGCGCTGGATAGGGAGGGGACGCCCTACCTCAGTTTCTCCAAGCTTGTTTCCGTCGAGTTCTGCTCGAATCGGTACCTGCTGGAGTACGTGCAACGAAAAAGGCTGCGCCCACCCCCCGATTACTTCGTCAACGGGCAGGCTTTTCACGAGACGGCGGCCCGCATGTACCGCGGTTTGTCGCGAGGCAATCCGCCGGACGAGGCCGACTTGCTCGGCTTCTTGGGGCGACGCGTACAGCACCCAACGGTTGAGCTGCAGAATGCGGTTCGGCTTGCTGCGCAGAACGCCTAAGAGGGTTGGGAAATCGTTGGCGTCGAGGAACCCTTCGCGCTGTCGCTCGGACGGACTCTGCCTCCTTGCCTCGGCATCGCGGACCTGATTCTCCGCCGAGGAAGCACGTTTGCGGTTGTCGATCACAAGACAGGCAAGAGGTTCAATGACCCAGACGAGTTGCAGTTCGTCCTTTACCGCGAGTACGTCAGACGGCGTTACAAAGCGAGGCGCTGTGTGACCATCGTTGACGAGTACCGTTGGGTGAATGACCTGACCAGGATCAGAAAGCCGGCCTTCCGGAGAGAACGAGTCCAATTGGGGCGGAACGCCTGGCGCGAAGCCATCTGCCGCCTGACCGACGCTTGGAACGAGATCCAAGAGATCGAGAAGTACCACGAGGCTGCCGCCTCGGACGAGTGTTTTCGCTGTGCGTACAAGGAGATTTGTCCGCAGGCTTCCACTGGGTACTCGTCGTGGTGGTGGTAGCGCGCGAGTCACCCGCTGCGAGGTAACTTTGATGGAAAAACACCGCTTCAACTTGCATCTGCGCGGGCTGCTCAAGGTCCTGGCCGAGCACCTGTACTCGACCAAGAAAGTGGGCGTCCGCGAACTGATCCAGAACGCTCACGATTCCTGCGTGCGACGCAGGATCGAGGAGGGCGGCGAGGGGTATCAGCCGCGGATCGAACTGGCGATCAACGCGGCCCGGCGGACGTTGACGATTCGCGACAACGGCTGCCGTCTCACCGAGGAAGAAATCGGCGACTATCTGCTCGCCTACTGCCACGCGGCCAAGCTGGAAAAGACGTACCGGCTGGATCGCATTCGGGAGGTCCGTCCGGCGGAGGCCGCCAACGTCGTCACGTGAGACGTACCCGCCTGGACGCCGTTCAGCCGGCTTCGCGGGCTTCTGCCGAACACGAACGTGCGACCGGTCGTACCGCCGGCAAATCAAGGACACTGAAAACCTGTCCGCTGCCGCTCCTGAACCCCACCTCGCTCACTTCGATTTTGTCGTCCAACTGGAATTCCAGGGCTTCGACCTCCCGCATGCGGTCTCGTTCCGGTTCCCGGAAGACTTCCGCCCGGCCGTCCAGCGACCACTGAATGGCCTTCAAGGCGGCGTCTCGGGCGGTCCAAGCATCCAGGACCAGCCGCACCCAGCCAGATCGAACGTAGTATTTCGCCATCGTTTGGTTCCTCCCGTGATTTCTTTGGCCAGTACCATCATCCCTGTCGCCGTGACACGGTTGGTCCACGGGAGAAAAAACTCCCGCAGAAGCCGGCCGGTTGGCGGACGAGGGCCGGCGTCGTCCTTATGGTCGCCCCGGCCCGGCCGCCCTGATGGCCGGTGTCGGGACCAGGCCACGGCACCGTTTCGGCCCACCGGTGGGCGGAAAAATTCTTGGGGCATTTGACCAACCGTGTCCAAGCCGGCGGCGATGATACTGGTGTGGGCCAAGAATCACGCAGGGGAGGCCAAGCCATGCGTCAAATCATCTTTCGCGCCATGCACCAGTCCGACGACCTGGTCGTCACGTTCGACTACACCGACGCCAAGGGGGCCACGACCCACCGGGTAGTGAGCCCGATCCGGTTCCTGGGCCAGGACCGCTTTCTGGCCCTGTGCCTGAGCCGCGAAGAACCCCGCCAGTTCTACCTGGAACGCTGCCAGAACGTGCGACTGGCGCCGGCGGGGGAGTTCGTGATGCCGGTGGCGATGGCGTGTTAGGCTGACGGGACGCGGGCCGTATCCAGCCACGGTTAACGACGCAGGCAAGAAGTTTTATCAGGGGGGTGTGTACCCCTACTGCGCAATCCGCAAAGTCTTCCATTATCGTGATTCCGGCTGTTTCCAAGGCCCCGCAGAGCGTGCCTGACGGGATTGAACGGACGCCGACCGATGCTCTGGCGATCCAGCCGCCGCTGATTTTCCGCGACGCATGCGAACTGTTGAATACGAGCCCCGGTTGCTTTCGACTGCGCGCAGGTTTTGGTAGAGTTTACGAAAACTCGAACGGGGTCATCTTGGCTGGAGGTACGAGCCGTGAGGACATTGCGCGACTATTTCAAGATCGCTAGGGCTTCCAAGTTCCTGGGCGTGAGCCAAAACACGCTGCGAAAGTGGGCGGATCAGGGCCAAATCCCAGTGTACGTCAACAAAGCCAACGGCTACCGGCTGTTCCTCCAGAAGGATCTGGAGAAGTTTCTGGGGGAGACGGCCAAGCCGGCGAAGCCAGCGCGGAAGTCAACATGATTACGACTGGATGGCGGTAGCCATGACCACGGTCAATCACATCAGAACCCGGCGCGTCTGGGCTGGCAACCCGTAATGACGGTCGAGCCTTACCGGATCGGACACGAATTGATTCACAGCGAGGACACGACATCGTGAGCGACGCTGACTCGCCCCAGATCGTCATGTTGGCCGGACCAAACGGAGCCGGGAAATCGACGTGCGCTCCGGAGTTGCTGCGGGGCACCCTGGGGGTCACCGAGTTCGTCAATGCAGATACGATCGCCCAAGGGCTGTCCGCGTTCGACTCGCAAAGCGTCGCGCTATACGCCGGGCGGATCATGCTGCGGAGGCTCCAGGAACTTGCCCAACAGCGGACAAGTTTTGCTTTCGAGACCACGCTGGCGAGCCGCACCTTTGCCCCGTGGCTGACGGAGTTGATTGCATCTGGCTACCGGTTCCACCTCGTTTTTCTCTGGTTGCCATCGGCGGATTTCGCGGTCGATCGCGTGGCCGATCGCGTCCGCATGGGTGGACACGACGTCCCGGAGCCAACGATTCGCCGCCGCTACGAGTCCGGGCTGAGAAACTTCTTCACGCTGTACCGGCCAATCGTCACAAGCTGGCGGATGTACGACAATTCCCAGTTGCCCACCATGCGTTTGATCGCCAGCGGGCGCCTGCCTGCCTACCGGTCAGGCGCGCCTGCCGACGAGGCAGGTGTTGATCAGGTCACGCGCGTCGAAAACCAATCCCTTTGGCAGGAACTTGTTGCGAGGTACTGCACATGAGCACCGAAGCAAAACCGGATATTGAAAAGCTGTTCGCCGAGGGCCGACCGATCGACGAAGCCATGTCGCGAGCGGTCCGCGGCGCCATCGAGCGTCACAAGCAAGCGGGGAAACCGATGGCGGTTTGGGGGGATGGCAAGACCGTTTGGATCGACCCTGCACAGGTGGATCAAGAGAACGAGGAGGAACTGCAACCCCGAGTCTTCCCTTGTGATGCGTGAATTGAGGCGTTGATTCTGAACGAATGCGGGTCCGCCGTTGCGGCACCGCGACCACGAACTTGGTGCTGCGGCAGTCCGGTTGACATTGAATCTGAATGCCTGAGATCGCTTTGCCTTTCAGCCGCGGACGCGGAAGCCGATTTCCCCCAGCAGACCCCGCAGCCGCTCCAGGTGATCGCCCTGGATTTCCAACTCGTCATCTTTGACCGTGCCGCCCGCCCCGCAAGCGGCCTTGAACTGACTCAGCAATCCAGGCAAATCGTTCTGATCCGCCGGCAGACCTCGGACCACGGTGACAACCTTCCCCTTCTTTCGTTTCTCGACGGCCAGGCGGGCCGTCTGCTTCTCGGGCGGCGCCAGCATCTTGGGCGGCGGCGGGCAGGTGCAGGCTTCTTCCAGTTCGCCACACCGCTCGCAGCGCGGGGGCCGATCCCACTGAGTACCCTCGAACAGTCTCATCCTGTACTCCCATCTAGACCTTCCTGCTACGAGTCTCCCCAGGCAGGGACAATCGCTTTGCGCGAGTCAGCGGAACTACCTATCGGTCCCCGCGTGCCCCAGTTTAGCGGAGACTGTGGCTTTTTGCGAACCGGGACCCAAGGCAACGCGTCCGCCTGCAGCCTGACGACGCATCCACGCACCATCCACGGCGGCCGGGAAGCACTGAGAGTCTTGTCCGACCAGATCGGAGTGACGCTCACGCAAAATGTGACCATCATCCCGGGACAGGCGGGCACGTTTTCCGGCTGGCTGAAAACCGACGTTCTTACCGGTGCGGCGTGCTTTACGGCCGACTATCTCGACGCGCAGGGCCACGCGATCCTGAGTTGATGTTCGCCGCCCGTCACAGGATCGTCGCGCCAATTCGCCGCGCTCGAGTTGGCCATGTCGCCGGGGCCGCCGGACGCAACAACGCTGCGCGTGGAATTGAACGCCCGCGCTCTTTGACACGAGAATCTGTACTGGTTAGAATCGCCTGACGTTCGCCGACGGCAAGGGGTTGGCCTTGAAGCGGCTACGGTGCAATCTGGGAGAATCAAGCGATGTCGACATCCTTCGAGTTAACACGCCGGCGCTTTCTGGAGGGCTCGCTGGCCGTCGGCGTGGCGGCCTGCAAGTTGCCCAAGTTGGCCGCAGCGGCGGCGCCGAGCACGGGTTGGCAGATCGGCTGCCGGACACGGCCCTGGGCCGGCTACGAGTACCGCGTGGCGCTCGACGCGATTGCCCAGGCCGGCTTCAAGTACATCGGCTTCGGCGGCGCGAAGTCCAAGACCGGCTGGGTCGTTGGGGCGGACACCCCGATCGACGAGGCCCGCCGGATCGGTGAAGAGACCCGCAACCGCGGGCTTGAAATTCCCCTGCTCTACGGCGGCGATTTTCGCGGCCATGAAGGGCCGGCAAGGCTCCGCCGGATCATCGACAACTGCGCCGCATGCGGCGCCTGGTCGGTGGTGATTGCCGAAGCCGGCAACCAGCAAACGTGGGAGGGCTACTGCCGGACGCTCGCCGAGTGCTGCGGCTACGCGGCCGAGAAGCAGATCACGCTCCAGTTGAAGTCGCACGGCGGCCTGCTGGCCGACAGCCCCCTGTGCCGCAAGGTGATCGAGCGTGTGGGCCACAAGAACCTGACGATCCTCTACGACCCGGGCAACATCTGCTACTACTCAGACGGGAAGATCGACCCGGTCGACGATGCGGCCAGCGTGGCCGGGCTGGTGACCGGCATGTTGATCAAAGACTACCGGCATCCGAAGCAGGTGGACGTGACGCCAGGCACCGGCCAGGTGCGTTTTCCGCAACTCATGGCGCAACTGATCAAGGGCGGCTTCACCCACGGCCCGCTGATCGTCGAGACGCTTGCTTCGGGGAGCCTCGAACAGAAACTGGCCGAGGCGAAGAAGGCGCGCAGATTTGTCAGCGAATTGGTGGGAGTAAGCTAGCACCAAACGGTTTTCAAGGCCAATCGCGTAAAGAATGAGATTTTATGGTTCTGTGAATTGGATGCCACGGGCTTGCCCCGTGGAGGCTCCCGTTTCCAGCTACGAACGAAGCGATCCCCCGCGTATCCTTCCTACCTTGTTTCGCCCGCGGCGGCGAAGCCGCCGCGGGCGAAACAAGGTAGGAAGGAGTGAAGGTTGCGTGCGTGGCGTGTCTTAGCGAGAAACGTAAGCATCCCTCGGGCAAGCCGAGGGCATTCGTTAAACGGCAAAGTGAATACCGACAACTGGTAAAACCGTTTGGTGCTAGGGCCTTGTCCAGGCTAAGAATGCGGGTTGTGAGCGGCACGGCGCTAGCCGCCGGTTCTGTACGTTACCGGCGGCTAGCGCCGTGCCGCTCACGCATCGCCGGCGGCCGGCCGTTGCGACGGGCCGCGGCGCAGGCCAGCGCGGAGTGACCAGCGGGAAAAGGGAGAAACGATGGCAGCACTGAACATCAGCATGATCGCAGCGATCCTCCTGGCGGTTTCCGCCGGGCAAGGCCCGGATCAGGCCTTGATCATTGACGATTCCCAGGGCTCGCTGGGCCGCGTGGCGGCGCCCGTGTGCGCGAAGGTCGATCTCGGCCGACTGCCCGGCGGCGCGGCCCGGCCGGAACGGATCCGCGTTGTCGAGACGGTCGGCGGCGCGGTTCGGGGCGAGCCGCTGGCGGCGCAGTTCGAGCCGGACAGCGCCGGCAGTGCCACGGGACGGCTGTGGTGGATTCTGCCGCCCGGCGAGAAAGGTCAGCGGCGGTTCCGGATGGTGACGGCGGACGAGCCGGGTGGCCAGGAGTTGTCCGCGCGGGTCGACACCGAACGGAAAGCGGTCGACATCCGCGAGGGCTCCTTGCCGGTGCTCCGCTACAACCATGGGACGGTGCCGGTTCCGGCGGGGATCGACCCGGACTTCGCTCGAGGCGACTACATCCAGCCGCTGTTCGGCCCGGACGGCGAAGCGATCACCGACGACTACTCGCAGAACCATCCGCATCATCGCGGCGCGAGTTGGGCCTGGCCGATCGTGCGCTGGAAGGACGAGGCCCGCGATCTCTGGGCGGTGAAGATTCTGTCCGGCTTCACCGGCGCGGTCTGGTCGCGTCCCGTGGCGATGCACCGCGTGGCAGCCGGTCCGGTGTGGGCCGGCGTCGAGGCGGAATGCGTGTGGAAATGGGGCGACCGCGACCCGATCGTCCGCGAGGACGTGCTGATCCGCGCGTTCCGCTCAACCGCGCGGCGGCGTTTTGTCGATGTCCAGGTGCGGCTGACGGCGCTGGTCGACGAGGTGAGCATCGGCGGCCGCCCTCATGCCAGCTACGGCGGCTTCTCGGTGCGCAGCTTCCCGGAATTTCCCGAGCGGCAGATTCGCATGCACATCGATCCGCCCGGCGCTTCGCCGCGGCGGGCATGGTATCACTTGACCGGCCGTTTCCCCGGCGGGAAGGGTCCGGCCGGCATGGTCTTGCTGGAGAGCGTGACCAACCCCGACTATCCGAACCAGCCGCAGACGGATGAAGGCGGGACGAAGCCCGGCGAGTATCCGCCCTGGAGGAGCGTGCAGCCGGCCTGGCCCGGCGACCGCGAGGTGCCGCTGCCCAAGGGCGAGACGCTGACGCTCGACTACCGGCTGTGGATCCATCCCGGCTCGTTGAGCGAAGGCGAGATCATCGACGCCTGGAACGCTTATGCGCTGGCGAAAAAAGCCCCGGGCCGATAACCGGGCAGAGAAACCGATTGACCGGACGGAACGAGGCTCTTGCAACGCAGGTTTTGCCACCGATACCCGTGATCCTAAGGAGTTAGACGTGATGAAGCTGTCGAAACCCGTTTCTCGCCGCGATTTCCTGGGCGCCGCCACGGCCGCGGGCGCCGCCGGTCTTGCGGCGCCCTACTTCGTGCCGTGCTCGGCGTTGGCCGCGCCGGGCCAGCCCGGCGCCAACGACCGCATCCAGATCGGCCTGATCGGCGCCGGCGCGATGGGTACCGCCAACGTGAAGGCGTGCGCCCAGTATCCCGACGTGGCGGTGACCGCGATCTGCGACGTTTCCAAGCGGAAACGCGACGCCCTGGCCGCGAGCTTCGAATCGAAGCCGAAGACGTACAACGACTACCGCGAGGTGCTCCAGCAGCCGGATGTCGACGCGGTGATCATCGCCACGCCCCATCACTGGCATTGCCGGATGGCGGTCGACGCTTGCGAAGCCGGCAAGGACCTGTACTTGCAGAAGCCGATGTCGCTGCACCTGGCCGAAAGCCGGGTGATCAAGAACGCCGTCCTCAAGCACCAGCGTGTTTGCCAGAACGGGACTCAGATCCACGCGTCGGAGAACTACCGCCGCGTTGTCGAGTGGATGCGGTCGGGGATGCTCGGCAAACCCGCCGTGGTGCGGACGTTCCTGACGTCGAATGAGGGGAATCCACCCGACGGATTGGGATTCCCGCCGGACAGCGACCCGCCCGAGGGGCTCGACTGGGACCTGTGGGTCGGCCCGGGGCCGATGCGCAAGTTCAACGAGAACATCGTCAAGAATGGCTGGTCGCATACCCTGTTTCTGGATTACGGCGGCGGGCGGACGTGCGGGATGGCGAACCACATCCTCGACCTTCCCTTCTGGGCGCTGGACTTGGGCTTTCCGACCCGTGTGCAGAGCACGAGTTCCAAGCACTGCGTACACGACAACACCGACGCGCCGGACACGCACGAAGTGACCTGGGAGTTCCCCGGCGTGGTGATGACCTGGATGATGTCGCAGGTCAGCAGCTTCGGCTTCAACTTGCAGGACGTGGAGCGTTACGCGAAGCACGGGGCCCCGATGGAGAAAGGGGTCCAGCGCCGCCTGGGATACTACATCCATGCGGAGAAGGCGACGATCTTCGGCAACTACCAGACGCACAAGGTGGTTCCCCAGGTGGCTGAGTTGGTGGGCGCCGAGCCGCCCGAGCAGACGATCCCGCCTTCGCCGGGCCACGAGCGGGAGTGGCTCGACTGCATCCGCAGCCGCGCGGAGCCGAGTTGCGGGGTGAACTACATGCACAAGGTCAACACGTCCAACATGCTGGCCAACCTGGCGATGAAGCTTCGCCGCGAGCTGCGTTTCGACCCGGCCACCGAGCAAATCGTCGGCGACGACGAGGCGGCGAAGGCGGCGCGTCCCGAGTACCGGGCGCCCTGGAAGTTCCCGGAGGAATACCTGTAATCCGGCTGGCAGCGCACAGGTTCAGCAGGGGCGGCAACAGCAGTGGGACGAGGACAAAGCGTTTCATTATGAGTACCGGTGTCAGGAAAGTACCGGAAAAGGTGTCAGGAACCGTTTTCGGGGAACGGCGGCTGGCTTGTGGGTTTGAACCGCAATAACGGTTCCTGATACCTTTTCCGCGTTCTGCCCCCTTTTCCGCTCCCAAGACCTGACCTCATTCCGCCCTCGACGGTGCTGCTGGTGCTCAGGATTTGCGAAACAGCTTGATTCCCGCCTGTTTCTCGAAGGCGTGACACAGTTCATGCAGGCGACGGCGGCGAAACTGGGTATAAGCCTTCTTCACGCCCGTTGCCCACAGCCCGCTGCTCCGATCATAAGGGATCAGGTGACTACGCATCGCGGCTGGAAAATGCTTCTTCTTGCGATACTCATCCAGGTAGTAGCGTGGGCGTTTCATGCCGAATCGCCGGTGTTCAATGGCAGCGATAAAGGAGATGTTGCAGATGCTATTGTACTCGCGGTGGTTGAATCCGTGATTTGCGAGAAGTTGCCGGGGAAAGATGTGGTGTCGGTCGCGTCTGTCGGCAAGGCTGGCGTAATTCGCGGGAGTAATCGGTTGGCCGTTAGCAAGGTATCGGGGTTTCTGGCAACCGAGAAGGCAATAGAAGGCATTCGTGAGGCTAGAATGCTTGGTGTATTCCTGGCGGCTCAGATCGTTGGGGTCCACAAGGTCCGTGAACTTGAATGTTGCTGCCGAGGACGAGGCAAGCCGCCTGAAGAACCGAACGTCTCCCATCAAGTTCTGCCGATACCCACGACCGCTATAGCGAACTCCGACGCCCGTGGCCCAGAACCACTTTCGAATTTCGGAGCGTTGCTTTGCACTCGGGGCTGCGGGATGATGGAAGAAGAAAACGCTCAGTGTGGCGAGCATATTGACGGACGGAAGAAAACCGCTGTGCGGCACCTCGAAGTTCGACTGCAAATAGGCCACCGCTTGCCCGAACGCAGTACGGTACTTCTTCCACCGTCCATAGAACTCGCTCTTCGTCCCGTCCTTGTCAATCTTCCTTTCCCACCATGCAATCGTGGCCTCCAACGCTCTTTGTCCAACGTCGAGTTCTCGCTCCTCGGTAACAAAGGCGAATCCCTGTAGGATCGCGGTGAATTCGATGTCCTGAAACGCGTTATTTATGCCAGCCCGCAACTCATGGGCAAGGTCGCGCAGGTCTACCTTGGACGCTCTGGCAAAGGCACGGTCGGCAGAACCAATGGTCATTCCTTGCGAATTGATCCGAAGGAAGACACTTCGTACTTCTTCCAGATCATTGGAATGGACGAAGAGGATCGGAACTTGGTATTGAAGGATGCGATTCCGGCAATCTGCGATTCGCTTTAGCAGGTACTTTGGATATCCCTTGAAATGTTGCCACCAGTGGGCGCTAAGAATGTCTTGGATGGGAACATGTTCGCGGGTGACCGGCTTGCGATAGACAAAATTTGCGTGGTCTTCTTCCTCGACATCATGGTTCAGAACGAAACAGACCCGGCCAAAATCAACATCGGCACCGCTCGCGTTCTTCCGGATGCCACCGCTGTAAGCCTCATGGAGCACGGACAAACGCTGCTGGCCGTCAATAAGAAACCACCCAAACGGGCTGTCGGTGTCGAACTCGGGCAACACGTTCAATGATTTTCGGAGGAGATCGTATTGCTGCGGCTTCGTCTGCCAGATCAACACAACACCGATTGGCATCCCCTTAGAGATGCTGTCCAGAAGGGCCGCCGCCCTCTTGCCATCCCAGACGAACTCGCGCTGAAGTTTCGGAACGGCAAAGACTCTTGCGGAAAAGTGCTTGCGTAGCTCTTTCACAGAGACGTGCTTCAGTTTAGGAGGTTTCACGCCAGCTTCCTTTGATTGAGCGGTAGCCTATATCTTTCAGCCTAATTGGGGGTATCTGCCGAAGCAAGGGTGCCACCACTCATTTCGTTTTAGGGGAACGGCGGCTGGCTTGCGGGTTTGAACCGCAATAACGGTTCCTGACACCTTTTCCGCGCCCTGCCGCATCTTCTGCACGACGGCTACGACATCCGCACCATGCAGGAACTGCTGGGGGCACCAAGACGTCGAGACCACCATGATCTACACCCATGTGCTCAACCGCGGCGGTCGAGCCGTGCGCAGACCCCTGGACCGACCCGGTTCGGACGCGTCGGGTTCTTCTGGCCCGTGATAGGTCGCATTCCGGACGCTTCAGTCTTCTGCCTATCTTGTTTTGTGGTGGCTTCGATGACGCCTCATAAGCCCAAACCAGAAAGCATGTTAGGGACAACCGTGGTGCATAAAGCCTCCGCGATAGGTCGACTGCCCCCGTCGGGATATTCCGGAACCGAGGCACGTTTCTCGCCCGTGATAGGCCGACGGCCGTCGGCCTATCACGGCGGCAATATCCGGAAGCCGCGGTCGGGTAATCGCGGTACCGGAAAACCCGTCAAGTTTCCCTCTGACCTCTTGACAAATCAGGACTTACGTCGTCGAATAATCGTCGTCTTCAGGCCGTGATGACCCGACATGCCATCGGCCTATCGCGGCGAGGACGCCCGATGCTTACCTGATCGGGTAAATCAATGGTTCGGACAAACTGAACTCGCCCCAAGGACACGATCATGGGAGCCATCAAGGACCTGGTTGACCTCGCTGATAAACTCAACACGTCTATCATGGATCGAAAGACTCGCGAACTTCTTCTTCCGCTCAAGGAGGCAGCAACGGAGGCGCAGCGCGAGATTTTCTATGCGGAGCGGAAACATGCGGAAGAAATGGACAAACTTAAGGCTGAAAATACAACCCTTCGCGCGCAGATAGATCAGCAACCAAAAGCAGAATTCTTCCCAAAAACTGGAACCTGGATCGAGTCGTCTACTGGTATTCATTACTGCCCTCGCTGTCGTCAAAATGGAAAATGGTCTCCGATGCAAACCGCAAAATATGGATGGTCATGCCCGTCATGCGACAAATACGCTGAAGACCCAGCCAATCCTGGTCCAACTTCACTTCCTCCCAACTATGACCGCGGCACTCGAATACTGTAGTCCGAACAATCGATTGCACCCGAGCGGCGGATCAGGTCGAACAAAATGGAAGGTCACTCGGCCGCCGCCGGGTGAATCGGGTCGTTC
>Ga0209723_1000064_pt1 | contig 204316 bp, 171 predicted proteins | sample BiotimSIPDNA_2_FD_185750 | JGI IMG/M metagenome (GOLD analysis project Ga0209723, IMG submission 185750) | Anaerobic biogas reactor microbial communites from Washington, USA - Biogas_R2 time_0 SIP DNA (SPAdes) (version 2) | ecosystem: Engineered > Bioreactor > Anaerobic > Unclassified | place...
AAGGTTCAGTGAGACAGCTGGCACAAGGCAGATCTGAGGGAGTGGCTATCACACTTCGCCTTCAGTGCTGAAATAAGATTTTGTGTTAATTGGTTTGGAGGGCTTTGACGGGGTTTTACCTGTTGAGGCCCTCTCTTGCTTTTTCGTAGTCGGGTGCCTCAAGCAGATCATGGAATCGTGCTGAGGGCTTTAACCGGCCGAAAGAATCGAGATAAGCCTCCCTGGTCATCGAATCCCAGTGGATGGCACCATTGTAGTACTGTATGTTCTGTATTACGCCCAGCGATGCAAGGAGGATAAAGGCTGCCAGGACAGCAGGCTTAAGCCAGCTTTTTCCTGTGGTCATTGCATGGGAAAGGAGCGAGGCGGCAGCAATGGCCATGAGAACATAACTGTCTATGAATGCCCTCTGTCCGAACCCTCCGCCATACCACCAGCACCACCAGGAAAAGATGATATAGATATTCAGCGGCACAAACAGGGTCATAGCAAGGACGTGCGGGGAGCGGCGTATCCAGAGCGATATTATCCCCGCAAAGGCGAAGATCATCAACGGGGTATATAAAAAGAGTCCCTTGCGCCAGCTGAAGAGTCCCTTGATGATTGCCGGATCGTCGAAGAAAAAACGCTCGTCACTTCCGTATGAGAAATATAACCACTGTCCCGTCATCTCTTTCCAGTAAAGCATCTGGGGAACCCATACGATCAGTGCTGCCAGCGCCATTATTGCCATGTAACGGTAACCGAGGGCCAGCTCCCTGGTCCTGCTGCGCATACTCTGACCTGACGTGACGCCATAAAGTATGAAGAAGAGGACAATGATTATGTTAGTAGGTCTGATTAGGGTAATCAAACCCAGCAACAGTCCGAGCCTGAGTGCAGACGGGATAGAAGGGGCAGGACGAATACTGTTATAACCGTGCCATATCATTGAATACCAGACGAATGCGCTTATCAGCGCAAAAGAGTAAACGTGTGACATCGTCCCCTGGTAGAGAGTGTACCAGAAGAGGTTGGTGCCGATAACAAATGCTGCAAGGACTGAAGCGGTAGCAGTGTCTGATGCGTGTGCAAGCAGTATTTTTCTCAGATATATCAGCCCCACCGTCAGAAAAAAGAGTGCTGAAAGAAGCAGGAAAAACTTGTATGGCGGCGAGTAGCCTCCGGTGTCGGTTCCTGAGAGGTGTGCAACAGCTTGTCCGGCAAGGAAGAAAGGTGTCCAGAGCAATGAGAGGCCCATGGTGGTCTTTATCACGTATTTTCCCTGGGGGCCACGATCCGGCCATACGAGCAATTTGTTCTTTCCCTGGTAGTTATCAGCAAAGCTGAGCGAAAGATCGTGATAGATGAAGGCTGCCGGCAGGTAGGCGTAGTAGGATATAGCGTCCCATTCTATTACCCGCTTCTCGTCGTTCCAGTGTTTCTCTGACAGCATGGTTGCGGTCAGGAGGGTTATGATTAGAGCCAGCGCAAGCGCTGAAGCCCAATTTTTACCTGCCAGGCCGTATCTCAGCACTTTTGCTGTAATACCGAGGCCGTCGGTGATGCCAATCTTTTTACCCTCGCTCTTTCGTCTGGGGGAGTAGCTGACCGGTTCCTCGGCGAATTTTGTCTGGCTGTTGTTCAGTGCCCTGTACATCAGTTCCGTTTCAAAGCCGAATCCGCTTTCCCTAAGGTTCAGTTTCTGAAACAGCTCTTTAGTGATCAGCTTATAGCCGCAGGTCAGGTCAGTGATTCTCCTTCCGGTCATTCGCGCAGCGAACCAGGAGAGGAGTCTGTTGAGTGTGACGGCTGCGGTGGCGTGGCCGGGGTGTTTTTTCCTGTCTGCGAAGCGGGTGCCGCTGACAAGGTCAAGGTTCTGGCTGTTCATATTACTGAGTAGTGCGGGTATGTCTGCCGGATCAAGCTCCAGGTCGGCATCCTGTATTACTATGACCTCGCCCTTGGCCTCCCTCACTCCGGCGGCGACAGCCGCCCCTTTGCCTGAGTTGGCTGGCAGCCTGATCACCCTGGCCCCGGGCATCCCGGCACTTGATTGTTCAGCGATTTTTCCCGAGTTATCCGTTGAGCAGTCGTCAACGATGATCACCTCCACCTGTCTGACAAAATCTGGCATCACGGTATCACGAAGCCTCTTCATTGTCACGGCAATTGTACCGGCTTCGTTGTACATGGGGATGATAATGGTGAGGTGCAAGGTGGCTTCAGGTTAAGCGATAAAGTTACTGTTTTTCACAGGCAATTGGCAGTAGTGTTGATAATGAAAGCTCGTAGGCAATAGGTACCATGCAACCGGCAATAGTGTTGACAATGAAAGCTCGTAGAGCTTTAAGAATTGTAGGACAGTGGAACAAGAAACAGACATAACCCTCGTAGAGGGTAAAGAATTGTAGGTCACGCAATAGTGTTGACAATGATATGCGGGAAAGAAAAAAGAGACCCGTGGGGATCTCTTTTCCAATGTGCTGTGGGGGGAGGAGTGACGTTTATTTCTTTGCAGGTGCAGTCTCAATGTTATCGCAAACACCGTTATTGTTGGTGTCAACGAATGCCGGGCCTCTGCCGTTAAAGCGTCCCCTGCCGGGAGCTGTTCCCTGTGTGCTGCCCATGCCTCTGCCTGCAGCTACAGCCTGGCCACGGCCCTGTCCGTTCCTGGCGCCCCGGGCGAGTCCCTGGCCTTTGCCTGGTCCGCGATTGGTTGCAGTCTGATTTGCTCCTGCGGAGTAGGCTCTCCGACCCGGCCTTGTGCCATTGGTGTAGTTATCACATACGCCGTCTTTGTCGGCGTCAACATAAACATTTCCTGCCGCGCGCCCTCTTCCGATCTGTTCGGGATTCTGCTGTGCCGTCTGTGCTGATGCTATGGCAGCTATTGCCATGAATGCCACCGCTGATAAGAATAATCTTGTTTTCATGAGTAATTGTTTTTGTTATTATTTATTCTTCTTTGTTCGCTGTTTACAATTACTCAGATGCAGTTATGGCGGAAAGGTTTAATGGAGTCTGAAAAAAAAACATATTATCAGTTGCTCAGAGCTTCACATTTCTGAGTCTCAATGCATTCCATACAACAGAAACAGAGCTGAGGCTCATAGCTGCTGCTGCTATCATGGGGTTGAGCAGCGGGCCTCCGAAGAGGTGCAGCAGGCCCATGGCTACCGGTATGCCAAGTATATTGTAGAAGAATGCCCAGAAGAGGTTCTGTTTTATATTGCGGATGGTACTGTTGCTGAGCCGGAGTGTGCGGACCACATCGTGCAGGTCGTTTTTAATAAGCACGACATCTGCAGCCTCGATGGCCACGTCGGTGCCTGATCCGATAGCTATGCCCACATCGGCTGTCGCCAGCGCGGGGGCATCATTGATGCCATCGCCCACCATGATAACGGTTCTGCCGCTGCTGCGCAGATTTCTGATCTCTTCGGCCTTGTCGCCGGGCAGCACACCTGCTATTACGGTGTCTATACCTGCCTGTATGGCGATATGGCGGGCAGTCTGTGGATTGTCGCCTGTGATCATCATCACTTCAATGCCCATTTCCTTCATCGCGTGTATGGCGCCGGCCGACCCCGGCCTGATGGTATCTGCCACGGCTATTATGCCGAGGCAGATGCCATTGGCGGCAATGTACATCACTGTCTTGCCTTCTTCCGACAACCGTCCGGCAGCAATGTCTGCATCGGTGGCATCTACTTTCCGTTCGGTCATCAGCCGTCTGTTCCCTGCCAGTATGTGGGTGCCGTTGACTGCTGCCTCCACGCCGTAGCCCGGAAGGGCAGTAAACCGGTCGGGGGAAGGGAATGAGATATTTTGCTCCGCAGCATGATTTACCACTGCCCTGGCCACCGGATGTTCCGAGCGTCCTTCGGCTGTAGCGGCGGTTGACAGCAGTTGATCCTTACTGGCATCGCCGACCGGCACGATATTCGTAACTACAGGTATCCCGGTAGTGACCGTACCTGTTTTGTCAAGCACAATAACCTTCGCCTTGCGTGCCGTCTCAAGGGCTTCACCGCCTTTGATCAGTATACCTTGCTGTGCTCCCCTGCCCGTACCTACCATCACTGCCACCGGTGTTGCGAGTCCCAGTGCGCACGGGCAGGCAATTATCAGCACGGAGATCAGCACCGTGAATGCCAGTTTAAAATCGCCTGTTCCTATGAGCCATGCCGTTCCTGCCAGCATGGCCAGGGCCATGACTACCGGCACGAATATGCCTGAGATCTTGTCAGCCAGCCTGGCTATGGGGGCCTTTGATCCCTGTGCCTCCTCCATGAGTTTTACTATCCGTGCCAGGGTGGTGGCGCTGCCTACGCGTGTTGCGCGGCAAACGACAGAACCGTTGAGGTTGATGCTGCCGCCGGTGACCTCTGCTCCTTCATCCTTCTCCACGGGTGTGCTCTCGCCGGTGAGCATTGACTCATCTGCCGAAGTAATGCCTTCGGTGACAATACCGTCAACAGGGAACCTCTCGCCTGGTCTGACTATTACAAGCTCATCTACCTTGACTTTGGATGCAGGTACTGTTTTCTCCTTACCGTCTCGAAGGACGGTTGCCAGGGGTGGGGCAAGATTAAGAAGAGTGCGTATGGCGTTTCCTGCTTTTGACTTTGATCTGGCCTCAAGGTATCGGCCAGTAGTTATAAGGGTTATGATTGTTGCTGCTGACTCATAATAGAGGTTGTGCACGTAGTGGCTGTCTCCGCCGGCAACACGCACTGTGGCATAGATGCCGTAGAGGTATGCAGCTGCGGTACCCATGGCTACAAGGGTATCCATACCGGGATTACCTCTGAGAAGTGTCTTTGTACCAGTGATATAGAAGTTGCGACCGGTGATCACCACCGGGGTGGTGAGCAGAAGTTGCAGCAGTGCGAAGTTCAGGGGGCTGGTTTCCGGCGAGATGAATACCGGCAGCCTGGCTCCGGCCATGACAGACATAGTAAGTATAAGCAGCGGGACCGTAAACAGCAGTGACCAGAGGAGCCTTTTCTTCAGTCGATCTGTCTCCGGGCGCGCCGCAAGGCGTTCCTTCTCGTCGTCAATGGCTTTGTATCCGGCTTTGTCTACCGCTTCCAGAAGCCTGGTGAAATCAGCCTTGCGTTCATCATATGATACAGTAAGCCTTTCTGTGGCCAGGTTGACGCTGGCAAAGGTTATGCCCTCAACCTTTGCTGCAGCCTTCTCCACATGAGCCGCGCATGATGCGCAGTTCATCCCCTCTATGGCAAACGATTTTTCGGTCATCTTACGATATGTTTCAATAATAAAACAACAACTTCAATGGAAAGTTGACGCGAAAACATAATTGTACTTTCAAAATCAGGTAGTATCTTTCTTTTGAAAATGATTGCAGATGGATACGATAAGACATTTTATTGAGACTGTAATTTTCCGCATCGGGAAATATGAGGTACAGGTCTCGGACCTGCTGGTGGTCCTTGCTATATTCTTTGTTACCAAGCTCATATTATGGGTGATAAGGAAGGCAATTTTCAGGAAAAGCAATGGTGACAGGAGAGAGATGAGCAATGTCTACTCTCTGTGCCAGATCATAAAGTACCTGTTGTGGATTTTTGCCATCCTGTTTATGATGCAGACACTGGGCATAAGCATCACCGTTCTGCTGGCCGGTTCTGCAGCCCTGCTGGTAGGGATCGGGCTGGGGCTGCAACAGACCTTCAATGATTTTATCTCAGGTGTTATCCTTCTGATCGAGGGCACAACAAGGATAGGGGATGTACTGGAGGTTGACGGTCAGGTGGTGGAGATACAGGAGATAGGAATAAGGACATCGAAGGGACTGACACGTGATGATATCATTGTAATCATTCCAAACTCTGCCATAACCAACAGTAAAGTAATTAACTGGAGCCATCAGTCGAAGAGAACACGTTTCCGGATAGATGTGGGTGTAGCCTACGGGAGTGATGTGGACCTTGTTGTGAAGATACTGGAGGCCAGTGCCCTGGAGCATCCTGACATCAGCCATAAGGAGAACATTGAAGCACGGTTCGTAAATTTCGGCAATTCATCACTGGACTTTCAACTGCTCTTCTTCAGTGATGATGTCTTCAGGATAGAGAAGGTGAAAAGTGAGATCAGAAAGATCATCAACAGAAAGTTCATCGAAAACAATATAACCATCCCGTTCCCCCAGGTTGACCTGCATGTTAAGGATGTTCCCCGGTCAGGGGAGGCCACCTCTTTATTTTGATGATCTGCGGCTCCTCCAGCCTGAGGACTGTCAGTAAGATTTAGAACAAGAGAGAGACCCGGAATGAAACGAGGTCATGGTTTGTTTCTATTGCCTGCCGGTAACTACGAACGCCCCTGCAGTAGCCTGCCCTTCACATGCCACACTCAGGAAGTAGATGCCTGAGGCAAGCCCTTCAGTGCTGATGGTTGTAATATGGTCCTCAACCATTGCGGTCATCACCAGACATCCGCCCGAATCATAAATGTATAATGGCGTTCCGCTGCATGCATATCCGGAGATGCTCACATATAAGTAGTTTCCTGCCGGGTTGGGGTAGATGGTCATTGATACCTGGTTTTCTGCTGTCTTTTCAACATGGTTCAGTGTACCCCATATCTTTTCAGCGAACAGCGGGTTGTCGATAAAAGGATTGCGGTTGCCCTGGTATTTGTAGATCTCGTTGTTGCGGTCACGCTCCCTGTCGCTGACAGCATCGGCCCTGTGCCATTCGAGCAGCATCGTCAGCGCCCATGGTTTGGGCTGTGCACCGGTGGTCATGTCGCTGCCGGGCCACTGGCTGTCCTCACCATAGTAACGTGTGGCAACATAGAAATAAGTACGGGCGAGGTCGCCCTTGTACTCGTCTATCGGCTCAAAGACATTGCCGGTGTAATCCTGCACAGAACAGGGGCCCACCATGCTGCCGTTGGTGGATGTCCAGGAAGGGCTGTTCGTTTCGCCGTAAGGCATGTTGCCTCTCTTGTTGTTAACCCATCCATCGGTGGGGTAGATATGAAACAGGTCAGTGGACATTGGCGGAGCATCATTGAACCAGCTTTTAGGGAAGGTGTGCTCCCTGTTGTAGCAGTCGCCCTCCTTCTGGTAAGTGCCGCACTGCTTCGTAAAAATTGTAAACGTATAGGCCGGTGTTCCCCCGGGGATGTCGGAATAGATATCCCATATTGTCACTCCGTCAGATCTGATGTCTGTTGTTGAGAAACACTGCCACAGAGTGCTGTATTCCAGTTGCGTGTGACCATCAATAATATCATGCAACGACTCCTGAAGTGCCTTTCCGGTGAGCCCTGCGGTGCTGTTATAGTAGCCTTCCGGCGCCTGACCTGCTATTGTTTCAGCAAAGCAGAATATTAAAAAGACCGTGAGGCTGCTTTTCGTCATTTCTCCGCCACGAGGATGTTGTCAACCTCCCATGTGGTTGTGCGGTCGGTGTCGCCGTCATATACCCATGCAATCCAGAGCTGGCCTCCGTTATATGCTGAGAGGTCTATTTCTCCTGAACTAGCAAACTGACTGTAGCCGGAAGATGATGATGCTGGCAGGTTATAGTTCTTTTCTGTCCAGGTGAAGTTCCAGGGTGTTGCAGAGCCGTCATAGTCTGTTGACACCAGCAGTTTCATTGTAGCTCCGTTATCATAACCGTCAGCGCTCTCGAAAACGAGGTAGGGCTGTGTGCCCATTGTCAGATCGATAACAGGTGCTATCATCCAGGTTATAACTGACGCCTCTCCGGAGTTGTAGGCGGTGGCCTGTACCCACCTGCGGCCACTCACCTCGTTACCGTACCATGTTTTCGTCCCTGCCTCGGGGTAAGTCTTCCAGCCCGTCAGGGTGCTGACGTCAGCATATTTTACCAGGGTTGAGAAATCTTCTGTCAGGTAGACATTGCCTGCTCCTCCGCACCTGTCGCCAGTCATCCCGTGCTCGGTGTTGTCTCTTAGCAGCAGTTGTACGCCGTTAAATTCTGATACTACACCTTTAATATATCCGTTACCCGTGGGCAGCGTCTCCGATGAAAAATTGGCGTCAGAGCGTGTGTAGACCTCAAGTTCGTCACTGCAGTCGGTCAGTATGTTTTCTCCTGAATAGGTGCCAGGATCATCAAATTGTACAGCTTCAATTTTTACATATTCAGCCTGAAAGTCTCCTGAGAGAATATCTGAGATTGTAACAGTCTCAGGTTCCAGTGCCTGCGGGGTGAGGCTGACGAGTGTGGTCTGGTCAGCTATGCTGATGTCACCGAACTGCAGCAGTCCGTTGTAGGTGGTGAAGGAGACGCCGCGACACAGGATCTTTACCTCTGAATCGCGCGAGAAGGTGTTGTTCCCGGTAACTGTCAGGCAGATTCCTGCGGTGGAGTCCTGGATATATGCCACGAAGGCCGGTATGTTACCCAGCTCAGGTGTCAGAGTGATTATGCCCTGGATATAAACAAGGGTATCAACTGTGGTAATGCCCTGTGCGTTCATGGCCCGGAGCTGTTCAATAGTGATGTAATCCACTTCCGGTTCCGGCGGGGGCATCGGCTCACGACTGCATGATGCCATCAGGATGATGGCTGTTGCAACGGACAGTTTTATAATGGATTTAAGTGTCATATTCATCTAAATTTACTTTGCTGCTGAAACAGTGATATTATCTATTCGGTATGAGGTACTCTCAGTGTTGCTGCCCGTGTAGCGGAAGGCGAGCACGGCCGACTGGCCGGCTGCAACCGGAAGATTCACATCACCTGAGCTGATAAATGTATGGTCCGGATCACTCTCCTGTGCCAGTACGGCATTAATGGGAGTCCAGGTGGCTGTGGCCAGGTTGTTCCCGTTATAGTCCGTTGAGATGAGCACTTCCATGGGCACATTTGTCCCGGTGTGTGCCCAGTAAGCCTTGGCTGTCTGGAAGGATAGTACCTTCTGTGTGGATATGTTCACAGGCCTGGTGATGAGCCATGTGACCATAGATGACAGGTTGGAATAATATCCTGTTGCCTGTGCATAGCTGTTGCCGCTATAGACCTGGGCGAGCCAGATACGACTGCCGGCTGTGGCAAGATTCTGCCATCCATTGATATAGATGTCATCATCATCGCCGAAGCTCTCGAAGTCCTCGCTGAGGGTTTCAACAGGTGTTCCCAGTGGCTGTTCAACCACTCCGCATCTCGTTCCGGACATGTCTACCTCATCAAAATCGCGCACGAGGAACTGGTAGGTCCCGTTGAATATTGTTACTATGCCGGTGATAGATCCGTTGCCTGCCGGAAGCACTTCTCCGGCTGCCGACGAGTAACCGCTGGTACGCACTATTATCGTCTTCTCATCACAGTCCTGGAGTGTTCTGTTCTCAGTTACCTTCTCAATAGCATCGGCCCATGTCAGCCCCATCATGGCATCAGTGAACTGTACGCCGTCAAGCTTTACCAGCCTGCCCAGGTATGAGTTGTTCCTTGCCTGGGTGATGGTTACACTGGCAGGGTAGGTGGGATTGCCGATAGAGAGTTTGAGGCACTGTTTGTCCATATTCATGCCTCCTACGCGTATTGTGCCGTCCTCCTGATAATACGGCGTGCCGCCGAGCTGCCAGAAGTTACCGTAATCGCCCAGCCAGAGGCCTTTAAGGTTAACAATCACTGAATCACCGATATATAGTCCGCTATTAGCCTCAAAGATAAGCCTGAGACCACCGGTGGCATCTTCTATATATGCCTCCTTGTAGAAGTTGCCATCCTTCTTGTCGCTGGCAGTGATGATGCCCCGCAGCGCCCAGTCGTGTTCAATCTCCACGGGATGACGCTGGGTGTAGTCAGAGATGGCCAGCTGGTCAGCGTAAAGAGCCCTGACCTGCTGAACGGTCACTATCTCCCCGGCAACGAATGGCATTTCCGGAGGAGGTGTTTCATTATTGTCTGTGCATGAGACCGCAAAAAGCATAATGGCAACGACTGCTATCAGTCTGAATAATTTTTCTGATCTCTTCATGATCTGTTCCTTCCTCATCGTTAGTACCTGATGCTTAAGTTAATGAAGTAGTTAAAGCCATTGGCATAGTAGACCCTGGGCTTGAACAGGTCTGGTCTTTCAGGGTCATAGCGGTACTGCTCATATCCGCCAGTGATCAGTGTCTTATTGTTCAGAACATTGCTCAGGTTGGCGCTGAGGTAGATATAGAGGTCGTCTATCCTCCATGATTTGCCCACGAAGATGTCAACCAGGAATCCCGGGTCGGTTTTCTGCTGGTAGTCCCAGTAAGGATAGTAACCGCTCTCGTCTTTGGTTCGCGTCACCGGGTTGAAATCCAGGTAGACATTGTCATAATAGCTCCCGGTGACACCTGCCCACCAGAACCGTGATGAGTTGTATTCAACTCCCAGTGCCAGGGCTGTCTGCGGTGTGCCGCTCTGCCGGAAGTACTGAATCCAGACCTCTTCGTTGCTGAGGACCTGGCTGTTGTTGTCCTGGGTGATTGTGATGTCAGGGTTGGTGATCCAGAGGAACTGTCCGAGTGATGCCACGGCGTTGACGGACAGTTCTGATGTAAGGCTGACTTCTGCTCCGGCTTCGATGCCGTAGTTTTCTTTATCGATGCCTGTCATGGCATAGTTTACCAGTGTCCGCCATTCGTCATGATAGAAGCTTGTCACCTCTGTCTGGTTCATAAATCGTGTGTAATATGCTGTTAGCCTGCCTGTTATTGCCGGCGAGCGGAGCACGTAGCTCAGATCTCCCGAAAGGATTGTTTCCTCCCGAAGCTCAGGTGTAACCGAGTTACGGGTGCGGGGCGACAAAAAACTGTTCCTGAAGAGGGGAGGATTGGTAGTGACAAGGGTATTGAAGAGTATCATGTGCCGGCCTGTGATGCGATAGTCGCCGCCAGCCTTCACTCCCCATGTTGGGTAATTGAGTCTCTCTGACTCCCCGAAGGAGTTGTCGGGGAAGAGGCCCTTACGCATAAGTCCCTCGCGCCACATGGCCGTGTATCTTGCGTGTGCACTCAGGTACAGCTTGTAGCGGTTGCCTGACCATGTGCCTGTTCCCCAGAGTGTGGCGCCGCGCTGATAGGCATAATAGCTGTTTCCGAATATCTCACCCTCGGTGACAGTGTTATCAGGATTGTTCAGATCATTCTGGAATGCATCAGGATTATTCGGATAATCCCTCTCAGCAAACTGGTCCACATCAAGCCAGTAGTCGCCTCCGAGGAGATCGCTGATAACGTTGAAGTTATGGCCGCGATAGATATCCACCAGAAGGCCTCCCGTGAGGTTGAGGTGCTCATCTATATCCCATGATGCGCGGGTGTTGAACTGAAACTGCGACAGGTCGTTGCGTCTGTCTTCAATAATGTACTTTGACCTGTTGCCGGAGACAGTATTGCCTTCTATACCTCCTTCATTACTGACGGTATAGATATTCTTCCTGTTGGCGAAATAGAAATGATCCCAGTCTATCTGGCTCACTGCCGGGTCGGAATGCCAGGCTTCTGTGATGCGGGAAATATCTGTCTCATCATAAAAATATCCGGGCAGTTTGCGATAATAGTCCGGCCTGGGATCGAGCACATCATACCAGTTCAGGGCTGTATAGCCGCTTTTCCCGAACCAGTAGCCTGCTGTTGTCTGGATATCGAGTCTGTCTGACGGTTCCCAGATGTGTGCCAGGGTCAGCAAAGGCTTATTATTGCTTCTGACGCGCGCACTGCGAACCTCACCGTCCTGGTAGCCCCAGTATGGATTATAATAGTTATTGCTGGCCAGATCATATACTTCCTGTGTGGCTCCGCCGCCCACGCCACGTCGGTAGACGGCATCAAGGGCAGTGAAATTTAGGCTGTGGCGACTGTTAAGCTTCTTCTCTGCGGACAAGAAGAAGGAGTTGGCGTCATAGAAGGTTCCCTCTTTATATCCCTGTTCACCCCATCGCCTGGAGTAGCTTCCGGTGAACGCCCAGTTATTATTCATCAGGCCGGTGCTGTATGTCAGCATCGCCCTGTTGGGGTAGGTTCTGTTAGAGCGGGAGTAAACTGCACGTATGCCCGAACGGTATTCAGAGGCCCGTGTGTTTATTCGCGTTGCGCCACCCACAGGCTCAAAAAGGAAACCTATCGGTTCCGGGCCTGAGCTTACCATGGAGCTGCGCATGACATCATTCAGTCCGCCCCAGTTGGACCAGTAGGGGGCGCCTGATTCGATGTCATTGACAACAAAGCCATTAAGGCTGACATTCTGGTAGTTATTGTCATATCCCCTGTTCCTGTACATTACCTGGCCGAAGGTATAGGCTGCTGTGCTCATGAAGATATCTGCAGAGGAGCTCAGTATTCCCTGTATCGATTGTGTCTCAAAGCCGTCTTCGGAGAACCCTTCCATGGTGGCGATGTTTCCAAGGTCCATCATGAATGCGGACATCTCGGGGAGGGTCACGATGCCCAGATTGGTAGTCTCACCTGTTGTGACAGTGATGCTGATGATTGCCTGTTCATAGTCGGGCATGTTTATGAACAGCATCTGCCTGCCTTCATTCATGTTGACACTAAAGGTTCCGTCATCGGCTGACCGTCCCAGTTCACTTCCCGAAGCGTCGGTTATCAGGGCCCCTGCCAGGGGAGTACCATTGTTTTTACCTTTTATGGTACCTGTTACTGTTCCCTGCTGGGCAGCTAACGTTCCGCAGGATATCATGAACAGTAAAAATAAGATAATCAGTTTGTTATGTCTCATGGGTCTGTTAAAAGAAAGGTTTGAAAGATAAGGTTTTTCATCAACATGGCAAAAGGGAAATGGAGGCCGGAAACACAAAAATATTACCTTTGCCTGCACAAACAGAAATATGCTAATTAGGACGATATTCATTACAATTCTTCTGACTGCAGTATTGGCGGCAGAAGCGCAGCAGCAGGTGAGGGCAGGGTTAATTGCCTTTTACAATCTGGAGAATCTCTTTGATACCATCAATACGCCGGATGTGCTTGATGAGGAGTTCACCCCTGAGGGGCCCAACAAGTGGACCGGTAGCAGGTATATGGAGAAGCTAGACAACATGGCTCTGGCTATCTCAAGGATTGGGGAGGATGATGGCTGGAAGGGTGGTCCTGCGGTGCTTGGTGTGTCTGAGATTGAGAACCGGTCTGTGCTGGAGGATCTGGCTGCTCATCCTTTGCTTAAGGATTCGAATTACCAGATTGTTCATTATGATTCACCTGACCGCAGGGGTGTGGATGTTGCGCTGATGTACCGGCCTCGTTTCTTCAGTGTCACTGCCTCTGCCAGTCCGTCGCTGCCACTGACCAATGATGAGGGCGAGCCGGTTTACACGCGTGATCAGCTTGTTGTCTCGGGTCTCTTTGACGGTGAGCCCATGCATTTCATTGTTGGTCACTGGCCTTCGCGATCAGGGGGAGAGCTCACCACGCGTCCGCGGCGCAATGCAGCAGCAGCGCTCTCACGCAGGCTGGTAGACAGTCTGCTGGCCATTAACCATGATGCCAAGGTGTTTGTCATGGGCGATCTGAACGATGATCCGTCAGATGAGAGTCTCCGCAAATATCTGAGGGCTTCGGGGAATGCTGACCGCCTGCGCGATGATGAGATGTACAACACCATGTATCCGCTCTTCAGGAAAGGTATAGGTTCACTCAATTACCGTGACGGGCTGAACCTGTTTGACCAGATCGTAGTTACAAAGTCATTGCTGGGCAATGATTACTCAACATATAAGTTTTTACATGCACGGGTATTCAACTCACCCTTTCTGATGCAGAAAGATGGCCAGTACAAGGGTTATCCGCTTCGCTCATTTGTCGGTACGGTATGGCAGGGCGGCTACAGCGACCATTTTCCGGTCTATGTCATCATAGTGCGATATAACGGTAATTAATACCGGGAGGCAGTCTCTAAGGAATGATTCTTATTGCCACGGGGCGATGGTCAGAGAGTACTTCTCCGTAGTCAGGGTAGCAAGGACTGGCTTTGATAACCACTGTTGTATCTATGTCGGCAGACAGTTCGTTGGTCACCAGTATATGGTCTATATGGCTTGGCCAGGAAGGGTATGACCACCATAGCTGACTGCCGGTGGCGATTGTCATATCCGCAAAGGTATAGCTGGAGGCATCAATGATAAAGTTGAGGAAAGGGTTTTCTTCGGGGCTTACTGATGCTATTTCATCATTGTAATCGCCGAGCATCACCACTGCATCATCGGCCCTCTGTCCGTCAAGGTATTCCTTCAGCTTTTGGGAGGCGGAGCGCCTGCGGTTTTCGTTATCCGTTCCACCGCAGCATTTCAGGTGCAGGTTGATTAGCAACAGTTCCCTGCCGGAGGGCTTATGGCTGACCATAATCTCAAACGGAGGCCTGGGGAATGCGTAAAAGTCATCGTGAAACAATGTTCTCACTGTTCCCGGTATCACCTCCATCTCACTGTCCTTGATGAGATATGCCAGGTTCCACTCGTCATTGTTGACAGGGTAGAAGTAACCGGTCCATCCGGACATGAGTTTAACCATGCGGTTGAAGTCGGCTTCAGAGACCACTTCCTGAAGGGCAACGATGTCAGGGTCAATAGCATTGACAAGCGCTGACAGTGCTGTGACGCTGGTATAGCCTGCCTTGGGGAACCCTTCGACGTTAAAAGTGACAATATCTATTGTGGAGGCTGTTCCCGGAATGACACAGGCAGCAAAGAGGCTGGTGTCATCGGGCGACGGCGGATCGGGGATCCTGCGGCATGAGCCTGTTATTACTGCCAGCAACGGGACGAGCAGCCATAGTAGCCGGTTGAGGATATGACGAAACATAATGTGCAAATTTGGGAATAAAAATGGCAACTGGCAAGAGGTCTTGAGTATTCCGGATGGGGAGGCCGGCAGAGGTTCAGGTTCTTTAGACACGGATGGGTGATTCAGCCGCAAAAAGTAAAGCCGTCCCGGTTGAGCGGAGCGGCTTTAAAGGTAAGGTGAGAGTTGAGGTTTATTCTTTTACAAATCTTCTCATCATTGTTTCGTCGGCTGAGGAGAGCCTGATGAAATATATTCCCCTTGCGAGCTGTGATACGGGGATTTTAACCATTGATTCTCCTTCACAATGCATTGCAGACAGTTTAACGCCGGTGACATCAAAGATCTCTATCATGGTCACCCCGGAGAGTCCTTCAATCGTCAGCTCCTCATAAGCAGGTATAGGGTAGATTCTCAGGTTGTGTCCCAGGTTGTCTGCAATGCCTGTGGCCACGGTAAACACCACAGTATAGTTTTTGACAGCCGACTTGTCGTGCGAAGTCACATCTACCTTTGTTGTCCGGGCTGCAGCATCACCTGTGAGTGAGGTTGCCGGTGTTATAACCACAGTGGCGTTAGCTTCTGTGGCTGTGGCTGTGACGGCGGGTACGGCTGTTGTCCCAGCCGCCAGCGAGACGTTATATGTCATTGTGGCCGGGTCAAATCCTGTCACCGTGGTGCCGCTAACCTGCAGGTCGCTGAGGGTAGCATCGGAGGAGTAGATGACCAGGTCGGCGTAGTTGCGCGGGGCCAGCTGTGCATCATCATTGAAGACGGTAGCAATGCCTGTCAGATCAGCCATGTAGGGGATGACCTTGTCATTCAGGTCGGTACCGAGGAAGATTGTGCGAAGGATTGTTGCATCGGATCCCGCGCTGATGCTGTAGTTTGTCTTTTCCTTGAAGGTTGCAGTACCGTTGGCGTCGGCGAATGCCACTCCTATGATCTTAACCAGTTCAGACTCGTAGTCTTCCTGGTTACCGGTAAACTCGGCCACAGTCACCTCCCGGGGTGTAAGAGTGTTGTTGGTAGAGGATGCCGCTCCCGGATCGCGGTAAGGGATGAACTGAAGCAGTTCATTATATTCGGAGAGTGTTCCGGTCAGGCCGGTTATTCCGTCTCCGACGCTGTAGGCAGTAGTAATTATGCTGCCGGCATCATCTATAAGCACTCCTGCTGTGGCATCCTGCACAAATTTCTGGTGTCTCTGTGATTCGTTGAGGCCTGACACCACTACCTCGCCCGTCACCTGGTATAACCTGTCATAGTTATCTGATGCCACGGCGCGCAGTGCAGCCAGGTCAGTGACAGCTATGATCGGATTGAAGAGGATGCTGTAAGTCTTTGTTGTTGTGCCGTCGGCAGCGGTTACCACCACTGTTGTTGTGCGTGCCGCGGCGTCGCCGGCGAGGTTGGTTGCGTCAGTCACCACTGCCGTTGCGGTGGCGTCAGTGGTGGTGAAGGTAACTGCCGGAGGTGTTGTCACCGAAGCGTCGAGTATCATCTCGTAGGAGAGTGTTGCGGGATCAAACGATTCAATAGTTGCGCCGTCAACTTTAAGGTCTGACAGTGTGGCGTCTGATCCGGGCAGCAGGTAGCCGGTGATCCTCACGTTGTCAACTTCCCAGGTAGCAGCACCCTCGGATGTGGAGGTATAGACGAAGGCAATGTATACTTCTCCGGTGTAGGCATCAAGGCTGTAATCACCTGATGATGTCCATGCATAGCTGCCCGAGGAAAACGCGAAGTTGGAGGTTATGTCAGTCCATGTAGCAGCAGCTATATCTGTTGCGCTGTAGGTTCCGCTGAAGTTGGATGAGATCATAACTTTAAGAGAGCCGCCGTTATAATTTTTTGCGGTAATAAAATTCAGTAGAACAGCTTCGGCCGAAGAAACATTGATAGCCTGTGAGATGAGCCAGTCTTCATTTTCATTTGCCACGGTTGTGTAGCCGTTAATTTTGGCAAAGTTATCACCGCTGTATGAGTCCTGTTCCCATACCTGGTCGCCTGTAATGCTTACCTGTGTGAAGGGGGCCAGGGAGCCTGACGTTTCGAAGTCGGCATAAAGCAGCACGTCGGGTGGCCGGATAGTATACAGATCAACCTTGGTGGTTTCTGTCTGTCTGTTGGGGGTATCTTCATCATCTTCGGCCACGACATATACATCATAGTCTGTTTTGTCTGTCAGGCCTGTGATGGCAGATGTATAGGTGCCGCCGCCCGCTGTGACATCGATGGTGCCGTTGGCAATGAGGGTCACGGTGCCGTAGTTGGTTCCTGCAACCACCTCATCTGCTGTGGGTGCCGTGGCGCCGTCAGGTACAACCACGTAGTATGCTGTGCCCGCCTCGTCCATGCTCACCTCCAGGTCAGCCTGGGTGGCGTTGATGTTGGAGGCCCGGGGGAAGCCGGCAGTGAAGACGGGGGGAGTATTGTCAACGGTACTGAATGCGGCAGTGACGGCATCGGCCCAGGAGGTTGCGATACGGATACCGTCAATTGTAACTCTCTGATTGGAATTGAACTGCCTTATAGCAATTGAGGCCGGATTAATATCGCTTTGGGATTCATCTGTTAATGGGCCAACAGAAGGTGTGGCGGGTTCGGTTGCCGGGATTTCTCCTGAGAGGATATACAGGCTGGAGGTGTTATTGGAAGTGCCCTCAACAATCTCATACTTCAGCACAAGAAGATAGGTTGTTCCGAAGGTGAATGAACCGTCAGTAATGGGAGTGGCGTCGTTTAACCCAACAGACAATCCGAAGTTAAAGGGAGAAGATGACCCAATAAGAAAAAGTTTGTTTCTAAAGGTATTACCAATGGGATCTCCGCCGAGATGCATGAAATATCCGTTGGCAGATCCGTCCACCTTAACCATAAAGGCGGCATAGACAGTGCCGGAGTTCTGCATCGGGAATATCTTATGAATGTCTTCACCGGTGTTATCAGCATTAGCTGCGCCTCCGATATTGGACAAAGCATATCCTTCAAACGTAAGTCCGGGGACGACAACATCTATAGCCTGGGTTCCTGAACTGGAATGAGCTGTCCAGCCGGCATCGGTAAGCAATGTTCCGGCTGAATAATCAAAGTTTTCAACCAGGAGAGGTTGTGAGTATACTCCCTGCAGCGAGAATGCAGATAAGAGTATGAAAGACAGCAATGTAATGAGGGGTAGAGATCTTTTCATAAGCAGTTATTTTCTTTTTCTGATTTCATAGCAGCGTTTAAAGTTAAAAATTGTGTTTGAAAATGATCATGTTTAGTTGAGACTTTTTTTGAGGGCAATGGAATTGATTGGGGTGCGCAGGGGAGAGGATAGAATTACTCTCCGCCTGTCGGCGGATCGTGATCCCTTTTTGGGGAACCTGCAACTGACAATACAGGCATGCGCGAAGCGCATGCACTTCTGTTTTCATTCCTTCACCTCAGTAGCAAGCTCCTTCGGCGAAGTCCTCAAAACAGAAGCCGTACTGCCTTGCAGCAGTACGGCCTGGCTTTTTGCATTTTACAGATGGATAGGGATTACTCGTTCATTTCATTCACTCGTGATCCCTTTGGATTGGTGCCCTGCAACTGACAATACAGGCATGCGCGAAGCGCATGCACTTCTGTTTTCATTCCTTCACCTCAGTAGCAAGCTCCTTCGGCGAAGTCCTCAAAACAGAAGCCGTACTGCCTTGCAGCAGTACGGCCTGTATTGTCAGGTGCGGAGAGAGAGGGATTCGAACCCTCGGTCCAGTTGCCCGGACAACGGTTTTCGAGACCGCCCCAATCGACCACTCTGGCATCTCTCCGGACAGGCCGTGCCCAACGGACACAGCGGCAGCAAATATAATCCAAATTCTTCAGACTCATTTTTAATCCCGGAAAACTTAATGCAAGGTTGATTGTTGCATATTTTGTTATAAACAATGATTCCATGAAAAACATACTGACAACAGCACTGCTTCTGATCATATCAATTCTTGCAGGTGCGCAGGGCAAGGTACATGAATACGACTCCACCCTGGCGGCAAAACTGGGGGCTGACGACTACGGGATGAAAACATATGTCCTGGTAATACTTAAAACTGGTCCGGCACAGATAGAGGATAAAGAGCTAAGAGACAGTCTTTTTGCTGGACATTTTTCCAACATGGACGAACTTGCCGGAGAAGGTAAACTGGTGGCCGCGGGACCATTCTCTGCCAATGACAGGCAATACCGCGGACTCTTCCTGTTTGATGTAAGAACCTTGGACGAGGCGAAAGACCTTATAAAAAGAGACCCAACAGTGACAAACGGAATCTTTGAGACTGAAATGTACCAGTGGTACGGCTCCGCCGCCCTGCCCATGCTTAACGATATTCATGAAAGAATACAGAAACGTAAGCCCTGAATGCTTTCAGCACAGGTTAACAGGCGCTTAAGCGATCAGGACCAATTTCGTTGAAATTTTTTTTCGGGGAATTGTAAACTTTTTGATCTCTTCCCCGTCTTTATTACAGAGAGATGTTAAAAATCTCCTTTGGTTGGTTTCAGGTAAACATGTAAAAAGCCGCATCGAAAGCGGCTTTTTTCGTAATTTCGGAATCCGTAACAAGGAGTACCATAGCCAACAAATCGTGCCATGAGAAAGACAGTGCTTTTAATCATCATGATCATGATCCAGCACCAGCTGCAATCGCAGGACATTATTAAGATTTCTGCAGATCTGGAGATGATAAGAATATCAAACAATGCCTTCATTCATGTGTCCTGGACCGAGCTGCCCGGATATGGCAGAGTGGCAGCCAACGGACTGATATTCATATCAGGTCATAAGGCATTTCTGTTTGATTCGCCCTGGAATGACACCCAGACCGAGATCCTTGTTACCTACCTTGAAGAGGAGATGGGCCTGAAGATTAAGGGTTTCGTTCCGAACCACTGGCATGAGGACTGCATGGGAGGGCTTGGATACCTGAAGAGCAGGAAGATAATTTCATATGCCAGCAGCCTGACACAGCAGATAACCAGAGATAAGGGCCTGCCGGTTCCGGATCACGGATTCATTGACTCGCTTATCCTCAGGCTGGGAAGGAAGGAGATTTTCTGTTACTTTCCCGGTGCCGCACACACAACGGATAATATAGTAATCTGGATACCGTCCGAAAGAATCCTTTTTCCTGGTTGCATATGTAAGAGCGCTGATGCAGGGAACCTGGGAAACACGGCAGACGGTGACCTGGCAGCATACCCGGAGACGGTGGATTGGATTATACGGAAGTTCCCGGATGCAAAGACAGTCATCCCGGGACACGGTTCGTACGGCGGCCCGGAGCTTCTGACACACACACTTTCACTGGCCGCGAATAAATAAGATCAGAAAATGTCACAGGGGAAAAAGGAACCTTTGAAAAACAGGCTCGTGGCGCTTGGACTGACACCAGAGCTGAAGAGCTACATAAGTGATAATCTGCCGGAGCAGCCGCATATCGCCAGGGTGATCCGCGAGCACCGCGAACGCTACGCGGTCTCCGACGGAGAAAATGAGTATGATGCAGAGATCACAGGCAATATGCGGTACTCAGCTTCTTCGCGAATGGCTTATCCGGCTGTGGGCGACTGGGTGGAGATCACCCCGTACGGCCCTGACCAGGCAATCATAAATTTGATCCTGCCCCGGAAATCAGTGCTTACCCGCCAGGCAGTGGGCAAGCCTGGTGAAATGCAGATTATTTCCGCGAATATTGATTATGCCTTTATAGTTCAGGCAATAAACAATAACTTCAATATCAACAGGCTTGAGCGCTACCTGACGATCTGTTACTCTGCCGGGATAGAGCCTCTTCTGGTCCTGAGCAAGATCGACCTTGTGAGCCGGGAGGAGATAGCCGAAGCCGTCAGAACACTTGAAAAACGTGACAGGCAGGTGAAGTATATCCTCCTGAGCAACGTGACCATGGAGGGTGTTGAACAGGTAATCAGCATGATGGAAAGAGCCAGGACATACTGCGTAATCGGATCATCAGGAGTGGGCAAATCTACTCTCATCAATACCCTTCTTCAGAGAGAGGCTCTCAGGACAGGGGAGATAAGCAGCAGCACAAACAAAGGGAGACATGTGACGGAACACCGGGAACTGTTCATCCTTGAGAACGGCAGCATCATAATTGATACCCCGGGGATGAAAGAACTTGGTCTGACTGATGATTCCACCGGAATGAGGGTCACTTTCCGTGATATTGGTGATGTTGCGGCAGAGTGCAGGTACCCTGATTGCCGGCACGTCAATGAGGCGGGGTGTGCTGTGCTGGAAGCGGTTGAGAAAGGAACCATCGACAGGGAGTCGTATGAAAATTACCTGAAGATGATGAAGGAACAGGAGAGGTTTACCACCACCGTTGCGGAGAAGAGAAGAAAGGAAAAACATTTCGGAAAGATTCTGAAGGATTACCACAGGATTCAAAGGAAAAACAGGGAAGAATGAGATGATTCTCGTCGCGACACATTGTAAAAACCCCGCGGAATATCCGGTGCAGTTTGTGCAGTATAAAAAAAAGAACCGCCCGGAAAAATCCAGGGCGGTTGGTGTATAAAAAAAGAACGTGCCGGTTATTCTTTAATGAACCTTTTCATTATGGTGGCCTGAGGCGACTTGAACCTGATGAAGTGGATTCCTTTCTTTAACTGTGACACCTCAATGGTCACCAGTGCCTGATCATCACACACCTGGTACAGGCATTTATTTCCCGTAACATCAAATACCTCAATCGTGGTAACGTTCTCAACATTCTCAATGGTAATCTCACTTGTGGCGGGTACAGGATAAATCTTGATTTTTTCTGAGAGACTGTGCGCTATTGAATCAGCTACGGACCTGTTTGCATGCCCTGACCGGTCGGCACCGTTCTGCCCCGAAAGACTGCCCGGTGAGGTGAGCAGCAGGCAGCAAATAATTGACGTTAAAATAATTCCGGGTAGATGTTTTTTCATAGGCTGTCAGTCATTCAATCTGCGAGGTTCTTAAATGATCGCATCAAATTTATAAGATGCAACTGCACTTTATACTCCGGGAGAGGCCAAAATGTTTCAAACTTTTACAAGTTATCAACAAAAATGATATGAATACTATATCAGAACAATAACTGAGTCAGGCTGTCCGCCATCCCAATTGTCATTTCCGGAGTATGATAAAAAAGTTATATTTGGAGCTTTGAAAAACAATACCAATCAATAATTCTAAAAGTGAAAAGAGTATTTATAATCATGATGGCAGCTGTTTTTGCAACCCTGTCATGCAACACACAGAAGAAGGAACCTGCAAATCCCTTCTTCGCGGAATGGAAGACGCCGTTTGGTGTTCCTCCCTTTGAAGAGATAAGCACTGAACACTATATGCCTGCAATAGATTCAGGCATTACACTGGCCAGGGCCCAGGTAGCGGAGATTACAGGCAATGCTGATGCTCCCACCTTCGCCAACACCGTCGCAAAACTTGACCGGGTTGACGAACTGCTCTCCAGGGTGGCTTATGTCTTTTATTCACAGACCAGCGCCAATACCAATGAGACCATGGAGCAGCTCCAGATGGAGATTGCCCCGAAGATGTCCGCATTCAGTGATGAACTGCTGCTCAATACCGATCTCTTTGCCAGGATTAAGAGCGTATGGGAGAACAAGGATTCCGAACAATTGAGTGACGAAGAGCTCTTCATGCTTGAGAACCTGTACAAGTCTTTTGTTCGCAACGGGGCACTGCTTGTTGGGGAGGATCAGGAGACGCTGAAGAGGATCAATCAGGAACTCTCTGTTCTTACGGTTAAGTTCAGCCAGAATGTGCTGGCCGAAACCAATAAGTTCAGGTTGGTAATTGACAATGAGGCTGACCTGAAAGGATTGCCAGGGAGTGTTGTGGCCACGGCGGCAGAGATGGCAGCAGATGAAGGTATGGAAGGCAAGTGGCTGTTCACCACACAGAAACCCAGTATGATACCGTTTCTGCAGTATGCGGAGAACCGTGATTTGAGGAAAAAGTTGTATGATGGATACCTTAACCGTGGCAACAATGGCGACGAATATGACAACAACAGGATACTTGCCGACATTGTGAGGCTGAGGGCTGAGAGGGCTAAGCTGTTGGGTTACAATACTCATGCAGATATTGTGTTGGAGACCCGCATGGCGAAGAGAACAGGCAATGTACTCAACCTGCTCAATGACCTTCTTGATAGAGCACTTGTTGTTGCTAAGCGCGAACGCGATGAGATGCAGCAGATCATTGAGGCAGAAGGAGGCAATTTCCGGCTGGAGCCGCACGATTGGTGGTATTATGCCGAGAAACTGCGCAAGAGCAAGTATGATCTGGATGAGAATGAACTGCGGCCTTATTTCACTCTTGACAATGTCCGTGATGGTGCCTTTGCCGTGGCAAACAGACTGTATGGCATCACCTTCACTCCGATAGATAAGATACCACTGCCTCATCCTGATGCGCAGGCTTTTGAGGTAAAGGAAGCAGACGGAAGCCATGTTGGAGTGCTGTACATGGATTTTTATCCACGTGAGAGCAAGAGACAGGGAGCATGGTGCGGCACATACCGTGATCACCAGGTGACTGACGGCAGGGAGATAACCCCTGTTGTTACAATTGTAGGTAACTTCACTCCGCCGGCGGGCGATAAACCGGCGCTGCTGAGTATGGATGATGTGCTTACCCTCTTTCATGAGTTCGGCCATGGACTGCAGGCACTCTTCTCGGAGAACACCTACTCGTCAACCACAGTTGCATGGGATATCGTTGAACTGCCGTCGCAGATAATGGAGCACTGGGCTACCCAGCCAGAGGTGCTGGCAATGTATGCAAAGCATTATGAGACTGGAGAAGTAATCCCCCCGGAGCTTATAGAGAAGATCAGGAACAGCAGTTATTTCAATGCCGGGTTTGACAACGTGGAGGTGATGGCTGCCTCGCTGCTTGACATGGCATACTATTCACTGGAAGCGCCTGCTGAAGTTGATCCTCAGCAATTTGAAGATGAAATCATGAAGAAGATTGGCATGATTCCCGAGATTGAGCCAAGGTACCGCAGTACATACTTCCTGCATATAATAGACGGTTATGATGCAGGCTATTATGTATACACATGGGCGGCGGTGCTTGACCATGATGCCTTTGAAGCATTCAGGGAGAATGGCATCTTTGACCAGGCAACAGCTGCATCCTTCAGGAAGAATGTACTTGAAAAGATGGGCATCATGGAAGCAGAACAGATGTATCTTGATTTCCGCGGCCGTGAGCCTGAGAAAGAGCCACTGCTCAGGAACAGGGGACTGAACTGATCAGCTTAAGGTAAAAGACATTCTAAAGGCTGCACTGCCGAACCACCGGGAGGGCAGCCTTTTTTATGCCTGCGCTGCCTCCGATAATTGTCGGGTAAGAATTCTCATTAAATAATCTCTTTCTGGTGCTGGGAGTTGACGAAGAGGATTGTTCCCACCTCTTCATAACCGCCGAGGATGGTCTCTCCATTGTGTTTGAGCGTCTCCGGCCTGAACCCGGTCATAACCAGCGCTGCAGATGAGGATCTCTCATTGATGAGACTCTTGACTGAGCTGCCATGCGAGACCTCAATGATCTCCACGTTCTTTTCAGTGATGGGAAGGCGCCCTGATTTCATCAGCTCTGTCAGCTCCTGCCTGGCATCCTCATACTGCCCGGTCTTGCAGGTGCTGAAGACCTGCAGGTGCGATTTCTTCCAGTCGGGATGCCCTGAGATGATGAAACTCAGCAAGATCAGCAGGCTTGCGTTCTCCGGCTCATTGAAGTCTATCCACACATGGATGCCCTTGGTATAGTTCATCTCCTTTCCGCCAGAGGCCAGCAGGCATATGTCAAAATCGCCCGCCTTGATCAGTCTTATGTTCTCAATGATCTCGCCCAGGTTCTCAGGGTTTTCCTTGTCGTACTCAAAGACAACCATATTGTTTTCCATACCTGATATCCCCGGCACCTGGATGGCCTGCACTATAGCCGAGGTGTAGGATGGTGAAATGATGGTGTCAACGTAAACATGGTTGTGAGACGTTTCATACAGCTCTATCAGTCTTGTTAGCTCCTCCGCCGCCTGTTTGCTGGTGGCCTTGGAGTAGTAGCCGTCAATGCGGTGAAGGTAGGTGCCAAAGCCGTAGCTGTAGGAGAGCCAGTTGAGCAGTTTAAATGCTCTCTCTCTCCTGAAGGAGTCCTTGGAGATGCAGATGACCCCAGGCCTCCATTCCTTTTCCTTCCTCCTGCTTTCGGTCTTCTGAAGGTAGACCTGGAGATTGCGGTTAATCTGAAAGAGAGCGTTGGCAAAGAGCGACTCGAGGCCCGTCCTGTTTTTGTGATAGTAGTTTATGAAGAGATAAATAAGCACAATGAGGATAGTGGCTGTAAGGGCGTATAGTGTATTGATCCTGAACATCACGATGACAGCCACGATAAATCCGCTGAGCGACAGGTACCATCTGGATCTGAATGATGGTCTGTATGACGGTGATGAGCCAAAATGGTTCAGAAATGAGATTAGGCAGAGTGATCCGTAGGTGACAAGGAAGAACATGGTGATTATCTCTGCCACAGCGTTAACGTTACCCAGGGTGACGAAGACAATGGCGATGACCAGTGTAACGAGGGTGGCATTTACCGGCTCACCGTCGTTGCTCCTGGCAGAGGCCAGCCACCTGTTGAGTCTCATTGAGGGGAAGGAGGTATCCGATGCCAGAGCCTGGAGGGTACGTGGGGCTACCAGCACCGAACCCAGGGCAGAGGAGAGGGTTGATGCTGCCAGACCTATGGGCACAATTAGCGCTCCGCCGATAGCGATCTTGCCCATTATCAGCTGATTCTCGAGCATCTCCTCCGGGGATGCGGAGATGGCAAGCTTATAGATGACAAAAAGATAAACGACAAAGCCTGTGGCGGTGGCCAGGATGGTCCCCAGAGGGATTGCCCTGCCCGGATTGCGGAGGTCACCTGATAGGCCTACCCCTGCTGTCATGCCCGTGAATGCAGGAAAGCAGATGGCAAAGACCATGAACAGGTCACCCATGTTGCGGATGTCGCGCACCGGCAGCTCTCCGGGAGCCATGCTCCCTTCAGCTGGCTTGCCAAGGAAGAAGAGGAGCAGGGTGATAAAAAGGACTGAAACAACAACATACAGAAGCAGTACCCCTGTGTTGGCACCCTTGCGCAAAATCATCACGCCAAGAACAAGCATCACGGGCAGGCTGATCACCTGCCTGGGAAGCTCTATGGAAAAGCGCTGAGCAAAGAAGTTAAATAAGAACTCGAACGACTCGGTGAATGCAATGATGTAGAAGGCAACACTTATGGCCTGGGACAAGAAAAGGGCAATGCCTATTGTAGCACCGATATTTAGGCCGAATGACCGCGAGATAATAAAATACTCACCACCACCCTCAACCCTTTTGTTCGTTGCCAGCTCTGCTATTGCCAGTGCGGTGGGGATGGTGATGGCATGACCCAGTAGGATAAGCAGCAGCGTTCCCCAGAAACCGAGTGTGCCCACGGCAAACCCGAAACGCAGAAAGAGGATGGCTCCCAGTATGGTGGATACCGCAGTAAAATAGACCGGAGCCATCCCAAACCTTCTCTTTCCTGCTGTTGATCCCATCTTACCTGTTATAACGGGGCTGTACCTGCAAGTTATTGTTATATCAAAGATGTAAAAAAATGCTTTACGGTGGTAATTTAATATATTTACACCGGTGGAGGAGCGTATGGAGCGGAAAACTGCAGCTGGTTCGGATCTGTCAGATATTGAGACCCTGCTGGCCAGCCTTGGGATTGATAAACGGTATTCCCGCAGGTTACTCTACTGGATCTACCGGAGAGGCATAAGATCATTTGCTCAAATCAATGACATACCCAAAAGGGTGCTCACCATCCTGTCAGAACATCTTGAAACAGGACTGAGTGCACCGGTGGCATCGGAGGCATCGGTTGACGGTTCAGTCAAGTATCTTTTTACCACAAGCATCGGACTTGCACATGAGACTGTATGGCTCCCTGACGGCAAGCGCAGAACGGTCTGCGTCTCAGTACAGTCGGGCTGCCGCATGGGCTGCCGTTTTTGTGCCACGGGGAGGTACGGCTGGGGCGGTGATCTTACAGCCGGGGAAATAGTCAACCAGGTGATCAGCCTGCCGCATGAGGTGACTCACATAGTAATGATGGGGATGGGAGAGCCGGGTGACAATATTGACGCGGTAATAAAAGCCTGCCGTATATTAACCGCCGAGTGGGGCCTGGCAGCAGGAAGAAGCAGGGTGACAGTCTCAACGGTGGGGGTGACCCCATCAGTGAAGAGGTTGCTGGGAGAAACAGAATGCAATATAACACTGAGCCTTCATTCTCCTTTTCCCGGGGAACGGCGGCAGGTGATACCCGCTGAAGCACGATGGCCATTTACTGAAACCCTGGATCTGTTCAGGAACTATGATAACCGGCGTAAAAGGAGATTTACGGTTGCCTATGTGATGATCAGGGGTAAAAATGATTCCGACAGGCATCTGGAAGAACTGAAGAGATTGCTGACAGGAACGGATATACGTGTTAACCTGCTGCCCTATCACCCTGTGGGAAAAGATGATGCAACAGGTTCAGATGATTCTGTGATGAACCGTTTCAAGCATGAACTGGTGATCTCGGGTATCAGTGCCTCGGTAAGGAGATCGAGGGGGGAGGACATAGCTGCCGCATGCGGAATGCTGGCGGCGAAGACAAGAGAAAAGTAGAACGGAAGCCAATAATGATGTAAATTTAAACAAGCAAATATGAAGAGAGTACCATTGTCAGCGCTGGCCCTGCTGGCAGTTATGGCCGGCTGCGATCAGAAGGAGATGAATCCGCCTGAAAAATATTCGGTGATTCCCAAGCCGGTGGAGCTGGTGATGGGCAGCGGCAGCTTCGTCATCGACGACAAGACAAAGCTGACCATCACACCATCAGATGAGAGCACGGCGCCTGTAACCGCTTTCCTGGCGGAGATGATCAGGAGAAGCGCCGACGTGCCATTGCCCGTTGAGGAGGGATCCGGCAGGGGCAGGAACAGGATATTCATGGCAGTTGACTCATCCCTGGCCATTGGCAGGGAGGGCTATACCCTCATGGTTACAGGAAAAAGAGTAGAGCTGAGATCGCCATCACCGGCAGGTCTCTTTCGGGGAGTGCAGACACTCCGGCAGCTTATGCCTCCGCAGGTTGAGGTTGAAGGCGGACTGACCGGGGAGGTCCTCCCTCAGGTGCCGGCCTGTTTTATCACTGATGAGCCCAGGTTTAGTTACCGAGGGATGCACCTGGACGTTTGCCGCCACTTTTTTACTGTGGATGAGGTGAAGCGGTACCTTGACATATTGGCACTGCACAAGTTCAACACCTTCCACTGGCATCTGACTGATGACCAGGGCTGGAGGATAGAGATAAAGAAGTACCCTGAACTCACTGCCACGGGATCACAGAGGAAGGAGACACTGACAGGCCATGGCGGCCGCCCGCCCTTCACCTATGACGGAAAGCCTCACGGTGGTTATTACAGCCAGGAGGAGGCGAGGGAGATAGTCAGGTATGCTGCTGAAAGGTATATAACGGTCATACCGGAGATAGAGATGCCCGGCCATGCGGTAGCTGCACTGGCATCGTACCCGTGGCTCTCATGTACAGGCAACAAAATAGAGGTGCAAACCCGCTGGGGAGTGATGGAGGATGTCTTCTGTGCAGGCAGGGATACTGTATTCGCATTTCTTGAAGGAGTGCTTGACGAGGTGATGGAGATCTTCCCGTCAGAGTATATACATATAGGAGGTGATGAATGCCCGAAAACAAGATGGGAAAAATGTTCGGCATGCCAGCAGCGGATAAGGGAAGAGAGTCTCAGTGATGAACATGAGCTTCAGAGCTGGTTCATTACCCGTATAGAGAAGTATCTCAATTCACATGGCAGAAAGATAATCGGTTGGGATGAGATACTTGAGGGAGGGCTGGCTCCGGATGCCACCGTGATGTCATGGCGCGGCATCAGGGGCGGCATTGAGGCGGCCAGAATGGGCCATGACGCCATAATGACTCCCACCACTCATGCTTATCTTGATTATTACCAGGGCGAGCCTGCAGGAGAACCACTGGCAATAGGAGGATACCTGCCCCTGGAACGGGTCTATTCATTTGAGCCATTGCCTGACGAACTGAATGCTGATGAGCAGAAGCATATACTCGGGCTGCAGGGTAACCTGTGGACGGAATACATTTCCACTATGTCTTACCTTGAGTACATGACCTTCCCGAGAGCATTCGCCATTGCCGAGACCGCCTGGACACCATACCTGAAAAAGGATTTCGAGGAATTCCTGGCAAGACTGGATGTGCTTAAGGAGCGCTATGACCTGATGCATGTCAACTATTTCAGGGGTGAATACCGCGACACCCGCGGACGCACGGAATGACAGGCCATAATCCCTGTTAAACTAAACTAACTGAACGAACCTTATGACGAATAAATTAAGAAGCACCGAGAGAAACCCCGGTGCTGAGATGATGGAACGACTGTTTACAGAGTCATTTCAGAATTCATACAGGCCCCCTTTCAGGGGTACTATAAATGTGGACAAACAGGTCCTGGATCTGCTTGATTATGCCAACCAGTTCTTTTCTGCGGTGACTACTCAACTCTCAATATGCTGTTTGTCAGTCCCAATGCAGTGAATGTACTGGGATATGAGCGGGAGGAATTCAACTTCAGGACAGTTTTTGAGATGATTCATCCTGACGACCGCAGGGCAGTCTTCGAGATAGCAAAAAAGGTACTTGGCAGCGAGATGTCATATATTTCAGGCGACTCACATTGTCCGGTTGTGCTCTACCTGGCTTACAGAGCTGCCAAAAAGAATGGAAGGTATACCAGGATATCACTGACCATCTCACGTCATACCGACCCTGTCGGAGGAATATATGACATGGGAGTAATAAGGGACATCTCGCATATCCGTTGCGGTACCAGGGTTACATTTGCACTGCTTGGCGGAAGGACTCTGAAAGAGCTGCCTGACCTGTCAGAAAAAGATCTGTCAATCTCCAGAAGGGAGCAGGAGATCATTTACTACATCTCACAGGGATACACCAGCAGCAGGATTGCCTATGAGCTTAATATCAGCAAATTTACAGTCAACACACACCGCAGGAATATCATGCGGAAGACAGGTACAAAGAATCTGGTTGATTTGCTTATCTATGCTTCAAATAACGGGATCATTTAAGAAAAATACCTAAAAATAGGTATTGCCGGAACAAAATGATCTGATTAGTTTTGCCATGCAAGCGGAACAACAGAGGAGTTTAAGGATTAGTGTTTTTTAGATTCCCCGTTTCCTCTCTCCGGCTCACAATGGTACTTCTTTCTTAAGCCGGCGAGAAAATAATACTGCCCAACCCCCTGGGCAGTATTTATTTTACAGTGTTGATAAGTTGAAGGGTATATTCGGTCTCCCAGGAGTCGCCGGCACGTACCCATTCTTTTTTGGTAGCACACAGAGTGAATCCGTGGCCGGTGAACAGGTGCATGCTTTCCGTATTGTTTTCCAGGATATTGCACCATAGCTGGTGAAGCCCCAGGGTATTGAAGGCATAGTTGACAAGGCATTCCAGGGCAGTTGAACCGTACCCCTTCTTTCTGTCTGCAGGATCGGCAATAAGGATTCCCACTCCGGCCCTGTTATGATAGTGGTCAAAATCGAACAGGTCAATTGTTCCCACAGTCCTTTTCGCCGGAAGGACATCAATCATCAGTCTCAGCTGGCCTGTTTCATAGATGCTTCTGCCGGAGCCGGCTATGTATTTTTTCAGCGTAAAGCGCGAGTAAGGGAGACAGTTATTGCTCTGCCTCCAGTTGGCCTCATCATTTTCCCATATGTAGAGGAGTTCGAGATCTTCGGGTTCAACGGCCCTAAGCCTGATCCCGTCATTTTCCAGAATCATTCCTGTAGACTTTCTTCACGAAGATATCATCCGGATAGCCCAGGCGGAGCAGTCTCTCTTTCTCATCGTAAGCCTCTGCCCTGGTATCGAACCTGCCGGTTGTATACCGGTAGAACCGGTCATCCCTGTTATAGTAGACAAATATCTCGGCATACTCAAAGTAGGCCGGATCAACCGGGTTGTAGAGAGCCATCACCTGTACCGTGTAATAGAGTACCTCGGGGTCAAACTCTTCATCCGTCGCACTGACGTCTCTTACAACAAGATCGGTAATCAGAGTGGATGAATCGACCACTGTCAGGTAGGGCAGGTCTGCCGGATCAAAGCTGATGGTGACTGTGTCACGCTTCTCATCTTCAGGCGGATTGAAGGTTACCAGAGCTATCTCTTTTTTCTTGTATCCGGTCATTATGGAGTACAATCCGTAATTGCCGTTATCATAGGGCTGAAAAGCGAGGTTGTCATCGGTGGTACTGACAGGGTAGCCTATATTTATCGGATTGCTCCACTGTCCGGATGAGAGTTTAGAGAGGAAGATATCATATCCGCCCATTGATCCGTGGCCTTCAGAGCTGAATGTCAGTGTGGCGCCGTCAGCTGAGATAAAAGGTGTCTCTTCATTATAGGGAGTATTGACCACGTTGCCCAGGTTGGAGGGAATGCCCCAGTCGCCTGTGATGTCCCTCTCCGAGACCCAGAGGTCAAGTTCTCCCAGGCCTCCCTCGCGGTTGGAGGCGAAGTATAGTTTCTTTCCGTCATAAGAGACGGTGGCATGGGATTCGTAGAACCTGGTATTGATATTCCTGTTAAGCTTTTCAATCTGATTCCATCTGCCGTTCACATACCTGGAGACATAGATATTGCCGTCGAAGTTATCGTTCTTAAAGAGGTACAATTCCGTTCCGTCGTTATTGAGAGAGGTTGTATGGCAGTCGGTTCCCATTCCTGCCTCGAGGGTAATATCCACCGGTGTGCCCCAGGAGTCTCCTTCCCTTCGGGTCACATAGACAACGCTTTCCAGTCCGCGTCTCTCGGTGTAGGCCATGGTGTTGCCGTCATAGCTGACAACCGGCCTGTCATTGACGGATCCCTGGTTGATATACTCCTTTAGGGGTTGTATGCGCACATTGATTGGAGTATTCATCTGTTCCCGCGCGATATTGCAGGCCTGGATCTGCTGGTTGATGAACTCCTGGTTCTCCATTGCTGCAGATTCAGTTATCAGTTGCTGGAAGAACCTGTAGGTATTGAGTGCACTGTCAAGCCTGTTAGTGATGCGGTAAGCGTTTGCAAGTGAGAAGTATGCATCCAGGGGCGCCCTTGTCTCCTTCAGCCTGCCTGTCCTGGACCCGTAGCTGGTGCTTCTGACGGCTTCCTCAAGGAAGGGGATAGCCATTGGTTTCTCATCAAATATATTAAGGTAGCAATTGCCGATCTTGTATTTGATGTTGTGGTTGCCGGGTATGAGGTCATTCAGCATGAGATAGAGAGGGTTTGCCAGCTCAAACTCACCGTAGAGGTAGTGTGATTCGGCCTCTTTCCAGATCTCCTTAATCTCACTCTTCTTTTGCCCGTTCAGCGGAACAAGCACAAGAAGCGCCAATAAAACAACTATTCCCCTTATTCCCATGTTCTTGTTTACCGTAAAAATAATTCTTCTGCAGCAGAGTGGACAGCGTTGAGGCAATTTATTTGAATTTAATGAAGTAAATATCAGCCCCGCCTGCTCCCCCGTCTCTTCCCGTAAACGACATATAGCCGGCTTTACCGTCTTCGGTGGGGCAGAAAAAGATGTTATCATCCGGGTTGTTCAGAGGATACCCGATGTTCTTCGGGGTACTCCAGAGGCCGTTATACTGCATCTCACTGCTGAAGATGTCATAGCCCCCCATGTTATAATGGCCCTGTGAAGCAAAGAAGAGGGTTCTGCCATCCCTGATGAGGAAAGGACGGTCTTCATTGAAAGGAGTGTTTATCTCAGGCCCCATGTTGACCGGAGGCCCCCATTCACCGTCACCCTGCAGTTTTGACACATACAGGTCCAGTCCTCCGAACCCTCCGGGTCTGTCACTTGAAAAGATTAGGGTTGATCCGTCTTCGGTTATGAATCCGTGAGCCTCCCAGTATCTGGTATTTATCTCCTTTTTCAGCTTTTGTGCCGGCTCCCAGCGTGTGCCGTCAAATTTACTGGACCATATATCACTGTTGATATTATCGTCTCTTGAGAGTAGCAGCCTGGTTCCGCCGGCTGCAAGGCAAGATACGTAATGGTCGCCGTCCGATTGCAGTTCGGGTGTTATGTTTGCTGGCGGGGTCCATTCATTGCGGGAGAAACGTGAAAACATAATGGCATCATAGAACTTCATGGAGGTCATATATGCAATGCTTTTCCCATCGGCCGAGACAACCGGAAAGAAGTTGTCGTTACTGTCGTTCAGGATATCATCCACCTCTTCAGCAGTGAACTTAACCGGTTCAGCCATCAGGGCAGGTGCGTTATTGCATGCGGTGATCTGCTGGTCTATGAACATCAGGTTCTCAACATCGGTGGGCAGAAGGGTCTGGCGGTAGCGCGAGTAAGCCTCTTTTGCCTTCTCGAACATGTAGTTGATGCGGTAGGCGTCGCCCAGGAAGAAGAGAGCCTCGTATGGCGCTTCTGTCTGCCTGAGTGATCCTTCGCGGTATTTGCCTGTGATCTTTTGCGATGCCTTTTCAAGGTACTCGATTGCAAGATTCTTGCTGCCGTCAATATTGAGGTAGCATAGGCCGAGCCTGAAGGCTATGCTGGCATTGTCAGGCATTGCAGCAAATATCCCCTGGTAATAGGGGAGAGCATCTGAGTAATCGCCCCTCATCAGAAAGTACTCGGCATCATAGAATGCCTCCTGCAGCCTGATGTTGTCCTGCGACCGGCATACCGTTCCCGCAGAGATGATTATCAGTAAAATGACTAATCGCTTCATGGTTCTTTGCTTATTGTTCATCTTCAATATTTCTTCTCTTCTTTCTTCTCCATAACAGCAAGAAAAGCAGCAATAATCCTGCTGCCGGCAGCAGCCACCAGTACCGGCATTTTGTGCCTTCATTGCCGTCAGTTATGGTGGCACCTGCCGGGTCACTGTCAACCGGGTTGTCCTGGCCGGCTTTTGCCGGGGGTGCCGGATCAGGTTCCTTGTCAACGGGCAGCTCACCTGTGCCTGACCCCTCCTCTGACATTGATCCCTCAGCATTATCAGCCCCGGGCATTGCGGGTATCTCATGATAGAGTGGTTTTTCGCGGCGGGGAGGAGGATCGGAGCGTCGTACCATAACCACTGCCCCTGTGTCATTGCCGAACCTGTCTGTCAGCTTCAATGAGACCTTGTTTTCTCCTGCTTCAGGACTGAAGGTATAGGCGAAGGTGGTGTCAGTGATGCTGTATTGTTCAATGGCGACAGCTGAGTCGGGGGCGACAACCTCGATGTCAAGCAATGATCTTTCCTCTGCAATGAGGTTAATGGTTACCGGGTCAGGTGATGCAACATTCAGCAGTGTATCTGACAGAAGCCTGAGGTATGCTGAGAAGTCGGTCTCATCCAGTATGACCGGCTGGATGTTCACTGTGTCGCCGGAATGGTCAGGACGCAACTCAATATCCTGCGACAGGGGCGCCGCACCATCAGAGTCATAGCTGATGCTGTAACCGCCATGAGGAAGCATGAATGAGTAGAGTCCGGTTACAGGATTGGTGAGGGCATGAATAATATTGTCATTATCCGAATTGCTTGATGCGGTTATCTTTACCGGTTGAGGGAACGCAGAAAGGAGGTTATTGACGGATGCCTTCCCTGTCACGATGAATTTACGGGGATTGAGCTCAGAGTAGATGTCGCAGCTATAGAGATCCATCCGGCCGTATCCGTCATCTGAAAACCTGCCGAAGTATCCCCGGTTACCGTTGCCAACGGGTGTAAAGAAGAGATCATCATCGGGGGTATTAAGCGGGTAGCCCGCGTTAACAGGCGTGCTCCAGTTCCCATTCTCATCAAGGTCAGACCTGAAGATGTCATAGCCACCGATATTGAAATGGCCGCGTGAACTGAAGAACAGAGTCTGGTCATTATTGGCAAGGAACGGAGTCTGTTCATTATATACGGTATTGATCTCCGGACCAAGGTTACGGGCCGGGCCCCAGTTCCCTGAACTGTCGCGGACTGACATGAAGATGTCAAGGCCACCCATGCTCTCTTTACGGTTGCTTGTGAAGAAGATTTTAGTGCCGTCACTGCTCATGGTGGCATGTGACTCCCAGTATTTGGTATTGATGTTTCCGTTGAGCTTCTCCACCCTGCTCCATGTCTCTCCTTCCAGGTGACTCATGTATATGTTGCCGTCATAGGTGTCAACCCTGTACATCAGCAGCGTCCTGCCGTCGGGAGAGAGTGATGAGGTGTAGTAATCCTGGTCCACACCCAGCTGTGGCGTAAGATTGACCGGCTCGGTCCATCTGCCGTCCACCTTTCTTGACCAGAAGATGGCGTCATAGAACTGGAGCTCACGTGTGAAGAGCAGTGTCTTTTCGTCGGCTGAGATGACCGGGTTATATTCAGAAAAGCGGTCGTTGATTGTGCTGCCCATATTTTTGTCAACCACAAATACAGGTTTACGCATCATGATCCTTGCGTTGTGGCAGGTCTGCATCTGGAACCTGACCAGGGCAGTGTCATATTTTTCGGTGTCGACATCCTTAAGGAAGAGCTCATATGTTTCCAGGGCCTTGTCAAACTCTTCCGCAATGCGATAGGCATTGGCAAGGAAATAGAGGGCATCATAGGGTGCTCCCTTCTCGCGCAGCTTGCCTGCCCTGTAACCGGGATTGATATTATCAACTGCTGTCCGGAGCCAGGGTATGGCCTGATCCTTCTCGCCGGCAGTATTGAGGTAACACTGGCCTACACGATAGTAAAGGTTAAAGTTATCCGGAAAGATCTGCAGGAGACTAAGATATTTCGGCAGTGCTTCAGAATAATCTTCAAACAGAATGTCTCCCTCAGCGGAGACGAACATCTCGCGGAGATCGCTTCTTGACTGACCTGCAAGAGATATGGCATGAACCATAAGGAACATACAGATGATGTATTTAGCCCTTCTCATCAGGTTGTTTTATTAGTCATAAAGTCACTAATATAACTCAAATATTGCACAAAGATTATAGGAGGTAATGCCCTTTTTAACAAAAAAGGTATCACTTTTTGGCCCCGGGACCGTGGCGCAGCCGGGTCATGGCCAGGCTGCGGAGGAGTGATACGGCTGCTCTCACAGGAATGTGCCAGGCTCTGGCAAGGTGCTTTTCCGCAAAGATTGTCATTGCTTCATAGAAGTGTGTCAGTGATCTCTCCCTCTCCTGTTCCGAGCTCTTGCCCTTGAAGTGGGTTATATGAACATCATGCAGGTAATAGTTATTAAACCCGGCTTTTCGTATCCGCCAGCTGAGGTCAATGTCCTCTCCGTACATAAAGAATCTGGTATCAAACAGGCCGGCTCTGTCGAGTGCCTCTCTGCGAATGAGCATGAAGGCGCCGGTGAGGATGTCAGCGCGGCAGGTCTGATCTTCAGGCTTGTTGCCGAGATAGTAGGCATTGAAAAAGGCTGACCTCGGGAAAAGCCTGCCCAGGCCGGTGAACCGGAATAGTGAGGTCATGGGGGAGGGAAATCCTCTCTTTGATTCAGGCAGAAACCGTCCCTCTCCGTCAGTCATATGTGCTCCTGCAGCACCGGCATCAGGGTGGTTCTTCATGAAGGCCAGCGCACGCGGGATGGCCTCAGGGTCAACCAGAGTATCAGGATTGAGTATCAGTATAAAGTTGCCTGAGGAGGCCATGATGCCCCTGTTACAGGCTGCTGCATATCCCTCATTGGTGCCTGAGGTGATAAGGATAATTCCGGGAAACTCCCTTTTAACCATCTCTGCAGAGTGGTCAGCGGAGTTGTTGTCCACAACGATTATTTCCTGGTCAGTCTCACAGGCCGGGGTGATGAGTGACTGCAGTGCGTGCCTGAGGAGGTCACATACGTTGTAAGAGACGATGACAACCGACAGTTCCATCAGCTTCAGGAGCGGGCCATCTCCTCCCGTATTGCGTCCGCCAGCCTGGTAACTCCTTCGCATGTATCCTTCTCATCTGAGAAGGAGAAATTTATACGCATGGTATTGTGTCCCTCATTGTTGCAGTAGAAGACTGATCCGCAGACAAAAGCGACTTTCTTACGGATTGCCCGTTCCAGCAGTCTTGCCGCATCCATGGAAGAAGGAAGGGTGACGAAGAGGAAGAGGCCTCCGTCAGGTTCAGTCCATTTAACTCCTTCAGGCATCTTCTCACGGAAGCATTTTAACATGTAGTCGCGGCGCTGGCGATAGAGTTCAACAGTTTTTCTGAGGTTGATGTCAAGCAAACCCTTTTCAATATATTTCGCCGTGATCTTCTGGACAAAGGGCGGTGTGCAGAGATCGGCAGCCTGTTTTGAGGTAACCAGTTTATCAATTATTTCCCTGTGCCCGGTAACCCAGGCCAGGCGGAAGCCGGGGGCCAGGATCTTGGAGAATGTGTTGAGGGTCATTACCCTGCCCCTGGTATCAAGGGATGACATGAGCGGTTCAGGGGTGCCTGCAAAACGGACATCGCGGTAAGGGCTGTCTTCAACTATAAGAAGATCATGCTTTTCCGCTATGCTGATTATCTCCATTCGCCTTGCGCGTGGCAGGGTTACACCGGTAGGATTCTGAAAATCGGGGATGATATAGATAAACTTGATGGTTTTTCCTTCCTGCTTCAGGCTTATGATGGTTTTCTCCAGCTGTTCTGGCATCATGCCATGATCATCCAGAGGGATGCCCTTCAGCAGTGCACCGTAGTTGGAAAAAGCGTTGAGGCCGCCCAGGTAGGATGGCAGTCCGCACAATACCACATCGCCACGGTTGATGAATATCTTGCCGCAAAGATCAAGGGCCTGCTGTGACCCGGTGGTGATGATAATATTCTCGGGCGCCAGATCAAGGCCATCCTTCCTGTGTCGTTCGGCAAGCAGAGCGCGCAGTTTGGTGTCACCCTCGGTGGTGCCATACTGGAGGGCTGCTCGGCCATCCTCCTCAAGGACCTCGGAGGTTACTCTTTTGATATCTTCTATAGGGAAAGAGTCGGGTGAGGGAAGACCTCCCGCGAATGAGATCATCTCCGGTTGTTGCGTGAGCTTGAGGATTTCCCTTATTGCTGACTTCTTCATCAGATGCGATGCATCTGAAAAGAACCTTTCAAAACTGTCTGCCATGAGTCATCTATTTGTATCAAATTAAGCAAGATTTTACAAATAAAAAAATGACAGTGAGAATTATCAGTGTCAGGGCAAAGGCGGAGGAGGGTGCAGGCAGGGGTACGAAGGGTATAGTTGTCTTTTCAGCCCTGGGATGGAAGCGAGAATAGACGCCGGTTGATGATTGACTGTCCCAGTGTGATCTCATCCGTGTATTCGAGGATGTCTCCGATAGCCACGCCCCTGGCGAGGGTGGTAATCCGGATATCATGGCCCGCAAGTCGCTTGTAAATGTAGAAATTGGTTGTGTCACCCTCCATAGTTGTGCTGAGTGCCAGGATCACTTCCCTGATACCGCCACGGCGCACCCTTTCCTCGAGGTTAGCGATGGTCAGGTCAGAGGGACCGACGCCGTCTACCGGGGAGATGATTCCGCCAAGCACATGATAGAGGCCCCTGTATTGTCTTGTGTTTTCAACAGCCATCACATCCTGTACGCTCTCCACCACGCAGATGGTTGATATGTCTCTTGATGAGTCACTGCATATTTCACAGACCGGGGTATCGCTTATGCCGTGACAGACGCTGCAGTAGCAGACATCCTCCCTCAGCCTCGTGATTGTCTCCCCGAATCGGCGCACCTCGGCACTGTCACGTCTGAGGAGATGCATCACCAGCCTGAAGGCTGTCTTGCGGCCTATGCCAGGCAGTGAGGAGAACTCATTCACCGCCTCCTCAAGCAGTTTTGACGGGAAGCGTATTGACATAACAAAGGTTTTGCGGCAAAAATAATTTATTATTTGCCGCAATCCTGACTGAAGCATAACTTTTATCTGCGATCTTTTTGCTATCCTTGCACTCATGTTTTCCGAGCTATGACACCTACACTCATTCTCTCCATTTTTATAGCCTACACATTGATGCTGTTTCTGATAACGTTCATTACAGCACGCAAGGCAAATCATCAGTCGTTTTACATAGGCAACAAGGTCTCGCCATGGTACGTGGTTGCCTACGGCATGATAGGGGCATCACTGTCCGGTGTCACTTTCATGTCAGTACCCGGGTGGGTGGGCGAGACACAGTTCTCATACATGATGGTGGCTTTCGGCTACTTCTTCGGGTATGCGGTCATTGCACTGGTGTTGCTCCCTCTCTACTACCGCCTGAAGCTGACCTCTATATACGGTTACCTTGAGCAGCGGTTCGGTTTCTGGTCGTACAAAACGGGTGCAGGATTCTTTATTATCTCCAGGGTTATTGGCGCTTCACTGAGAATGTTCCTGGTCATTAACGTCCTGCAGATCTTTGTCTTTGATGCCTGGAATGTTCCTTTTTGGGTTAATGTATTGATATTCATTGCTCTGATAATTATTTATACTCTCAAGGGAGGCATAAGGACCATCATATGGACAGACACCCTTCAGACGACCTTCATGTTGCTGGCCGTGGTGCTCTCGGTGTATTACATCAGCCGCGAGCTGGGTGAGCCGGTGAACAGGCTGCTCGGCAACCTGTTTGACAGTGAGATGTCACGGATGGTGATCACCGAGTGGGATCATCCGCGCCATTTCATCAAGCAGTTCTTCAGCGGCATGTTCATTACCATAACAATGACCGGCCTCGATCAGGAGATGATGCAGAAGAATCTGAGCATCAGGCACCTGAAAGATGCCCAGAAGAATATGTTCACCTTCAGCACCATCAATCTTATAGTGGTTTTCATGTTCCTGGTGCTGGGTGCATTCCTTGTCTATTATGCTGCTTCGCAGAATGTCACTGTAGCGATGACTGACGACCTGTTCCCGACTATCGCATTCAGGTACCTCGGACCCGCTGCGGGGGTGGTGTTCCTGATTGGTCTCATTTCTGCGGCATTTCCCAGCGCTGACGGTGCACTGACATCTCTGACCACCTCGTTCAGCATTGATTTTCTGGGACTGGAAAAGAACAAACAGATGGATGACAGGAAAAAGACCAGGATAAGATATTCGGTTCATTTTTCCTTCGCCTTTATCTTCTTCCTGTGCATTCTGATCTTCAGGCAGATGAATGACCGGGCGATCATAGACAAGCTGTTCACCATTGCCGGCTACACCTACGGTCCCCTGCTGGGACTTTATACCTTCGGCCTCTTTACCAAAAGAACCGTTAAGGATACCTACACGCCGTGGATAGCCATCATTGCACCGGTAGTATGCTATTTCCTCAGTCTTTATTCAGAGGAGTTGTTCAATGGTTACAAGTTCGGTTTTGAGATGCTGCTGGTGAATGGTTTCCTTACTTTCATGGGATTACTTGCTTTCAGCAAAAGAGGAACGGGACCGGTTTTCGGCCAGGCGCCGGATAAAGCTTAAAGCCTGCCCGGGAAGCCCATTGTCCCGGAGCTGCTGCCGGTGCCTGCGGGCTGGCCGCCTTCCTCATCCTCATCCTCGTCTGACTCCTGGATTTTTGGTTTGATATAAACCTTTATCTTCCTGTACGGTATGGAGAGTGAGACATAATATTCAGCACCGGTTCTCATTCCTGAAGTACCTGCCCCGTAACCGGGCATCCAGACAGGTTTGAGGTCCTTGCCGGCGCCGGCACTGATGAGCAGGCGCATGTAAAGATTCCACCCGATGGTCACTCCCGGAAAAATCTCCGTGCGCACGCCGGGGGTAATTTCCAGGTAATGCCCTGTGTGGCGTCCCGGTGGCACAACAGCCTCCCCGGCACCCCATTCGTTCGTATATCTTATCATTGATGCTTCCTCACGGTAGAAGCTGAGACCATACCTCAGACCGATGCCTGCAGAATATTTGCCCTGGGATACATTGGCCTTGATGAAGTTATAATCGGCACCGGCAGTAAAGCTCAATCCCCTGCTGCTGAAGTCATAGATCACCTCGGAAGAGTTGAAGGAAGAGTACCTGAATCCGGCAGTCAGTGCAACGGACGAGTTGATGTCTGCCGAGCCAGTCACACCATAGCTGATCAGGTCTTTGTCAATGAGTTTCATGACCGGCCCTGAAATATCAAAACCAGCTCTTATGTGCAGGGGGAATGTAACCGTATCCTGCGAGAGGGCGGCATTACCTCCTGATAAGAGGAGGCTAATAAAAAAGATGCAGGTTCTTCTGGCCATCCAGGTCCACGGTGGGGTTTTCTATTATAAGTGTGTCAATAATATTATGAGTTGTGTGCAGTCCCCTGATTTCGCTGAAAAGTGTATATCCGCATTCCGGTGATACCAGGTGAGGGCGGCGTTCATACCATATTACCGCAGTGTCAGTGACACCGTTCAGGGTGATAAGGAAGAGCGATTCGTCATTGCCCGGATCAAGAGGCAGGGCGAATCTGGAAACTCCCTTCTCATTGATGAATCTAAGGGTGTCAGCTGTTCTGTATGTATATACTCTCAGTGAATCGGCTTTTGCCATCTCTCCCGTTCCGCTCACCAGCAGTTCAGTGATCATCAGCGGATCGGTCTCTTCATAGCATGGTTGTACCGAACATGATGACAGACTGATGATCAGTACAATAACTGCTGCTGAAGGTGTTATCGGGAGTAACCTTGTCATAACGGAAGACAAAGGTATAAAAATAATCCCTCCTGCTTCGGATTAAGGTGCAATCAGAACCTGGGCAGGTGGCTGAGGATGCCGTTGACGCTGCTGCGAATCACACCCACTACCTTTTCCACTACGTTCCCTTTCTCCCTGACAGAGTAGATCTCATTGATAGTGTTGTGATACCTCTCCGTGAGCACATTTCTTTTAAGCTTAAGGGTAGGGGAGAGCTCGCCGGTCTGGGGTGTCCACTCTTCGGTGACCAGCCTGAACCTCTTTATTTGCTCAAATTCACCAAGACTTTTATTCACTTCACGCACTTCGCGTGCGAAGCGTTCAATTACCTCGGGGATCTCTATCAGGTCGGAATTATCACGATACTGTATGCGGTGTATCGAACACCAGTCGTGCAGGAAGGTAAAGTTCGGAGAAACAAGTGCACTGGCGAATTTTTCATTCTCTCCGATAACCATTGTCTGTTCAATGAAGATTGACTCCTTTAGTTTGTTCTCAATTACCTGCGGGGAAATATACTTGCCTGCCGAGAGCTTGAACATCTCCTTCTTGCGGTCAGTGATCTTCAGGAACCTTCCCTGCTCAATCCTGCCGATATCTCCCGTATGGAACCACCCTTCAGCATCTATCACCTGTGCTGTCAGTTCGGGTTCCCTGTAGTACCCCATCATGACATTGGGACCCTTGCAGAGTATTTCGCCGTCCTCGTCAATCTTTACCTCAACGTCTTCCAGAACAGGGCCTACCGTTTCAAACATGATATCCGGAATACGGAAGGGGTTCACTGCTATCACCGGAGATGTTTCAGTAAGACCGTATCCCTGCAGTACGGGTATACCTGCAGCCCAGAATATACGTTCAAGACGCGACTGCAGGGCGGCGCCCCCGGAGACCAGCACACGCAGTTCACCGCCCAGCGCCTCCTTCCATTTGTTGAAGACAAGCTTGCGTGCTATTCCCAGCCTGAACCTGTAGAACCTGCTGTTGCCGGTAATGCGGTACTTAAGGCCAAGGATGACTGCCCAGAAGAATATCTGCTTCTTCATCCATGGCAGGTTCTTGCCCTTGTTTATGATGTTGTCATATATTTTTTCAAGGAGCCGCGGAACAGTGTTGGCTATGTGAGGCTTGATCTCCCGCATGGTGTCGGCAATGATGCCCATGTTCTCCAGGTAATAGATACTTGTCCCCTTGTACTGGAAATGGTAATTCATCATGCGTTCATAGACATGGCAGAGGGGAAGGAAGCTCAGCGCCCTGTAGCCGAGCCCGAATTCATGAGCCGTACTGGTAGCTATGGCATTGCTGACCAGGTTATTGTGTGAGAGCATTACTCCCTTCGGATTGCCTGTCGTCCCGGAGGTGTAGATGATAGTCACCAGGTCAGACGGTTTGATGGAATCCCTGACAGCTGTCAGCTCAGGCAAAAACCTTTCTCTCTGCTTTCTCCCTTCTTCTATTATTTCGTCAAGAGTCATCAGGTCATTTACCTGGTCAAATGCAAAGAGGGACCTGATGGCCGGAATGCCTGCTGAAACAGAAGATATCTTATTGTATATCTGTTTATTGCCGACAAATACGGCTTTAACCCCGGAGTGGTTCAGGATATATTCGTACTCTTCATGGCCTATGGTGGGGTAAACCGGCACGTGGATCATTCCCGCCTGTGCCAGGCCATGGTCAACAATGTTCCATTCAGCCTTGTTCGGGGTAATGGTTGCAATGTGATCACCCCTTCCGTAACCAAGAGACATCATCCCGCAGGAAAAGAGATCGGTCAGTTCCCTGACAGCCTCGGTGGAGTATGTCACCCATTCGTTGCCATGTTTGCCCCCAAACATAACTTCACGTGGTGAGACCTTACACCCAAGGTCAACCAGGTCAAAGGTTCTGGTAACTTTCATCAGATTGGTAGTTGGATTAGCGATACAAGATTATGAATTTCGAACAAAAAAAGCAAGAATGAAGCCAGTCAATTTGTTGGCTACCTAATGGATTGATCTGTAGCGCAGTAAAAATAAGTCAGTTCCGTATTTCTTTCGAACGGTTTCAGACAAGTTACCTATGACCTCTTTTTGGCCATTTCAACAGCTTTGGCGACAGCATCGGGGAGGCCTTCGGGTTTTCTTCCTCCGGCGGTTGCCAGTGATGGCTGTCCGCCGCCGCCCCCGCTTATTTCAGCAGCCACGGCACGGATCATCTCAACGGCATTCAGTCCTGTATTTTTAGCAGCATCTTCTCCCATGCCGATCACCAGAGAGGCCTTACCTTCATATTCCGAACCTATTATTATAATACCTGAGTCATCCGACTGTCTGATCTGATGCGCTATGGTCTTGAGGATGTCAGGCTGCGTCTTTTCAATCAGCCCTGAATAGATCCGGCAGTTTCCTGCCGTCATGGCATTGGCGGTCAGCTCGTTACGGGCTGCGGTTGCGGCTGTCAACTGCATTTGTTCTATGGTATTCCTCAGAGAGGCATTCTCGGTCATCAGCTTTGTGATGTTTACAGCAGGATTACCGGTACTTTTCAGCATGGCTGAGATTTCATCGAGTGTCTTCAGTTTTTCATTTATATAGCTGATTGCGTGTCTGCCGGTCACTGCCTCAATCCTTCTGACGCCTGCAGCCACGGCTCCCTCGGATATGATCTTGAAGAGTCCTATCCTTGAGGTCTGGTCTACATGTGTTCCACCGCACAGTTCAACAGAGTCACCGAAGGCAACCACTCTCACCCTGTCACCGTATTTTTCTCCGAAGAGAGCGATAGCTCCCATGGCCATAGCCTCATCCACAGGTGTATCATCATGCACCTCGGAAGCTATATTTCTCATTATCATATCATTGACCTGTTGTTCTACAGCAGCAAGTTCTTCAGGAGTCACCTGGCGAAAATGGCTGAAATCAAATCTAAGCCGTTCGGGTGTGACCAGTGATCCCTTCTGTTCAACATGTTTGCCCAGTACATTGCGCAGGGCGTGGTGCATCAGGTGTGTTGCCGTGTGGTTATTGGCGGTATCCTGCCTGGCTGCGGCATCGACCACTGCCCTGCAGGGGAGGGAAGGATCAGCCGGCACCTCGCTGGCAATATGTATTGTCAGGTTGTTCTCTTTAACAGTATCGGTGATGCTGATTTTCCTGCCGCCGCTCTCAATGAACCCCCTGTCGCCTGCCTGGCCTCCGGACTCTGCATAGAAAGGTGTTCTGTCAAACACAAGGTGGACAATCTCGCTTCCTCTTGCAACAACTTTCCTGTAACGGGCAATGCGTACCGTATCTTCGGTGCGGTCATAGCCGGTGAATATGGTACCGCCGTTATCGTGAATCACCACCCAGTCACCTGCGGTCACTGCCGCATCATCTCTTGATCTCTCCTTCTGTGCATTGAGTTCCCTGGCAAATGCCTCCTCGTTGAGGGTCATGTTGTTTTCCCTCAGGATGAGCTGTGTCAGGTCAACCGGGAATCCGTAGGTGTCAAACAGTTCAAAGGCATCGCCTCCCGGAAAGATGTTCTCTCCTTTTTCTTTAAGCGATTCCATCCTGCGTTCAATCATACGCAGTCCTTTGCCCAGTGTTTTGAGGAATGCCAGTTCTTCTTCCTGAATCACCCTGCTGATCAGTTCCTGCTGGGTTTTGAGTTCGGGATAATGGTCTCCCATTGACTCCACCAGAGAAGGAAGAAGTTTATGGATGAATGGTTCGTTGATGCCAAGTGATGTATAGCCGTATCGCACAGCCCGCCGGAGGATGCGCCTGATAACATATCCCGCCCGGTTGTTTGACGGAAGTTGACCATCGGCTACCGAAAATGAGACAGTGCGCAGGTGGTCAGCGATGACCCTGTGGGCTATATCCCATTCTTTCTTTGCCCCGTAAGGTTTACCCGTAAGGGCAGCCGAGGCAGCAATGAGCGGCTGGAAGATGTCGGTGTCATAGTTCGACTGCTTGTTTTGTATAACCATGCAGAGGCGCTCAAAGCCCATGCCGGTGTCAACATGCTTGTCAGGCAGCAGTTCGAGCTCCCCGCCGGCACGGCGGTTGTACTGTATGAACACCAGGTTCCAGATCTCTATCACCTGGGGGTGGCCTTTATTTACCATCAGATGGCCGGGTGTGGATGCCCTCTCGCTCTCTGAGCGAATGTCAACGTGAATCTCGGAACAGGGTCCGCAGGGGCCCGTCTCTCCCATCTCCCAGAAATTATCCTTCTTTGATCCGTTAAGGATATGGTTCGGGTTTTCGGGGAAACACTCTGCCCAGTAGGATGCAGCCTCATCATCGCGCGGCATATCCTCTTCAGGGTCACCCTCAAAGACAGTGGCGTAGATTCGCTCTGCGGGAATGCCGAGACGGCCGGTAAGGAATTCCCATGCCCACTCTATGGCCTCTTTCTTGAAATAGTCGCCGAATGACCAGTTACCCAGCATCTCGAACATGGTATGATGATAGGTGTCAAGGCCAACCTCCTCAAGGTCATTGTGCTTTCCCGAGACACGCAGGCACTTCTGTGAGTTGGCTATCCTTTTATATTTTGCCGGCTGATTGCCAAGAAAAATATCCTTGAACTGGTTCATTCCCGCATTGGTGAACATCAGCGTGGGATCATTTTTAATCACCATCGGGGCTGATGGCATAATCTTGTGTTCCTTTGACCTGAAAAAACTGAGGAATTCCTCCCTGATATCATTTGCCTTCATCATATGCTCTCCTCCCGTTTTGAAACTATTTCCGCCGGGGTGCGTAAAATTAAATCAAATATTTCACGTTTGAAGAATTGTCACGTTAAAATGGGGTGGATCCTCCTTTCTGCTGATGTTTAAAAGGAAAAAGTACGTATTTGATGCTGCCAGCCTTCAGTTTACGCAGCACCGTAGAAACAGGCACGAGAAGCTTGTCAGGTTCTCGCTGTGGCTGGTACTGTCAATAGCTGCCACCCTCTTTTACAGTGTTATTTTTCACCGTCTCTTCGGATCTCCCAAGGAGGAGTTGCTGCAGCAGCGGATGGCTGAGCTGCAGCTCAGTTACTCAATGCTTGAGCGGCAGATAGATAATTCTTCAACAGTAATTGCTGATCTCCGTTCCACTGATAACACCTCTTACCGGCCTATCCTGGATCTTCCCCAGATACCGTCTGACATTACAGAGGGGGGCTCGGGAGGTACCAACAGGATGGCAGACCTGACCGGCTATATGAATTCAGATCTGATGATGAACGTCAGGTCGAAGTTTGACAATCTCAGGACCCAGACCAATATACAGTACAACTCGCTCACCGAGTTGTCTGACAGGGCGGCGGAGTGGAAGGAGATGTGGGCGCACCTTCCCTATATCAGGCCGGTCAATGTGACGATGCGTCTTGGTGACGGACTGAAGTTCCGGGAGAAGCATCCTGTTCTTGGTTCGCCTCGCTGGCATTTCGGACAGGATTTCTGCTGTCCCGAAGGAACGGAGGTGCATGCCACAGGTGGCGGTGTGGTTGCCTATGCCGGTAACCAGAAAGACGGGTTCGGAGTGAAGGTGGTCATTGATCATGGATACGGATACAGAACAATTTATGGTCATCTGAGCGAAGTTAATGTCCGCAGGGGGCAAAAGGTAACACGTGGTGATTTTATTGGACTGTCTGGAAATACGGGCCTGTCATCCGGACCGCACCTGCATTACCAGATTGACCTTTTTGGAGAACATGTGAATCCTCTCTGGTATTTTGAGGACAGCCTGACAGAAGAGGAATATTTCCGGATGCTGGACTACCTGACAAAGCCCTGATTTTATTTTTTTAAGGATATTTAATAATTTCCGGCGACATGAGAATTTTTGTATTTTATATATAATTTCTTATGTTTGCAGGGCATACAGCATGCCATCACAGAAGATGCCAAAGACCAAGTACAAGTTCAATCACGAGACCCTGAGATTTGATGAGGTTAAGACAGGTCTCAAGCAAACATTCCTCAGACTCTTCGGGTATTTCGTTGCATCTCTCTTTCTTGCAGGCATTTATGGTTTTATCTTTATGTTCATCTTTGACTCCCCCCAGGAGAAGGCTCTCAAACGGGAGATAGCACAGCTCACGTTGCAGTATGAGCTGATGAACAGGGAGATGGAGAATGTGGAGAAGGTGCTGGTTCACCTTCAGGAGACCGATGACAATCTTTACAGGACTATTTTTGAGTCTGAGCCGGTGCCGTCGTCATATCGTGAAGGAGGAATAGGAGGGGTCAACAGGTACAAGGAGATGGAAGGGTTCTCCAACTCGGAGCTGGTTATTGAGACTGCAATCAAGCTTGACCGGATCAGGAAAAAGATCTATGTGCAGTCGGAATCTTTTGACGAGCTGATAGCCTATGCCAGGGAAAAGGAGGAGATGTTGAGCAGCATACCTGCAATTCAGCCTATCTCCAACAAGGATCTGAAGAGGACTGCCTCAGGATTCGGGTACAGGATACATCCCATTTACAAGATATCAAAGTTCCATTCCGGAATGGATTTTACTGCACCTACGGGAACAGAGATTTATTCAACCGGCAACGGCGTCATCAAAGAGGTCAGATCGGCCCGCAGGGAGTACGGGAATCATATCATAGTTGATCACGGATTTGGTTATGAGACTCTCTATGCTCATCTTGACGGATTCAATGTCAGGGCAGGGCAGAAGGTGAAAAGGGGTGATGTTATCGGGTTTGTGGGAAGCACGGGTCTGAGTACGGCCCCGCATCTGCATTATGAGGTTCATGTGAACGGCAAGGCGGTTGATCCTGCCCTCTATTATTTCAATGACCTGACACCCGACGAGTACGAGAGGATGCTGGAGATATCCAGCAAGAGCGGGCAGACCTTCGACTGATTCATCAGCTATATCATGCCTTACAGGGAAAAGAAAGTGGAAAAGCTCTACTACCAGATCGGCGAGGTCGCTGATATGTTTTCTGAGCCTGTCTCCACCGTACGCTTCTGGGAGAAGGAGTTTGACATACTCCGGCCCAAGAAGAACAATAAGGGTAACAGGCTTTTCATGCAGGAAGATATCAGGAACCTCAAACTGATACATCATTTACTGAGGGAGCGGGGTATGACACTCGAGGGGGCGAAGAAGTATCTCAGGAGTAATCGTGATGAGGCTGACTACCGTCTTGAGATAGCTGACACCCTGCGTAACATCAGGGCTATGCTTATGGATATCAGGGACGAAATCAAGTGATCATATGAAGGTCACACTTTCGGAATTTGTCAGTTGGCTTGAGGAGCTGATCCCATTATCATTTCAGGAAGATTATGACAACAGCGGCCTGCAGGTCGGCGATCCGGGGGCTATGATCAGCTCGGTGCTGCTTGCCGTGGATGTTACCCCCGAAGTGCTTGCCGAGGCGGTAAGCCATGGATGTGATCTTGTGCTGTCTCATCATCCCCTGATCTTCCGTCCGCTCAGGCATATTACCGGCGGCAATAACAGTGAGGTGTGCGTTGCCAGGGCTCTAAGGCACGGGATAGCAGTCTATTCAACGCATACCAGCTTTGACAATACTGCCAATGGGGTGAGCCGCATACTGGCTGAGAAGATCGGACTGCAGCGAATAAATGTTTTGTCGCCCCTGAAAGGGAGGCTCTTCAGGCTGGTGACCTTTGTTCCGGATTCGCATGCCTCAGCAGTGAGGGATGCTCTTTTTGCTGCCGGGGCCGGCAATATCGGCAATTATGACCGTTGCAGCTTTAATGTCACTGGTGAGGGCACCTACCGTGCCGGTGAAGGTGCCGATCCGTTCGCGGGGAGCATAGGAGAATACCATGCTGAGCCTGAGGTGCGCATTGAGGTGGTTGTCCCCGCCCATGTTAAAGGTGCCTGTGTCAGGGCACTGCTTGCCGCTCATCCATATGAGGAGGTTGCATGGGATCTTATAGCGCTGGATAATGAGTATCGCGGCGCCGGCGCAGGCGCCATAGGCGCCCTGCCGGAGCCCCTGGCAGGCGCGGCGTTGCTGCAGGCGCTGCAGGGGCTCACCGGCCTCCCCGTCATCCGCTACAGCGGTGACCCCGCCCGCACTGTGCGAAGGGTGGCAGTGTGCGGAGGTGCAGGCTCCGCCCTCATCAATGACGCCGCGCGCGCCGGCGCCGACGCATTCATCACCGGAGATATAAAATATCACTCCTTCATGGAAGCACCACCAGACATGCTGGTGGCTGACATCGGACACTACGAAAGCGAAAAATATTCACTTGAGATACTCTTCAACCTGATTCAGAAAAAATTTCCTAACTTTGCACTCCGGTTTTCCGGGATAACAACCAATCCCATTAATTATTACAGGCATGACTAAACAGACCAAAACAGCTGAGACTGAACTTACCATAGAAGAAAAACTGAGAGCACTCTACTCCCTTCAGCTTGTTGATTCAGAAATAGATAAGATACGCACTCTGAGAGGCGAACTGCCGCTTGAGGTACAGGACCTTGAGGATGAGGTAGAAGGCCTGGAGACAAGGATAGGCAATCTCAGGAATGAGCTGAGCGAGCTTGAAAAATCAATTGTCGGCAAGAATAATGAGATCACAGCCTCGCAGGCCCTGATAAAGAAATATGAGGAGCAGCAGAACAATGTTCGCAACAACCGTGAATATGATTCACTCTCGAAAGAGATAGAGTTCCAGACGCTGGAGATAGAGCTCTGCAACAAGAAGATCAGGGAGTTCACAGCCCAGGTGGAAGAGAAGAAGGAGGTGATGGCTGAGGCTCAGACATCTCTTGATGAGAGAAAGCGAGATTTGGAGGGCAAGAAGGCAGAGCTGGAGGATATCACACGTGATACCCAGAAGGAAGAAGAGACTCTGACAGAAAAGTCCGAAGAGCTGCAGACAAGGATAGAAGAGAGATTACTGACGGCATACAAGCGTATCCGGATAAATGCCCGTAATGGTCTCGCCGTTGTATCCGTCCAGAGGGATGCCTGTGGTGGATGCTTCAACCAGATACCGCCGCAGAGGCAGCTGGATATCCGTTCAAGGAAGAAGATCATTGTGTGTGAGTACTGCGGGCGCATACTGGTAGACGACGATATCGTCCAGGAAAATAAGTAACAGACAGACAGTAATTTATGATAAGTGAGAGACGTTGTTGCAAGCGTCTCTCGCTGTTTTATTATATTTGCCTTACCAAAAAAAGGCCAGCATCATGAATGATTTCAAATCGCAGGTTAGGGAAGGCATTCCCGCAGGTTTGCCTGAGCCGCAGCCATATGATCCTTCGGTAAACCATGCTCCGCGCAGGCGTAACATACTGACATCTGAGGAGAAGAAGCTTGCCTTGCGCAATGCCCTGAGATATTTTCCGCCGTCGCTGCACCCTGTGCTTGCCCCCGAGTTTGCAGCCGAACTGCGTGAACGAGGCCGCATATATATGTACCGCTACAGGCCGTCATATGAGATGAAAGCCCGGCCGCTGGGTGAATACCCGCACAAGTCAGTACAGGCTGCGGCCATCATGCTGATGATAACCAACAACCTTGATCCGGCGGTGGCGCAGCACCCGCATGAGCTGATCACCTATGGCGGCAACGGGGCTGTTTTCCAGAACTGGGCACAGTACAGGCTCACAATGAAGTATCTGTCAGAGATGACTGATGAGCAGACACTCGTAATGTATTCAGGCCATCCGCTGGGGTTGTTTCCCTCACACAGGGATGCTCCCCGCGTGGTGGTCACCAACGGTATGGTCATTCCCAACTATTCATCACAGGAAGACTATGAGCGGTTCAACGCCATGGGTGTATCGCAATACGGACAGATGACAGCAGGCTCCTACATGTACATAGGCCCCCAGGGAATAGTACACGGAACAACCATAACCCTGCTCAATGCCACCAGGCGTGCAGAGCCTGTTGCTGAGGGAGAGAGAAAAAGCAGGCTGTTCGTCTCATCGGGTCTGGGAGGCATGTCAGGTGCTCAGCCTAAGGCAGGAAATATCGCAGGTGTGGTCTCTGTCATTGCCGAGGTTAACCCGAAGGCTATACAGACACGTCACTCACAGGGCTGGGTAGATGAGATTTATCGCAACGCGGATGAGCTGGTGGAACGAGTACGGCGGGCATGCAGTGGTGGAGAGGTGGTATCATTTGCCTATCATGGAAACATTGTTGACCTGTGGGAGAAATTTGCAGATGAAGGATTGTGGGCCGACCTGGGCTCCGACCAGACCTCGCTCCACAACCCGTGGTCAGGAGGATACTATCCGGCAGGGTTAACCTTTGAAGAGGCTAACATTATGATGTCGGAAGAACCGGAAAAATTCCGCGGTCTGGTACAGGCTTCCCTGCGCAGGCAAGTTAAGGCCATTAACAGGCATACCGCACACGGAACCTACTTTTTTGATTATGGCAATGCCTTCCTTCTTGAGTCGTCACGCGCTGGCGCTGACATAAGCAATGGCAGTGGTGGATTCCGCTATCCCTCGTACGTTGAGGATATCATGGGCCCGATCTGTTTCGACTATGGTTTCGGTCCCTTCCGCTGGGTATGCTGTTCCGGTGATCCGGCTGATCTTGAGAAGAGTGATATCATTGCTGCGGCCACACTGGAGCGTCTTATGAAGGAGTCGCCTGACGATATCCGCCAGCAGATGTCGGATAATATACACTGGATCCGTGAAGCTGGTCACAACCGGCTGGTGGTAGGGTCACAGGCACGTATACTGTATGCTGATGCTGCCGGAAGGATGAAGATAGCAGGTGCCTTTAACGAGGCCATTGCCTCAGGCATCATCGGCGGCCCGATAGTTATAGGTCGTGATCATCATGATGTGTCAGGCACCGACTCACCTTTCCGTGAGACGTCAAATATCTACGATGGTTCGAGGTTCACTGCTGACATGGCAGTTCAGAATGTCATTGGGGATGCGTTCCGTGGCGCCACGTGGGTCTCCCTGCACAATGGCGGCGGGGTAGGATGGGGAGAGGTGATCAACGGAGGCTTCGGGATGGTTCTCGATGGCACTCCCGAGACGGATCGTCGTCTGCGGTCGATGCTCTTCTGGGATGTCAACAACGGCATCGCCCGCCGCAGCTGGGCACGCAACAGGGGTGCCGTGGCAGCCATCACCCGCGAGATGGAGCGTACACCCGGGTTAGTTGTTACAATGCCTGTAGATGTGGATGACAGGTTGATTGAGGAAACCATAATATAAGTCATGCGGTCATGCGGTCATGCGGTCGTGCAGTCGTGCGATCCTTAGAACCATGACTGTCCCGACCTTCCGGTAGGGATCTCCGCTGCGCTCTGACAAGACCGCATGACCGCATGACCGCATGACCGCATGACAGCCTCCAAAGGCGGCCACACCTTCAGGTCTTCCTTCAGATATTATCCGGAATCATATCGGACAGCAGACATACTGCCAGGGCCACGATGCCCTCGCCGCGGCCGGTAAAGCCCATCTTTTCGGTAGTGGTGGCCTTGACTGAGACCGCATCGGGGGAGATGCCGGCAACGGCTGCCAGGGTGTTTCTCATGGCCGTGATATAGGGAGCCAGCCTGGGCGCCTCAAGGCAGACAGTGCTGTCAATATTAACTATCCTGTAGCCTTTTTCCGTAATCATCTCCACCGTACGCTTCAGGAGTATCTTGCTGTCGATCCCCCTGAACTCATCCGATGTGTCGGGGAAGTGGTAACCTATATCATTCAATCCGGCTGCACCAAACAGGCCATCGCAAATGGCATGTATCAGCACATCGCCGTCAGAATGGGCCACGCATCCTCTGGGTGAATTGATATGTACACCGCCCAGCCAGAGCTCGCGACCTTCCTCAAGGCGATGAAAGTCGATGCCCTGTCCTATTCTCTGGTGCAGTGTCATTTTATAATTACTTCTGGCTCAGGTTGCGGAGTGAGTCAAATTCGAACCCAAGTGAAAATCTGAGTGTTCGCGCCAGCGGATTATTCTGTGTAAATGGCATCAGGTATGAGAAGTCGAGTGAGAAGACGCTCAGCCTGAAACCGGCTCCCAAAGTAAAATATTTCCTGTTTCCCTTCAGTTCAGCCTCGTTATAGTATCCGGCCCTGAGTGCAAACTGCTGGTTGTACCAGTATTCAACACCCACCGACTGTGTGAACTCCTTCAGCTCTTCCCTGAAGCCACCGGGGGCGTCATAAAATGACTGGAAGATGGCCACAGGAACGGACACATTCGGGTCCATGCCGTCAACAATGTTCCGGTCACTGTCATAGAATGGCGGTGTAGGAACGAGCAGCTTGTTGATGTCAATGGAGAAGGAGAGTGCGTTATACTTATCGAGGTTGACCAGGAAGGTTGATCCGATCCTCATGTTCATCGGAATAAAATCAGGATCGACATCGGTTGTGTAGCTGATCTTTGATCCTATGTTTGACAGGTTGATTCCGAAAGAGATATTCCCGTCTTTTGTGCCAAGTGACAGCTTGTTGGTATAGTAAGCAGAAACGTCAGCAGCATATGAGATACCCGGTCTGGTATCCTCAATTCCCCCGGTAAGGTTGGAGTATATGAACCTCAGGGCCACCCCTCCTGACCAGTGCTCCGAGAAGAGCCTGGAATATGCGGCATCAACAGAGAATTCGTTGGCATTGAACTCTCTGAGTATACTTCCTATGTTGTCAGTAAATTCTATCTTGCCGAGAGAGGAATACATCAGGCTGGCTGCAATAACCTGCCTGCTGTCTATCCTGTAGTATCCGGTGAGGTATGAAAGATTGATGTCAGGGATCAGTGCTCTAAGCCAGGGTGAGTAGGATATGCCGAAGCCGCCGTTACCGTCAATGAATGCAAATTTTGCAGGATTCCAGTGCATACTGAACATATCCGGTGATGTAGCCACACCGACATCCCCGAGGGCGCCGGAACGGGAGTCCGGAGCTATTGAAAGAAATGGGACAACAGTCTGAATGGGGTTATATTTTATCTCCTCCTGCGCTGTTACAGGGATGACCGGTAATAATAAAAGCAGTAAAAAGCTAACAGTCAGCGCGTTCCTTTTCATGTGTGTTCAGTTCAATATTTGTGCAAATATAAAACAAAAAAAATGGCCACTTATTGTGTTGTTTTACAAAATGATGAATTGGCCTGTGGCCGATGTTTTTTCGCCCTCAGAAGTAACTGCTTCTGCTCTCCACAGATAGAGTCCCCTGGCCACTCTTCCTCCCTGGTTGTCGGATGCATCCCAGTATATTTCCGGGAGGGTATATCCGGCGGTGAAGCTCTTCTCTTTCAGAACGCGCACCGGGCGGCCGTCATAGGTGAAGATGGAGATGGTTACCTCCATTTCTGTCCCCGGCCTGTTATGTCCGGCGGTCAGTCGTGCTCCTTCCCGCACCGGGTTGGGTATGGCAAGCAGGTTGTTCAGTCTGAAGCTGCCGTTGGTTTCAACAATGAATCTCAGGGTTGAGAGGGAGGGATTATTGAGGTTATCCCATGCCCTGAGTGTAACTGTATGCTCACCCCGTTCCGGTATCAGCAGCGGGTAGGCCAGGCTGCCCGAGCTGTGCACTCCCACATCAGACCTGAAGAGGCTGTTCAGTACTACTGCCGAGGAGATGTCATCATCAAGCCAGGCGATAATGTCATGACCTATGCCCGTTCCGGTGGCGTTTATGCCTGACCTGTCACTGAGAAGTACCAGCAGGACAGGAGCATCATCTGTCACCCCGCCTTCCCTGAAGAGTGTGTCATTCATGAAGAGCCTGATTTCCGGTCCTTCCCTGTCGTCCATAGCTTCATCTGAGAATCCTCCCACGGTAATTCCGCTGAAGCTGCCATTGATGTCGTCCGTGCCGTCCCAGGCATAGTATTTTATTGCGCCTTTGCCGTAGGTATAGTTTATGTCAAGAGGGACTATGAAGGAGAAGTTGAATCGTCCTTCTCTGACGGTAGTCATGCCCCTGAAGAGCACGTTCCCGGTTACGGGGAAGACCATGGGGGATCCGCCATCATTGGCCAGGGTGCTTATATTAGCCTGCTTGTCAAAAACTGTTGATTCCACTGTGCCGTTGAAGCCGGCCATGATGCTGCCGGATTGATCTTCTATATGACCGCTGACCGTGATGAGTGACAGTGCCTTGAGGGTATCAGAGGGCAGGGAGACATGAACACCGTTGATGCTGTCAGTGACCACCCTGCCCCCGACAGGCCATGCCAGCCTCAGGGCCGGGTCACCCAGCAGAAGGAAATTACGCTTGTTCATGCCTGTTCCCGTGCTGGTCTTAGCCTGCCTGATGATGTCGCCCAGTCTCATTGATCTCCCGTCTTGAGCGGTAGTGAAGGCATTATCATAGATTGCCCGGTTGAGGGTATAGTTGGGGGCTGAGTAGACCACCCTGGTGGTGCTCATCAGTGCTATGCCTCCGCCGTCAGGATTGAGAAGCACCATCTCACCGGCGGATGTCCTTGCCGAGATGGTTCCCGTGGCCCGGTTTATATCAACGTCGTCAAACCTGGAGAATTCGCATGTGGCTGTTATGAAGAGGGGCAGCCTGGTGTTGTTCTTCCAGGAGTTGATATTATCTGTTCTTATCACCCTCTCATGAGCGAGTCCTGACTCATTGCCATGGCCCACGTAATTCATCACCAGGCAGCCCGCCGCTATCCTGTCATCCACTGCCCTGGATGCATCGGGATAGGAGTCTCCTGTTACTGATGTCACCTGCCGGTAGGCATCGAGATAGATCTTGTCAATAGTAAGGGGTGGTGCAGCTGTTGCGGCACCATCTGCCAGACCTTCAGCATCAAACATATGTAGGTTGGAGTCTTCATCGTCAGCCACCAGGCAGAGAACATTGCGCCATGAGCCCTGGTGAGTGTCTGTGATGTATGATGAGATCTTTCTTACCATGACCCCGGCTGAGGCAGTGTCTGAAGCAGGCAGTCTGCCGATACCGATATCCAGAAAACCCTCAGCTTCTCCCTCTCCTTCATCGAGGAGGCCATAGAAATCATCCGAGGCAAATGAGAGTACTCCGGTGGTTGAGTTGACTGACTGCCAAGTAGGGATGAACGAGCTGTTGCCTGGCGGCGGAGTCTTGTTCTCATATGAGCCGTCGCCAAAGAGAAGAAGGTATCTGGGGGGTGAGCCTGCCGCCTTGCCCCGGTCATAGATCATCTTAATGAAATTCCTTATGGCAACGGCATCAGGGACACCCCCTGAGAACTCATTATAGATCTGCTCCGGGGTGACTATAAGTGAGGTAGTTCCGTCATCAGACAGGTGTATTCCGGCCAGTCGTTCAGCATATTCAAGGAAGAGCGGATGAGTAATGATTATCATCACAGCCGGCATCATGGCATGCAGGTTCTGGGGCAGTACCTGTACTGCCCTGAGGGGCTGTTTCAGGTGAGTATCTGAAAAAGCCACAAACCTGCGGAGGCTGTCTGTGGCTACCGTAAAGAGTGTGCTTCCGCCGGCGGCAGCAGTCTGCATTGACAGCGGGGCAAAAGGATCTGTCACATCCCACACCCTGAGGTTCTGAGACCCCTCCACGGCAAAACGGGTTATGGCTGCTGGCTGCACTGATCTGCTGTCATTGATCAAAAGCTGTCTGTCACGGTATACCAGCCCTGCCCTGGCCTGGAAGTCTACATAGTCGATATATCCGGTAGCAGCCATATTGCCGCCTGATGAGAAGGTGATACTGAATGAAGGAGATGAAGAAGCCGGAAGCACTGAATCGGTCAGGGTGACTGACTCTGCAAATATCCCGTTGATATCTGTCATGTTCACCGGGGGTACGGTTACTGTTTTCAGGTCATACGGACCCTGTCTCAGGGTGAAGGAGGCAGAGTTGTCAGACCTTCCAAGCAACCGTGCGCTGTACCTGATCCGTTCAGTGACTGACAGGTCGGTAAAACCGGGCCCCACCCCGACCTGTACTCCCGGAGCCACCTGCTGGTACCACTCCCGGCCCGATCTGATCAGGTTGACCTCCTCATGCTCATGGCGCATAAACACATCGGTGGTTGTTGAAACGGCTGTATGAGGCTCTGAAGGTGATGTCTCGGCAGCAATAAGTGCAGGGCCTGATGGCCGTGAAGTAATAAAATACCATGCCGTATCAGAGTAGTGGTGTCTCATGAACCGGTATTCATGTGAGACCGGGTCATATTTCCACCGGTGCGTTCCTTCGGCATAGAAGAGAAGATGATCACCATCATTGAAAATGCCGTCGCTTCCCTTATCCATCATCACCTTTATCTGCCTGAGGTCATCCGGAGCGGTGCCGTCATTGATAAAGGAGAGCTGGCCCTGGTTATTTCCATAAAGCACTGCTTCAGCCGGATTCGTAATACCCATCTCCCTGATGGTGGAATAGCTGAGGCTGTATACTCCCGCTTCCGTCACAGCGATCTTTGTCCAGATGCCGCTTCCAAGCACTGATGAGCCTGCATATTCCTGTGCTATTGCGGGCAGCAGGATCAGTAGCAGAATGGGACCGGTGACCAGACTTTTCAAACTCATAATCGCAAAGATAGTCAAGTAGCTTATCTTTGCCCTGTCTTGAGGCTGTCTCAGACAAAATATTGACCTCATGACTGCGTTGATAACCTTGTAGTGTTAACATGAAGTTCAGAATCAGGACTCTTGCATCGGGGCTGTTCCTTTTTATGGCGACCCTCAGTGGCCAGGATACATGGCACGGGTCACTGTCAGGCATGCACATGATGCATAATCCCGGGTTTGCAGGTGTGGGAGGGGTTCAGGCAGTAAATATCTCGGCATTTTCCTTTCTTCCAGGAAACAGTTTCGGGCTCAGGTCAGTACATGCATCCTATGACGGTTATTTTTCAGCCATTCATGGCGGCGCAGGTGTGTGGATCACCGATGACATGCTTGGTGATATACTGAATGACCTGAAAGGAGGAGTTTCCTACTCCTATCATTTCCGTGCCGGAAGAAGAACGTATATTACCGCCGGTCTCACTGCCTCGGCCATCAGCAGGGGCATCAGGAGCGGATCGGTAATCCTTCCCGATGACATCGACCCGTTCAGGGGCATCACCGGCGGGGGAGAAGGCTATGCCGGTCCTGCAAACGTCACCCGTTTTGACATAGGGACAGGCTTTACCATCGCATCAGGGCCCTGGTACGCCGGACTGTCAGTGATGCACCTTACGCGACCGGCACTTGGCGATTTTGACCGTGAGGACAGCAGAATTCACAGGCTTCTCACACTCACGGGAGGCATTGAACTGAACCCGGGGGGAGGTGACTTTTTTATCAGACCCTCAGCAGCTTTCCTTGCCCAGGGGGATGAATACAGGATTTATTTAGGAGGCGAAAGCACCTGGAAAGGCCTCGCAGCCGGAGTGGCAATGTGGCACCTGACAGATGGATTCACAGCTGCGGAGTGCTCTGTTGGCTGGGATGATGCCGCCTTAAAGATCATATTGTCATATAGTTATATCCTTGCAGGCGGTGATGTGTCTTTCGGGGGTACGGCAATCATCAAGGCAGGGGTATCATTTGCTTTCGGAAATGTTGAAAAAAGTAGAGCCCTGCACATAATAAAGTTGCCCCTTTTGTAGTTATTTTGGTGCAGAGTTTTGTAAATGAACAGATTTTTTAATAAAAAAGTAATCAAGTAAACCTTATATGGCTATGTATAAACTCAGAGCTTTACCGGTTTTTGTAGTTGTTGCTCTCTTCCTCTTTTCCTGCAAGGGAGGGAAGCAGGATAATGTATCTCCTACTACGGGCTGGAGTTACAGGGATCCGAAATCCAGTGATGTAAATGACCTTGGCTATCCCATCGGGGAGGCTTCGGAACAGCTCACCGGTCCCAATCTTGTATTGATTGAAGGAGGTACCTTTACCATGGGAAGGGTTGAGCAGGATGTTATGTTTGACTGGAACAACTCTCCGCGCAGGGTCACCGTTTCATCGTTCTATATGGATGAGACTGAGATCACCAACCTCGATTACCGTGAATACCTGTACTGGCTCAGGAGGGTATACAGCGACTATCCGGAGGTTCACCGCCGTGCTCTTCCTGACACTCTTGTCTGGAGAAGCCCGCTGGCCTTCAACGAACCATATGTGCAGTATTACTTCCGCCATCCCTCATATAATAATTATCCGGTTGTGGGAGTGAGCTGGCTGCAGGCCAACGACTATTGTGTATGGCGTACAGACAGGGTCAACGAGCAGATCCTTCTGGAGAAGAAGTGGCAGGATGCGAATGTGGAGCAGTCAGGTGCCAACAACTTCAATACCGAAGCTTACCTGGCAGGGCAGTATGAGGGTGTTCCCGGCCAGAGGGTTGATGAGCTTCACCCGCGCGTGCGCCAGGAGGATGGTATCCTGCTCCCGCGTTACCGTCTCCCGACGGAAGCTGAATGGGAGTTTGCCGCCTACGGACTCAGGGGAAACACCTTTGAGGAAAGGATCTATGAAAGAGCCCTTTATCCGTGGGATGGTCATAACGTCCGCAACTCGGCAAAGAAGTACAGGGGTGAATTCATGGCCAACTTCGTCCGCGGCCGCGGTGACATGATGGGTGTGGCAGGCAACCTGAACGATGCCGGAAGCATAACTGTTGACGTGAGGTCATACTGGCCGAACGACTATGGTCTGTATTGCATGGCAGGCAACGTCAATGAGTGGGTGCAGGATGTATACCGTCCGCTCTCATCGGAAGATGTTGATATGTTCAACCCGTTCAGGGGTAATGTCTTCACTGACCTCAGACGTGATGCCAACGGTATGGTAGTGGAAAAGGACAGGCTGGGCCGGCTTCAGATTGATACTGTCAAACCGGAAGATGTTGCCGACAGGTACAACTATCAGAAAGCTGATTACAGGAACTACCTTGACGGTGACGTCATCTCAAGTATCTCCTCAAGCCTTGAATGGTCAGGCAATGCCGACCTGCCGCAGACAGAGAGAATGTATTCACAGAATGAGATTGATAATGACTACGTGACCCTGATTAATGACAGGGCCAGGGTCATCAAAGGCGGATCATGGAAAGACAGGGCTTATTGGCTCAATCCCTCAACCCGCAGGTATCTTGACCAGGAAGCATCACGTGATGACCTTGGGTTCAGGTGTGCAATGATAAGGGTGGGAAGCCCGGCAGGACTATAATAATATTAATATGTGATGAATAAAGCCTCATTATGAAAAGTAATGGGGCTTCTTTTTAGATTGTCATGGAGATTGAGAGGTTATATGCACTGTACCGCAATTCGGCCGGGATCACTACAGATTCAAGAACTATACGCAAGGGAGAGATCTTCTTTGCACTAAAAGGCCCTGCCCATGACGGCAACAGGCATGCCGTGGCAGCCCTTGAGTCCGGAGCGCTGGCAGCAGTGGTTGATGATAAGTCACTGAGTGGTGAAAGGATAATAGTTGTAGACGATGTTCTTTCCACCATGTCTGCACTGGCGGTATGCCACCGTCGCAGGCTGACAATGCCGGTCATAGGCATCACCGGCTCCAATGGCAAGACAACGACCAAGGAGCTTCTGACAGCGGTTTTATCACGCAAAGGACGGGTGCATAGTACGCCCGGCAATCTCAATAATCATATAGGTGTGCCGCTGACCCTCCTCAGCGCTCCTGATGATGTGGCTTTCCTGATTGTGGAGATGGGCGCCAACCATCCGGGAGAGATAGCTGCCCTCTGCAGGACAGCCAGACCCACCCATGGCATCATTACCAATATAGGAACAGCTCATATTGAGGGCTTCGGATCATTTGAAAATGTTATAAAGGCAAAGAGAGAACTCTATCAGTGGCTCGGGGAGAACGGGGGAACAGTCATCTTCAACGATGATAATCCGATTCTTAAGGAGATAACCGGTGGCATCAGCAGCCTGGTTGCCTACTCCTCTCCTGGCAGCCATACCCTCAGGGCAGAGCCTGAAGAGAATGATGGTATGCTGCTCAGGGTCAGTGCTGAGATAGATGGTGTACCGTACAAGTTTCCTACACGACTCTTTGGCGCCTATAATACAGATAATGTAAGGTCAGCCATGGCTGTGGGACTATTCTTCGGAGTTCCGGCAGATGATATTATTGAAGCGATCTCGTCATACATGCCTGCGAACAACCGTTCACAGATCACTGAGACTGACAGGAACACAGTCATTTGTGATGCCTATAATGCCAATCCTTCAAGCATGGAAAAGGCAATTGGCTCGTTTGCAGCGCTGAAGGCAGCTAAAAAGATGGTCATCCTTGGTGATATGCTTGAGCTGGGGACAGAGACTGCTCCGGGTCACAGCGCTGTCATAAGGCAGCTTAGGCAGATAGATGATCTGAAAGCAGTGCTGATAGGACCGCATTTCAGGGAGGCTGCTGCCGGGTTCCCGGCGAAGCTGTTCGGGTCATCTGAAGCAGCTGCTGAGTGGCTGAGGTCAGAGAAGCCTGAAGGTTACACGATTCTGGTGAAAGGCTCGCGGGGGATGATGCTTGAGAAGGTATACCCGTTACTCTGATCTCCCCGTCAGTGTTATTGAAAGTATCTCGGGCCTGGTGCCGATGCGCATCCGCGGACCCCATATACCAAAACCTGAAGATACTATTACATGGGTTTTCCCGAACATCCTGTGTCCGTGACCAAGCTCGAAGATTCTGTCAGTGATCAGGTTGAGGGGCCATATCTGCCCGTTGTGCGTATGTCCTGAAAGCTGCAGGTCCACCGGGGAGCCTGACAGAGCCGACAGGTCATAGGGCTGATGGTCAAGCAGTATCACAGGCAAGGAGGGGTCAGCGGAGGCAAGCAGCTGTTCCAGCGGAGCACGGCTGCTCCCCGGCGTCCTCAGGGCTGTGCGGTCAGTACGGCCAATCAGCTGTACCCCGTTTTCCATCCTGACCACTTCGTCTGTAAGTACCCTTATTCCTTTGCTTTCAATATAAGGAAGTGATTTTCGAAGATTGCCGATGAACTCATGATTGCCGGTGATGGCATAACTGCCATATTTCATGTCTGGCAGTCTGAGATATGACAGCAGGTCGTCACGGGTGACCGGACCCATGCTTCCGTCAATAAGATCGCCCAGGAAGAGTACCATGTCAGGCTGCTCTCCGCTTATCATTCCGGAGAGGTGGATCATGCTTCGTTTCCGGATTATGCTGCCCAGATGAATGTCTGAGACAGCCACAATCTTCACCGGATTGTCACCGGAGGCAAATACTTTATCAGTACGGATTTCATATTTCCTTATCACCGGGCTGACAGCGTTGAAGAAGCCGATAATTATCAGCATTAAGGTTCCTGCGGTTACAAGAAAGAAGAGCCACAGTCTCAGTCTGGGAAGTAACTCTGCAGGTATGAGGTGAAACGGTTTCTGCAGCAGTAACAGTATATCTGCTGCCAGCCAGGCAATGAAGCCATAGAGCATGAATCCCAGCCAGAACCCGCCTATGACATTGATTATGTCTGTGAATACATTTGTGAATGAGTGTTCCAGAAACCGGCCTGCCACAAAGGCTGATGCCAGGACAATAAAAACAACACTGTACCATGTGGTGTCTATCCCGGCGCCGGCGAGAGCCCTGCGCCCTTTCACCCACAGGTAGAGATTTGTGAGGATGTAGACGGTAAGTACTACCGCAAGGAATACAGCCATCTGTTGTCTTTTGTTCAGTTCCACATCAAACCGGAGAATTCTTTTCTTCCGCGTATATAATACTCAAAAAGGAGGTATTTGTTCATCATGGTGTGCGGTGTATTAAAGAAGCCGGTATTGGGAGTCAGGGTCCGGAAGGTCCTTATTGCCGTCCGCTGCCGGTGGAAGTCGCGGTGTGCCCTGACCACTGCTGCAGCTGCATGTCTTCCCTGTTTTATTAGCAGGACCAGCCATGCGATGCCGTCAAGGAGTTGCCTGGCCAGCAGTGTTCTCCGCAGGTGCTTTCCTGGCAGGTTCTTGGCCAGCATGATCAGGCTGTTACGGAAGTTGTAATAGATTTTTGAAGGTGATCCGTAACCCAGGGTGCCGCCTCCTACATGGTACACAACTGAATGGGGGAAGTAATAAACTGAATATCCGGCATTCTGCATCCGCCAGCAGAGGTCTATCTCCTCCATATGGACAAAAAATGATTCGTCGAAGCCGTCACACTGGCTGAAGGCAGTGCTCCTGACCACCATGCATGAGCCCGATGCCCAGAATATTTCCCTGGTATCATCATACTGGCCGTGATCCTCTTCCAGGGTATCGAAAACCCGTCCCCGGCAGAATGGGTATCCCAGCCGGTCAATATATCCTCCGGCAGCCCCTGCATACTCAAATGACGAAGGGTTGGAGTAAGATCTTATCTTCGGCTGGCATGCCCCTACATCAGGGTGCATATCCATGAAGGTGATCAGCTTCTCCGCCCATCCGGGCTCAACCTGCACGTCAGAGTTGAGGAGGATATAATACTCGGCTTCTGTCAGCTCAAGTGCCCTGTTATATCCTCCGGCATACCCGTAATTACTGTCGAGCCTGATAATCCGTACCTCCGGGTGATTCGCAGTTAGCCACTCCACCGAGTCATCCTCCGATCCGTTGTCAGCCACAATGACTTCGGTGTCAGGAGAGAGCGTATTCCTGACCACATCCGGCAGGAATTGCTCAAGGAATGCCTTCCCGTTCCAGTTCAGAATTACTACAGCTGTTCTAGTCATCTTTCAGTGGTCTTTTGTGTTTCCAGCGGCGGTGTGACCAGAGCCAGTATTCGGGTTGTTCCCTGATCGTCGCTTCGAGCATGGCAGCATAACGGGCAGTGATGGCGTTGGATTCCTCCTCAGTCGGGTGTTCAGAGATAAGGCTGTATTTGAGTTCATAATACCCTCTCTTCACCTTGACGATCTTTATATAGATCACCGGTGAGTTATACTTTACTGCCATCTTTTCAGCGCCTCTGTAGAATGCGGTGTCCTGGTTAAGGAAGGTGGTCCAGTATGCATTGTCATCAGGAGGAGGGGTCTGGTCTGCGATGAAGCCTGACATGGTGAGGACTCCTTCTTTCCTGCATTTGACCAGGTCTCTCACAATATGGTTCATGGGAGTGACCCATACTCCGAACCGACTCCTGATTTTCAGCAGGAAACTGTCAAAATCCTTATTCTTCAGTGGTTTGTAGATTGTTATGATGCGATGCTGTGAGGAGAGCTGCAATGAGGAGTACCATTCCCAGTTGTTGTAATGGCTGCCCAGGGCCACCACGTCACGGCCTTCACCGTAGTACCTGTCAGTCAGGGAGGTGTCAGGGGCAAAGAACCTCTTACTGATCTGTTCAGGGGTCATGCGCATGGCCTTAAGTGTCTCCAGAATCATGTCTGTCAGGTGTCTGTAGAATTTCCTGGCGATCCTGTTGCGTTCCCCTTGGCTCTTTTCAGGAAAAGCGTTTTTGAGATTTATTTCCACCACGTTACGGCGGTATCGGATAACATGATAAAAGAGTGGCCATAGCAGGTCAGACAGCAGGTGCAGTGCCCCCATCGGGAGCAGGGTAATGGTGCGGCTGAATGCCACGAAGATATAGTATCCGGCCCGTTTCATTGTGCAACGCTGTCTGTCAGTTCGCCATTCATTGATGCATCATCACGCAGTGTTGTCAGCCTCACCTGCCTGACTGATCCTGAAAGTCCTTTCTCCCATGGTATATGCACTCTGATATAGTTGCCTGTCAGCCCTCCAACCATACCGTCAGCACCTCTCTTTTCCAGGAGCACTTCGTGGAGAGTACCGCTGGCATTGCGCATGAACTGCATGCGCCGGCTTTCCGAGAGTTTAATGAGTTGTCTGCTCCTCTTCTCCTTCTCCTGTTTGCTCACTCTCCCGGGCAGTTCTGCTGCCGGCGTGCCGGGACGGGGAGAAAAGGCGAAGACGTGGAGGTAAGAGAGAGGCAGGCTCCAGAGGAAGCTGAGGGTGTCAGCATGATCCTCCTCTGTCTCTCCCGGGAAACCGACTATCACGTCGGCTCCTATCCCGGCATGTGGTATCTTTTCCCTGATGCTGAGCACCCTGTCACGAAAGACCTCCCTCCGGTACCGGCGTCTCATCAGTCCCAGTATCCTGTCGCTGCCACTCTGCAGCGGCATGTGTATATGAGGAAGCAGAACCTTCTCGGAAGCCACCAGGTCAATGATGGGATCAGTAACAAGATTGGGTTCGATGGATGACAGGCGGAGTCTCTGCAAGCCCTCAACCTTCACAAGCTGCATCAGCAGTTGTTCCAGCGTCTCGCCGGTGCTCTTCCCGAAGTCGCCTACGTTGACTCCCGTGAGAATGATCTCTTTGACGCCGGAATCAACTATCTGTCTTGCCTCTGAAATCACCGTGGCAATGGGCGGATTTCTGCTGTCACCCCTGGCCAGGGGAACGGTGCAGTAGGAGCAGTGATAGTCGCAACCGTCCTGCACCTTCAGGAATGACCGCGTGCGGTCACCGGCTGACCATGATGAGATGAAGTCCCCGGTATCAATCCTTTCACAGGAGTGGATATCAGGAGCTGCATGTTTCCCGATATTGTCAATATAGGATGCGACATCGAACTTTTCGTATGTCCCAAGGACAAGATCCACCCCTTCAATGGCGGCTGCCTCCTCCTTTCTCAGCTGGGCATAACAGCCCACTACAGCTATGAAGGCGTCAGGATTGCGGTGGATGAACTTCCTTACCGCCTGCCGGCATTTGCGGTCAGCAGCATCAGTGACGGTGCATGTGTTGATAACATATATGTCAGCATGACTGTCGGCCGACACTCTCTCGAACCTCTCTTGGGGAAAGGTACGGGCAATGGTGGAAGTTTCGGCAAAATTAAGCTTGCATCCCAGTGTGTGAAACGCTACTTTTCTCTTCAAGACAACTCGGTTACTGTTCCGGCTGTAAAAATAGTCAAAAAAGCCGGTCTAAAGCAGTCTGCTTGCCAGTTCAGCCAGGAAGCTTCTTTCCCCCTTAACCAGGTGCACATGTGCGAACAGATCAAGTCCTTTCATCTTGTCTGACAGGTAACTCAATCCGTTGGATCCGGAATCGAGGTAGGGTGAGTCTATCTGCTCTATGTCACCGGTAAAGACCATCTTTGTTCCTTCACCGGCCCTGGTAATGATGGTCTTCACCTCGTGGGGCGTCAGGTTCTGTGCTTCATCCACGATGAAAAAGATGTTTGAGAGGCTTCGTCCCCTGATGTATGCCAAAGGTGTTATGACCAGCTTTTCATCTTTTATCATATCGTTAATGCGGATGAACTCGGGGCTCTGAGCGCTGAAGCGGTGCTTGATGACCGTCAGGTTATCAAAGAGCGGCTGCATGTAAGGATCCATTTTTTCCTTCACGTCGCCCGGCAGGAAGCCCAGGTCACGGTTGGCAAGAGGAACGATAGGTCTTGCCAGGAATATCTGCTTGTAGCGCTTATGCTGGTGCAGCGCTGCCGCCAGTGCCAGGAGGGTCTTACCCGTACCTGCCTTGCCGGTGAGTGAGATAAGCTGTATATCCGGATTGCACAGCGCATCAAGCGCGAAGGTTTGCTCTGCGTTGCGCGGGTCAATGCCGTAAGTGGTCTGCTTGAGCACCCTGACAAGCATCCTGGTGGCGGGATTGTAGTGCGCGAGAGCACTGGAGTTGCTGTTCCGGAGGATGTAGAAATGATGCCCCGGCTGAATATCCTTCAGCTTCAGCTCCGAGGCAGGAACTCCGTCAACCTGTTCATAGAGCTTGTTGATAATGTCATGATCAATGTTCTCAATGATCTTGATGCCCTTGTACAGGTCATCAAGGTTGGCCACCTTGTCGTTCTGGTAGTCTTCAGCCATGACTCCCAGCGACTTGGCTTTCATCCTGAGGTTAATGTCCTTGGTGATAAGTACAACAGTATTCTCCTTGTTCTCCTGTGTGAGGTAGTCGGCTATAGCCAGTATACGGTGATCCGGAGTTCTCTCAGGGAAAGATTCCGAGACCCGTTCAGAAAACTGCTTGCCTGTCTCAATATGCAAAGTACCACGCTTGTCGCCAAGGGGTATGGGGCCTGTGAGCAGCATGTCACCGGCAATCTTGTCCAGCTCGCGTGTAAACTCCCGCGCGTGGAAATTAATCATGTCATTGCCCCGCTTGAACTTGTCAAGCTCTTCAAGCACTACGATGGGAATAACCACATCGTTCTCCTCAAAATTGTAGATGCATGTGTAATCATGCAGTAACACATTGGTGTCGAGAATAAAAATCTTCTTTTCCTTTTTCTTTTTCGCCATAACAGATTTGTTTAAAAGGACAGCATCTCCGGCGCTGATGCCACCGGTGACAAAGATAACCCTGCACATGTTGGGCAAGAAGCCCTTTTTGTAAATTTGCAAACAACCATACAAAGGTTATCAACATGACATATTCCGAAACCATCAATTATCTCTTCAGTCTGCTGCCGGCATATCACCGCGTTGGTAAACCGGCATACAAAGGCAACCTTGACAATACCCTCCGGCTTGACAGCTTCTTTGGCCACCCTCACCTGAAGTTCCGGACAGTGCATGTGGCGGGCACCAATGGCAAGGGGTCTGTGTCACACATGACTGCCTCGGTGCTTCAGGAGGCAGGATACAGGACCGGTCTCTACACTTCGCCGCATCTGAAGGACTTCAGGGAGAGGATAAGGATTGACGGAGGGATGATTGAAGAGGAGGAGGTAATACGGTTCGTTGAGGAGCATGACGGGCTCATACGCGATGTCAGGCCTTCCTTCTTCGAGCTTACAGTTGCCATGGCCTTTGACTATTTTGCCAGGAAGAAGGTTGATGTGGCCGTAATAGAGGTTGGTATGGGTGGAAGGCTCGATTCGACAAACATAATTACACCGGAGTTGTCTGTTATAACCAATATAGGGCATGATCACATGGAGTTCCTTGGCAGCACCCTGGCAGCCGTGGCAGGGGAGAAGGCAGGAATCATCAAGAAAGGTGTGCCGGTGATCATCGGAGAGACTCAGAAGGAGACAGAAGGGGTGTTCAGGCAGGAGGCAGGGGAGAAGGATGCTCCCGTTGTTTTTGCTGACAGCCGGTTCAGGTGCAGACTGGGCAGGGTATTGCCAGACAGTATGATGAGGAGATATACACTTACAGGGCTGGCAGACGGCATCTCCATGAAGGGAGAAACGCCGCTGGGCGGATCGGTGCAAAAGAAGAATATTCAGACCGTGGCTGCGGTGGTGGAGGCCCTCTCAGCGGGTTTCGGGCTGACACGTGAACATTTTTTAAAGGGTGTTGCCGCGGTGGTGACCAATACTGGCCTGATGGGCCGCTGGCAGGTGCTGTCGCGTTCACCTCTGACAGTATGTGATACGGGTCACAACCGGGAGGGGCTGGAGTACGTTGTGCGTCAGCTGAAGACGGCAGACAAGGATAAGCTTCACATAGTGCTGGGTTTTGTGAACGACAAGGATCTGGGATCGGTGCTGCCTCTCTTTCCCCGTGATGCTCTCTATTACTTTACGAGAGCCTCGGTTCCCAGGGCGCTGGATGAGCAGTTGCTTAAGGCTGAGGCCGCGAGATACGGTCTGGCCGGTGAAGCCTTCCACTCCGTGCAAGCGGCTGTTCATGCTGCCCGTGCCGCGGCCGGGCCACACGATATGATCTTTATCGGCGGGTCCACCTTTGTGGTGGCGGAGGCATTGTGAGGCAGTCTGCAGTCAGCAGTCTACAGTCAGCAGTCGTTTCGCTCCGACATGACGGCCGACTCTGGCGGCCAGACCTTCCGACCTTCCGACCTTCGAACTTTCAGACTGCCTCAATGGTTGAAGGTGGTTTGGTTGCTATATTGTAGGTGACAGAGACCACTCCCGGTACGTTGTCAAGGATCTCCGCCGCCATTTTTTCCAGCAGCTCAAAGGGCAGTCGTGTGGGTGTGGCGGTACGGGCGTCAACGCTGTCCCAGCAGCGCACCTCTATCTGTCTCCCGAAATCGCGCTTGCCGTCGCGCATGCCCGTCACACGGTCGTCATGGAGGATAGCCATATACTGAAAGGCGCCCCTCCCGGCAAGCAGTTTTTCCACAATCACTGTGGCCTTTCGTACAGTGTCCAGCTTTTCCTGTGTTACCTCACCGATGATACGTGCTGCCAGGGCAGGGCCGGGGAAGGGAATACGATTAAACATCTCCTCCGGAAGGCCGGCAGCGCGGCCGGTCATCCTGACGCCGTCCTTGCGCAGTTGAATCAACGGTTCGAGGATATGATATCCGAATGTTTCCTGGGGGTCAATACCCAGCTGGGCGAAGACATTGTGCTGGCGTTTGATGCCTGCCACGGTCTCATCGATATCGGTCAGTATGGTTCCCTGGAGCAGATACTTCGCTCCGCTTTCCCTTACTATGCGTCCGAATACTTTCTTGTAAAAGGTCTGGGTTACAGCTTCGCGTTTAAGCTCAGGATCGGTTATGCCACGGAGTGCATCGAGGAACTCCTGCTGTGCGTCAATGATCTCCACTTTCACTCCGAGCTTCGTAAATACTGCCGCAACAGCTTCGGCCTCGCCCTCACGCATCAGTCCGTTCTGGATGAAAACTGTCCTGAGCCTGTCGCCCAGCGCCAGATGACCTATCATGGTTACCACCGATGAGTCCACACCTCCCGAGAGGGCATTGATGGCTGTGCCGTCACCCACGGCAGCCCTTATTTCGTTTACCTTTTCAGAAATGAACTGTTCAGTGTTCAGTTCCTGCGCCTTTATTTCCCGGATCATCTTTAATGTTTTTGGTTATTGCAAATATAACAAAGGCAATTCGCCCTGCAGCAAAAGAACTCAACAAGTAATGAGCACCATTTCAACCGGAGCCGAAAAAATACTTGACAAGCCCTTTTCCGTGGTGTAAATTTGATTTATAATAAATAATAGCCTCAGGTACAATTATATAAGGAAGTTCCCGAAAATCCCCCGGTCAGAGTAGGGAGTGGTTGCCGAAAAACTCAAGAGTAGGCATTCTAAATCTATCTCACCATGAAAAAAAATACTTTGTTGTCTGTTGTCTTTGCACTTGTTGTCACTGGTCTCATGGCTCAGTCTGAGATTCCTCAGCAGCTCCAGAAGGGGAATCTTCTTCTGGCAGTTACATCGTCTATCTCAATGGATGGCTCATGGGGCTCCGAAGTGTTCGGTATCGGATTTTCGAACACCAAAACGAAGCAGGGTTCAGATCCTGCAGAAGACTATTACAGATGTACCGTGTGGAACCTGCTTCCAAGGGGAGGCTATTTTGTAATTGACAATCTGGCTGTCGGTCTTGAGTTTCTGGTAAGCGGTTACAGTGAAAAGCACGATGATGGATATGACACATGGAAGGAGTCAACCTTCGGGGCGGGCCCCTTTATCAGGTATTATTATCCTCTTGATCGCCTCTATCCCTTTGGGGAGGTCGAAATGCTGATAGGTACAAATAAAGAATCTTATAATGACAATGACTACAAATACAACATTTTCCTGGTTGGTGGCTACCTGGGTGTTGCTGTTCCGCTCGGTGAAAGGGTAACCTTTGACATTAAAACCGGATATGCCCATTTAACCTCTTCTCATAAAGGGTCGGAAATGGAAGACTACGACCATAAATATCTTACCGGAGGGATAGTCATTGCCATGGGTTTCTCAATATATCTTCCGATGCCCTAAAGGCAACAGGGAAGAGACGAAACAGCTTTTGCATACAGTTTGGCAGAGTTGGGTAGGTAAACCCGCCTTAACGCCATAGTCTTCAGGTCTCAGTTTTACAATTCATTAATTTTTAACATCTGGATATCATCCGGATACCTGCCATCTTTTTCGGTATGAAGATTTTAGTTTTCCCCTGACAGTCGGCCAGAGTTCAAATACTTTTTTCTACCTTAATCCCAAATTTAGGACGACATGAAACGTACAGTAATACTGACACTTTTACTTGTGTCTGCGGTGATGGCATACGCCCAGCAGGGAACAAAGCTGACAATCCTGCATACAAATGATTTCCACTCTCATCTTCAGGGATTTGCACCTGAATCAGCCTATACTCCCGGCGTGGCAGACAATGATCCCACCCTTGGAGGGCTGGCACGCATTGCGGGTATTATTGCATCTGTACGGGAGGAGAATCCCGGTTCCACCCTGGTGGTTGACGGTGGCGATGCCCTTATGGGTACCCTCTTCCAGGCTCTTGAACCCGGAACGGGATTTCAGCTGCCGATGATGAAGAAGGCGGGGTATGATGTGATTGCGGTAGGCAATCATGATTTCGACTTCGGGCCGGAGGCCTATGCCGGCATCATCCGCAAGGGAAAAGAGAGAGGTGAACTCCCTGTCATGCTGCTTGGAAACGGCATCACTGATCCGGATGATCCTGCTGATGACGCCTTTGAGGAAGTGATGCGTGATGGCCTTGTCAGACCATGGGTAATCAATGAGGTTAATGGGATCAGGGTCGGACTATTCTCACTCCTGGGCGAGGATGCAGACGAATCAGCGCCATACGCGGTTCCAATCATATTTGAGAAGAATGTAAAGGCTGCAAAACGACTGGTGAAGGAACTGAAAAACCAGGACTGTGATGTCATCATCTGCCTGTCACACAGCGGTGTCTCCAGGGACAAAAAAGGGAACTGGGCAGGCGAGGACGCTCTGCTGGCGCGTAAGGTTAAGGGGATTGACGTGATCATATCAGGCCATACGCATATCTATCTCGAAGAACCACTGATTGTCAATGGGGTGCCTATCGTCAGCGTTGGCACGGCAGGAACCCATGTGGGAAAGATGGACCTGACCGTCACAGGAGCCGGGGCCAATCTTGAAGGTTACACCATTATCCCCGTCAATGATGCAGCAGATGCGGTGGCATCCGTACAGGAGGAGATTGAAAAGCAGAAGCTTGAAATTGACAAATCTGTGCTGGCGCCACTCCGGCTGAGCTATGACATGCCCGTGGCAGTGGCCCCCTTCCGCATGGAGACAGATGAACACGGAGACCTGGCAGCAAGTAACCTGGGGGCACTCATCGCCGATGCTATTCATTACTATGTCAATGATTTTGGTCCTGGCACTGATATAGCCATGGTGGCCGCCGGTGTAATCCGTGACCCGATACTCCCGGGAACACAGAGTGTTGCGGATATTTTCAGGGTGATGTCGCTGGGATCAGGAAACAGTATCGTGCCCGGCTATCCTCTTTCGCGCCTCTGGGTCACCGGGAGGGAGCTGAAAAATATAGCCGAGATACTGATAATGTCATCAGCCTCCACACCGGCACACTTCTGCTATTACTCACATCTGCGGATAGAGTATGACCCCAAAGGAGGGCTGCTTAACAAGATACGTAAAATGGAATTCACAGACAGGGATGGAAATGTGGCCGAAGTAAATACCTCAAAAGATGACAAAAGACTCTATTCAATAGTGGCTAACTCATACATGCTTGATTTCGTGGGTATAATCAAGAAGATGTCGCTTGGCCTTATCAATGTCGTTCCCAAGGATGGTGAAGGCATTCCCGTTACTGACATGGATCTGACCGTTATTGATTTTGATCCGGAAGCACCCGGTATACAGCAGGGTCAGGAGTGGCTGTCACTGGTGAGATACCTTCAGCAGCTGCCTCCCGGAAAAGATCATGAACTGCCGGTCATCCCGGAGGATTACAGGGTTCCGGAACGTTCACTGGTTGTTACCGACCGCAAATGATCATCAAAGCCAGACATATACCGTTTTTTGTCCGTTTCTTCAGTTTCTATTCGCGAAACGGACTGAAGAGGCATTTCAACGATGTGATCTTTGAATGCAACGTCTCTGCCGCCGGCAGACCGCTGTTGCTGATAGGCAATCATTTCAGCTGGTGGGACGGGTTTATTGCCTACCGGCTGAATGACCTCTTCCTTCACAAAAAGTTTCATATCATGATGCTTGAGGAGCAGTTGGAAAGCAGGCTTTTTCTTAACAAGGCCGGGGCGTTCTCCATCAAACGGGGCTCACGATCGGTGGTGGAGACTCTCAGCTATACTTCAGGCCTGCTTCACGATGCAGACAATATGGTGGTGGTATACCCTCAGGGAGTCATAACCTCGATACACCGGAGGCCTGTACAGTTCGAGAGGGGAACTGAGCGTATAATTGCCGGGGCCTCAGACAAACTGATGATCCTGTTTTATGTTGCACTGCCCGACTGGTATTCGGAAAAGAAACCGGGACTATATGTGAGGGTGATTGAGTATACGGCCAGGGAAAGAAGTATCACTGACCTGGAAGAAGCTTACAATATGTTCCTTGACGAGTGCATTTCTAACCAGATACCTTCATGATACTGACAATAGCCGGGTGCCTCGTTCTCTTCCTGACACTGCTCCGCTTTATGGTGGCTCTGGTGAACATGCTCTCAAGGCCATACCTGCCATTTGCCGCCACGGATGAGGAGCATCTTCCTTCTCTCTCCGTACTCATACCTGTAAGGAATGAGGAGAGGAATATTGGAAGACTGCTGGGTTCACTGGCAGTTCTGCCTTACAGGAATGCCGAGATACTGGTTTATGATGACGGATCAACAGACAACAGCTCACAGGTCATTGCCGGTTATGCACGGATAGATAAACGGGTAAAGTGTCTCTGCGGCGATAGACTGCCAGAAGGATGGACAGGGAAAAACCATGCATGCCACCGACTGGCACAGGAGGCAAAAAATGATTATCTCCTTTTCCTCGACGCTGATGTGACAGTGGGTGAAGACCTGCTCAGGCGGGCTGTCCACTATGCCGCAAGGCACAGGCTGGCACTGCTGTCAATGTTCCCCAGACAGAAGATGAGAACAAGGGGAGAAAAGATAGTGGTGCCCTTCATGTTCAGAATATTGCTTTCTTTGCTGCCTCTCTTTCTGATACGCCGCTGCAGATGGAGCTCATTCTCAGCCGCCAACGGCCAGATGATGATGTTTCACGGTGGAACATACAGGCGGTACCGGTTTCATGAGAGGGTGCGTGAAAGGATGGCAGAAGACATAGAGATCATGAGACTGATAAAGAGGTCTGGACTGAAGGGAGATACCCTTGTGGGGCGTAAGGAGATTGAATGCCGGATGTACCATGGATATACCGAGGGTGTCAATGGCTTCTCAAGAAACATCTTTTCAATGTTCGGCAACAGCCTCGCCTTCCTGCTGCTCTTTGCTGTGACAGGTCTTGCCGGATTTATTCTCCTTTTCTTCCTGCCATGGCAGTACGCAGCCTCCTATCTCCTGATGGTTGTTGGCCTGAATGCCATGATTGCCAGGACAAGCAGGCAGAAGATCAGTGAGAATCTTCTCTGGCTGTTGCCGGGTATTGCTGCTTTGTACCATATTGCATTCCTGTCACTTAAAAGGCGTGCCCGTAAAAATTTTGAATGGAAAGGACGAACAATAAAATGAGAAGAATAACTACAGTACTACTGCTGATGACCCTCACCCTGTCAACAGGCTCTGTCATGGCCCAGGCTGACCGCAGCGGTTGTACCATATACAGGGGATATATAACAGGCAACATGGAGATGTGGAAAAAGGGGATGCAGGAGTTGCAGGAGCAGTTGCGGAATGACCCGAAGGCATCCACACTATATACGCTGGCGGAAGCAAGATACGGTTATATCGGGTACCTGCTGGGAAGAAATGAGAAAGATGTTGCCAGGCCCCAGATAGAGACATTTGAGAGTGAGATTGAACAGCTTGGGAGGTTCCCTGAATACAGGGCTGAAACGGAAGCCTTCAGGGTAGCTCTCCTCGGTTTCAGAATGGGGCTCAATCCTGCACGTGCGGTGACCCTGGGTCCCAAGGCGCTGAAGCAGCTAGAGACAGCAATGGATGTGGGAAAAAACTCCGCTGTAGTGTGGATTGAAAAAGCAAACTCCGAGGCGCACATGCCTGCCTTTGCCGGAGGATCGAAAGAGAAAGCCGCCGCCTCCTTCCGGGAGGCGCTCAGGCTCTTCGAGGCTGATGGCAGTGTTTCTCCCTGCAACTGGAGATATCTTAACACAATGGTGCTTCTCGGCCAGTTGCTGGAGAAGACGGGTGACAACAGCGGGGCCCGTGATGCATACCGCATGGCCCTGAAGCGGGCCCCTGACTTCCAGTGGGTACGCGATGAACTGTTACCGGAGATAGAGAAAAAACTAAAATAAAAATATGACAGCAAGGAAAGCGCTTGTAGTAGGCGCCGGGCTTGGCGGGCTGGCAACGGCCCTTAGGCTCAGGCGTCGGGGCTATGAGGTGGAGATGGTGGAGATGTACAAACAGGCCGGGGGTCGGTTGAACCAGCTGGTGGCAGACGGATTTACCTTTGACATGGCACCCACATTCTTCAGCATGAGCTATCACTTTGATGAGTTTGTCAGAGATGCTGGTATAGAGATGCCCTTCCGGTTTGTGAAGATTGACCCGCTCTACCGAGTTAATTTCAGGGGCAGTGACAGATGGTATACCATCTACCGTGATCTAGACAAGCTCTCCCATCAGTTTGAGGATATAGAGCCCGGATTCAGGGAGAGGATGGAACGGTTCCTGGCATCAGCCGGAGCATTGTTTGATGATATAGAGAAAGGCGTTCTTTCAAAAAACTTCAGGTCGTTGCCCGATTTTCTCTTCCAGATGACCAGGCTGCCCCTGAAGCATGTGCCCAAGATCCTGCGTTCAGTGTGGAGCGAGATGAGCCGTTATTTCACCTCCTATGAGGTAAGGGTAATATTTTCACTGGTCTCCTTCTTCCTGGGAGCCACTCCCTTTGACACCCCCGCTGTATATTCCATTCTCAGCTACACCGAGATGGTCCATGACGGCTACCACAATGTGGAAGGAGGGATGTACAGGATAGTGGAGGGGCTGCTTCGCGAAGCTGACAGAGCAGGGATAAAGATACATTACAATGTCACCATCTCCGGCTTTGACGGATCGGGTAAGAGGAACACGGCATTTATTGATACCCTGGGAAGACGCTGGGATGCGGACATCTTCGTGGTCAACGCCGACGCCGCCATGTTTCGCGGACGGGTGTTCCGCAGGACGGCGTTCAGTGATGAAAAGCTTGACCGAATGCAATGGACCCTCGCACCCTTCACCATGTACCTGGGCGTGAAGGGGAAGATGGAAAATATACATCACCATAACTATTTCCTGGGAGAAGGGGATTATGAGCCTTACTCGAAAGGCATCTTCCGCAACAGGGTATCACTTGACAAACCCTATTACTATGTAAATGCAAATGCCATCTTCAATCCTCAGAGCGCACCGCCGGGATGCGAAAATATCTTTATCCTGGTGCCTGTGCCCGACCTCCGGTTCAAGCCCGACTGGAGTGACAGGGAGCGCATTGCGGATGCGGTTATCAGTGACCTCTCGGCCCGGACAGGCCATAACGTGGAAGCCAACCTGATGACCCGTGTGGTGCTTGACCCGGCAGACTGGCAGAATATGTTCGGTCTCTACAGAGGCAGCGGCCTGGGGCTGGGGCACAAGATGACCCAGGTAGGTGGCTTCAGGCCGTCAAACAGGGATGAGGTATTTTCAAATGTATGGTATACAGGCGCTTCCACGGTCCCCGGTACGGGATTACCTATGGTGATAATCAGCTCCAAACTAACCGTCCAGAGAATAGATAATGAAATTGACACTCTATGACTCCATTGCCCTTAAATGCAGCCGGGAGGTAACAACCGGCTACAGCACCTCATTCTCACTGGGCATACGGACACTGGCGAAAAAACACCGCCCTGCAATCTATGCTATCTACGGATTCGTCAGACTGGCCGATGAAATAGTTGATACCTTCTTCGGACACAGACAGAGAGAGATGCTTGACAGATTCCGCAATGACACGGCGGAAGCGATAGCTGAAGGAGTAAGTTCCAACCCGGTACTGCACTCTTTTCAATGGGCTGTTAATACATATAATATTGACAGTGAATTCATTGAAGCCTTTCTTTATAGTATGGAGATGGATCTTGAGCAAAAGAACCATGATCATCACAGCTATGAAAAATATATATATGGCTCTGCCGAGGCTGTGGGTCTGATGTGCCTGAGGGTCTTTTGTCACGATGACCCTCAGCGTTTTGACCGGTTGAGGGAGCCTGCCCGCATGCTGGGGTCAGCGTTCCAGAAGGTCAATTTTCTGAGGGATATCAGGAGTGATTATATTGATCGCGGCCGGGTATATTTCCCGGGAGTCGATTTCAATAATTTCTCCTCTCACGACAAAAAACAGATCGAGCAGGATATCGAAACGGATTTCATGACCGCCCTGGAGGGAATAAGGGCTCTTGACGGAGGCAGTCGCCGTGGCGTTTACCTTGCCTACTCATATTATCAGGCCCTTTTCAATAAAATCAGGAAAACACCCCCGGAGGCGGTGGCCGGTCAGCGGTTCCGTATCTCCAACACCAAAAAGATTGTACTGCTTGTTAAGGTTATTGTATTGGACTTAACGGGACTTATATGATGAACGGAGAGGATATGAATAAGAAACGAGCTGTGGTGATAGGTGCTGGTATTGGAGGACTTGCGACGGCTGTCAGGCTTGCCCTGAAGGGATATGAGACACATCTTTATGAGAAGAACGGCTCAGCGGGAGGGAAAATTGGGGAGCTGCGGCTTGAGGGCTGCCGCTTTGATACCGGTCCCTCGCTCTTTACCCTCCCTGACCTTGTTGATGAACTGTTTACACTGGCAGGTGAGAACCCGCGTGATCACTTCAGGTATATTCCCCTGGAGTCTTCATGCAGGTATTTCTGGGACGACGGCATGATGCTCAACGCCTGGACTGACAGACATAGGTTTGCAGAAGAAGCAGAGAAGGTCACAGGTGAACCACATGAAAACATACTCGGCTTCCTGGATGAGTGCGCTGAATTGTATGACCTCACAGCCGGGATATTCATCTTCTCTCCATTCTATCAGTTTGAAAATTTCCGCAAGCCGGAGTCGCTCCACGTTGCCCGCAACTTCAGGAAGCTGCATGCTTTTTCTACAATGCACGGTGTGATCAGCAGGCGTTTCCGAAGTCCGAAGCTGATACAGCTCTTTGACCGTTATGCCACCTACAACGGATCCAGTCCCTACCGTGCGCCGGGAACTCTGAATGTGATTGCACATCTCGAGCACAATATGGGAGCCTTCTTCCCCGAAAAGGGAATGAGAGAGATTGTTGATGCCCTTGAGGGGCTGGCAAACAGATGCGGCGTGACAATTCACACCGGTGAGGAGGTTGTTTCGGTGGTGAAGGAGGGAAAGAGCATCAGGGGAGTGGAGACCTCATCAGGGATTACATCCTGCGGTGTGGTTGTGTCTGATGTTGATGTCATACCCTTCTACAGGAAGCTTCTGAAGGAAGAAGGTCCTGCAAGAAAGCAGGAGAGGCAGGAGCGCAGTACCTCGGCGCTTATCTTTTACTGGGCCATGAACAGGAGGTTTGAGGAACTCGATCTGCACAATATCTTTTTCTCGTCGGATTACCCCGGCGAGTTTCGCGCACTGCGAAAGGGAGAGGTAACCGATGATCCGACTGTCTATCTGTTTGCATCCTCAAGGGTGGTGCCGCGGGATGCGCCGGCGGGTAAAGATAACTGGTTCGTCATGATCAATGTGCCTTATGACAGGGGGCAGGACTGGAAACGCATTGTCCGCGCAGCCTGCGCGAACATCATAAAGAAATTGGGAAGGAGACTCGGTTGCGATATTGAGGCGGCGATTGATGCTGAAGAGGTGCTGGATCCGAAACTGATCGAGAGGCTGACGGCATCGCACCGCGGCGCCCTCTACGGCAGCAGTTCCAACAGCCGGTTCGCTGCCTTCAGAAGACATCCCAATGTTAGAAACAGGTATGATAATCTCTGGTTTGTGGGAGGATCAGTTCATCCCGGCGGAGGTATACCATTATGCCTGGCTTCGGCAAGGATCGCATGTGACATGATTCCACCGGCAGAATGATGGTACAGACAGGTAAAATCCCGAAGCCGACAGAGATACTAATCTGGGTATATGCAGTAGGATTGGCAGGCATGCTGCTGCCCTTCAGCCGTGAGCTGTTCAAGTTGATAACACCCCTGAACCTGTTGTTTGCCGCGGGCTTCCTCTTCTGGGGGAATTGGCCGGCCCGCCGGGTAATCCTGACGGGCAGCTTCATAGCCATAGCATCCTTCTTCATTGAAGCTGCGGGAACAAACACAGGGAAAATATTCGGGGTCTATTCATACGGCAGGACCCTGGGCCCGGCATTATTGAACACACCTTTAATAATAGGGCTCAACTGGTTCCTGCTAATCTATTGTACCAATGTGATAAGCCGAATAGTGTGGCAACGGCTTACACATCATTCAGCCCGCAGGAGAGGAGGTTTGTCAGAGTCACTCTTCGTTATCTTAACCGGTTCGGCGCTGATGGTTCTTTACGACCTGTTCCTGGAGCCTGCAGCGGCAAGGCTTGACATGTGGTCATGGGAGTGCGGGGTGATTCCGTTGCGCAATTACCTGGGATGGTTTTTATTCTCCGCATTTTTTCATGCGGTAACCAGGATATGGGGGGAGGAGGAGATCAACGGCAGGGCACTGCCTCTCTTCACTGTTCAGCTGGGCTTCTTTGCTTCTATTGATCTGTTCTATGCTTTTGCTGCCTGATTGTCGTTATTGGAAAGTATCCTGACAAAGTGGTTTTCAAGGTGTCTTCTCATCCCTTCACGAAACTCGTCAGGGGTGCCTTTCTTCAGCAATGTCACCAGCTCTTTGTGTGACTTGTATCTTTTCCTTTGATTACTGCTTTTGAGCAGTCCGATATTGTATACATACTGGAATGCCGGCAACAGCAGGTTCTGAAAGTCTTCAAGAGTGTTGTTTCCGGTCATCTGGTACAGCTTGCCGTGAAATTTCAGCTCATGATCAACATCAAAGAGTATGTTATCAGAGTGATCCGGTTCTATCTCTACTATCTCCTCCAGCTCCTGTATGTCCCGGTCAGTCTTTCTGGCGAAGATGAAGTCAGCCATGCCCACCTCCAGGGCCAGGCGCATCTCAAAAACATCCATCAGGGTTTTGTTGTCAAGTATTCTTGGAATAAGGGATTTGCCGAGTATGACAGAAAGGTCCGGGCTTTTTATTATTGTGCCCTTGTGTTTTTTTGATTCTATCAGCCCCATTGTCTTGAGTCTGTTTAATGACTCCCTGATGACAGTACGGCTCACTCCCATTATTGATGCCAGTTCTGTCTCCTTGGGAATTGAGTCACCCGGCTTAAGCTCTTTATAGAGGAAAACCTCGATGAGACGCATTTCAACCTTGTCAACCAGGCTGCTTGTGTCAATTGCCTTCAGCTCGAGCCTCAGATCCTGCTTATCCATTTTAATACAGTGAAAAATAAATTATTACAAAAAAAGTAAAAAAAAAGCATAAAACTCTTATACTTAGTTTTTAAAAAAACATTTTTGCATTGTATTATGTTATACATAGCTTTACACAGTGCAGGCAGATGTGGTCAGTCCAATAAAGCACTGATTCCTTTAGATGACGTCAAGGACTAAGGGAGAAACACCCTGCCGATTGCCGGGAGGCTGCCTGTTTTTTTTTTCATCATTTTTTTTTAAAGCTTTGTATTTATGAGAACACCTCTTCTATTTCTGACCCTTCTTCTGGCAGCTGCGAAATGCGGAGATTCAGGGGAGGTGCATTCAGGATTTTCGGCAAGTGAGCCTGAAGTCCAGTTCAACATAGAGCCTGTCTTTGCTGAACGGGCAAGTAATGAACTTGTTAAGCTAATGTTTGCGGTTAGCGGCGAAGATGAATACGTCTCACTGCAGAGTATCACAGTAACTTTTTCGGATGAAAGTAATACTGAAGCCCTTTCGGCACTGACTGCCTGGTATACCGGGGTGGTTCCCGGAGTACCGGTGAAAACAAAACTGGCAACGGTATCTGAACCTGCTTTGTTAACACTCTTTAAGTTCGATCTGCCCGTTGCCTCGGGAAAACATACCTTCCTGCTTGACTTCGATGCTGAAGCTGGTGCCGATCCGGCTGCGAAACTGAAGATTGAATCAGTCTCATTTGCATTCAGTAACGGTTTCTCTGCCCAATATATGGCAAAGCCGGAGGATCCTGTTCTCCGTTTTGGGAAGATTGTCCGTGCCACCGGCCAGGACGGTGCAGATACCTACCGTATTCCCGGGCTTGTGACAACAAGTGCCGGAACCCTGGTGGCTGTATATGACATAAGGTACAACAACAGTAAGGACCTCCAGGAGGATATAGACATAGGCATGAGCCGCAGCACTGATGGAGGAAGGACATGGGAGCCGATGAAGGTAATCATGGACATGGGAGAATACGGAGGATTACCTCAAAATCTGAATGGTATAGGCGATCCCAGTGTACTCTATGATCACACTACAGGCACCCTCTGGGTGGCAGCCCTCTGGATGAGCGGTTCAGCACCGGACAAGATGCTCTGGTGGGCCTCGCAGCCCGGCATGACTCCTCAGGAGACCGGCCAGTTCATGCTGGTGAAAAGCACTGATGAAGGGCTGACATGGTCCGAGCCGATCAATATAACCCCGCAGATCAAGGATCCGGCGTGGCAACTGCTCCTTCAGGGTCCCGGCAGAGGAATTACACTTGAAGACGGCACGCTTGTGTTTCCTGCACAGTTCAAGGCAGACATCGGGACAAAAGCCCTGGACGGCGGACAGTACACATGCCATTCCACCATTGTCTGGAGCAGGGATGGAGGAGATACCTGGCAGATAGGCACAGGGGCAAAATCAAACACTACAGAGGCACAGGTGGTACAGCTGACAGACGGCTCCCTCATGCTCAACATGCGCGATGACCGCAACAGGAGCGATAAAGGCCCGACCAACGGCAGGGCTGTAGCAACAACCACAGATATGGGTGCAACATGGATGGTTCATCCCTCATCAAATTCAGCACTCCCGGAGCCAAACTGCATGGCCAGCCTGATCGCCGCAAAGATCAGGGTTGGCGGAGAGGATAAAAATGTTCTGTTCTTTTCAAACCCGAATGATAAATCAAGCCGGATAAAAATGACAGTCAGGATGAGCCTGGATGAGGGCATGACATGGCCTGAAGCAAAACAGATAGAGCTTTTCGGCCCTTCCGGCTACGGTTATTCCTGTATGACAATGGTTGATGTAAACCATGTTGGTATCCTCTACGAGGGAGAGAAGGAGCTCTATTTTCAAAAGATACCTGTTACTGATTTTTTAGGTGAGAAGTAAGTATTCTGCCTCATCCTGATGAACCTGCGTACAAAGATATACTTCCATCTGATCCTCCTCATACTGGCAGCAGGAGCAATTACCTGTACCGGCCCGGTACCGGAGAAGCCATCCCTTATACCAGCGCCTCAGATTGTCAGCTGGAACGGTGAAATATACAGGATCAGTCCGGCCGGTCTGCCTGATGACCCTGGTATCAGGAAGATTACCGTTGCATCCATCGATGAAGCCCGCCTGAATATGGAGGAAGCCTACCGGATCACAGTCCGTAAGGATTCCGTCCTGATCCATGCAACTGGAGAAGAAGGATTCTTCAGGGCTGACGCTACACTGAAACAGCTTGCCGGAAGTGACGCTGAAGGGCAATTCATTCAAGGGTGTTCAATCGCCGACTGGCCCGCTTTCAGGGTGAGGGGATTCATGCACGACTGCGGCAGGAGTTACATCCCAATCAGCGAACTTAAGCGGGAAGTTGAGATACTTTCATCATTCAAGATAAATACCTTTCACTGGCACCTTACGGACGACATCGCATGGAGACTTGCCAGCGGCATAGTGCCGGAACTGACTGCTCCTGAAACAGCCCTCAGGAACAAACACGGGTTTTATACAAAAGAGGAGGTGAAGGATTTTGTCCGGTTTTGCAGGAGTCATTTTGTTGAGGTGATTCCTGAGATTGACATGCCGGGTCACAGTGGAGCATTCACCAGGGCTACGGGTCATACCATGCAGTCAGAGGAGGGAAGGAAGATTGTTGCCGGACTGCTGGCGGAGGCATGCACTCTCTTTGAAGGTAAGTGGTTTCACATCGGCACCGATGAGGTGGACATCACCAGCCCGGACTTCGTATCTGAAATGATGGCAATTGCCAGGGATCACGGCAATGAGGTGGCAGGCTGGCTTCCCGGCGCACAGATGGACCAGCAGGCAGTCCGTCAGCTGTGGGCTGACGTCTCACTGCCTCAAAACACGACAGTCATCGATTCCAGGTACAGATACCTCAATCATACCGACTATTATTCGGATCTGTTTGCGATCTATAATTCAAGGATATGTGACTCAGAGCATGGCTCTGACCTCCTTGCCGGAGGTATATGCTGCATATGGAATGACAGGAAACCGGCATCTGTTGAGGATATACTGGTTTCCAATGCGTTTTACCCGACTATGCTGGCATTTGCCGAAAGGTCCTGGATCGGAGGCGGAGATAATATCAAGTCACGGGGTGTGCGGATGGGACTGCCAGGAGACCCTGCCTTCGAGCGGTTCAGGGATTTCGAGACCCGAATGATGGCGGCAAGGGAAAAATTCCTGGCTGATGTACCGTTTCCTTACCTCCCGCAGACAGATATTCTCTGGAAGATAAGCAGCCAGTACCCCAATAATGGCAACCTGAACTTTTCTGCCCCGTTTGAAATGGACCTCATAGCTGACCCTGACGGAACTTCATCCCTGGAAGCAGGATTCAGGCCCGCGGCAGGCGCTGCTGTTTACCTCAGGCATACATGGGGAGAAAAAGTGCCTGCCTTCTGCCCTGATCCCGGGCCTGACCATACGACATATACCTATACATGGATATACAGTCCTTCTGACCAGAAAGCAGGACTTCATTTTAATACGCACAATTATGGGAGGTCAGAGCTTGACATGGCCCCGCCAGAGGGTGAGTGGGATTATAAACGAAGCCGGGTATGGCTCAACGGTGAGCTGGTTTCACCTCCTGCATGGGATAACAATGCCGTTAAGCCTGACCATGAAACACCATATGCAAATGAAAACATGTGGAGCCGGCCGCCTGTCAGTATAAACCTCAAAAAAGGCTGGAACAGCCTGGTACTAAAACTGCCTGTCGGCAGCTTCTCAACCCCGGAGACACGTCTGGTGAAGTGGATGTTCACTGCAATGGTTGTCACACCGGATGGAAAAGGTCAACCGGAGGGTCTGGTCTATTCGCCGGAACAAAAACTAAATGTAAAAAAGAATCATCGATCTAAAAGCAAACAATGATATGAATATTCAGAAGATTTCAGGCCTCATTGCCGCACCTTTCACCCCTATGTATCCGGATGGGGAAATCAATTCCGGCATAATTGAGAAATATCACAGGCTGCTGGTCTCCAACGGCGTGGTGGGTGCTTTCATAAACGGTTCATCCGGTGAGGGCGTCTCAACAACGAACGGTGAGAAGCTGACGGTTGCTGAAGCATGGGCCAAAGCATCATCCGGCAGCAGCCTGAAGGTTATCAGCCACCTGGGAGGAACCTGCTACCAGGATTGTATCGGGCTGGCCAGGGAGTCTCAGAGGATGGGACTCTATGCAGTGGCAGTGACATCCCCGTCGTACTTCAAGCCGGCAAATGTGAAGATGTTGGCTGAATTCTTCGTCAGGATAGCTGAGTCGGTCCCAGACATGCCTGTTTATTATTATCATATCCCGGTTCTGACAGGCGGATTATTCAACATGATTGACTTCGTAAGGGAAGTGGCGCCGCGTGTTCCCAACTTTGCCGGTATCAAGTACACCCATGAGGACTTCATGGATTTCCTCAGCTGCCTGAATTATGATAACGGCAGATATGACATGCTCTGGGGCCGCGACGAAAACTTCCTTTCTGCACTTATTCTTGGAGCCAGGGGTGCAGTGGGAAGCACATACAACTATGCCGCTCCTCTGTATCACAAGATGATTGATGCCTTTGACCGCAATGACCAGGTCGCCGCCCGCGCCATACAACAAAAGTCAATTGACATGATCACCCTCCTGGGCAAATACGGTGGTATCGCTACCGGCAAAGCCTATATGAAATACATTGGTCTTGACTGTGGAGAGTTCAGACTCCCGGTGAGAAATATGAGCAATAGTGATTACGAATCCTTTATGAAAGACGTGAAGAACCTTGAAATGGATGAACTGTTCTCAAAGATCTGATAAACAGTGACGAGATATTTTGTAACATATTCAGCAGCAGCGATGGTACTGACTGTCCTGCTGGCTTTTAACTCCTGCAAAAGAATGAATCCAGAATGGACAGACCTTGTCCCCCTTCCGCCACCTCTTCCCGGGGCTATTCAGCCCGGGGTGGCAGGACCGTTTGCCGGCTTACACGGAAACACACTAGTAGTTGCCGGCGGTGCCAACTTTCCTGACACCATGCCATGGCATGGCGGAAAGAAGCAATACCGGGATGAGATCTACCTTCTTGATATGTCTGCAGGGGCTGCCTCCTGGCAGCCACGAACGGGAGAAGAGCGACTGCCGGTGCCTGTTGCATACGGTGCTGCCGCGTCGGTAAGCGCCGGGGTTGTATGCATGGGCGGCGAGACGGAATCAGGCATGACAGATGAAGTCTACATAATATCAGTTGCAGGTAACAAGCCGCTGATAACACCTCTGCCAGACCTCCCGGTTCCTCTGTCCGGCGCTGCTGCTGCTTCGACAGGCTCTCTGGTTTTTATAGCAGGAGGGCAGGCCCCTGACGGTTCTTCCAGGTCACTGTGGAGCCTCGATACCGAAGAGATAAGCCTGGGATGGAGAAAACATGCCGAGATGCCACTCCCGTTGATAAACAGCGTCATGGCGGCCGTTGAAGATGAGGAGCTTACATTATGGATGCTTGGGGGCAGAACCAGGGGAGAGGGTGATGACACCTCCGTGATACGTCCGGAGATTTTCAGCTATTCTCCCTCTGCTGACAGGTGGACCCTGGTGGGTGAGCTGACCGACGGAAACGGTGTCATGCCTCTTGCAGCCGGCAGCGGGGCAGCAATAGACGGAAGGTATGTTGCTCTCTTCGGGGGCAACGACGGATCTGTATTCAACAGGGTCGAAGCTATCCTGTCAGCCATGGCAATGGAGCCTGACACCAGCCAGGTGAAACTGCACAAGGAAGAGTATATTTCGCTCCAGGAAAGTCACCCCGGGTTTTCACGGACTGTGATTATTTTTGACACTGAAAACGGGCGATGCATTCAGGCAGGTGAAATACCGGGTCCCGCACAGGTCACAACAATAGCCGTGCAGACGCCATGGGGCATTGTGATTCCTTCAGGCGAAGTAAAACCTGGCGTAAGAACTACTACGATAAGGATGGCAAAATTCAGATAGGAAAGATGAAAAGAGAAGATATTCCGGGAGTTGCAGAGCGCTACGGGAAGGCCTTGCTCAATGATGTCATTTCTTTCTGGATGAAATATTCGCCCGACCGCGAACGGGGTGGCTTTTTCACATGCCTTGACCGCCAGGGGGATGTTTATGACACTGACAAGTTTGTCTGGCTCCAGGGAAGAGAGGTATGGATGCTCAGTCACCTCTACAATAACGTTGAGAAACGTCGGGAATGGCTTGTTACGGCATTGTCCGGGGCTGTCTTCCTGGAGAAATACGGAAGTGACTGTGATGGCAACTTTTATTTTTCGCTGACCAGAGAAGGTAAACCCCTTGTCCAACCCTATAATATTTTTTCTGACTGTTTCGCCGCAATGGCATTCGGTGAGCTTTACAGGGCTACAGGTAACAGCAGGTACGGAGAGATCGCAGTGAATACATTCCGGAACATTCTCAGACGTTCAGAGAACCCTAAAGGCAACTGGTCAAAAGTCTATCCGGGCACACGACCCCTGAAGGGCTTCTCCCTTCCGATGATTCTCAGTAATCTCTCCGGGATCATAGCTCCCCTTCTTGACGCCGGAACCGTTGAAAAGGTAAGGGAGCAGTGTATTCATGAGGTAATGGATGTATTCTACAGCAAAGAGCATGGCCTGATTCTGGAGAACGTGACTCCGGACGGTTCATTTTCTGACTCTTTTGAAGGCCGGCTGCTGAATCCCGGACATGCCATAGAAGCCATGTGGTTCATGATGGATCTCGCTGAGATCAGGCAAGATCAGAACCTTGCAGCCAGAGCCACCGAAATCACCCTGGAGACACTCAGTAGAGGATGGGATGAGAAGTACGGTGGCATATTTTATTTCCTTGATGTAAAAGGCCATCCTCCGCAGCAACTGGAGTGGGATCAGAAGCTCTGGTGGGTGCATATTGAGACACTTATTTCGCTTGCAAAGGGATACAGGCTCACCGGTGAACATAGGTGCCTTGACTGGTTCGAAAAGGTTGATGCATATACCTGGAGTCACTTCCCTGATCCTGAATATGGGGAGTGGTATGGTTACCTGAACCGAAGGGGAGAGGTGCTCCTGCCGCTGAAGGGCGGAAAGTGGAAGGGGTGTTTCCATGTGCCGAGAGGGCTGCTGCAGGTATGGAAAACATTAAGGGATATTGAACCGGTAAATAATACATTTTAATGAAAGAGACCGTAGCTGATAGAAGGTATGCCTGGGTAGTAGTGGCGCTGCTCTGGGTGGTGGCATTGCTCAACTACATGGACCGCCAGATGCTCTCCACCATGAAGAGTGCAATGATGGTTGACATTGTAGAGCTTGAAAAGGCTGAAAACTTTGGAAGGCTGATGGCTGTCTTCCTCTGGATATACGGGCTGATGAGCCCTGTTGCGGGAATCATTGGCGACAGGCTCAACAGGAAATGGCTGATTGTCGGCAGTCTCTTCGTCTGGTCAGGTGTCACCCTCGCCATGGGCTATACACATGACTATAACCTACTTTATGCCCTGCGGGCGATCATGGGTGTCAGCGAGGCGCTTTATATACCTGCCGGGCTTTCCCTGATTGCTGATTATCACCAGGGATCAACACGGTCGCTGGCGGTCGGAATTCATATGACCGGTCTCTATATGGGGCAGGCATTGGGTGGCTTCGGAGCCACCGTGGCGGAAAGCCTCTCGTGGCAGAAGACATTTCACTATTTTGGCCTTGCAGGCATCATCTACAGTGCTGTCCTCATCCTGATGCTTCGAGAGTATAAATACCGCGAGAAGCCTGCAAAGGCACCTACAGGCACATCGGGATTCAGGTCGGTGGCATCGGGATTATCGTTACTGCTGGGTATGGTAAGTTTCTGGATGATACTGTTTTATTTTGCCATACCCAGTGTGCCGGGCTGGGCAGTGAAAAACTGGATTCCGACACTTTTCTCTTCAAGCCTCGGCATTGAGATGCCAGTGGCGGGTCCACTCTCAACAATTACCATTGCAGCCTCATCACTCATCGGGGTGATCTTTGGAGGGATACTCTCCGACAGGTGGGTGATGAAGAATCTTCGCGGGCGCATCTATACCGGCGCCATAGGCCTCTCACTCACCATTCCTTCGCTTCTGCTGATCGGGTTCGGGCACAGCTACCTCGGGATAATCGGAGGGGCAGTACTTTTCGGGATAGGCTATGGCATGTTTGATGCCAACAACATGCCCATCCTGTGCCAGTTTGTTGTTCCCAGGCTAAGGGCTACGGGCTACGGTCTGATGAATATGACCGGTGTATTTGCCGGGGCTTTCATAACACGTCTGCTGGGCCGGTCAATGGACTCCGGCAACCTTGCGCGTGACATGGCCCTGCTGGCGATTCCCGTGTTGCTGGCAGTCATACTGCAACTGGCCATTCTCAGGCCCGATACCGCAAACAAGGCGGACAAGCAGGCGTGATGAAATAACATTGACTTGCCTGACAGGAATCTTCCTGCTTGTAATAGGCAGTTATAAAGCACATTACATATTGGACTAAAAAAATAGTCAAAAAAGTTGCAAGAATAGTTGCATGACTAAGAAATTAGTCATATATTTGCATTGAAGGATTGACAGAAGAGTTATGAAGACAATGCAACTGACAAGGGCTGAGGAGCAGGTAATGCAGATCCTGTGGGATTTGGGGGAAGGACTGGTCAAGGAGATCCGCGACCGGTTTGATGAACCCAGGCCGGCAAGGAATACTGTTTCTACCGTTGTACGGATACTGGAGAAGAAGGGATTTGTGGATCACAAATCGTACGGAAACGTCTATTTGTATTTTCCGGTTGTTTCCCGTGAGGAGTATTCGCGGCACCAGCTTTTCGGGCTTCTTGAAGGTTACTTTGACAACTCGTTCCCGGCCATGGCATCATTCTTTGCACGTGAGAAGGATCTTACCCTGGCGGAGATGGAGGAGCTGATCAGTGAGACGAGAAAGGAATTGAAGGACAGTAAAAAGCAAAAGTGATGGAAACAGCGGGCTTTTACCTTCTCAGGTCGGCAGTCTGGATAACCGGGTTTGCCCTGGTTTATCTGCTTTTTTTAAGGAACGAGCGGTTTTTTGTTCTTAACAGGATCTACCTTCTTACAGGCATCCTGGCTTCGGTCATTCTTCCGCTGGTAACCGTGCGGTATGTGGTTGAGGTATCTGCTGTTGAGGCGGGTGCTGAAGCCGGTCCTGTAACGGCAGTCCTGCACGGGAGCGGCACCTGGCAGAATATCATGGCAGTAGCTTTGTTTACTGTGTGGCTGACAGGTGCTTTGGCCGTGCTGCTGCGGTATGCAGTCCAGGTTATGCCAGTACTGAGGGCAGCCCGCGAGGCTGACCGGCAATCAGGTTATCCTGTAAAAGTCATCCGGTCTGATTATTATCCCGGTTCATTTTCATTGTTCTCCCTTGTGGTTGTCAATCCTTCAGTTACAGAGACCGAAGCGAGGGAGATAATGAATCATGAAATGGTGCATATCAGGCAGATGCACTGGTTTGACCTGGTGCTCTCATCTCTTTTATGTGCAGTTCAGTGGTTCAACCCGGCAGCCTGGATATATGCCAGGCTGGTGAGGCAGAACCATGAGTATCTGGCTGACGAGGAGGCGCTGCAGCGTACCTCCGACCCGGCTGTGTACAGGGCTGTGCTTCTGAACCAGATCGCCGGCTCACCGGTAATAGACCTGGGCAACTTTTTCAGTTATTCACTAAACAAAAAACGATTTCTGATGATGAAAAATAAGATAAGTTCGCCTTACAGGAAGCTCAGGGTGCTTCTCATCCTGCCTGTCGCCGCGCTGGTTCTTTTCGCTTTCGCGAAGCCGGAATACAGGCTTGCCACCGGGCCGGATGAACCTGTTTCGGCTGCCATAGCTGCCGGCAATGCTGTCAAAAGTGTCAGCGGTACCGTCAAGGACGAAGCCGGAAAACCCCTAGAAGGGGCGGTGATAGTGATAAAGGGAACAACGAAAGGCACAACCAGTGACGCTTCGGGACGCTTCGCCCTGAAGGATGTGCCTGATGATGCTGTTCTCGTAGTCTCCTTTGTTGGTTATGAAACAAATGCTATATCAGTTAAGGCTGCAGGCACCAGCCTGTCAGTGACGATGAGAAAGAGTACGGTGGTAACTGACACGGTCAATGTCGGGCCGGTTCCGCCGCCGCCACCACCTCCACCTCCTCTACCTCCTGTCACTACAAAGGGGAAAGCCGAAGCAGTGCCGGAGGCCGGCCAGGGTGAAAGGGATGTGTTTGTTGTGGTTGAGGAGATGCCGCAGTTTCCGGGAGGAGGGATGGATGCCATGATTCAGTGGATCGCCCAACATATGAAGTATCCGGAGCAGGCCAAGAAGGATGGAATACAGGGCACCGTATTTGTCGGATACATAGTGAACAAGGCAGGCAAGGTGGAGAGTGTTGAGGTGGAGAGTTCCGCACACCCGCTGCTTGATGCCGAAGCCGTCAGAGTTGTGGCTGCAATGCCCGACTGGACCCCGGGAACACAGAGAGGAAAGGCTGTGGATGTAAGGCTCGTAGTGCCGATTAAGTTCAGCCTCAAATAGGGGAATAAGGGGAAAATTTTAGAAACAGAATGGCTTGTTTGCGGTTTTCTGAATGAGGGCCGGCGTCTGGCGCCGGCCCTCATGTTCTTGTACAGTCTTTATTCTGCAAGTCGGTGTACAACGGTCTGCGGGAACGGGATCTCGATCCCTTCCTTCTCGAAGGCCTCCTTGAGCCGCCTGCGGAGTTCCCCTGCCACTTCCCACTGCCTCAACGGCTTGGTGTCGCCAAGTATCTTAACCACAATGGCGGAGTCGGCAAACTCGTTTATCCTTACAAACTGTGGGGCAGAGATGATCGCTTCGCTGAAAGCGGGATCCGCGGCCAGCTCCCGTCCCGTCCTGTTGATTACATCAGCCAGATGACCGATGTTGGTACCGTAACCGACTCCAATATCCATGTTAACCCTGGCGAAGTCCTTCGACTGGTTTGATACTTTTGTGATTGATCCGTGCGGGATGTGGTGCACCGTACCGTCCAGGTCCCTGAGTGTTGTTTTCCTAAGGCTTATGTCTTGCACCGCTCCGCTGATTCCTTCAATGGTTACCACATCTCCTATACGATACTGATTCTCAAGCATGAGAAAGAGCCCGGTGATAATGTCCCGTATCAGATACTGTCCGCCGAAGCCCACGGCCAGACCTACGATTCCTGCGCCGGCAATCAGCGGGCCGATTTCCACTCCAACCTCCTGGAGCACCATCATTATGGCAACAATAATTACAGTCAGATTGAGAGCGCCGCTGAAGATCCTGATAAGCGTATCCTCTCTCTTTTTTTCTGCTTCCGCTGAAGTGTTCTCATCCGCCTTAACAGAAGCCTTAATTGCCCTCACAAGTAACCTCTGAAGGATCCTGTCAAGAAGGAATGCCACAATAATTATCAGCAGTATCCTTATACCATGTGACATCAGCCAGGGCACTATCTGGTCAGTCCATTTTCCAAGAGTTTCCATAATGTTTCTTTTTGAGTTTATTATTTCTTCGTAATTATCGGATCTGCTGCAATATAATAATTTGAAAATTCAGAGTTCCCCGGCAGGGGGAAAAATATATGTTATGCTTTACGGCATAACCGGGGAACTTAATGTTTGTTTTTGAACACAACAGGCTGGCATAAACTGATTATTAGTGTAATTTTGATGATCACTACAATTATCCTGAACAGCAGTAAAGATATGATTCTTCTGAGCGGCGAAGTTGGCAACTACATCTACAGTAACGGCAGAAAGTATTCCTATTTCGCGGGCAACAACTACCTGGGCCTGGCAGCCCACCCACAGGTCAAGGAGGCCGTTATCCGGGCGGTGGAGAAATATGGCGTTAACTTCGCAGCCTCGAGGCATACCACGGGCACATCCGACCTGCACCTTGAACTTGAGGGTGCGCTGGCTTCATTCAAGGGTGAGGAGGATGCGGTTGTTTTCGCCTCGGGATACCAGGGCAACAGTATCCTCCTTGAGATATTGAAAGGCAGTTATTCAACCATCTTCATTGACCAGTCGGCGCATGCCAGCATAATTTCTGCCATTCCTGCTGATGTGGTCAAGATGATGTATTATGATCATTGTGATGCGGTTCATCTCGATTATCTTCTTGAGTATAACCGGGGATCAAAACCGCTTGTAATCACTGACGGTATCTTCGCCCTGACAGGTGAGATTGCTCCGCTCAACCAGATCTATGATATTGTCAGGAAGCACAATGCCCTGCTTGTTGTTGACGATGCACACGCAACCGGTGTGCTGGGAGCATCCGGCAGGGGCACACCCGAACATTTCAATCTGCCTGATGATACCAATATTTACCAGACAGAGACCATGAGCAAGGCACTGGGGGGCTATGGAGGTTTTATATCCGGAAGCAGGGCATTGACTGAGATGATAAGGGAGGGATCACCCACATACCAGGCATCAACTGCCCTGCCTCCCCCGATAGCCGCAGCAGGGATCGCCTCACTGGCCATCCTCAGGGCGAATCCCGGTCTGAGAACCGAACTGATTGAAAGGGCATGGCAGATCCGGGAGGCGGTCACTGAGATGGATTACCAGACCACGCACTTCAGAACGCCGGTAATACCGATCATACTCGATTCATCTGAAAAAGCCGCTGGTCTGTCGCTCTTCCTTGAGGAGAACGGCGTGATTGCACCTTATATGAAATATCCCGCCAGGAAGGCGATGCATCAGATAAGAATTGCTGTATCTGTCACTCACACAGATGATCAGGTCAGCCAGTTACTTGAATTATTAAAAAAATGGAAAGATAAGAATGAAAGCAACCAAGATCAGAAAGGTAGTCATTGAGCCGCTTAATCTTGACCTCGAGGAGCCGTTCAGGATAGCCATTGGCACGAAGTACAGCATTGAGAACGCCCTTGTGACCGTTATTCTTGAGGACGGAACAGAGGGTTATGGTGAAGCTGCTCCCCTGGAGCCCATCAACGGCGAGAACCAGGCTACGGCACTGGCAACGCTGAAGAGTTGTGTTGATTTTATCAAGGGAAAGGATGTGACTGACTACCGGGCCATATCAGCCACTTTGAAGGGCGTCTTTCATGCCCAGGTTACGGCACGTTGTGCCATTGAGATGGCCCTGATAGACGCATACGCGAAGGTTCTTGGCATACCGCTGTACGAGTTCTTCGGCGGCGCCGGGAACAGGGCCGAGACAGACTATACAATTGACATTGTGCCGCCGGAAACTGCCAGGAAGAATGCCGCCAGACTGGCCTGGGAGGGGTATACAGTACTCAAGACGAAGGTAGGAAAGAAGCTGACCGACGATATAGATCGTCTTCTGGCGATCAGGGATGGTGCACCACAATGCGGGATTACCATTGATGCCAATCAGGGCTACTCGCCGTGTGAGGCTGTCCATTTCTGCGAGGAGATGGAAAAGAACGGCATCAGGCCGATACTGTTTGAACAGCCAGTGCTTAAATATGACATCGCCGGAATGAGGTTCGTGAAAGATCACACTTCAATACCGATAGCTGCCGACGAGTCGGTTTTTACCAGCGCTGATGCCATCAATGTGGTTCGTACCGGCTGCGCTGACTACATCAATATCAAGCTGATGAAGTCGGGCATCATCGAAGCGATGGACATAGCAGCCATCGCGCGAAGCGCAAATATCAAGCTTATGATAGGATGCATGCTGGAGTCAAAGCTGGCCCTGGGCTGCGCGGTACATATGGTGGCAGGAATGGGTTGCTTCAGCCATGTTGATCTTGACCCTCATATAGAGCCGGAGAAGGAGCCCTTTAACGGGGGCCCGGACTATAAGGCACCGTTCTATACTCTGTCACCTGACCTGCCGGGGATCGGTTGCAGCAAAAAGTAGAGGCCTGAGCAGGTTTGTCTGAGGGCGGGCAAGGTGACGCCGGGCGCTTTCGCACCTGACACAGATTGTCAGTCTGTTTTTTCAAGAGTGATATGGTCCAGGAGAAACTCATTGATATCGCCGTCCATATTCCTGTTGAAATCCTCGTACCTGATTACAAGGATGTTCTCCCCGTCTTTCAGCTCAATCCGTTCAGGGTAGGTATAGCCCCAGTCTGACCACTCATCCTTGCCGCGCTGAGGGAACACCAGGGGGCAGGCGTAACGGCCATTCACATAAAGCGAACGGATGGCACAGTTGTTATCAGTATTGACCGGGCCGGTGCCATTGGCATAACGGGCCCGGAGTAGATAGTTGCCTGCTTCAACATTTATCCGGATTATCAGCTCACTGTTTTCATTGATTCCGGAGGGTATGTAACCTGTGCCTGAGAATCCCGGAATTGTGTTTTCACTCCGGATGTTAAAATTTTCAGCTTCAACTGCAATGGCTTCTGATCCCACCTTTACTGGGTTGCTCAGGAAAGAACAGATCCCGTTGCTGTCAACTGCCATTACCTGGTATTCGGATGGCTCTTCTGCCGTGGCTATGTTTGTATCATTACTGACCTCCTGCAGCTTACCGTTCCTGTAGATATGATAGCTGGCAGCACCTGTGACCTCGTTCCAGAACAGTCTGTTGTTTTCAGCTTTAAGCCCGGGTGTTTCCGGTGCCGTATAATTGGCGACCTGGTTAAATCCAATCCTGTTCGCTTTTTTGTTCATGACTATCTCCACTGTGTGGTTTCCGGTCATTTCTGTTGGTATCAGGTTGCCGTCAGACCTGACCCCGTCAATGCTGAATGAGGAGATTGCGTCTCCCCAGCCGCTGACGGTAATGCTGTATGTGCCATTACGGTACCTGAAGTTGTCAAGCCTGTAATTCCCGCCGAAACTCTTTGGTATTACCGGATTGAACTCCATTCCGTCTTTTGAGAAGCTGATGCCTGTCAGAACGCGGTGGTACATCGCCAGCATCCCCGCTACGCTCCACAACTGCCTGTCTGAGTTTACCTCCGTGCCGGCAAAGTCGCCTGTCTCTGCAACAAAATTCTCCTTGTTGGTGAGAAAGAGTGCAGCGGGACGGATGATTGATGCCAGTCCGGCTTCAACTGCATCCATGTTCTTGTCTGATGCACCGGCCAGGGTCCAGAATGCCTGTACGAACGGCCAGATACCATTATTATGATATGGAGGGATGCCGGGTATCTGTGGATAGATGCAGGTGATGCCGAAAGGAGTGACAGGGGTATTTGTCAGCACCTTCTGTTTCCTCTCATCACCGGCAATGTCAAAGAGTACCGTGAAGGCTTCGCCCAGGGCTTCGGCCCGGGGCGAAAGGGACCTGTATTCTCTGCCGTACAAATATTGGCCATAGTAACCCTTTTCTTCCAGCCAGAAGTGATCATTGATCGCTTTGCGAAGTTTTTCTGCCCTGTCTGACCATTTGTCTTCCTTTCCAAGCTCCTGTGCCATCATCCCTGTTACCTTAAGTGTCTGGCAGTATGCTGCGTTGGTTCCCAGGTTCAGGGAGCCGTATATATCAGCCGGTTCCATCCAGAGCGGGTAGGTCTGCTTTCTCCAGTCCAGGAAAGAGGATTCTCCCCGTATAAGCCCGGTAAAAGGGTCAGTGATCGTTTTGCTGTCCGCCTCAATGCTGTTCGTGGTTATCTCGAATGCTTTGGCCAGCCAGTCGCGGTCTCCTGTATAGCGCCAGATCTCCCATGCGGCCAGCGCCCATACCACCCTGTCTGAGGAGACCGGCCATGCGCCTCCGGTGCCGGTGTCCTGGATTATCCGGTCGTCTGATACCTTACGCATCAGGCTGTTCATGCAACGCGCCGGATCAAGATATGCCAGGGCAAGCATGGTTGCGTAACTCATGTCACGGGTCCAGACCCCCGGCCATGCCTCTCCGGTGCGGAAAGTGCCATCCTCTTCCATGAGCATGACCATCTCGTCCAGCGACATGTTATGCAGGGCATTGAGCAAAGGGTATGGGCTGGTAAAATGAGGATAATCAGAAATATTGCCGGAAGGTTTCCATGTTGAGGATGTGTGGGCCGAAGGATCATAGACATTGAATATCAGTTCTTTTTCATATATGCCATCGCCGTCTGAATCTTCAAGTTTCAGCATCGGATTGGAAGGAATGTTTTCAAAGTCCCAGTTAAGCGGATAGGTATCGCCTGCTATAAACAGTCCCATGAAATCGGCTTCAAAGATCCTGTTGCCCAGGATATCATCATAATATCCCTTTTCCCTGAAGGAGTCAGTGACAGTTTGAAAGTTGACCCTGAACAGAACCCGTGTGTTCGGGGGCAGTGGCTGTGTGACATCCATCCGGGATCCTGTTTCGGAACGTTGTCCGAAAGTCATGTCCAGAACTACTGCCTCATTATTGACAGGAAGGATATTGGCCTGATGGTTGACACCGAAAGCCAGTTCGTTATCACGGCCGTTGATGCTGAACTTGAACTGGATGACAGGATCAATCTCTGCACTGAGACTCTTGTAATCTGATGTCATCTCTTCAGGGCCTGCAGCTCTTGCCGTGAAGTCGCCCTGCTCCACCCGGTCCGGATAGACAGCATATTTGTCAGATTTATGCATGGGCAAATCTTTCCTGTTGCATGACATGCCTGCTATGGCACAGAAGATTATGATAATCAGCCTGGAATTTGATTTTATTGTCATCTGTACTAAATATTATAGTCATTTTCTTATACTCAAATTTAAGGGAAACCCTGAGAATCATCTCAACCATGAAAAGAAACTGAAAAATGCTGACATTAATGCATTATTTTGCACGACTTTGAGCATGCTTTGCATAAATTATTGAAAATAAATAAAATATCCGGATAAAAAGCGTACATTGCGACGTATTAACAAAACATGTAATGAATAAAGGAACAGTAAAATTTTACAATGAATTCAAAGGATTCGGATTCATAAAAGATGAAAATTCACCCAAGGAGTATTTTGTACATTCATCTGGGTTAAAGGACACTATCAATGAAAATGATGTTGTGACATTTGACCTTGAACAGGGGAAGAAAGGACTAAATGCAGTAAATGTAAAACGTGTATAATTTCTGTACATACAATTAAATTTACAGGTCCCGCCGGTGACGACGGGACTTTTTATTGTAATAAGTGAAGTCATGATTGAAAAGAAACCTGTTATTCACACCTCGCCTGATCTTTCCAAAATGAAGGAGGTAGTAATTGATCACAGGACAAAGATTTACATAGCCCCTGATGCGGATCCGGCAGAGGCTAAGTTGCGTTACCTTGCCAACCTTAAGAACAGAAGACCGTAGTTAATCTGCAGTCTTCAGCTCAGACTGAAAGTACTTTAAGAATTTACCTTCCCGGCTTTGTTGTTTTTACCATGCCAGCCCCATGTTTTATGCTCAGTCAGTTGTTTTTTGACGTTTTGACTGTGCATCAGTCTCGTGTTTTTCTCAAAATATCACGAAAAATCCCCTCCGGACGACAATTTTAATCTTTTCATAACATTCGTTTGTCAAAATTTAGGAATATGATATTTCTCCTTCCAGGTATGGATATAAGATATTGTCTTATAGATATATAAGAGGCGCTATACTACAAATTCCTCATTTTGTTTCAAATCGCTGGTAAAATTATCCGTCTGTTTGACGAATACCCTTTCCCGATGTGTGAATGGCCTGAGTGTGTCTGCGGATGCCCCGAAAAGTATGATGAAGGGTTTTGGTAGATATCGCAAAAGTCCAATTAGTGAGCTTCATCGACTTGCGGTCGACTTCCCGGTACCTTATATTTGTTGAGACACAAGGACCGAAAAATGAAGATACTTTTTCAGATAACATCCAGGGAAACCGGCAGAGTACTTATACGGCGCCGGAAGATAGCCAAGGCATTGCGCTGGTGGCTTCGTGAAAAGGGAATAGTGTATGACTATACCTATTATATGATTTAAAATTTAGGAAACAAATAATAAAAAGACATGGAAACAGAAGCCATGAGAAATGAGACAGGTGCATTTACAGAGCAGTCGATGAGCTTGAACAGCATGACAAGTTCACCGGCTTTCAGGTCAAGGCTTGGCACCATGTTCGCCGAGCTTACTGACGGGGTGAGGCAGGATCTTATCAGCTACCTTGATGAAAAGGGGCTTGTGAATGACCCTGACATTCTGGTTATTCCTTCCACCAGGCACTATTTCTATGATGCCGACGATATGAAGGGTGTCAAAACTATGGTTAACCTGAAACCGCTCAATTATGTGAGGGAGATCAGGGATTTTCTGCGTAAGGTTTCAGAGCTGCTGCCTGAGGACAGCAACTTTGTGGGATGCTTTACCGACAACAAACTGCAGAACGGTTTTTCGGACAAGTACGGCAACCTCCCGAGGGATCTGTCTGAAAAGGCTGAAGCCTACGAGAACGGTATTGAGTCAAGGATACCTTTTATAAACAGGATGTACAGTTTCATCGACCTGAAGACAAACAGGTATCTGACCGGCAGGACGGTTGCCAACCTTCTTGAGGAGAGCGGCCTTCAGATCGTCGGCATGACTGAAAGAAACGGCCTGACCTATTTCCATGCCAGGAAAAAGTCCGCCCGTGTTGGATTGATAGCCTGAACACATTAATAATTAAATCAACAAATAATTCTGAAATGGTAGATTTTCTAAAAAACAACAAAAAAATGGCTGAGATGAAAAAGCTTACTTACTTATTTACAGCGATCTTAATGATTGCGGCGCTGGGATCCTGCCAGCAGGACGACAGCGAGATCTTAATCAAAGATGCCGATGCAGGTTCGGAGAATTCAATCCTACCCTCGTCGGCTGGCATAACCCCTGTAATATTACCGGGATCCAGCAATGGCGGAAATGTGACATGCGCTGAGGTAGCTACATTCTTTGAGCTTCCTGCCGGATATTTTCTCTGTGGTGAGAAGATTGATTACAGTAATGGCCATTTCGCCGGGGAATTTCCTGAAGGCCTGACAGTGGACGTTGCCGATGGGACATATGTGTCTTTCAGTATGAATGCTCCATTAATGATAAATGGAAAGAATTATGTGGTCGGAGCAGTTATTGTGAAGGGAAGCAACAATGCCAACGTCTATTTCTATCCGGAAGGAATTATGACTGATACCGGTCTTGCAGCTCCGGTTAATGCATCAGGTAAACCTGCAGGACTGAGCAACCTCACTTTCTGTCTTGTAGAGGTTGAACCTGAGTTCCCGGAGGTGGTCATGGTTCTGAAAACCTACCTTTCACCCGATGATGGCAGCTACAGGTACTGGGCAGGCACCAGGGGTGTCGGCAGTGACATTAACAGCCTGCACCTTGGCTATATTGAGTATGACTTTAAAGGAGAGAAAACATACCCGCTCTATTTCGGAATGGCAGGCGGCCCCGTTGGTTTGATAACGGTCTCCAATTTTATGGAATTGGAAGAGCATATGCTTATGGTGAAGCTTGAGATCACTGAAGGTGAATGGAGTTTCTATGAGTCTTTCCTTTATGCCGGATCGGCTGTGGGATATGAGGAGTATCTCGTCGACGATGAAGGAGAATATTTCACTCAATACAGGGAATTCCCGTTTGTTGAGCTGGAGAATACTGATGTTCGTATATTCAAAATTAATGTGAACGAACTTGAATAGGAACAGACGGTAGTATTCAAATACCGGAGGCTGCTTCAGATGAGGCAGCCTCTTTTTTTTACCGGGTTTGTTTCAGGGGGCTGAAATGACAGCAGCCCTCACTTTTCTGCTCTCCTCTCCGGTGAGCTTTCTGAAGTTGTGAGGGCTGCCTTTCAAAATTAAAAAGGACCTTCGGAAGCTTAAAGTAAGTAAAAAATATACACATAACAAAGGGTTAATATGTTGGTTTTGACTAATATATGCCATAAAGTGGCCAATGTGTCAGATAGTGTGACGGACGATTATTTGGCGGGATAATTCTGTAGTTTCAGTATAAATTGCATCTGGTATACAGATATCTTAATTTAAATTGTGGTATTGTCAATATGATTTTATATTTTTGGATTACGGCAGTTCCAGCACGTACGCTAGTCGGACAATTTTTTCATCTTTACCATAAAAATGTACGTGGGGGGAGGAACTGCCTTTTTTTATATCCGGATTCTTTCAGAAAATGCCGGGAACCAATTCATGGGGATCAAAATGAATCAGGGGGTCTCAGTTGAGCGCCTTCTCGTTCTTAGGATTATTGTTCATTTCTTTTGCTCCTCCAAAAGAAATGAACCAAAGAAAAGGAGTCCGGAAAAGACAACCATACCCTGTTTGTCCGCCCGCTACACAAGGCCTTAATGGCGCCACCAACCTGGGTGCGGTTCGCACCTTTTCCGGTTTGCTCCCGCGCACTATAAATGATTAAGATGTTGATAACAAATGAAAGGAGGGTGTCTCATTACCCAAATGTGACACCCTCTTCAATTTTGTGGGCGATGTAGGAATCGAACCTACGACCCTCCCGACACTTGTGTGTCGGGATGCTCTGAACCTTTCCTGATTAGAGCTATAATTCTTGTTCTGTTTTTCCACTTTTTCAGTTGCATTTCCCTGGATTCTGCATCATGCTTATTTGCATGTACCTCGGTGTAGACCAATATCCAGGGCCTTCCTGTTGACGTGAATCCCTTCGAATTAGAGTTATGACGTCTTAATCGGCCAAATACGTCAGCAGAGGAACCGATATAATATTTATCGAGTTTTGAAGAATATAAAATGTAAACAGCGTACATAAAAAATCCTACTAAAGATAGCAGGATTTTTCAATTTGTGGGCGATGTAGGAATCGAACCTACGACCCTCCCGACACTTGTGTGTCGGGATGCTCTGAACCTTTCCTGATTAGAGCTATAATTCTTGTTCTGTTTTTCCACTTTTTCAGTTGCATTTCCCTGGATTCTGCATCATGCTTATTTGCATGTACCTCGGTGTAGACCAATATCCAGGGCCTTCCTGTTGACGTGAATCCCTTCGAATTAGAGTTATGACGTCTTAATCGGCCAAATACGTCAGCAGAGGAACCGATATAATATTTATCGAGTTTTGAAGAATATAAAATGTAAACAGCGTACATAAAAAATCCTACTAAAGATAGCAGGATTTTTCAATTTGTGGGCGATGTAGGAATCGAACCTACGACCCCCTGCTTGTAAGGCAGGTGCTCTGAACCAACTGAGCTAATCGCCCTATTTCAATCAACTGGTCTTGCGACCCTCCCGACACTGTGTGTCGGGATGCTCTGAACCAACTGAGCTAATCGCCCTATTTCAATCAATTGGTCTTACGACCCTCCCGACACTGTGTGTCGGGATGCTCTGAACCAACTGAGCTAATCGCCCTATTTCAATCAACTGGTCTTACGACCCTCCCGACACTGTGTGTCGGGAGGCTCTGAACCAACTGAGCTAATCGCCCTATTTCAATCAATTGGTCTTACGACCCTCCCGACACTGTGTGTCGGGATGCTCTGAACCAACTGAGCTAATCGCCCGGAAAGAGAGTGCAAATATAATTCCTATTTTTTATTAGACAATAGTGCTTTCAAAAATTACAGACACCCTCCCGGATCAAAAAAACCGGCTTGGATCAACCAACCGGCCACATTGTGAATCATTTTATTACAGTTGTTAATTATACGCAATACAGTGATGATTACGTTTAATAGGAATATATTTATATTAGCTTTCGGTACTTTTTGACCTTAATTGAGCTGCAATCCGGGGGTAATTTCTTGAAGATTGCAGATTTAACTATTTGATAAATAGTGTGATATGTTTCCCGAACACTGAACCTGACCGACATGAAACAAATACGAGTCCTGACCCTTGCAATTACTCTCCTTCTGGCCCTGCCTCCGTTTTCTGCCGATGCGCAGGTTGGTCCAGGAGGTGTGGGCAGCCTGACAAATACCCAATTGTGGCTAAGATCAGACAGCCTGATAGCTATCCAGCCGCTCTATTTTGTTACAAGCTGGTATGACCTGTCAGGTCACATGCGCGATTTCGGGGCAGTGGTGATGGGTCAGACAATCCCTTCATTGACGCCCGATGCCATCAACGGTTACCCGGCAGTGACATTCACTGACCAGGGAGGTGTGGGAGGTGATTTCCTGGGGTATAACGGATCACTTGGCATAACGGGTGCAGATGCAACAACAGTAGTGATCGTTGCCCGGAATACAACCTCAGTTGATGAGCAGAACGGAGGCCTTTACATGGGCCAGAAGAACGCCGGTGGTGTCAATGCCGTAAGGAGCTACGGACTGGAATATGCCGATGCCGTCAGGTTCAACGGACAGAACCAGGTCTTCAATGATGGTCATACGGCAGGCGACTGGAAGATAATCTACTATACCAACCCTGCCGGAGCTTCAGTCTCTGGTTACAGTGCGTTTCTCAACGGGTCTGCCCTTACAGGCAGCTCATCCTCTACGTTTGTGCCCTCACTCGTATCCAACTTCGCACTGGTGGGAGCCACGCAGATGAACGGTGCCTTTAATCCTGCCGGTTTCTTTAACGGCGACATGACCGAGATAACGGTGTTCTCCGACCAGCTCAATGATGCCGAGCGGGTTGTGCTGCACAATAACCTGGGGGCAAAGTACCTCATTCCGATAGCTGATGACCACTATGACTGGGAGGTTACTCATTCACATGATGTGTCAGGTATAGCAGCCTATAACGGGACCACCTTCACCAATGCATGGTCAACGGGCATGCTGGCAGTTACTTCTCCGTCAGATCTGACAGAGGGTGAATACCTCTTCTTTGGTCATAACAGGGAGACAGCCAAATCATGGACCACAGACGAGGTGCCTGCCCCGGGCACGTTTCGCCTGCCAAGGGAATGGAGGTTTGATGAGACATCAGATGTAGGTACTGTCACAATCACAATCCCGGCGTCATCACTACCGGCCCTGCCCACAGGCTATCCCACGGTAGGTATTTTACTGGATGATGACGGCGACTTCACTGAGGGAGCCACCATGTACAGACCCACCCTGTCGGGCGGCAATTACACAATTGACCTTAATATTACTGATGGCCAGTGCCTGACCATAATAGCCTTTCGTCCTGAGGTGAACTTCTCCCTGCCCTCTGGATCCGGACAGGAGAGCACAACCAGTGTACCTGTTCAGGTTTCACTCAATTATCCGCATATATCCGATATCTCATTCAGCTATGCTGCATCAGGAGGAACAGCCACTGCCGGGACAGACTATACTCTTGTGCCGGGCACTGTTACAATACCTGCAGGATCGGTAACCGGGTCATTCACAATTACAATCATCAATGACAACCTGGTGGAGCCGTCAGAAACAATCATTACAACCCTTTCATCTCCTTCAGCGGGATTGACAGTAGGCAGTCAGAGCAGTTATACGTACACCATACTCAATGATGATAATGTATATGCCTCATTCTCCACTGCCGCTGCCTCCGGTCCGGAAGGCAATGCCTCCGCTCCTGTCACCTCCCTCCAGGTTGTCGTCAGCGGAGGGATCATCAGTCAGCCGGGCAGCCTTATTCTGATCGTTACCAATGGCACAGCCTCCTCGGCCGACTGGTCGCAGGCGGGCAACATGATCACCATCCCGGCAGGAGACTATACCGCACCGGTATCGATCCCCATCCCTGCTTCCCTTCTTTCCATAATCGGTGATCTTGCTGTAGAGCCGGATGAAACCATCAATCTGAGCATGAACTCCTTTGTGACGGTTATGGCAGGAGCTGTAGTCAATGCAGTGTATACGATCCTTAACGATGACAACTCAACGGTAAGCGTAGCAGCTGCCTCCGCAACGATAGAGGAGGGCGGACCGGGAGCAGCCGGATCAGGCACTTTTATATTCACGTTCAGCAATCCGGTCTCCACGGCGAGAACCGTCTCCTATTCATTAAGCGGCACGGCCACAGCGGGTAGTGACTATGTTGCCCTTTCAGGATCTTTCGTAATGCCTGCCGGGGTGCAGACTTATAACCTGACTCTTAATGCCATAGCTGATCTCATGGTGGAAGGCGACGAGACAGTCATCCTGACCATTACCGGTGTCACCGGAGTACCGGCTGTGACGATCAATTCCACGCCTGCAGTAATTACCATAGATGATGATGATCTGCCATCCATACTCTGGTCGCCCGCTTCGGTTAACATGGCTGAGGGATCAACAGCCGCCATAGAGGTATGGCTGTCCAACCCGCCTGCCGGTCCGGTTACCATCAATGTCTCAACCCAAATCCCGGGTTTGCTGAATATCAGTCCCGTTGTCCTGACTTTTGATGCATCAAACTATTCTACACACCAGGTTATCACCCTGGAGTCAGTTGAGAACAATCTGCTTGGAGACCTTACTGATAATGTTATTCTTTCAGTGGATGATGATCTCTCGTTTGATCCTTTTGATACCCTGGCTGACATAATTATTCCCGTAAACATCGCTAACAATGATGTGGCTTCGATAGTAGTTAATCCTTCAAGTGTGACAGTTGCAGAGAACGGAACGGTAACCTTTACCGTAGCACTTTCCGCGGCGCCTCCTTCAGGAAGTGTGGTTATTGACCTGGCAAGCAACAACACCGACATCGCCACAATTGATGTCAATCAGTTGACCTTCACTACGGCAGATTACAATGTACCTCAGACTATAACGGTTACGGGTGTCAACAACAACACGGTGCCTGACGCTTCCACCACAATTGCTCTTGCTGTCAATGATGGGTTATCATATGACGGTTATGACGGCGTCACTGCCATGGTCAATGTCAATGTCACCAATGATGACGTGGCAGGATTTGTAGTATCACCGCTGACCCTCACCATCAGCGAGGGTGGTCCTGCAGGAGAGTTTACCATTGTCCTGACCGCGCAGCCCGTTGGAGATGTGGTATTTGACCTTTTCAATGTTGAGCCTGTTCATGTCAGTCATCCGGCACAGGTAACCTTCACGCCAGATAACTGGAATGTGCCGGTGGCAGTGACTGTCATTGCCATTGAGGATGAGCTTGATGAAGATCGCACTGACCAAATTGAGGTGACAGTAAACCAGGCTCTCTCTGACAACAGTTTTGATGCCCTGGCATCTCAGAGTGTGACAATAAATATTGAGGACAATGATCCTCCGGTAATCACTGACTGCCCGGCAGATATCAGTGTAAGCACTGATCCCGGCTCCTGTTCGGCCGTGGTGAGCTGGACGCCTCCGGTCTCCACAGCACCCATGACGTCGACCCATCTCCCCGGGGCAACCTTCAACACGGGCATCACCACAGTGACGTACACCTCCACTGACGATGACGGGATGGTCTCCACCTGCATCTTCACCGTTACGGTGAATGACACGGAGCTTCCTGTCATCAGCTGTATGGATATCACACTTGAGCTTGACGCATCAGGAAATGCAACAATTGATCCCTCAGAACTGCTGGCCAGCGCTCCTGTTGACAATTGCGCAATAGCTTCCGTCACACTGAGCAGGAGCGATTTCACCTGTGCAGACCTCGGGGTGGTAACTGTCACCGTTACTGCCACAGATGAGAGTGGTAACAGTGCCACCTGTTCATCGGACGTTACGGTTACCGATCCCTTCACCGCATCACTAAGTGCAGGTCCCGATGACGAGATATGTACTACCGAACCAACGTACACCCTCTCCGGATCATCTGTGTCCAATATGTCAGTATTATGGACCACTTCCGGCAGTGGCGCCTTCGATGATCCGGCTCTGTTACACCCGGTTTATACCCGTGGCGCCTCTGATCTCATGGAGGTTACACTGACTGTTACCGGAACGAAGACCGATGGCTGCCCGGAGACCATCACGGATGCCATGACTCTCACCTTTGCCGGTGAGCCGACAGCCAACGCCGGAGCTGACATGGATCTCTGTTCGGGCACTGCCGAAGTAACCCTCCCGGATGCCACTGCAGCCAATGGCACGGTTATGTGGTCAACCTCGGGCAATGGATCCTTCAGTGATCCTTCATCCATCAATCCGGTCTATACCTTTGGCAGCTCAGATACCGGGCCAGTAACGCTGACGCTCACTGTTACAAGCGATGCCTGTGGTTCAGTGACCGATGGCCTGGTGATCACCTTCACCCCGGCTCCTGTTGCTGATGCAGGTCCCGGCGGTGCTGTCTGCAGCACTGCCCCGGGGTTCCAGGTAGCAGGTGCATCCCATGCCGGGGGAACAGTTTCATGGAGCAGCAGCGGCGACGGCACCTTTGATAACAGTACTATTGACAATCCCTGGTATAATTTCGGCGATGCCGATTATGCGGCAGGGTCAGTGATACTGACCATGACCGTTGCGGGAGGAGGGACATGCGGATCAGTTACCTCCACCACTGAGGTTACAATCAATCCGTTGCCTGTGATTGAAGTTAGTGAGCATCGCCACATCTCATGCACCGGGTTGACTGACGGTGTGATACGCCTGTCAGCCACGGGGAGTCAGGCCCCTTACATGTTCAGCATCAACGGAGCCGCATTCCAGCCGACGGGTGATTTCACCGGGCTGTCGGCAGGGGCATACATGTTTGAAGTAATGGATGGTAATGGTTGCATCTCTGACACAACCATCAGTATAACCGAACCCTTGCCCTTCACTGCCGTGATCGATGGCAGTGACAATGTAACCTGCTACGGTGGTACAGATGGGGCCATCTATGCCACCCTGGAAGGAGGGACGCAGCCCTGGCTCATTACCTGGACTGGACCTGACGGGTATACCGCAACAACTGCTACGGTTACAGGCCTCACGGCAGGCACCTACACTCTGACGGTCAATGATCTCAATGGCTGCGCCGAGTACAGTTTCATCGAGGTGGTCACCCAGCCTGATGCAATAGAGATCACCGGCGTGACTCTTTCAGACTATGGTGGTTTTGGAGTTAACTGTGCCGAGTCTGCCGACGGATCAATAGCCGTCACCGTTCAGGGAGGCACTCCTCCGCTTACCATTGCATGGACGGGTCCTGACGGATTCACTTCCGATCAGCTCTCGCTCACCGCTCTGAGGGCAGGACTCTATACTCTCGTCGTCACCGATGCAAACGGGTGTGTTCTGACTGCTGAATATACTCTTACTGCACCAGAGCCTATGATTGTTTCAGCTGTCACCACAGATGCTTCATGTCCGGACACGCCTGACGGAAGCATTGACCTGACGGTGGCAGGAGGCTCCGGTACTCTTGCGTACATGTGGAATGATGGTGTAACCACGGCTGACCGCACCAACATTCTCCCGGGAGACTACACGGTGACCATTACTGATGACAACGGGTGTGTCCAGAGCCAGAAGATAACCGTGGGAGTGAGGGGCTATGACTGTCTCAGGATCTATGAGATCATAACCCCTAACGGAGATGGCAGGAATGACACATGGCAACTGCGCAACGCCTGGCTTTACCCTGATGCAGAGGTCTTTGTCTACACACGATGGGGCAAGCTTGTATACCACTCCGGGAATGCCGCAGATGAGTGGGACGGCACCTTCAACGGCCAGCTTCTGCCCAACGACTCGTATCATTATGTGATTCACCTTAACGATGGCAGCGAGCCGCGAACGGGAATAATCTCAATTATCAGCAAATAACCAGAAAACCGGAAGGAGATATGAAACCATTGAAAATAATAGCAGTGATTGGCCTTCTGGCGGTTATGCCTGTCATTTCAGCACAGCAGTTCCCCCTCTACAGCCAGTACATGATGAACGGTTTCCTGCTGAATCCCTCATATGCAGGCAGCGACTACTATACTACCTTTGGCCTGACGGTACGCGAGCAGTGGCTCAGTCTGCCTGATGCACCAAGCACCTACGCTGCAGCGTTCCAGACCAGGATACTGAACGACAGCTATATCACTAAGTCCACAGCGGTCAGGAAGAAGATTGACAGACCCACCAAGGGAGGCCGGGTAGGAGTGGGAGGTTACCTCTTCTCCGATCATAACGGGATCATGCACAGGACCGGTCTGCAACTGGCCTATGCGTACCATCTCTCACTCGGCATCGAACAGCAGCTCTCCTTCGGACTGTCACTCAGCGCTTACCAGTACTTCGTGGACATAAACGGAGCATTAATGCCTGATGACGTGCAGGATGAACTGCTCAATAGTTATGACCAGGTGGTTTATATTCCGGACGCCAATTTTGGCGTGAGTTATCAGACAAGACGGTATTATGCCGGGTTTGCCATGACGAACCTCTTCAGGGGAGCTCTGATGATCGGTAACGGGGGAGAGAACGGACGGTCAGAACTGGGCCACTATTTCCTGACGGGAGGGATAAGATTCTACCCGGGCGTGGACTGGATAATTGAGCCATCGGTAATGCTTAAGTCGTCTGATATGGTATTCAAGTCGTTCCAGGTTGACCTGACCGGAAGGGTTTATTACAAGGATGATTACTGGCTGGGACTCTCTTATCGTACAGGTGATGCGGTTATTCTGCTGGCCGGGCTCAAGGTGGACAGGTTTTACCTGGGATATGCCTTCGACTTTACCCTGTCAGAGATCCGCAGTTACACTTACGGGACACACGAGCTGACCTTCCTGGCCCGCTTCGGTGACAATCCGAGGCGTTACAGGTGGATCAACAAATACTGATGAGAAACTTTTTATTGTTTTTAATGATTGCTGCAGCCTGCCTGGGGTGTGACCCGCTTGCCGGTCCGGTCAGTGGCCGTATCAGCTTCTCTGCAGATACCATATCATTTGATACGGTTTTTTCAGGTATGGGGTCAGCCACACTTGAACTCAGGGTGAGTAATCCTGAAAACGATCCCCTGTTGATTGAACGTATCTGGCTGGGAGGAGGGACAGCATCACCCTTCAGGCTGAACATTGACGGGGAGGCTGTGACGGAAGCCAGTGATGTGGTAATAGCCAGAGACGACAGCATCTTTATTTTTATTGAGGTGACTATTGATCCTACTGGCGGTGATCTGCCTGTAGCTGTTACCGATTCGGTGAATTTCCTTTCAGGTAATTTTGGTGGCAGGGTTATACTGGAGGCTTGGGGTCAGGACATAAGGATAGTGGATGAGGATATCCTCTCAGATGCAATCTGGGCTGAAGGAAAACCTTATTTGATCAACGGTTCACTTTTCATTGACACGGTAGCGACGCTTACTCTTGACCCGGGCACACGGGTTTACATGCATTATGGATCCTCGGTCACTGTGGCGGGGTCCTTGCGTGCCAACGGCACCCCGGACAAACGGATCATTTTTGCTACGGACCGGCTTGAAGAGGAGTACGCAGATATCCCGGGACGGTGGAAGGGGCTGAAGTTTCTCGGCTGCAGCAGAGGTAATGTTTTGAGTCATGCCGGAATAAGAAATGCAGAGATAGCCGTTGAGGTTGATGGCAGGCCGGGGTCCGTTCCGGATATCACTCTGAACAGCACTATGCTGATGCATAATTCCGTAGCCTCGCTGGTAGCCCGTAATGCGGAAATTTTTGCAGTCAACTCTCTCTTCGCTCATTCAGGATTCAGTACTGTTTCCCTGGCAGAAGGCGGCAGCTATGAGTTTGTTCATTGTACAATAAACAACCGGTGGGAGTACAGTCACAGGTCAGAGCCGGCTTTGCATATTACTCCTGGTGAAGGCGTCATGCCGGCTGTTTCCGTTTTCAACTCCGTGATCAGCGGCAATCTGACTGACGAGTTACAGATAGAGACATCACAAGCAATGGCGGCACAATGGTTTCGTGCAGACAGCTCGTTTATAAAGGTTGATACATTGACTGCTTCGTGGTTCTCCTCCCTCCTGTTCCGTGATGTCTTAACCACACCTGATCCGCGCTTCATTGATGAATATGCATGGGACTTCAGGCCTGACACACTGTCACCCCTTCTTGACTGCGCAGGTAGGAGCAAGGCATCTCTGTATCAATATGACATAAGGAACATGCCCAGACCATATTACGCCGGTCCGGATATGGGTGCTTATGAGAGGCAGGCCGGAGAGAAACGAAAGGAGAAGGAAGAGTGACATAATAACCCGGTCATGAAAACCGCAATCACCATAGTTCTGGCTTTTCTGTTGTACTTTAATTATGCATCAGGGCAGGAATTGGGACTGGTGTTCTACAATGTTGAGAATCTCTTTGATACAGCAGATGATACTTTAAAGGCAGATGAGGAGTTCCTGCCCGGAGGTGAGAGACGGTGGACACCATCGAGGTATCACAGGAAGCTGGCGTCAATAGCCCGTGCTGTTGCTGCGGCAGGAGAGTGGGAGCTTCCATCGCTGGCGGGCCTTTGCGAGGTGGAGAACGAAGAGGTGCTGAAGGACCTTGTTTATGGTACCGTTCTCTCAGCCGGGAACTACGGCATTGTACACCGTGATTCACCTGACGCGAGAGGCATAGACGTGGCTCTCCTGTACAGGCGTGATCATTTCTCCGTTGCAGGTGTGGAGTCATGGCTGCCTGAAAGTCATGATGGCGAAGCGGTACAAACGCGCAATGTGCTGTATGTCAAGGTTACCCGTAGATCGGATACCCTGCATCTCGTTCTGTGTCACCTGCCCTCAAGAAGAGGTGGTATACTGGCAGCAGAAGGGCTGCGCGGAAGGATGATCTCACTGGCAGGGTCAAAGGTTGACTCTGTCATGACTGCCTCAGGCGGAAGAGCTGCCCTTATTGTCATGGGCGATTTCAATGCACCGCCTGATGAGCCCCTCATGTCAGAGTTTTGCGGAGAAACCGGCCTGATCAATCTGTCGGCTGATTGTGCAAGCAGGGGGAAGGGGTCATATAAATACCAGGGGACCTGGGAGATGATAGACCAGGTACTTGTCTCGTCATCAATGGTTGATACTGCTTCAGTCTTCAGTGTTTTGCCAGGAAGCTTTGGGGTTGTGGATGCTCCCTTTCTCCTTGCTGAGGATGTCACCTATCCCGGGCATAAGCCCTTTCCGACATATGGCGGTTACCGGTACTCAGGAGGTTATTCCGATCACCTTCCTGTGGCTATAAAGCTGATAGTCAGGTAGATATCAGGCAGGACTCAACCCCAGTTCCCTGCCTTTGCGGATCATAAACTCCCGGGCTGCCTCATATTCATTGGGAATAACCCCGTCAAGGATAGCCTCCTTGATGGCAGATTTGATGACACCAACCATTGGCCCCGGAGGTATATTGAATGTTGATATTATCTCTTCGCCGTGCACGGGAGGCTGGAAGGTCCTGACAGCGTCCTTTTCCTCAATCTCTTTCAGTTTGCGGCGCACCAGCGCGAAGTTTTCACGGTGCTTCTTAACCTTCATACGGTTCCCTGATGTGATATCAGCCTCGCAGAGCAGCATAAGGTCGTCAATATCCTCACCTGCCTCGAACAGGAGTCTCCTTACCGCTGAGTCGGTCACCTCATCCTGCACAAGCGATATGGGACGCAGGTGGAGGCCAACGAGCTTGCGCACATATTTCATCCTGTCATTGAGAGGGAGTTTCAGGCGCTTGAATATCTCAGGGACCATCTTTGCGCCCAGGTACTCATGGCCGTGGAATGTCCACCCGGTGCCGGGCACGAACTTCTTGGTGGCTGGTTTGGCCACATCATGAAGGAGGGCTGCCCAGCGCAGCCAGAGATCGTTGCTCTTTTCTGCCACATTATCAAGCACTTTTACAGTATGGTGGAAGTTATCTTTGTGACCTTTTCCCTCTTTGTCTTCAACTCCTTTGAGCCTGGCTATCTCAGGCAGTATAAGGTTAAGCAGTCCTGACTGTTCAAGCAGCAGGAATCCGACAGAAGGCCGGGCCGTAGCCATGATCTTGTTCAGTTCGGTTGTTATCCTCTCTGCTGAGACTATTTTGATTCTGTCTGCATTGCGGGCTATGGAATCCATCGTTTTGGCTGCAATACTGAACTCCAGTTGGGATGCAAAACGGATTGCTCTCATCATGCGCAGCGGGTCGTCACTGAAGGTGACGTCAGGGTCAAGCGGTGTACGAATGACGCCATTGCGGATGTCGTCAATTCCCCCGAAGGGGTCAAGCACTTCACCTGGATTATCGCGGTTAAGGCTGATAGCCAGGGCGTTGATGGTAAAATCGCGTCTGTTCTGGTCATCCTCAAGGGTTCCGGGGCTGACCGAAGGCTTGCGTGAATCTTCAGAGTAGGACTCTTTCCGTGCACCCACGAACTCGATGTCATGGTTCTTGTACCTGAACATGGCAGTGCCGAAGGTCTTGAAGACTGTTACCTTGATATCGGGGCTGATCTCACGGGCTACGGCACGTGCCATTGCAGGCCCATCGCCAATCACCACAATGTCAATATCCATGTCAGGACGTACTCTCCCCATGATGTAGTCACGGACATACCCGCCGATGACATACGCCCTGGTATTATCTCTGTCGGCCACCCGGGCCACTGTCTCAAAAATCCTGTTATCAGGAAAAATCTTCATTATCAGTATGACATTTTAGCCGAAACCGTTGACAAAATTACAATTTATAGCCTAAATTGAAGAAAATTTGATCATTCTGACCGCCCGGCACGTCTGTTGATATTACTGAACAATACCTGTAATAATCTGTTAAACAATTAAAACAATAAATATGGCAGAACATTTGACAAAAGAGACTTTCCTGGAAAAAGTATTCGACTATGAGAACAATAAGGAGTGGAAGTACAGCGGTGACAAGCCGTGCATAATTGACTTTTATGCCGACTGGTGCGGACCATGCAAGATGGTTGCGCCGGTACTTGAGGAGCTGTCAAAGGAGTATGAGGGTAAACTATATGTCTATAAGATTGATACTGAGGCAGAACAGGAGCTGGCTTCAGTATTCGGAATTAGGAGTATCCCTTCACTTCTGTTTGTTCCGATGGAAGGTCAGCCACAGATGGCAATGGGGGCTCTGCCTAAGGACGTCTTCGAAAAAGCCTTCAAGGATATATTTGGAATAGAAAAAAACTGAATTGTTGATAATTTTTAAGCGATTTTTATGATTTCGCGAAACAATTTCGTAACTTGAGCGTTATAATATCGAAGGTAGTTTTCTAACAGAAGAGTTAGTTTTCTGGAATTTAGGTTAGGGTTTCGAGTTGAAGGTTGTTTCGAAAGAAGCAACCTTCCTCGTTTTATGGCCTTCATGGTTCAGCGCCTTCATCCTGTTCCGGCGCGTATCCGGGAGGATTATTTCAGATCCTCCATTATCCCGTCTATTTTTTCGCCTGTTTCGCGAAGGCGCTGGCGGCAGATCTTAATCAGTTCTGCAGCTTTTTTAACATCCCCGGAAAGCTTGTCAATGTCTGTCTCTCCCTCCTCAATATCCCTTAGTATCTCTTCTATACCTCTGAGGGCTTCATTGAATCCGATCTCTTTCTTTGCCATATTCAATTCTTTTTGTTGATCTTTTCTACCATGCTTTCTGCTGTCCCCTCTGCAAAATAAGTTTTAATTGTATCTCCCTGTTTCAGCTCGGAGGCTGATTGTATGATGGTTCCGTTTCTTGAGGTGAGGGTGAAGCCTCTGCGCAGCACGCCGGCCGGATTGAGGTGCCGGAGTGCATCTTCCATCCTGTCTGTGGCCTCTTTGGCCCTGTTCAGCACATTTGCCGAGGCTCGGGCGAGTCTCCCTGCATGATTTGACAGCTTCTCCTCTTTTAGCCTTACCATCAGCCTTGCAGTAGCAGTGATGCGGTTCTGTATTGAGGAGAGCCGCTCCTCTGCTGCCTCCATGGCCCCTTCAACGGCTGACACCAGTGATTCTGCCATTCCTATAATATTGTTCTCGCACTCCATTGTTCTTTCCACAATGAAGCCTGCAACCGCTGTGGGTGTTTTCAGTGCCTTCCAGGCCACCATGTCAGTGACAGACTGGTCCTTTTCATGACCTATGCCTGTAAGCACAGGCAGCGGGAACTGGGTCACATGGTATGCTATCTCGTAGCTGTCAAACCAGCTGAGATCTATTGTGGAGCCTCCGCCCCGGATTATCACCACCACATCAAACTCACTGATCATCTCCGAGATACTATCCAGTGCTTCAGTGACCGACGCCCTAGTGGTTTCTCCCTGCATCACTGCCTCGAAGAGTGTTATCCTGAAGGCATATCCGTACGGGTTGTTCACCAGGTGATTGATAAAGTCCTGGTATCCGGCTGCCTTTGAAGATGAGACCACTGCTAAGTTCCTTGGATAGGGGGTAAGGGGCAGGCCGGAGTTCATTGAGAGCACTCCCTCGGCTGTCAGCCTTCTGATGATTGCCTCGCGGCGAAGGGCCATATCACCGGCGGTGTATGCCGGGTCGATGTCGGTAATATTCAGGCTGAGACCGTACAGCTCGTGGTATTCCACCGTAGCCCGGAAGAGGATTGTAATGCCGGCCCTGAGAGGTATCCCGGTACTGGCGTTGAAATAGGTGTTCAGCGACCGGAATTTGGAAGCCCAGATGGTAGCCCTGGCCCTGGCGGTCACCTTTCCTCCCGGGGTTTCTGTGCCTGTGAGTTCGAGATAACAGTGGCCGGCGGTGTGTACCTTCATCTCGGCAATCTCGGCAATCACCCAGTAAGCTCCCGGGAGGGCTTCGTAGATCTTGTCTCGTATCAGACCCTGCAGTTCGGTAAGCGTTATCTGTCCTTCTCTTGTCATCTGCTTACCCTTATCATTTTAAATGTTCTCTCTCCGTAGGATGTGGTCACCTTTACAAAGCAGATACCCTGTGACAGGTGACCAAGGCCGTCAAGCCTGAATGACCGGGCTATGTACACCGGATAGTCTCTTTCCAGCATCGTCATGCCATTGAGACCTGTAACTTTTATATTTAGCCGGCCCGGGGGTGCATGAAACCAGAATTTTATCCCGTCAGTGAAGGGATTTGGTCCGGCAGTCATCATCGTTGGGGGTAGCCAGGTGTACTGCTCCTCGAGGAGTGGTAGTGCCTGGAGCAGGTCAGGGAGACCGTATCCATAGAGGGAGTCGGGCTGACTGAACCGGTCGCTGCTGCGGTGCAGGGCATCAATAATTTCCAGGGGCGATGCTTCAGGCACGGCCTGCATCAGCGAGGCACACAGGCCGCTGATGACCGGGCATGAGAAGGATGTGCCGCTGCCTGCGTGCCAGTATCCCGGCTCAAACTGTACGGGGACGGCCACTCCCGGCGCAACGACATCAGGTTTGACCTGGCCGTCAGATGAGTAGCCTGCCGATGAGAAGTCAGAGATTGTAAGGTCATACCTCACCGCTCCAACACACAGTACACTGTCGCCGTCGGAGGGCGCCAATATGCGTATCCACTCCTTATTACGCTCATTGCCGGCGCTGTTGACCACCAGGATGCCTTTTGATGCAGCTATGTCTGCCGCCCGTGTTATGAACGCACTGTTTCCGTCAAGATCGCTGAAGGAGTAGTTCAGCGATGAGTCATCAAAGGTGGAGTATCCGAGCGATGATGTTATTATGTCTGCTCCCGCGCTGTCAGCATATTCCGCTGCAGCAACCCAGTAATCCTCTTCAACCGGATATTCTGAAAGGTCATCCTCTGTGCGCAGAAGAAGATAGTCTGCACCGGTGGCAGTGCCGTTGATTATGCCGGGCAATGACCCGGCGAGGATTGACAGCACGGAGGTCCCGTGGGTATGATAGTCATACACATCGTCCGTACCGTCAACAAAGTTACGTGTGGCTGTTATGCCTCCTCTCTGCCTCAGGTGCTCGAGCGACTCAATTACATCGGCTCCGGCAAACCCGGCATCGAGGACCGCTATGGTCACATTGCGGCCGGTCAGTCCCGACTGGTGAAGAGTGACAGCGTTCAGCGGCACCCTGGGATCGAAAGCCATCGGATCGTCAATGGGCCAGGTGATGCCAAATTTGCTTCGGCTCTTCTTGACAGGATCGGAGGGAGTTCTTACAGGCTGAATACTGTCAATGAAGGAGTACGTTCCCAATTCTTCTGCACTCTTCTGAGTTATTGAGGTAAAGAGGGCTGTATTCAGCCACCGTGATGTGGAGCGAAGTCTCAGGCCTGATTGGGTGAGAGCGGAAACATACTGGCTGTTGACCGGGATATCATTGTCAGCCAACTGTATGTCATACTTTTCTCTCCTTGCTATGGCAGCGGGGGAGAGGAGCTCATCCGGGGAGTGGTAAGCAGCGACTGAGCCTTTATCCTTAAACCAGATCCTGTAGAACCACAGTTGGTCATCATCCTGTGACATCTGTGCATGCGTCTGCAGACATCCGGCAAGCAGCAGCAGAATAGCCGTCAGGATGAACGATCCGGGTTTCATTTGATAACTGTTCCAGTAATGTCCGTAACCTTGATCTTATCTTTGTTTTTTTCAAGTTCATCAAGGAAACGTGTCTCCTCTTCAGCCAGTTCAGGATTGGAGGCTACGCCGTCCTTATAGTTTATTATCTGCTTCAGTGAGCCATTCTCATTGAATATCATCCAGTCGCCTGTCCGGCGGTTTTCGCTGTATTTGCCTTCATAGTGGAGGTTGCCGTTTGGGTGATAGTATGAGAAGGGGCCTTCCAGCTTGCCGGCAATATATTCTGCTCTCAGGCATACTGTTCCGTCAGGGTGGTACTGCAGCCATTCGCCGCTGCGGTTGCCCATGTCCCATGCCACTTTTTCCGCAAGCGTGCTGTCAGGGTAGTATTTGGAGGACAGTCCGTGCCTGATATTCCGGTGATAGTACTCTTCACAGATCAGGTAAGCAGGCTGTGTTGCCGACCAGAATTTCCAGAGGCCCTCTTTGTCACGGTCAATATATATTCCTTCGGCAGCTTTGGTGCCGTCAGCATAATAGAATACTGCCGAGGCTTCGTTATTGCTGTCGTTGTAGGTCACCTCTGAGAAAAGGATTCCCTCGCCGGTATATCTTTTGAAAAGTCCTGTCGGTCTGTCGTCTCTGAATGTTCCCTCGTACATTATTTTGCCGTTGGGGTATTTTTTTATCCACGGTCCCTGTTTTTTCCCCGCTGCATCTGTCATATTCTGGGACAGGAGGGTTGCAGGGAGCATAAGCAGTGCGAGTATGATTGCTGAGCTGGTTTTCATGATTTGTTTGTATAGTACAAAGATATAACCAAAATGTTTGTAGTAATCGTATTGGAGCGGTACGAAAAAAAAGCCGCGGCAGTTTATGCTGCCGCGGTCTCCTGATGTGAGATATATATAGTGTTTACTTGACTTCCTCGAAGTCGACGTCAGTGACCTGCTCATCGCCTCCCTTTCCGCCTGTGTCGCCGCCGGTGGGGCCTGACTGCGGGCCTGCATCGGGACCGGCCTGCTGCCCTGGGCCTCCCTGGGCCTGCTTGTACATATCCTCAGAAGCTGCCTGCCATGCTGCGTTTATCTCGTCAAGGGCACGGTCAATACCTGTTATGTCCTTGTTTTTATGAGCTTCGCGAAGCTGGCCGAGGGCATTCTCAATGCGTCCCTTCTTGTCTGACGGGATCTTGTCGCCGTATTCCTTCAGCTGTTTCTCAGTCTGGAAGATCATGCTGTCAGCAGCGTTGACCTTGTCAGCCATCTCCCTGGCGGCCTTATCGGCAGCCTCGTTGGCTTTGGCCTCGTCGCGCATGCGGCGTATCTCATCATCACTAAGTCCCGAGGAAGCCTCGATACGTATCCTCTGTTCCTTGCCTGTCCCTTTATCTTTGGCAGAGACATTCAGTATGCCGTTGGCGTCGATGTCAAAGGTAACCTCAATCTGGGGTATGCCGCGCGGTGCCGGCGGGATGCCGTCAAGATGGAAGCGGCCGATGGTTTTGTTGCCTGAGGCCATTGGCCTTTCTCCCTGCAGTACATGGATCTCCACTGATGGCTGGCTGTCGCTGGCTGTGGTGAAGGTCTCGGTCTTACGGGTTGGGATAGTGGTGTTTGATTCGATGAGTCTGGTCATCACGCCACCCATGGTCTCAATACCGAGTGAAAGAGGAGTCACGTCAAGAAGGAGTACGTCCTTTACCTCTCCGGTGAGTACACCTCCCTGGATAGCTGCTCCGACGGCAACAACCTCGTCAGGGTTGACCCCCTTTGAAGGCACTTTGCCGAAGAATTTTTCCACTATCTGCTGGATAGCCGGGATTCGTGTTGATCCGCCCACGAGCAGTACCTCGTCGATGTCAGAAGTCTTCATTCCTGCGTCATCAAGTGCCTTCTGGCATGGTCCGATGACTGAATTGATGAGCTTGTCAGTCAGCTTCTCAAACTGTGCGCGTGTAAGTGTCTTGACAAGGTGTTTGGGTATACCGTTTACCGGCATGATATAGGGGAGGTTGATCTCCGTGCTGGTGGTGCTGGAGAGCTCAATCTTGGCTTTCTCTGCAGCTTCCTTAAGCCTCTGCAGGGCCATCGGGTCCTTGCGCAGGTCAATGCCTTCTTCCTTCTGAAACTCATCAGCCAGCCAGTCAATGACCATGTTGTCAAAGTCATCGCCTCCGAGATGGGTGTCGCCGTTGGTTGATTTGACCTCGAATACGCCATCGCCCAGCTCGAGGATGGATATATCGAAAGTTCCGCCGCCGAGGTCAAAGACAGCTATCTTGAGGTCATGGGCCTTCTTGTCGAGGCCGTATGCCAGTGATGCTGCGGTGGGCTCGTTGATGATACGCTTGACTTTCAGTCCTGCTATCTCTCCTGCCTCTTTGGTAGCCTGGCGCTGCGAGTCGTTGAAGTATGCCGGAACGGTAATGACTGCTTCAGTGACTTCCTGACCAAGATAATCCTCAGCTGTCTTCTTCATCTTCTGAAGGACTATTGCCGAGATCTCCTGGGGTGAGTAGTTACGGTCATCAATTTTCACCCTGGGGGTGTTGTTGTCACCGCGTATCACCTCGTAGGTCAGTTTCTTCATCTCATTGGTAACCTCATCAAAGCTTCTTCCCATGAAGCGCTTGATAGATGAAACGGTCTTCCGCGGGTTGGTGATAGCCTGTCTCTTGGCAGGGTCACCCACCTTACGTTCGCCGTTCTCAAGAAATGCAACCACTGAGGGGGTGGTTCGCTTGCCTTCACTGTTGGGGATGACCACGGGCTCATTGCCTTCCATCACTGAAACGCATGAGTTGGTGGTTCCCAGGTCAATACCGATAATTTTTCCCATGTTTATTCTGAATTTGTATTTTAAATTTCTTTTTAATACCCATTAGACTGACAATGTTTGTGCCACAGCGGTCTGTAAGGCTTTATTATGAAATAATGTCATGGCAGGCTGAACTGACCGTACCTCATGTTTTTGACAATTATGACAAAACGGCAGATTGTGCCAAAAGAATCAGCTTTAATAATAATCCACATTCTTATTTTGTAGCTTTGCAGGTGACAAAACACACAGAGAAATGTCAGTACAGAAAACGGTTAAGATAGTTACTACCCATGTGCTTAATGAGATGAAGCTCAAGGGCGAAAAGATATCGATGCTGACGGCCTATGATTATTCGATGGCCAGGATACTTGATGAGGCCGGTATAGACGTGATCCTCGTCGGGGATTCGGCATCGAATGTCATGGCAGGTTTTGATACCACTCTGCCAATCACGCTAGACAATATGATCTACCATGCCGCATCGGTGGTCAGGGGGGTTAAGCGGGCGCTGGTGGTAGTGGATCTTCCCTTCGGCACTTATCAGGGCAATTCTCGCGAAGCGCTTGCCTCGGCAATACGGATCATGAAGGAGACCGGGGCCAGTGCAGTGAAGCTCGAGGGCGGCAAGGAGATAGTGGAATCCATTGAGCGGATACTCTCTGCAGGCATACCTGTCATGGGTCACCTGGGACTCACCCCGCAGTCAATACATAAGTTCGGGACATACGTTGTGCGTGCCCGTGACGAGGAGGAGGCAAGGAAGCTGAAGGATGATGCAAAAATAATTGAGAGGGCCGGGTGCTTTGCTATAGTGCTTGAAAAGATACCGGCCTCACTTGCTGGAGAGGTGGCCGAATCAGTCAGGATTCCCGTGATAGGTATAGGAGCAGGGCCGCAGGTTGACGGACAGGTTCTGGTGCTCCATGACATGCTTGGCATAAACCTGGAGTTCTCTCCGAGGTTTCTGAGGAGGTATCATAATCTGTATGATGAGATAAAGGGGGCGGTGCATCACTATATTGCCGATGTCCGGTCCGGTGATTTCCCGAATGATAAGGAGCAGTATTGAGGATTTTCGATTTTCGATGTTCGATTTAAGATTTGTTTAGTGCGCGTTCTCAGGATTGAGAATCAGAATAAAGTTGAAATAAAATTCAGTAAGTGATGAGACCGGGCTATCCTGAGATACTTTACGAGGACAATCATATTATTATTGTCAACAAGCGCTCGTCGGACCTGGTACAGGGTGATGGCACCGGGGATGAGTCGCTTGACAACATAGTACGGGAATACATCAAGGAAAAATACAACAAACCGGGTGATGTCTTTCTTGGTGTTATTCACAGGCTTGACAGGCCTGTCAGCGGGTGTGTTGTCTATGCCCGTACATCCAAGGCTCTGACGAGGCTGAGTGAGCTCTTCAGGAGCCGCGAGGTCAGGAAGACTTACTGGGCCATCGTCTCCGACAGGCCGCCTGCCGAGGAGGGAGAACTCAGCAACTACCTCAAGAAGAACGAGAAGCAGAACAAGTCGTACGTGTATGATAATGAGGTCAAAGGTTCAAAGGGGGCTACGTTGTCATACCGTATCCTTGCCCGATCAGAGAGGTATTACCTTCTTGAGATCGATCTGCATACCGGCAGGCATCACCAGATCAGGGCCCAGCTGGCAGCGGCAGGGTGTCCTGTCAGAGGTGATCTGAAGTACGGGGCGCGAAGGTCAAATGAAGGTGGGGGAATTTCTCTCCATTCCAGGAGAGTGACATTCATTCATCCTGTTAAAAAGTTGGAAATAACTGCTGAAGCGCCTCTTCCCGATGATAAGATATGGAAGCTGTTCAAGCATGTGTGAAAGGAAGGGAATAAATGCAGAGAGTTGATTTCACCGCGCAACATCTGATCATTAGTAAAAACAAGAGAGGAGATGCCTCTGCCGCATCCCCTCTCAACCTAACCCAAAACTAACCTAAATCAACCACCTGATGGTGTTCAGCTCCCGGTCGGGAGCCCTGGAAACTATTGCTGTTATTTCTTCATTAATATCTTTTTTACTTCGCTGAGGATCTGGTCTGCCTCTTTTGTCTTCTCTTTAGGTGCCCTGATGTTCACCACCACTCCATCAACCGAGATATTATAGGAAACACCCTCTCTCTCTTCTCTCATCCTGGCAATGTTCCTTTCTGTGTTTATCCCCGGCGCCAATGCACGTCCCGGGTATTCGTCCGGTGCTCCGACCCAAACCATCCTGCTGCCTTCTCCGGGTTTGCGGATGATTTTCCGTCCTTCCCTGGTGGTGATGACCAGGTTCCCGTCCTCGAAAACAAGTGTGTCAGTATCTGAAAAGGTTGTGTCCTTCGCTATTATGACATCATCTTCTTCGGTAACGACAATCACTTTCTTTTCGACCTTCCCGGTCTTCTGTGCCGGGAGTGTGACTGTTGCGGAAAGGAGTGCCGCAAGAAGGAGTGATGCTGTCAGATATGTTTTTCTCATCATTCGCTTGTGTGTTTCATGCCATTACAAAAATAATACAGATTATCCGCAGGGGGGTTAAAGTGAGGTTAAAACTGGTTAACAAAAAGTTAAAAAGGATCTCATCATTAGTTATATGTATAATTTTGTGCCATGAACATGCGGAAATTCACCGGGCTTATTGTGCTGATGGTTGTCTCAGTTGTTGCCATTGTCTGGGTGCAGGTGAGATGGATCAGTAATTCTGTCAGAGCTCAGAATGAGCAGTTTGATTTCTTTGTGATCAACAGTCTGCGGAATACTGCACATTCCATGGAAACCAACCGCAGAATGAACTTTCTGAATGAGATGTTCATCAGGGGTTATTCAGCTCTCCCGGAAGCAATTCATCGTACGGCGTCTCCCGGGGCGGCAACCGGTAGTTTCAGCATTGAGAGCAAAACCGTCTCTGATAATGACTCGGTGGAAATAATTGTTTCAACCAATAACAATCCGCCTGTCAGGATGAAGGTGACTCGTGAGGAGGCAAATGCGGGTATAGCCAATAGTGTGGTTGTGGGATCGGAAGATTACATGAGGTGGGTACAGCAGCAATCTTACGAATTTCAGGCTATGAGCAACCAGCTGGTATCAGAGATGTTTGTGTGGGAGAGGAATATGGCTGTCAACAAGGAGGAACTGCTTCATACACTGCAGGGTGAGCTGGCAGCTTCGGGCATAGAGACGCCTTTTGAGTTTGCACTTATAAGGGGTGATTCAATCATTGACGGCATCTATTCCAAGGTGAAGAAAAAGGATCTCCTTAACAGCCCATACAAGGTCAACATGTTTGCGCAGGGACTCCTGAGGAAAGGGGAGGTCCTTTCGGTGGTCTTTCCCAGGAAGACAAATTATGTACTTGGTACGATGGGGCTGATGCTGGGCGGTTTCGGCCTGTTCCTGCTGATCATCCTCTCTACCTTTGCACTGAGCCTTTGGTTTATCATCAGGCAGAAGAAGACGTCCGAGATGCAGGCCGACTTCATCAATAACATGACTCACGAGTTTAAAACCCCGCTGGCAACAATCTCTCTCGCAGCCGACACAATTGCCAACAACCGTGTCATTGCTGACGAGGATAAGGTGCGTCATTTCGTAAGCATGATCAAGAAGGAGAACTCGCGCATGAACAGGCAGGTGGAGACGATCCTGCAGATAGCCACCCTGGACAAGCATGAGATGGATTTTTCATACTCCCCTGTTGACCTCCATGATATTATCACCGGGGCCATTGACACTATAGAGATACAGGTGACGGACAGGGGCGGTGTGATCCGCCGACAGTTTGATGCTGAAAGGAGTGTCATCAGTGGTGACAGTGAGCATCTGCGCAACCTGGTTCATAATCTTCTTGACAATGCAAATAAATACTCCGAGGGTGCACCGGAGATAACTGTCAGGACGCGCAGTAATGAGAGCGGCATTTTCCTGGAGGTGGCTGACAGAGGCATTGGCATGAGCAAGGCTGTGCAGAACCGTGTCTTTGAACGTTTTTACCGAGAAACGACAGGCAATATTCATAACGTCAAGGGATTTGGCCTCGGACTCAATTATGTGAAGGCTATTACCGACGCTCATGGTGGAACAGTGACAGTGGAGAGCGAACCCGGGAAGGGAAGCATTTTTACTGTATTTTTGCCATACAACCACGAATCAAGGACATGAGCAAGAAGAACGCAAGGATTTTCCTGGTTGAGGATGACGTGAGCTTCGGATCGGTACTCAAATCATACCTCGAGATAAATGACTTTGAGGTTGACCTTGTGGATGACGGTAAGGCAGCCATAGAGACTTTCCGCAAGGGTGTCTATGATCTTTGCATCCTTGACGTGATGCTGCCTCATGTTGACGGTTTTACAATTGCTTCCGAGATCCGTGTCATGAACTCGGTCATACCCATCATATTCCTCACTGCCAAGAAGCTGAAGGAAGACCTTCTTCGCGGATATGGTGTGGGAGCTGACGATTATATTACCAAGCCGTTTGATACGGACATACTCCTCTGCAAGATAAAGGCGATTATCGCCAGGAGGGATATTCAGGAAGGAACCCGTGACATTTATGAGATAGGGAGGTACATCTTCAATGCCCGGCTGCGCACCCTGACACTGGGAGACCAGGAGAGGCAGTTATCCCCCAAGGAGGGGCAGTTGCTCGAGATGCTTGCCATCACCACCAATGCCCTTGTGAGCAGGGAAGCTGCCCTGAAGAAGATATGGGGCGCCGATGACTATTTTACTGCCCGCAGCATGGATGTATATGTCACCAAACTCAGAAAGTACCTGAGTGATGATCCCCGGATAACATTGAAGAATATTCACGGCAGCGGATTTCAGCTTATTGTGGAGGAGTAAAGGACCGCAAGACCTGAAGTGCGATAAACCAAACTCTCAGATTATTTCCTTAGATTATTGCCAGTAAAGCTTAACGGCATCAGTGCCTGGCTGCTTTCGAGTACATAAGTGGCCGAGTGTCCTGCCAGGATGACTCTTATCGGCTTTCCGCCACGCTGTTCCTCCTCTATGAGCATCTGCCGGCAGTTGCCGCATGGAGGCACGGGCTCCTCTGTCATTTGTCCGTCTGACAATGCTGTTATTGCTATCGCCACCGCCTGCCTCTCGCCGTAGTTAGCCACCATATATGAGAGGGCTGTCTTCTCCGCGCAGCTGCCGGATGGGAAAGCCGCATTCTCAACATTGGCACCCCTGACCACCGTGCCGTCATCAAGCATTATGGCAGCTCCTACCCTGAAGCCGGAGTAGGGGGCATAGGCACCCGACGCGGCGTCAACAGCCTCTGCCACGAGTTTCTTATCTGCATCCGGCAACTCGTCGCTCTTCTGATACTCCGTGAAGGAAATATTCACTTCTCTCTTATTCATAAGGAATCTGCGGTGATTTATAGAGTGATAAAAGTAATAATATTTTTACCTCGGGAGTAAGTAATTGCAGAGGGTGAATACATTTTTATATTTTTGCCAAAAGCCTTTTGATGAAAAACAGTGCGCCATACGCGATCCTCATAATTATACTGTTACTTAATTCCTGCAGCGCAACGCGAAGGGCTGCAAAAAGCAGCGCCTCCTCGGGACCTGCGCCTGACTATGCCATTGAGTACCTTAACAGATACAGCGCACTGGCAGTAAGTGAGATGAGGAGGACCGGCATCCCGGCCAGCATTACCCTTGCACAGGGCATGCTTGAGTCAAACTACGGCCGTAGCAGACTGGCCACACAGGGTAACAACCACTTCGGCATAAAATGCCATAGCAGCTGGACCGGAAAGAAGATGTATCATGATGATAACAGGCGCAATGAGTGTTTCAGAGCCTACCGCTCAGCAGAAGAGTCATACAGGGACCATTCCGATTTTCTGGTCACCGGTTCCAGGTACAGGGATTTGTTCAGGCTGAGCAGCACTGATTATAAGGGATGGGCTCACGGCCTGAAAAAGGCCGGGTATGCCACCGATCCCAAATATCCGGAGCTTTTGATCCGCAAGATAGAAGAGTACCGTCTGTGGGCTTATGATACAGGTTCTGCGGGCCAGACAGTTACAGCCCGGGCAGACAAAAGTACTTCGCAGCCCTCTGCTGCTCCGGGGGTTCCGGCAACACCAGAGGATGCGCCATTACAGCCTGCAGAAAAGGATTCTGCATTGTCTGAGCCTGTTGCTGCCAGAACAGTCGTTTTACAGGAGACTGAAGAACCGATAGGTGTCGTGAGCCTCGGTACCGGCAAAAAAATAATGGAAAATAACAATGTGGAGTATATTATTATTGAAGAGGGAGATACCTATGAGTCTCTGGCAGAACGCCATCTGTTGCTCTCCTGGGAGATCTCGCGGTACAATGATCTTGCTCCCGGAACGCCCCTGAAGGCGGGGCAGGTCATCTACCTGCAGCCAAAACGTTCCAGGGCTGCCCGTGATTTTACAATCCATACTGTTGAAGCAGGTGAAACCATGCATGATGTCTCCCAGAAGTATGCTGTCAGGCTTTCATCACTATACAAGATGAACGTGATGGAAGAGGGCGAAGAGTGCAAGCCGGGACAAAAACTGAGGTTACGCTAGTGACACTGTTATGCCAGCTCCCAGCCTGAAGGGTCAAAACCCCGAAGAAATTCGGCCCCGCTCATCCTTTTTCTTCCCTCGGGAACCAGGGATAGAATCTCAATGCCTCCGGACACACAGGAGACGATCAGCCGTGATCCGTCTGTTTTGATTATAAAACCCGGTATCTCCCTTATATCCTCAATCAAGCTGCTTTCAAGGATCTTTAGCCTTAAGTTGCTGTCACCCCTGTGCAGCAGTGTCATGGCGCCGGGGTATGGGGAAAGGCCCCTGACCAGGTTATGGACTTTTGCCGCAGGTTCTCTCCAGTTGATTACCGTGTCAGCAGGAAAGATCCTCGGAGCAGGTTTGAGTCTGGTAACGGCGATCTTCTTCTGAGGCACCGGCTTCAGCTTCCCGGCAAACAATCCTGCGGCCGTCTCCACTGTCAGCCCGGCTCCGATCTCCATTAGTCTGTCATGCAGGCTGCCCGCGTTCTCGTCAGGATATATTTCCGTTTCCCGTGAGAGGAGTATCATTCCTGTGTCTATCTTACTGTCAATAAGGAATGTGGTTACTCCTGTCCGGGTCTCACCATTGATGATCGCGTGGTTTATAGGAGCGGCACCCCTGTATTGCGGAAGGAGAGAGGCATGCAGGTTGAACGTGCCATGGGGTGGGATTTTCCATACCGTTTCCGGAAGCATGCGGAAGGCCACAACCACGAACATATCAGCTTTCAAATTCTGCATTACGGCTATGAAGCCCGGGTCACGCAGCTTTTCCGGCTGCAGCAGGCGCAGGTCATGTTCAAGGGCATATTCCTTCACAGGGCTGAAGGTGATCTTACGGCCACGGCCGGCAGGCCTGTCAGGGACTGTAACCACTGCCGCAATATCACATCCCGCCTTGTGCAGAGCCCGCAGGCTGGCAACCGCGAATTCGGGGGTACCCATGAACACTATTCGCGGAAGGGGCTCAGTCATTTTCACCTTTCGTTGGTAATTTATAGCAAGCGAGGGTGTGGCCCATCTTAAGAGCCTTGGTCTCCAGGTAGAATGAATTATAAGGATTGGGCGGAATCTCAAGGGGTATGGTCTCTACTATGGTAATCCCGTAACCCTCAAGGCCTGCTCTCTTTACCGGGTTGTTGGAAATGAGCCTCACCTTTCCCAGTCCCAGGCTTCTCATGATGTTTGCACCTATACCATAATCGCGCTCATCTTCACGGAAACCCAATTCAATATTGGCCTCAACGGTATCGCGTCCCTGTTCCTGCAGCTTGTATGTCCTTATCTTGTTGATCAGTCCTATGCCCCTTCCTTCCTGGCTGAGATAGACTATGGCTCCTTTCCCTTCCGCCTCAACCATCTGCATCGCCTTATGCAGCTGTGGCCCGCAGTCGCATCTCTTGGATGCAAATATGTCGCCCGTGAAGCAAGATGAATGGACCCTGACAAGGACAGGCTCGTCCTTGGTCCAGGTTCCCTTAACAAGGGCAGCATGTTCAAGTCCGTTACTAGCCTGCCTGAAGGGAATAAAGTCGAAGTTGCCGTATTCAGTGGGTAGTTTGACCTGCTCTCCCATCTCTACGATTGATTCAATACCAAGGCGATACCTGATCAGGTCTTTTATTGAGATAATCCTGATGCCGAATTTTTGCGAAAGTTTAAGCAGATCAGGAAGACGTGCCATGGATCCGTCCTCATTCATTATCTCTACCAGTGCTCCTCCCGGCTGCAGTCCTGCCAGCCTTGTCAGGTCTACGGCAGCCTCGGTATGGCCTGCCCTGCGGAGGACCCCCTTGCTGCGCGATTTGAGCGGGAATATATGCCCCGGCCTGCCAAGCTGGTAGGGTTTGGTGCCGGGGTCAACTAGCGCCTTGATTGTCAGTGCTCTGTCTTTGGCCGAAATGCCGGTGGTAGTCTCGGGACTGAGAAGATCAACCGAGACGGTGAACGGCGTTTCGTGGAGCGAGGTGTTGTGCCCAACCATCATGTCAAGATCAAGCTCCTCACACCTCTCCTCAGGGAGTGGAACGCATATGAGGCCCCTCCCGTTGGTAGCCATGAAATTTACTATTTCCGGGGTGATCAACTCAGCTGCACAGATAAAATCGCCCTCGTTTTCCCTGTCTTCATCGTCCACAACAATCACAATCCTTCCCGCCCTGATCTCTTCGATGGCTTCATTGATGGTATTCAGCTTTGCTTCTTCACTCATTCTTCACTCGTTTGGTGGGTTCCCATATCCCTGTTTCAATCCCTCTTAATGCCTTCACAAACCCTGCTGCCAGTGCTGCATTCATCAGCAGGAACTGGGTAATGAACCTCTGGAATCTGATCATTTTTCCCTGCCTGTCAAGCACCAGGTCAAGCGCTGACAAAATTATGAAAATCAGCTGAACTGCTGTCAAACAAAAATAGAAATCAGACCTTCCTGAAAGAATGACGGTTGTCATGAAAAAGAGAAGGAGCAATAGAGGGGTTAACCATCTCATTATCTTGTGATAAAAGAAGGCGAAGCCGGCACTGCACCGCCTGAAGGGAAAAGGTCCGAAGCGGAACAGGTTCTGGAAGGAGCCTGCAGCTATCCTTACACGCCTTCTGAACTGTGCCATCATGTCTGGCTGGGTGTCTTCATATACAACGGCTTCAGGGATATTAACTGACCAGTACTCTTGTTTCAGGACTGAAAGGCCTACATAGAGGTCATCTACCAGGGTGTTGTCACTGAGCACGGGAAAAATCTTGCGGCGAACGGCGTAGCATCCTCCGTAGGGACCGGGCATTGTACCCCAGAGTTCTCCCTCAGCCCTCTTCAGTGCCGTTTCAAAGCGGCTGTAGATGTTTTCCTGCCTGGTAATCCCGGAATTGCCATGTGATAGGGGACGGGCGGTGGCGTCACATAACCCGGTGCGCGGGTCGGCAAACCCTTCTGCCAGCCTCCGGACAGTGTTTGGCGTAAACATCACATTTGCATCAGTCAGGACCAGTATCTCGCCTGTAGCCTTTGATACGAGATCATTGAGCATGGCTGATTTGCCTCGTCTTTCAGCGATATTGATGAATTGAATACGTGAATTTGTAACTGCAAGGGTGCCGATAATTGAGTTGGTGCCGTCCGTTGAACCGTCAGACCCTATGATGAAGTCCAGTAGCTCAGGCGGATAGTCAGAATCAAGCATGCTCCGTATCTTTGTTTCCACCACCTCCTTCTCATTGTACACTGACATCACCACCGTCACGGCCGGCAGCGATGCAGTTGTCAATGCCGCTGATGGTCCCTTTCCCGCTCTTTTCCGGAGGCCGGCTGCCGAGATCACGCATACCGGATAGAGGATATATGTCCATGCCAGCAGTGCTGCCGTTATTATCAGTATGGTTTCAGCTGCCATGGGTCAGTGTTCTGTAAAATTGAAGCAACCGGGCAGTGATTGCGCCGTTTTGATAGTGTTCGTTTACCAGTCTGACGGCATTAGTGCCCGTTAAGGTCCTTAATGATGGATCTTCAAGGAGTTTTATCAATGAAGCACTAAAGGATCTGGCATCCGGGGCAACGAACAGTTCCCTGCCGCTGGTTGCCGGCAATCCTTCCACAGCCACCGGTGTGGCAACAACGGGCCTGCCGGCAGACATTGCCTCAATGATCTTTATGCGAAGTCCGCTTCCTGCAAATAGCGGGACAATCATCACGTTGTTTGATCTGATAAAGCCAATGGCATCTTCAACCTCTCCTTCAATTGATATATTCTTTCCGGCAGGCAATATTGGGTCCTCTTTTTTCAGGGTCCTCCCAGCGATATGAAGGGTTGTTTCCGGCATCTTTTTCACCACCTCAGGCCATACCGAGGTAATGAACCAGTTCATTCCTTCAATGTTGGGTTGCCAGTTCATGGCACCGATAAAACCCACACGAAGATTGCCGGCCGCAGGCTCAGGCATACGCTTTGCCTCTTCCGTTCCTGTCTCTGCCAGGAAAACGGGTTTGTTACCTGATGCTCTGACGAACCAGGCATAGTCAGGCTCACTGATTGGCACTATGGCGTCAAACATCCGGGCTGCATTTTGTTCGAGGGTAAAGAGCCTTTGCGAGAGGTTGGAGAGGTATGCTCTTCTGGCAGGCGACCGCGCGGATAGGGCCATCATCTTCCTTATTTTGTGCTCGAGGTTATGCGCCCGCAGTATTACCGGCACATCAGTGACTCTTTTTATTTCATTGAGATAGAGTGCCATAGCGAGGCCCTCGCAATGGATGATGTCATAACGGTTGTTGTTGAGGTGTGAGCGTATCTCCTCTGAAAAGGCTACGGATCTGAAACGCGAGACATCGTAAGGCTCGTTAGAGAAGATCAGGTTGCGCATCATTGCTGTCATCCGGATGGATGTGTCAACATTGACAACACAGTAAGAGACCAGATTTTCGGGTTTTACAGTGGTGTGACCGTCACCGGTGTCACGATGCTTTTCCGTTTTCATCGCAATGACGGATACCTCCGCTCCGGCTGCGGCAAGTCCACTGGCACATCGTACCGTTGCCACCGTCCCTCCGTCGTGTTCAGGCCACAATGGTCTAGGCGACAGTACCAGTATCTTCATTATCCTGTTCTGGCTTGATGCCTGTAAAGAATGCTCCAATCTTCTTGAAGAAGAGCATATAGGTCTCGGCATTCATTATGGCGGCGTCAGTGGTTGCCTTGTATGTAAGGAAGATACCTATGGGGAGTAGTATGATTGTGGAAGCAAGTTTGCCCAGTGGTATGCTGATAATCAGCTCCTTGGCAAATTTATCGCCGGAGAGGTCAATGACGTAATAGAATACAAAGAAGAGTACGGAGATGACCGCAGGTGTGCCCAGTCCACCTTTCCTGATGATTGCGCCGAGAGGAGCGCCGATGAAGAAGAAGACCAGGCAGGCCAGCGGCAGTGTAAAGCGTCTGTATCTCTCGGCTTCATATCTCGCCAGGTTCCTGGCTTCGGCCACCAGAGACTCACTCTTTTCCATTGTAAAGGCTGTGGCCTCACGTGCAAAACTTAGGGCACGGCTTATGGCGGTATTTTTATCCATGAAGCTCAGTGTGTCAAAGGCAGCTTTTGTATTGAACTTCTGAGTCTTCCAAATTGCAGTGGAGTCAACCTGTTCCCTGAGCGGCGATTTATGGAGATGTGAACTGTAGAAGAGCCTCGTCTGGCTGAACTCTTTGAAATATGTGTTGGTCCTGCTGTCATACCTTGTGGATAGTGAATCAATGTAATAGGTCAGATCCGCTGTGTTGAGCATGGCGTAGTTGGACCGGTATATATCCATCGGGGAACGATTGAGGCCGAAGCCGGTCAGTTCGATCACCATGGTCTGTTCTGTGAATTTGTCACGCCGGAAGGGAAAGGTCCTCTTGTCCTGTGGAACGTTCTTTTCTTCTATATCCTTGTATGCATAGCCGTTATAGAGTGTCAGTATGAGGCCGCTCTCATCAGCCGTCACTCTCATGTAACCTGAATCGGCATGTATTACGGAGGTGTTGCCAATTCCTTCGCGGTGGTCGTAGATATATATTCCGTCGAGGCGGTTCGTTTCAGGGTCCTTGTCTGTGATTTTTATGCTGAAACCGTCAATACCGTTGTAGAATGACCCTGCCTGGATGTTCAGTTCAGGTCTCATACGGCGTATGTCCATAAGGAGTGTCCTCGCCTTGCGGGTGGAGATGGGCAGTACGTAGTCAGCAAAGAGGAATGATCCTACAGAGAGAAGGGCGGCGAATACGAATATGGGCAGCATTATTCTTTGCAGCGGCACGCCTGACGATTTAAGGGCAGTGAGTTCAAGGAACTCTCCCAGGTTGCCGAATGTCATCAGTGATGCCAGGAGGATTGCCAGGGGGAGTGAAAGGGGGACAAATGTAAGCGAGAACTGGAAGAGGAGTTCTCCGAGCACCTTTGGCTCCAGCCCTTTGCCGGCAAGCTCATCAACATACATCCAGAGGAACTGGAGGACGAAAATAATAAGCACGATGAAGAACGTCAGGATCAGCGGTCCTATAAACGATCTAATCATGAAAAGATCGATCTTCTTCATTGTCTCGGGTGTGGTGCAAACGTACGTTATTTTTGAGAAAGATGCAAAGCTCTTTCACTCGGTGAGACCGAGCACCTTTTTAAGGTAAGAGATCTGTGTGTCCCACAGGTCGCGTGCATCTTCCACCTCGTCCTCTTCGGCATGGTCGGTTATCAGCAGGGCTATATCACCTGTCAGTTCATGGATAATTATGCGGAACTCGAAGAAGTTGGATTCGGGTTCAGGGAAATCGAGCCAGTTGAATTTGACGGCCTTGTTCTCCCTGGCATATGCGAGTTTTGCCCTTGCTTCCGTATTGTCCCAGTAGAATGTAAATATGTCGTCATCCACTGTCACATTATCAGCGAACCATTCAGAGAGACCTTCCGGTGTGCTCAGTCTCTCATAAAGGACTCTCACCGGTGTGTTAAGGGTATATTCAATTTCAAATCTGGATCTCATGTCAGAGGGTGAGTGTCATGCAATATAAAAATAATAGATGAAAAGAAAAAGTATGCCGGTCAAAATGAAAAAATATTTATATTTGCAGCCTCGAAAAAGCTGCCTTTTTCGGGGAAGTTGGCGAGATAGCTCAGATGGTTAGAGCGTCCCGACACATAGTGTCGGGAAGGTCGGGAGTTCAATGAAATAATGGCGAGATAGCTCAGATGGTTAGAGCGCATGATTCATAATCATGAGGTCGAGAGTTCAATTCTCTCTCTCGCTACAAGGAAAAGCCCTGGCATAAAGTGCAAGGGCTTTTTTGTTGAGAGGCCGTTAAAAGCTTGCTTTTATAAGGACTGGAAACAAAAAAGACTGTAGCAGTGCGGAGCACTGCAGGGCTTTTCCTTGTAAGCTTCGCCGCATGAGAATCACGACCCGCTGACAGGCGGGCCGTAATTCTCTCTCGCTACTTATAATTCAACCACTTGCATGGTCAAACATTTAAGTGGTTTTTCTTTTGTGCCAGGTTTGTGCTATGTTATCGATGATTTTGGCTGTATCTTCTTAATGATGTTGACCTCATTGCATACAATACGGGCAGACTAAAAAACAGGAGCCGGGATAAGAGAGCCTGATTAAGGATTAGAGAACAGAGAACAGAGAACAGAGAACAGTCGGTCCCTTCTGCACTTCAGATGCCGAGGGTTGACAGGGAGGACTGAGTTTGTCTGTGTATCCTCAGAAAAATACTCTCATTCCGGCGCCTGCCGGGGAGATGGCAACAGTAATACTGGCCACAGGGCTTCGTTCAATGCCGGGCTGGGCATTGTAGATATTCACAGACCGGACAAACTGCGAGTTGCCTTTGAGCATAAAGGGAATTCCGGCCAGTGCCATTCCGCACCCTACCAGGAAAGATCCTGTGTTGGCCCCGGAAACATCCAGGCTACCACTGTTGAGTGTCTCAACATCCTTCAGTGAACTGATAAGCGATGAGGCTCCAATCACAAGGCAGCCTCCGGCAACGAGGCCGACACCAATGCCGGAATTCCTTGAGGACTTTCTGAATTCATCAGCTGATCCCTCATACCCTTTAAGCACCTTATTGATCTCTTTACGGTCAAGGCGCTGACCATTCTGAAGATATTGTTTTCCGAGGCCCTTTTTCTCAATGGTTATCGGGCTTACTTGCTGCGCTGCTGCCGGCATGCATGATATGATGCAGATCACGGCAATAATGATACTCCTCATCACGCGGGTTTGTTTAATGAAATATAGACAAAGGATATTAAATAATGGCTAAAAGTTATGCCATATTATTGAAATATGTAATAAATTAGCTTTAAAAAATTAAAAAAATCAACGGGAAGTGGTCCGGGCCGGTTTGTGAAGGTTGAATGTCAGTAGTGTCAGAGATGTCACGGTGCAGTGCCTCAGAAACCTGTTACACGGCAGAGTAAGCAGAATATTTATATTCACTTTCAGATTAATTTAAATTTTAATAAGATGAAAACAAAGAAGTTTTTAATTGGCCTGGCCATTGGGGTATTGATCTTCTCTGTTTCAATTCTGGAGACAAGTGCCCAGTATCATTATGCCGGTTGGGTTGACCGCAGTGATGAGTTGCCCGGTATGATAAGTGACGGAGAGATGTTGCTTATTGCCGGGGGCGCATTGCTAGTTGTAGGAGGTGTGATTACCTACATAATCATTAAGAAGAAACAGGACAGCAAGCTGGAATCTCTGATACCTGATTCTCCTGAGAATCCGGAATCCTTTTTCGGGGTGGCTGACCTTGGTGAGACAAGCTCGGTCAGGACACTCGTCAGTAATATTTGCCGGACGGTGGACAGGTCAAACGTATTATTCTTTTCAAGGATTGAAAACATTCAGGCGATTGATCAGCGAAGCAACCGGGCGTTGTCAGTAGGTATCAGAGTCAATTTCTGACCGTCAGGGGCAAAAAGAAAGACGCCTGGTGGGGCGTCTTCTATATTCACTTAAATGAAGCTAAGGTCTACTGGTCACATTTGAGATTTGTCCGCTGTGCCTTGGCGGCTTCGGCAAACGGGCCATACTGGGCGTTCCTGAATGACTCACATGCGGCGCCGGTATTTCCCTGGCCTGCCTGTGCAACGGCGAGCTGATAGTAGAACATTGCTTTTGCTTCTGCATCACCTGTCTCAAGGTCAAGTCCTTTCTGTGCATAGGCAGCACCCTCGGCAAAGTTGTTTTTCTTGTTGTATGCGTCAGCAAAGAAGTAGAACAGTGTTTTGTCATCGCCATACTTCGCTGCTTTGCCAAGCAGCTCCAGCGCCTGGTCCAGCTGGTCAGCGCTGATAGCTTTTGAACCTGCTGCCCGGAAGTACTCCAGAGCACCGCCTTTTGCCTGTGCAGACTTGTCGGCATCCTTTTCGGGATCGAGCTTTGCCAGGAACAAATCGATGGTCTGTTCAAAAAGGTCAGCCTCCTCTCGGTTTCTGTAGATCAATGCCTTGTTGTAGATGGAGGCAATATGATCGGGATTGAGTGTCAGTACACTGTCAAATGCCAGCATGGCATTGTCATAGTCGTTTGCCGAGAAGAGTTCGGTTGCCATACGGTAATAACCATTAACGAGAATTTTCTGTGAATTAGCGCCATAGGTTGTATTTCCGTACTTTTCGGCCATTGATCCCGCCAGTTTGGCAGCGGAGATGATCTCTGCGGTCGGCTTCTTTTCATTGTAAGCTGTCGCAGCCAGCTTGTAATAGAGTCCCGGCAGAACCTGAACGGCCTTCTGTTTCAGATCATCGGCCGATTCTCCCACCTGATCGGAAAGAGTGATAACCTTTTCAAAGGCTGTTATTGCAGCCGGAACATCACTCTGAATAGCTTTGGCGCCTTCATTGTAGACTGCTATCACATCATTGCGCTCCTGGGCACTGAGACTGAGGCTGAAAAAGGCAGCAATACCTGCAGCAGCGACTATAAACCTTCTGATTTTCATTTTCCTTTTCCTTTTTTAATCGGGTTATTAATTACTGATTTTTGTTTTTCAGCGGGTAAATATAAAAAAACCGATCTTAAATACTACAATTATGATTTTTTTTACCCATCCTTATAATTGTCTGTAAGATACGTCAGGCCCATTTCAGGACTCAAGGTCACAGACGAATATTTGATACTATAGTTTATTTTTGATAGCTGATAACAATTATCTGATGAGTGAGAGAAACAAAATACATGCCAGCAGGGATACGAGCCTGAATATTGCATGGGCGGCACACGGCGGAGCTGCACCCGGTACTGCCTCGCTGGCTGAAGAATTCATGAGCCGCTTCATTCCTCCGGATACTTTCAGAATGACAGACAGTCATCCCGACATTATCCTGTTTATGAGTGGTGGTTCAGAACGCAGAGCTATAGAGTTGGCTGATCCTGAGCGGCCTGTACTTCTCCTGAGTATCCGTGGAAACAATGCATATGCGTCGGCAACGGAGGTTATGGCCTGGATGACCAATAACGGGAGGATTGCCATCCTCTCTGATGCTGCTGATGCTGCTGAGTCAGGCCTGCTGGGTAACTGGCAAAGGGTAGCTGCAGCCTGGAACAAGCTAAAGGGCAGTACGGCAGGTCTGGCAGGAAATGTCTCCGAATGGCTGGTAGCATCGGATGTATCTGCTGAGACGCTTCTCGGAAGATTTGGGATCAGCCTGAAGGCGAAGCCATGGTCCGGTCTGCCTGATTTTACGAAATCATCACCTGACAGGGCTCTGATGAAACGCTTTAACGGACAGGATAATCCTGATCTGGAGGATGCAGCCCGTGTGCTGACGCTGCTGCGAAGAGTGATCAGGGATAATAACCTGGATGCCATTGCTGTGGAGTGCTTCAGCCTGGTGCAGGAACGAAAGGTAACGGCATGCCTTGCTCTGGCACAGCTGAACGCTGAGGGAGCGGTGGCAGCCTGCGAGGGAGATCTAGCCTCCATGGCAGGCATGATGGCAGTAAAAGCGCTGACGGGCAGCGTTCCGTGGATGGCGAACACCACCCGGCTGACTGAAAAAAGCATTGTCCTCTCTCACTGCACTGTTCCCTTTGATCTTGTGAAAGACATGACACTTCGGACACACTATGAGACAGGTTTTTCCCTGGCTGTTGACGGGGAGATAAATGCGTCGAAGGTAACAGTCTGCAGGTTCTCGGAAAAGCTTGACCGGGCATTCATTGCTGATGGCAGAATTATCAGCAGACCACGTCTGGCAGATGCCTGCCGTACACAGGTTGAGATAGCGATTTCTCAGGAATCAGTCAGGGAACTCATGGAGAAACCGTTGGGCAACCATCTGCTCTTATTGCCAGGCAACCATGGTGAGCTGCTTCGCCTTGCCTGCAGGTACAAAGGGATAGCATTTGCCGGTTAAACTCAGAGCACCCGTAAACCTTCGGCCCGGTATTTTTGGAGTAGGAACGGGGTGTACAGGCCTCACTCGCGGTTGCCCAAAAGGCAGATATCTGTCTGTCCCAATCATCAATTTTCATAAATTGCACTAACAAAAGGGAGAAGAATTATGATTGTGACATGTGTTCATGTTAACGTAAAACCTGAAAAGGTTGAGGATTTCATAAAAGCTGTCAGGGCAAATCACGCAGGGACGTCAGGTGAGCCCGGAAACATCAGGTTTGATGTCTTGCAACAGGCAGATGATCCCTGCCGGTTCATGGTTTATGAGGTGTTTGAATCGGAGGAGGCTGTCCGCCTGCACAAGGAGACTCATCACTATCTTAAATGGAGAGACACTGTTCAGGAGTGGATGGCTGAGCCGCGCAGGGGGATAAGGTACACAGTACTGGAACCTTCAGACAGGTCATTATGGTGAAACCGTTCCGCCTGGCCAGAACGCCGCAGATACTTTTCGGAAGCGGTACACTAACTGATCTGCCGGCTATAGTGGCAGGATATGGGAGCAGCCTTGTCCTTGTCACCGGCGAAAAGTCATTTGCAGCTTCCCCGCAGGCCGGCCGTTTATATGAGCAGCTATCCACCCGGGGAGTAAAGATCCATCATGTCACCATTTCCGGTGAACCTTCACCAGCCATTATTGATGAAGCTGTCAACAGAATGAAGAAATCAGGAATCTCACTCGTTGTGAGTATTGGCGGCGGCAGCGTGATGGATGCCGGGAAAGCCATCTCCGCTATGCTGACAACAGACGGATCAGTTACTGACTACCTTGAAGTTGTTGGCGAAAAGGAGCATCCCGGCACAAAGGTGCCGTTCATTGCCGTGCCTACAACCTCAGGCACCGGCAGCGAAGCCACGAAGAACGCGGTTATCTCACAGGTGGGTAAGAATGGTTTCAAGAGATCACTGAGACATGATAATTTTGTGCCGGATATGGCGCTGGTGGATCCTGATCTTACCCTGAACACCCCGCCGGAAATAACGGCAGCGGCAGGTATGGACTGTTTCACACAACTGACGGAGGCATATCTGTCAACGAAAGCGAATGAATATACCGATGCCCTGGCATTGCAGGGAATCATGGCAATAAAACGGTCTCTCCTCAGATCATATACTCACGGTGATGATATTGATGCCAGGTCGGATATGTCGTTTGCAGCTCTCACCTCCGGCATATGCCTGGCCAATGCAGGGCTGGGTGCGGTGCACGGATTGGCAGGAATCATCGGAGCACTGTTCGACATACCCCACGGAGTGGTCTGCGGAACACTGATGGCTGGTGCAAATGAAGAGAGTGTCAGAGAGTTGCGTAAGAGCAAGAACGGTGAAGCGGCACTGCAAAAGTATTCCATCCTTGGCAGGCTTTTCTCTGACACTGCCATTAAGAGTGACTCATACTACGTCGACTTCTTTCTGGATTACCTGCGTGCGATAACATATCTACTTGAGCTTCCCGGGCTGAGCAGCTACGGCCTCACCAGCGATGATCTGCCCGCAATAACGGCACAGTCGGATGTGAAAAACAATCCTGTCATACTTGACAGGAATAGCATGGAAGAGATACTGACACGGAGACTTTAATTGTAAAAAATTGCCGGCATGGAGCATTCAGAATCATGAGAGTTTTATGGAAATGAAGTTTATCCTTGACGTTCATCTTGGCAGGCTGGCGAAGTATCTGAGGCTGTGCGGATTTGACTCTCTATTCAGCGCTTTCTATGATGACCGGGAGATTATTGAAGTGGCCATAATGGAGAGTCGGGTGATTCTCACCCGCGACCGCCTGCTGCTGAAGAGTGCCACCATGGCTACAGGCTACCTTGTGAAGTCACAATACCATGAGGAGCAGCTCAGGGAGGTCTTTGAGGAGTTCGGGCTGAAGCAGCATGTAAAGCTTTTCAGCAGGTGCATAGCATGCAACACCCTGCTGGAGGAGGTAAGAAAGGAAGATATAGCCGACCGGTTGCTCGCGGATACACGCGCCTACTATGACCGTTTCCGAAGATGTCCCGGATGTGACAGGATCTACTGGGAAGGGTCGCATTATGATAACATGAAGAAAAGCCTGTTGCCGTTGCTCTGACCTGCAAAGCATTCAGTTCTGGTTTTTTAGGCACAATCGGTTTAATTTTCTAATTTCGCGGTTTGCATTGATTCCAGCGGTACTCACTGACCCTCCGTGTAGTTATGATTAAAGGAAGGCAGTTCCGTGCCTGTAATGGTATGAAGCAACAGAAGAAAAGATCTGATAATCAATATGGCAGAATATTACAGAAAAGAAGCCGCTGAACTGATTAGCGAGCTTGGCGTAAGCGAATCATCCGGTCTCACCACGGCAGAGGTGAAGAAGAGGCTGGAGCAGTATGGGTACAACCAGTTGGAATCGAAAGCCGGGAAAAGTTTCCTGAGGATGTTCCTTGAGCAGTTCAGGAGCTTCATGATCATCATTCTGCTGATTGCAGCAGCCATATCGGGTGTTGTAGGTGTAATAGAAGGAGAGGGTTTGCTTGATACCTATATCATAATGGGTATCCTGATCGTCAACGCTCTCATCGGGGCCGTTCAGGAGAAGAAGGCCGAGACTTCGCTCGAAGCGCTGAAGGAGCTGGCGTCACCGCTGTCGAAGGTACTTCGCAACGGCGCAATTACAGAGGTGAACACCAGGGAGCTTGTGCCGGGAGATATTGTCATTCTTGAAACAGGCGCGGTCATACCTGCCGATATAAGGCTTACCGAGGCTGTCAATCTGAAGATACAGGAATCATCCCTCACCGGCGAGAGTGTTCCGGTGGACAAGCTCACCGAAGCACTGCAGGGGGATGATATCCCGCTGGGCGACAGGAAGAACATGGCATTCTCGAGCGGTATGGTTACTTACGGACGCGGAAGGGGAGTGGTTGTGGCCACAGGGATGCAGACAGAAGTGGGTAAGATTGCCGATATGCTGCAGCATGCAGGTGACACAGAAACCCCCATGAGTAAGAGACTAAACCAGCTGGGCAGGATGCTTGGTATTGTGGCGCTTGGCATCTGTGCGCTGATATTTGCTGTGGGAGTGCTCTACGGCAACTCTGTGATGAGCATGTTTATGACCGCGGTGAGCCTGGCTGTGGCAGCCATACCGGAAGGGCTGCCAGCCGTCTCCACAATTGTGCTGGCGATAGGTGTTCAACGAATGGTGAAACGCAATGCCATCATACGCACATTGCCTTCAGTGGAGACACTGGGCAGTTCCACCGTCATCTGTTCGGACAAGACCGGCACTTTGACCCAGAATCGCATGACAGTAGTTGAAGCATATGTCAATCATAAACATGATGTCATCAATCGCAGTGCCCCGGGCAGCAAGCTTAACGAAGAGGAGATGAAGCTGCTCTCTATCTCTGTGCTCTGTGCTGATGCATCCATGAAGATCAATGAGGATGGCAAGTTCACATTTACAGGTGACCCAACAGAGACTGCCCTGTTGGATTTCGGAGTGCTGTACAACGTCCATAAGGACGAGCTGGAGAGTTCATATCCAAGGGTGGCGGAGATACCGTTTGACTCAGAGCGTAAGAGAATGACAACTGTCAACAGGATGGGGGAGAAAGAGACCAGGGTCAATGTGAAAGGCGGACTGGATGAGGTGCTCAGCGTATGCGATAAGATAATCATCAATGGAGAGGTGAAACCTCTTGCCAGCCATGACATTGAACTTATCCGCGAAGCCAATGAGGCGATGGCCAATGCAGCTCTCCGGGTGCTTGCAATGGCTTACAAGGACTGCCATGAGGCGCCGCAGGAGGTGACGATTGGGCAGCTGGAGAACGGGCTTATCTTCACCGGTCTGCTGGGTATGATTGATCCTGCCCGTCCGGAGGTGATAGATGCAGTGGCGAAGTGCAATACAGCAGGTATCCGGCCTGTAATGATCACCGGTGACCACAAGAGCACTGCGCTGGCCATAGCCAGGGAGATTGGTATCTACCGCGAAGGAGATGTGGCAGTAACCGGATCGGAGCTTGAGCACATCAGTGATGAAAAGCTGGCAGCGTCTGTCGGCAGCATCTCCGTTTATGCCCGTGTGGCACCCGAGCATAAGGTCCGCATAGTTAAGGCCTGGCAGAGCCACAATGAAGTGGTGGCCATGACCGGTGACGGAGTCAATGATGCGCCCGCACTCAAACAGGCTGACATAGGTGCGGCGATGGGAGTAGTTGGGACAGACGTGGCCAAGGGAGCGGCTGACATGATACTCACCGATGACAACTTCGCCACAATCGTCTCTGCCGTTGAGGAGGGGAGGCGGATCTATGATAACATACTCAAAGTCATCCAATACCTGCTCTCAACAAATGTGGGCGAGATCTTCCTGATACTGGTTACTTCCATATTCAATATGGGTATGCCACTGCTGCCGATACATATACTCTGGATCAACCTGGTAACCGACAGCCTGCCTGCTCTGGCGCTGAGTGTTGATCCACCTGAAGAGGGTATTATGAAACGTAAGCCACGCAGCACCAAAAAGGGTTTCATGACCAGGGGCATGGTCTGGCGTGTAATGTATCAGGGGCTTATGATCGGATCCATTCCTCTGGTTTCATATATTCTTGGTCTGCGCGACGGCGGTGAAGAGCTGGGTCGCACCATGGCCTTTGCCACACTCATGTTCGCACAGCTGGTGCACGTCCGTAACCTGCATTCGAACGAGAAATCATCATTCCTGTTCAATCCGTTGAGGAACAAGCCGCTAATCGGGGCTATCTTCGCGTCAGCACTCATAGGACTGATTGTGCTGCTTGTGCCGCCCATACGCGAGGCTTTCAGCCTGGTTGTCATGGACCGCGAGCACTGGATCATAGTCATTCTCATGGCCCTGGCTCCCATACCTGTGGTGGAGCTGTTCAAGCTGTTAAGAATTAACGGCATGAAGATGGACAGGAGTTAAAAATAACCTGTCGGGCTCATCTGCGATGACAATGGACAATATGCCGGGAAAGCCATCCCGGGGAACGACCCGCGAGATTAAGATCCTCGGATTCAGCAGGAACATTTTTTTTACCGGGCTGACAAGTTTCCTTACAGATACATCGGTCAAGATGATCTATTCGGTCATGCCTATGTTTTTAATGTCTATCGGTGCCTCCAAGGCGAGTCTGGGGCTGATCGAGGGCGTGGCCGAGAGCACGGCATCACTGGTTAAGGCGATGTCAGGCTTCTGGAGCGACAAGATAGGGAAGAACAAGCCGTTCATGCTCGCGGGATATGCTATTTCTGCCATCATCATGCCGTTGTATGCTTTTGTCATATCGCCAATACAGGTGCTGGTATTGCGATTTGCTGAAAGATTTGGGAAGGGTATCAGGACGGCTCCGCGCGACAGCCTGATTGCCGCCTCCGTCACCAATAATGAGACAGGCAAAAGCTTCGGGTTGCAGAAGGCCATGGACAACAGCGGTGCCATTGCCGGACCGCTGCTGGCATTTGCCCTGCTCTCCCTCTTCCCCGACAATTACAGGTTACTCTTTCTCGTGGCCGGGATACCGGCTATTGCGGGAATATTTGTCATCATCTTCGGAATTAAAGAGATCAGAAAGAGTAAGGCAGAACTGTTTCAAAAGTTTCGCTTCAGGGATTTCAGTAAAAAATATTATCTGTTCCTGGGGATTGTTTTCATCTTCACGCTGGGAAACTCTACCGATGCGCTCTTGCTTGTCAAGGCCAATGAAGCCGGTATAAAAGTCGCCCTTATTCCTCTTGTTTACCTGGTCACCAACGCTGTTTCGGTCATTGCCTCCATACCTGTAGGTTCACTCTCCGACAGGGTTGGAAAGGAGAAGATCCTAATAATTGGTTTCCTGATTTATGCTTTGGTCTATTTCGGATTTGGCAGATCATCCGACACAGCGGTAATTGTATCTCTGTTCGCGCTCTACGGACTATATTCGGCTGCAACTGACGGAATTCAGAAGGCATTTGTCTCTGACATCGTCGACTCAAACAAGAAGGGAACCGGCCTTGGCATCTACAATGCCCTGCTTGGTATAACCCTGTTGCCTGCCAGTATTATCGCCGGGGTTCTGTATGATAAGGTGGACTCAAGGATTCCTTTCTTTTTCGGGGCAGCGATGGCTATGCTTGCAGCCATCCTTATGGTTATATTTGCTGTTACAGCATTCAGGACCCCTGCCTCTGGCAGAACTGCGGCTGGCAAACCGGAACGCAAAGCCTGACAGGCAGCTCCGGAAGCTCAATTATTAATGCCCCCTTTGGTACATAGCTGGCACTAATCAGCCGGCAGCCTGCAGCCAGATCAGGCAGAAGCCTGCCTTCGCCAAGGCTTCGGTGGCCAGAAGCAGCAGGCAGTAGTGAAGGGAATGAGAAATTAAGAATTAAAAGCTGAATATCAGATAGATATGACACTGGGCTTTTCGACTTTACAGACTTTAGACTTTAAGACCTTACTCCCAGTCTAGCAGTCGTTTTTCTCCTTCCAGGGACCTTATCTCCGTCACATCCTGGCTGACCTCAATTGTGCCCCGGTATTTCCCGGCAGCATCATACAGGGCAAAGTAGCGTATGTGGATGAAACGCCCTTTCATGGTGATCCAGAAATCTGCGTGATCCTTCTTACGGTTGCGGAAGGCTTCCAGTATCTTCTCCACCACATCGACGCTGTCAGGAGGGTGGCAGTTCTGCACTTTGCGTCCTATGATGGCCTTTGACCTCGGGAATAGACGGTGTTTTTCTCCCGAAAAGTACCTGACACAGTCCTCCTCATCTACATATGTTATATCAACAGGCAGGGCGTCAAGCATGAGCACCAGCTGTTCGGCGCTCAGCGCTCCTGTGACAAGATCTGTAAGTTCCGGTCCCATATCTTCACGCGTTGGTTGTTTAATCACTGTTGTCGGTGCCGGTATGTAACACCATCCTGCCTCATTGGCCTGTGTCATCATCTCATCCCATGACTCTTCGGGAAGAGCCCTGATGACTACCGGGAAGAGGATCTGCTCTTCACGGAAGATCACAGGAACAACTGTGAAAAAGAGCCTGCCCAGCTCCCTGTTGAGATCATCCGACCCCCAATCAGGTCCGCTAAGTATCTCCCTCAGTCTTATGATGCTATGTCGAAAATCGTCGTGAAAAGCCCACATGACCTTGATACAGCCGTATTGTGGGAAGTGCTTTTCGATATATGGAAAGAGGATGTTTTCCTTCTTGATATAGTGGAGTTCATACGGTTCCAAAGTCATGACGGCGTCAAGCATCGCTTGCCGGATTGTTGTCCTCTCCTCCTCCTTGCCGTGAAAGAATCGTTTCGTCAATGAGCGCAGGGTCTCCATCCTTTTCTCCGCCTCCCTGTTCTCAAGCATAAGGTGATGGAGGAAGTGGCCATTTCCGGGCTTCTCCCATTCATATGAGGCAAGGGACATGTGGAACATATTCAGTATTTTGCCCACTGCAGCCTTGGTTTCAGCAACTGTGAATCCTTCCCTCAGAAGGTTATCGAGCACGGTCATCGTCTGGTGGGGAGTGACGGCATCTATCACTCTCCTGTGCTCCCTGATGAGATCCCTGGCATCAGCCCCGGAGGTGACACCCCTGGCGAATTCCATCAGTCCGTGGGGAAGCTGTTCATTGCCGGAGATGAATTCAGACATTTTCGGAAAAGGTTTAGGCAAATATAAGCATCAGGCTCCATAGAAGGCTTGATTCAGAATGATAAATATTATGGTGATTGATGAACTTTGATTTAGATAAAGGGTTTAACTTTAAAAAAAAATATTATGTCAGAAAAAGCTCTCAACAGCCGCCGCATATTCCTGCAGAAAATGATAGCACTTACTGCACTTGCAGGTGTAGCGCCATATGTCGATGCATTCGGACAGCCTTTCGCGGAGATCAGAAAGGGTGAGCTTCCTGTCAGACCACTGGGAAAAACGGGGCATATGGTGAGCATCTACAGCCTCGGGGGGCAGGGCTCCATCGAGATACCAGGGAAGGAGGATATCTCGGTTGAGATCATCAACCGGGCCATCGATCTCGGAATCAATTACATTGACACCGCTGCCGCCTACGGACGACAGACGCCGACTGTGGCCCGCGCCGATGCCATGGGCACCAGTGAGAAGAACATGGGCCAGGTGATGAAGTACAGACGTAAGGAGGTCTTCCTTGCCAGCAAGACCCATGACCGCACCTATGACGGCTCCATGAGGCTTCTGGAGAAGTCGTTGAAACAGCTCAACACCGATCATCTTGACCTGTGGCAGATCCACAACGTGAAGATGTCCGAGATGGAGACGCTGGACAGGATCACCGGTGACGACGGGGTGTTGAAGGCAATGATCAAAGCGCGCGATGAAAAGATGATTCGTTTCATTGGATTTAGCGGTCATGAGGGACCGGACGTGCTGAACGCCCTCAGTGAGAGGTTTCCTTTTGACAATGTGCTGGTTGCCATCAATGCGGCTGACAAGCATCATGATCCGTTCATTGAAAAGTTTCTGCCCAATGCCGTGGCCAGAGAGATGGGAATTGTGGGGATGAAGATCCCTGCCCGTGACCGGATCTTTGCCAATGGCGGGATAATAACCATGAAGGAGGCAATGGACTATGTGCTGACGCTGCCTGTAAGCACTATAATTGTAGGTATTGACAAGATAGCAGAGCTGGAGGAAAATATAAATATTGCGAAGGAATTCAGGCCGTTGACAGCTGACGAAATGCTGGCCATAGAGGCAAAGACCAAACCGCATTACAGGGATCTGCTCTTCTTCAAGAATCTGTCAGACTGGCCGGCCGAATGGTAAGTCGGCAGCCTGCAGCCTGGAGCCTGCAGTACCAGAAGGCAGTACTGGATATTTTTTTACTGCTGACTGCTGACTGCCAACTGCCGGCTTATTTTGCCATGGGCCCTGCCGGTACCTCCTCCACCTTGCGTTCGCGTCTGGCGGTGAAGCCGAAGAACCATATCAGTGAAACCGAAATTATCACCATTCCTGCGATTGTTACCCAGTCGGCATTTTCGCCTGGCACGATAATCCAGCTTAGTATGGCTCCGAATACCGGGATTATGAATTTCCAGAGGTTAAGCTCACTCACCTTCACCTCGGGGCGTTTCAGAAGCACGTACCATCTGGAGAAGGTGAATGCTGACATGAATGAGAGCCAGATGAGAACCATCCAGTATCGCAGCGGGAAATCGGGTTTGCCAGGAACATCTTCAATGCCGAACGACAGCAGGAACATCACCGCTCCACCTACAAAGAGTGAGAATGAGCTCAGTACCAGGGGATTCATGTTTTTTCCGTTTTTGGACACAAGGACATTGCTGGTGGCAGTTGATATATTGGCAACAAAGATCATAATTATGCCCAGCATTTCGCCCGGGAGGCCAAATTGAAATCCCTGCCTGCCTGCGCTGACCAGCACAATACCGGCCAGACCAAGAATGATTGTGGTCACCTTGGCACGGGTAAAGCGTTCCTCCTTGATCATTATCCTGGAGGCGATAGCTGTCACGAAGGGTTGTGAACCTACTATAACTGCTCCCAGGGCGCCCGGAACGCGGTCCATCCCCAGATAGAAGAGGATATAGTTGATGAACACCTGCAGCAGTGTTACCCAGATGGCCAGGCTGCGGTTCTCAATGAGCATCCTGACATACTCCCGCGGCCTAACCGTAAAAGGGAGGATCATCAGCCCCGATAGTAAAAAGCGGGTGCCGGCGAAATGAACGGGAGTTGAATATTGCAGCCCCACCTTGATAAAAGGATAGGCTGTTGACCACATCAGGCATGTTATTATAGCCCAGATGATGGTGTTGGCATGTCGGTCAGTCATCTGAAACAGATAAGACTGCAAATATCGCTTTTTTTATTTCTCCTTTTGTTCCAGTCGGGTGGTTTTACTTCCAGCAGAGCCCGGCTGTTTTATTTTTATGCATTGTTAAGATAAGTTAGTCTATCTGAAAAACTTTTCAGATGTTAAATCAGGTATTTTATGTTTTTTTACATTATTAAAACAAAGTTTAAGAGCCCGGACCGGGAGTTGGGATGAAGATTGAAGATTATATCGCAGAGCGACTGAGAGCTGCGGGGGTCAGGCGGTTTTTTGGCATCCCTGGCGGTCCTTCGATACCATACATGGAGGCCTTCAGGAAGGCCGGGATAGAATTCATCCTGACAGCTCACGAGGCTTCGGCTGCTGTAATGGCGGATGTTACGGCAAGGCTGACGGGTGTGACAGGCGTCTGTCATGCCACGTTCGGTCCTGGTGCAGTAAATCTTGCCTCGGGGGTAGGGGGTTCGTTGCTTGACCGTTCGCCTGTCATTGCACTGACTTCTGAGATGCCTGATTCATGGCTTGGTCGGACAGCGCAGATGAATATTGACCATCAGGCTCTGTTCGGGCCGCTCACCAAGGCTACATTCAGGCTCAGTCCAGGCAACGTCCGGGAGGTGATTGATCGCAGCCTTGCGCTGGCTAACGAGGAGTATCCGGGTCCGGTTCATATCGGGTTGCCCTCAGACCTTGCCGGCAGCCAAGCATGTCTGGCTGCGTCAGATACCGGAATGGTTACAGGAACTACTTTGCAGGTCAGTTCTCCGACCGGCATCCGTTCGGAAACCGGTGGTGACAGTGAGGAGCAGTCAGGCAACAGCACGGAAGCAGGTGGCAACAGCGGTGAAGAGTCAGGCAGCGGGCGCAGTCAGGATCCGGGGGCTCTGCGGAGCAGGGCGTGCGTATTGATTGCTTCTGCGCGCAGGCCCATTATTGTTGCCGGCCTTACAGCCATGCGTGCAGGGGCAGGTAAGGCTCTTGAAGCATTCCTTGCCGACCATGATGTGCCGGTGATAGTCACCCCGATGGCAAAAGGAGTAATACCGGCAGATCATCCCTGTTTTGCAGGAGTACTGTTCCATGCGTTAAGTGACCGGCTGAAAAAGCTTATCAGGGAATCAGATCTCATTATCGGGCTCGGATATGATCCGGTGGAATATAATTATGAGTCATGGGTTCCTGATGTTCCCCTGCTCCATTTTGACACCCGGCAATCAGACCTGCGGATAAAAGGTGCCATTGAGATCGTCCTTCCGGCGTGGAGATGGTTTGAGATACTTGCGCCGCTGAAGGGTTCAGGAGTGATGACCACGCTGGCATCCGGGATCCGGCGTGAGATCATTGATGCCTTCTCCAAAAGGCCTGCGGGATTCAGTCCTGTGACCGTACTGTCTCTGCTGAGGGAGATCATGCCCTCAACGGCCACTGTCACGGCTGATGTGGGATCACACCTCCATCTGCTTGGACAGTTGTGGGATGTTGAGGATGGGAGGTTGATCATGACCAACGGATGGTCCTCGATGGGGTTTGGCCCTCCTGCGGCCATTGCTGCCGCACTGGCAGGTAATGGAGAGCAGATATTGTGTATCACCGGTGACGGAGGTTTCCTCATGCATGCCGGCGAGATTATGACAGTCCGCAGGCTCGGGCTGAAGATAATCATGGTGGTGCTCAGTGACGGTGAGCTGAATCTGATCAGGGTCAAGCAATCATGGAAGAGTGTTGATCCTTATGGCGTTCAGGTCAGTGCCGGATCACTCTTTGGTGCGAATAGTTTCCTGGGGGTTGCGGTCAAACGTGTCACTGATGAGACAGCTCTTCGTTCCGCCGTTACCAGGGCACTCCGTCACGATGAAAGCACGATCATAGAGGCCGTTATTGATCCTTCCCTGTACGGTGATATTGTTGTGAGAAGCTAAAAAGCTGCTATTCTTTTTCTTTCTTCCCGGCCGGCTTTTTAGCTTTGGTTGCCGGTTTTGTAGATTTAGCCTTTGTTGTGTCTGCCTCTTTCTCTGTCTTCCTGGCAGTACTTTTAGCCGCTGTTTTGGCGGGTGCCTTGGGCTTGGCTGTCTTTGCTGTCCTGGCCGGCTTTGCTGCTTCTGTGACTGCTGCAGCTTCCGTGGCAGCCTTTTCAACTACTTTCTTAACCTCCTCAGGCACTGCTGCAACTGTTTTCTTTCTTGTTTTTCTCGGACGGCGAACGCCAAAGGATCCTCTGATTATCTTACCTCTTTTTGATTTCTTGTCACCTTTGCCCATGGTATGTTTTGTTTAATTTGTGAACACGAAATTGCACAGACGACAAAAGTAGTAAAATTTGCCACTCCGGAATGAAAATCTGTTAATAAATAAGGAACATGGTGACGGGCTTGATTGCCGTCTTTTCCTAAATTTGCTGGTATGGCGACAAAGAAACTGAGGATTTATGCTCCGGATATAACTCCACGGATAGAGTATACGACAGGAGTGATCTTCGATATCATTCTTGGCATCAGCTACGAGTTAACCACTGACCGCAGGAAGATCGGGACCAGTCCGGCAATCATCTATTCTGATGAGAAGGTTAAGGATCAGTTTGTCATCCGCCCCTGCGGGCTTCTCTCAGCCAGCGGCATCAATGATCCGCAGCCCGAGGTTTCATATATTGACGATATGCCTGTTTTTTTTGCAGGCAGTGAGGGAAGCATACCGTTTGATCTATTTGCGGCAGCCTTCTACATGCTCTCCAGGTATGAAGAGTATCTGCCTTTTTCGCCTGATGCTCACGGCCGGTTCCAGGGATCAGCCTCTCTGGCTTACCGTGGCGGCTTCCTGCGTATGCCGGTGGTGGAGTTATGGTCAAGATACCTTGCCGGTAAACTGGTTAAGCGTTATCCGGTGCTTACCATCAGGCACAATGAGTACGAATCACTGGTAACCATTGATGTGGATCAGCCTTTCGCCTACCGCAGCCGGGGTCTGCTCCGGAGTGTGGGAGGATTGATGAAAGGCCTTGCAGGCACGGGTGCGAGACCGGCGGAAAGGATCAGAACAATGACAGGCACCAGGGAGGATCCATATGACAGCTTTGACTATATTGAGGATCAATTGAAGGCCTCGGGCAGCAAGGTTCTTTTCTTTTTCCCCACCGGTGATCAGGGTGAGTATGATCATAGTCCTCCTTACCGCGACCATGCTTATGGAGAGATCATACGCAAATATGACCACCTCTTTGGCAGCGGTCTTCACCCTTCGTATCGTTCTGCGGGAAGACCCAAAGTACTCCGGATGGAGACAGAAAGATACCGTACCATAACAGGACACCCTCCGGATAAGGCTCGCCAGCACTGGCTTCTGCTAAGGATGCCGGAGACATACCATGACTATGCTGAGGCAGGTATAAAATATGATTATACAATGGGATTCAATGATGAACCCGGATTCAGGGCCGGCATGGCAAGACCATTTCCGTTCTATGATCTTTCCAGGGAGAGAACAACAGGCCTGACAGTGGTTCCGTTCCAGGTCATGGACGGCACACTCAGACAGTACATGCACCTCACTCCTGATGCGGCCATCAGCGTGATTAAAGAGATGATAACAGCGACCAGGATGGTTGGAGGACTCTTTGTGTCTATATGGCACAACACATCACTGAACGAAGGAAACGGCTGGGAAGGATGGCGAAGGGTCTTCGAGGAATTGCTTTCGATGCAAAGAGCATGATCAACTATCTCAAGAACAATGATATAGACCGGGAGAGATGGGATGCATGCCTGAAGGATATACCCGGGGTGAAGCCTTATGTGATGTCATGGTACCTGGATACCATGGCTCCCGGATGGGATGCACTTGTGGATGATGATTACCTGGCGCTCTTTCCTTTACCGCGATCAGCCAAATTTGGATTCAATTATATTGCCACCCCTGTGTTTCTTCAGCAGCTGGGTCTTTTCACTGCCGACGGCGACAGGCAGGAGATGGCACGCGAATTTGTCTCATTCCTGCCGGAGTTTTACAGGCTTATAGATCTCTCTATAGAACAGGAAGTAAGGGTGCCGGGATACAGCATCACTCCCCGGTATAATTATGAGCTGAACCTGGATGAGCCATATGAGAGTGTGTGGGTCAATTATATGACTGACTGCAGGAGAAATATAAACATATCGCGACGCTATCCCCAGGAGATCACTGAAGACGTAAAACCCACAGAGCTGATAGCCCTCTTCAGGAACAACACGGCACACAGGGCGGGAGTAATCAGAAACAGGAGTTATTACAGGCTTCAGGCCCTGATGGAATACTGCGCTTTTTCAGGCAGAGGCAGACTGCTTGGGGTGAGATCACCCAGGGGAAAGCTGCTGTGGGGGATGTTCATTATTGAAACGGCAGGACGCATAACCATGCTTTTTACAGCAGGGAGCAGGAAGAGCAGGGAGCTTCGTACGTCGTATTACGTTATCGATCACATTATTAAGAGTAATGCCGCAACGGGAAAGGTACTTGACTTTGCCGGCTCTTCGGTACCGTCAGTGGCCATATTTATGAGATCATTCGGAGGAGAGCAGACTACCTACTGGCGCCTTTACCGGAACACTCTTCCCTGGCCGGTAAGACTTTTCAAATGATCAGAAAAGCAATTCTATAACCTGGTCGTTTGTGTCAGATTCAGTCAGCTTGCCATTATCACATCTGAGTGTTCTTCCGGGATATTTCTTGACAAGTGAATGCTTGTGAGTTGACATTATCACTGCCCTGCCGGTGTTGCTTATATTCTTTAGCAGTATGTGTATCTCTTCCGAGGTCTCCGGATCAAGATTGCCGGTGGGCTCATCAGCCAGTATTATTTCAGGGTCATTGAGCAGGGCCCTGGCAATCACCACTCTCTGTTGCTCTCCGCCGGAGAGCTGATGAGGCATCTTGAACCCTTTGTTCTGAAGGCCTACCTTCTCCAATACCTCCCTGATACGGTCTTCAATGGCAATCTTATTGTTCCATCCGGTGGCTCTTAGCGCAAACTCCAGGTTTTCATGGACTGACCTGTCGGTCAGCAACTGAAAGTCCTGGAACACTATGCCCAGCTTTCGCCTCAGCAGGGGAATCTCCCTCTTTTTCAAGGTGCGCAGGTTAAACCCGGCCACCCATCCCTCGCCGTCTGTAAGGGGAAGTTGCGCATTAAGGGTACGTATCAGTGATGTCTTGCCACTGCCCACCTTACCCAGAAGGTAGACGAACTCACCCCTGTCAACCTTCAGGTTCACATCAGAGAGTACCATGTGATCCTGCTGCATGATCGAACAGCTTTTCAGTTCAATTATCATATCAAGGGGAGTGGTCTCTTCCATTCGGAACGGTTTTTGTGCAAAATAAAAAAGAATTAACAATCAGCAGCCTTACTGTTGATAAAATGAAATATAAACCGGATTTCAGGAGGTATTATAGTTGTATTTTTACGGCTAATGAAACTGCGCCGGAAAATCTGCGCAAGATATTGTGAATAAATTGATTACCTGCAAGCAATGTTTGCAGGCAGATCTTATTTGAGGGGTGCTCATGAAAGGATAAAGTTATGAACAGGAAAATATTGATGGTTATTGTTGTTTCACTCATTGCGGCCGGGACTGCAGTGAGGGGGCAGGTCTCGTTCTCAGGGGAAGAGATGACCTCTGTTCTGAACAGGGGGTATGAGATGTTTGCAAAGGCCAAATATGCTTCAGCCATAACACTGTTTGACAAGTGGCTGGAGAGTGAGAGAGATGCAGATAAGATAACGAGGGCTGATGTAGAGTATCATGCTGCCCTGGCTTCAATGTGGCTCATGAGTCCTGATGCCGAATTCAGGATGGAGAGCTTCATAAATGGCAATGGAGAGAGTCCCATGCTGAATCAGGCAAGGTTCGAGTCGGGCCGTTACTGCTACCAGAAGCGCAATTATACATGCGCCATTGAGTGGTTTGAGCAGACTGACCGTTACATGCTTTCTGAAAAGGAACTTCCGGAGTTTCTTTTCAAGCTGGGCTACTCGCATTACAGGAGAGGCGACACCAGGAGAGCCCAGATGTTTTTCTCAGAGCTGAAGGATGTGGACACGGACTATACACCGCCGGCCATATATTACTACTCGGCCATTGCATATGAGAACGGCTTTTATGGTACTGCCCTGGAGGGATTTGAGAGGCTCAGGGGCGATGAGACCTTTGGCAGCATCGTGCCTTTTTACATCACCCAGATATATTACATTGACAAGAACTATGACGGGATACTGGAGATGGCGCCCGCACTGATAGACCAGGCCGGAAAGACCCGTGAGACTGAGCTATACCGTTTTATCGGCGATGCTCATTTTCAGAAGGGCAACTATGCCGAAGCCATTCCCTATCTCGAGAATTTTATCAAGGGCACCAAACTGAGTGACAGGAATGACAAATATGAGCTGGCCTTCAGCTATTACCAGACCGGTGCCATTGATCAGGCCACCAGGCTGTTTAACCAGGTAGTGGGCCGCGGTGACATACTTACCCAGAATGCCTATTTCATGCTTGGATCATGTTACCTGCAGTCAGGCGATAAGAAAAAGGCACAGATGGCCTTTTCAGCCGCTTCGGGAATGAGTTTTGATCCGGAGGTGGAGGAGGAAGCTTTGTTTAACTTTGCCAAACTGGCATATGAAAACTCATATGCGCCTTTCGGTGAGGGGATAGATGCCCTCCACAACTACATTCAGCGGTATCCAAACTCTGAGAATGTATCTGAAGCTTATGATTACCTGATATCGGCGTACATGAGGCTTAAGAACTACCAGGCAGCCCTTAACTCCCTTGAAAAGATCAGCAGCAAGGACAACAGACTGCGTGAGGCTTACCAGAAGGTGGCTTATTACAGGGGGGTGGAGCAGTTCCGCAACAAGCAGTACGCTGATGCTGTCTCCCTGTTTGACAAGTCTCTTCTCTACAGGGAGATGAACCCGGCGCTGATGGCTCAGGCTCTCTACTGGAGAGGAGAGGCGAACTATCGTCTTGGCAGGAATGATGCTGCCATCAGTGACTGGGAGAGTTTCAGGGCTCTTCCCAACGCTTCCTCGATGCCTGAGTACAGGCTGATTGATTACAACCTGGGCTATGTGTTCTACAATGAAGGTGAATATGCCAGGGCCCTCCCGTATTTCATGGCCTACAATAACAGCGTTGACTCACAGACCAGGCCTGACATTGCCGTGGATGCCCGCAACAGGATTGCAGACTGTTACTATATCAGGGCTGACTATCCGTCAGCCATTGCCTATTATGACAAGGTGATTGACTATGCCAGGATCGATGCTGACTATGCCATGTTCCAGAAGGGTTTCGCGCAGGGGTTAAGCAATGACAATCATGCCAAGATAAGTACCCTTACCGGTCTGATCACCGGCTACCCGAAGTCGGCTTACGTTCCTAATGCCCTCTTCGAGCGGGGAAGGGCATATGTGGCAGTGGATCAGCCCACGCGGGGAGAAGCTGACTTCACAAATATCATTGCCTGGCACACCAACAGCCAGTTCGTTCCGCCTGCCATAGTCCAGCTGGGTCTCATCTACTATAATGCCGGAGAGAATGAGAAAGCCATTGCACAGTTCAAGAAGGTAATTGAGAACTACAGGAACACCCCCGAGGCACGAAATGCTGTCAATGGTCTTCGGAATGCCTACACTGACATGGACGATGTGGAGTCTTACTTTGCCTACATGAAAAACATTGAAGGGCTGGGTGACATTGAGGCTGCCACGCGTGACTCAATGACCTATATAGCAGGGGAGAATCAGTACATCAAGGGCAATTGTGAACGATCATCGGAGATATTCAGGAACTATCTCAGGGAATTTCCATCGGGCAGCTTTGCCACCAATGCCAGGTTCTATCTCGCCGACTGCCAGAACAGGTCGGGCAATGTTGATGAAGCACTGGATCTTTATCTGAAGGTAATCAGTGTGGGCAACAACCAGTTCATGGAGCAGTCGTTACTCGGTGCTGCCTCCATAACCTATGGCAAGGCTGATTACACGAGGGCGTGGACGTTATACGAGAGGCTTGGCAGGGAAGCTGCCAGCGCTGACAACCGTCTCTTCGGCTACCTGGGCATGATGCGCTCTGCATCAGCCCTGAAGGATGATGAGAAAGTGATCTCTTCTGCAGAGATGGTACTCGGTTCAGAGAAGCTGACGGAGGAACTGGCACGGGAAGCCACATTCCTCACAGCAAAAGCCAACCAGCGGCTTGGCAACAATGATGATGCGCTGGATGATTATCGCAGGGTAGCCCATGAGGTTTCCACTGCATATGGCGCGGAGTCAAAATACCGTGTTGCAGAGTTGCTGTGGACAGCAGGTGATGTTGACGGCGCTGAGAGAGAGGCCAACCAGATGGTGGAGATGAGCTCACCACATGCTTACTGGACGGGTAAAACCTTCCTTCTGCTGTCTGAAATAGCAGTCCGCAAGGGTGATGCCTTCCAGGCCAGGGCAACGCTCCAGAGCCTGATAGATTACTATACCATCCCTGATGACGGTATAATTGATGAGGCAAAGGCCAGGCTGGCCTCCCTGAACGATGGCGGGCAGACGGCCCCGGCAACCGTCTGAGTCAAATGAACTGATCAAACAGAAGGAGAAGACAATGAAAACAAAAGGATATATTACAGCTGCAGCGTTACTGATCACGGTGGTAGCCACCGCCCAGACAGAGGATGAGACCATAAGGAGATCAGTCACACTCTATAATCCCTATAAGCCGACACTCCATGAGGTTGACAAGCGGGTGCTGCTACCTGAGGCTGAAGATACAGCCACCGTGGAGATCCGGTTTGATTACGATTTCACTCCAGGATCATTCGTGCCAGTATACGAGGTAAGCCCGATCAAATCGGCGGTGCTCTCACCTGATCCGCTTCCTGACCTGAAAAAGGGGTATGTAAGCCTCGGCATGGGAACATACATTTCCCCTTTCCTGGAAATAAGTGTCTCCAATGACAGGTCGAACAACGGCGCCATAGGATTATTCACCCGTACCTACGGTTCTGCTGGAAAGATAGAGCTGGTGAATGACAGAAGGGTATATGCAGGGTTTCTTGACAACCAGGCTATCCTGTATGGCAGGAAATATTTCAGGAAGAGCAGGTTTGACGCTGACATCGACTTCAGGCATATGACGCGCCATGCCTATGGTATTAATCCTGACGTAACAGGTTATGATCCGGAGCGAAAGGATATACGGTCTCTGTATTATGACATTACCGGCAAGGCAAGGTACTTCACCATGGAGACCGACTCCAGTGAGCTTATCTGGGATGCATCACTGAAGTACAACCTGTTCACAAGGAAAGGTGACGGCTTGCAGCATAACCCCGGGATGAAACTCAGTGCAGGCACTGAGATGTTCGGGCTCTATGCAGGTATAGATGCGGAGTATGACTTATATCTTTTTGCTAAGGGCATTGATCATAAGGCCAGGAACCTGCTCAGCCTGGCTCCCTATATCACAAAGGGCAATGAAGAGTGGCGGTTCCGTTTCGGGGCAAAGTTGGCCGCGGACCTCAAGGAGAACCATGATCCCCTGGTAGGCGGTGACACCAAGCTCTATATGTTCTTTTACCCGGATGCCATGTTCACCTTCAGGGTTATCCCTAAGGTCCTGCGTTTCACCGCCTCCATTGATGGTTATCTTGAGAACAACCAGGCAAGAAACACAGCCCTGGTCAATCCCTGGATGCTTCCCGGTGACACTCTCTATAACCTCAGAAATACCGATAACCAGCTCAGGATCAAGGCCGGCCTCTCAGGTACGCTTAACGTCAGTGCATCCTATGCACTCGATGTCAGCTATACCCTGTTCAAGGACATGCTGCTGTTTATGAATGATACACTCGGGGCGGGCAACTGGTTTGTGCCCCTCTATTCTGACGGTAACCTGCTAAAGGTGCATGGCGGACTGAAGGTCCCCGTTAACCCCCGGCTGACCCTGTCACTTGATGGCAACTATTATGGCTATGATCTGTCAGGTCAGGAGTACGCATGGCACAAACCCTCATGGGACGGGACGATTGGGGCTGCGTATAACCTGAGAAACAAGATCATTGCCTCGGCTGATCTCATACTTACAGGAGACAGGTACGCAAGGGTAAAGGCCCCTGAAGAGACTGTCAGGCTGCCATTCCATCCGAACCTTAATATGGGCATTGAATACCGGTACACAACTGACATATCATTCTGGGTCAGGTGCAACAATGTATCGTACAGCCGCTACTTTGAATGGAATTATTATCCTGCCAGGAACTTCATGCTTACCGCCGGTATTTCTTATAGCCTGTAGAGCGCCTGAACAGGTGGCAAATTGTTGATATTTTTTATTGATTTGTTCGTTTTTACAGGAGCAGAACCGGTGGATTTTGCTACCTTTGTGTGATTTTATAAGTGACATATTTTCAAAGCATTAAAAGCACGAAAAATACAATTTAAAAATACTTTTATGACGAATGATGAATTGAGGAAGAGGAGCAAGGAGCAGGATGAATATTCAGCCGGCAGTATCCAGGTTCTGGAGGGGCTGGAAGCAGTAAGGAAGAGGCCCGCAATGTACATCGGGGATGTAGGGGTCAGAGGTCTGCATCATCTTGTTTATGAAGTAGTTGATAACTCAATAGACGAAGCCCTTGCAGGGTATTGTACCAGGATTGATGTGACAATAAATGAGGACAATTCGGTAACGGTAATTGATAACGGACGCGGGATACCTGTTGAGATGCATGAGAAGGAGAAGCGTTCAGCTCTTGAGGTGGTGATGACTGTGCTGCATGCAGGGGGAAAGTTTGACAAGGACTCCTACAAGGTATCAGGTGGTCTGCACGGAGTGGGAGTGTCATGTGTCAACGCACTCTCCTCGCGAATGACAGTAGAGGTGATGAGGCAGGGTAAGAAATGGTCTCAGACCTACGAGAAGGGAAAGCCTCTTGCGCCTGTTGCCGCTGTGGGCGAATCTGATGAATCAGGTACTGTAACCACGTTCATGCCTGACAATACAATTTTTCAGACTATTGACTTCAAATTTGATATCCTGGCAGCCAGACTGAGGGAATTGGCTTTCCTTAACAAGAATATCCTTCTTACCCTTACTGACAGGCGTGAGACCGCGGAGAACGGTAATGGCGGTGAAGCTGATCCACTTACTGAGGAGTTTTTCTCGGAGCGAGGGCTGATTGAGTTTGTGGAGTATCTCGACGTCAACCGGGAGAGGCTGACCGAGAAGGTGATCTATATCAACTCTGACAAGGGAGATATCCCTGTGGAGCTGGCACTGCAGTACAATACCTCCTTTTCGGAGAATGTGCATTCATATGTCAATAACATAAACACCATTGAGGGAGGGACCCATCTTGCCGGGTTCCGCCGAGGGCTAACGCGAACCCTGAAGAAGTATGCTGAAGATTCAGGGCTGACAGCCAAGCTTAAGTTTGATATCAACGGAGATGACTTTCGTGAAGGGCTCACATCAGTCATCTCAGTCAAGGTGGCAGAGCCTCAGTTTGAAGGTCAGACCAAGACCAAGCTTGGCAACTCCGAGGTGATGGGAGCAGTGGATATAGCTGTAAGTACGGCTCTTGCCAACTATCTTGAAGAGAATCCGAAGGATGCAAAGGCAATTGTTCAGAAGGTAATCCTTGCTGCCACCGCACGTCATGCTGCCCGTAAGGCGCGTGAGCTCGTACAGAGAAAGAATGTCCTGTCCGGGTCAGGGCTGCCAGGCAAGCTGGCCGACTGTGCTGACCGTGATCCCTCTGTCTCCGAGATCTTCCTGGTAGAGGGTGATTCTGCCGGCGGCACGGCCAAGCAGGGCCGTGACCGGCGTTTTCAGGCCATACTGCCTCTCAGGGGAAAGATTCTCAACGTGGAGAAGGCCATGCAGCATAAGATCTTTGACAGTGAGGAGATCAAGAATATCTTTACCGCCCTGGGGGTTACCATTGGGACAGAAGATGACAGCAAAGCATTGAATACCAGCGGACTGAGATATGCCAAGGTGATCATTATGACCGATGCTGACGTTGACGGATCGCACATTACCACTCTGATCATGACCTTCTTCTTCAGGTATATGAAGGAGCTGATTGAAAATGGCCACATTTATATTGCCACTCCGCCCCTCTATCTTGTCAGGAGGGGAAAGGCGGAGAAATACTGCTGGTCAGATGAGGAGCGCGACGCAGCCGTCCAGGAGCTGGGTCAGGGGAAGGAGTCAGCCGTAGCCATCCAGAGATACAAGGGTCTTGGTGAGATGAATGCGGAGCAGCTGTGGGTGACAACCATGAACCCTGAGTCTCGCACACTGCGGCAGGTGACAATAGACAGCGCTGCTGAAGCAGACCATATCTTCTCCATGCTGATGGGTGACGAAGTGCCGCCAAGAAGGGAGTTCATTGAGAAGCACGCAAAGTACGCTAATATTGATGCTTAGACAGTGGCAAGACCTCACGACGGCAATACTGCACGACGGCAAGACTGCACGACGGCAAGACTGCACGACCGCAGGACTGCACGACGGCAAGACTGCACGACCGCAGGACGGCACGACGGCAAGACTGCACGACCGCAGGACGGCCAGACCTTCAGACCTTCAGACTTAAACTATGGAGATATTTCAGACCGTATTTGACTGGTACATGGCCAACCTTAACTACTGGACCATATACCTTCTTATGACAATTGAGAGTTCATTTATACCCTTTCCTTCGGAGATAGTGGTTCCCTTTGCAGCATGGAAAGCTGGGGAGGGGACGCTTACCATGTGGGGTGTTCTTCTTGCCTCCACCGCCGGCGCAATGACCGGGGCGGTAATCAACTACTACCTGGCGCTGTGGATAGGCAGGCCGGTACTGTACCGCATTGCTGATACCAAATGGGCACATCTGCTTCTCATAACCAGGGATAGCGTTGAGAGAGCCGAGAAATACTTCGTCAGGCACGGCAAAGCGTCAACTTTCATTGGCAGGCTCGTACCTGCAGTCAGGCAGCTGATATCTATCCCTGCAGGGCTTTCCCGGATGCAGATAGGAACCTTCGTGCTTTACACCTTCCTGGGCGCAACCATATGGAATGTGATACTGGCCCTGATAGGTTACTTTGCCTATGACAAACGTGAGTATATCCTTCCGTACCTTGACTGGATAATGTATGCAGTAGGAGCTGCCTTTGTTCTCTGGCTTGCGTGGAAAGGATACCAGGTTTACCGGAAGAAGCGTAACAACACTTCCCGGTAAATCTGATCAGAGGGATGCACCACTGCGCAGCCCGGCCAGCCCGCTCCGGAGATAGCGTAAAAAAATTACTCGGTAAGTTCTCCCGCAAGAAGCCTCAGCCCGATCTCTGATATCTTGGCCTGGTAGAGTGCCGTCAGTCTCCTGTTGATGGCATTCAGATAGTTGTTCTGGTATTCCCTGAACTCAAGTCCTGAGAGCGATCCGAGGCGGTAGCGCTCCATGGCTATCTCCAGCGATGCCCTTGCAACCTCTGCACTCTGTGTTTCAAAACTGGCTACTATGATATTGTTACGATATGTATTGTACAGCAGGTCAAGTTCACCCAGTATCTCGTTCTCTATATCGAGGTAGGAGAGCCTGCTGCTCTCAGCCTCTATCTTCGCGTTGGCAATACGGCGGCTGGTCTCCAAACCCGAGAAGATATTCCATGACATGTTGAACCCCCAGTTCAGCCCGTTGGTCTGATTATATGAATCTGCCTGCCAGGGGTATTCATTCCTCGAAAAATTGTATCCCGTGCTGAAGTTGAGCGTAGGATACCGGTCGGCCCTGACTGACTGCAGGTCATAATCTGACAACTTTTCACCCTGGCGCGCAAGAATGAGCTGGTTATTGTACTGCAATGTCCTTTCGCGGAGCGAATCGATATCTATCTCGGGGGCCAGTATAATGGTGTCGTTAATGTTGAAGTCTATATCATGTCCGGCGTTGAGGAGGTTGGTCATCCGGATGTAGGCGCTGATCACTGTCTCCTGCTGGGACAGGACGGCGGAGCTGTCTGCGTTAAGGTCTATGCGTGCCTGCTGCAGGTCGAGCCCTGAGATTACTCCCAGGAAATATTTTTCTTCGGCGTTCTCATACCTCGACCGTGAGAGTGTGAGCGAGGTAAGGGCTGACTGCATCCTGTTCTGCTGAACGATAATGTTGTAGTATTCTGAGCATACTCTCATTATGAGGTTTTCAACATTGATCTTCACCCTCTGGCTGCTCATGGCCAGCATCTCCTGCTGCCTGCTGTAGTCGGTGAACATACCCAGGCCGTCAAAGAGTCTCCAGTTAAGTGTTACGCCAGCCGTGTAAAGGTTGTTCCTGGTTCTGTCTGATTCCGCAGTTGACGACTCAGTGTTATTGTTTGTCTGCGACTGTCTGCCTGTTCCCGTAATGGTTGGGAGGAATGGTGCCAGGGAAACATTGTTTTGTGCGATGGACTCGTCGTTCCTGCTGATCTTGAGTGAGTAGTTGTTCTCAAGGGCTACCATGATAGCCTCATCGAGGTTCATGGTTTTCTGAGCTCCTGCTACCAGTGGCAGCAGGAGAAACAGTATCATTGTCTTAAGCTTTTGGTTGCTCATTGCTGATTGTTTCTGCTTTTTTCTTACCCGCCAGGTAGCTGTAGACGGAGGGTACAACGAAGAGAGTCAGGAATGTTGCAAAGAACATGCCGCCCACCACGGTGACGCCCATTGATACGCGGCTCTCGGCACCTGCTCCGGTGGCCAGTGCCAGTGGCAAGATACCGAGGATGGTTGTAAGGCTCGTCATCAGTACCGGACGGAATCGTGAGACGGCGCCCTCGCGCGCGGCTTCCATGACACTCAGCCCGGCCTGCTGTCTCTGGTTGGCAAACTCAACAATCAGGATTCCGTTTTTGGCAACCATCCCTATCAGCATAATCAGGCCTATCTGGCTGAAAATATTTAGAGTCTGCCCGGTTATAACCATGATAAATAACGCACCAATCAGAGCCAGTGGTACCGTGACCAGAATGATTACAGGGTCACGGAAACTCTCAAACTGTGCCGAGAGCACCAGGTAGATCAGCACTATGGCCAGGACAAAGGCAAACAGCAGGCTGGAGGTGCTCTCGACAAAATCCTTTGAATCGCCTGAAAGGGTGGTGCTGAAGTTTTCGTCGAGCACCCTTGCGGCTATCCTGTCCATCTCCTCAATCCCTTCACCCAGCGTGTATCTTCCTTCCAGACCGGCTGACACAGTGGCCGATACAAACCTGTTATACCTGTAAAGCTGTGGTGGCAGGCTGCTCTCACGTATCTCCACAATGTTGTCAAGCTGAATGAGCTGGCCCTTGTCGTTCCGAACGTAGGTACTGGTAAGGTCATAGGGGTCATTTCTCTTCGACTTGTCAAACTGGCTGAAGATCTGGTATTGTTTACCGTTGAGGATATAGTATCCGATACGTTGCTCGCTCATGGTGAGCTGCAGTGTCTGTGCAATGTTCTGGACGTTGACCCCCATCATGGAAGCCTTTTCCCTGTTGATCAGAACGGTCAGCTCCGGTTTGGTGAACTTGAGGTTAACATCACTGGCAGAAAAGTAGGGGCTTTCCGACACTTCCGCCATGAAGTCTGGCAAGACGCGTTTAAGGTCATTCAGGTTCTTGGCCTGAATCACGTACTGCACGGGCAGGCCTCCCCGGCGTGACCCGAAGGTCTGCTGCTGCGATACTATGGTCCTTGCCCCGGTGTACTGCCTGAGGACGGGAGAGAGAGCTGCTGCTATCTCCTGTTGTGACCGCTTGCGCTCACGGCGGTCGAGAAGCCTTACCCTCATGTTGGCTGAATTGGTTCCTCCCATGCCCACCATCATCATGATATTGTCACTCTCGGGTATCTCCTCCTGCACAACCGGGTAGAGTGTCTCCATGTAGTCAGTCATGTAATCATACGATGTGCCTTCTGTGGCACGGGCACTGATGTTGACATACCCACGGTCCTCCAGCGGAGCCATCTCTGACGGGAGGATAGACCAGAACAGGCCTATCAGCAATCCTGCTGCTACAATAATTATCAGTGCCCAGTACCGTCTCCTGAGGAAGGCTGTTATCCATTTGCGGTAGAGATTGATCATGCCGCTGAAGAAAGGTTCGGTGGCACGGTAGAAGTGACCTTCCATGGCATTATGCTTCAGAACCCGTGAAGAGACCATGGGTGTCAGTGTCAGCGCAAGGAAGGATGAGATTATCACTGCCCCCACTATCACCAGGCTGAACTCCCTGAATAGTCTTCCCGTTACCCCCTGGAGAAAGACTATCGGGAAGAAGACAGCTACCAGGGCAACAGTTGTAGCAATGATGGCAAAGAATATTTCCCGTGATCCCATGAGTGCTGCTTCCCTGGGCTTCATTCCCCTCTCCACTTTGGTGTAGATATTCTCAACAACCACTATCGCATCATCAACAACAAGGCCGATAGCCAGAACAATGGCAAAGAGGGTGAGGATATTTATTGTGAATCCTGCCATGTACATAACGAAGAAAGCTCCTATGAGTGCTACGGGTATCGCAATGACCGGTATCAGGGTGGTCCTCCAGTTGCGCAGGAAGAGGAATATGACCAGCACTACCAGCATGAATGCAATAAAGATGGTGTTCTTCACCTCTTTGATGGATTCACGGATGTAGGTTGTATTGTCAAAAAGAATTTCTGTGGTGATATCTTCAGGGAGATCCTTCTTGAGATCTTCCAGCATCACCAGTGCCTCATCCACTATGTCAATGTAGTTTGCTCCCGGCTGTGGCACAAGCACTACGTTAACGGCAGGCTTCCCGTTTGATGTCAGGTGTGAGCGTATGTTCTCGGCGTCGATCTCAGCTATACCAATATCGCTGAATTTGACAACCCTGTCTCCGTTCTTGGTGATGATCAGGTCATTGAACTCGTCCACCGTGCGGAGCCTGCCAAGGGTTCTGATGGTCAGTTCAGTATTGTCGCCTTCAATCCTTCCTGAAGGCAGTTCAATGTTCTCCCGGGTGACGGCTGTCCGGACATCGAGGGGAGTGAGGCCGTAGGCTGCCAGCCTGGCAGGGTCCATTTTCATCCTGATTGATAGCTTTTTGGACCCCCATACACCAACGGCGCTGACACCCGAGATGGTCTGCATTCTCTCCTTGAAGTTTATCTCAGCATAGGTGCTCACGTCTATGATTGATCTGCTGTCGCTGCGAAGGGTAACCGCAAATATTGGCTGAGCGTCAGCGTCTGCCTTCTGCACTACGGGAGGATCAACATCCTGCGGCAAGCGGCGCATTGCTCCCGAGACCTTGTCACGCACATCGTTCACCGCTGTCTCCATGTCCACCTCAAGCTTGAACTCAACGGTGATTCGTGATGAGCCGTCACTGCTTGAACTTGATATGGAGCGTATGCCCTGGACACTGTTTATGGCGGATTCAAGCGGTTCAGTGATCTGTGTCTCAATAACGTCTGAGTTTGCTCCGGGGAAGGAGGTCGATACGGTCACAATGGCAGGGTCAACACTGGGATAGTCTCTTACCCCGAGGAAAGTGTATCCTATTCCCCCCAGGATAAGTATAACCAGTGCCATCACCGTGGCTAGTACCGGTCTCTGTATGCTTAATGACGATAGACTCATTTTTTCCTTTCTCAGTTGTCAATGGTCAGGAACCACATGCTCTAATCAGTAACATTTATTCTTACAGGCATGTTGTCTCTCAACTGCATCAGTCCTGTTGTGAGTACGGTATCTCCTGCCGACAGCCCGGAAAGAACCTCAATCATTGTTGCCGTTCTGGTACCGGTTACCACCGGGACGAGGAAAGCCCTTCCATTCCTGGCAACCCATATCTTCTTTTCATTCATCTCAGGTACTATGGACTCGGTAGGTACCTGGATGGCATTCTGTTTCTCATCAGTGATGAGTGTCAGGGAGGCAAACATTCCCGGCACCAGCCGTCCGTCACTGTTGTTGTATCGTGCCCTGAGGCCGATGGTTCTGGTTGTCTCGTCTATACGATAATCGATTGCATAGACTGTGGCAAAGAACTCCTCAGGGTATCCTTCTGTCTCAAATGATATGCGTTTACCCATCAGGTTCTCGGAGATGTATTTTTCTGATATTGCGAATTCCAGCTTAAGTGTTGAGGGGTCAATCAGGTGTGCTATCTTCACATTGGGAGTGACATAGGTGCCTTCACTCACATACCGGAAGCCAATTACTCCGTCAAAAGGAGACCTTACTTCGGTCTCGGCAATTCTCACCTTCAGCAGGTTCATATCAGCGAGGATAACGTTATAGTCTGTCTGCAGCTGGTCAAAAGACTCCCTGCTGACGGCATCCTTTGAGAGCAGTACTCTCTGGCGTTCAAGCTTTTCCGCCAGGAGCTTTTCCTGCAATTCGGCGCGTCTCAACTGTGCCTGCAGGTCTTCATCGTAAATCTTTACAAGCAGTTCTCCCTTTCTTACCCTGCTGCCCTCCCTGAAGAAGACGCCGGTTACCTTGCCTGATACCTTGCTGACGATATCCACCTCTTCATTTGCCAGCAAACTGCCGGCTGACCTTATTCCGCTGGTAAGGTATGAAGGTTTGGCTATGGTTCCGTTCACGGGTAACTGGCCGCCGCCTTGGCCGGCACCCTGCCCGCCGCCGCCTGCAGGTCTGGCCGCCGCCGGCTGTCCGGCCGTAGCGGCTGACTGCCGGTCTGCCTGTCCCTGTGCCGCTGCCTGTCCGGCCCGGACCTCATCCTTCTGTTTCAGGTCCCTGTTGCCCCATAACCCGATCCGTGGTCCTGTGAACCAGATCAGCAAGACCAGAGGTATGCTGACCCACAGGGCTATTTTTGTTCCCTTTTTCATCTGTGACTATTCTGTTCAATCTTCTGACCCGCAAAATTAGGGGTTTATTAAAGCCATTGTGTTAAAGTATATTAAAACAAACAGCCTGGTTAAATAAAGTTGGCTTCCCGTGATACGGGCACCTCAGTATTTAATCATGATCTCCCTTACAATCTTTTCCATGTTATCGGTTATCTTTCTGGAAGAAACCGTAAAACCGTTGGCAAAGGTTGTAAAGGCCACCTTTCTCCCGCTGTTGGTTGTGAAATAACCGGCAAACGATTTTGCACTGGCAATTGTTCCGGTTTTGGCCACAACTTTTCCCTGAAACAATTCATCACGGAAATAGTTCTTCATGGTGCCCGAGAGAGCTCCTATGGGCAGGGATGAGATAAAGGCATCAGCATATTTGCTGTTATGCATATGCACCAGCAGCCTGACAGTCATCAGTGCGCTGATGTTGTTGTTTGCTGTAAGTCCTGATCCGTCAAGCATGACAGCCTCGTACGGCTCGCAGCCTATTGAATCAAGAAAATGTCTGATGACCGAGGATCCGGCTCTGAAGGTGCCTTCTCCCAGTATTTCATATCCGAGGTGTTTCCTTATGGCCTCAGCATACATGTTTACACTTTCATGGTTTGTAACCTTTATTATCTCAGCCAGAGGAGGGGAATTGACTACTGCAATTGCGACACTCTTTTTCTCTTCAGGGTCAAGCCGTACGGATTCGGGTTCACCTTTGATGACTATTCCGGCAGCACGCAATGCCGCATCAAGTCTTCGGACCAGGGCCATCGGGGGATCGGGGATGGAGGCCCTGAAGACAGTGATTGTGTCAGCCGGCACGCTGCCCGTGAGCGTTGCTGTTGAAGCATAGGGTGCAACATAGAGTTCGCTCCTGTTGCTTGTGCCTGAAGATAACAAGCTGTTAATTATGGTGATGCCCAGACCGAATGACTCAACCGAGTCTATCACTGCCGGTTCGCCCTCTGATCTCCCGCTCAGATATATGTTGAATTTGTTGTCATTGATATTGATATCATACACTCCTGCCCCGTAGTAATAACCCAGATCACCCCACTCCCATCCGGGTGGAGCCGGATTGAAGTCGTAGATTGACTCCCCTGCAGACACCCGGCCGTTGATGCGCCTTATGCCGGCATCTTTTACAGCCTGTACCCAGTTACCAATAACGTCACCGTAATGATCCCTGAACAAGGCGGAGCCGAGTGCGGGGTCACCTCCGCCGGCTATGATGACATCGCCGTCAAGAATACCCCTTTTGCTGTTGAGATCTCCTGAAAGGAGAAGTGTTGTGGTATAGTAGTAGCATGGTCCCAGAAGGGATAGAGCTACAGAGGTAGGGTAGAGTTTCATCACCGAGGCCGAGGCCAGGTTACGTTCAGCGTCATGGCTGAAGATGATCTCGCCGGTAAGGGCGTCAGCAAAACAGAATGAGTAGGATGTGCCTGTCAGCGTTGTATCAGCCAGAATGGAGTCCATTACCTCCTGCTGGCCGGAAACATTAATGGTGGCCAGGGTCATCAGAAAAAAGAGTGTCAGTGATCTGGTTTTCATCTGTTTTTATTTTGTTCAATTGTTGAAAGCAGTCCGCAGGCAGCCCCGATATCTTCTCCGCGGCTTGCTCTTATGGTAGCTGTGATACCTTTGGCATTGAGGCTGTCACGGAATGATTCCATCTCCTTCTGGTCAGGGCTTGTGTAATCAGAGCCGGGGATAGCGTGAAAGCGTATCAGGTTGACCCGGCAACGGATACCGTTAAGTATGCGTGCCATCTCCCTTACATGAGCAGGTGTGTCATTCAGACCCCGGAAGACAATGTATTCAAAGGAGACTCTTCTCTGCCTTCCGAAGTCAAATTGCCTGATGGTTTCAAGTATCTTCCCGAGGGGATGAGTTTTCTGAACGGGCATGAGAGCCTGTCGCTCATCATCAAAAGGGGAGTGAAGGCTGACAGCCAGATGGCACCTGCTTTTCTCGAGGAAGTCCTCTATCCGGCCTGTGATGCCGACAGTACTGACTGTGATGCGTGTGGGGCTCCATCCGTATCCCCATGATGATGTCAGTATCTCAAGGCTTTTCAGTACCTCAGAAAGGTTGTCCAGCGGCTCACCCATGCCCATGTAGACGATGTTGGTGAGCGACTCATGCTCCGGGAGGCTTCTGAACTGGTTGAGGATCTCGTTGGATGTCAGGTTTCCCTGGAAGCCCTGCCTGGCTGTCATGCAGAAGCGGCACCCCATGCGGCATCCCGACTGGACTGAGAGGCATACGGTGGCACGGTTGCGGTCAGGAATGAAGGCTGTCTCAATAAACCGGTTGCTGCTGACAGGGAAGAGGTACTTCTTTGTGCCGTCACTGCCGGTGGCAACGGCTGAAGGCGGAGTGAGCCCGGTTTCGTACCTTTCCTGCAGGAGGTCGCGTGCTGCGAGAGAGAGATCGGTCATTCCGTCTATCTCTGGAGCGCCCCTGCGGTACAACCACCCCGCTATCTGCCTGGCGGCATAGGAAGGCAGAGAAGCTGCCGTGGTGACATCTGTCAGCTCCTCAAGAGTCCTGCCGTAGAGTTTCTCCCTGACCATCAGTACCGGTACGCTGCCTGTTCAAGATCACGTATATTTTTGAAGGGTTTCGGGGGCTTCAGCTCCGCATTGAGGAATTCATATATGTCAAGCCTGATCCTTCGAGCTTCCCTGTAATCCATCCTGTCAAACGAGTGACCACCGGGCATATCCTCGAAGATCTTGTATCTGAAATTTTGCTTGCCTGCTGCCTTCAGTGATTTTATCAGGTGTTCCACCTCGAGTACGTTCACATCCTCATCATTGGTATTTGTATGAATAAGCAGCGGGGTGTTGCGGTACCTGTCAACCTGCCACGCCGGGGAGCGTCTGCGGTACTCGGCAACATTCTCATCGGCCGTCTTGCCGATATGATATGAGGCAGAGTAGAGATCACGGTAACTGTCATCCTTGTAACCCATGCGTGCAATGACATCGCTTACAGGCACGCCGGCAAAGCAGGCTTTATAGGCCTCAGGATGGTCAAAAATGCAGAAGAGTCCTATCAGGCCACCATGGCTCCAGCCGATGACTCCCACCCGGTCTTTGTCTATAATCCCGTAGTTGTCAATCATGTATTTTCTGCTGGCATCCACATCTTCCACTTCCAGTCCGCCATAGTCAATCCGCCTGTACATTCCGCCTCCATATCCGGTTGACCCCCTGTATTCAGCAGCAACGACTACATATCCCTGTGAGACAATCTCTCGGATGATGTGCGTGTAATAGGTAGTAAAATTGGAATGTACTCCACCGTGGGGAAAAACCAGGAGCGGATATTTGCGGGAGGGATCGGCATCCCGGGGAATGAAGACATAGCTCCAGAATTTCAGGGGATTGCCGGCACCCTGTCCGGTAGGATTACTCTCCTTTGCAGGTGGCGGGCCTGTAATATAGATTTTGTCTACATATGCCACATCACCCACTCTCTCAAACCAGAGGAGGTCGTCAATATTCTTTTCCAGCACATCAAGGCGGTGCCCAAGCTCGTCGAATCTTCTGTTCACATCACGGATAGCATCCATCAGTTCACTGTTACCGGGCTGTGATGAAGCATTCATCTGCAGTGATAGCAATGCCGCCAAGATCATGATATTTCTTAAGATTTTGTTTTTCATGTCTTTATAGGGTTAGATTTCAATTTCTCCGCTGAAAACAAAAGTAGCCGGACCGGTCAGGAAGATTCCGGATGCACCCTCTTCCGTCAGTGTGAACCTGACGTGAAGCGTACCACCTCTTGCAATCACCTCCGTCTCATTGGTGACATTTTTTCCGATTCTGGCTGCCGCAATGGCAGTTGCTGTAATGCCGGTACCGCAGGCCAGCGTTTCATCTTCCACGCCCCGTTCATAGGTTCGCACGTAAAGCTTGCCATCTATAATGCTGGCGAGGTTAACATTCACACCTTCAGTGGAATAGAGGGGAGACCATCGCAACTTTCTGCCAAATGCTACCATGTCACTGTCTCTGTTATCTTCTGTAAAGACCACCAGGTGTGGTACTCCGGTATTAACCAGTATTCCGTCAGGAGTTTCCCTGATCTCTCTTACATCAGTGATGGAAATTTCAGTGGTGCCTGGTCCGACAGGCTGTGCCGTATGAGGGCCGTCTCCTGCCATAAATGACAGGTCGCGGAATCCGGTCATATGTCTCATGGCGAAGTGAGCAGCGCATCTGGCTCCGTTACCGCACATTGCTCCGGCTGAACCGTCAGAATTGAAGTAGTGCATCCGGAAGTCATAACCTTCATAATCCTCTATAAGCATAAGGCCGTCAGCTCCTATGCCGAACCGTCTGTCGCATAATTTACTGATGAGCAGTTTATCAGAATGGTCAATGAGTGACGGGTTGTTTTGTATAAGGACAAAGTCGTTGCCGGCTCCCTCGTATTTGTTAAAGAGTATTTTCATACCGTTAAAATGAAGTTAATTATCTTAATATGATCCCGTCAGTCTGTTAAAAAATTGAAAATTTACAGAACAATTGATGCGTGGCCGGGTTGTAAAGATATTAATCTTTCAGGCAGGCACGCTATTTGTTGAAAAGTGGCGGAACATCGAAGTAACAATTAAAAAATAAAAAGCTATGAAAGGTAAAGGGTTGATAACAACATTGCTTGTTGCCTTTTTCGGCGCACTCGCAGGCCTTTTCATCTATACCAGGTTTCTTGACAGGAGCAAGCTGGTAATAGGCACTGAAAAGGAGAAGCAGTTGATTGAGGAGAACGCCAGGTACACCTCTATGGTACCGCAGTCAGGCGTGAATGATTTCACTTATGCTGCTGAACACACCGTACATGCAGTGGTTCATGTCAAGACCAAAGCCATGGTCAGTTCAGCCTATTCCAACCCCATCTATGAATTCTTCTACGGTCCGGGTGCAAGCCGTCCGCGGGAGGTCAGGGGATTCGGATCAGGAGTTATTGTGACTGCTGACGGATATATAGTTACGAATAACCATGTCATTGAAGATGCTGATGAGGTTGATGTCACGCTCAACGACAAGCGAACCTTTGCAGCTGATGTTGTAGGACGTGATCCGAGCACAGATATTGCCGTATTGAAGATCAAGGCTGCCGGATTGCCGTACATCAGGTTTGGCAACTCTGATGCCATAAGGCTGGGAGAGTGGGTTCTGGCGGTGGGCAACCCCTTCAATCTCACCTCTACGGTTACTGCCGGCATTGTCAGCGCCAAGGGACGAAGCCTCAATCTCCTTGACAACCAGTACCGCATTGAGTCATTCATACAGACGGATGCTGCTCTCAATCAGGGTAACAGCGGCGGAGCGCTGGTGAACGTGCAGGGTGAACTGATAGGTATCACCACAGCTATTATCTCGCCCAGCGGCGCCTACGCGGGCAACTCTTTTGCCGTGCCGACGTCTATAGTAAAGAAGATATACGAGGACCTCAGGGAGTATGGAGAGGTTCAGCGCGGGCTGATGGGGATAAACATTACAGATGTTACGGCTGATATAGCCGAGCAGGAAAAACTGAAGGAGATCAGGGGCGTTTACCTTGCAGGCGTGGTTGAGGATGGAGCCGCTAAAGCTGCAGGATTGCAGGAGAAGGATGTAATCATCGCTATCAATGGTGAGCCGGTTGAGACAACTGCTGATCTTCAGGAAAAGGTCAACCGTTACAGGCCCGGGGACAAGCTTGAGGTTACCTACCTGAGAAAGGGCAAACAGGACAAGAAGAATGTCATTCTCCGCAATATTGAGGGGAGTACTGACGTTTTAGCTCCCGGGACACAGTCCTTATCAGTGTTCGGCGCCACATTCGCACCGCTCACCACAGGCGAGAAAAGTAAGTATAAAATAACGGGAGGTGTGAAGATCACCTCAATAACAGAGGGCCGGTTCCGTGATCTGGGCTTTGGTAAAGGTACAGTCATTGTTGACGTGAACGGTCAGAGAGTGAACAGCGCTGCCGATGTAAGCAGGGCAACAGAAAATGAAAAGAGTCTGACGTCAGTTGAAGGATTTACGCCGGACGGAACATACTTCAAGTATCAGACCAGGAGGTAAGATTGAGGATAAGAGATAATTAACGGCAGATCAGGGGATTGTTTGAACGTGCGATCCCCAGCCGGTTTTAGATTTTTTATTTGTTTAGTAACTTAAAAAGCAGTACATTTGCGGAAATTTTTTCGAAGGGGTATAGAGAATGAGACAACTTAAAATTACCAAATCCATTACCAACCGTGAGAGTGCGTCGTTGGACAAGTATCTGCAGGAGATTGGTAAAGAAGAGTTGATATCGGTTGAGGAAGAGGTAGAGTTAGCACAGAGGATCAAGAAGGGTGACCGGGCAGCGTTGGAGAAGCTTACGAAAGCCAATCTCCGTTTTGTTGTATCAGTGGCCAAGCAGTATCAGAACCAGGGGCTTAGCCTTCCGGACCTCATAAATGAGGGTAACCTCGGCCTTATCAAGGCTGCAGAAAAATTTGATGAAACCAGGGGTTTTAAATTTATATCCTATGCTGTGTGGTGGATCAGGCAGTCGATCCTTCAGGCACTTGCCGAGCAATCGAGGATAGTGCGTCTGCCACTCAACCAGGTGGGTTCATTGAATAAGATCAACAAGGCCTTTGCCCGGTTTGAGCAGGAGAATGAGCGCACACCCTCGCCTGAGGAGCTGGCTGAAGTACTTGACATCCCGAAGGAGAAGGTAGCTGACACCCTGAAGGTATCAGGGAGGCATGTGTCGGTTGACGCACCCTTCGTTGAGGGGGAGGACAACAGTCTTCTGGATGTCCTTACCAATGTCGATTCTCCCATAGCTGACAAGATGCTTATTGACGAGTCATTGTCAAAGGAGATTGACCGTGCACTTGCAACTCTTACCGAGCGTGAAAGGGATATCATCAGGTATTTTTTCGGAATAGCATGCCAGGAGATGACCCTGGAGGAGATTGGAGAAAAGTTCGGTCTGACCCGTGAAAGGGTAAGACAGATAAAGGAGAAGGCAATTCGTCGTCTGCGTCATACTTCCAGGAGCAAGCTCCTGAAAGGATACCTGGGTTAGAATTCTCAGATAAGTGTAAACAGGATAAGGGGCAATGAAAACGCCCCTTTTTTGTTGTCATGTATGAGGCGGCACCCGAAATAAAATGAGCCCGGGGATACGGGCTCATTTGTATGTCCGCTGTCGATGGCGGAACTGGGGGGAAGAACTGCTTCAGTGACGTGGAAGAAATGAGAAACAGAAGCACCACATCACACGGTAAAAGTAACTGATTTGATAATCTGTTGGTATTAAGTTCATGTTCAAACTGACAGAAAACCGGATTGAAGCTACAGACCGTCAACTTAACCCAACAGATTCCTATCTTCCAGAGAACTTTTTAATGAAATTACCCTTGTATGAGTCTCCGGCATACGCTTTCAGGTTCTCCGAAAGGAGAATTTCACCCTGCCTGCTATAGCCCGTGACATGATCAAGGTTGACCAGGTAGGAGTGATGCACTCTCAGAAAATTCTGATCTTCGAGCAGACCGGTGAAGTGTTTCAGATTCTTTGAGCTTACTACCTTTCTGTCGTTTGTCAGGTAGAAATTGGTACAGTAGCCGTCTGCCTGGCACATGATGATCTCATTAAGTTTAAGTACGTCAAAGCCCTTGATGTTGGGAATTATAAGTGTGGACTGCCGCGGTGAGCTGCTGCGCAGGTTGTTGAGCAGTGTCTTTACTATCTCACTGCTTATGCCATGCTGTTCCGTATCCCTGATCTTGGCCACGGCTTCAATCAGTTCATCAATCTTGACGGGTTTGAGGAGATAGTCCAGGGCACTGAACCTGAAAGCTTTTATTGCATACTCGGAATAGGCTGTTACAAAGATGATCCTGAAATTTATTTTGTCAAACATTTTGAGAAGGTCGAAACCCTTTCCGTCAGGCATCTCAATGTCCAGGAAGATGAGGTCCGGCGCGGTCTTAATGATTGCTTCATATGCAGTCTGAACAGTTGCAGCCTGGGCTACAACCTCAACATCGGGACAATATTCCTTGAGGTAGTTGAAGATAACGTCTCTTGCCAGTTTCTCATCATCAATTATTACAGCCCTTATCATGTTTCCGGAAGATTAGGTTCAATAGCTTAATGTTTTCTGCTGGCTCAACCTCATCAGTTTGCCACCGGCATTTCGATCTCCACCCTGGTTCCTGTCTCAAAACGGTCAGAGAAGAGATCCGAAATGGTGATTTTATAATTTGTAAGCAACAGGTTGTTAATTATTTTAAGTCGGTCGGTAGTCAGTGATATCCCCTTTGACTTTCCTCCTGGAAGCGACCGGTCTTTCATTGCCTCGGAACGCGCTCTGCCCACCCCGTCATCATCCACCCTGCACACCAGCACTCCATCCCTCATGTGCAGGGATACAGAAATAATCCCTTTCCTGTCAGTGAGCCCCATTACCCCGTGCCAGATAGCATTTTCCACGAACGGCTGAATCAGTCCGGGGGATACACTGATTGAATCTGTCTGCAGGCCTGGTTCAATATTGACACTGTAATCGAATTTATCGCCGAACCTGAGATGTTCTATCTTGAGATAGTCCTCAAGCGCGCCCATCTCCACACTAAGCCTGACGAAGTCCTCATTCATGTTGTTCAGCACCGTCCTGATCAGCTTTGAGAAATCGGCTATGAACCTGTTGGCAGCTAGCCTGTCATTGTTTGAAATGAAGTAATTGATGCTGTTCAGGGCATTAAAGATGAAATGTGGATTCATCTGTCCACGCAGAGCCTGATGTTTCAGTTCATCCTTCTTCTGTCTTTCTCTCTGGCGATACTGTTTTACACTGATCCACGACAGCAGAGCTGCAAGAAGCAAAAGTGCCAGGGGAGCAGTAATCCTGAATGCCATTGTCTGGTAAAAATAGGGTTTTAGTCTTATGACAAGGGTCCTGACATTGCTCCATGATCCGCTTATATCCGTTGCCTGGATCTCCAGGTGATGCCATCCGGGAATCATATTGGAGTAGTTTATATTCCTGTCGTTATGGTCAGTATAAAACCAATTGTCCTCCACCCCTAGCCTGTATCTGTACCTGATCATCTCAGGGTGGCGGTATTCAGGAACGACAAACGATAGCCGGAAGTTGTCCTCTCCCTTATTGAGAATGATTGTGTCTGCCTTGTAGACCGGTTCTTCAAAAACCCTGTTTTCCGCTGAGACCTGCATTCCCAGAATTATGATTTTCCGGCCGCCGATACTCTGCTGGGCCTTAAGTATATCAACCGGATCAAACTCCACCGCTCCACCCACTCCCCCGAAGAGGAACCTGCCATCATCCGTTGCCCACGCGGCATCAGAATTGAATTCATGGATCAGCAGCCCGTCATTTTCTCCGAAAGTTCTTATCAGACCGCTGAAAGGGTTTATAACTGAAAGACCGTCATTGGTTGATACCCATAAATTACTGTGTCTGTCTTTTAAAATGCTGTATGTGGTATTGTTTGAGAGTCCGGAGGCGGTAGTGTAGAAATATCTCTCACCGGTAGAGGGATCATATCGGCATACTCCCGATCCCAGGGTGGCCAGCCATAGAACGCCGTCATTCCCCTCGCAGATATCCTCTATATTCATAACGGCCCGGGCTATCCTTATTAATTCGTGATCCCCGGTTTCCAGGTCATATCTGAGGAGGTAGCTGTAATTGCATCCGGCCCATAAAATATTTTCATGCCTATGAAAGGTGAAGATATTTATACTGTCTTCAATTGAAAGTAGTTTTTCAGAACTTCTTGAGGAGGGATCGTACCTTATGATACCGGAGTCTGCTATCAGTATCCTGCCGTCCTTGTCATAGCAGGTAGTATGAACATACTCGGCAGGGTAATGCTCCTCCATTTTTCCTGACCGCAGATCATAGCGGACAAGTTTGTTGAAATAGTACCCTATCCAGAGGGCTCCCTGCACAGGGAGGAATGACCTGGGATGCCAGAAATCCTTCAGCTCATCATTGTTCAATGGATTTATTTTTGAGGAAACGCCGTTTCGGTCTGTCCTGATAAGGTAGTTTCTGTCCCTGGCTGCAATCCACAGTGCTCCGTCTTCATCCTCAATGAGGCCGAAGATATTGATTTCACTTGATTTAAGGGGTAAGGGATTAATATGTCTGAACTCCGTCTGCGTAAAGACAGCCTTTATTACTCCTCCCGGAGTGTTTCCCGCAAATGTTCTGGAGATCCACATGATTCCCTGTTCATGGAAAAAGCATGTAATAGGCAGGGCGCAAATGTCATTCGGGATGGTTAAAATTGTGTCTGTCGCCGGATGCCAGATATTCAGCCCTGATTCATGATTATAAAATGCAACGGGGCTTCTGGTGGTGAATTTCAAATTCTTCAAATCACTTCCGTATTCCCTGAAGATGCCTTCGGCGGTGTCAAGGCTGAATAGTCCCGTCATGGCTGCCAGCCACAGTTTTCCGCCGGCATCACTTACTATCCGTGATGCTCCCGCGTCATTGAAAAAAAAGCCAATCCTGCCGGGCAGTCGCTCCAATGGATAAATATTCTTAATAATGGCATAATGACTGCCAGTGGCTTCATCCTCTTCAAGCTCAGCCTTAATAATGTCAGGGCCCGTCAGCCACGGATCGCCATTCTGGCTGAATGTGAGCCGATACCTCAGGAAGGGAATCCGGGGCATCTCTCCGTTGGAGTTTCTCCAGTTGTATAATATGACCTCCTCAGTATCAGGATGATATTTAAGGATCCCTTTTCTTAGAAGGAACCAAAGGTAACCGTCACCTCCCTGGCAGAAGTGTGACAGGTCATTCAACTGTACCCCTCCCAGGCTTGTGACACTGATGAATTCTTCGGTAGCACGGTTGAATTGCGAAAGGACCCGGTTGTCAGTTGTAATCCAAAGGTTATCAAGTATATCAACTACAACATGATTGACTGAAAAATAAGGCAGAGAAGTACTGTCAGCCGGATCATGGTGATAGTTTACAAATTCAGTGCCGTCATAACGCGTCAGGCCATCCCACGTGGCCATCCATATGAAACCGCTGCTGTCGGCAACTATGGTTCTTACATTGTCATGTCCGATCCCGTCCATCGATCTGTAATGTGTAAGGACATAACCCTGACCTGCAAGGGGAATACAAAATCCAGCTGTCAGCAAAGCAAGGAAAAGAAAAAGTAACGTGCTATTTCTTAGGCACATGGGTCAGGTTTGTAGGACATAAACACAAATGTAACAAAAAGTATCTTACAACGTGTTTCAGAGCAAATATTATCAAAAAGATGCCTCTGTCTGGGCAGGCATATGCCTAATTGCTATTTTTGCACATCAGACAGATAATGGAATTCAGGCTCATATCAGACTTTTCGCCCACGGGTGACCAGCCCGAAGCTATCAGGCAGCTGACTGAGGGGCTTCGTGGGGGAGTGCCATTTCAGACGCTGCTTGGGGTTACCGGGTCAGGCAAGACATTTACCATCGCCAATGTGATTGAACAGCTGAACCGACCGGTGCTGGTTCTCAGTCACAACAAGACACTGGCGGCTCAGCTATACGGTGAGTTCAGGCAGTTCTTCCCGGAAAATGCGGTGGAGTATTTCGTCTCATATTATGATTACTACCAGCCTGAAGCCTATCTTCCGGTGACAGATACCTACATTGAGAAGGACCTTTCTGTCAATGATGAGATTGAGAAGCTCAGGCTGAGTGCTACCTCATCACTGCTGTCGGGGCGGCGGGATGTCATTGTTGTTTCATCTGTATCATGCATCTATGGCATTGGCAACCCTGATGATTTCCGTTCCAACACCGTGCATGTGATAAAAGGGGCCAGGATAGCCCGCACGCTCCTGCTCCGAAGGTTGGTAGACAGTCTCTATGCGCGCAATGAGATTGAGTTTACCCACGGCACCTTCAGGGTCCGCGGTGATACGGTTGATGTTTTCCCGGCCTATGCTGATCTGGCATTGAGGATAGTCTTTTTTGGCGAAGAGATAGATGAGGTTTCCCTCTTTGACCCTCTGACAGGGCAGCATCGTGAAGACCTGCAGGAGTATGTCATCTATCCGGCAAATCTCTTCGTCACCACCAGGGAACGCATCAACGTTGCCGTCAGCCTGATACAGGATGACATGGTACTGCAGGCCAAATATTTCCGTGATACAGGAAGGCCGGAAGAGGCAAAAAGGATTGAGCAGAGGGTGCAGTATGACCTGGAGATGATCAAGGAACTGGGTTACTGCAGCGGCATAGAAAACTATTCAAGGTATTTTGACGGTCGTGCACCGGGAACGAGGCCGTTCTGCCTGCTCGACTGTTTCCCGAAGGACTTTATTACGGTCATTGATGAGAGTCATGCCACCATACCGCAGATAAGGGCCATGTACGGCGGCGATCATTCGCGTAAGCAAACGCTTGTTGAATATGGCTTCCGTCTTCCGGCCGCTCTGGATAACAGGCCGCTGAGGCTTGAAGAGTTCGAGGCACTGACGGGGCAGACCATCTATATGAGTGCCACGCCGGCCGACTATGAACTGGAAAAGAGCGAAGGGGTCTTTGTGGACCAGGTTATAAGACCTACCGGGCTCCTCGATCCACCCGTTGAGGTCAGACCCAGTCGCAACCAGGTTGACGACCTGATGGAGGAGATACGAAACCGCTCATCAGCAGGAGAGAGGGTGTTGGTCACCACCATGACCAAGAGAATGGCTGAGGAGCTGAACAACTACCTGTCAAGGTTTGATATCAAATGTCGGTATATACACTCTGATGTTGAGACCATTGAGAGGGTGGAGATACTTGAGGCGCTGCGTTCGGGCGAGTTTGACGTGCTTGTGGGGGTTAACCTGTTGCGCGAGGGTCTGGATCTGCCGGAGGTATCGCTGGTGGCTATCCTGGATGCAGACAAGGAGGGCTTTCTCAGATCTGGAAGGGCCCTTACGCAGACAGCCGGCAGGGCAGCCAGGAATATCAACGGTCTGGTGATCATGTATGCCGACAGGGTCACCGGGGCAATGAAGGAGACCATTGACGAGACCAACAGGCGACGGGCCAAACAGACAGAATACAATAAAAAGATGGGAATAACCCCGCGTCAGATAGTGAAGAAGGGCGGGGCCATGCTGCAGGGTCTTACCCGCAAGGGAGTGGTGCTGAAAGCCTATACCGGCCCTGAAGAGATTGATATTGCTGCCGATCCGGTTGTGAAGTATATGTCGGCTGACCAGATTGAAAAGGCTGTTGATAAGACACGCAAGGCGATGGAGAAAGCTGCCGCTGCCCTTGACTTCATTGAGGCAGCCAGGCTGAGAGATGAGATCGAGGGACTGAAACGCCTGGCCGCAGGAAGAAGATAGCATCGGTACCGGACAAGAAAAGCCGGTATCCTCCGTTTAGTAATGGTAATGATCATGATTTGCCAGACCAGTCCGGGATACATTATATATTATATATGCAGAGATTAGCAGCAATCATTCTCCTGGCAGCAGCTTTGCTTGCCGGATGCTCGAAAATACCTGATCCTGATCCGGTTGATAATCCAAAAGTGGTTATCCTCATGTATCACAGGATTACGCAGGGCGAGGCTGTAAATCTTTATGAGCGAAGTGCAGAGGAGTTTGAGAATGACCTCCTTTATCTCAGGCAGAAGAAGATTGAGGTAATCGACTTCAATGAGCTTGAAGCTGTCGTCTCAGGTGAGAGGAAGCTGACAACTCATGCAGTTATAATTACATTTGATGACGGTGATCATTCGTGGTATACGCTGGCAGCCCCACTGCTGAAAAAGCACAGGATGAAAGCCACCTTTTTCCTGTGGGCTTCAAAGATCGGGGCAGACTCATTCCTTTCATGGGATGAGGTTAAACTGATGAGCAGTTATGTATGGGACGGAGGCGTCAGACCATTTTCCTTCGGATCGCACACTATGTCACACCACTACCTGATGACAATGAAGGAGGCAACTGGCGGAGGTGATGCTTTTCAGGCATACCTCGACGAGGAGCTGGGAGGGTCAAAGGTACTTATTGACCGCAATATTTACGGTACCGTTGAAGTGCTGGCCCTGCCTTATGGTGACGGAGCAGGCGATCCTGATATCATTGATGCAGCCCTGCGCCATGGATACCGCTTTATCCGCACCTCCGAACGTAATGTTACCGGCACCCCTTCAACAGACCTCCTCAGGCTGCCAAGCCTGCCCCTGCTTGACGATACTGAACAGGAATTGATTGGAGGTTACCTGGGGATTGAATAACTTTAGACCCAACTAACCAGATTCCGCATATGAGTAAATCAAAAGATGCCGAATGTTGCCGGTTCAGATCACATCCCTGGCACGGGATTGATATTGGCAGTTCAGCCCCGGAAGTCGTTATGACTTTCGTCGAAATGGTTCCCACCGATACCGTCAAATATGAGATGGACAAGGTATCCGGTTACCTTAAGCTTGACAGACCCCAGCGTTATTCCAACGTGGTGCCTGCCCTCTACGGCTTCATTCCCAGGACCCTTACCGGTGAGGAGGTGGCCGAACGGACAATGGAGAAGACCGGCCTTACCGGGATCAGGGGTGACGGCGATGCGATGGATATTTGCATACTTACCGAGAAGGATATCACACATGGCGACATACTTGTGCAGGCTAGGCCGATTGGCGGATTCAGGATGATCGACGGTACTGAGGCTGATGATAAAATAATTGCCGTGCTCCATAACGATGCAGTCTACGGTGAATATGCTGACATAAAAGACTGTCCGCCGATTGCCATAGAGAGGCTTAAGCATTACTTCCTGACCTACAAGGATATCCCCGGGGAGAAGCGACGGGTCAGTATAGATGAGATGTATGACGCCAATGAGGCGCGTGAGGTGATAAAACGCTCCATGAATGATTATGAACGGGCTTTCCCGTGGAAATAACAACCTTAAGGCAGGTATGCATGATAAGGCCTGCAAATGACAATTTCAGAAGATGAACAGGGATTTGTGACAGTTTCATTGACGAACAGGGCTATAAGTTGATGATCATGCTTTAGTTTTTGATCAAAGTTTATGTAGTTCTCTCCGTATGCTCTAATTTTGGAGAATAAATTATAGCTTCAGGTAATTAGTTTTAGACTGGGAAGAACTTTTATAATGGAAAAACTAACAGACTTATTAATCGAAAAGACTTCGAAGACGCCGCGGATAGAGCTTAAATACAGCAGCGGAGAGATTTCACTTACCGGCAGATCACTGCCGGAAAATGCCACCAGGGTCTATGAACCCGTGCTAAACTGGGTGAGCAACTATGTCATCCAACCCCAGCCGGTAACAAACCTGAGGCTCAACGTTGAATATTTCAATACCTCATCATCACTATGGATCAGTAAGATAGTCAAAACATTAACCAGGATTAACAATCCTGATTATCGTCTTATGGTCCATATCTATATCCCGCTGGAAGAGTATGATGATATGAAACAATCAGCTGATATACGTGACTCGTTCACTCCGATAACGGATATCCTTCAGGATTCAATTCCGGAAGTAAGTCTGAAACTCTACGCCACGGATGATGCCTCCACTGTAATCCGTGACGCACTTGTGCTCTTCTAGAATCACCTTCATCCAGCACGGCTGAAAAAGCCTGACGATTATCTAAAATTTAGTCAAGTTTTACCCTTCATTTGTCAAAACTGAACTGCTTTTGACCAACGCCCGGATTCAGGTCGTGAGTTCCCTGTTATCTTAAGTGAATCACCTGAACCAGGTGACAAGGATGTCCTGAATCGCTCCAAATGTCCATAAAATGGGGCTTAGCGATTTGTGTATCGTAGATGTTGACCGTATATTTGGTATGAATTGCAGCTGACAGGCAATGAGAAAAATGACGATATACGGAATATTCAGGATCATGGTGCTCTGCGGATTCAGATTCTTCAGGTACCTGTGGGGAGCCGGCATAAGCAGTGATAACAGGATGATAATACTCTCATCTCATGAGGGAGCCAACTGGGGATGCGGCGGATTCAGAAGTGCAAGCACCCTCATCAATTTACGCAGGCTTGATCTTATAAGGCACCTGGAAATGTTTATCAGCTCACTTGTAAGCCTGCTGCCCCAGGGTGCGACATTTGTCGGACGCTTTGCCCAGCACAGCAATGGCAGTGCCGGGAAAGTAAATCAGGGAAGCAATTCCGGATTATTGAAAAGGATATCATGGAACGGTTCAGAAGCCTGTCAGTATCTTAACAGGGACAGGGTATCGGAATTACTTGAGGATAACGGTCTGGTGATCATCAATATGACAGAGATCAGTGGCATGACCTATTTCCATGGTGTCAAGAGGATTGACCGGCTGGCTTCAGACGCGTGAAAAGTTGAATCAACAGATACACAGTATTAATAAGGACTAAAACACTGAATCATGAAAACCTACTATCAGATCTCATCGGAAGTGACCGGAAAGGTGCTGCTGAGGCGCAGAAAAATTGCCAGGGCATTGCGCTGGTGGCTGAATGAACACGGATACAATTATAAATACGTATTCTTTTCAGCATAAAAAGAATCAGGATTCACCCAATGTGGCGGACCTGGTCTAATAAACAAACCGACATGAAAATCATGAAAGCAACGAATCTTTTGATACCTGTCTTAGTGATACTAATTTCCTCCTGCAGCACTGCAAGCAAGACTGCCACGGAGCCGGATGAGGACAAGCTTTATGTCACCAGGATGTATATTGGTGACTATGAGGACTTCAGGCACACTGCGCCTGCAAAGCTGGGTGAGCCTCACCTGATCTGGATCAAGACGACGCGTGACAGCACTTTTGGCAAGATATCAGCTTACAGTAAGGATTGCGGGTTCAGTGATGGTGACCGGCTTTACCTGCGGAGGAAGTATGTCACTCCCGGGATATTCGGGTACTGGATGTACCAGATAGAAAACGATTCATCTGTCTTTTACCGGGTATGCGAATATCAGAATGACAAGAAGGTGTTGGTGCAGAGCTGGTATTGATCTGTTCCCTGCAGATCATTCAGGGAGGGTGTTGAGTTGCACCCGTTTATCTCAGTTTCTTCTGGTAGCTGTCGCGGTATACTCTGTTGATGCCGTCAGCCCGGTGGTTACCTTTCTGAAAAATGGTGTTCTTCATATCATTGGCTGAGTCGCTGTAGGCCGGGCATACTGCCGTGTTACAGGAGGCGAGAAGGAGAAGAGCCAGGGCAACCAGTACAAGCTTTTTCATACCTGCAAATTTAGGATTTCTGCTCCGGTTAAGCAAAAGTTCCCGGGTAGGGTTAGGTGTGCCGGCTGAGGAAAGCCAATACACCCGGTGTATGGTAGGGTTGTTGTCGCAAGTCCGCATCATTTTGGCCGGGATTACTTGCCCTCCGCTGGTGTGCCGGGCTCGTGATCCCGGGTGTGGGGGAGACTATAGCAAAAAAGCCGGCATTTCGCTACGCTCAATGCGTCTTTTTGTTTTTCCGATGTTTCTCAAAAGCAAGCTTTTTCGTCACATCAAAAAAACAAAAAGCCATCCGCCTGACGGTGGATGGGCTTTTTTGCTCAGTCGGGATGCCGGGATTTGAACCCGGGGCCCCTTGCCCCCCAGACAAGTACTCTAACCGGGCTGAGCTACATCCCGTGCTTTTTAGCGGTGCAAAATTAATTAACTATTCCGGTTTTCCAAAAAAAAGCTGACGCCTGCTATGCGGCATATAAACGGAAATAACAACAGGTTGAGTAAATCGATATATTTGTTTAGCCTTATGAAACGTTATCACTTAACAGACAGAAATCATGAACCAGGTCAACCGTCGTAATTTTCTTCGCCTGGCAGGAGCAGGCGCTGCCGCTGCTGCAGCAGCTCCCGTGGCTCAGGCAATGGGTCCGGATGCAGCAAGCCGGCCGGTACAGACAACCAAACCTGACACTAACATAGCAGATGCGGCAAAAACGCCCAGAGGCCCAAACGCTATGCCCGGCCTCTACCCCGGAAGGGTGGCCCTCGTCAGGAACATCTCCTCGGTAAAGGGAAATACCATCGTGGAACAGGAGGTGCATGATATGATAGCGCGCTCCATGCTGGAGCTTACGGGCGAGAAAAAACTGAAGAAAGCATGGCGCAGATTTGTGGGACCAAAAGACAGAATAGGCCTTAAGGTCAATCCTGTGGCCGGCAAGAGCCTGTCAACAAGCCATGAGGTGGTAAGAGCGGTGATAGCACAGCTGGAAGAGAGCGGCATAAAGAGATCGCAAATAACCATCTGGGACCGGCGTGAGTTTGAGCTGCATGACGTTGGGTTTACTGCTGAAAACTATCCCGGAATACGCATAACCGGAACTGAACAGATGGACAGTGAGGGTCTATACTATGGCAAGGACGGTAAGCTGTACGGTGAACACATGATTGATCGCGACTGGTATTACTGGGCTGACGTGGAGGGCGAATATGATGAATATACCATGCCATACATGGTCAACGGGGGCAAGTACTCCTATTTTACCAAAATCGTCACCCGGGAGCTTGATAAAATAATAAATATTCCAATTTTGAAGAATGCGGGAATGACGGTGACGCTGGCACTTAAGAACCTGGCATTCGGGTCAGTAAGCAACACCGGCAGGCTACATGCCAAACTTTGGAACGAGACATGCGCTCAGGTGTGCGCCTTCGCTCCGCTGCGAGACAAGGTGGTGCTGAACATAGTTGACGGCATTAAGGGTTGCTTTAACGGAGGGCCTGGAGCCAATCCGCAGTTTTTCTGCAATTATCACACCATCATCGCCGGCAGTGACCCCGTGGCGGTTGACAGGATAGGTTATGACATAGTCCTGGCAAAGAGGATAGCGGAGGGATTACAGAAGGAAGGGACACCCGCGGCACTCGAATTCATGAGGCAGGCAGAGCAACTGTCACTGGGTGTGGCTGACAGGGACAGGATAGACCTGAGAGAGGTTACCATAGGTTGAACATTTATAGAAAAAGATTTTAAAATGCATTTTGTGAGAGTTCTTACGACTATTCTATTGATTTCTATTTCTTTATCCGGCCCGGCACAGTCAGCCCTGGTGCCACGGGCACTGTCAGGCATGTACGGGGTGCAGTCGGCTCACAACAGGATATTTACAGAGACCTCCCTCTACGGTTATATTAACGGAGGAGCAGAGCTCTACCTTGAGTATGGGTTTGACACTCTCATTGTAACCGAGATGGTGGTTGACGGCAGTGATATCAAGCTTGAGGTTTACAGGATGAAGGATCCGGAAGCTGCCTTTGGCATCTTTTCAGTATCACGCTTCCGTTGCAACGCTGGACAAAAGAGTACGGAGCATATATGCAGGTCGGCTTACCAGTTTCAGTTCTGCAAAGGTCCTTATTATGTAAGCATAATAAATGATACCGGGTCGGAGGCTGATCAACAACGTTCAGCCGCACTGGCCGGATTGCTTATAGAGAACATCATTGAGCCTTCTTTTGATCCCGGAAGATACTTTGCTGAAGGGATTGATGAAGAGACTATGAGGGGAGCTGTTCTTGTCAGGGGCCCGCTGGGCATATTCAACGGCATCCCGGTGTTGTCTGACAGGCTTGTGAGCACGGTCGACTTCAGCGCCCTGATGATAACGAACGGTCAGGACACCATTGCCTCACTGCTTTTTGACAGCGAGCAGTCAGCCCGGCAGTTTCTGGGCGAGTGTAAATTTTCAAAGAGCTCTAAAACAGATGCAATTAGTAGTGATTCAACAATTTCGGTAATCTCTCCCAATCACATAATTATAACTTTTTAAAATACGGTTTTAAAAAATTGTTATTTTTGTCGTCTCAATTACGGAATCAGACATGCAGTTTTTCAAACCGCTCGAGACCGGCAGTGATGAAAAGAAAGAGACTGCCGCAGTGACAGAAAAAGTTAAATGCCTTATAGTCGGGTCAGGTCCTGCCGGATACACGGCAGCAATATATGCAGCGCGTGCCAATCTGAAGCCGGTGCTCTATACCGGGTTGCAGCAGGGAGGACAGCTGACCACCACCACAGAGGTAGAGAACTACCCGGGGTATCCTGATGGTGTAACGGGGCCGGAGATGATGGAGGATTTTCGCAAGCAGGCTGAGAGATTCGGAACGGACCTACGCATGGGCATAGCTACCTCTTCCGATTTTTCAGGCAGGCCGCTGAAGGTTACTTTTGACGGTAGTATAGTAATTGAAGCTGATACGGTGATTATTGCCACCGGCGCCACTGCGAAGTACCTTGGCATACCGGCGGAGACAAAATATGCAGGCATGGGAGTGTCAGCATGCGCAACCTGTGACGGTTTCTTTTACCGCGGCAAGGATGTGGCGGTTGTGGGTGGCGGTGATACTGCATGTGAGGAGGCAACGTACCTCGCCGGCCTGTGCAGAAAGGTGTACATGATAGTCAGGCGAGATGTGCTCAGGGCCAGTAAGGCGATGCAGCACAGGGTTATGAACACCGCGAACATAGAGATACTCTGGAAATGCCAGGTGGAAGATCTCTTTGGAGCACAGGGAGTGGAGGGAGCAGTGGTAGTACGCGGCAGGGGAACCCCGGATGAGGAGAAATTCAATATCAATATTGAGGGATTTTTCCTTGCCATAGGACATACTCCCAACTCGGAGGTCTTCAAGCAATGGCTTGAGACGAATGAAACGGGATACATTGTCACTGAACCGGGCACAACACGCACAAAAGTGCCTGGAGTGTTTGCGGCCGGGGATGTGGCTGATCATATTTACCGGCAGGCAGTGACGGCAGCAGGGAGTGGCTGCAAGGCTGCCATAGACGCTGAGAGGTTTCTCGCGGAACAGGGATAGGAAATAACTGACAAGAATATAAGGGGAAAACTAACGCTAACTATGCGCAATTTTAAAAAGACTTATCATATCAACGCTGAACCTTCTGACATCTATGCTGCTCTGACAAATCCTTACACCATTGAGCTCTGGTCAGGATACCCGGCATTAATGCCTTCAAAGACGGGAGAGGAGTTCAACATGTGGGACGGAGACATATGTGGCAGGATCATTGACCTGATCCCGGACCGGAAAGTGGTTCAGGAGTGGTATTTCGGAGACAGGGAGCTGGAATCACTGGTTACCATCACCATAGCCGGCAATGGCGGATCAACGGCTGTGACTGTTGAGCATACGAACATTCCCGTGGAGGACTACACCAATATCGCTGATGGCTGGAATGAATATTACATGGGCGCCATTAAGCGTTTCTACAATCCCAACTTCTGATCCTTAAGAATATCAAGTACATCTTCCAGTCCGCCCACTATCAGGCCGGCAATTCCTGTATAGCATTTTGTTTTTGACGTAGCAGTAACTGTATCTGCCCATCGCGGAAGCCAGCCAAGCATCTCATTTTTGATGAAACTGACCAGGTCTCTTCCGGTCATTGCCTTGATTTCGTTATCAGCCTCAGTGAGATATTTCTCTATGAGCAGGTTGGCAAAAAGCAGCTGAATGCCAAGATGATCAGGAGGAAGCGTGCAGGTGTCGCACCTGCTGTGTCCATAACGGTTATAGAGTTTGCACAGTTCATGATGATGTTCTGTAACTGATTGGCTGCTGCTGACCCAGTGTGATGCTGCCGGATAGGCTTCTGCTTCCTTCTCCGTTGCAAGAAGTGAGCTGTAGTTATTGTTAATGGCGAGATGGCACTGCTGTTTGAACGGGCAGGGTGACCTGAGCAACCGGCTTGCAGCCTGGAACCGTTTGTTTGAGCTTTCAACAGGCAGGTTCCTGAGCAATCCCGAATCACAGATATGGGGTAGCCCGCTCTCGTCGGGGGCCATTGTCACTGCCCCGCCAAGAAAGAGAAAGAGTGCAGTGTATGCCTGCAGAAGTTCCTCGGGGGTGTTCATTGAACCAATATTGCCGGTCATCAGATATTCAGGTTGCATAACCCAATAACATGATGCTCCGTCAAATTGTTCACCTGTTCACCTTTTCCAGCTCTTCCAGCTCACCGATACCCATACTGTGAGACAGACTGGCAATGGTCTTGAGATCCAGATTGCCCTGGATTGACACTACAGAGGTTCCGCCGCCGCCGGTGATCATCACCAGCTCGGCTATCCGGTCACCCTCTTCACGGACCATGAAGAAGACCTCGCCATTTTCCTCTCTGACTGTCATCAGCTCTTCAAATCCGTTCCGCCTCAGCCTGGGCATGAGCTCCGTGGCGAAATTCACTCCCAGCGAGGCGGCAGTACTGTCCATGCTCAGGATACGTATTCCTTTGATCCTCGTCACCAGGTTCTGAAACTCCTTGTCATCACTGTCAATTCTGGAGAGCAGGCTGAACATCTTTGATGAGATGTAAACCGAGGTAAATCCCTCCTTTCCGTCGTACCTGTCAAACAGGTCATCCACAGGGCTTTTCTGTGCGCAGAGCGACACTGACATCACTGTCAGCAGCAGAATTATGAACGCCTCTTTTTTCATCTTTAAATTTTTAGTCTGTATTAATTTCTTCATTGGCCGGGTTGAGCCGATCAAGGTACCGTAGTCTGGAAATGTTTACTGCAACAATGTCACTGATCCTGTCAAGGCCTTCAAGTTCTTCTCTCTTCTCAGTGATGGTGCTTACTTTTCCCAGCTGTTCAACCCCGCTGTTCATTTTCCCTGACACGGTCATGAGTATACTCTTTACCTCGGCCATTGCAATTACAGGATCCTCATACGTATCCCTTGTCACAGGTGAGTCCTGGTTGAAGAAGATCATCCATAATCCGGCAATGATGACTGCCACGGCTGCCACGGCTGCCAGGTGCCGCAGTGCTCTTCGCTGAGGGCTCAGGGTTACTTCCGTATGTGTCACTGCCTCCAGCCTTTCATAAAATTCTTCTGATGGTTCAGGTATATTCTCCGTCAGTGAGGTCAGGTATCCCAGCCTCCTGCGCAGCTGTTCGGGGGCAGAGGGATCACTGAGGTACTTCCTGAGCTGTTGTTCCTCCTCAGTGGTGGACTCACCCTCAAAATACCTGTTTATCAGTTCTGTTATCTTCTCCTGTTCCATAGTTGTAGATTCTGTTCATCTCTTCCCTGATCTGCTTTCTGGCCCGGGAAATCAGTGTCCGCAGTGCAGCCACGTTCGTTCCCATTGCTTCGGCAGCCTCCTCGTAGGAGTATCCCTCCATGTCTCTCAGTATGATAGCGCTGCGACCCGGTTCTTTCATCCTGCGGACAATGGCGGAGACCACACCCGCGGCTTCCCGTTCATCACCCGTGCCCTCATCGCCGCGTTGTGCAGCTGACACTCCGGCTGCTTCCGAGAGAGATTCGAGCCTGAGCCTGTTTTTTCTCCTCAGAATGTCTATGCAGTAGTTGCGGGTCACCGTGGTACACCAGGCAGCCGTGCTGGCATACCTGCTCTTATCATTTCTTCTGCTCCATAGTTTCATCATCACCTCCTGCACCGCATCTTCTGCCTCCTCACGGTTGTTCAGAAACCGGTAGGCAAAGGCATAAAGCCTTCGCCCCTCCGGCAGTATCTCTTTCCTGAACTCTTCGGGGGTCATATCTGTCTGAAATCTTCCCCAAAGGTATCATTTAGCATCAATCTCCAGTCCCTCAAGAATGGCAAGCCTGTCGCCGTTGTTTGTCATTATGCCGGATGCCTCCTCGCGGGTAAACCGGCCGCTGATCTGTGCAATAACCTCGCTGTCATGACCTTCAGCCATCATCACCAGCTCCCTGACCATATCATCTTCCATCCTCGCCATGAAACGGATGTCAGATCCTTCATCCCTGACTGTCATCAGTTCCTCATATCTTGCCCTCCGTATAATGTTCCTCACTTCCGGTATGAGTGCATCTGAATCCGGACATTTATCCTTATCCCTGATAACCAGGCGTATGGAGGTAATTTTTCCCGTGACTGCATCCCGGTCATCTGACTCGCCGGAGCTGACCAGGGATTTGAGTATGCTGCCGTTAATTATTATGGAGGTGTATCCCTCACGGTCATCGTACCTGCCGAAGAAATCTTCAAGTGTTGCTCTTTGAGCTGACAGCGCTGCAGTGAGCGCAAGAAGTGCAAATGCAATAAGAATTCTTTTCATGACTGTCCGTTTTTATGTGTTTACAATACCAATGACGAACAGTGAGCAAAAACATTACAAGATTTTTAAATTTTTAATAAAGTGTTGAAATCTGGTGTGCGCAATGGCCATTCGTGAATTGTAAAGGTGTTATTTTTATGGCCTGAACAGTTAATCAAATGCGACAAACAAAAGACATTGATTAACAATCATACGAAAAATAAACTGATTTACAGATGAAGGTTAGTGAGGCTGCGGCCATGCTGAAGAAAAGCGGGGTAAACTTGCCGGAGGAGGTCATTTTGGTCTCAGAGAGTAATCGCGGCTCTCTTTTTTTCAATTCGTCACAGGAGATACTGGAAGCATCGCTGCCTGGCAGTGATCAGCTCACCTATGAAGTGAAGTATGATATACCCGGCCGGGGGGAGGTGACGGAGGTGATACTTCACAGGGTGACCAACGGCCTCTCTGCAAACTATACTGAACCATACATGAGGAGGCGTGATCCGGACACAATGCTGATAGGAGATTCAGGTCCGACAGACAAGAGAAGGTTCGAGGATACGTATGGCTATCCGTTTGAGAGGCTGAGAGAAGAGACAATTGAATGGCTGCGGGGTCAGGAGACTGGCATTTTTCTCTGTTTTGCCGGCAACTACCCGGTCGGGGCCGGAGGTGTTGTGGTCACTCCGCTGAATGCCTCATTTTTTGCATTTGGATTGTCACTACTCCAGAAGATTATTGCTATTGATCAGTTGCCGGCTGATTTCAGGGTTGAGTCAGTTGTATATGTAGCTCCTCCCTTCCGTCACACTCATTTCAGCGGTCGTCAGGTGGTGGTGCACAACAGGCGCGAGAGGCTTCATGAGATGTTTGCCTATAATCTGTATCCGGGTCCGAGCGCCAAGAAAGGATTTTACAGTGTTCTTCTGGACAAGGGAGAGGCAGAGGGGTGGGTGACCACTCATTGCTCCACGGTGCAGGCTGTCAGTCCTTATGACAATGTGACTACTTTTATGCACGAGGGGGCCAGCGGGGGAGGAAAGAGTGAGATGATCCAACACCTGGTAAGGGAGCCGAACGGACAGATACTTATAGGCCAGAATATTCTTACCGGAGAGAAGCGGGTCATCTCTATACCTCTATTCTGCTCTTTTTTTCCGGCGACAGACGATATGGCCTTATGTCATCCCGGTTACCAGAAGAACAATGGCAAGCTGACAGTGGCTGATGCAGAGAACGGATGGTTCATCCGTGTTGACGGTGTTACCGGATATGGTGATGATCCGTTCCTTGAGAAGATAACTATCAATCCGCAGGAACCATTGCTGTTTCTTAACATAGAGACCAGGCCGGAAGGTACGGCCCTCATATGGAACCACAGGGAGGATGCGCCCGGCAAGCGATGTCCCAATCCCCGTGTTATCATCCCTCGCTCCATTGTTCCCGGGGTGATAAACAGACCTGTTACGGTTGATGTGCGCAACTTCGGTGTGAGGATGCCGCCCTGCACGGCACAACAGCCCACCTATGGAATAGCAGGGCTGTTTCATGTTCTTCCCCCTGCGCTGGCATGGCTCTGGAGGCTGGTAAGCCCCAGGGGTTATGCCAATCCAAGTGTCACCGGCAGCGGTGAACTGGAAAGTGAGGGTGCAGGATCATACTGGCCTTTTGCCACCGGGAAAAGGGTAAGACATGCCAACCTGTTGCTGGAGCAGATTGTCAATACTCCCAGGGTTCGTTATACGCTCACTCCGAACCAGCACATCGGAGCATGGAAGGTTGGCTTCAAGCCTCAGTTGCTGATGAGAGAATATCTCACCAGGAGAGGTAACGCGAAGCTCAGGGCCGATCAGCTCAGTCCTGCCCGCTGTCCGCTGCTTGGTTACGAACTTAATTACCTTACCATTGAGGGTTCTCCTGTGCCTACAAGATTTCTGAAGGTTTACAGGCAGGCCGATGTGGGGGAGGAGGGTTATGATGCCGGCGCGGCCATCCTTACTGAGTTTTTCAGGAAGGAGCTTTCCCTTTACCTTTCTCCTGACCTGCTTCCCCTGGGTCGCAGGATAATAAACGCCTTCATGGAAGAGTGCACAGTAGAGGAGTATGCACAGATACTACCGATGGAATACCAGTACTCCTTCCTTACAATCAATGATTACGGTCAGCAGTAGAGTGGCCGGGTAGAATGGCAGTGACTTTTCTGCCCGTTCTTAACAGGTGTCAGTGCGGCATGCCCGGCTTAATCACACTTAATGAGCGAAGCCGGCAGGGATCTGCCGGCTTCGCAACATCAGGTCAGCCCGTCAGGCAGCCTGTAATAACGGCCACGTAGGATGTGTCAGTTCCTGAAATCGGCCAGTTCATTCGGATAAGCGTTACTCTCAAGTTTCTTCTTTATCTCCTTGAAAGCCTCGACGGTGTAGTTGACATCATCCATGGTATGAACGGCGGTAGGAATGATGCGGAGCATGATCACGCCTTTCGGGACCACGGGATAGATCACCACCGAGCAGAAGATACCAAAGTTCTGCCGTAGATCCTTTATAAGGTGTGTTGTCTGTGCCAGTCCGCCCTTGAAAAAGACCGGTGTTACCGGTGACTCGGTGCGTCCGAGGTCAAACCCGGCATCCCTGAACCCCTTCTGCAGTGCATGGGTTATCTTCCAGAGGTTTTCGCGAAGCTGGGGATGTGTCTTCATCATCTCCAGGCGTTTGATGGCGCCCAGTGTCATTGCCATGGGCAGTGACTTGGCGTATATCTGAGAACGGAGGTTGAACCTGAGATAGCTTATGATATCCTTTTCACCTGCCACAAATCCTCCTATGCCTGCAAAGCTCTTGGCGAAGGTGGCAAAATAGACATCTATCTGGTCCTGCACACCGAAGTGTTCACCTGTTCCGGCACCTGTTTTTCCCATGGTGCCGATACCATGTGCATCATCAACCAGGAGGCGGAAGTTATATTTCTTCTTGTATGTGACTATTTTGTCAAGTGCGCCAAGGTCGCCGGCCATGCCGAAGACTCCCTCTGTGATCACAAGGATTCCGCCACCGGTACTGTCAACTATCTTCTTAGCGTGTTCCAGCTGTTTTTCGAAGCTCTCCATGTCATTGTGAGCGTAGACGAACCGTTTGGACATGACCATTCTCAGTCCGTCCATGATGCAGGCATGTGACTCGGAGTCATAAACAATGACGTCATGCCTTCCTGCCAGGCAATCAATTATTGAGACCATGCCCTGGTATCCGTAATTGAGCAGGTATGCGGATTCCTTTCCGACAAATTCGGCAGCCATTGCTTCAAATTTCTCATGCATGGTGGTCTGCCCTGACATCATCCTGGCGCCCATGGGGTACGCCAGTCCGTACTGTGCTGCTGCTTCGGCGTCCGCCTTCCGCACCTCAGGGTGATTGGCAAGTCCCAGGTAGTTGTTAAGGCTCCAGTTAAGCACTTCCTTGCCCATAAATTTCATGCGGGGACCTATTTCACCTTCAAGCTTCGGAAACATGAAATATCCGTCACCCTGTTCCTGGTACTGTCCGAGCGCACCACGGTTCTTTCTGATCTTGTCGAAAATATCCACGTCAGTATAGTTTTTAATTGATGCCCGCAAAATTATTAAAACAAATCTCAGGCGTAGTACCTATTTATACCTATTTGTTCCGTTGTTTTAACAATGCGTTAACTACTTTGTATTCTAAAAGAGAGCACTTTTGTAATACAATGAACCCAGTAATCAAAAAAAATAGTAATTTTGCGCAACATTTCCGGGTATGAGGATCAGACTGATAACACTCCTGTTGCTTGCGCTCATCGTTTCATCATGCGGTGAGTATGAGAAGCTTCTCAAGAGCACTGACTACGAGCTTAAAAAGGCCAAGGTCTTCGAGTATTATGACGATGGCAAGTACATGAAGTCGATAGAGCTTCTTTCGCAGATATTGCCGAGGTACAGGGCCACTGACGAAGCCGAGCAGCTCAACTGGATAAATGCACAGGCTCACTTCAGGATACGTGACTACATGATGGCAGGCACCTATTACCAGACTTTTGCCGAGACCTATCCGCTGAGCAACAACGCGGAGGAGGCACATTATCTGGCCGCCCTTTGCGATTATTATCAGAGTCCCCGTCCGGAGCTGGATCAGGCAAATACCAAAAAGGCAATAGAGAGTTTCACCATTTTCATGCAGCGTTATCCGACCAGTACACGGACGGACGACTGCAAGGCCAGGATACTGGAACTGCAGGAGAAGCTTGTTGAGAAATCATATCTCAGCGCCAGGCTCTATTATGACCTGAAGGAGTATCGTGCCGCCACCGTTTCGCTTGCCAACAGCCTCAAGGAGTATCCTGATACCAGGTACCGCGAGGAGCTGATGTACCTCAAGCTTGACGCGCAGTATCTCCTGGCGGTGAACAGCATACCCTCAAAGAAAGTGGAGCGGTACCAGACAACCCTTGACGAGTATTATTCGTTCATTGAAGAGTTCCCGCAGAGCAAGTTTGCAAAGGATGTGAGCAGGATTTTCGAAAGCACTGCAAAGTACCTGAAGATAGACACATCAACACAACCAACAGATAATAATTGAACTATCAGCAATAATATGGACTACAAAAAGACATCAGCCCCTTACACCACAGTCACCAGGGATATTGACAAGTTTGATGCATCAACCGGCAATATCTACGAAAGTGTAATCATATGTACCAGGAGAGCCAACCAGATAAGCGTTGAGATGAAGCAGGAGCTCAACTCCAAGCTGGAGGAGTTTGCCTCTTTCAATGACAACCTTGAAGAGGTGTTCGAGAACCGGGAGCAGATAGAGATCTCAAAATTCTACGAAAGGCTTCCGAAGCCGACGCTTATTGCTCTTGCCGAGTTTGAAGATGATAAGATCTACTATCGCAACCCCGAGAAGGAGCAGAAGCTGAAGAAATAGTTACACAACATGCTAAAAGGCAGGAAAATACTGCTTGGAGTCACCGGAGGTATTGCAGCATACAAGGCTGCCGTTATCATCCGGTTGCTTGTCAGGGAGGGGGCAGAGGTTAAGGTGATAATGACCCCGCTGGCCAAAGAGTTCATCACTCCCCTGACCCTGGCTACATTGTCAAAGAATCCCGTGCTGGTTGATTTCTTCAATCCTGAAGACGGGAGCTGGAACAGCCATATTGATCTCGGCCTCTGGGCTGATCTCTTCATAATTGCACCGGCCACGGCAAACACGATGGGTAAGATGGCAGCTGGAATAGCGGATAACCTGCTGCTGACAACATGTCTCTCAGCGCGTTGTCCTGTGCTGCTTGCCCCGGCCATGGATCTTGACATGCTTGCTCATCCGGCAACTGTAAGCAACATCGAGAGGCTGAAGTCGTTCGGCAATCAAATCATTGAGCCTGATACCGGTGAACTTGCAAGCGGGCTGGAGGGTAAGGGTCGGATGGCTGAGCCCGAGGTGATAGTGAAGGAGATTAAGAAAGTCCTTTCAAAAAAAAAAAATAACTGAACTGCCGTTACAGGGCAGACGGGTCATGATCAATGCCGGCCCAACGGTTGAGCCCATTGACCCGGTACGTTTCATCAGCAACCATTCATCCGGACGCATGGGCATTACCCTGGCAGATGAGGCTGCCAGACTGGGAGCAGAGGTCACCCTCGTGCTCGGTCCGGTCAGTCTGAAGCCATCAGGAAAAGATATAAATATTGTCCCGGTGGAGACGGCATCAGAGATGAAGGCAGCCTCGCTGGAGGCTTTTCGCACCTGCGATATTGCTATCCTGGCAGCAGCAGTGGCAGACTTCACGCCGGAAAAGGTCCATGAGACAAAGATGAAAAGGGGACCGGGTTATCTGGAACTGCGGCTGAAGCCTACCGAAGATATTGCAGCCTCTCTCGGAGGGATGAAGAAGAAGGGACAGATCCTTGCCGGGTTTGCACTGGAAACGGAAAACGAGACAGAGAATGCCCGTGCCAAGCTGCAGAGGAAGAACCTTGATCTGATAATCCTTAACTCCCTGCGTGATAAGGGTGCCGGCTTTGGTTATGAAACCAACCGGATTACCATCATTGACAGTAATAATAATATTGATAAATTTGAGTTGAAATCAAAGGAGGAAGTTGCTTCTGATATTTTCAACAAAATTATCTCACTGATACACTGATCACCCATGAGTCAATCAACCCGAACCAGGTTAATCATTGCAGCAGTCCTTTTAGTGCTGGCCGCCGGTAATGCCCGGTCTCAGGAACTGTACTGCAACGTTCAGGTTTCGGCTCAGAAGATACAGGGATCGAACAGGGAGGTCTTTCAGAACATGCAGCGTGATATCTACGAGTTCATGAACAGCATGGTCTGGACAGACAATATTTTCAGTTTTTCCGAAAGAATAGAGTGTAACCTGCTCATCAGCCTTGATGATCAGCTCTCGGCCGATGAGTTTCGCGGGACGATCCAGGTGCAGCTCAGCAGGCCTGTTTACAATACAACCTATGAGTCTACGGTCCTGAATTTCGTCGACAACAATTTCCAGTTCAGGTATGTTGAGTTTCAGCCTCTCGAGTTCAACCCGAACAGCCACACCAGCAATCTCGTTTCGGTGCTGGCCTACTATGCCTATTTGCTGATAGGGATGGATTTTGACACGTATGCCCAGGGAGGCGGCACCCCGTATTTCCAGGTGGCTGAGAAGATAGTGACCAATGCCCAGAACGCCCCGGAGCAGGGATGGAAGCCCTATGACGGCTCAAGGAACAGGAACCGTTACTGGCTGGTAAAGAACATCCTGGATAATGAGTATGCCGGCGTTAGACAGTTTCTTTACCTCTATCACCTCAGGGGTCTTGACCGTATGGAGTCTGACATGACACAGGCAAGGACTGAGATATATGAGAGCCTGAGGAGGCTCCAGGAGGTGTACAGGCGCAGGCCTGATCCTTTCATGTACTTCATGACGGTCATACTTGATGCGAAGGCTGATGAGATAGTCAACATCTTCTCACAGGGATTCCCCGAAGAAAAGAACAGGGTGGTTCAGATACTGAATGAGATTGACCCTGCCAACGAGAACAAGTATCAGAAGATACTCTCCTCCACCTGACAACTGACCGCTCATGCTCCGCAGACTGACAGTTAGGAACTACGCCATCATTAAAGAGCTGGATATGGCCTTCGGCGAAGGCTTTACCATTATCACCGGTGAGACCGGCGCAGGAAAGTCTATACTCCTGGGGGCCCTGGGACTGGTGCTCGGAGAGAGGGCTGACACCTCCGTGCTGCTGAGCCATGACGAGAAGTGCATTGTGGAGGCCGAGTTCAATATCAGGGGATATGACCTGGAAGAGATCTTCGGTGAAAACGGTGTCGATTATGATGATGATGCCCTGTTGAGAAGAGAGATAACCCCGTCAGGCAAATCGAGGGCATTCCTCAATGACACTCCCGTCAACCTGGCTGTGATGAAGGAGTTGGGTGCCAGGCTGATTGACGTGCACTCGCAGCATGAGACCCTCCTCCTTGGCAATACCTCGTTCCAGGTCCGTGTTATTGATGCCTATGCTGGCACCACAGCTCTTGCCAGGGAGTACTCACAGGCATGGCGAAGGTACCAGACGGCAAGGAAGGAGTATGATGCAGCTGCACTCGATCTGGGCAGGGCAAGGGCAGATCACGACTATTATTCACATCAGCTTGAGGAGTTCAGGGCGGTGAACATGGTTCAGGGTGAGCAGGAGACCCTCGAGAAGGAGCAGGAGATGCTCTCCAATGCATCGGAGATAAAGGAGGCGCTTACAAAAGTCACCGCAGCATTGGGAGGGGAGGATGTTTCAGCACTTTCGCTGTTGCGCACGGCACGTCTCAGCCTCTCAAGGATAGCAGGATGGCTGCCTGAGGCCGGAGAGCTGGAAAAGCGGCTGGAGACGCAGCTCATTGAGCTCGATGATATCTCATACGAGGCCGAAAAACTAAATGAAAGTGCTTCTGCTGACCCTGGAAGGCTCGAATATATTACTCAAAGGCTGGATACCATATATTCACTGATGCAAAAACACCGCTGCAGGGACATTGATGAACTGCTGGCGGTGCAGCGGAGGGTGGAAGAAGCAGTAGCCGACACCGGCGATGCCGATGAGAGGATCAAAGGACTGAAAAGGGTGAGTGATGAAGCCTTTGCTGAAGTGGAAGCACTTGCAGCACGGCTTTCAGAAGCCCGGTCTGGGGCTGCTGAGCCTCTTGCAGCACAGATAACCTCCAGCCTCCGTAAGCTTGGCATGCCGCATGCCCGGTTTGAGACACACGTGAAAGAACTCGGGGCCCCTGGCCCTTCAGGAGCAGATGCTGTGGAGTTCCTTTTCAGCGCCAACAGGCAGGTTGAGCCTGAAGAGCTCTCACGATGTGCTTCCGGGGGTGAGCTGTCAAGGGTGATGCTCTGCCTGAAGTCGGCGCTGGCAAGCAGCTCCGGCCTGCCTGCAATCATCTTTGACGAGATTGATTCAGGGGTCTCCGGAGAGGTGGCCTCAATGGTGGGTTCCATTCTTGCTGATATGGGCAAAAAAATGCAGGTTATAAATATTACACACCTGCCCCAGGTGGCTTCCAGGGGAAGCATCCACTACCATGTATATAAGGAGGAGAGTGATCATTCAACAATAACCCGTGTCAGGTTGTTAAACGACGAGGAAAGGGTGAAGGAGGTTGCCAGGTTGCTCAGTGGCTCAACCATAACTGAGGCTGCCATACGAAATGCGCGCGAACTTCTGAAAGGAGAATAAGCCCGTGACTGTTAATAACCAGAAAAACTAGATCATGACAAATAACCTGCTGGAGGGCAGATAAAAAGGTCATATATATTCCAATTCAAGATCCGGAAAGTAGCATGAATTAAAATATTCCTGAACCTTGATAATTCAGCGTCACCGTCAGAGTGACATTCCTCAATCGAGGATTGCAGCGAGACATTTATGAGCCCCGGATCCATCAGACAGTCCGGGGCTTTTATATGTTTTACTAGGAAATGTCAAGGGTTGTGCTTAATTTTATTCCATCTGCAATTAATCTTAATAATTATGTTACTGTACTCTCTCTTTAAGATTCAGAAAAATACGGACTATCGAAAGAGGATGTTAAATAAACCCCAAAAGACTCCCATTAATAAAAAAGTTATGGAACACTGGTATTACATTGCGACATATTTTATTGCATTAGTTGCTGTTGCGGGATTTGTGTTATCAATAGTGACCTCTAGAAGAACTACGAAGACTTCAGAACAGTTAGTAAATAGCTTGGCATCGTTTGTAGAGCCTGTCCTTAAGTTCGCTACAATTAATTTTATACCAAGTCCTAAGTTCTTGGATTGTCAAAATGCACCTCAACTAATAAATTATGTATATAGAAACGTTTCTAATATTCCAATTAAAGTTGAGCTTAAATCCATAGAGTCTTTCTATGGAGATGTACCAATTTATACAGGTCCGAGGTCGAAAGTTGACAATAAGCCAAAAATACTTGCACCTGGCGAAATATGGGGAGTGGTGACACAATCAATAGATAAGTCTGTACAAGAAAAGATGAAAGGGAAACAAAATATGTTTTTGTCCCCGTTTATAAGAGTTGAACTTAAGGCAACCATATCAAATATTGGAGACGAAAAAAGATATGACATCTTCCTAATACACCAAATTGGCGTAGACTGTCAAAATTATCAATCGGGTTATAACGTAACTACTGTTTTAGAATCATATGTCAAGGACACCAATAACTCTACCCATTGAATTCGTATCCTTTGTAGCTTTGTAATTCAATTATTCCTAACTCATAACCCTTGAATAATTTCTAAAGGTAGTTGTTATAAGTTCATAATTAGAAAGGTAGATCATCGGATTCATTCAAAATGTCATCTAGGACCTTGTCCATTCCGAGATACTTTGATTTTACAATTGAGAACAATTCTCGAAAAGACTCATCTGCTTCTTTTGACTTAAATTCACCTGATTTATATGTAATAAATTCAATCTCAGGCTCTAATAGCATAGATATTTCATGTAAGTTTAAATTCATTGGATAATAATAAAGCAATATTTCACCATTAGCCATTGGACTCTCCATAATTGACCATTTGTAGCTTCCCTTATATGTGAAGAAATATTCATTTGTACTCTGTGAGCTTTTAATGACGTTACCAATTCTCTTAGAATTAGTTATCATCTTGTTTATTACCCTAATTACTTTGGTTTCCATTCTGGTTGTAATTAACTGTTTTTAAAATCAACATCATATGATCTTATTTTCTCTCTAAGAAGTGCTACCACACTTCTCTTCTTAGGCTCAGTAATTTTGGATCTCTGGGAAGAGAATGGTTCTATTTCTGCTATGACCTCCGGAAACTGCTTAATTAATCTTGGATTTCCTTTGATTTGACCCTCAATTTCGTTCAGGATATTTATGACTTGAGAATTTTGTAATTCATCATTAGCATTTAGGTCATTCAATCTATCAATTTTACTGGTTAATTCCGTAAGAGTCAACTGAGTCGAGTAGTTAATAAGAGTTTTAAATGCAGCTGAAATCTTATCTCGTTGAAAAAGAAAAAGATAAACTGCAATACTGGAGGCTGCTATTGTAAAACAATCAGCTAATGCAGAGATGATCCTTAACATTATATCCATTTACCTTAAAATGATGTCATTAAGTTAAAAGCCGATTGCCTTATATTGATTACTTACAATTCCATCTTCATCTGACTCCCCTACTAAGTCACAACCTTTTCAACCTTCTTAAATGTCTCAACCTTCGACAAAGGAATCATAGGTCGCTTGTCCTCCCTCTTTTTCTCTGATTTTACTGACACATTCAATGCTTATAAATACACCTTTACTGCCGTCAATAATTGTTCAGTGTATTTGTAGAGATCGTCAAGAGTCGTCAGATCAAATCGTATTTCGGTTTTCCTTGCATCCATTATTCCGATGCACTTCTTCGACTCAGTCAAATACAATCTGCATATTGGTTTTCTATTGCTATCATCAATCAAAACTGAGAAATAGGATTGCACATCTCGGTAATAAACCCTGTTGCCATCTATAGCTTGCCGCAAGATACCCTTGACAATGAAGAAAGCTTCAATTTCTTCATCGGTGGTGTCAATAAACTTTCCTTCAGCTTCTTTCTCTGCCTCAATTTTCTCAGTCTCTTTCTCTTTATCAAGCACTGATTTAATTCTTGCACTGACTATCTCGCTGGTAAATTGATTGAGAGCCTTTTTGACAACGGATTGAAATTGTTTAACAACGTTTGCAGTTGCCCTACCAGGATAAACTTCATTGATGAAGTACTTGGCAAATTCCTCTGAGGTAAATTCAAGCTCGTTAGTCAGGATTGCCTTTATTTCATTTAGATACTTTAATTCACTTGCAGTCGAAAAGATCTGATTGACATCAAAAATGGCCTTATGAAATTTCTTTAATTCAATTATGTCTTGTTCTTTAATATTCAATATGTTAATAATTAGAAATGGCTTCTCATCCATTTTATTCTTTTCCTCAATGTCAGTAAAGAACTTATAGTCAAGACCATTAGTTAGGATACCAAATTTGGCAGTAGTGGTGTGAAAATATCGGAATAACTGACTATCGGCTTTGGTGAGTTTGTCGGTAACTGTCTTGCATTCAATAAGAATTACAGGCTTTCCATCCTGAAGAATTGCGTAATCTACTTTTTCTCCCTGTTTGATTCCAATATCAGCCGTAAACTCTGGTTGAAATTCAAGAGGATTAAAAATATCGTACCCTAGCGCCGAGAAAAATGGCAGTATTAACGCTTGTTTTGTAGCCTCCTCTGTTTTTACCTGATCCTGAAGTTTAATTGCTCTGGCAGATAAATCCTTTAAATGATCTGAAAAGTCCATTGTGAATATTTTTTATTAAACCTAATCTTCTTCTTTAAGTGATATGATTATGCTTGATTGACTTCCATACAAGTGCATGAAGTTACATAAAAACAAATTCATTTGAAATATTTGAATTATCAAGTTATTTTCTTTCAGCCTTATTGAATCAAGTTAATCTTCTCCATAATTGAAGTGCTAGCCCTACACTCGATTATCAACATCATAGTGATCCCAAGCCTCAAATCAACTCTTAATCTCTCAATGTAGCGGGTTATCTTTCTGTTATCCAAACATATTCTTTATATGACTGATTAAATGCGAGATACATCATTCGATGAATTTATTTTTTAAGAAACTTAAAATTTCACGAGGTCATCATTTATTTAGGTTATATCTTTGGTTCAAAGTGCTGTAAATCAATAACATGTAACGATATGGAAAATCTGAAACAACTACGAGCAAACTACAACCTAACTCAGACTCAGGTAGGTGCCTACATAGGTGTACAGGGGCCACTTATTTCTAATTATGAAAATGGAATTGACCTGCCCGATCTTGAGAACATGGTCATTCTTGAGAAGAAATTCCAAGAAAAGATTGATTGGAATGACAAGATCACTCCGGGGAGGAAACGTGAGGTTGTCCAGTCTCTTATAGAACTCTGTGAGCGATATCCTGTGGAAGCAGTGGTTGAGTTTGCTGCCCGTGTTTATCGAAGGAAGCAAGCACCAGAAAATCTCATAATTCATTATGCCAATGTCAGTCAAGGGGAAACTCCCTTACTGCCACACGAATAACAAGTAAACTAAAATAGGAGGAATGACAATGAAAGGGAAAATAACTTTTAACGTGTTTAAAGGTGTCGGACACACATTTGGTACATGGAAAGGTGATCCAATTTCTGCCAAACCAAAAGCAGATGTATCTCAGACAATTGAAGTCAATGAAGAGGAACCGATGCTACCGATAGTTCTGGAAGATCCCAAACCTGACAAAAAGAAACCTTCAGATGATGAAGGACCGGAAATCTTAATGCCACCATTACTTTAAAAACATACAAATATGAAAACACAAATTAAGAGAAGGTACTCAAGCCTTGCACCCGAACACAAGCAGTACACGGACTTTTTCGATAAATATCTGATTGAAAGCACCATACTCAATGATAGAAATCAACGAATTAATATACACACTCAATTTGCTGATTTAAATGGTATGAAGTCAACACTATACCAATTACAAGGTGATGAAAAGGGAAGATATACCAATTCGTGGGGAGAAGAGGTTTATTCATTCATTCGATCTGCTGAAAATCATTTGTCGGAAATCAAATCACGATTTGAGAGTTTCGTAAGCAATAGGGTGGCACAAGGACATGCTAAACCAAAGGAATGGCCATCTGAGTTGCTGAAAGAACGATTGCGTCTTGAAGCTCACATTGATGTGATGAACAGAGAAGTGGAATGGCTGCGTTATGCGATTAATAACTACAAGGAAAAAGAAGCCGTTAAAAGATCATCCAAGGTGCTTGAGTATGGTCCACGTGGTAATGGCACATTACGCAATGGTCAGCTATGTGAAATTGATGGTCAGTTAACAGCATTCAAAGATGATGTTTTGATCATCAGTGATCCTGCAAGCCCATACAATGGTATGGCAGTTTCTGATTACAGGGATCATGTAGTGAAACCCTGGACTGCTGATCGACGCAAAGCGATGATTGAGAAAGAACAACAAAGAGCACAAGATTTACTCAAGAAAGGTAAGAGTGATATTGAGGTGCATTTAAGCAGAAGAAAAATACACCCGTCAAGCTTACCACCTTGGCCGGAGTGCGTTCCAAACCTTTTAGTTAGTACGGAAGATGTGGTGGCAGATGAATGAAACCAGCAGTTTGTTCCTGAGCGGGAGCGTGGTTAATTTATCTTCCCCGCATTCATATGGGGGAACTAATCAGGGTTCCCCCTTTTAAAAACCCTTAAAAACTCAAATACAATGAAAAATTTAACTGGTAAGATTAAATTCTATGACCGATTGTAAGCGGGAACTTACAATGTACAAAAACTGGCAAATAAGGATGTACGAGAAATAGCAATTAAGGATGTCCATTTCTTCATGATAAACATACAATAAAACAAAGAACAACAGACTCAGTTAAATAT